>Ga0210404_10000007_pt1 | contig 608611 bp, 474 predicted proteins | sample IncBWH28MmetaG_FD_155455 | JGI IMG/M metagenome (GOLD analysis project Ga0210404, IMG submission 155455) | Forest soil microbial communities from Barre Woods Harvard Forest LTER site, Petersham, Massachusetts, United States - Inc-BW-H-28-M | ecosystem: Environmental > Terrestrial > Soil >... | reverse complement strand
GATAATTCTTAGTTATCCGTACTGATCTCATCGCGCCACTTTGAAGTCGCCACGGCCGGCCCGGTTTACATTCTCGAAGCGTTCCGGTATAACGAAAGCCTTTGTTTTCTGTAGTTTGAAATGAGACAGATCCGGGGCCAGGGGACGAACCGTAATGGACTTGAAACAGGCAGGGCTGGATTTCCTCGACGGCTATTTTTCAACTCATGATCGCAGCATCAAAACCAAGACGGCTTATGCCACTGACCTTAAGCACTTCCAACAATTCGCGGGCGAAAGTCTTGATATGCAGTCGTTGAACGGGACGCTCATAGAGCATTGGGCGGCGCACCTGCGCCATGAAGGCTACCTGCCCGCTTCACTGAGGCGGAAGATTGCCGCCGTCAAGGTGTTTTGCTCCTATTGGGTTCGGAAGGGAGAGTTGAAAGAGTCGCCTTTCTGGCGTGTGAAACTAAGCATGGGTCGAATCCAGCAACTTCCCAAGAGTTTGAGTGAGGGTGAGATGCGCGCTCTACTCACCAAAGCCCGTCAGCACTATGCCGCGAGAGTTTCCTCCCCGAAGGGACCGACGAACGCTCAGGGCAGGAGGGCGATGTCTGCAAACTATCGGGCACTACGAGATTTGGCGCTCGTTGATCTACTGTTCGCGACTGGAATGCGGGTAGGCGAGGCATCGACGCTAGACGTTGCACGCTTTGTCCCTCAGGACGGAGTGTTCACGGTCGAAGGTAAAGGAGGGCGCCATCGTCTGGCGTTTGTGGTTGATCCCAAGGCTCTTCAGGTTCAGAAGGAGCATCTCGCAGCGAGGACGAGAGTCGAAACGGATACTCATGCCCTGTTCCTCAACGCTTCTGGGAAGCGGCTCTCAACCCAAGGCATGGCAAAGATCATTGCCCAGCTACGGCGACAGGCCGGAATAGAAAGGCACGTGACACCGCATATGCTGAGGCACACCGTTGCAACAATGCTTCTGCGAAATGGAGCGGATGTCCGGGTCGTGCAAGAGTTTCTTGGGCACGCGTCTATTGCTACTACGCAACGCTACACGCATATCACCAAGGAACACCTCATTGGTGTATTGCGAAGATTTCATCCGTCGGCAAGTCTGAGAGTGGCAAGCTGACGAACTTTTCCGCGTGGTGTCTGTCCAACTCCCCCGAAGCTTCAAGAAGAGGTCAGTTGACTTTGGGTTGTTGGACATGAACCGTGCGTGCTTTACCGTTCCCGACGGTTGCCGGCGGAGCGCTAGACCCTTGCGTCAACGACCGGAGGAGATGGCTTCAAGAGACTCGGTCGGGCTGAAACGCCTTCGAAAATGGCATTTGCTGGAGACTTCACACCCGTGCTCGCAAACACTCGAAATCGTTCTCGCTCATCGACTGCATCTCGGTTGGCGTAGGTCGGATGCAGCGGAACTTCGAACCGATGCGAAAGCAGGTGGAAGCGCAGAGGAGTGAACTCACTGACGTTACGGCCAGAGTGGTCATCTACGAAGCGTTTGTCGAAGGCAAACTCGAGGCTCCGAAACGCCTTGCTCGCACAGTGCATGACCTTTACTTCGAGCCGAAGTATGAGGAATTCGGGCCACGCACGATCTGGAGTCTCTCCAACGCGTTCATTTCTGCATTCAAGGAACTGGAGCCTATCCCCCAATTCAAGGCCACTGCGAAGCTGGGCGAATTTCTGGAAGCCCAGTTCTCACGCTCATTCTAGCGCTCGTTGCTTGCTGGCCAGCCTGCCCCTTCCCGACAAGTAATTCGACTTTGCTTAGACGACCCCTGCGGGTGAGGCTCACTCGCATGGGCTGAAGAGAGGAGTCACCGTCATGTTTCCATTGTTCCCGCTTGGGCAAATTGTGGTCACGCCCGGGGCCCTAGCTGCGCTCGACAGAGCGAAACAACCGCCTACCTGCTTCCTGACCCGCCATGTAACCGGAAACTAGGGCGAACTGAAGCCAACGGATGTGGCCGAGAATGAGTACAGCGTTGCTCATGGGTTCCGGTTGTTGAGCTGGTACCGAACAGACAACGGAGAGAGGCTGTGGATCATTACCGAAGCACATCGGTCCGCAACGACGCTGCTATTGCCAGAGGAGTACTGACCAGCGGCTGGCGCGGAAGAACGCAGCAACGTTTTCGCGAGCGTGCTGCCACCCGCATTGTTGGAGGACGATGATGCGGACTCTACCGGCTACTTCGGCTGATCACGCCTTTCCGTCAACAGATCACCGGCACTGGCGCCAGAGGCGAGGCCCGCAGGATCCGAATGTAGCCGAGGTTTGCTCCCAGCGGGTCGGCGCGCCTACCACGCTCGGGCAGAGCTTCCACTGCCAGAACGCTGAGCGGTGAGTTGAGCGGAAGAGCGAGGGCTGCCAGCAAAGCCTTTACCTCGCTATCGTCCCAGAAGGAGAAACCGGAAAGATTGAGAGTGCCCAGGTTAAAGAGCGCAGGCGTGAATTTCCGGTCGGGTACGTAGGCGGGCTTGCGACTCAGCAGAATGTTTCGATGATCCGCGCCATCCGCCTGCATCACCTGAGCGTACAACAGAACCCAAATCTCCGAACGCGGCGGGAAAGGCATCAGACTTCGACCACTGAACACCGGTGCAGCGAACGGAGCACTGACCGTGATGCCCGTCTTCTGGCGCGCAGCCGCGCAATTCAGGACCGGGGCGGGGTGTTGGACCCCGGTGATGCGAAGGGTTGTGCCGAACCGGCCTTGCGCCGTGGACCACCCTTGCGCGTGTCCGACACGAAGCTCATAGACGAAGAAGCCAAAGAGTTCAGGCGAATCCGGACTCAAGCCGGGCGGTAGTGGAACGCCGTAGTGCAATGGAGAATCTGAGGCAATCAACTGCTGCATCGCAGCCAGGCCGGCGCGGTCGTCGGACATGCCCGGCGTGATGATGCGGATCAGCTCAGGGTCGATGGGGAGAGGCAGCTCGGGCGGGGTATTGATCGGGCCAGAACCAGGCGTGAGCACCTGGTCGCCGGTAAGGACCGGGTCGGGGGCATACGAGAGTACGCGGGCGAAATAACTGTCGCGAGGGTTGTCGACTGCTTCAGAAAACTCGAACCACAAGACGCGCTGGCGAGCAGCAGTGGAAGAGTAATCCACGGAGCGGCTGTAAGGCGAAAGCGCAATGCCCGCCGAAGCGAGTTTGGGCGTTTGGGATGGAGGCGTGGCCATCGGCAGATCGAGCGACAGGGAAAGAGGCGGATCTTGTGCGACTGGAACGGTGATGAACTGCGGCGTTACCGTATAGCCGATGTTGTGCTCAGCCGGGAATAATCCCGGTTCGGGTTTGGGATCGATCGCATCAAAGAAGATCAGGTGAGTCTTCGTGCGATCAGGATTGGTGAGCGCAGTCGCGGTCAGGCCACGCCGTAGCTCGATACTGCCCACCACGTCTGAGTTCTCGTTGCTGATCTCGAAACTCACGTCGCTGAGTTCGTCCCAACTCCAATCCCGCTGAAGCTGGAGCGAAATGACTGCAATCCAATGCCGCGTCAGATCCACTTTCGAGGCGAAAGTGATGCTGCCATGGTCGGGCGAAAGGATGTGTCGGATTGCCTTGGAACATCCGAAAACGACACGGCGGCCATTACGACCGGAGAGAGTGAGGCCGTTGACGTCAAGATCGAGAGCACTTGCGAGCCGACCCATCAAATCGGTTTGCGCCGTGCCCTGCTGTCCTAGCACTTGAAGCTGCTGCGCCAGATTGGTGGTCGGTACGGGATCAGGCTGGAGCATGATCGCTCGGAAACGATTCGCATCGATGTCCGGAACATAGAGGCTGCGTTCGTCGCTCGAGTTGGAGCGAGTGACGACTTCGTTCGGATGCCCAGTGCGAACATCATCCGATCCGAAGTAAGAGAGCGTTGGGTCTGGCCGGCAGACAGGATAGAGGGTCAGCCGGACGTCGCGGGCCGTCGGAACGACGACCGGTCCAATTGCCGGTTGCGGTGGGAAACTCGTGATATCCGGCACATCCTGGTAAGACACTGCTAGATCCAGCGTGGCGGACGGATCGGCCGGGAAGTCGCGAGTGGTCGAGTAAAGGAGCGCGAATGAAGTGTGATCGGTCGCAGTGGTCGCGGCGGCGTCGTGATCAAGCTGGCGCACTTCGACGTCGATCCGAACCGTGACGACGTCGGGATCGGGAAGTCCGACATCGCGTTTTTCCGCCCTCGCGGAAGGAACGTCGGCAAGAAGCGCGGCGACTGCGCCGGGGAAGCCGGTGAAGACAAGATCGGGATAACCGAGCCGGGGCCGTTGGACGGTATACACCGTCTGCGGCTCCGCCGACGTTGCCGTTTCGTCGTAGTTCGTGACCACTACCTGCTTAGGGGGCGTGTAGCGCCGGAACGCAATGTCCGCAATGGGCGCTGGCGCCGGATTCACGGGGTTATCGGAGACCTCCGGACCGCCGCGAGAAAGATCGCATAGCCGGATGCGAAAATCGTAGCTCTGGCCATAGCGCAGGGGCACGACGTTGTCGTCTACGGGCTGGTACTGGCGCGAAGGCGTCGGATCCGGAAAGCCCGAAGTCTGTAAGGCGACTGCGTCGCCGAGAACCAGAGAAGCGCCCCGCCATTGCGTGAAGTAGCTGGGAAGCCACCATTCGGCGGGCGCGGCCGGATCGTGGCGGATCGGCGGCGTCTCGATGCCGAGCTCACCGTTGAACGTTCCAAGCGCCGTTCCGTTGAGTTGCATGGTTCCCGTAACTTCGCAGAGCGAGTGCCACTTTGGCGTTCCATGCTGGCGCACATCGACCCGATAGGCGGCCACGCCAGCGGGAGCGTCGAGAGCGCTGGCGTCAATCTGCCGGTTGAGCCAGATGGCGACCTGTTCGTCATCCCAGCCCACGCGAATGCCGAAATCTCCCACTGGCGGAAGTCCGTCCGGAGTGGTGTCCGTCAGAAGCGCGCGACTTGGCTGCGAGCCGTGGACAATCTTCGCGAATCCGTCGTCATAATCCTCGGCTTCTGGAAAGATTTCGTCATAGGAGTCCGGCGGCGGCACAGAAAGTACGGGAAACAGGACCGCCGCAAACAGCGGCCGCGACGCGCCGGAGAGCGCGGGAATCCGAGCCGCATAGGACTGCAGCAGATCGGGACGAACCGCAAACTGCGGAGCTAGATCGCTTGCCGGATCGAGGCTGAGAAACAGCCACCCACCGTTCGCGAAAAACGTCGGAGTCGGCAGTGCAAAGCTGGTCTCGTAGAGCAACCCGAGCGCGGAAGCCAACAGCGGCTGGCGAAGCGCAAAAGCAAAAACGCGGCCCCAACTTACCGTGCTCGGGGGGGGCGGCTGAGGAGTCTTGATCGGCGGATTGTTCAGCAAGCAAGAATACTCGTCTTCGGTCACAGCAAAGGGAGTGCGTGGGCGGTCGAAGGCGAAGGCTGCGCGATAGCTATCGGGCAGATATTTGCGGGTACGGAAGCCGCTGCGCTTTGGTGTTGCTCCGGCGGGATCGGGCACGATAGTAAAGCTGGCCTTCAGTTGTTCAAATAGCGCGCGAGCGTTGGCAGGCGCCGTAATAGTGAGCGGCACTTGTGCACTAACGTCCGCCGGTTGGGGCAGTGCCGCCAACGATGGGATGAGAGCCGCTTGCATTTTCAACTTGGCATCTGCGAAGGCGGGCGAGTCGGGAGCCGGGGGCACTCCGGTAATGAACGGCGCAAGCGGATCGCCCTGGGGCAAAGCGAGGATCCGCATGGCGATGTTGGCACCGTCCCAGCTTTGCGGGAACGCGAGAAGGCTGAATCGAAAAGATGGTGTCAAAGACATCGTAACCTCACAACGGGCAAGGCATCGCGTGGGAATACTGCGTTTGAATCTCAACTGTGCCGTTGAAAAACCATCCAACGGTCACGTCGACCTGTGCATCGAATGTGGCCTGAGCCGTGAGTTGACAGGGAGAGAATTGCCAGATCAGCAGCCCATCGGCCTCGACTGTGTAGCTAATACCAACTAGACCGTCAAGGATTTTGCCGCTCGCAGCTAGTATGAGCATCACGCCCACTCCGATTGAGCGCGGCGCTGTCGTGACAATCACGAGTTGGTAACCGTAGGTGACCGAGGCTTCCAGGTTCACGACGTCTGGAATGATGTCGCCTCCGACAGAGATAATCACACCGCCCTGCAGGGTGATCTGTTCCTGGGCTGGTGTGGCCCCAGATGGAAAGGCACCTTCCATTTTGAAAACAAGGGCGCCCCCGGCATAGACCGGTAAAGGTGGGAAGATCGGAGCCTGAAGAGAGCCGCTGAAGTTCACGTACATGAACCATTGGCTGGTTGAAGTCAACAGTGCATCGCGCTCAGGAGCGCTGTTGCCGAAGCCGACCTTGAGGGTTAGCTCAAGCTTCCCTAGTGGTGTCTTGGTCGGGATGGGAATCGGCAGCTTCATGGGCAGATGAAGCTGTAATCCAGCGCTTAGCTTAAACTTACGGCTGGCATTCGAGACCGCGAGGGTGAGCGGATTCAGCAGGCCCAGTGCTTCCAGGAAGGAAATGATCTTCTGGACTGGCTCCATGACGGAATCGAAGACCAGCCGACTGGTGGGGAAGCTCGGAGAGGCTGTGTCGGACGACTGTATGGAGCCAGCGACGCGGATCAAGCCCGAGAATGGGTCGAGGTCCATCCGCACGCAGACGTCGCTCATCGCTAACGACCAACTCGAGGGCGTAATGCCAACATCTATCTTCGTCGGATTCGAATTCTCGTCAGCATATTCGAGTCCGACGCCGAACGTCGCGGAACCGGCCAGCGAGCGCGGGGGCTGGGAAATCGTAAATGGATTCGGCGCAAGGTTCAGCGTGAACAGGCCCGGTCCGGAAATCTGCAGAGAGTAGTTGCTATTGGGGAATGGGATGCAACCGTCCTGCCGGGGGAATTGCCCGGTGGCATCCAACATGGCGAACGAATCGGCGAGCAGCGGCGCTACGGTGCTGGTGAGTTGCGCGCTGCCGCTCTCGATCTTCGGACGCGGGAACAGAATACGCGCTGCCGTCGAGGTGTGGACGAAGCAATAGTCCACTGAAGGAGAGTCCGGGCTCCAAAGGTCGACCGCTTCGGCGAAGCGATACGGATTTGTGTTGGCGCCCGCGAGGGAGGCTTCACCCTGACGAATCAATGGCAGGCCCAGATTGGAGTCGATATCTTGGGGCTCACTTGAACTGTCGCTACGCTGGAGTAGACTCCAGCTTCCCAGGCGCGGAAGGACCACGGATCCGCGGGCGACCCCGGCGAACTGGGCTGTACCTCCGGACATCGGCGCATTGCCCACTTCAACGCGGACCACCCGCATCTGCTGACCGGAATTGCCGACGTTGAGAACGCAATCAATCGGACCTCCCAAAGGTCCCTGGTTCGAGAGCAACTCCGCGAGTTGATCGTTGGTCAGGGGTGATCCAACCGGGAGAGTCTGCACGAAGCCGAACTGGCCGGCGGTCGGGACTAGGCCGGCGCGTGCGCCCACGATCACGCCGTCAATCTGCGCATCGGCGTCGAAATAGACCGCGGTCATCTCAACACCGCCGGACCCTTTGTAGACTTGCGAAGTGTCGCGGATATTGCGGATGTTATACATGCCACGGACTGCGCCGGGATGGACCGTGATTCCCGCGAGATTGAAGACGCCTGGCGTCGCCGCCACCCAGCCGCTGTCCCAACGCAACACTTCGGCATTAGCAACCCTCTGGATGGTGATCGTCCGCACCACGACGGCGCCCCAGGGGTAGAGAATGCTTTTGACCTTGACGATTTCATACGCTGTACGCCCGATCATTGCGTCGAAGCGAACCTGCACCACAGCCGGAGGATTGGCGTCCGGGCTGACCCAGTCGCTGAAGACGCTGGCGCCATAACCGGAAAAGTCGATGCGCGTCACGGGGACGCGCGGGTTGTGCCCGCCCGGAGCAAACTCGCCGTTGAAAATCGGATCCACCGGGTTGCCAAGGATGCTGAGATCCAGTCCGCTTAAATTGGTGGGCTTGATGAGATTGCGAAGCTGCACTGCGGCACCTGGTAAAGACGGCGACTCAGTGCTGTGGATCAGAAGCAGCGGCGGAGCCGCGCCCAGGCTGACCTGCAGTCCGCCGGTGAGGTTCGCTCCGGAAAATGTTGGCTGGTTTAGTGTGAGGCTGGGGCGCGGCAACGGAATGGGGCCGATTTTGGTGGGAGGCGGAAGCGTGCCGACCGCCTTCATCCCGAATGGCAGCGTGAAAAGCGCGGCCGCTCGGCTCCCCGCTGCATAGGACGACACAATCTGATGCAGCACCGGTAGCGGGGCGATCGGTACCAGGTTCACTGTTGAACTGCCGAGAAGCGTGGGGCCGCCGTCATCCCAGAAGGCCACTGGCGAGGGGAACGGGCCGTCCGGATTCGGTAGGTTAATGACCGGCTCCCACTGGATTTGCGGTGTCGTGAAGGTTCGCACGTTGATGCCCGCGGTAATAAGGTTCAGGTCGGAGATCGCGAACGGATTCTGGAGTCCCACGGCATTGTCGCGTGGCCTCCCGAGGCCCACTCCTACACCAAACTGGCCGGCGTTGCTTGAGACATCAAGGAGAAGCAAAGACTCGGAGGTGATGCCCAAGGCCTCGTCGAACATCTCGCGCAGAGCCGTGATGCGTTGCTGGTCCTCCATCTGAATTTGGTCTGATGAGGACGCGGAAGGATCGGGCGTCGGCTGTCCGATGGAGATCCTCTCGACTAAGCCTTGAAGCGAACCCATCAAGAATGAGAGCTGCGGGTTGGCTGGAGTGCTCCAGAGAACCAGAACGTCCAATAGCGGCAGGCCGGCAACATTCCCGGCGGACGGCGTGTTGAGCAACCTTGAACTCAGTCCGAGCAGCGGCGTGCCTCGTTCGGTGGGAAGGGGGTAAAAGCTCGCGGCGTAGGGATCGGGCAACGTGGGCAGCAAGGTGTAGAGCGAAAAGCCCAATGCGAGTGCCCCCCGGTCGACCGAGTTGTCAGCGCCGAGGTCTCCGGCGAGTATAAGCACTTCCGGGGGAGTCGTCACCAGCAGCGCGTTATGCAATGCGAGCGCTATGGGCGCCGTCACTGTGTTCGGGAGCGGAGGTCGCGGAAAAGCTTCCACGAGCAGGTGAGCGCCGGAAGGGTTTTCGTAGAGAAGCGCGAATCCTGCCAGGCGCGGCCCGAGACGACTGCCGTCGGCGGCGGCGCGTGGCCGGTCAACATGGCCCTCAATCGAGCCGAAGGTCAGCAAAGCCTCGGTGTTCTGGACCGTTCCATTCGAAGAGACGCTGAAGTACAGCAGCAGGAAGGGCTTCTGGTAGAACACGTCGATCGCGGATCGCCTTACGGAAGGGGAGGCTTCCTGCCAAAGCTGGAACTCTTGCGTAAGGCGCGAGTTTGCCGCGCCGGGCGCAACGAGGATAATCTCGCCGGCGACGGCGACAATCCAGTTCTGATTCAGAGCGACCGAAGCGGAGTTGGTTCCGCGCCATGAGGCAGAGAGTCCGGGAGCCAGGGCAAGCACCAAAGTTCCTGCGCCCGCGGCTTGGCCGAGCCCGGCGGGACTAGCGGCCGCGACCGGTAAACCCCACGCCCCACTTGAGATCGGAGCTGTGTCCGCAATGGCGAAGATGTCGGAAAGCGGAGCATGCGGAGAGAAACTGCTCACACTGGTAATAAAGGGGACCAGGATTTGCTGAAGTACTGGTTCAAAATGCGGCGGTGTGCCAGCCCAGTGCAGTCCGGTGGTGACGCCGTACACGGTAAGGTTGGCGTCGGAGGCGGCGGTGACTTTGGCTCCTGGCTGCGCAAATACAATAGTGACGCCGGTCGGTAAATTCGCGGTGACCGCCCGCGCATCGTCGCCGGGGCCGGCCCCAGCACTTTGGCCCGGAACGAAGTCCAACTGGATGTTAACCGTGACGATCGTGGTGGCGGAGATTTCGAGATTCCCTCCGCTCAAGACCGGCGGCGCGCTGAACTCCACGGACCCGCCCGATATCTTCAGTCCAGTCAATGAGCCAGCCGGCGCGGAGGCCGCAAGCAGCTGCGAACTGCACCAAATACTGCCACGTCCGAGCTTCAACTTAGTGCTTGATGGATGAAGCGACAACTTCACCGGCAAGGAAAGGAACGGAGCAGTCTCGGGGTGGCGAGTAATTGTTGCTTGAACAATGATCGGATAGATGTCGAACCAGTACGGGCGACCCCCGATGTCCAGGAATGGTCCCAACGTGCGCGCCACTTGCATTCCACCCACTTGAGGTGGTGCCGAAGCCGGATGCAAGCTCGTTACGACAGGAAACTCGCGCCGGAAAACTGACGTTCTGGGCTGCGCCGCGCCCGCCGTGCCAAGCGCGGCCCTTGCCTCGGATACTATCGTTTCCAGCTCCGAGCGCAGACTAGGTTCGAGCTGATCTTCAGGACGTTGGCCGGGACTGCTGAGGCGCGCCGCCCGGGCGAGGGGCACTGACTGGTCGCTCAGCAGGCTGAGCGCCACCGCGACACGTGCTTCCCTAAGATCTTTCGGGCCGGCGGAGGCCGAGGGGTGAAGAGAGCCGGTTAGCTCAGCAAGGCGCTGTAGTACAGTGGTGGGGTCCACAAAGTGTGCCCTTCTTTCCAATTCCAGGTTGCACCTTCATGCTCTTAGAGCGGTCATCTGACCCAAGAACAAAAGTGAGGATTCCGGTGCGCCCGGGTCACCTCTCAAGACACTAATCCTCTATTGGGGAAGTCGGCGAGTAGAAACCCCCTCGGATGAGAAGCCAGGAAAGCGCTTCATCCTTCGCTTCGCCGAATCGGATTAAAGATAGGCATCAGAGCCCAGAATGTCAATGACTAAATTGGCCTCGGATCCTGCGGGCGGCGGAAAATTCGGAAACATTGTCACAGGCGTGCTCGCGAAAACTCGCAGTCGTTTTGCTCATTGACTGCATCTCAGTCGGCGTCGACCAGATGCAGCGAAACTTCGAGCCGATGCGAAAACAGGTGGAAGCCTGGCAAGAAAATGAATTGACAGACGTTGCCGGCAAGGTGGTCATCTACGAGGCATTCGTCGAGGGCAGACTCGAAGCTCCCAAGCACCTTGCTCGTAGCGTGCATGACCTCTATTTCGAGCCAAAATACGAGGAATTCCGGCCGCGAAACGATCTGGAGTCTTTCCAATGGGTTCACTTCTGCATTCAAAGACCTGGAACCCCATTATGGACAAGATCATGCGCCTTCATTCGGTTTGTAGCACTATCGAGAACGGTTTTGTCCACCTTCCCGACAGAGCCGAATGGCTGGAAACGTATTTGATGAAATCACAACTTTCCCCAAAGGGTAAGCATGACGATCAGACAGATTCGACGTCGCAAGCGCTGGATTGGGCAAAAACAAAGGTATTTTGGACACTCGGTGGAGATCTATAACGTTCTAATCTAATGTTAACGGTTTTGGGAGAGCCTGCCTACCAGCCTGCCTCTCACAAGTCCCTGCGAACAACTTGATGTCTTGCCGAGCCCTGAAAAAGTTACGGCCGCGGTGACGGTCGAAACGACGTTGTTCCGCCCTTCCTTCGAGAACTCAGCAAAGCGCCATGCCTTCAGATTTCTTTGCGGCGCAAAAGACAGAGCGCTATTGGAGGGCGATTACCCCAAAGGAATGCACAAAATCCCGCCGATGTGCTCCCCTGCGAAACCAGTAATTCGAGACCAAAATGAGGACCGTTTGGCTGTCCAAGTCAAGCAAATACGAACTCTTGCCAAGCTCGGATTCCGCTTGAACTTTCTCGGAAAGGAAGCGTCAATGTTGCTGATCCTCTCTAAGGAGACACCATGCCCAATTCGTCGATTACGAAACGCCTCGCTTCTTTGCCTAAGTTAAGTAAACCAACTGCTTGTGACTTATGGCGGCAACTCTTTAAGAGAGAGCCGCCATCTGAAATCCGAAAAGACTTGATGCTTCGCATCGTTGCTCACACTGCCTGCAGGAGCAGGAGTTTGGTAGCCTCAGCGACGCTGGCTGCCGCCGACTTCGCCAGCTTGCAACCACATTCGAGGCCGATCCCAACGCAGTGGTTTCAAACCGGCTGCCAATCAAGCCCGGAACCCGACTGGTGCGACAGTGGAAAGAACAAGTCCACGTGGTGGAGGTGGAAACGGAAGGCTATGAATACAGAGGTGCCCGCTACGAGAACCTCTCTGAGATCGCTCGCCTGATCACCGGTACCCGCTGGTCGGGACCACTCTTCTTCGGTCTCAAACGCACACAAGCCAACACATCCCAGGAGGCCCTATGAGCACTGAATCGAAGACTGTAATCCGCTGCGCGATCTACACCCGCAAGTCTTCCGAAGAAGGCTTGGAGCAATCCTTCAATTCTCTCGACGCTCAACGAGAAGCCTGTGAAGCCTTCATTGCGAGTCAACGACACGAAGGCTGGCGAGCACTTCCGGCCCGCTATGACGATGGAGGATATTCCGGCGGGAATTTGGATCGGCCAGCCCTTCAGCGCCTTTTGGAAGATGTTGAGGCCAACAAGGTCGACACCATCGTGGTTTACAAAGTTGACCGCCTCACCCGTAGCCTCGCGGACTTCGCCAAGATCGTCGAAGCCCTGGACGCACGCGGAGTCTCTTTCGTGTCCGTCACTCAGCAGTTCAACACCACGACCTCGATGGGACGACTAACACTCAATATTCTGCTTTCCTTCGCGCAATTCGAACGCGAGGTGACCGGGGAAAGGATCCGAGACAAGATCGCGGCCTCCAAGCGGAAAGGCATGTGGATGGGTGGCACCGTACCGCTGGGCTATGACGTCAAGGAAAGAAAGCTAGTGGTGAATCCGGATGATGCAAAGATCGTTGTTCGGCTCTTCCATCTCTATCTTGAGTTGGGTTGTGTCTCGAAGTTGAAGGCCCGGCTCGATCAGGAAGGGATCAAGAGTAAGGCGAGGACTAGCGCTGCGGGGAACCGGTCCGGAGGAACTTCGTATTACAGAGGTGCGCTCTACCAGATCCTGAAGAACCGCATTTATCTCAGAGAGATCCCTCACCGGGGACAGAACCATCCCGGAGAACATGCGGCCATTGTTCCAAGGAGTTATGGGATCGGGTGCAGGCTCAACTTAAGAGCGATAATCAGGGACGTCGGAATGGTCTGAAAGCCAACTCCCCCAGCCTGCTGGTCGGCCTGCTGCAGGATGCAGAGGGCAATCGATTCACTCCGTCCCACACATCGAAGAACGGCAGGCGATACCGCTACTACGTTTGCCAGGCTACGAGTGACGGAAAGGAAGCAGCAAACAAACCGGCCAGACTGCCCGCCCATGATGTCGAACGGCAGGTCGTCCTCAGGTTGCAATCCTTCGTACAGTCCGGCAGGGAGGTCATGGACGAGCTCTGCCTGCCAGAGGACGCTCCGGCGCGGACGCAGCAGATCATGGCCGGAGCCGTGAAGCAATTCGACCAGTTAAGTTCCGGCGCGCCCACGGTCGTCCAGGACTTCGTGAGAAGGGTCGTGCAGCGTGTCGTGGTTCATTCGGATCGGATTGAAGTTGAAGTCGGGAAGCAAAAACTGCGTGCCACGCTTACCGCAGATCCGCACGCGTCCTCAGCGCGACCCACAACCCAGCAACTGGAGCAAGGTTCGAGTGATGTGATCCGCCTTGATATCGAGGCTCGAGTCAAACGTTGTGGCGGAGAGATGCGGCTGGTGTTTACTCCCGATCCTCGTGGGCAGGTACCGTCGCAGCCGGCTTCGTCGCTATTGAAAGCCCTGGCACGCGGACGCCAATGGTACGAATGGATCGTGGCCGGAGAAGTTTCGGGTCAGAGAGCCATTGCCCAAAAACTCAGCCTGAACGAGCGGTACGTAGGCCGAGTTCTTGACTGCGCTTTTCTCGCTCCCGACATTGTGGAAGCGATCCTCGATGGACGGCAGCCGTCTGATCTGACCTTCAGAAAACTGACTCACCGCTTGCCGCTCAGTTGGATCGAGCAACGCCGGGAACTCGGCTTCCCCTTCGTTGCATCAACACGGCAATAAGACCACCCAGATAGTCTCTTGCTCGTGCTGCCTTGATCGCGTAACGCCGAAAGTTGAGGTCCAACAGAATGAATAAGCGTCGAGATGCGAAGAGAAGAACGCAGAGGCCCAAACTTCTGCCCAGCAAACAATATCCCGGTGCTCACGGGAAAGTCGTGGATTGGGTGGAACACAAATTCGAGGAAGGCATCTATTCATAGACATTCGATTCGATGACCAGACGGCACTCTGTTGGAGCATCGGCACAGCGATCGTGATCAAAGAAGCCCACCTGAGCGATTGGAAAACCGGCGACTTTAAGCTCCTCAAACGTTTCGTGCAGAACGAAAGCGATTGCGAGTGAGTGAATCGTCTGTGGCATTCTCGAGCCAATCGGCGGACTACCATCGTAGATACTATTCTTTGCCAGGCTCATAGGTAGCACCTGTCTCAACGTCTACCCAGAGTTCAATTCGATCGCTCCATTCGAGTACGTCGCCGTTCGCCATGACGCACCTCGGCACGTCCCCGGCTCGCTCCTCATGTGGGTTCCACTCGTAGCCACAATAGTTGCAGTGGCAGGTACGACCGTATTGAGCAGGCCCCTCCCTCTTACACTGTGGGCAGGTCGGCGCAATTCTAGAATCCATTTCCGGCCAATCCTCGAGCATCCACCGCTCTAGGGGTAGACCGAGTCTGAGCGCTTCCTCCCGGTAGTACTCGATAAGAGGTAACGAAAAGATCGCCGTCTTAGCCCAATCCAGCGCCTGGGAGGTCGAGTCGGCCTGATCGTCGTGCTTTCCGTTGGGAAATGACGTTAGTTCATGCAAGTAGGAAGCTAGCCAGTCCGCCTCGGTCGGCAGGTACACAAATCCGTTTTCAATCGTGCTGGTAACGGAATTCAACCGCATCACCTTTTCTATGGTTGGCTCGTATTGCGTCACGTTGTGGACGCCTTCGCGGATCAACTCCTGAATGAGTTGTGTACCCGAAGCTTTATTTTCGATCAGGATGTTAGACGGACGAAAGCGTTCCGCTTGGTCTCGCACGGCTCGTTTCAGATCGGGATAATCCATGCGTTTGCGCAACACGTGGAGCAGGTAGAACTTCTTGTTTTTTCGGCCCCACGTGGTGCAGACGCTGAAGTCGCTCAGTTCTGTACACTTGTTGGCCGTGTCCCAACTCTGAAACACAGTGTTAAACCTGGACGGCTGTTCGCCGGGCACATAGGTCTTGAACCAGGCTGCTTTGACCAGGCCGCCGCCTAGCGGCGCGGGTTGTTGTTGGTATTGCCCGGCGAAGTTGTACTCTCCGATGGTACGACGTACACGTTTGAGAGTCGCCAGAGACTCGCGCTCGGGGTGAAGCGCCTCGCCAACATGGCGACGAACCGTGCGAGTAGTTTGAAGAAGAGGAGACTTAATGAGGTGAGTTTCCTCTTCCTCGGCGATGGCAGGCAGCCGTATATGCTCCCAGTTCTCCTGCTCGAGAACGTGCCCGACGAGATCATCCTCGTGCAGGCGCTGCATAATAATGAGGATGCAACCGGTTTGCTTGTCATTCAGCCGGCTATAAAGCGTGTGATCATACCACTCATTCACCGTGTTGCGCTGGGTCTCTGAGAGTGCTTCGTCGGGCTTAAGCGGGTCATCAATGATGATGAAGTCTGCGCCGCGGCCGGTGAGGACACCTCCAACTGAGGTGGCCAAGCGAAAACCATTTCGGGTGGTAAGAAATTCTTGCACGGATTGCTTTTGGGAGGCCAACCGTGTGGGAAAGATGCTCTTGTACCAATCGCTGGCCATGAGAGTGCGGCAGTCGAGGGAATGCTTGCTGGCCAAGTCCTGTCCGTAGCTGGCGCAGATGATCTGGGCGCTCGGGTTGTGACCGAGCAGGAAGGCCGGAAAGCAAACGGCGGCGGCGTGGGACTTCAACGAACGGGGCGGCACGTTGATGATGGCGCGGGTTATTTTACCGAGACGGCAGGCCTCCAGTTCGGCTGCCATCAGTTCGTTATGCCAGTTGTGCGAGAACGGCACCTTGGGATTCAATTCTCCAAAAGCGCGGTGCATGAAGGTGTAGAAATCTTGGCGGCAAAGGGCCCGATATTCATGCGGGCTGATCGTCATCGTGACCCTCCGCGGATTCGTCGTTGCCTACTTCAAATCGCTTGAGGACCCCTTCCAGTACCTCCTGATCCAGATCGTTGAGAGCCGAATCTTGGCTTACTGAGGCTTGCTGCTTCGTCTCTGCGTCACGCGCCAACTCAACCAGTTGTCGCAGGGCGCGTATGTCACCAGAAGCCGCCTTGTTGACCAACTGCTTCAGCGCGGCCTCCAGCTTCGTAACGGTCTTTCGCTGGCCGGCCTCATTGATCACCACCTTTTCGCGTAACGCCTTCGTGAACGCCGTCGCCACGTTGAGACTGCGCTTCGGTCGGCCCTTGGGATTGCCTGAGACTCCCTTCTTGAAGCGCGTGGCTTCGGGCGGTCTGCAAAAACCTACCTGCTCCGTTGGCGTAGGCAATTCGTTTGGTTTGTCATTTTCTGCGGAGTCAATCGCTCCGTCTGGTTCGTCGCTATCGTTGTTCATCAGCGCCCTCCTTTTCGAGTTCGTTGAAGCGACGCCCAGAGGCTGCATGTGTAGCGGACAATCCAGTGAACTTTTGCCACCGGCGAGCGATGGTGTCGACGTACAGTGGATCCAGTTCAATGCCGTAGCACGTGCGACCCGTACGTTCGCAGGCGATGAGGGTCGTGCCACTGCCCAGAAAGGAATTCAGAACGATGTCACCTCTGGCAGAAACGTCCATGATCGCGTCGGCGACGAGCGCCACAGGTTTGGTGGTCGGATGAAGCTCCAGCAGATTGCCTTCTTCGGTGTTTCGTGAAAACGAATTGACGCCTGGGTAGTTCCAGACGTTGGTTCGGTATCGGCCGTATTGACCGAGCTGGAAATTATTGCGGTGAGATTCTTCCCCAGCTTTAAAGACGAAAATCAGTTCGTGTTGCGAGCGATAGAATGTCCCCATCCCGCCGTTATCCTTCACCCAAATGCACAAATTCTTGAGTTCCGAATAGACTTGACGGCCCGCATCCAGTGGTTCCCGGATGTGCCGCCAGTCACTACAGACATAGTGAATTGACCCCTGGGCGCTGTAACGCGACAGCAGATCGAATCCCTGCGCCAGGAAGTCCGTATATTCGCCACTACTCATCTCACCTCTCGTCATGGCAAAATCACGATGGTGAACCCCGCCTAAACCCGTGGCATGCCCGACGATCGGCAGGTTATAAGGTGGGTCCACAAAGACCATTGCTGCTTTGCGGTTCTGCATCAGGAGACGAAAGCCGGTTTCATTCAGGGAGTTACCGCAGAGAACTCGGTGACCATGGAGCAACCATAAGTCTCCCGGTTTCGTGACCGGCACAGACGTCTGCATTTCCGGCAAAGAATCGGCCGGGTCGGCTCCGTCTTCGCTGGCCGGAGCAAGACCGTCGATAAGAACGTCTATCTCACCGACTTCAAAGCCGGTCACTTCGAGGCTGAAATCCAGTTCAGCTTCGGATAGAGACTTCAACTGTTCGGCCAACAATCCTTCGTTCCAGACAGAGTTCTCAGTCAATCGGTTATCGGCGATGGCGAATGCCTTCGTTTGCGGCTCCGTGAGATGTTCCAGATTGATCGTTGGGATCTTGGGGAGGCCAATTAGCTTCGCCGCTTCTACTCGACCGTGGCCGGCAATGACCTGCAGATTCCGATCAACCAAAACAGGCACGTTAAAGCCGAAAGCCTCTATGCTTCCCGCGATTTGCCGGATTTGCTTATCGGTGTGGATTCGAGCGTTAATCGGGTTGCGCTTTAGTTGTTGGGTGGGCACGTAAACAACCGACAGTATCGATTCGTTTTGAGTCTGCTTCTGAGACATTGCACTCCCTCTCCCATAGTTTTGGACCCGTCTGCCCGGTAAAGGCGCGAGGAGAAGTGCGGTAGGCAGGTCAAATTTTCTCGACCCCTACGCAGACGATGGCGCCAGTTTGGGATAAGAAAGAGGGAAGAAAAAGGACACGAAAATTCAAAATGTGAAAAACTTGTGCAAGCTCATGATTTCTAAGCAGTTTTAGGAGTTGGCGGACGCAACTTGAAGCGATCGCAGATTTCTTCGGCGCTGCGTCTCAACAATAAGCAGGTCCGCAAGTTGCTCTTGCGCTGTTGGAACCGCTCCAAGGAACGGCCAATCGATGCCGCGTCGATCGATGCCGAATGTTCTGGCATTCCCGAAGCAACTGTGCCGGTTTCGAGCAAGTCCGCGATGTCAGACTCTCGTAGGATCCTTGTGGTATTTTGAGGCAGATAGGGCGCCCAGCGCAGTCCAAATATTTTGACCAAGTATTGCAGGCGAACCAGAAACGCCCAATCTGCCTTCGTGCCCAAGCGCTTCTTGTTGAAGGCATCGACGCGACCCGAGACTCCTCTCAAATCAGCTTCCTCCGATTGGAGGACTGCGGGAAGCTGAGTAGGTATGAAGGAATCGAAAGCTTTGCCAATAGCTGCTGTTGGGTGGAGAGTCAGGAGTCTGCGATAACTCCTCGCGGCCCGGGTCAGCTTCGCCGATGCGGTTGAGAGCAGCGCCACGTTTGGACCGCCGCTACTGCACCCAGGGGCACGTGCAGTCCTCGCCTGTGCAGCTAAGAATTCCGCCTCTTTTTCGAGAAGGTCGGACAAATGCAAGCGCCTATCGTCTCCTAATCGCCTGCACATGCCGATTTCTGGCATTGAGCCTAAGAGCTTGCTGTAGGCCCCACGAGCACGACGCAGACCCGATCTCGCCAGCGTCAGCTCTTTCCTCGCGTGCTGCTTCGCTACCCGTCGATCTTGACAGAAATCCTTCCATACGTCGGTCCGAAGGAAATTGAAGATGGAAAGGGCTAGTTCCTGTCGTCCGTCATCACCGAGCCAATAGATCAATTCCATCAAATCCGCGTTGGTGCCGCTTTTCTCGCTCTCAAAGTAGGCAAAGAAACGCTGCCTCCATTTGACGAAATCTCGACCTTTCGGCTCTTGGCGGACACCAACTTGGATTGTTGCCGCGGAAATATTGCGGATATTCGCCATTTCTGCGCCTCCCCATTGACTTGATTCTTTTGCCAAACAGAGCGGCAATGTTAGTGGTCACCGGAGGTCTTTATGTCCGATCCAATTGCAGCTCGTTTAGCCTTGCTCCCTAAACTTAGCAAAACCGACTTGCACGATTTTTGGAAAGAACTCTTTCAAAAAGCGCCGCCGCCACAACTGAGGAAGGATCTGATGATCCCCATCTTGGTTATCGGTTGCAGGAGTCGAGCATGGCGTTGCTCAGCGCCGATGCGCGACGGAGATTGTCCACGCTTGCACGCGCTATCGAAACCGATGGTAATGCCGAAATTGTTTCTTCGCCAAGTATCAAAACTGGAACCCGCCTCATGCGACAGTGGTGGGGCACGGTACATATCGTTCAGGTTGAGGAAAGAGCATCGCAAAGCAAACGGTCTCGACGAAAGTTACGTCCGCCGTATCGTGAGCTATGCATTCCTCGCTCCCGATATTGTCCACGCAATTCTTACGCCAGCCGTCTTCCCTTTGCGCAGGATCAAGCGACTTAAACTGACCTTCTTCGGAATTTCCAGTTCCTCTCTGCAAAATCCCTGATCAATCCCTGTTCTTTCCCTGATCCTTCCCTGTTCCGATTTGCCAGCCAATCGCGGTATCTAGCAGAAAACAAAGGCTGATGCGGCGTTCGAGGGGCGAATTTGACCTTCAAATTTAAAAAAATCCCTGTATTTTTCCCTGTTAGCAGGGAAAGTACGCGGAGAAGGGTTAGCGCCAGACTGCGCGCTCCGCCACGCAATCTGGACTGCAGAGAGCTCTCTAGGTCGGAGTCGCACTTGAAACAACGATGTCATCGCTACGGCGGCTGAAGGAATTCGCGCCGACTGGCGCCACACAAGAATTCGGGCCAGAAGTCGGCTTGTGGGAAGTTGACGTTTGCCGCCGATTGGAGCGGATGAAGGGCACCTCGGATTTCAATTCGTATTCAGAAGTACACCTTCAAAGCCAGCTGCAGTTGACGAGGCTGGTTAACCACGGAAGTGATCAGGCCGAACGTGCTTGAGCCTACGTTAGCATCCGGCCCCTGGAAATGCGGGTGGTTGAATGTGTTGAAGGACTCGGCCCGGAACTCCGCGCGCATTCCTTCCCGAAAGCGCGACAAGGGGAATTCCTTAAAGATGGACATGGAGACATCTCTGGCGCCAGGCTGAAGAACGGTTGCAATTGTTCTAGGGGCACTGCCAAAAGTGAAGGCGGCGGGAGTCGACAGCGCATCGGGATTGGCGAAGTAGCTGGTCCCGGTGAAGTTACCATTTTGCACAGACTGTTCCGGCGATCCAGACGCGCGCCGCAGCGCTCCAGTCAGGTCTGGTCTCTGGTTGTACGTTGGAATGGGAGTTCCGCCATTGACGAGCATTGGAATGATCGGCCGGCCATCGTCAATGCGGATGATACCGTTAGTCTGCCATCCGCCGATGATGGCATCGGCAATGGCGTTCATATTGCGTCCGAGCAGTCTTCCACGACCCACAGGAAATTCCCACACATAGCTGGCCTGGAAGACCTGGGGAATGTCGAAGACGGACACAGCCCTCTCTCCGGCGATATTGAACGGATTCTGCACATTGAGCGTGGATCCTCCCGTCGTTCCGCCGCCGAGGAAAACGAAGCTGTCATCGCTTGCCGAAGCCGTATCAATGGACTTGGACCACGCGTAGGTCACCAGGAATTGAAGTCCGTGAGTAAAGTCCTTCTCGGCTCGAACCTGGAGGGCGTGGTAGATGGAATTGGCAATGGGTGGGGAATCGCCCTGGAAGCCGTTGTACTGCGGGAACGGCACCAGGAGTTGGGACTCCTGAATGGTAGGCCCAGCCAGACCGCTGGTCGGGTCGCAGATGAATTTTGTGGGATCGCAGGTGCCCGATCCGCCGAAGAAGAAGGGATTCGGCACTTGATTGGAAAGGAAGGCGCCGATCTGGTCCGGAGTCATGCCCGCGATGGCGGATGGAGGCACGTAATTGTGCTCACGGAATCCGCCGAGATAAAGGTGCGTGCCCTTTTTACCGACGTAGTTGGTGTCAAGCAATACTTTGCCGGGCAATTCCTTCTGGAGTCCGAAGCTCCAAGTCTGCTCGTAGGGAATGTTTTGGCTCTCTTTTCGGATCGGCCCCACGGCGGCAAAGCCGATGTCGTTAAAAGCACCCAGGGAATTGCCCGGAGCCGGTGCGACGCTGCAGGTAAAAGGAGCCGCGAACTGGCAAGAGGTGTTGCTAAAAGTATTCCAGGGTGTCGCGTGATCGATGTTTAGAGTGGTCAGCCAGGGCGGCTGGATGTTGTAACCCTGGAAGCCCCATGGGCCAGTTCCCGAAGCGCCGCTTCGCGGCGTGGAGTAATAAATACCGTACCCGCCTCGAACCACGAGCTCGTGCGGCAACTGATAGGCAAACCCGAATCGCGGCTGGATAGCCTTGTAGTCCGTATAGTAGTTCGAACGGTCATTCGAACTGGCAAACACTTCAATGCCATGCAACGGCGGAAGTCCCGCCACTTGCAGCGGGGACAATGCGTTGGGATCGAGCCAATTCATGCGGTTAAAGCGCTCCGTCCGAGGCAGGCTCAATTCGTAACGCAATCCGAGATTCAGCGTGAGTTTGGGTGTGGCTCGGAAGTTATCTTGGGCAAAAGCGGCGTAGCGCCAACTCTGCGTGCTCACAAAATTGTCGAAACCCTGCTGGCAGGGTGTGCAGCCGCCACCGCTGAAGTTGGGCGACCCCACTCCCGTGAGGAAACTCGCCAAACCATCGCCACCAGAAAGTGGCAAGCCATTGTTGTCCGTGCCGAACTGAGTCGCAAATTGCGAAGTGCCCGAAAAATCAAAGGGAAAAGAGCCCGCGGGCCAGCCTGGGTTGCCATGGTTAATCCGGTGCAAGCGTACTTCGCCACCGAACTTCCACTCGTGATCGCCGTGAACCCAACTGATGGCCCCACCCAGGCTGCCGGAGTCCTGGCCTTCGCGAGTAATGATGAAGGCCTGCGTTCCGATGTTGTTTCCGGCATTTCCAGAGCTATATCCGCTGATGCTTATTTGGGGAATAACTCCAAACCCATTGTTCAGGTAGGAGGGAAAACCTAGCTGACTGAAGGAAGAGTCAATGTTTGGGAACGCTCCTTTTGTGCCCTGTGCATTGTCAAATCCGCGAACATAGCCAAAGGCAACGTTGAGAACGAGCGTCGGGCTGAAGGTGTGAACGTGATTGATAGAGACCGTATGACGAGTGAAATTGGCGGGACCGCTAGTACAGGGATCGGCAAAATTCCCGAAGCAGTTAAAACTGGTGGAACTGCCCCGTTGTTGCGAATACCTCGCACTGAGCAAATCGTGGTCGCTGAAGCGATGATCCAGTTTGATATCGAACTGATCGCTTGAGTTTGTGCTCGATCCCGAACTGGAAAAATTTGAATTTTGCAAAGTAGCTAGATCCGTAGCGTTAAACGTGGGATTCGGGAACAACAAGAACAGATTTCGCGCCACGGGATTGATGAGGTTACCCGGGCCGGCTGGCAGCTGAAATGGTGTCCCTTGTAATGCCATGTTCCCCGGCTGACTAGGCGAGCTGGTGTACGAGGAAAGATCGTTGAACGGGATGATGGTGGAACGAACCGCGCCGGCTCCAAGGCTGCCGTCCCCGGCGGGATCCTGGCTGAAAACACCGGAATAGGGATCCCAGAGTTGACCGCTTGCAATGGAACACAATCCGTTGTTATCAAAACTTCCGCCTTGCAGGGTGCATAGCTCGCTGAAGTTACCCAGTGCTTGCTGTCCCGCGGGGCAAGGACCGTCTCCTCTTTCGCACAGAGAGGGAACGCCCATGCCTCCCGAGCTGGCGGCCGACGTCGTCCTCGTGCCCTCGTAGTCGAAGAAGAAAAAGGTCTTGTCTTTCTTGATAGGGCCGCCGACGGTGAAGCCGAAGTTGTTTTGTTTTAGAGCCGCGATCGGGTCGTTTTGTGGGTTGAACCACAGATTGGCATCGGTGGCGGAATTGCGCAGAAAATCGTAAACACTCCCATGAAACTTATTGGTGCCTGAGCGGGTTACCACATTGATAATGGTTCCGCCCGCGAAGCCGTACTCGGCGGTGAAATTGCTTTGTTGCACTTTGAATTCTTCGACCGAGTCGACGGAAGGAGTGTACGGGACACTTTGAAGTCCGCTGTTCTGTTCGAAATTTGTCGCGCTGGTGCCATCGATCAGGACATCTGCAGTGGAATTCCGACTGCCATTGGAATTGAAGTTGATTGTGCTCTGCGACCCTGGTGCGTTCGTCTCGTTGATACCCGGGGCAAGATACGCAAGATTTGCAAAATTCCGGTCAATTAAGGGTAAGTCATTCACGAACGTTCTGTTCACTACCTGGCCTGTGACTGCATCTTCGGTTTGCAACTCGACGTGCTGTGCCTGCACTTCGATGGTCTGGGACGCCACGCCTATTTTCAATGTGAAATCGACTGTCGCATTCTGAGTGACGGCGATGACAATTCCGGTCTTGCGCTGGCTCTCGAAGTTAGGCACTTCTACGGATACGCTGTAGCGGCCGGGAGGGATGTTACGCAGCAGGTATCGGCCGGCATTGTCGGTTGTTCCCGGGAACTTGAAACCCTTGTCCATATCCGTCGCGGTGACGTGCGCGGAAGGGACCACAGCACCCGAGGGGTCGGTCACCGTGCCAGCAATAGAACCGGCATAGAGTTGGGCGCTTGCGGGAAGGAAGCAAGAGCTCAGCACGAAGCAAAGGACGACGGATGAACGGACAGCCAGAAACCGTGAATTCTTACGCATGTCGGGGACTCCTCGTCGCTCTTTGGGACGGCTAGGCTCGAGATGGTCACGAAAATACCAGAGCTTGGCTCGCAACCCTCAAAAAACCCGCCATTGAATCGTTTTATCATCCCTGCCATACAGTGAAGTCAAGAGAAAATTTCGATTGCTCAAATCTTCAACCGATGCTCGATTCCAAGTTTCACAGGCTGAAAATCTGAAAGGCGAGTACAAAACGCTGGCAAAGGTTTTACGAGTTCGAAACCTGACCGGAGAATGGCATCGGATTCCTCTTAGGTCCGCCGAAACCGCCTTGGCACACACACTTGGAGCGCGCGATGGGGCGTGGTAGCCTATCTCCGGCAGGGGCGGAGGCGGGTCTAGGCCGCCTGTCCCTCGAATGCCCAAAGTAACCTCCATGCCAGACCCCGCCAGGCCACTGCGATCCGCCGTATCCTCCTCATCGGCAGGGAGTTCCAGCGAATCCTCGGATCACGAAAAAGAGCAACTTTCTGCCCGCGACGGGGTTCGACCTAGTGTGAGCACTGCCGCCATGAACCGTAGCGTTCTGCTGGCCTCGGTAGCGTCGCGTCCACCAGCCACTTTGCAACCGGCGATCGCTGGCACCGAAAGCTACACCGACGCCGAAATCATGTTGCGGGTCAAGGCGGGCGATCAGTCGGCTTTCGACTTCCTGGTGCAGAAGTATCGCCGTCCGCTGGTAAGTTTTATGTACCGCATGGCGCGCAACACGGCGGCAGCGGAGGATCTGGCGCAGGAGGTCTTCTTGCGGGTTTACCGCTCGCGGCAGACTTACGAGGCTAGCGCCAAGTTCACCACATGGTTGTACCGTATTGCCACCAACCTGGCGGTCAATCATGCGCGTGACACTCGGAAGGAGCGTCCGGAAGTCACCATTAGCCTGGACGAACCCGATGAGGAGACCGGCACGACCATGGATGTGGCCGATGGTGCGATCACAGCCGAAGAAAACTTGGTGCGGCGGGAACGCACGCTGGCCATTCGCAGCAAAGTGGAAGCGCTTCCCGAACGGCAGCGTGTGGCAGTGATCATGCACAAGTATCAGCAGATGGATTACAAGCAGATTTCGGACGTATTGAAGTTAAGTGAGTCGGCAACTAAATCGTTGCTGTTCCGGGCTTATGAAACTTTGCGGGACCAGTTAAAAGAATTTATTTAGCAAGTAACTTTTTGGCGAAGTAAAAAGTGAAAAGTGAAGAGGCAAGAGAAATTGAGGGGAGCACGGTTATGAGGTGCGAAGAAATTCATGAAATGATGCCGGACCTGGCGTCCGGCATGACGGGAATGACGCCGGAGGTCAACGGACACGTGGCGGGATGCCACACCTGTGCCGGCAAGCTGGAAGAGTTTCGCAAGACCATGTCGTTACTGGATGAGTGGCAGGCGCCGGAACCTTCGCCGTATTTTGACGTGCGTTTGCAGGCGCGTTTGCGGGAGGAGATCGCGAAGCCGCAGGCGGGCTGGTTGGCGTGGTTTCGGCGTCCAGTGCTGGCAGCAGCGCTTACGGTGCTGATGGGAATTGGTGTGGGGCTGTTCTTCACTAAGAACTACAAGCCGAACATAGACACGGTCGCGGAGACGCAGGCAGGTCCGGGCACCGCGGTAAGCGATCTGCAAGCTTTGGAGAAGAACCACGATCTTTATTCCGACTTCGATTTACTGGACGACCTGGAAGTGCAGCACGATGTGCAGGCCAATCCGTAAGAGCGCCATTTGAGAGCGATTGAAGCTGAGGACGAGAAAATGCTGCGGGGAAATTTCATAACGCGGTGGATGGCAACGGCTGCGCTGTCGGCAGCGACCGTCGTGCTCTCAGTATCTCCCTGCCTGGCACAACATAAAGACTCTCGTCCTCCTCTGCAGAAACAGCAGGCCGCGCCGCCACCTCAAAATCGCCCGCCGCAGCAGCCGCGTCCGGGGCAACAGCCCGGACCAGGGCATGCCGGCGACTGGCTGCGCCGCTACAAGAATGTGCCTCCGGGAGAGCAAGAGCGTGCTTTGCTGAACGATCCCGAATTCCGCCGTCTACCTCCCGAACGGCAGCAAATGCTCCGGCAACGACTACAGCATTTTTCTGGGCTTCCACCACAGCAACAGCAGCGGATGTTAAACCGCATGGAAACCTGGGAACATCTGACACCGGAACAGAAGCAGCAGGCCCGTCAGATTCACGGCCAATTGCAGCAGCTTCCTCCCCAGCGGCAGGAGATGGTAAAGACTGCGGTGCGCCATTTGAGCGCCATGCCCCCGGACGAGCGCGAGCACATCATTAACTCTGAACGCTTCAAGAGCATGTTCTCGCCTCAAGAGCGCGACATCATGCGCGGAGCTTCGCGATTACCGTTGGCGCCTCCGGAAAATGGCAGACCTGGAGAGCCGCCCGCGCCTGAACAGTGAAGCAGTCGTCGTTAATCATTGGTTGTTAGTTGTTATTGCTGAAGCGAGGGTCGTGTTCTGCCAGCAACCAACGATTAATGACTCTTTCCCCCGGGAAGAATCAATGGAAATCGTGCGAGACAATCCTCAGGAAATTTCAGGGACCGCCGGGGCTAGAAGCCTCCGGAGGCGTATTCGCTTTTTTATTCGCCTTTTAGAAAGGTGCTCCGAGCAGCAGAGATTGTCAAGAGAAACGGAAACGTCATCTCCGTCCAGCTACTGCTTACTTCATCATCCGATACCCGTCTAAGCTCAACAGCACACCGGTCAAGCGTAGACATTCCATCCGAGTGTCTATTCCAGGTGTTGCGGTTGACCGGTGTTCGATCCCCAGATTAAACGAAGAGGAGTCTCTCCATGCACAAAACTCGCCTATTTGTTTTGTTATGCAGCCTTCTGACAGCAGCCAGCCTTTGCCACGCCCAATCCATCATGCTCGATCTGCCGCGGCAGAGCCAGCATGCCATTGTCACGCAACGCATCGGCATTACCGACATTACCGTCAACTACCATCGGCCAATGGCCAATGGCCGTCAAGTCTGGGGTAAGCTGGTGCCTTACGGTCAGGTCTGGCGCGCCGGAGCCAACGAAAATACCACCGTGACTTTCACCGATCCCGTCACCATCGAAGGCCAGCCGCTCGACAAAGGAACCTATGGCCTGCACATGATCCCCGGCGAAAATCAGTGGACCGTGATCTTCTCGAAAATGTCGATCGCGTGGGGAAGTTTCACCTACAAGCAGGATGAAGATGCGTTGCGGGTCACCGTGAAACCACAGACCGCCGAATTCCACGACGCGCTGACCTACGACTTCGATGACGTCAAACCCGACTCCACCGTAGTCACTCTGCGCTGGGACAAAGTCGCCGTGCCCTTCAAAGTTGAGGTCAAGGTCAACGACATTGTCGCGGCCAGCATTCAACGGCAAACCCGCGGGCTCAATCAGTATTACTGGGAAGGCTGGGACGAAGCAGCTGGCTACTTCCTCGCTGCTAAAACTAATCTGGACGAAGCGCTCAAGAATGAAGATAAGTCCATCGAGACCGAAGAGCGCTACGACAACTTGATGAACAAGTCGCGCATTCTCGACGCCATGGGCCGCAAAGATGACGCCACAACCATCCGCAACAAAGCTTTGGATAAGGCCAGCGCTTTACAGCTCTATTTTTATGGCCGGCAAGTGCAGGTCGTAGACAAGAAGCCGGAAGAGGCCTTTGCGATCTTCCGCTCCAACGCAAAAAAGTTCCCCGACTTTTGGACGTCGCATCTGGGTCTGGCCCGCGTGTATAGCGGCCAGGGCGAATTCGATAAAGCCGTCAAGGAAATTCAAACCGCTCTCGCCGGCGTCGATCAGGCCAACAAGTCTACGGTAGAGAATTATGCAAAGCGTTTGCAATCCAAGGATGACATCAACCGCTAACGATAGGGATTAACAAAGAAGAAGGGCCAGTCCGAGAGGACTGGCCATTTCATTGACCTAGACTTTCACTGCAAAGTTGCTCACCATACTCGGCAAGCGTTGGCCCGCACCATCTTTTGCCCTGCCTTGCAGCCAAAAGCCTGGGCAAACTCAGCCATATTCGATAGCACGTTGTCGATGCGAAACATCGGCAGCGAGTGCGGATCGGTAGTCACCGCCAGACGCGCGATCTCTGGCCGAAGATTCGCACACCACGAATAGGCATTCGAAAGAAAGAATCGCTGGCGATACGTCCAGCCATCCGGCCCCTTTTCGTCGAGCGTTTTGCCTTGCTGCTTAAGCGCGGCTTCCAGCGCATTCAGCGACAGATGGATCCCGCCGTTATCCGCCGTATCCTCGCCCTGGGTGAGCAAACCATTCTGTTTTACTCCGAGACCCGCATCCGGGACCTCCTGCGTATATTCGTCGGAGATGCACTTGCCCCGCTCGTCATACTGCTTGGCGTCTTCCGCTGTCCACCAGTCGCGCAAGTTGCCATGAGCGTCAAACTTTCGCCCTTGATCGTCGAAGCCGTGAATGATTTCGTGGCCGATCACCATTCCGATCGCCCCATAATTCACCGAATCGTCCATGCTCTTTTCGAAATACGGTGGCTGCAAGATACCTCCCGGAAAGTTGATCGTGTTCAACTGCGGATCGTAATAAGCGTTGATCGTGGGCGGCGTCATCGTCCATTCTGCGCGATCCACGGGCTTGCCGATCTTCGCCACCCAGCGCTCGAATTCAAATGCTGTCGCTTGCTCCACATTTCCCAGATAACCGTCGCGCGTAATCTTCACAGTGGAATAATCCCTCCAATGCGAGGGATATCCGATCTTGTCTTCGATTCCCTTCAGTTTCACGATGGCCTGCGCCTTGGTGGCAGGCGTCATCCAACTCACGCTTTCGATATCGTCATGCAAAGCGCGTTCGATGGCGTGAACCATCACGATGGTGCGGGCCTTACTATCCGGAGGAAAAGCGCGGTCCACATAAGCCTGTCCCAGAGCGTCGCCTAAATCGCGATCGGCGCCATGAGTGCAGCGCCGCCAGCGTGGAAGCTGCTGTTCCTGACCGGCCAGCGTGCGCGCGAAAAAGTCGAAGTTCTCGTCGGCTACGGCTTTGTTCAAAAAGCGTGCCGCTTCGTGAATTGCCTGCCATTGCATGTAGGCCTTCCAATGCTCGAGCGGATGTTCAGCCAGCAATTTTTCTTCAGTGCGGAAGAAATCAGGCGCGGTCACGATGTAGTGATCACTGGCGGGCGCCTTCACCTCTTTCAGGTAAACGCTCCAATCAATCGACGGAGTCAGCTCGCGAATTTGCGATAACGTCATCTTGTTGTTTACGTTCTTAGGATCGCGCCGCTTGATGTTGTCCATCTGCGCCTTGGCCATGGCGGTTTCCAGTTCAATGACAGTACCTGCGTCAATGTTGGCCTGCGCTTCCGTCTCCCCCGCCAGCACAAACATCTTCCGCAAGTGCGTGCGGTACTTCTTCAGTGTTTCCACGGACTTCTCATCAGTGTTCAGGTAGTAGTCGCGATTCGGCAAGCTCAAACCGCCCTGATCAATCTGCGCCACGACTTTTGAAGCATCGTCATAGTCTGGCTGTCCCGTGAACCCGAAAAATGGAGCGTCGGTTTGATTGTCGCCTTGCTGCCAGGCTCCAGGAAACATATGATGAAGCCGCGCAATTTCCACCGTGATTTCCTTCTTGGACTTCAGCCCGGCAATCCGATCCAGTTCCGGCTGCAGTGGCTTCGTTCCGGCAACCTCGATGCCGTTCTCGTCCATGCAGGCGGCCCAGTAGTCGCCAATCTTTTGCTGCACCGCGTTGCGTTTGGGGTCGTTCTTGCTGCTCGCTTCCATCGTCTCGCGCAGCAAGTTGTCGTTCCACATTTCCAGGCTACTTCCCGTGCCCCAAAAGACCTGATCGGGAGGAATCGGGTTCGCCGTCAGCCACTTGTTGCAGGCGTACTTATAAAAGCTGTCGCAAGGACTCAGCGCCGGGTCCACCAAATTAGGATCGAAATGTTCGAGTTTGGGCACGCTCGTTTCGTTTGCAACTGCGCCGGAAGAACCTGCAGTCGGAGTGAATGAACTCTGCCCAAGAACCGCCAAGGGCAAACTTAGGAATAGAACACACTCAAAAATTCGGCGACTAAACATTTGGCCTCTTTCGGGATCGACACAATTTGACCTCAGCGCACGGTAAATGGCACACTCCGCCCTTCGCGTAGAACTTATATATTACAGACGCGCGGGCAGCCAAGCGGTTAGCCGCCGAGTGATGGTGCCGTTTTCGATTGCGCCTCCGTTTTTCTCTGCGATCTCCGCGGCATTTCTCTGCGTGCTCCGCGGTTAAGAGCTTTTGATCGGAGTGCGAAGCAAGGCGGGAAGGATGCAAAAATCAGAGTGCGCGCAATAGCCCTCTATCCAGTATTGTGTAGCCCCGCCGCGATCCCATTGATGGTCGCACCCATGGGATACTCGAGTTCCGCCAGGTTCAACCCTCCCTGCTTGCGCCGCAGCAACTCCACCTGAATCAAACTCATCGGGTCCACGTACGGATTGCGCAGATGAATGGAACGCGCCAGCACTCGATTGCCGGTCAGCAACTCGCGTTGGCCCGAGATCCGCAAAATCATTTGCCGTGACCGCAAAAACTCATCTTCCAGCCTGCCGAAAACTCGCGTCCGCAATGCCGCATTCTTTACTAGTCCCGCGTAGACCCTCGCGATGTGGAGGTCCGCCTTTGCCATGCCCAACTCAACGTTGCGGATGAGATCCGTGAACAGAGCAAACTTCTCAAACATGTTGCGCAGCAACTTCTCATGTCCTCTGCCTTTTTCGGCGAAGCTTCGTAGTCCATGGCCCACACCGTACCACGCGGGCACCGCATGCCGGCTCTGCATCCATCCAAATACCCACGGGATTGCACGCAGATCTTCCAATCGGCGACCTTTAGTCCGCCGGGACGGCCGCGAGCCGATCCGCGCCGCATCGAGTTCCTGCACCGGAGTGGCCTGCTCAAAGTATTCCAGCACCTCGGCGTCTTCGGCGATATCGCGGCGGTACACCCGGTACGCTTCGCCCGACATTTCCTCCATGGCCTCTTCCCATTGTGTCTGATCTTTGGCCGGCGCCGGCCCTTGTCGCGTCAGCGCTTCCAGGCTCGCCGCAATCATCAATTCGAGATTCCACTCCGCCAAAACCGCGTCCGCATACTTCCAATTAAGAACTTCCCCTTGCTCGGTGATGCGGATGCGTCCGGAAAAACATCCCTCGGGCTGAGCCAGGATCGCCGCATGCGTAGGCCCGCCACCACGCCCCACAGTTCCGCCGCGGCCATGGAACAGCCGTAGCTTGACTCCATGTTCTTTCGCCGCGCGATGCAGTTCCCGGTGCGCTTTGTGCAGCTCCCATGTGCTGGTCAGCATTCCTCCATCTTTATTAGAGTCGGAGTAGCCCAGCATTACCTCCTGCCATTGCCCCCAAGTGGCGAGCAAAGGTGTGTATTCAGGGTGCTGCCAGAGACGCCGCATGACATCGGCAGCCGAGCGCAAAGAATTGATCGACTCAAACAGCGGCACGGGCATCACTCCGGGATCGCCCAACGCGGACCCGCCCGAACCGGCGAGATTTACCCCACAAGCCTTCGCCAGTCTCACCACATTCAACACATCGTCTTCTGACTCTGCGCCGCTGATCACGTACTGCCGGATCGACTGCGCCGGATAAGTCTGCTTGAGTTTGTGGATCGTGCGAAGTGTTTCGATTAATTCCCGGGCCTGAGCGGAAACGTTTTCACGATTGTCGGCTGTCGGTCCTCCGGCGGCCAGTTCGGGCCCAGTCTTTCTTAGATCGGACCTTCTCAGTTTGGTCTGTCGTGGTTCCTCGACTCCCAGGCCGAACTGATTAAAGTCAATCTTGGTCGTGCCGATCTCTCGCAGAACCTCAGCGTGCACGCGCGCATGCTGGCGAATGTCGAGAGCGTGCAGGTGAAAACCAAAGGTTCGAAGTTGCCGAAGCAGTGGATCGACAAACGTCTTCGCCAGCCGCTCTCCGCGATTCGACATCAGGCTCAACCGCATCAGAACCAGATCAGCCTCAAATTCGCTCACATCTTCGTAACCGCCCTGAACTCCCACACCCTCGCGGCTGCGCTGCAAGCGGTAAATCACGTAGGACAGAAAACGGCGGTAGAGTTCAACCGTGTTGCCCGGCCCCCAAAGCATCGATGCTCCGGGCATCCATCCTTTGTACTGCGCCAGGCGCGCTAGCAACTCGACTGAAGCGCCAGCCTGCCGTGAAGACGAACTCAAGCAATCACTCAGAAACTCCACCTGCCGGATGTATTCGCGAAGAATCACCGAGCGCGCCAGTTCCAGAGCGTCCTTCACGCATTCAGGTTTCACCAGCGGATTGCCATCGCGATCGCCTCCGATCCAGGAACCGAAGCTGATCAAATTTGGCATCTCGTCATCGGCGAGAATCACGGAGTAGACATCGAGGACTGACCCCGCTACCTCGGCATAGACGCGCGGCAGAGTTTCGAACAACGACAATCGAAAATAACGCAGCCCCATACGAATCTCGTCGTCCACCGTGGGCTTGGTTTGTCGAACCTCGTCCGTTTGCCAGAGCGTGGCGATCTCGGCATGGATCAGCTGTTCGCATCGCAGCGCTTCGTTTACAGTGAGCGGAAGGCGGTCCAACCTCTCCAACTGTTCCGCGATCCGCCGCCTCTTCAGCAACACCGTCTGCCGTGCGACTTCTGTAGGATGCGCGGTGAATACCGGAGTCACCATCACCTGCCGCAGGGCCGCGACTGCGGATTCCGCCGAGATCCTCGCGTCCTTCATGCGCAACAAAGTTCCATGGAGCGATCCCGGAAGCGGCGCCCGGTCCCGGCTCAATTGGCGAGCGCGGCGGCGGCGCTTGCGGTGGTTGGTCTCCGCCAGATTCGCCAGCTCGAAGTAGATTGCGAAGGCCTTGGTGACCTGATAGGCGCGGGTCAGGTCCATCTTTGCAATCATCGCCTGGGCTTTGGACATCAACTCGCCCGACGCATCGCCAGCCGACTGTTTCCGTGTTCGCTCCCGATGCCGAATCATCAGCCGCCGCAACTCTTCGACGGTATCGAACAACTCCGGGCCCACCTGCTCCACCAACACTCGTCCCAGCAACGCTCCCAGCGAACGCACATCCCGCCGCAAGGCGTGATCCTTGGCAGGATCCTGCGACTGCGCCGTAAGCTCAGACAGACGGTCCTTTTGATTGTCCGCTTTCCACAGTGGTTTGGATCGGTTCATGAAGGGGAGTCGAAGGACGTTCAGACAGGATAAATCAAAAAGCAGTGCTCAGTTCGACGTGGAAAAACCGATGCCGCTCATCGGAGACTTGAATCCTAAAGACCTGAGACCCAAGACCGAACACCTGATACCTACTTCGGAGCTTCAAACCGGTACCCAATCCCGCGCAGGGTCTTCAAATACTTCGGATGCCGTGGATCGGGCTCTATTTTCTCCCGCAGCCGCCGCACGTAGACGTCGATGGACCGCGGCGTCACAAACGGTGTCTCTTTCCAAACCGCGTCCAGCAACTGGTCGCGCGTGAGCACGCGCCCGCAGTGCGTCGCCAGATATTCCAGTAAACGAAATTCTCGCACCGTGGTAAGCACTGCCCTGCCCTGCACCTGCACCGTCATTGAGGAAGCGTCGATTTCAATATCCCCCAGCCGCAGCACCTCCGGCGTCACGGGAGCTTGTCTCAGTCCTCGCAGCACGCTCCGAACCCGGGCCACCAGTTCTCGGGGGCTGAAAGGCTTGGTGATGTAATCGTCTCCACCCAACTCCAGCCCTTTTACCCGGTCAGCTTCGCCGGTCTTGGCAGTTAGAAAAATAATGGGGGTCGAAGAAAGCGTCGGAGTCTGCCGGATCTGCCGGCAAAGCTCAAATCCATCGATGCCCGGAAGCATCACATCCAACAGAAAGAGTGACGGCATCTCCCTCAGCGCCTCTGAAACCACCGACCCTCCACTGACGAAGCTCTGCACGTCAAATCCCGCCGCCTGCAGATTATGTGAGATGAGCCGCGCAATGTCTTCCTCATCCTCCACCACAAAAACCAGGCAACGTGCCGCGACCACACTGCCAGAATCGCTCAGCGCCTCGTAAGATCCCATGGGAGAGTGCATAGTCACGTTTAGTGAATGGCCCTGAAAGCCAGAGCCTCAAGAGCGAGGGTCTGCCTAGAATGTATGTTGGGAATGTTGCGAGAATGTTTCCCGCGTGTTAACGAATGATGAATTTGAAGGGCAGATGCCAGTTGCCGGTTGCCAGTTGCCAGTAAAGAACCGAACCTTCGTCGAGGAAGCTGACCGCGAAAACTGGCAACTGGGCGCTGGCAACTGGCAACTGCTCTTACGTCGCTGCCCGCTTCTTCGGAGCGTGTCGCAAGCTGCGCCCTTCAATCAAGCTGTAAAGATCCTCCGCCAGATTCGTCGTATGATCTCCGGCCCGCTCCAGAGCCTGCGCCATCAGAATCACATCAAAGCTCGAAGGAGCTTTGTCCGATGGTTCGGTCAAGTGTTTTTGGAACAGAGCGTGGCAAACCCGGTCAATGTCCTTATCCATTTGCAGGACCTTCCGGGCACACTCCAGATCCAGATCCACGAATCCGCGGTATACCAGGTCAAGCATCTCGCGCAGGATGGCGGACATCTCCACCAGTTGGCGCACATCGGAAGCCGCCATCTTCGTCGTCCGCGCCTGCACGCGCAGGGCGACGCTCATCATCAAGTCGCCAATGCGCTCCAGGTCGGTGGTGCACTTCAGGCTGGTCAACAACTGGCGCGCGCGCGCTTCATTCACTCGCGTGATAGCCGCCGGCAATCGCTCATCAATGTAGCGCTCGATGACGTCCAGTTCCTTCTCGCACTCCTTGATCGCCAGAAATGCCATGCGTGAAGACTGCGTAATCAGGTCGCGCATATTGAAAGCCGCATCGCGCGCGATAAGGAATGCTCTAAGCGCCGTCGTCGCCAAATCATCCAGCGATCCGCTTCCCTTCTTCAGGGATTTCTTTCCCTCCTGACTGGGAACGGGCATCGAATCCGCCGCATCCTCCGCACTCTTCTCAACCACTTCGATCTGCGATTTGGCAACTTTGCGAGCCATGTTTTCCGCAAGTCTACCCCCCGATTGTGAACGGAATGTGAACACGTTTGCAATACAGTGAAGAATGATCACTGGTGGTAAACTTCGCGGTTGGTTTGCGTTGCTCAGACTCTTTGTTCCGATACGCCAGCCTCATTGGGAGATCTGTTATGTCCACTCAGCTCCGTCGAAGAACTTCCCGCTGGATCGCGGGATTGGCTTTTTTTGGAATCGCACTTTGGCTCAGTGCATGCGGCGGTTCTTCGAGCGTGACGAAGACATCCCCACCGCCACCGCCCGCTTCCAAGAATCCCTTCTGGGCTCAGTGGGCTTCCACTCCCCAACACAGCGGCACCATTGGCATCGCCGCGCAAGCGTTGAACAACAAGCTCGCCGACATCGTCTACGATCCGTTCGTCAATCAGGAGCAGACTGAGTCCAGCGGAAGCCTGGTTGCGCACTACCAGGCCACATTGACCGACGGCAATGACTTCTACATGGAAACCAAGAGCGGAACTTATACATCCTGCATTCCTGCCCAGAACTGGGTGACTGGAGCCCCGTGCGGGCCCAATGCATGGAATCAACTTACCTGGAGCGTCAATCGCTATACATGGGAGAACGGTCAGCCTGTTCTGGTGTGGACGTTCGGATCGGACTGGAAGCCGGAACCGAACGCAGCGGCGAGTCCGAACGACGCCGGCCTCGGCGGGTGGGAACCGGTTTTTCATCCTGTGCTGGCCAACGGTTACCTCTACGTCCCGGGTGCCGGCGGCACAATCTGGAAAGTCGATAAGAATACCGGCAAGTCGGTTTCGCAGATCAATCCCTTCGCCAGCGGCGCAGCCGCGCCCGCAAACACTTTTGTCTCCGGGCCGCTAACGACCGATGCCACTGCAACAACGAACGGCAGCATCTACTACAACGTCATCTGGTTAGCCGATCCCACCGTCACCAGTCCCTGGTCTACAGCCGATGTAGTGGGCGCATGGCTGGTGAAAGTCACTTCCATGGATGCCGCGACCGCTGCTACCTACGCCTCCCTGGTGCCCACTGCCCCAGCGCCTACTAGTTCGGCGTGTCCTGGCACGTTCTACAATGCAACCCCGCAGCCAGCCTTTCCGTGGCCACCCACTCCGACCGCAGCCGCCCCCACTCAACTCTGCGGATCGCAACGGCCCGGAGTGAACGTCTCCCCAGCGATTGCCGCCGATGGCACCATTTACTCTGTGAGCCGCGCTCATTTTGATCCGATGGTCTCCTATCTCGTCGCGGTCAATCCCGACCTCACTCCAAAATGGACGGTATCGCTGCAACTGTTGCTCCACGATGGCTGCGGCGTTCTGCTTCCCATTGCCGCCAATGCCACCACTCCCAACAGTTGCAGCGCCGGCACCACCCTTGGAGTCGACCCTACAACCAACGCTCCCGGCTCCAGCGCCGTCTATGACCAAGCCTCATCCACACCTACCGTGCTCCCTGACGGAAGTATTCTCTTCGCCGCTGTCGACAACTACAACTACAGCCGCGGACATCTATTCAAGTTCAGTGCTGCTGGCGTTTTTCAAAGCGCATACCCCTTCGGTTGGGACTCAACCCCTGCCGTCTACAGCCACAACGGTACCTACTCGATCGTCATCAAGGACAATCACTATCCCACGCCCGCCTACTGTTATCAGCCAGGTAATCCCGTATGCAACGCGGCGCCTCCTGGGCCGTACTACATCACCCAGCTCGACGCGAACCTCAATGTCGAGTGGCAGTTTCAGAGCATAACGGTTGACGCTATGCATCCCAATGGCTACGAATGGTGCGTCAACGCGCCGGTGATCGATTCCAACGGAGTGGTCTATGTGAACAGCGAAGACGGAAGCGTCTACTCCATCGCGCAAGGAAGCAGTGGAGTATTCACCACGCCGCTGCAAAAAATCTTTCTGAAAGAAGCCATCGGCGCCGCATATACTCCGCTCTCGGTCGGACCCGATGGAAAACTCTACGTGCAGAACGACGGACATCTGTTCATCGTCGGCAACTAAGGCGTTCCGACTTAAGACTAAGGAAGAACCCGTGGAACTGCTCGAACATCTTCGTCGCCAGTTCGCCTACGATGCCTGGGCAAACCGTGAGGTCCTCGCCGGACTTAAAGCCAGCGCTCGGCCGTCGCCTCGGCCGCTGCAACTCCTGTCGCACATTCTCTCCGCCGAACAACTCTGGCTGGAACGCATTCAGCAACAACCGCAGAGTCAGCCCGTATGGCCCGACCTCACCTTCGAACAATGTGATGCGCAAATCGTCGCCCTCGCGCAACTATGGCACGACTTCTTCGCCCATCTCTCCCCCGTGGCGCTCTCGGAGAAGACCTCCTACAAGAACAGTAAGGGCGAACCCTGGGCCAGCACCATCGCAGACGTTTTGACACATGTCCTCCTCCACTCGGCGTATCATCGCGGACAGATCGCCAGCCAGGTCCGCGCCGGCGGAGAGCAACCCGCCTACTCGGATTACATCCACGCCGTGCGCCAGGGTTTGGTTGAATAACCTTCAGTCGAAGATGCCCTAATCGAACGGCAGGAAGGGACGTCATGCAAGGTCCACCGCTCAACGCATTCGCTGTCATGCAGATCCTCGCCGTAAGCGTTGCTTTGTGGCTGGTTTTCACTCAGCCCATTCCTTGGGATTTACAGCGCGAAATCGGCGCAGCCCTCGTAGTCGCCGGCGTAGCCGGAATCACATCCGCGCGCTATCAGTTGGGAAAATCGTTCTCACTCAGAGCCGAAGCTCGCGCGTTGGTAACCGGCGGCGTGTATTCGAAAATACGCAATCCAATCTACGTTTTCGGATTGGTCATGGTCGCCGGAATTGTCCTCGCCCTGCATCGTCCCATGCTCTGGATCCTTGTTCCAATCATCGCCATCATGCAGGCGTTGCGGGCCCGTCGTGAAGCCCAGGTCCTCGAAGCCGCCTTCGGCGATGTCTACCGCGAATACCGCCGCAAGACTTGGTTCTAAGAGATCAGTTTTGAAAGCTCAAGTTCTGAAAGACCTGGTACTGAAAGACCTCGTAAAGAAATCGTTCTGAGAGACGGTTCCGAAAATCGCTCGCAGGATCTTCCGGATCCCATGAAATACCGCGGCGGAATACCGTGGAAGAGCGGCGCTTTTAGCGCCGCGTAAGGCGCCAAATGTTATTGGGCTTTAGCCCCCGTGGTCGCATTTACTTCCGCAGCACGCCCCGATCCGCCCCGAATCCCGCAACTGGGTTAATATCTCTGCAATGACGAAATCCCCATTCCTCATCGCCCTGTTGCTGTGTGCCGCACTCCTGCCCGGCGCCGACGAAAAGCATATCCCGCCCATGCCCGCCGCCGTCTCTGGCAATGCCGTCGCCAGCCTCAAAGACGGCCTGCAACTCTTCTCCATGATGGGCGTCGGCCCCCTCAAAACTTGGAACGACGTCACCAATCAGGTCTACGTCTTGGAACTAGCCCACGGCAAATGGAGCGAAGGCCGCCAAGTCCCCGGAGTCGTGGGCCGTCTTAACGCATCCGCTGCCGGAGCCAAAGATCTGGTCATCCTGATCGGTGGCTTTCTGGTGGATGCCCAGGGCGAAGTCCCCGTGCCCGACGTAAACGTCTATGAGCCGACTGCCCACCGTTGGTCTCGCGGAAAGGACCTTCCCGTTGCCGTCGATAGCGCGGTCGTCGGCGTCACCCACGACCGCTTCCTCTACCTCATCGGCGGACGCTCGCCCAGTGGCCCGGTCAACAGCGTGCAAGTCTACGACGTGGAAAAAGATTCCTGGACCCAGGCCACTCCCTTCCCCGGCACGCCAGTCTTCGGCCTTGCGGGCGGGATAACCGACGAAAATATTGTGGTCGTCGATGGGGCAAAAACCGGCCCCGCTGGCGGACCGCGCTACGTCGCTTCCGACGAATGCTGGCTGGGCAAGATCGATAAGAAAGATCCCAACAAGATTGAATGGAGCAAGCTGCCCGCACATCCCGGCGCTGCGCGTTTCGGAATCGGCGGCGGCGGCTCCAGCCACGACCACAGAGTCTTCTTCTCCGGTGGCACCGCCACCCCTCACGACTTCAAGGGCGTCGCCTACGACGGCAAGCCCCCCGAAGTCTCCGACGTCAGCTTCGCCTATGACCTCCACGCCCACAAATGGGAGACCATCAGCGAGACCACCTACGACCCCCGCGCCGACAGCCGCGGCATCCTCATGACCCCCATCGGCCCCCTAGTCATGGGCGGCATGGTGAAGAACACAGCCGTCACCGCCCGCGTAACACCAGTACCGAGGAAATGAGCTGCCAAAGTTTTGAAAGGGCGCGGCTTCAGCCGCGCCGTAAAGCCCGCACAAAAAGCCCAGCCGACTTTGGTCGCCGAATCGAACCCAAGATCAGGAAGGGCACGACTTCAGAGGTTGAGGAAAAACCTACGAATGCGTGCGGTGACGTGGAAGAGCGGCGCTTTCAGCGCCGCGTAAGGCTTGTAGAATCTGTCCGGGCTTTAGCCCCCGTGGTGCATTGCTCATCCGCCGGAGTTTAACCCGCACGTAGGGGCGGACGCAGGTTGCCCTGAGCAACGCCGAAGCGTACGCCCCGCGAGCGAAGCAAGCGCGCCGAAACAATGAGCGAACCGAGCACACGCTGAACCCACGGGCGCTGGCCCACCTTTGATTTTTTCTTGCCGACATCGCTAATTCGAATCACACCCCAAAGAGAACCTCAAAGCAGCACACACCTCATTCATTCGTGCGGAACTAAGCTGCGCCACACGTTTCCCCAGGCGCTGTTGCGACACCGTCACTGCATTGTGCAGGTTCACCGCGCACGGGGACTTCATGCCGTCCTCCTCATTCAGAACCACTTCCGATGGCACGCCGCGAATCGTGGACGTGACCGGCGCAACCGTGACTGTAGATAAATAATCGATGGCGCTGTTGCGGGTGAGCACGAGGGCCGGACGTTTCTTATCGGGCGCGGCAAACTGGTAGAACCGAATCTCACCTCGGGCTATTCGTCCGGGCACACGGCCTCCGATTCCCAACCCTGCGCTTCCGCGTCGGCCCGCACATGGCGCGAGTAGCCCTGGCGGTCGTGCTCTTCACTGGCCCGCAGTTCCAATCGTCGGAGATGTTCCCGCAGGGCATCGCGCACCAAAGCGGAACGGTTTCGCTTGGTGCGCTTCGCGGCTTGGTCGGCGGCGTGTAACAGCCTTTTATCCAGCACGATTTGAACGATTTCCATATGTGGAATCCATTCCACAGTATACTCCACATTACATTTTCACAGCAAGCTTCACTTACCCTTGACCCTCGCTCCTAGATGCCCGATACTCCTCCAAGCAAGGCTGCCCAAACCGCGCGTGAGGGAACTGCAATTGTCCTCGGGCGGCACCGGGAGTATGCAAGTTCTTGCAACATGAACTCGAGTAACTCATTTGGAATCAATATTTTGCCCGCAAGTCATTGATTCTAATATATTATTTTAGATTTTCCCGCTAAACCGTTGATTTTAATATACCGAGGGGGAGGGGGTACCTCGGTCAACCAAAATTGTCCCGAAACGGCACCCCGTGGAAACTACAGCTCCAATTACCGAGAAGCCGCACACTCTCTGGGCCTCGCTGGTCGAAGCCGTTCGCGGTTCGCATCAGGACTACACCACCGGAAGCCTGAACCGCGCCATCCTGCTGCTCGCGGTCCCGATGGTTCTGGAGATGGTGCTGGAGTCGCTCTTCGCGGTCGTCGACATCTTCTGGGTCGGACGCCTCGGCGCGAACGCCACGGCAACCGTCGGACTTACCGAATCGATGTTGAGCCTGGTGTTCGCAGTGGCCATGGGGTTGAGCTTGTCGACGACCGCAATGGTCGCGCGCCGCATCGGAGAGAAAGATCCTGAAGGCGCAGCAGTCGCAGGAGTGCAAGCAATCGCACTTGGCCTGTTCGTTTCTCTCGCCATCGGTTTGCCCTGCGGAATCTGGGCGCCGAATCTGTTGCGGCTAATGGGCGCTTCGCCCGAGATTGTCGCGACCGGAAGCGGTTACACAAGAATTTGCCTCGGCGGAAGCGCGGCGGTGTTGCTGCTCTTTCTTAACAACGCAATCTTCCGCGGCGCGGGCGATGCCGCCATCGCGATGCGCCTGCTCTGGGTTTCGAACATCATCAACCTGATTCTCGATCCCTGCCTGATTTTCGGCTGGGGACCGTTCCCGCGCCTAGGCGTGACTGGCGCGGCTGTCGCAACGCTCACCGGACGCAGCATCGGCGTGCTCTACCAGTTCTATCGGCTGATGAAAGGCACGGAGCGCCTCCGCATTCTGAAGATTCAGATCCGTTTGCAATGGAACGTGCTCTGGCGCCTCATTCGCGTTTCACTCACCGGCATTCTGCAATTCGCCATCGCGCACACCAGTTGGATCGGCCTGGTCCGCATCGTCAGCATCTTCGGCGCCGCCGCGCTCGCCGGATACACGATCGCGATCCGCATCGTGATCTTCATCATCCTTCCGTCGTGGGGACTGAGCAACGCCGCGGCAACGCTCGTCGGACAAAATCTCGGCGCCGGGCATCCCGAGCGCGCCGAAAAAGCCGTCTGGCGCACCGGCCTTTACAACGTAATGTTCCTCGGATTGATCGGAGTGATCTTCATATTCTTCTCCGAACCGATCGTGCGGCTGTTTACACACGACCCCGAAGTTGTGCCACTGGGCGCGAACTGCCTGCGCATCATCAGCTACGGCAACCTGGGTTACGCCTACTTCATGGTGATGATGCAAGCCTTCAACGGCGCAGGCGACACCGTCACTCCCACCATCGTGAATTTTTTTGGCTTCTGGCTGTTAGAGATACCGCTGGCCTACTGGCTGGCAATCCCGCTGCACATGCGCTCCAACGGAGCATTCTTCTCCATCGCAATTGCCGAGAGCGCCATGGCAATTGTCAGCGCAATCCTCTTCAAGCAAGGCCGATGGAAAAAGAAGAAGATATGAACGATCTTAAGGCAGGCTGTTTAATGTTTGTCATCCCGAGCGAAGCGAGGGATGACAAACGCCAGAGTGTTCTATCTCGCTCTCGCCAGCACCAGCGTGATGTCATCCGGTTGCTCGTTGTCGCCAATCCAGTCATCGACCGCCGAAGTGACGGTCTGGCTGATCTGCAGCAGCGGCAAGTTTCGGTTTGCGCTTACTAACTCAATCAGCCGCTCTTCGCCAAATTCTCCAAACTCGTTTTCCGGCTCAGTGACGCCGTCGCTGTAGGCAAGGAAGATTTCGCCAGGATGCATTTGCACGCAGCCTTCATCGTAAGTGCAATTTTCGAACAGCCCCACCACAGTTCCTCCCGCTTCCAGCCGGCGCACCGCGCCATCGCTGCCAATCAGAATTGGCGGCAAATGCCCGCCGTTGCTGTAGGTCAACTTGTGCGTGCGCCCATCGTAAATTCCCAGAAACAACGTCGCATACTTTTCCGGCGGAGTGCTCTCATAAAGCTGATGATTGAGCAATCCGAGCAGAGCTCCGGGAGAAATCTCAATTCCCTCTGGCCAAACCGCCATCACTCGTCCCGCGGCGCTGCCCGCTCCCACGGCAACGGGCTCGCGCATCTGCGGCAGACTCTCCACGCTGTAGGCGCGCACCGCCGAGTGGATCGTCGCCATCAGGAGCGCCGCGGAAATTCCTTTGCCGCTGATGTCGCCCACCGCAAGAATCAGTTTGTGTGAACTGGCGGTGAGGAAGTCGTAGTAGTCGCCGCTCACCGTGCGCGCGGGACGGCAGAAGCCATGCACTTCGAGCGATTCCAGTTGCGAAACTTCGCGGGGGAAAAGCTGCGCCTGCACTTCCTGCGCGATGGCGAGTTCGCCCTCCAGCCGCTGCTTTTCCTTCTGCTCGAGAATAAGCTTCTCGATGGACTCCGTCATCGAGTTGAATGAGAGTGAGAGCTGCGCCAATTGGTCCGCCGATTTGACGGGAATGCGATGGCTGAAGTCCCCATGATCCACATGCTTGGTCGCATTGTAGAGATGAGCTACTGCTCCGGTGACGGTGCGCGTCATGCGCGCGCCAATGATCAGTGCGACCAGTTCAATCACGCCGAAAATGATGAGAATCGCGAGCAGAAGATACTCAACGCCACGCGCGATGTCTCCGAGGGCCGCGAACAAATGACTATAGAGAACCGAGGGCCTGGTATTAACCTGCACCAGTAGCGCGCCGACGCGCTCGCGTTCTCCGGTCTTCCAGTCGACTACGGGCAGCGGCGTGCCAAAGGTGATTTCGCGGTCCATCATGCCAGATGGCGCAGCTAGCGACCCAACTGTAAACGTCGGTCGCAGGGCTTGTTCCTCCCGAACGCTTGCAGATCCGGGCTTGGCATCGCTGAACACAATGCCTTTTTTCTCTTTTTCTGTACCAACGGAGACTGTGACTCTTGATTTGGGACCGAGTGCAGTCTGCTTCTGCCCATCGTTATCCTGGCCGATGCCGGCCGCGTAAAGCGTGATCTCTCCCAGGTTAGCGGCAATATTGGCCATCAAGTTCTGGTCGAGCGGCTCACTCGTAACCACGGTCAGTTTTTCTGGTCCAACCACAAATACCGAAGTCGCTCGCAGATAAAGTGCGCCCTTGTCACGGACGATTTCTTTGAAGGGCAAGCCCTGCTGGACGGCGTTCGCATATTCGTTCTTGTCGTTGTTAAAGAAATCGGGATAGCTGACCGAGTCGCTCTGCGCCATGTTATTCAGCGGCAACAGGCGGGAGCCGTGCCAGGCACAGACTTGCCGGCGTTCCCAGGCGCGCTCGCGCTTTTTTAGTCCCGCGAGAGATGCGGCGGTAGGTGCTTCGCCTTTCTCCAGTCGCCCGGCAAGTTCGCTGCTCACAGCGGCGTTTGCGGCTTGCATGCTGCGGAGCTGAGAATTTATCTCCGAGGTGACCACAAAGCTGGCAAACTGACCGGCAAAGAGATAGATGGTAATGAAAGCCATCGCGATCAGGAGTACGGCGGGAATTACTCCGATGAAGACATAAGTCACAATCAGGCGATTGCGCAGCCGCCACAAAACTTTTCGTTTCAACGACCGGAAGGCGACAACACAACCCAACAAGGCCGCGCCGAAGAGAAGAAATTTAACCCAACCGCCCAGACTGTCGGCCCAGGAGGGCGCAAACAATTCCAGGATCATCTGAAGAACGAAGAGCCCGATGGCGAAGGCCAGCGAGTAACAAGCACCGCGCGCAACCCACCCCCGCGGCCAGAAACCTGCCGCTTCAATCCTGGCGCGCAACTGTAAATAGAGCTTCTTCATCACTCTTCGCTGGAACCGTTCGCAGGCCTCGGAAGAAATCGATCGCGTCCCCTAAAGCTTACCTCAGGCGCTGAAGCGCCGATATCTTTGATCATTAACGGCACCCTTCGGCGCGCTTCGCTTGCTCAGGGCAGGCTCAGAACTTGAAGTCGTGCCCTTCCCGAACTCCCTCGAGCGCGAAACCATCGAACCTCCGTTCGTCCGGAGACGTATTAGATCTCTGGATACAGGTCGAAGAACGCTTCCAGGCTGGTGCGCAACTGCTTTTCGATTTCTTCCTTGCTGCCCTCGAGCACGTGCATGGTAACGTGCGCTTCGCGTCCGTTGGCAAGCTTTACCGGGGCCTGCCCCACTTCGACCACATCTTCCGAAGGCAACAGCCGCATGCCGTAAACCAGTGTCAGATTCGCCATGCCCCGAATTCTAAACGTCTTGGCGCCTAGGGCAAAACTCTTTGCTGATTCGGCGGTGATTAGAGCTAAGGCAAAGGCTTTTCACCACAGAGGCACAGAGTCGCAAAGAAAATCGTCGAATATTTCTCTTTTCTTAATTTTTCCCTGTGTCTCTGTGACTCTGTGGTGAAGAACTTCTTAAGCTTTTTGTGCTCATCATTTAGAATTCTGCCGTGCCCCGAAAACTTATCCTGCTCTTCACTAGCATCCTCCTGACTGGTTGCGCCTTGGGACAGTCCACCGAGCCGCAATCATCGCAACCGCAAGTAAAAGTGAATATGCTGAACGTGTGCACGCCGTCGGCGGAGGAGCAAAAAGAGATCGCCGCCGCACTGGCGCGCGTCCCCAAGCAGCCGCTTTTCAGCGCGGACTTCGAAATCTCGCACGGCCGCTCCACTTTGAGTGAACCGCCCAACTTTCTTCAACCGGGAAGCGGCACTCATGTGTCGGACGATCCTTCCGTCGCTGTCTACGTTCGCATTCGCCACGAATTCTCGGTGCAGGCGTTATTCTCGACCGTGCAGTACTCTTTCAGCAACGACGGCCAGAATATGGTCGAAACACTCGTGCTGCACGTGCGCGATCCGAAAGACCTGATCCAGGTTTCCATGGAAGACAGCGCTTCGGCCATCAGCAGCCCTGAGACTATGGTTGCCGCGAACACACCGGCAAGTCGAATCCGGCTGGAGCGCTTCGGGAAATCGTCCATTGCACTGGCCCGGTGCAGCGGCACTGAGAACGGACCCGCACCAGATCAGAGCGCGTACGAACCGCTGTTTCGAAGCGCCTCCGAAGTTCTTACCAACTACCGCAAACTGCTCGCCGCGGAGCACACAGTTTCCGCGGAGTTAGCGCAGATCCCGGGTGCGACTCCCAAGGAAATAGCAAAGCCGAAATCCACAAAGCCGGCGCCAAAACACGCGGACGAAAAGAAATGATCAAGAGCTACCTGTGTGTCTCTGTGCCCTCTGTGGTGAAGATTTGCTCCGGACACTTGCCAAGAGTCCCATTGCATCGAAACTTGAAAGCCGCAATCTAACGAATAGCCACTCATGAGTGAAACTCGCAACGTCGTCATCATCGGTTCCGGCTGCGCCGGGCACACTGCCGCGCTTTACACCGCGCGCGCCAACCTGAAACCGCTTGTGGTGGAAGGCCACGAACCCGGCGGCCAACTTGCCCTTACCACTCTAGTAGAAAATTTTCCCGGCTTTCCCGAAGGAATTATGGGGCCGCAACTGGTCGAGAACATGCGCAAGCAGGCCGAGCGCTTTGGCGCCGAATACCGCATGGCGCACCTGACCAGCGTTGACCTCAGCCAGCGTCCGTTTCTTCTGCATTTAGGCGTGCACCAGATACATACGCAGGCACTCATTATCGCCAGCGGAGCTTCCGCGCGCTGGCTGGGCCTGCCCAACGAGCAGAAACTGATCGGCCACGGCGTTTCTTCTTGCGCGACATGTGATGGCTTCTTTTTTTCGGGAAAGGAAATCGTGGTCATCGGCGGTGGCGACTCCGCCATGGAAGAAGCCACATTTCTCACGCGCTTTGCCACCAAGGTCACGCTCATTCACCGCCGCGACAGCTTTCGCGCTTCCAAGATCATGCTGGAGCGCGCCCACAAGAACGAGAAAATCCATTTCCTCACGAATACGGTCGTAGAAGATGTTTACGATCAGGCCAAGCAGGAAGTCACCGGCTTGAAGCTGCGAAATTTGAAGACGAACGAGGTCTACGACTTCCCTACCAGCGCTTTGTTTCTCGGCATCGGTCACGATCCGAATGCGAAGATGTTCGCCGGTGAACTCGACACAGATAAAGACGGATACCTCAAGACCCACAATTACGTACATACACGCGTACGCGGTGTTTACGCCTGCGGGGACGTCCAGGACCGGCGGTATCGCCAGGCCATTACCGCCGCCGGAAGTGGCTGCATGGCTGCCTTGGAAGTTGAGAAGTTTCTGGAAGAGCACGGCACATAGACTCACTAACTACCGCGCCATGGCCCAATCATGGAGCCGCCGATCTCTTCTCGTTTCAGTCTCTTGATGACTCCATTTTTGCGCAGGCCTTGTTCATTACCCAAGTAATCTAGGAGGTGGATTAGATTCCACTTATGCTGAATGGCGACAAACTACCCCTTATGAAGAACCGAATCGCGGTCGCTTTATTTGTTCTCTTATCAATTCTTAGCGTGGCTTCTTATGGCGTTGCACAGGATTCGGAGAGTGTCCGCAAGATCCTGAGCCGCGTTCCACCTCAATATCCCAGTCTGGCCCGCTCCATGAATATTAAAGGCAGCGTGCGGGCCGTGGCCTTGGTAGCGCCCAACGGCACGGTAAAATCCGTTGAAGTGAAGGGCGGCCATCCCGTGCTAGTAGAGGAGGCTCAGAAGGCGCTGCGCCAGTGGAAGTTTGAGCCGGCGTCCAAGGAAAGTTACGAGATCATCGAAATACGATTTACTCCCTAGTCCTTCCTTAATCTCAAAGATCTCTGCTCAGTTGGCGGCTCTGTTCCACGCCGCGAACTCCGCCTGCGAGTCCGTCCGCGCCTGTGATACAACTTTCTGTGCTCTTCATCTTCATTCAGCGGCCGCATTCGGCTGACGTGTATCCAGGTGCGGAATGTTAAGAACGTTCTTCGTTCGTCTTTCTGAAAATCCATCTTTGCGCAGGTTTGCCGAGCGTTCTTCCCTCGGCCACCGTGTCTCGAGCCGTTTCGTGGCTGGCACCGAGATTGCCGACGCAGTCCGCGCTACCCAAGCTGTTAACCGCGCCGGCATGAGCGTGAGCATCGACAACCTTGGAGAGAACGTCACCAATCCAGACGAGGCCCGCGAGAGCGCCAGACTCTATCAAGAAATTCTCGACGCCATCGCCGCCGAGCAACTCAATGCCAACATCAGCCTCAAGCTCACGCACATGGGACTGGATGTGAACGAACAACTGGCCCGCGACATCGTTAGCGGACTAGTCGCCAAGGCCGCGTCGATGAATCCTCCGGGCTTTGTGCGCGTCGACATGGAAGGCTCGCCCTACACGCAACGCACGCTCGATTTCGTCCACGAACTGCATCGTATGCCGGGAAATGCGAAGTCGGTGGGCACGGTGATTCAGTCGTATCTCAGGCGTTCGGAGAGTGACGTTGAAAAACTTCTGGCGGAAGGCATTCGCATCCGCCTCTGCAAAGGCGCTTACAAGGAATCGGCGGAGATCGCGTTCCCGGCCAAGTCCGACGTCGACGCCAACTACGTCAAATTGATGAAGACCCTGATGAAGAGCGGCATCTATCACGGACTGGCCACGCACGACGAGCACATCATTCAGCAAGCCAAGGCATTTGCGACCAGCGAAAAGATTTCCCACGACTCGTTCGAATTTCAAATGCTCTACGGCATTCGCCGCGACTTGCAGCGCAAGCTGGTGCGCGACGGCTGGCGGTTGCGCATTTACATTCCTTTTGGCACGGAGTGGTATCCCTACTTCATGCGACGGCTGGGCGAGCGCCCGGCGAATGTGATGTTTATTGCGCGGAATCTGCTGCGATCGTAACGCTCCAAAATAAAGTCTCCAACCTACGAAGATTTTCGTTGACACTACGAACATCTTCGTAGTATGGTCTTCTTCCATGAAGCAGCCTCCGCAGAAACCTACCGCGTCGGAGCTTGAAATTCTCCGCGTTCTCTGGACCCGCGGACCATCCACCGTGCGGGAAGTGCATGATGCGCTGAAAGAAAAGAGAGCGATGGGGTACACCAGCGTACTGAAGTTCTTGCAAATAATGACGGCAAAAGGCACGGTGCGGCGAAACGAAACCCAGAGGGCGCACGTCTATGAAGCATGCCTGCCCGCCGAGCAAACCAAGCGTCAGCTTGCCGGGGACATGCTGCAGCGCGTCTTCGAAGGCTCCGCCAGCCAGCTCATGATGCATGCCCTGGCCGGGCGCAAAGCTTCGCGCGAGGAAATTGAAGAACTACGCCGCTTGCTGGACGAACAAGAAATGGACGAATACAAAAGGAGCCGGCGATGACTACGCTGACGAATTGGTTTTCTCCGAGCACAATGCATTCCCTGGGCTGGACGCTGCTGCATTTTCTGTGGCAAGGCACGGCGGTAGCAGCGTTGGCCGCGGTGTTGACGACGGTGTGCCGGCGTGCGTCTTCCCGTTATGTGCTCGCGGTGGCAGCGCTGGTGCTGATGCTCGCGGCGCCCGTAGCTACGTTCTTTCTCCTCACGTCTTCTTCAACCAGCAAAACGCCGGCAACATCTTCACCGGTGGTAGAGACTCGCCTCGCGGTGACTGGCAATGCCGTGAGCGCTTCATCTGCAGTCGCGCGCTTCTCGCCGTCCCTCGACACTCTGCCCTGGGTGGTGGAAGCGTGGCTGCTCGGCGTCGCCTTCTTGAGCCTGCGCTCCGCCGGAGGATTTCTGCTGCTGGAACGCGAGCGCCGCAAACAGTCTGATGGCGTGAGCGCTTCCCTGCTTGAAATGTGCCAGACACTGCAACGGCAGCTGGGAGTGAACCGGGCGATCCGCTACTGCGAATGCGCGTGGCTGCAGGCTCCGGCGGTGATTGGCTGGTTCCGTCCCATCGTGCTGCTGCCGGTGACGGCTCTCACGGGATTGTCAGAAGAGCAACTGCAACTGGTGATCGTGCATGAACTGGCGCATATCCAGCGGCTGGATCCCTTTGTGAATGTTTTTCAGATTTGCGTCGAGACTCTGCTCTTCTATCACCCCGCAGTATGGTGGCTGAATAAGCGAATCCGCGCCGAACGCGAAAATTGCTGCGACGACGTGGCTGTCACAGTCTGCGGCAATGCGGTCGAGTACGCACGCGCCCTCACGCTGATGGAAGAATGGAGAAGCGCTCCTGCGCTTGCGATGGCTGCGAATCGCGGCCCGCTCTCCGAACGCATCTTCCGCGTACTGGGACTGAAGTCAGCGGGCGCAGGAACTCGCGGCATCGGACTCACCGGCGGCCTGCTCTGTTTGACCGCCGCACTGGTCGCAGGCAATGCCCTGCTTGGCATCGCTTTTCCAAAACCTATTGTGCACGCCAGCCAGATTTCTCTGGCCCACTTCGTCGGCGGAGTTGCCGAGGACGATCAATCCAGTCCCGCACCGGCTCCTCCGTCACAGGCCGCCAAGCCGTCCCCTGCACGGCCTCAGGCAGCAGCCCAGGCCGCACCTCAGGTCACCACCCCTCAGCCCGAAGTGCATGGTTCCTACATCGACGGAATGAAGGCAGCAGGAATTGGCGACGTGACCGTCGACCAACTCATCGCTATGAAAATTCAGGGAGTCACGCCGGAGTATGTCCGCGGACTACATGAACAAGGATTTCATCCCACGGCAGATGAACTCGTAGGCATGCGCATCCAGGGTGTAACGCCGGAATACATTCGCGGTATTCGCGAGCTTGGTCTGAATCCGAACGCAGATGAGATCATGGCCATGAGAATTCAAGGAGTCGATGCGGGTTACGTCCGCGGATTGAAAGATGCCGGACTTCAGCCGAGCGTCGAACAACTCGTTGCCATGCGGATTCAAGGTGTCACTCCCGAGTATGTCCGCGGCCTGCACGAGCAGGGATTGCAGCCCAATGCCGACGAACTCGTAGGCATGCGAATCCAGGGCGTAACGCCAGAATACATTCGCGACATCCGCGCACTGGGACTTAAGCCAACTGCCGAAGAATTCGTCGCCATGCGCATTCAAGGTGTGACGCCGGAGTACGTCAAAGGCTTACAGGCAGCGGGATTCAAGCTCAGTGTCGACGAGGTTGTCGAAGCCCGAATCCAAGGCCTCACGTTGGACTTCATCGAGCGAGCCCGCAAACATGGATTCCAGAATCTCACCCTCGAGAAGTTGATCCAGCTGAAGCAGGTTGGAGTCCTGGAAGCGCCCGCCGATCTTTAACGATATTGATCTTTAACAACATTGATCTTTAACGAATTTGATCTTTAACGACGTTGAAAGGAACTGTTATGAGAGTGCGTCGAACCCTGGCTTTCATCGTATTCGCTTTCTGTCTGCTCTTCGCTGTCGTTCAAAATCACGCAGCCGACGTGCGCAGCGGCGACTGGACGGTCCGCAAGTCCGACGAGGCCGGCAAAGTTGAGTTCTCGCTGATCGAGCACCACCGCGGCGGAAACTCTAATAGTGAGTCTGACTGGCCGCTGAGTTCTTTTTCCGGCATCGACTTCAACAAGCCGGGGCGCCAGGACGTGCATTTCACCATCGCTCGCGATGCCGGCAAGATTGAGTGCGAAGGCTACCTTAATAATGGCGAGGGCGCGGGTATCTTTCACTTTCAGCCCAATCCTAATTACGCCGGGGAAATGAGCAAGCTCGGATTTACCGTTGACGATGAAAAGCAGTACGGCATGGCGGTGCAAGATGTCAGCCTCGAATTCGCACGGCAGATGAAGAACGAACATCTCAGCGATCTCGATACCGACAAGCTGATTGCATTTCGCATCTTCCGCGTGGACTCTACCTTCATTGCCGACCTCCGCTCTGCCGGCCTCAACCTTTCCGACAGCGACAAACTGGTGGCCTTCCGCATTCATGGCGTAACGCCGCAGATGATCCGTTCTCTGCATGAAGCGGGCTATTCGCCCGATGAAGACAAGCTGATTGCCATGAGAATTCACGGCGCCACGCCGGAATGGATCGAAGAACTGAAAAAGCGCGGCTACGATCATGTGGACCTTGAGCAGTTGATCGCTTTCCGCATTCACGGCGTCTCGCCCGAGTTCATCGACAAACTTCAGAGCCTCGGCTACAAGCATCCGGACCCGGATCAATTAGTCACCATGCGGATACACAGCGTCACTCCTGAATACATCAGCGATTTGCGTTCGCGCGGAATGCGCGACCTAAGCATCGATCAGTTGGTCAGCATGCGGATTCACGGCATCGACTGAAAAGCGTGGTCGGGGGCCGGGGATCGGGGGCCGGGGGTTAGGCGTCAGTAAGAGCTGCCACGGCAGATTGCGGAGTCACAGGCGCGTTGAATGCCGTGGAAGAGCGGCGCTTCAGCGCCGCGGAAGGCACTCCTTTTTGAAGACGGCTTTAGCCGTGGTGGATGGTTTTCTGGAACCGCACGCGAAGACGACCTCGGGGCCTAAAGCCTTCCCTTTTTCTCGAACCTAACGCGGCCCTGAAAGGGCCGCTCTTCCACGGTCGCGCAAACAGCGACGCGCTCTAACCCCTAGCCCCTGTTCCCTGTTTCACCGCTCCGGCACTGCGGCGCCGTCAGCGCGCGCATCCGAAGCTCCGTAATTCACCTTGGACTTGGAATCGTGCAGCACAGCCTGCCCACGTCCCATCGCCGTCGTGTAGGAATTCCGCACGTCGAGCACATGTCCCATGGCAGACAGTTTCTGCCGCACTTCCGGCGGCACGCGCGATTCGATCACAATATTGCACCCCCGCTGCGGACTCACGGTGAAGCGGGCGGTCTCCATCGCTTCCTGAATGTTCATGCCGTAGTCCACCACGTTCGAAACGAATTGCGCGTGCGCCAGCGGCTGATTCGCTCCACCCATGATTCCGAAGCCGATGTGCTGATCTCCACGCTCCATGAACGCCGGAATGATGGTGTGGAAAGGCCGCTTGCGCGGCGCCAGCGCGTTCGGAGATGCCGCATCCAGCGAAAAAAGTGCGCCGCGGTCCTGTAATACGAATCCCATGCCGCGCACCGCAATGCCGGATCCGAACGCCTCATAATTGCTCTGGATCAACGAAACAATGTTGCCTTCGCGATCGACGACGGAAAGATAAGTAGTGTCGCTGAAAGGCGGAGTACCGGCAGCCACTTCGCAATTCGCCTTCGCAGGATCGATCCGCTTGGCGCGCTCGCGAGCATGCTCTTTCGACAGAATTCCTCGCACCGGAATCTTCGCAAATCGCGGATCGGCATTATAGCGACCAAGATCGGCGTAAGCCAACTTCATGGCTTCGATCTTCTTGTGCAACTCGGTGACGCTGAGCGGCCCGTCTATCGACGCCGGAGCGGTCTCCATAATATTCAGCATCTCGAGCGCCGCCATGCCTTGGCCATTGGGAGGAAGTTCGTAAACAGTCCAATCGCGATAGGTCGTTGAAATCGGTTCCACCCACTCCGGCGTGAACTCAGCCAGGTCATCCGCAGCCATCGTTCCGTGCAGGCTTTGTGATGTGCTTAAGATCGCACGCGCGATGTCGCCTTTATAAAACGTATCCGCACCATTGTCGGCCACTAGCCGCAGGGCTCTTGCCAGATCATGATTCTGAAACACCTGGCCCACGGCGGGAGCTTTGCCGTTGGGCAAATAAACTCGCAGCGCTTCCGCATCGTTCGCCACGGTTTCAGCCGCATCTTTCCAATACGACGCAATGATCTCTGGCACGGGATAGCCGTCATCGGCATAAGAAATCGCCGGCTGAAACAGGTCCTTCCAGGCCATCTTTCCAAAACGCTGATGCAGCGCCTGCCATCCCGCCACCGCTCCCGGCACGGTAACCGAGTCAATTCCCTCCGTGGGCATGGAGGTCGCGTCCTTAGCCTTCACATGGGCGATGGTCAACCCGCGCGGCGCCCATCCGCTGGCATTCAAACCGTAAAGCTTGCCGGTCTTCGCCTCCCAGTAAATGGCAAATAGATCGCCGCCCATGCCGTTCATCATGGGCTCGGTCACACCCAGGACAGCATTGGCGGCAATCGCCGCATCCACTGCAGAGCCGCCGTGCTCCAGAATCTTCGCGCCCGCCACCGAGGCCTGCACATGGCTGGTCGCCACGATGCCGTAGCGTGTAATCACCATCGAGCGCGCGCTGGACCGGTCTCGTGCGGACATAGACATGGAAGTTGCGAGTAGCAAAACCGTGGCTGCGATCCGAATCGAAAGGTTCATGCTACACCTGTGTTTCGGAATTTCAGGATGTGAACCAGACCGCCTACTTCTTTAACCCCGCCGTAAAGTTCGTAACGACCGTTACGGATTGGCTGACCTGTTGTGAGACCACGTTCAGAAGGATTTTCTTGCTATCGGGCGAGATATCGTAGACCGCACCCCCAAAGCTGGCCGGATTAGTTGCCAGCGCTTGGGTAGCGCCGAACTGCAACGCACCATTGCTTTCCGTCACCGGCACGGCAAACACAGTGCGGGTGACGCTGCTGAAGTAATAGAGTTCCTTGCCATCCCTGCTCCACAGCGGTGAAAGTCCATCATTCGTCGAAACCTGCCACTTACCTTGCCCGCCGCGAAAGGCCACCACATACACTTGCGCTGTCCCGGATTCAGTCGACGAGTAGGCGAGCCAGCGGCTATCCGGCGAGAGAGATCCCTGGCTACTCCCCGAATTTCCCGCGTGCGGCACGATCAGCCAGGGTTTGCGCTCTCCTTCCAGCGGCAAGCCCCAGACCTCCCAGTTGCTTCCTGAAGGTCCCCGCGAGAAAATCAGGTACTTGCCGTCCGGGGACCAATCGCTGCCCAGGTCAACTTGCTCATCCGTGAGCAAGAGTTCTTCGGGTCCACTGCCGTCGGAGGGCCTGCGGTAGAGCATGGAGTGGCCGTTGCGATCGGAGGTGTAGGCGATCCACTTGCCGTCGCGGGACCAGACAGGATATGTGTTCGAGACCGGTCCGAACGTAAGCCGGGTGCGCACTCCGCGAGCCAAATCCAGCACCCAGATGTCGTTCATCCCGGTATCGATCTGCAGAGCGATGCGGTCGCCTTGCGGGGACAACCGCGCGATTTGCAGGTTGGTGAGCTTGTCGGCCACGGTGCCAATCTGTTTTCCGTTGCGATCCATCCAGACCAGCTGCCAATCGGCGGTGCCGCCGCTGCCGAAGACCAGCAGCCCGTTGTTGGAGGCGGAGGCATCCATGTGCCAGGTGCTGATGTCGTCCACCACTCCGTTGGCCAGGTTCTGCGCCTCTCCGCCCAGCGTTCCGCTGGCAGGATCGAAAGTTTGAACCATCAACTGGTCGCTGCGAGCGAACAGAACCAAACCGCTGCCATAAACCGCATTGGATTGCGAACCGAACAGCGCCCGGTTCTCGCGGCCATCCAGCGAGGCGTAATACAAAGTATTGTTTGCCGCCCGGGAAGGGTCGTGGTGGATGGCCAGATAGAGGAAATGTTTGCCATCGGGAAGAAAGAACGGCCAGCGGTGAGAGGTGTGCTGCGCCGGATCGAGCTTGGTGACGGGAACAGGAGTTCCACCGGTAGCGCTGACCCGCATTAACGGCGATTGCGTACTGGGAGTGAAAAGGATCACGCCGCCCGGCCCCCACGCACCCCCGCGCCCGAAAGGAGCATCGGCTACCACCAGGGGCGCGCCGCCATTTAAATCAATCGTCTTCAGCTTGCTCTCGGCGAAAAATCCCAGCGAGCGCCCGTCCGGTGACCAGAAAGGAAAGATCGCGCCCTCGGTTCCGGGCAGCGCGTGTGCCTCCAGAAAACTCATGGGACGGACCCAGAGTGTGGTCTTGCCATCGGAGCCCGCGGCGGTAAATGCGATCGACGCGCCGTCTGGCGACAACACCGGCGGTCCGGCAAAATCGCCAGTCAGATTGAGCGCAGTCTTCACAGGAGGATCGATGACGGTGCGGGTGGAAGGCATCGTTGGAACCGGACGGTTGAGCCAGACTACAGCCACGACGCAGAGCGCAATTGCCATGACGGCTGCCGCGGCCCAACCGATACGCTCGCGAGTATGCGAGGGTGCGGGCGCCGCAGTTGCAACCGGAGGTGACGACTTTTCGGCGGCGATCCATTGCAACTCCAGCTTGATGTCGTGCGCGGCAAGATACCGATCCTCCGGATTCTTCTGCAGGCACGTGGTCACAACATGTTCGAAGACTGGCGGAGTTTGTGGCTTGAGCGCGCTGATCGATTCGGGATCTGCCTCAAGAATGGAAGACGCCAGCGAGATTTGACTCTTCCCCGCAAACGGCCGCTTCCCTGCCACCATCTCGTACAGCACAGCACCGAAGGCGAAGATGTCTGAACGCGCGTCCGCTTCTTTGCCTTCAATCTGCTCCGGAGACATGTACTGAATCGTGCCAACGATGCTGCCTGCCGTAGTCAGGGGACTGAGCGGGCTCGGCCCGCTCAACGTCGCCACCGCGGTGAAGGAAGGCGCCGAACCGGACCCCGCAGCAGCGGGCACTCCCAGCGGCTTGGCCAAGCCGAAGTCCATCAGCTTGGCGCCCCCCGCTGTCAGCATGATGTTCCCCGGCTTCAGGTCGCGATGCACGATGCCGTGACGATGTGCGACGGCCAGGGCTTCGGCGACGGCAACGCCGATTTTGAGAATTTCAGCCAGCGGCATCGGGCCCTTGCGCAGACGTTCCGCCAGCGTTTCTCCTTCCAGAAACTCCATCACCAGATAGTCGGTGCCATTTTGCGAGCCAATGTCGTAAAGCTGGCAGATGTGGGGATGGTTCAGGGAAGAGATCGCCCGTCCCTCGCGCTCCATGCGCTGCTTCAGTTCTGGAGAAGAAGCAAGATGAGAAGCCAGGACCTTCACCGCCACCGTGCGATCAAGCCTGGTATCCAGAGCACGGTAAACTTCTCCCATGCCGCCCGCGCCTAAAGGAGACTGGATTTCGTAGGGGCCAAGTTTCGTGCCAGAAGTGAGGGGCATTTTTCTGTCGCGCAATTATAGCCCTTGCCAAGGCCACTGCAATCCAGAGCGATGGAAACGCCCCAATCCTCAGCCCTCAGCTCTTTCAGGGGAACCACATCTTAGACGTCACACTTTTTTCGTCTTGGACAAAGGCCGGCAAAAGTGGTATTCATAAACCAAAATTCGTCTGAACCACCAAAAAGTCCTCGGTGAGAGAGCGCGCCCTGTCGCGAGGCTGTCCTTGAGAAAGGAGAACCATGCGACTCTTGACCCCGTTCGGCATCGTGATTCTTGTCCTTGCTGCTGCCTTGCAGCAGCCGACGGAAGCCCCTACCGGTTTTGACAACAAGAGCAACGGCGTCGCCGACGACGCCACTCATCAGGCTGACCAAGCGAAGTTCGAGGAAGTCGAGCAATTGAGTGATGGCCTCGGACCGCTCTATAACGCGCAGTCCTGCCGCGAGTGCCACCAGAGTCCGGTTTCAGGCGCCGCCTCTCAGGTCTCGGAATTACGCGTCGGCCATCGCGGGCCAGATGGACGCTTCCGCAATCCGGAAATCCCGATCGCTCACGGAACTGAGGTGATCTCCGGACGGTCTCTGGTAAATGATCGCGCGATTTGTCCCAACGGGGCTTTTCCGAACACTGAGATTCAGGAGCGAGTTCCAGAGACAGAGACCATCAGGACGTTTCGCCTGTCGTTGAATCTCTTGGGAGATGGCTTCGTCGAGGCGGTGGCCGATAAAACGCTCATCGATCTCGCCGAACAGCAATGCAAGTCCTCGCATCGGAAAATCTGCGGACAGGTTCTCCAGGTGCCCATCGTAGAGGCCCCCGGACAGATGAGCGTCGGCAGGTTTGGTTGGAAAAACCAGCACGCAAGCCTTCTGTCGTTCTCCGGCGACGCTTACCTCAATGAGATGGGCATCACAAACCGTCTCCAACCGGACGAGGTAACCAAGCTCTGCAACACGGCCTCTGAGCCGAATGACACGCCCGGATCGGACGGCCTTTCCGACATTGATCACTTCGCCCGGTTTATTCGAGCCACGAAAGCCCCAGCGCGTGATGCCCAGCTGGCAAGCGGCGCGATTGCGATAAAGGGCAACGGCTTGTTTGCCAGGATCGGCTGCGCGACTTGCCACGTCGAAACGTTGACCACTGCTCCCGCTGGAACCAAGATCAACGGCGGAACGTTTACCATTCCAGCCACGCTCGGCTCGATCACATTTCATCCCTATGGGGATTTCCTGATGCATGACGTCGGCACTGGCGACGGAATCATGCAAGCGACCCGGGAACACTACGGGAAGAAAGTCTTTCAGATGATGTCGGACTATCTTTCCAAACAGGACTTCGAGAGCAGCCGGAACAAAATACGCACCGCCCCTCTATGGGGAGTGCGCTTGCGTCCGCGCTTGATGCACGATGGCGCATCCCTCACGCTTCGCGACGCGATCCTGCGGCACCATGGCGAGGCAAACCATGCGAGTGAGCAGTTTGAAAAACTGAAGACAGAGGACCAGAAAGCCATCATCGAGTTTCTGAAGTCCCTATAGACTCTACAAAGGGTCTGCGAACGGGACCCCCGTGGAGTCATCGTTGAAAGCAACTGCATCCTGGCTGGCTCTCTCCCTTGTCGCCGTGTCGTTGCCATGCGCGGTATCGCAGCGCGCCCCCGCTGCGCGAACACCAAACCCGGCACAGTTGCTGGTGCGCGAACAACCGCAGCAACTCACCGTCACCGAATACAGCCTGCCTTCCGACAAGCTGGCCAAAGCTGAGGCGCTCTACAAAACGCGCACCGTCCTCTATCTCTTCGGCATGGTCTTCGGAATCGTGGTGCTCTGGGTTCTGCTCAAGCTGCGCGTAGCGCCCGTGCTCCGCGATCTCGCCGAGCACGCCGGCAAGAACAGCTTTGTGCAGACGCTCGTCTTCGTTCCGCTGCTGCTGCTTCTGATCGCCATCATTGCCTTGCCTCTAGAAATATATGGGCACCACATCTCATTAACTTACGGACTCTCTGTGCAAGGCTGGCCCTCATGGGCGGAAGACTGGGCCAAGGGACAAGGGATTTCCCTCGTGATTTCCACCCTGGCCGTGCTCACGCTTTTCTGGATCATCCGCAAGAGCCCGCAGCGTTGGTGGTTCTACTTCTGGCTGCTGACCCTGCCCTTTGCGGTGTTGCTGATCTTTGTCGCGCCCGTCATCCTTGATCCCATGTTCAATACATTCCAGCCTCTGGAGAAAACGCAGCCGCTCCTGGTAAGCCAGATCGAAAGAGTCACGCTGCGCGGCGGACTCAGCATTCCTCGCGACCGCATGTTCGAAATGGAAGCCAGCGCAAAAGTCACCACGTACAACGCCTATGTCACCGGCATCGGCGCCACCAAACGCGTCGTCGTCTGGGATAACACCGCTCGCGACCTCACCGTGCCCGAAACTCTTTTCGTCTTCGGTCATGAAATGGGCCACTACGTCCTGAATCACATCTACAAAGGACTGGCATTCTACGCGGTGACCAGTTTGCTCGGCTTCTGGCTGGGACGCCGCATGGTACTCGCCCTGCTCTCCCGATGGGGAGACTCCTGGCACATCCGCAGTCTCAACGACCTTGCGGCCCTGCCTGTCCTGATGCTGGCGCTCTCGCTTCTTACCTTTGTCGGAGAACCAGTCGGCAACACCTTCAGCCGCCACATCGAACACCAGGCAGACATTTACGGATTAGAAGTAACACACGGCCTGTTCCCCAATAACGCGCAGGTTGCCGCCTCATCCTTCCAGAAGTTAGGCGAGAAAAGTTACGACTATCCCAATCCGAATTCCCTGCTGGTCTTCTGGTCGTACTCTCATCCTTCGATCGCAGAGCGAGTCCGTTTCTGTCTCCGCTACGATCCCTGGAACACGCCGGCTGGTTCCAGGTATGTGAAATAGGAAGTTGAGATTGGTGATGGAGAAATCGTGATCGTCTTGCTAATGGGGGTATCGGGCGCGGGCAAAACAACGATCGGGCAATTGCTTGCGTCGGAACTGGGATGGGAATTCGTGGACGGAGACGACTACCATTCGGCCCAAAACGTAGAAAAGATGAGGACCGGAACTCCGCTCACCGACGCCGACCGAGCCCCCTGGCTGGAAACTCTGCGCGCACTGATCGAGAGCCGCATCGCAAGAAAACAAAATATGATTCTTGCCTGCTCAGCTCTGAAACAGGCCTACCGGAAGACCTTGCAAACCACGCCGGAAGTAGAAATCGTCTACCTCAAGGGGACTACGGAAACATTGCGGCACCGGCTGAGCGAGCGCCGCGGGCACTACATGACCGAACGAATGCTGGACAGCCAACTGGAAACGCTGGAACCGCCTGAAGACGCTATGGTAGTCAATGTCGACCGTTCACCCTCGGAGATCATCGCCGAAATCCAGGCAGGACTATCTATCCCTTAGGAATGATGGGGCTCCTTTATGTGGGCATGACCTTCTAGAGCGGGATGTTCCGGCGTGAGAGTCTCTTCCCGGCTTTCCTCCGCTTTTTCCGCAATCCGCTTCGACTTCCGGTAAACGTTTGCCACCGCCAACGTCCAAAGAGGAACCAAGTCGACTCCGGGCACCAGTTTCGCCAGAAACGACGGCAGAAATTCCCAGTGCCAGCCCAGCAGATGCACCATCATCGCCCCGATACCGAAATCGAGCACGTCATCGGCGGGCGAGATAGCTCCCTCGACGAATAGGGGAAAAGCGATTATCTGGAGCGCGTCCGCAACGATAGCCAACACCATCGCAGCTCGAAAACGCGAACCCGGCAGGATTGTGATGCCCTCGTCCGTCACCATACCGCACGCCCTGAGAAATACTGGTAGCGCTACCGGGAATCGAACCCGGGTTTGAAGATTGAGAATCTTCCGTCCTAACCCCTAGACGATAGCGCCATCCGGAGAGCTTCGATTATAACAAAGGCGCCACTCCCAATTTCGTAATCAGAGCAGGTTTCCACAGCCTGTGTGCGTCTATAATATCCACATCTCCAAAATTCCCTGTTTCCTTAAATGTTGCGGGACGAGTGTATGTGGTTCGTTGAACAATTCGAATCACCCATAAATCAAAACATAAGCTCATAAGCTAAGGAGTGTTTCAAATGGCAAAGTCGAAGTCTACCCCCGGCACCAGAACCAGTCGTACGAATGCAAAGAAAGATCAAGCCAGCGCCGTGAATCCCACCAGCGTATCCGATGTGGCGGAGGTTGCGGCCGGAACCACGACCGCTGAAGTCGTTGCTACAGAAGTCGTGGCTGCCGAGGTGAAACCCACGCCCGAGCCCCGCAAGTTGGAGATGGTGAAGACGGAGCCGCGGAAGAATGTGGTGGTCCCCATCAAGTTAGAAGACGAGATCCGGCGCCGGGCCTACGAAATCTTCGTGGAGCGCGGAAGCATCCCGGGCAGCGAGTCCGAGGATTGGCTGACCGCCGAGCGCGAAGTGCGCCGGCGCTACCAGAAGCAGCACAGCGCATAACCGGCCATCGATACCAGCACAATAAGGAGTGGCGACCGGATCTGTGGTCGCCGCCTCCCGCCCCGCAGCGAGGCGCCTGACTTCCGTCCGGTTTCTCCGGACTTTCGGCACACTTGCCGGCTTCAGTGATGTACTATCGACATTACTGAGCCGGGCCTCGATACGGTTGCCTCCCAGAGGCGTTTCTGAAAAAATAGGTTTGAGTTTTCCCACATGGCGGAAATCGGTAGCTTTGCCCTGATCCTCGCTCTGGCGCTGAGTGTCTACTGCTTCCTCGCCGGACTGATCGCGCTCGCCTTCCAGAAACAGCCTGCGGTCGCGGGCCAGATCCCTCGCTCTATAGACCCCGAAAGCAGTTCCATCGCGGCAATACTGCGTCAAGGATCCGAGCGTCTGGGCGAGACCGCCCGTCGCGCCGGAATTGCCACTTTTGCCGCCGTCTTTCTCGCCTCACTGGTCCTCGTCATCTGTGCTTTCCAGGACAACTTCTCCATCGCTTACATCTTTCATCACAGCAACCGCGATCTTCCCGGCCCTTACAAGTTCGCCGTGCTGTGGTCGGGGCAGGAAGGTTCGCTGCTGTTCTGGTCGCTCTTGCTGGCCGCGTACGGTTTCGTACTTCGTCTGCGTTACAAAACCGACCCGCGCTTGTTTGCATACGCCTCGGTAGTCCTGGCCGGTGTGCAAATTTTCTTTTTGTCACTGGTAAATTTCGCTGCCCGCCCCTTCGGTTTGTTGGACGGCCTGCTCCGCCCCGATGGCAGTGGATTGAATCCTTTGTTGCAGTATCCCGAGATGGTGATTCACCCGCCCATGCTCTATCTCGGCTACGTCGGGTTCACCGTGCCCTTCGCCTTCGCCCTCGGCGCGCTGATCATGAAATATCCCGGCGAGAAGTGGATTCACATCACCCGCCGCTGGACCATGGTGACCTGGGCATTCCTCACCTGCGGAGTTTTTCTCGGCGCTCACTGGGCGTACTCGGTGCTCGGCTGGGGCGGCTACTGGGGATGGGATCCCGTGGAAAACGCTTCACTCATGCCTTGGCTGACAGGCACCGCATTTCTGCATTCAGTAATGATGCAGGAAAAGCGCGGCATGTTGAAGATGTGGAACATGTGGCTGGTCTTCGCCACATTCTGGCTGGCGATCCTCGGAACGTTCCTCACCCGCAGCGGCATCATCAGCTCGGTGCACGCCTTCGCGCAATCCTCCATCGGCGATTGGTTCGCGGTATTCCTTGTCCTTACGCTAATCGTATTTTTATTTTTCTTCTTCAAGAACAAGTCGCATCTGCGCAGCGAACACAAGCTCGAATCGCTGGTATCGCGAGAGTCCAGCTTCCTGTTTAACAATCTGCTCTTCGTCCTTCTCTGCTTTACCGTTCTCTGGGGAACCTGGTTCCCGAAGATTTCCGAACTGGTGCAAGGCAACAAAGTCACCGTTGGCGGCCCTTTCTACAACCGCGTCGCCATTCCTGTGGCCTTACTGCTGCTAATCCTCACGGCCGTCGGCCCATTGCTGGCGTGGCGCAAAACGTCTCTCGAGAGTTTGAAGCGCAACTTCATGTGGCCGATGATCGGTGCCATCGCGGTCGCCGTCTTCCTGATGCTCACGCCGCAGAGTTGGGGCTCGCCCTTCGGCCTCAAACCCTGGCAGGACATCTCTTACTTCTATTCCCTGATGGCCATTGCGCTCTCGGTGCTCGTAATACTCACCGTGGCCAGCGAGTTCTACCGCGGCGGCCGCGTCATCTCCAAACACACCGGCCAGGGCATGTTCGCTTCCATGGTGCAGCTCACTCACCGCAACACGCGCCGTTACGGAGGCTACATCGTCCATTTCGGCGTGGTGGTGGTCATCATCGGTTTCGCCGGCGCCGCCTTCAATCTGGATAAAGAGCAGGAGATGGGCAACGGCGACAAGATGAATATCGGTCCCTACACTCTCGTCTGCCGTTCTTACACCGACGATGATGCCCCCAACTATGCCAGCGAGTGGGCGATGATCGATGTATACCGCGGTGGCAAGGCGCTCGGCACCATGACTCCGGTGCGCCGTTTTTATAAAGCCAGCCAGCAGACCTCAACCATGCCCGACATCCGCTCCAGCCTCAACGAGGATCTGTACCTGGTCTTCGAGGGATTGAATCAGGATAACGGGCATCCCATCATCAAGGCGCATTTGAACGCGCTGGTGATGTGGATCTGGATGGGTGTCTGGATCATGCTGATCGGAACCGTCCTGGCCCTGGTGCCCAACGCACCCGCGCCCGTTCGTGTACCCGCACCCGCGCGCCTTGAGCGCGCACAACCATCGCCTGTGGCCACAGGAAACTGATACATGTCTTTTCTTGACCTTATTGTGGATGCGAACTTCAGAAGCGAAAATGTCGGCCGTGTAGTCGTCTTTTCTGGCGTCAATCGAAATAGAGGCTATCTTGTGAAGTCTCCCGCTGACGAACTGAGAATCAAATCTTTTCTGAAAATGTTTTATTTCGCCCACTTCGCAATACTCTGGTTGGGCATTCTGCTGTCGTCAGCCTGGTCGACCTTCGTTAATCACATTTTGCGTAAGCCGGAAGATCATTTCGCCAGGAGTATGGCCGTTTTTATCGGGACCTATTGTCTTGTCGCGGGACTTCCGTATTGGTTGCTGTGGAGATCCTTCAAGAAGTCGATCTTCACTTTTGTGTCCGCCCAGGATGAGGTTGTGGTGTCGGGCACGAGCCCGAGCCAACGACGTTGGCGTTTGGTCGCTTTTTGTATCGCGGCCTTTGCGGCCCTAATAATGGCGATTGGAGTTCTTCTATTAGTTCGGGCCAAGTAGAAACAGCAAGTAGAAACAGCAAGTAGTAACCGGGGCGAAGTTCCAAGAGAGTCAATGACAGAGTCGAACCCGCAAACGAAGCCAGCCAAGGCCGGCCGGAAGGCCGTACAGACAATCCTGCTGTGCTCCGCCGTCTTCGCCCTCCTCGGCGCCGGAGACCCCGCCAGCCGATTCAACGAAATCGGCCATCACATGATGTGCATCTGCGGATGCAATCAGATTCTTCTGGAATGCAATCACGTCGGCTGCCCCGCCTCCGACGGCATGCGCAACGAATTGATGGCCTCGGTCACCCGCGGAGACAGCGACAGCCTGGTGGAACAAGGCTTCGTTCAGAAATACGGACCGACAGTTCTCGCCGCCCCTACAACGAAAGGTTTCGACCGGGTCGCGTATGTCGTGCCTTTCGCCGTGTTGATCTTCGGTTTTGGCCTCGTTGTGATGATCGTCCGCGGATGGCGAAACGGTCCTCCCTCGGGACCAACCGGAGGCGGCATGCCTCCGCCAGGATCAACCAGAGGCAGCGGTTCTGGAAACAGTGCTGAATTTGAGCGTTTCCGTGACCAGGCCGGCAAGGAGACGGATCTATGACGACGTGGCTGCCGATCTGCGCCATGCTTGGCCTCGCATGTCTCTTTTATGTTTTCTATCTGCCTGGAAGGCTCTTCCTTGGCCCGGAGAAAACCCGCGCCGGCTATCTTCGTGAGCGCAAAGATGCCGTCTACGAAAACCTGCGCGACCTCAACTTCGAGTACAAAGCCGGCAAAGTCCCAGACGCCGACTACGCTTCCCTAAAATCGTCGCTGCAAGATGAAGCCGCCACCATCCTGGCCGAGATCACCCGCCTGGAAAATAATCCCGCACCGCAAAAAGGACCCCGATCTTGAAAATTTCCTCTGTCATCCTGAGCGAAGTGAGCGCTTCGCGAAGCGAAGGGCTCACGCAGTCGAAGGACCGCTTGTCCCTCAACCCCAGCATGAGTCCCCGCAAGGCATTCTCTCCTCACTCTGCGTTCGCGGCAGCATTCATCCTCACCCTCCTCTTCGCTTCCCTAGCCTCCGCCCAAACCCTAACCGGCACCGTCAAAAACGCCACCACCGGCAAGCCCGCCGCGGGAGACGAAGTGGTTCTCCTTAAACTCGGCCAGGGCATGGAAGAATCCGGCCGCGCCAAGACCGACGCCAAGGGCCAGTTCACCTTCAAACTCGACGACGCGCAATCTCCGCATCTGGTCCGCGCCATCCATCAGGACGTCACCTACCACCGCATGGCCCCTCCCGGAACCACTTCGGTTGAAATCGAGGTTTACGATGTCGCCAAGAAGATCGACAACATCGAAGTCGTGGCCGACATCGTGCGCGTCCAGGCCGAGCAGGGACAACTTGAGATCATCCGTGAATTCGGCGTGCAGAATACTTCCAAGCCCCCGCGCACTCAGATGAGCGAACGCAACCTCGAGTTCTACATTCCCGACGGCGCGCAGATCATTCCCGACTCCGCCACCGCCACCACCGAAAATGGCAATCCGCTGAAATCCGCTCCTGTCCCGGAAGGCGAAAAGAACCGTTACTCTTTCATCTTCCCGCTTCGCCCTGGGCTCACGCGCTTCGAGGTCGCCTACCAGATTCCTTATACCGGCAGCGCGAATCTCGATCCCAAGTCGGTGTATCCCTTGGAGCACTTCGTTGTCATGCTGCCCAAGTCGATGCAGTTCGCTTCGGCCTCCGCCTCCGCGGGCTTTAAGCTGATCACTTATCCGAACGAGCCCGACGCCGCAGTACAGGTCGCTTCCGACACCACTCCCGGACAGAATCTCGCCTTCAAGATTTCCGGCGAAGGCCGGCTGCAACAGCCGCAGGAAAACCCGCAAGGACAAGTCAGCGGCGGCGGTAGCGCTCCGCCTGATAGTCGTCCCGGCGGCGGACTCGGCCCGCCCATCGACGCTCCCGACCCTCTGCAAAAATATCAATGGTGGATTCTTGGCGGGCTCGCCGGACTTCTGGTGATCGGAGGCGTCTACGTGGCATCCCGCCAACAATCCGCGGCACGAGCCCTGCGCCGTAAAGCTGGTTCGTCCACCTTGCAACAGGAGGAAGACGATTACGCTCCTTCCGAAATTCTGGCGGGGCGCACCGTCTCCCCTGCCGCAGCAAGTCGTCCCGCTTCCGCGCTGCTTGACGCCCTGAAAGAAGAACTCTTCCAACTGGAAGTCGAACGCAGGCAAGGCCAAATCTCGCAATCGGAATACGAGAAAGCTAAATCCGCCCTCGATCAAACTCTCGATCGCGCCCTGAAACGCGAAGCGCAGAAGGCCTGATCGCAAGGGCTGATTCCGACGCCTGATTTCGAGTCATCCACCGTCACGCAACGCTGTCGGCATCTTCTGCCGGGTAACCCTCGGCACCCTTTTCCCGATATCCCCTCCCGCGTAAGAGTGGAACGCAACGGCCGCCTTGTAAGTACTGTCGATTGAGCCAATTCACTTCTCAGCCAAACGGCGTCAATTTGGCCCGGTACATGCCACACCCATGACGTACTCAGCGGCTCAAGTTCGGCGGAAAGTTGCCGACAAATCCAGGAAAGATCCTTCATCAGGAGGCAGCAATGTCAGTCTCAAGCGTTTCCAACAATCTCGCCCACTTCCTCCCCACCTCCCAAAACGTTCCCAACAAGCAGTTTAAACAGGACTTCCAGCAACTTGGCCAGGACCTCCGCTCCGGCAATCTCGCCGGCGCCCAGGCTCTCTTCACTCACATACCGAAGCCGGGACATGGGCAGTCCGCCTCACAGGGCGGCACTCCCATCGAACAGGAGTTCAGCCGCCTTGGGCAAGCTCTGCAATCCGGCAATCTTGCGGCGGCGCAGCAGGATTACACCCAGATTCAAAATCGCATTGAAAGCCGCGTCGATCAAGGGAACTCACCCGCACAACCAGTAGCGGTATCGCCCCCAAGTCCAGCGAAAATTTCCTTGACCGCCTGACGTTTCTCTGCAAATCGAGCTCCGCGCTTGCCACAACCTCAAGCGCGGAGCCCGTCCATCCTGCTTTTCTCTGCGACCTCCGCGGCCATTTCTCCGCGATCTCCGCGGTTTGAAGCTCGAAACTGCGCAGCGCCCCAAGGAGTCGCGAGCCGCAACCAGGAAATCCACAGATCGATTGTGACATCTGACCTTGTGCGCTCGTCAGAATCAGTTCATCATCCCAAGGCGGAGGAGGAATACCTCATACCGGGGCTGATCGAGCTAACTCAAATGGGATCAAGATTTTGCCCGCAAACTATTGATTCCAAGAGATCATTTCGCATTTTCTCTCTAACATCATGATTCCAATAGACCGAGGGGGAGGGGGGTATACTTTTGACCTTGGCACTTTCCCGAAACGGATCGAACTGCATCGCGCCACGCGGCGTAACATCCAATAAATAGTTCGAGTACAAAACCTATTATGGGAAACACATTCAAGACCGCGTTCCTGCTGACCGCACTCACGTTGCTGCTGATGTTCTTTGGCCGCTACTTCGGGGGGCAGAACGGGATGATGCTCGCGCTAGCCATTGCCGCCGTACTGAATTTCATCTCCTATTTTTATTCCGACAAAATTGCTTTGGCGATGTACCGCGCTCAGCCCGTGACTCGCGAGGAGTTACCCCGCGCTTACGCCGCAGTCGAGCGGCTGACGCAGAAGATCGGCATTCCCATGCCGAAGATTTACGTGATCCCGACCGAATCTCCGAACGCATTCGCCACCGGACGTAATCCGAGCCACGCTTCCGTTGCCGTCACTCACGGGATTTTGGGCCTGCTGACCGACGAAGAGCTAGAAGGCGTATTGGCCCACGAGCTGGGTCACGTCAACAATCGCGACATCCTCATCAGTTCGGTGGCCGCAACGATTGCCGGGACGATCACCATGCTCGCAAGCATGGGGCGCTTCGCCATGATCTTCGGCGGGTATGGCGGCGGCGATCGCGACCGCCGCGGCGGAGGCGGTCTGGGAGCTTTGATCATGCTGATCGTTGCGCCCATCGCCGCCAGCCTGATTCAACTCGCAGTGTCGCGCTCCCGCGAATATCAAGCCGACGCTACCGGCGCGCACTTCACCGGCAATCCCTACGCGCTCGCCAGCGCGTTACAAAAGCTCGACGCCTATTCCCGCCGCGTTCCGATGGCAGCCAGCCCTTCGACGGCGCATCTGTTCATCATCCAGCCCTTGCTCGGCGTGAATTTTGGAAATTTATTCTCCACCCATCCGCCAATCGCAAAGCGCATCGAGCGGCTCACAGGACGCCCTGCCGAGTTTATGCAGTAGAGAAAGCCGTAAGCCATCAGCCGTCAGTCATCAGCTAAGTCATTCCGCAAGAAAGCTTTTTTCGTGCATTCTGAATTTGAGAGGAGAACGCTGATCACGAGACAAGTTGCTTGTATCGAAGAATTTAGCTGAAAGCTGACGGCTGATGGCTGACGGCTGGTCCAGTGACATCGGTAACTCCGCCGCTGCAGTGCCAGATAGTAAAATCCATCCAATGTCTCCTGAAACTGCCATTGCTGTCTCTCACAAAGCCGCGGACCTGGAAAAAGCTTTACGCCGCGTAATTCGCGGCAAGGACGATGTCGTTCGCCTGGCTTTAGTCAGCATCTTTGCCCGCGGGCACTTGTTGATCGAAGGCGTTCCCGGAGTCGGCAAAACGACGTTGGGACAAGCGCTCGCCCGCGCCATCGATTGCACCTTTCAGCGCGTGCAGTTCACCAGCGACATGCTGCCTTCCGATGTGGTTGGGATCTCCATCTATTCCGCGATGGAGCAGGAGTTCGAGTTCAAGCGCGGCCCGGTTTTTACCAATGTGCTGTTGGCCGACGAGATCAACCGCACCACGCCGAAGACGCAATCCGCGCTGCTGGAAGCGATGAACGAAGGCCAGGTCACGGTCGATTCTCACTCTTACGAACTGCCGCAGCCGTTTCTCGTAATCGCCACGCAGAATCCGGTGGAACATCACGGAACATATCCGCTGCCTGAGTCGCAACTCGATCGCTTCCTCATGCGCGTGCGCATGGGATATCCCGAAGCTGCGGCCGAGCGCGAGATTCTTCGCTCACAAGCAGGCGCAGGAGTCTTGCAGGAATTGCGGCCGGTGCTCACCGGCGCTGACGTGCTCGAGATGCAGGAGGCCGTGAAGCGCATTCGCGTAGATGAATCGCTGGTGACCTACGCGCTCGAAATCGTGAAGCGCACGCGCGAGTCGGAATATTTGTCGCTTGGAGTCTCGCCGCGCGGAGCACAGGCGCTCTATCGCGCCGCGCAAGCGATGGCATTCCTCGATGGCCGCAGCTTCTGTACTCCAGAAGATTTCAAGCCGCTGGCTGTTCCCGTCTTTGCGCACCGCGTGGTCGTAAACGGCGGTTACGCTTCGACAATGAAGAAATCCGAGCAAGCCGATCAGGTGCTGCGCGAGATCGTAGAGAACATCGCGGTGCCGGTTTAGTTTTCAAACCATTCACACACCACTTACGGCGTGAGGGCGAATACGGTCCCGCACCCTCCATCTCCAAAATTGGTGGAACACCTCATGATTCCATCCGTGAAAGTTGTCCCGTAGAGTCGTCCGTTCTTGCCGAAAATCACGTCTCCCCAGGAACGCGTCCCGCCGAGTCCAAACGTAAACTGGTGGAGGGTCGTTTCTGTCCAGGGATTGCCGGGAACTGCCGGAGGGCTCAACTCAAACACGGTTCCGCCGCCCACTCCTCCAAACGCGGTCGTGCCATAGAGATTTCCCTTTTTGTCGAAGGAGACCGGAGCGTAAGGATTGGCTCCATCGCTGCCGCCGGTAAATGCCCAAAGATCGGAATAAGTCCACGGATTGCCATTCACCGCCGGAGGGCTGAGTTCATACACTCGTCCACACGGAAGAACGCCGCCGCAATAACTGTTCTCCGATGCATCGGCCGCCGTGCCATAGAGATTTCCCTTGGAATCGAAAACCACGTTGGAGCCGGGATTGCTTCCCAGAGTACCGCCGGGAAATGTGTAGAGGATATGTTCGGTCCAGGCTCCGCCGGAAACAGAGGGTGGTTGCAATGCGAACACCGTTCCGTTGCCATTGTTGGCACCGCCATAGAATGTTGTTCCGTAAAGCCTGCCGTGTTGGCCGAGAGTCACCGCAGCCGCGGGGACTCTGCCGTCGTTACCGTGCGAAGTGAAGCGGTAAAGAACTGCCTCCGTCCATGCACCGCCAGCGACGGAAGGCGGGCTCACCTCAAAGACAGTGCCATTGTTACTGATTCCACCGTTCTCGGTGGTCCCGTACAGGTTGCCAGTGGCGTCCATGATCAGCGCTGCGGCCGAGAAACAACCGTCGGAGCCGCCGACGAACGAGTAAAGAACGCTGAAGGTCCACACGCCGCCTGAAACCGAGGGCGGAGAGAGTTCGAAAACCGTACCGCAACCCGCGCCCGATGCAGTGGTGGTACCGTAAAGATTTCCTACGGAGTCGCGTAGCAGGCTCGCCCAGGGTATTGCCCCATCCGTAGTTCCGTTAAGCGTGTAGAGCGTGGTGAAGGTCCAGGGCCCGCCGGAAGCGGGAGGAGACATTTCGAAAATCGTTCCCGCGCCGCTGCTGTAATCAGAGGCGGCGCCATACAGGTTTCCGGCTGAATCGGCCACCAGGCCGGCGAGCGGGTTATCGCCATCGGTTCCTGACGTGAAGCGGTGCAATGTACTTTCGGTTTGGGCGACTAGGGAGAGGCTGGTAGCAACGACGGCAGCGATAAGAATCGTGCAACAACGAAGAAGAGAATGGGCGGGCTTCATAAAGGATACGCTCCTGAGGTTTTGACGTGGGGTCGCGCAACGGTGGGGGAGGCAATGACGGTACCACAGCAAAACTTTTGATTCAAGCAAAAATAGGCAGCCGAAATACATCCGACTCTGTGACAGGCGGCGGGAGGGCGCATGGCGCGCGGGCATAGCGCGGGCACGAGGAAGAGACAGCTATAATCCTCTCGCCATGTCTCTTCTCCGTTTCCTGATGCTGCTTTCGCTCGTTGTGTGGATTGGCGGGCTCATCTTCTTTGCTTTCGTGCTTGCGCCTACCGCTTTCTCAATTCCAACGGTATTGCCCAATACGCATCTTGCCGGCAACGTTGTTGGACGCGCTTTAAGCAAGTTACACTGGATCGCCATCTTTTCCGGAATTGTCTTCCTGATCAGTTCCACGCTTTACAACCGCCTCGTCGATGGAACTCCACATGTGTTTGCAACGCGTCACATTCTTCTTTGCCTAATGCTGGCGCTCACACTGATCTCGCAGTTTGGCATCATCCCGCGCATGGACACTCTGCGGGCTTCTCTCGGTGAAGTGAGTGCTGCTCCCATTGACAGTCCTGCCCGCATCCAGTTCGACGCATTGCATGTTTGGTCGACGCGCGTCGAGGGAGCGGTGCTGTTGCTGGGATTGGTGGTTGTGTATCTAACCGCGCAGCAGCTTGCGTTCCGGTAGAAAGACAAGTTCCGCGGTTGTGCGCCGGGCTTCGCCCGGGCTTGGACAGCCGAGGCGGCTGTCTCTACGTGAGCTTTCTCGCGATCTACATTGGGCAATATCAGCTTTCTCATTTATCCTGAGGATGTCGTCCTGCGGTTGCTGAGCATGCAGTGCTTGTCCTGTCAGCGAGTTCAGCGCCAAACACATCAGCTAGGAGCTAGCAGCTAGAAGCTTTCTTATGAAAACTGGCATTATTGGCCTGCCTCAGGTGGGCAAGACATCGCTGTTTCGTATTTTGACGAAAGCGCACCTTTCGGATTCAGCGCGAGCCAACCCACGCGAGGCGCACATCGGCGTGGCCAAGGTTCCCGACGACCGGCTCGACCGACTGGCCGCATTGTACAACCCAAAGAAACTCACGCACACATCGGTCGAGTATGTTGACGTTGGAGCAATCGGGCAGGAGGCGTTGAAAGACAGCGCCTATGCCGCGCATCTTCGCAATGTGGACGCGCTGGCGCATGTGGTGCGCGTGTTTGACGATCCTTCGGTTCCACACACGGGCGAGATCGATCCGCTGCGCGATATCAAGAATGTGGAGTTCGATCTGCTGGTCAGTGACCTTGGTCAGATTGAGAAACGCCTGGAGCGGCTGGAAAAAGATTTGAAGAAGATGAAGACCCCAGAGCTCGAAAGAGAATTCGAGTTACTGAAGCGCGCTAAGATACAGGTGGAATCCGACAAGCCGTTGCGCGAGATGGAGATGACCGCCGAGGATAAGAAGCGCATCAAGGGCTTCATGTTCCTGAGCGAGAAACCGATTTTCTACGTGCTCAATATCGGCGAGTCTACCGAACTCGGGAAAGAACTGGAAGAAGCGGTGAGCAAGTACGGTTTGAGCGAAATTGCTTCGCGGCCAAATGCCGCAGCAACAGCAATCTGCGGCAAAGTTGAAGCCGAACTCGCCGAGATGAGCGATGCGGACGCAGCAGAATTTCTTTCCAGCTACGGACTCACCGAGAGCGGCCTGGTACGCCTGATACGCACCACCTACAAGCTACTGGGACTGATTTCGTTCTTCACTGCTGGCGAAGACGAATGCCGCGCCTGGCAGGTTCCCGCGAAATCCCGCGCCCAGGAAGCAGCGGGAGCGATCCACTCCGATCTCGAGAAGCATTTCATCCGCGCGGAAACGATTCGATGGGATCAGCTCCTGGAAGCAGGATCCGAAGCGAACGCTCGCGCGAAGGGCACTTTGCGCCTCGAAGGAAAAGACTACATCGTGCAGGATGGCGATGTAATGCACATTCGGCACTCGGGGTGACAGTACCCAGTACCTAGTGCCCAGAAAAGAACATCGAAGCTAAATCGATTGGAGCGTTCCAATATGGGACTAGGGAAGCCACAATCAAAATTCACAATGCTGAGTTTGCAGTTTCTCGCTGTAAGCTGAAGAGCTGTGGCCCAGCATTACAAGGACTTGATCGCTTGGCAGAGAGCAATGGATCTGGTCGCTGCACTCTACGATGCAACCGAGTCATTTCCGAAGCGAGAGACTTACAGTTTGACCGACCAGATGCGCCGGGCAGCCGTGTCGATCCCGAGTAACATTGCGGAAGGACAGGCACATTTCAGCCGTCGTGAATTTCGTCACTTTCTTCGACACGCCTCCGGATCTCTCGCGGAACTCGAAACTCAAATACTGATTGCGCAACGAAGAAATTATCTTACGGAATCACAAACCGCAGAACTTCTAAGACGTTCTCACGAAGTGGGCCGCATCCTGAGCGGCCTGCTCAATTCTCTTAAGGAACGCATCACTGCAGCGTGAAGAAGATTTGACTGGGTACCAGGTACTAGGTACTGTCATACTTAATGAGCGCGATCTTCATCAGCATCTTGCTCGGCCTCACGGCGGCTGCCGCCAATGTTTTTGGCGGGGCGATTATTGTGCAGCGCAATTGGGAGCGGCGCTATCTTCGGTATTTTGTTGCCCTGGGCGCCGGTTTCATGTTGGCGACGGCTCTGGTCGAGATGGTGCCAGAAAGTTTGGCGCTACGCGGCAAGAGTGCAGCTTTTCTGATTCTTGCCGGCTACCTAATCATTCACTTTTTCGAGCACACCGTCACGCCTCACTTTCACTTCGGCGAAGAGACGCACAAAGACGAGTTCATGCATTCGCACAAGGGATATTCGGTATTGCTCGGGCTGATCATTCACACATTTTTTGACGGCATCGCCATCGCCTCTGGATTTCTGGTTTCGAACGTTCTGGGCTGGATCATCTTTCTCGCCATCTTCCTGCATAAAATTCCCGAAGGCTTCACGGTGAGTTCGGTGATGCTGGCCAGCGGCCGCAGTCGGCTTGCGGCGTGGGGATCGTCGGTAATTCTGGGAGGAGCAACGCTGGCAGGCGTTTTGACGATGGCGATCTTCCGGCAGCACGTGGACGCGGGTCTGCCGCTCGCGGCCGGGGTCACGATCTATGTAGCGGCTTCCGATCTAATGCCGGAGGTGAATAAAGAGCCGGGACCGAGAATGGCGCTGCTGGTGTTTGTTGGAGCGGGAGTTGTGTTCTTGCTGGATGCGCTGTTTCACGGGTCGTGAAAAAGCTTCATCGCAAATCACGATCTATGCTTTTCACAATCCGGCGCGGCAAACCATGAGTTGCGAGCACGCCTTGCAGTGATACGATGAATTGATCAGTAATCGGCTCCACCAGCACGCGATCTTTCTCTCCGGGAAACGCTATTGGGGGACATTCCTCGGGTTGAGACTTGCCCATGTTTCAAGGGTACACTTTTCTTGCCTTTCAACAAAATAAGAATTGGACCTTCCGTGGCGGACCGTACAATTGCGCCAGTTGGAGATCAATGAGTGAAGCGTGCGTGGAAAAGAAAAAAACCGACATTCCGAGGGCTTTAAGCAATCAATGTACTTCAATTCACCGTGATGCTCACGGCCGCCGACGGGATTCCATTCGCGACCACTACGAGCGAACTGGCTCCGGCTTCCATTCCCGAAGGAACATCGAATTTAGTCGAGACCAGCGCCGTTCCCGTGGCCACGCCCATCGTGCTGTGGTTGTGCGTCTTGGCATAGAAGACATGGCCAGTCGCGTTGTTGGTGATTCGCACCAGCGGGTAGTTCGTTGCGGTCTGGTATTCGTCGCCGAAGGCGGCTGCTTGCGAGAGGCCGTTGAACTGCGTGCCGGATATTTTGTAGGTTGATCCGCGCACCACAGTTTTAGGGACGGAACTGATCGCCGGCGCCCACGCTGGCGAATAGGTTCCGGTCGAAGTGTACACTTCCGACCCTCCCACCAGCACTTGCCCGGTAGGCAGCACCATCAGGCAGCCGAACGTCGCAGGGCCCGAGGTCAGTGTGGTGCCGTTGAACTCGTATGAAGTTCCCGAGTCTGCCTCGATTAACACGTTGCCGCTGGGCAGGAGTGCGGCGAAAGAATCGCCGGCGTTGTCACCATGCGGGAAGTCAGGTCCAACGCTCCAACCCGTAGTCGGCGAATAGATCGCCGTATGTCCCACGCCGCTGCCGCCGCTGGTGTAGGAACCGGTTACGAATACAGTGCCATCGGGCCGCAGAATCGCGGGACCGATTTCTCCGGGCGGGTAATAGCAGAGCTTGCCGCCCGGTCCGTAGTGAATGCATCCGAAGGGAGAGGGCGAGTGCAGATCCACGATGGTGCTGCCGGCTGATGCCCACGCTCCCGCGGTGGGATTATAGATTTCAGAGTTGGGAGCGGCTTTCACGTCCGCTGTGAAAACGGTCCCATTCGGCAGAAGTGTCCAGCCCTCTTCGGCGTCGAAATCAGCTTTGCCGGGTGAAGGAACGATTTGCCACGTCAGGGTCTTCGGATCCAGCGCGGCGACTTGCTTGGTCAGTTTATTTCCCACCAGAAATTTGCCGTTGGGCAAAACCACAGCCGGCGAATCCCCGATGTAGCTCCAAGTTTTTGGAGGCGCGACCGTCGTCCATGTATTCAGCGCGGGATCGTAAATCGCACCCATGTTGGTAAGAGTGAAAGCACCGTTGTTGTATTCGCCGCCAACGATCACCAGACGTCCATCGCCGAGCACCGCCGAGGCGAAAGCATCGGGCACGTATCCAGAGGGCAGGCTGGCGATTTGCGTCCACGTGCCATTAATGTAGCTTCCGGTGTTGTCGGGCGTGAGCTTGTACCAACTGGAATCGTTGTTGCCCTGGACGATCACGGTCCCGTCCGTCATCTGGAAAGTGAGAATCGCGCCGCCAGGAGACTGGTGGTTGAGGCGGGTAATAGTTTGCGCCAGTGCGAGTCCACAGAACACGAGCAGCGCCAGTGATGCAGTCAGAAATTTCCTTACCAAGATTCCTCCCCAATTTACGACAAAGTTTGCGACGGTTGTTGATTCGGTGATGACGGACCGGATCAGAGCGCCGGAAAAGCTTACTACAATTCGAGGAGGGAAACCGCGTCTACGGCGCGATTTGGCCAAGAATTTACAATTGGCAAACGTTAGGCTTCTGTAGCAAAGAGACTTTCGGAACGGGGCGGAGCTGCACCGATAAAGTGAAGCTCCGCCGCGATCCGTTATTCGTATCAGCCGATGTTACGGAGTGATGCCGTCGGCAAACATGTCCTCCTTCGTGGCGCCGGGCGTGCGTGAATCGGTCCATGAGAAGCGGAAGGCTCCGGACGAATCCGCCGTACTCCCAGCGTAGTCACCGTATTGGTTGCCGTCGGCGCCGGCAACGGTCTCGTTCGACTGCGCGGTGGTGATCTTCAGGTTCTTCCAGGTGACACCACCGTCGGACGAAAGCGCGAAGAAGCGGTCCGTCTTCTTACTGGTGCTGTCGCGTCGCGTATCGTAGAAAGACACCCCCACCTTACCCGTCGGGGCTACCGAGACCTGCTGGTGGAAGTGATAGGCATGGTTGGTATCGTTGTTGACCTTGACTTCGGCCGACCAGGTAACGCCCCCATCATCAGAGGAACGGACGTAGGCGTTGGTGTTATTGCCAGCTGGATCCTTGTCGAAATAGGCGACATACAGCCGGCCAGCGTGAGTGCCGGTCTGGTCGACGGCAGTCATGGGGAAAGGGAGAACTCCGCGGACGTTCTGGGGCGGAATGAAAATGAAGAAACCAGATGTGTTGATGCGGAAGTTGGTCACGATGTTTGCGGTACCGAAGGTGGCGCCGCCATCCGTTGACTTAGCCGACCAGATCTTTTTTCCGGTGTAATCTTCCCAGGAGGCGTACACCGATCCGTCGGGCCCCACAGCGACGTTCACGCCAATCGTCGGATTTCCGGTGGCCACCTTGGCGCTGCGCTGCCAGTTGGTGAAGCCATCGCGGGAATAGAGAACATAGGGAGCGTTGTTGCTGCCATTGTCGTCGTATCCGATATAGACGCTGCCGAGGAAAGGACTGCCCGGCGCAGTATCGACGGCGACCATGTCACGGTCGGGAGAGCTTCCGGCATTCGTGAGAATGGTTTCCACCCAGTTGGTAGTGCCTGCCTTGCGGTAGGCGATGCGCTGATCGAAACACTCGTAGGAAACAAAGGCATCGCCGTTCGCATTGAAGGCCAGCCAGGTGTCATAGCAGAAATTGCTGGAAGGCGTGAGGTACGTACTGGTCCAGGTGAGACCGCCATCCAGGGATTCATACACCGAGGCTGCGGCCCCGGACGCAGCATGGAGGTCGTTAACGCTAGTGAGAATGTCCATGTGATTCGTGGGGTTTACGGCGATGCTGGTCTCGCTCTGGGCACCTGCCTCGTTAGTTACATTGCTGTTCGGTCCCAACTTGAGGGCTGGAACAACGTTGTTGTCGTCAGAATCTTGAACGGCGATTGATTTTCTTACAGGCACTGTGTTGAAACTCGGCGTCTGCGCGCTGAGCCCGGAAAGGGCGGCGCCGACGAACAAGAAACCGGCCGTCGTTACGGTCGCGGCTTTGAGCAGTCGTGCTGAAATCTTGTTCATTCGAACTCCTGGGTGGTGGCACAAGTATTTGGGATAAGGCGATTCGCAAGAGACGAAGAGATGCAGGGTTGGAGAAGACCGCCCGCCGCCGCTCCTGAAAGGCCAGAGGAGGACTATAGGAGCAGATCAGGTGCGCGTCAAGCTGCAGAGTTTTGCACACGCCGAGGCCGGACCATTCGATGGGAGCGACCGACCGACGGGCTTAGTCGACGGTGTGCTTGGCCGTGTAGCCATCGCGGGAGACCACTTCAATCTTGACGTCTTTACCCTTCTGGTCTTTCACTTTCAAAGGGCCGCCGTCGGGGGCAACCACCTGCACTTTCAGCTTGCGGTAGGTGCCATCCAGCTTGTTGTTGGTGGGATGGTACGAAATCGAATACTGCTTGCGAATGTCCTCGCCGACTTCCTGGAATATCTCGCTAAACTCTGCTTCGAAACGGGGGAAGAAGGCGCGGCCTCCGGTCATGGCGGCGAAGGTCTTCAATTCGTTGTCGGCTTGCAGGTAGTCGATAGTCGACATGTGGAGGCTGGCCATTCCGTGCGAAATACCGGTGCAGCCATGAACCTCACAGTATTCGCGCAGCGCCCATCCAATACTCACAGGAAAAATCGTTACATCTTTTGTGTCTTTGATTTTCTTAGTGATCTTGTCCAGCGTTAGCTTGCTGAAAGTGTCCAATCCAGTTGAGATCAGGATGACGTACTTTTTCCCTTCCACACGGTCCAATCGGTCCAGTGTGTCGTAGAGCGCGTCAAACTCGTTGGTTTCCGCGAAGCCGGGGATGCGCAACTGGTTCAGCGCGCCGAACGCAGCCTGCTTGTCCTGCGTGAAGTCGACCAGGATGTGTGGCCGCATATCGTAATAGCTCACGGCCACCCAGTCTTCCTTCCTCATCGTGTTGGCGAAGGTGTACGAGGCGACTAGTGTGTCGCGCAGGATGGGATAATTGGTGGACGCAAACTCTACCAGCAACACCGCCGTGATCGGCGCCTGCGCTACGCTGAAGTTGGTGATCTGCTGTTCCGACCCATCTTCGAAGATACGAAAGTTATCTTTCTTAAGGCCGGGAATAAACTGCCCGCTCTTGCTGGTCACCAGCACATCCACATTGACCAACGGTACGTTGACCTTGATGGAATAGTCGGGCATGCCTTCCACCTTTGAGGCGGCCGCGGGCGGAGGAGGCGGAGGAGGAGCGTCAGTCTTCTTCTTCGGGATAGCATAGGGGCCAACGTTGTCGGTAGGTCCTCCGGCTTCGGCGGGAACTTCCTGCTTGGGCTTGCCGTTGGTTTGATTATTGTCCTGTGGCGGGGCCGGAGTTTGGTTTTGCGCGAATAGTGGCGTGTGGGGGCAGAGCAAGGCCAGCAAGACCGCCAGCGTGAGCGTCCACACTACGTAACGATTCGAATAGCGGGAGCCTGGGACCACTTGTTTTGAGAACATGCAAACCTCTGATAAAAAGGAAACTAAAGACTATTGGGAGCTAAAATTCCTTATGCTAGTATAGACGCAAGGATTCGCCATTGGGATGTTTTGCCCGGCCCCAGGTACTTCCCCTCCTGGCAACAACTTGCAACCTGGCGGAGTCTAATTTCGTAGAAGGCGGGGTTTTATCCGGTCCCGCCGGGCGTAGAGTTCATGAAAAAATTTGTATTGGCGACCTTCTTTGTCACCTCCCTGTCTTTTCCTTCCTTCACGTGTGCGCAAGGAAGTGCTCCCCCGCAGACGGTGCAAAACCCTCAAATCATTCCAGTTAGCCAGATTCACGCCGGCATGCGCGGGGTGGCCTATACCGTGTTCGAGGGCGTAAAGCCAGAGAGCATGGACGTGGAGGTTCTCGGCGTACTGCACAACGTGAATGGGCCCAAGGGCGACATTATTCTGGTCCGTTTGCACGGGCAAAAGGTGGAATACACAGGCGTGGTGGCGGGCATGAGCGGCAGCCCGGTGTATCTGGATGGCAAGCTGGCCGGCGCGCTGGCGTTCCGCATTGGCGAGTTTTCCAAAGAGCCGATCGCTGGTGTGACGCCCATTGCCGACATGCTGGAGATCAGCGCTCTCGATCGCACGCCGGCGGAAGAAACCTCTGCGATCAAGCCTTCAATGAATGCGGTGGCAGGTAAGACTTCAGGACCCGGAGAAAGTTTTCCGTTGCCGGGGTCGGCGGACTCTGCCGGCAAGGACTTTTCGAATTATTTGAAACCGATCGAGACTCCACTGGTATTCAACGGATTCTCTGAGCAGGCCATCCACCTTTTCTCCGGGCAGTTTGCTTCTGCTGGAATCGTTCCAGTGATGGGTGCGGGATCGATGAGTAACGACAAGCAGCCGGAAGCACTGGAAGCCGGCTCTGCCATTAGCGCCATCCTCGTCCGTGGCGATATGGATATCGAAGCCACCTGTACCGTGACCTATGTTGATCCACAGAAGCTTCTCGCGTGTGGACATCCGCTATTACAATTTGGCTCTGTCGATCTGCCCATGAATAAGGCCGAAGTTCTGGCCACCCTGCCTTCGCCACTTAACGCTTTCAAGATTGTGAATACCACCGAAGCTGTGGGAACGTTCGTGCAGGATCGCCATACCGGCATCATGGGCGTCTTTGACAGGCAGCCGGAAATGATTCCGGTTACGCTGAGCATTCACAGCGGCAGCGGCGTGAAGCAATTCCATTACGAAGTGCTGAACAATCCGAAGCTGACGCCGGTGGCTCTGATGGTTACGGTGTTCAACGCGCTGCACGGCGTGAACGAATTTGGCGAAGAGATTACTTACCGGCTGGCGGGTAGTATCGGCGTCAAAGGATTCCCCGAAGTCACGATGCGCAACATGTTCGCTCCCATAGAGGGCGGACAGCCTTCGGCGATGCAGGCCGCGCTCTCTCTGGGAGAGCGCTTCGGACGCATCTACGACAATCCCTATAACGCTCCCGCGATTAAAGGCGTGAACCTGGATTTCGATCTGGTACGCGAACGGCGCTGGGCGCGCCTGGAGAGCGCTCGCACCGATGTAACGGAAGCGCGTCCGGGCCAGGACATTATGCTCGAAACTGTACTTGCTCCTTACCGCGGCGAGCGCATCGTGCGGCAGATTCCGGTGAAGATTCCTACTTCGGCCAGCAAGGGGACGCTGCGAATTCTGGTAAGTGACGGCGAGACGCTGGACCGAATCGGTCGCGGTAGCCCCGCGTTCGGACGCAAGCTCGACCTCGCCTCAACCATCGCAATGCTTAACAAGGAACATTCCAACAATCGCGTCTATGTCTCGCTGCTGGAGGGAAATCCAGAAGCCCGCGTCGCCGACAAAGTGATGCCCACGCTGCCCATCTCGATCATGAACGTAATGGATGGTATGCGTGGCAATCAGGAGATGGTGGTTAGCGGAGAATCGAACGTGGATGAGACGGCGACGCCTCCGCTGGATTACGTGGTGTCGGGAGCGCAGTTGCTGACGGTCACGGTAAAGTAGTACTTAGTACCTGGTACCCAGCACTGGGGCCAGCACGACCGTAGCTTTATCCATGTGACGGAAGCCATCGGTAGCCCAGGCCGTTAACAACAGCAATATCCCGTTGTAGCCGACGTGCACCAGGAAACTTGACGCTACGGATTTCGTGACTGCCCGCACACTAGTGAGGACGACGCCCACCAGGCAGACAATCAGGACCGCCGCCCACGAGTAGCCATACTGCGGAGAGTGAATCAGACCGAAGAGCACGCCCGTAATAATGATGCCCCCGACGGCCCCGGTGCGTCGCGCCAGGACCGGATAGAGAAATCCGCGAAAGAAAAGTTCTTCCATCAGCGGTCCCAACGTAACGGCGAAGGCTGCGACCAGGTACGCGTCAGATGGGCGAGTAAAAAACTGATCGAAGGGTGTGGTCTTCGGCATAGGCAGGAAACGCGCGCCCAGGTAGTCGAAGCTCAGCATCAGCACTCCAAGTCCCATCAAGCTTATGCCGGCAAATCCCGGCCAGTTCCAGCGAATTGCCTGCCAGAAACGCGCGCCATATTTGCCTTCGACGAGCAGAAACATATACAGCAGGACAAGAGCATACGTTACTAACTCGGAAAGCATGGCCAGTTTGGGTTTCTGCGCCACCTCCAACCAGTCCTGGCGCGGATAGAGAAAGTGGTGCGCGCCGAATACCAGCAGGACTTGCACCACGAAAAGTGTAAGCACGGTGAGACCGCCCATGAGAAGAACGTCCCAGCCGCTCCAGACGGGATTCTCGCCGGCTTTGGGCGCGGGAGGGGCTGGCAGGAACGTAGGCGGCTGAAATGGATCGACAATCAGCGGGACCGTCTGCGGCTCCGTGTTCAGCGGCGGCGTCTCGAACTGCGGGTTTTCAGGTGAGGACAAGACTCTCCCTTTTCTTGATCGCAAAACACAAGATTAGCATTGTTACTCTTGGATTAGTTGCGATCTCCCAACCCGTGTCTCTGGCCACAGAGTTTGCACAGCGTGGGCTTCTCGGTGTTGTCCACCAAGTGATGGACCGGCTTGAGAGTGCGCAGGTAGGCGAACACCGCCTTCAAGTCATCGTCGGTCATATTGCGAAAGATCCACCAGGGCATGAAGGGATTCAGAGAGCGCGCGCGAATCGAGCCGGTGCGCATGGTCTGGACGAACAACGTCTCGTCGTAATAGCCGATGCCCGAAGCCTCCGGCGTGAGGTTAGCGGAGTGTACCTCTCCCAACGGATTCCCGCCGGCCATCTCCATTCCTGGGATTGGGTCGAATTTCGGGTCACGGGGCGTGTGGCAGTCGGCGCAGGTTGCCATCTTGACCAAATACGCGCCGCGCTTGACGGGAGTAGATACGTCCGGCTCGGGTATCGGTTCCGTTATGGGTTGCGGCACCGTCTGAACAAGGCGAGAGATCAGAAACGGAATTTTGTTGGGAGGCAGATCGCTGTGCGCCGGCGGCAGGCTGCGGATGAAGACCACAATGGAAGCCAGGTCTTCGTCGGACAGATGCCGGAAGTGTTCGTAGGGCATGGCAGGAAACAACGTAGTGCCGTCAGCCGCGATGCCTTCGCGGATGGCGCGGGCTATGGCGTCATCGCTCCACTTGCCAATGCCGGTTTCGGGATCAGAAGTGATATTGGGCGCAATGATGCGGAGGCCGCCTTCTTCAAACAAGACCTGGCCGGAACCTTCCTTGGCAGCCAGCACGGGTGGGTTCGCTTTCGCATCAAAATTAGAGTGGCACCCCATGCAGTGCATGACGGCATGCACCAGGTAATCCCCCCGCTGTAGCCGCGCTGGCGTGACTTCATACTTGCGCGAGGTCAGTGCACGCTTCTTCGCTCCGATCACCGGACGCCAGCCCACGGTGAAAGTTATGCCGAGCGCGGCCAGTACCAGCACCATAAGAAATCCGTATCCGGCAATCTTTGCCAGCAGTCTTCCCCAGCGCCTAGCCATGCTTCGTCTCCCTGGATCGTCACTGTGAGGATGGTTTTGCCTAACGGAGGCGAATTATGTGCCGCTTGGGCGAGGGAAGCAAGCTATTCCTTAGAAGGGAATTCTGCTTGGGCGAAGGCGGTTGACACACGCTAGCGCGCTGCCGCAGTCGCAAGGGGCCTTATAGCTTTGAGTTCTTTAGAATATTTCCGCCGCACCTGGTGAACCGCGAAGGCATCCTGCAAGTTCAGCCAGAACTGTTCAGACGTTCCGAAGTACTTGGCTAAGCGCGCCGCCATCTCGGGTGTAATTCCCCGCTTCTCTCGAACGATGTCGTTGACCGTAGGAGGAGAAACATGCAACTCCACCGCCAGCCGGTAAGGGGAAATGCCCATCGGCTCCAGAAACTCCTGCCGAAGAATTTCCCCCGGATGCACGGCCCAACCCGCCGGACCTTCGTTCTTGATGCTCACGATTACTTTTCCTCCATTAAAAACTCAGTGGTAATCCGTTATCTCCACATCGAAGGCATCGCCATCGCGCCACATGAAGCACACCCGGAATTGATCGTTGATCCGAATGCTATGTTGGCCTGCTCGATCATCGCGCAACCGCTCCAGTCGGTTACCGGGAGGGATTCGTAAATCGTCCAATCTGCCCGCTGAGTGCAGCATCGCCAGTTTCTTTTTGGCGGCATTCCGCAGATTTGCCGGGGGCATTCCCTGGCTCTTGCCTGTGTCCCAGAATTCCTTCGTGCTTTTGTCCGCGAAGGTTTTGACCACTCCTTATAGTTTAACGACCGTAGTTAATAACGTCAAGCGTTAAATCAACCTACGCGCTCTTCTTCCCATTGCCGAAATATCCTGCCAGCGCCTGCCCCGTATACGACTTCTTCACCCTCGCCACCTGCTCCGGCGTGCCTTGCGCCACGATGCGGCCGCCTTCTTCGCCGCCTTCGGGGCCGAGGTCGATGATCCAGTCGGCGTTCCGGATCACATCAAGATTGTGCTCGATGATGATGATGGAATTGCCCAGGTCGGTCAACCGGTGCAGCACGTCGAGCAACTTCTTCACGTCGTCGAAGTGCAGGCCGGTGGTCGGCTCGTCGAGCAGATAAAGAGTCTTGCCGGTCTGCCGCTTGCTCAACTCGCGCGCCAGTTTAATGCGCTGCGCTTCGCCGCCCGAAAGCGTGACGGCAGATTGACCAAGATGAATGTATCCGAGGCCGACATCGACCAGCGTTTGCAGCTTTTGCCTGATCTGCGGAATATTTTCGAGAATGGGCAGCGCGTCGGACACTGGCATCTCCAGCAGGTCCGCGATGGAGTAGCCGTTGTATTTCACCGCCAGCGTTTCGTGATTGTAGCGGCGCCCTCCGCACACTTCGCAGAGCACGTAAACGTCCGGCAAGAAATTCATTTCAATGCGGCGCTGGCCTTCACCCTGGCAGGCCTCGCAACGCCCGCCAGGCACGTTGAACGAAAAACGTCCGGCCTTGTAACCGCGCTCGCGGGCTTCGGGCAGCATCGCGTAGATGTCGCGAATCGCGGTGAAAACGCCGGTGTATGTCGCAGGATTCGAGCGCGGCGTGCGCCCGATTGGCGATTGGTCGATGCGAATCACCTTGTCGATATTCTCGGCGCCCACGATCGCTTTGTGCTCCCCCGATTTTTCTCTAGAGCGATAAAGCTGCCGCGCGAGCGCACGATAAAGAATGTCGTTCACCAGCGTGGACTTGCCCGATCCTGAAACTCCCGTGACGACCGTCATTACGCCGAGCGGAAACGTAACGTCGAGATTCTTAAGATTATTTTCCTTCGCGCCAAGAATGGTCAGCGCCGCTCCATTCTTCTGCCGACGCTCCGGCCGCATCTCAATCTGCACTCTGCCGGAAATGTACGCGCCGGTAAGCGAATTGGGTTCGCGCATGATTTCGGCGGGAGTTCCGTGCGCTACCAGTCCTCCCCCGTGGCGTCCCGCCCCCGGGCCAAGGTCAATCACATAGTCGGCGCGGCGAATCGTTTCTTCATCGTGCTCGACTACCAACACGGTGTTACCAAGATCGCGCAGATTCTCCAGCGCGGTCAGAAGCCGTCCGTTGTCGCGATGGTGCAAGCCGATTGAAGGCTCGTCGAGCACGTAGAGCACGCCCCGCAACTTCGAGCCAATCTGAGTTGCCAAACGGATGCGCTGGCCTTCGCCTCCAGACAAAGTCGCAGCTGAGCGGTCGAGCGCAATGTAGTCTAGTCCCACTGCATTCAAAAACTGCAGCCGCTCTTGGATCTCATGCATCACACGGCCCGCAATTTTCTCTTCGCGCCCCGCCAGCTTGATGCCCTGCGCGACTTCAACAGCCCGCGAAATCGGCAGCGCCGTGAACTCGGCAATGGACATGCCGTTTACCTTTACTGCCAAGCTCTCGGGCCGTAAGCGCTTGCCATGGCATGCGGGACAATCACTCGCGGACATGTGATCCATCAGCCAGTCACGGTAACCTTCCGAACTGGACTCCTCCAGATTTTGTTTCAAATATCCAAAGATTCCCCGGAAGCCAGTCTTACCGCGGCCAGCCTCTCCATTCAGCAACAGGTCCTGAATCTTCTCAGGAAACTTTTCAAAGGGCAGACTCAGATCAACGCCATGCGCCGTAGCCGTCACCTGCAAAGCATGAATCAGTCCTTGCGACGCCGAACCCGGCCCCAAACCGCCATCGAGCAACGGTTTCGACCAATCTGTAATCACTTTGGCGGGATCGAAATCATAGCGGCTGCCAAGGCCATGGCACTCGGGGCAGGCGCCATACATGCTGTTAAAAGAAAATGAACGCGGTTCGAGTTGCGGAACGCTGATGCCGCAGTCCGGACAGGCCAGTTTCTCGGAATAAAGCTGTTCTTCTCCGCCGACCACAGCAACCTGCACCAAACCGCCCGCCAGCTTCATCGCCAAGCCGACCGACATTTCTAGCCGATGCTCGATCCCCGGCTTCACCAGCAGGCGATCAATCACTACTTCGATCGTGTGATTTTTCCGCTTGTCGAGCGCGAGGTCGTCGTCCAGGTTGATGATTTCGCCATCCACACGGGCGCGCGTGTAACCGTGCTTGAGCAGCGTCTCCATTTCTTTCTTGAACTCGCCCTTGCGACCGCGGACAATCGGCGCCAGCACCATTACACGATCCTCAGGAGTCAGCGCCATCACTCGTTGCACGATCTGGTCGGCCGACTGGCGGCTGATGGGGCGGCCGCATTTCGGGCAGTGCGGCACTCCAATGGAAGCGAATAGCAGGCGAAGATAGTCGTAAATCTCGGTAATCGTTCCAACGGTCGAGCGCGGGCTGCGGCTGGTGGTTTTCTGCTCAATCGAAATCGATGGGCTAAGTCCATCAATCGAATCGACATCCGGGCGTTCCATCTGGTCCAGAAACTGCCGCGCGTAGGTCGATAGAGTCTCCACATAACGCCGCTGCCCTTCGGCGTAAATCGTGTCAAACGCAAGCGAGGACTTGCCCGACCCGCTCAGCCCCGTCACCACGGTGAGCGTGTTGCGCGGAATCTCCACATCGATGTTCTTCAGGTTGTGCTGGCGCGCCCCGCGCACTGAGATCTTGGTAATAGCCATTTGGAGACTGTCCGAAAATTACGGCTGGGTTGCCCTTCCGTAATGTCGACAGGTCCGCAGAGTTGTCCGACAGTAGGAATGCACAGCTCTACTCCGTATTTTACTACACGGTGAAACACCTGCGGCGAATCTGAGTGGTCACTAGCGGTGGCCGCGAACGCAGGTAGATTGAAGAAACCGCGTAGACGAAAGTTGGGCTATCGGCATCTGATTACTGCAACTTATAAGGGTGGTTTGATCGTGATTTCGCTCTTCATGCCTCTGATTCTCTGCGTCACCGTGGTTGCCTCGGTCGGCATCGGCGTCTTCTCCGCTTACGTAGTCGTCTTCGGCATCTTGCAGGCTTGCGGCCGCGCCTCGCAACTGCGACCTGCTCAAGCGCGCCCTCGACTGGTTCTGGTACCTTCGCAGAACCACGCCAGCGGCGACTAGACGACGCGTTGACGAATCGAAACGAATTGGCCCGCACGCTATAACCTGTTCTTCGACGATTTCTCGCCGCCGCCTCGCCGCCTCAGTAAATCAGCTTCAACGAGAATTGGATCTGCCGGGAATTTCCCGCGGTCTTGCTGATGATGCCAAAACCGCTGCCGCGAAGAATGTTCGACGGCAGTCCAAAATTCACGATGTTGAACACATTGAAAAACTCCGCGCGGAATTCCACCGTGCCCAATTCGCCTTTGCCTCGATGCCCAAAGGGCGTGTCCTTGATCAACGCAATGTCAAAATCGTGGAAGCCGGGACCGCGAAACGTATTCCGCCCCAATGTACCGAAGCGTCCCCGGTTCGGTCCGGTCCCGCCGGGGATGCCGATCGGGATGCTAAAGAAAGAAGCATTGCCCGCACCCAGACCGAAGTAGTCCTCACGCACTGCCCGGCTGGTCGAAAAGTGCGGTTGCGCCACTTGATCCGGCCGGTCTGCCCCGCCCGCGCCCGCGCCAGTCTGCTGCACTCCCGAGTACACACTGAACGGCGATCCCGTTGTCAGGGTTGTGATATTCAGGAACTGCCAGCCCCTGGTGAGCGGCTTGCCCAGCGGACGCAGAAAACCGATGCGGTCGAGCGGCAGCAACTGAATTGCGCTCACATTAAAGACATGGGTCACGTCGAATGTAGAAGGGCCTTTCTCCGCCTGCGGGTCCCACGGATTCTGCGGCAGCGTCTGGAGCACGACCCCGGCCGTACCGAAGAGGCCGCCCAGCACGGCGCTGCTGTCGTCGAGCGACTTCGAATAGGTATAACTGCTTTGCAAGCCCAGCCCGGCTCGCGCGGAATTTTTGCTGATACTGGCTTGCAGCGAATGGTAAGTTGAGTGAGAACCGCTGGTCATCACGTATTCCGGCCCGAAGCCTCCCGTTGGGGTCCCGGAGGAGTCGAATCGGGTAAATGGAGCGTGTGCTGGATCCGCACCGCCATAGCTGTTGGGCGAATACACGCTGCTCAGATGCACCCCCGCGGTCGCCACATAGGCTGCGCTGAATTTCACGTCGCCAAAATCATGATCGATGCCTGCGGTATAACTCCCGATATAGCCGTTGCGGAAGTTCCTGGCAAAACCAATCATGGTGAGCAACTGCGGCTCATTGCCCGGAGTCAGGGCCGCCAGATCGGTCTGGAAACGTTGCAAATCCAGCTGGGTATTCGGCGGCACCCCGGCATCCTTGCCGTTGACAAACAGTTGCTGTCCGCCCGTCGAATACACCGGCGGAAGACTGACCGCGACCGCGGAATTCTGAAATGGCAGCGCAACGCTCGGCGATGCGCTTTCGTAGAGCGTTACCGCAAACGGCAAAGCGCCCGTGACAAAGTTGTCCTGCCACAGGTTGGGCACGATGCTCGTAATAGCGCCTCCGAGGTGCAGAACGGTGTGCGGGGTCGGAGCGTAGTCAAGCGCCAGGCGCGGCCCCCAGCCGTTCCAATCCTGCCGGTACGGCGGCTGCGGGTTGTACAGGAAGATCTGCTTCGCTGTGTGATCCGAGTAGGGCACGTCCTGCCCATTCGCTCCCACAAATTCCGGCAACGAGGTGCGGCTGTGGGCTTCGTGGATGCGACTGTTTACTTCGTAGCGCAGGCCGTAGCTCAGAGTCACGCGGGAGGTGGCCTTCCAGACATCTTGAAAGTAGAAGTTATATGCCTCCCGGCGCACCGCTGCTTCGTCGAACCGGTTTCCTATCGGCGTGAAACTCGCGGGCGAGATCACACTGTACGAGTACGGAGTAGCGGTCAGCAACCCGGTCAGCGAGTCGGGTAATGGATCTTTCGGTTGAATGTCATGCGTGCCACTGGCCGATTCAATCAGCACGGGTGAATAGGCCGTTCCTCCACCAAACGCATAGGCTCCATTCGGATCAGTTCCAAAAATGGTCGCATCCCGGTTAAAACGAATTTCAAGTCCCCACTTTAGAGAGTGAGTGGCGTGCACGTAACTCATATCTTCTTTGAGCTGGTAAAGGTTTCCGAATGACCCGAAGATGGATCCGGCCGCGGAGTTGAATCCTTGAAACAGCCCGTCGCCAAAAGCGAGACCGGGCTGTGTGTGGTTGATCGCGGGAAAGAACGGCGTGCTGCGAATATAGCCCAGCGAAGTTTCGGACGTGAAATGCGGAGAGAGTGTCCGAATATATCTCACACCCGCATTACGCTGATGGTCTAAGAACTGCACCGCAAAGCTGGGATCGATCGCCGTCTGGTCCGGATTGGTCAGCGGCCCCGTGACCTGATTCAGGCTGAACCGCGCCAGCAGCGTGGCCTTGTCCGAGATACGGTGGTCCACCCGGATCGAAACCTGGTCGGTGCGAGTATAGATCTTCGAAGAGGTCGCATACGTGCGGTCGCCGTAGGCGCCCGCGGGATCGTTCGGCAAGGGATATCGATCAAGTAGCGGAACGATAGCGGGGTTCACCGGAACCGTCAGGGCATCGCCGGGAAAGGTCTGCGTGTCGATGCCTTGCCGTTCGGCCGCGGTGGGCACCGGGAAGACCTGAGTCGTTCCCAGCACCTGGCGGAATCCCTGGTATTCGCCGAAGTAGAAGGTGCGGTCGTTTCCATCATAGATCTTCGGCAGGATTACCGGACCGCCATTGGTAAATCCGAATTCATTGCGCACAAACGGAGGAATGCGCCGGTTGTTGTCGGCCAGGCTGGGGTGATCGAAATAGTTGCGGGCGTCGAAGGATGCGTTACGGGCAAACTCGAAGAAGCTGCCGTGAACCTGGCCGGTGCCCGACTTGGTGACGACGTTGGTGAAACTCGCCGCCCCGTGTCCAATCTCGGCCGGCATCACTCCCGAGTTGGCCTGCACTTCCTGAATGGCGTCGACGTTGAAATTGGAAAACGTTGCTCCACCCAGCTCGGGATCGGTGGTGTCGAATCCATCCATGGCGAACACGGTATTCGCGCCGCGCTGCCCATTCACCGCAAACTGCTGGGTGAAATTAGCGGCGCCGTTGGCGTCGGTCATGGTGCCCGCCGCCAGCAGAAGTAGCTTGCTGAAGTCCCGTGCGTTCAGCGGGAGACTTGAAACCTCGGTGCTTGAAAGATGTTCGCCACCAGTCGCCTGCGCCAAAGCTTCTCCGGGTGCGACTATGCGAAGTTCCTGCCCTTGGGCAGAGAGCTGCAGCCCGCTCAGCATCACGCCTTGTATGGCGATGGCCGTTGCCGCCTTCCATGTCTTGCCAGCGGTTGTGACAGAAACTGCGTATGTACCCAAGTCGATTTCGGCAAAGGTAAACTTGCCGTTGGCGGTCCTGGCTTCATAGTCGCGGCCCGAAGCGGCGTGCAGCTTGACGACCGCCTCCTCGACCGGCTTACCTGTTGCATCGGTCAGAACACCTTTCCACGACGCTCCGGAAAGGGCGGGCGCGGACGGCGACACCAATAACGCGGCGAGGAGAACAAGAATAGGAATCAGGCCTTCCGAGCGGATGGGCATTGCTTGGGATTATAGCGGCACGTTCCGAGCGGAGTGGTTTCGCATTGGATTCCCTGCGCACGCCGAGAAACCATCGTGTTAGCATTCCATGGAAGCAGTCCATCTCCCCTGGGGCACACATGCTCGGCCGGCCCATCCCGCTTCGCCTCGTTTCCGCTTTTCTGGTGGCGCTCTGCCTTTCCGCCTCAGCGGCCGAGCAGTCTTCCTGGCTTGAAATTCACTCCACTCACTTCACCGTCATCACCGATGCGGGCGAAAAAAAAGGCAGAGAGGTCACGTTGCGCTTCGAGCAGATGCGCGCCGTCTTCGGCAGTCTGCTCATGAAGGATCGCCTTAACGACTCCCTGCCTCTAACCATTCTCGCCTTCAAAAACGATAAGACCTATTACCAGAGCGCGCCGCTTCGCCAGGGGCAACCCATCGACGTTCCCGGATTTTTTGTCCCAGGCGAAGATCAGAATTTTTTCGTGCTGAATTTATTCGAAGAGGAATCCTGGCGCGCCGTCGCCCACGACTATGCCCATTTGATGCTGAACTATAACTATCCTCCGGTTCAGGGATGGTTTGACGAAGGCATCTCCGAATACTTCAGTTCGATCCGCCTCGATGACAAGAAGTACGAGATTGGCGGCGACCCCGAACTGAAGCGGATATTTACTCAAGACTTGCTGGAGAACCAAAAAGAAGTCCGCAACTCTCCTAAGTCGCTCACGGAACTTTTAAGTGGCCAGGTCTGGCTCGCGCTGCCCGATCTGCTGACCTTGAAGCATGACACCTCCACCTTCGTCGAAGGCACTCATCACACTCTTTTCTATGCCCAGTCCTGGATGACGGTTCATTACCTTCTCCACGACAAGCTGCTGCCCCAGACAGGAACTTATTTCGACCTGGTCGAGAATCAGCACGTACCTGTGGAAGAAGCAATCCAGAAAGCTTTCGGCGTGACGTCCGCGCAATTCGATCAGGCAGTGAAAAATTATTTTCACTCGCTCACCGCGCTGAACGTGGCTCTGGACGCCTCGAAGCAGCCGAATGCTCCAGCAAATCCACCGCAAGTTTACGAATTTCCTGAGATCGTAGGGCCGGGCGACAGCGCGTTCACCAATCACTCGCTTTCTGATGCCGATGCTCGCGCCGTAATCGCGGAACTGAGAACACGAGTTCCCGATCGCCGTGAAGCTGGACTCTCCGAATTGCACGCGCTCGCCGGTGACGACAAACGCGACGCAAAAAAAGATTCGAACAATAAAGATTCCAACGATAAGAACGATAAAAACGATAAAGAAGATAAGAAAAGCGCACTCGCCGCTGCGGGCAACGAAGTCGCGCATCGCGTGCTCGCGTGGGACGATTTACAGCACAACGACTTCGATGCTGCTGCTGAAGAGCTGAGCGAGGCGGCTGCGCTCAATCCGCGCGATATGTGGATTCGCTATTACTTGTGTGTATTGAAGTATCGCATCGCGAGTTCGAAGCACAATGACATTCTGGGATTGCCGAATATGCTGCAGGATCTGCGCGCCGTGCTGGAATGGTATCCCGAATTCGCCGAAGCTTACGATCTGATGGCGACTGCGCGCAAAGAAGGTGGGAGTTCGGCTTCGGCGATGCAGGCGGAACGAGCGGCGATGCAACTCAGTCCTCGCAATCAGCACTATGTTTACAATCTCGCGGAAATTTATATTGCGGATAAAAAGTGGGAAGCTGCTGTCGTTTTGTTGCAACGGTTGAAGGCGAACAGCAATCCGCAGATTGCGACTGCGGCTCGCGAGCGGCTGGAACAGATTCCGAATGAGCAAAAATACGGCGCGGCGGCTGCTGCAGCTTCGGCGCAAAAATTTACGCCGCAGAGTTCGCCGTTTGATGTGCTGGAACAGGACGCGGCCAGGCGCGCTATCGCGGCACAAGCTTCACAGACCGCGGCGAACGTCGACAAGCGAGCGGCAAAATTCTTGCAGGGGCGGCTGGTGGCGGTGGACTGCTCCCAGTCTCCGGCGGCGGTGCTTACGGTGAGCGCCGCGGGGGCGGTGCTGAAGCTGCGCACGTCCGACTACAAGTCGCTGCTGCTCATTGGAGCCGACGCTTTCTCCTGCGAGTGGAGAGACCGCTCGGTCTCGGTGAACTACAAACCGGGAGGCCTGTCGGACGGCGACCTGGTGTCGTTGGAAGTGCGGTGAGTTCCACGTACCTGTGGATCGCGACCCTTAAATAAATTTGCGCACACGCGATGGGAAGGACGCGACCGCCGATCTTTTCGGAGGTACCCCCCCTCCCCCTCCCTTTTGCAAAATATCTGGAATCAGCAACTTAGCGAAAAATTCCCGGCAAAATCTAGATATCAAAGAACTTAGAGGTCAAAATCTAGAAAACAAACAAGTTAGGGTATGGCAAATTGCTGCGTACACAGCGTTGTTGCCTCGACCATGATCGCGCAACTAAAGTTGAGGGTCAAGGTCAGATTTCACAAGGGCTATGGAAAAAGTGGAGGGCAAGCACCTAACGGGAAAAAGAGGGAGCGTCCAGTCTGCCCCGTATTATTTAGCTAGAACCGATCTTGCGGAAAATGTGGTTCGAGCATCTCGCATGCTGCTGGATTGCCCAATTTGCACTGCCGTTCTTGATCCTCCCGTACTGCTTTGCCTCCCGGATTTTCGCTTGTTGCAGCTTTCCGCGGGCCGTAGAGATCGGTAGAATGTCCGCTCTCAGTCTGTTCCCAGACATCGGTAGCATCCCCTGCAGAGTTATAGGAATAGATGCTGGCTGAGGGGTAACCCTTTGTCTCGGCAGAGGTCACTATCACATGTCCAGACGAGTCGACCCGGAAGGAAAACTGCATCTCAATCCAGCCGCCTGGAGCTTCCCATTTGCCTTGTGCCTCGTAGCCATTTTCACCATAGACGGTAAGAGTGAAATAGGTGTTACCCTTGTCATCATGCGAGATCTTGCTCAACTCCGAGTGATTCACGCCAGGTGCACACCCTAGGATCGCGCAACTATCTCCAGCGGCTGGCTTTTCGGCAAATCCAACGGTGTGCGAAGAAGGGTCTACCCTTAGAAGCGTCTGAGTGCGGAAGGTCCCGCCGTAAGGGTTTTTCCCCCTGTGATCACCCAACGCAAATTTACCAGTCCTGCCGGGAAGAAAACGGGTCCGGATGTACGATTCTACACAAATCCCGACTTGGCCACCTGCAACCGCTGGAGCGGTGCACTGGCCCCCAACATCGACATTGCTTATAGGATTGTTACTTCCGTACGTATACCTGTTTAGCTTCTGAGGGTGAGAGATGTCCAAGGTGTTCAGTGAATCCGGCGACATGAATCGTCCAAGGCTGGAGGCGTCGTACCGAGCCCCGAAATTATCGAGCCCACTCTCAGAGTCTCGTTCTTTGCCAGTGAACTTGTAGTTCTGGGCAACGATCGGGCAATAGTCGTTTTCGACACCACCGTAAGGATAGTAATCCAGGTCCTGTTCGCAAGCGCTTGCTGTCGCATTCTCGACGACTCCGTGCGAACCCAGATAATCCGAGAAGTAGTAGTGGACTAGACCTGCGCTGTCGCGACGCGCCACTCGCTGGCCGTTAAAAAAGACATAATTATTCTGCATGGTCCCGGTCAAGTCTGTCTCCGCCAAGGTATCGCTTGAGGTGCCCCGCCAGTAGAGCGTTCCGATAGCGCCGCTGGCACAGTTGCCTGCGGCGGTGCCTTCGGTACACTTCTCAACCCGCTGCCCGTCGCCGTCGTAAATATATGAGTACCCACCGGCGGCGACTAGCCGATTCTCCGCACCATACACGTATGGAACTGAACCGTTGCTGGTCATGTTCCCCGCCGCGTCGTAACCGTCGGAACAAGTCGTGAGCTGATTGTTTCCGTTGGCGGGACAGTTCAGCGGCTCAGTGTAGGTCTTGCCGGTTACTCCGGAGCGATTCGTCAGATTTCCCCAGGCGTCGATGCCGGGAATCGTCGGGGGCACGCCAGGACCGGTTGCGGATGGGGAGTAAGTCTCTCCCCAACTGAACGTGCCTGAACCGCTGCTGTACGCCTGCTGGATGCGATTCAGCGAGTCGTAAAGGAAGTTCTGGTCGCGCGAGTGCGTGCTGTCGGTATTGTTCACGATCTGGTAGACGTTGCCGTTGTCACCCAATGTGCTGGCCGAAAATGTGCACGGCGGCGCGCTCACGGCGACTCCGAGATGGAAATCGAAGCATAAACTGAAGACTGTGTTCTGGCCGCTGACTGAGGCGGAAAGCAGAATCGGCTGCAGGCGATTATTGTAAGCGTTGTTGGTCACGATTCCGGTGAAAGTAGAGGTCAAGCCCATGGTCATGGCCGTCAACTGGCCAGGAGGAGCGTAGGTTGCGCCCGAGACAAGCTTGTTTGTGCCGCCGGTATAGTTTGTCGCGGTTAGGGGTCTTCCGGCGCCGTTGTACGTGTAGCTGATACCGTATCCGCCCACAGGAGTGATGCTTGCTGGGGAGCCATCGAGATTGTAAGCGTTGGTCTCGTACTTGCCCAGTACCGTTCCAATCGTACGCCGCTCCCGCACAATCCGGCCCATGGTGTCGTGTTTCCAGTTCGTTGCCCCAGAGCCGTCGCACATGGCGGTGCGGTACCCTTTCGAATTAGAATCCGGATCTCCGGGGGGTGCTTGAGAGGGGCACCCGGTGAGGTTTTGCCCGTCGTAGGCGAACTTCACCAGCGCTGTTTTTCCGTCGCTGTAACTCTTCTGGGTAAGGCGGTGACCCGAGTCGTAAGAGTACGTAGTTGTCACCTGCGCCGAACCCGTTTGGTTGGGTGCGGGAGCGGCTTTAGTCTGTAACAGGCCATCAACGGTGTAAGAGTAGCTGATTGTGCCTGCCTCGGGATTGCTGGCGCTGTTCAGGCGCGACAGTCCGTCATACGCGAAACGACGAATTCTCCATGGGCTGGTGCCATCTCCGGTCGAAGAGTACGCACATCCGGTTCCACTTGGCGTCCCAACGCCGCCCTGCTGCTGCACGCAAATGAGATCGCCCAGCACATCATAGAAATAATCGGTCTCGTAATTGAGGTTCGCAGGATCCTCCCACACCGATGTGAGTCGACCTAGAGCGTCGAACTGACTCTTACGCTTTTTCCCAATCTCGTCCGCAACTGTCGTGGTATTGCCCGAGTATGTGGTATTCACAGACGAACCGTCCGGGTCGACAACCGAGGTTGTCCGTCCGAGGGCATCGTAGTAGTAGTTGGTTAAACCGTACGTCGAATCAGACACTGCACGGTAGGCATTGCTGACCGACGCGGGCCGACCGAACGCGTCGTATGTAGTATCCTTATAGTCGATCACGATGTCCGAGGTTAGTTGTTTCTGGGTCACCCTGCCGTAGCCATCGACGATGCTTTTTGTAGTTTTATAACCGACAGTGTTGCTGATTAACGTCGAGACAGTCGAGGACTGAGGTGTAGGAGCGTCGGTGTAGCCATAATTTGTCTGCCCACCATCCGGGTAGTTGACCGACAATGGCCGGCCGAACAAGTCATAAGTGTAGGTTGTGCCGGAACGTCCCGCCCCGATGTCGTTTTCGTTCGCTCGGGCTTGCCCTAAGCCGGTGCAGGTAAAATATGTTGTCTTGCTTCGATTCCCAACTGGATCTGTGATTGTGGTTGGGTATCCGTGTGTTGTGGTGCCGGTGGGTATGCAGGACGTGTCGGCCCAGGTCTCGGAATAGTCATAGCCGGTATAGTGGCCCGCCTCGTCCACATCCTGGGTTACATTGCCAAGAGTGTCGTAGCACTTGTGGGACGTGACCCAGGTGCTACCGGAGACCCAGCGACTGATAGAGGTAACATTGCCACGAGTTGTGTAGTTGACTCCGTAGTTTGTGTCGTCGTGATTCGTTGCCCCTGTTACGCTCGCGAGCATTGGAACGCCATTTTGGCAATAGCTCGCATTGTATTCGTCGTAAGTATAAGTGGTTTGGGAGACGGGTGAACCGCTAGATCCATCGCCTGCGTAGATGCTGTCACTAGTAGGCTTATGATAAACGTTATAGGCAAGTTTTCTGGTGCGTGTTGGCGTGCTAGCGCCGTAATCGAATTCCTGGATTTGGCTCGGCCGGTTGCGGAAGTTGTCGTAGTACTGGTACTGGATTCGGGAGCTTTGACCCGTATCGTTGAGCGTAGTAGTTACGCTGTCGATGAGGGTCGGGGTGATCGCATTGTAGGCGTACGATAGTGTCTTCAGAAGCGTACTAGAACCACTGTAGTACTGAATACTAGCGACCTTGCCTGTTAGATCGGTGGTGGCATTGTATTTCGTTTGGTCATTGAGGTATTGGTGAGACGCAGAGTCATACCGTGCGGGTTCTGTCACAGTTGCCGTCGTGATGGCACCCTGTTGCTGCTTCGTGTAGCTAAGATTCCAAGTTCCACCACCCACGGAAAAGGAGTTCAAATCACATGGTAGCGAAAACCCCGAGTTGGTGTTCGTACAGGAGTAGCCGAATGTCTCTTGACCTCCTGAGGGCAAGGTTACACCCACAAGTTCTCCGAAGTGGTTTCCAGTGGTCCCTGTGTCATAGTTGAATGTATAACTCGTTCCATCCGGAAGTGCGAGGCTGGATGGGAGCAAATGGGATTGCGTCGTATAGCCGATCTCCGAAATATTATATGACTGGCAGTTCAGCGTATACGTGTTCGTCGTTCCGTCCGAGGCCCTGACGTATATGTGGAGTGGGGCTAATTGGGATGGGCATTCATTGCCGGGCTGCGCATCCAGCGAGATCACCTGCCGCTCAAACATATCCTTGAGAGGTCCGACCGACGAAAAGTAGTTGCCGTTAGTATCCTCAGGGTAGTTTAAATTGTGGTCACTTGCGACCAACGCGTCATCTATGTCATAGACGTCTTGATTCGTATAGTTGCTCACATTGAAGAAGTAACCGAGACCGTCGATGTCTCCCGCGGAGCCACCGCTAGGAGAGCCCGTGTTGGGGTCTGGATTACCGCTATTGTCCCTACAAACAATGTGGTAAACGTACAGGCTGGTGCTTGCATAGTGAACCGTGCCTTGCGCGTCGATAATTGCGTAGTTGCTTGTTGTGTACGCTGAACCATTGGGATAACCTCCGTCGGGGCACGAACTGGTTGTGGTAGTTGATGTAACGACGCCTTGCTGCGATGGACCGAAGACGAGCCGCCAGCCGGGTCCGCCCAGCCAGTTGGCTTGAAACTGGTCCAAAGTTTGCCACCGCGTGTCGAACACCAGCTTCGCGGACATTGTGTGTCCATTGCGCTGTGGTATCGACGCGATTGGGATCTCAAGATGGACGTTTTCGGTCAAGGGGTTGACGGCTCCAAGCGGGATCGGAATCTGCGAGGAGTTGACAGGCAGTCCGGGGGGAACAGGATTCTGCGCTAACGTTCCGATTGCTGTAATAAGGACAAAGGTCGAAAGCAAGCATACCCTTGACCAGGACATAAAGGTCCTCCTTGAAGTCGGTTGGTTGTTGTCGCCATTCGTCCCGCTGGTTGAGCGGAGACTCTACACGCGGCTGGTTCTAGAAGTCAAATCAAAAGTGGCTTCACTCTTGTCGAGAGCGCAGATGAAAGAAACCCTCCCGCTGATGCGGGAGGGAATGGAGAAACGAGTGACGAGAGGCTAGGCGCGGACGACGTTGCCGGCCTGGAAGCCTTTGGGGCCTTTGAGCAGATCGAACTCCACGGTCTCACCCTCGTTGAGCGAGCGGTAGCCGTTCTCCTGGATAGCGGAGAAGTGTACGAAAACGTCCTCTCCCGTGGAGCGCTGGATGAAACCATATCCCTTCGCCCCGTTGAACCACTTCACAGTTCCCTTCTCTCTCACAGAAAAACTCCTTTCCCTGGATCATCAAGAATAAGTTTCCCGGAATTCGAGATTGTTGCCCCGACGAAGTAGCGGCGGAGCGCCCCCTCAGGAAATCCGGTGAAACCGGTTGCGTCTTCTGTGCCAAAGAAATTTTGCCCCAAAGCAAAAGACTCCTTAGGTTCAACGCCGCGCAGAGAAAATGCGGCGCGAACTTCTGGAGCCTGGACCCTCGGCGCTGATTTCTACTGCCCTGCTCAAAGACATCAACCTGCCTTACGAACTCATGCCCCGGCATGCGCTGGTTCATGAGCCAACAGATAATAAGCAGTATTAAAACGTTTCGCAAGAAAAATTAGTAAAACGAAGCTAATAGTAACCGTGGGTCACATTGGAAGCTTTAACAGGGTATAAGAAATGGGGCACGCGGTTGACGCGCACCTTATGGTTCTGGGGGTGCGGCGAGGGCAGGCGAACCCTTTGATAGGATTAGGGCAGACCTGTGGCCGATCCCATTACCGATACCGTTGCATCATCAGTCCAAGCCTCATCTCCAGCTCAATCGCCAGCGCCGGCGAAGGCGGCAGGGGGACTGCCTGGGCGTCCGCGGCGCGGACGGTTTGGGGGGATGGCGATTTCGACCGCAAAATACTTGCTGCGGACGGATGTGCATACGTTTGCGTTCTCGGTGGCGGCGAACTCCATTCTTTCGTTCTTTCCTTTTGTAGTGCTGTTGATGACGCTGATCCGGCGCGTATTTCATTCGCGCGTGATGTATGACGTGGTGGTGGAGCTGCTGCGGGACTACCTGCCGGCGGGGCAAGAGTTCGTGATACGGAATTTGAATGCGATGGTGGATACGCGGCATCGCGCGCAAGTGGTATCGCTGATCATTCTGCTGGTGACGTCGTCGGGAGTGTTTATGCCGCTGGAGGTGGCGCTGAACCGCATCTGGCGGTTCCGCAATAACCGCTCTTATGTAGGGAATCAGTTGATCTCGCTGGGGCTGGCTTTTGGGTGCGGAGTGCTGGCGCTGCTGTCGATCGCGATGACGGCGGGGAATGTATCTCTGATGGGATTTCTGCTGCGCGGGCACGGCACAGGATTTATTCGGCTGGTGGGATTCTTTGTGATGAAGGCGTTTGCCATGGCGGCGAGCATTGCCATCTTCTTCCTTATTTACTGGGTGCTGCCGAATGGGAAAGTTCCGGCAAGGGCGGTGTTGCCGACGGCGATCATCATGGGATTGTTGTCGGAGGCGCTGAAGTACGGGTACATTCTGGCGCTACCGTGGCTGAATTTTTCAGAAATCTATGGGCCGTTCGCGCTGTCGGTGAGCATGATGTTCTGGGCGTTCCTGACGGGGTTGTTGCTGCTGGCGGGAGCGAACCTGAGCGCGGAGGAGCATTTGCGGCATGGCTTGTAGATAAATTGTAGAGTCGCACGGATCGATCTCACATTTTAGAAGTGTGCAGATTTCTGCACGATTGACACCCTTCTTGAGCCCGAGGATAATCGCTCGCAGTTACCTCATTCCCTCCCCTTCGTGTAACAAGCAGGCGGATTCCTGCCAAGTCGCCAGCAAGTTGTCTGTCCCGCTCTTTCATCTCACAGGAAGGGATTTAGAAATGACGAAATCACAGGCACATGAATCTCTCGCTACCGTTACTAGCCCTCGAGGGGGCAGCGTGAAAAAGTTCAATGCAGTGAAAGTGGCTTGCGTCGTGATTGCGTTCTGCGCCGCGACCGCGATTCTGTCACCAGCGCAAACCTACACGAATCTGTTTAGCTTTAACGGAACCAATGGCCAAAATCCGGAAAATGATCCTCTCGTTCAAGGCGTCGATGGGAATTTTTATGGGGCGACTTATTATGGCGGGGCCTACACCTGGGGATTGATCTTCAAGATCACTCCGGACGGGACGCTGACGACGTTGTACAGTTTTTGTCCCAGGAAAGGTTGTCTCGATGGAAACGACCCGGAAGGCGTGATTGTTGGCCCGAACGGAAATCTCTACGGAACGACGGAAGGTGGAGGAACGAACGGCGGCTACGGCACGGTTTTTGAAATAACACCCGCGGGCCACCACACCATTTTGCATAGCTTCAACCACACCGACGGGGCGACTCTGTACAACCCACTCCTGCTCGCCATGAATGGAAGCTTCTACGGAATAACGGCGAGTGGGGGCGCCCATCAGAACGGCGGCACGTTCTTCCAGATCACGCCAACGGGCACTTTTACCCTTCTGTACAATTTTTGCGCCCAAACGAACTGCGCAGACGGAGGAACCCCCACAGGACTGGTGCAAAGCAGCAATGGGAACTTCTACGGCGTCGCAGACTTCGGTGGGGCCAATAACAACAGCGGGACAATCTTCGAGATGACGCCGACGGGCACCCTCACCACTCTTTACAACTTCTGTTCTCAGGCGAACTGCGCTGACGGCGCAAACCCACTCGGTTTGATGCAAGCGACGAACGGGAACTTCTACGGGATGACGGGAAATGGCGGAGCGAACGGGGTCGGTGCCATATTCGAGATGACGCCCGCGGGCAAGGTGACCACGCTCTACAGTTTCTGCTCTCAAACGAACTGCGCAGACGGCGAATTCCCGTGGGTGGGCACGCTCACACAGGCCACAGATGGGAACCTCTACGGGACAGCCACTAACGGGGGAACAACAGGCATTGGCACGATTTTCAACATCACACCTGGGGGAAGCTTCACTACGCTTTACAGCTTCTGCCCTCAGCCAGGTTGCGCGGACGGAGGAATTCCGCGCGCTGCCGTGATGCAAGCCACCAACGGCACCTTCTACGGGACGGCGTATTACGACGGCGCGTTCAGCGACGGCGCAGTCTACAGCCTGTCGATGGGGCTGGGCCCATTCGTCGAGACGATCACAAGGGGCGGCAAAGTTGGGTCGAGAGTCGTCATCCTGGGAAACAACTTGACGGGCTCGACGGGCGTGAGCTTTAACGGGACGGCGGCAATTTTCACGGTTGTGTCGGATACCGAAATCACCACCACCGTGCCCACCGGAGCGACCACGGGCTTGGTCCAAGTGACGACACCCGGCGGCACACTCAACAGCAATGCCCCGTACAGAGTGCACTAAGCGAACCTAGCGGGGTGCGGCCGACGGCCTGCGAAGGAGCAGGTAGTCGGCCGCGATTTTTGGCCCAGATCGGGAATTGACCTGAAATCCACAGGCTCGATGTGACATCCGTCACATCTATTCATTCTCTCGCCGCTTAAGATAGTCGCGGTTTCCCAGATTCCTTCGAGCAGACATTCGTTTCCCAGGTGAAGGCATGGCCGGGAGTTGCAGGCGTCTGCTCGCATTTTTTCCGCTGAGAATTTTTCGGCTGCGCGTTTTTTGGCTAATCTGTTTTTGGTTGATTAGCACCGCTGCGTTATTCCCGCAGGAGCGTGCATGGTCTTTGCCTGCGGAGGATCGAGCCGTCGCCCCGGTCCGCGCTCCAAAACTGCGGCCGCTGCAAGGTCCCTCACGCACTGAGCCTGCGACTGCCGCGCCGGTCTGGATTCCACCTCCAATTCTCCCGCGAAGGTATCCGATTGTGCCCGCAAACCCTGGATTGCCGCAGGACGTCTTCCAGCAACTGGTTCGTACTGCTGGAATCATTTTCTCGGGCCGGGTCGTGTCAGTCGGGGACACCGCGTTTTCCTCGGGCCCTGAGCATGCTGCGACTTCCATTACTTTTCAGGTTGAGCATGCCATACGCGCCACACTGCCGAATCAGAGTGTGACGATTCATGAGTGGGCCGGGCTGTGGAGCCGGGGAGAGCGTTATCGCGTGGGCGAGCGCGTCCTGCTCTTTCTGTATGGGCCCAGCACGCTGGGGCTGACCAGCCCCGTGGCCGGGCCTATGGGGAGATTTGCCGTGGATTCGCAGGACGGGATTGTCATGAGCGCGGCGGACATCGCGGCGTTCACGGGCAATCCTATTCTGAGAGGAAGGCCCATTGTTCCCTACGTCGACTTTGTGCTGGCGGTGCGGAACGCGCAGCCGGAAGAATGGATTAAACCATGACCGTGAAGGCGAACTCGATCATGCGGTCTTTCTTGTTTCGGCTGGTCACGGCGGCGGTATTGGTATTCTTCTTCGCGATTCTTGCCCGCGCAGGCGGCCCAAAATACGTCGCGGGTTCCACTTTCTTCAATACGTCGACCATGGGTCAGCCGCTCACCTGGCCGCAAGGTCAGGTGAATTACTACACGGATCAGGGCGATCTCAGCCCCATCCTGCCGAACTCCGCGGCCAATGCGTTCGTGGCCAGCGCGTTTGCGCAATGGAGTTCCGTTTCTACAGCCAGTCTTACAATCAGCAACGCGGGCCAACTCGCTGAAGATGTGAACGGAAGCAATATCACGGCCGGCTCGTACGGGACGATTACGGCTCCGGCTGATATCACTGCGGGAGCAACTCAAACTCCGGTAGGAATCGTGTACGACTTCGATGGATCCGTTACCAATGCGCTGCTGGGCGCGGGCGCGGGAGATCCCTCGCAATGCTTTTGGAACGCGGTCTACGGCGGCACCGACAACTACAGCGCAGGCGCAAGTTTCACGCACGCGCTGGTGGTCATCAATGGCCAATGCGCGTCGCAGGAGTCGCAACTTACCGACGTGGAATACCGGCTCGTGCGCGTGCTGGGCAGCGTGCTGGGGCTGGGATGGTCGCAGATGAATCTCAACGTGATCACGCGGAATCCGGCTCCCACACCGGACGACTATGCGGGCTTTCCAGTCATGCACTACCTGGACGAATTTAGTTGCGTGCCGATCACGGTTTGTTATGCCAATCCTTATCAGCTCGCCCCCGATGACATCGCTGCGCTGTCGCGACTTTATCCTGCCAGCCCATCCGGGACTGCCGCTCGCATTCACGGCTCGGTTTATTTTATGGACCGTTTGGGCGGCAAGGAACAGCCGATGCAAGGAGTGAATGTGGTGGCGCGGTGGATTGATCCCTCTACCAACCAACCGTCGCGCCGCTACGGCGCTGCTTCAGTTTCCGGATACCTGTTCACAGGGAACGCGGGAAATCCGATCACAGGGCTAACCGATGCGCTGGGAAATGCTTACAGCGACTTTGGATCCTCCGATCAAACTCTGGAAGGATTCTTCGATCTGGGAGGATTGCCGATACCGAACGGCGGAAGCACAGCGCAATATCAGCTTTCGGTGGAGGCTCTCGACCCGCTGTGGTCGTCTGGCGTATGCCCTTACGATCCTTCACCGGTCGTGCCTTCGGGAACTTTTTTGCCGGTAGTAGTCACGGTGAACGCGGGCGGCGATCTGGAGCAGGACATCGTTATGTCGGCCAGCGCGCAAGCTGTTCCCGCATGGGCTGCGACGGAAACATGGAACGCTCCGGCGCCGGTTCCCTCGCCCGGCGATTGGGTCGGCTCGCTCAACGGATATGGGGATGTCGCTTACTTCTTGATTGCCGCGCAATCGAATCGAACGCTGTCGGTAGCAGTGACCGCTCTGAGTGGAAACGATATTCCAAGTGAGTCGGGGGCGCAGCCAGTGGTCGGCATATGGACTCTGGGCGACCCTGTCGGCACGCCGCCGCCGGCTTTGACTACAGCCCCGTTCAACTCGGCAACCTTCGCGATGAGCCGGTTGGACGCACAAGTGCTAGCCACGAATAGTTTCATCATCGGCATCGCCGATCTGCGGGGCGACGGCCGTCCCGACTATCATTATCACGCTCACGTGCTCTACGGAGACTCGGCCAGTCCGGCCCGCGTTTCGGTCAATGGCGGCGCCGTCACCCTGCAAGGAACCGGCTTTGCGCCTGGGCTCACGGTTGGCGTGGGAACCGCCAGTGCGCCTGTGTTGGCAACGAATGCCAGCCAGATGCTGGTTGCCGTGCCCGCGCAGGTTGACGGTGTGCAAACCATTGCGATAAGCGATCCCATCACGGGGGCATTTTCGACCATGTCCGGTGTTGTCATCTTCGGCGCCGCATCCACCGACAGGCTTGTCTTACTGCAAGGAGGGAACCCTCCGGTGGCGGTGGGAACGCAGGCTTCAAATCCTGTGACTGTGCGGGTACTGGCGGCAGATGGCGTTACCCCGGTTGACGGCGCGACCGTGGGATGGGCGACCAGCAATGCCGCCACGCTCTCAGTGTGCGGTGGGGCTTCTACATGCACAGCGATCAGCGATGAGAATGGAGTCGCTTCTACAGGGGTCACGCCGGCAGCTACGGGAAACTCACTGATTACGGCAACGCTTGCCCCCGGAGTGTACAGTCCGGCGCAGTCGGTGGTGGCTTCGCTGACCGCGACCTCTTCGACTGCGGATATTGCGGTCAACCCGCAGCTTTTCTGGGTCGTTCAGGGAACGTCCGTGAGTGTTCCGATCATGGCGCAAGTCGTAAACCTGGGCAAGCCGCAGAGTGGGAGCACGGTGAACTTTGCGATTGCGCAAGGATCGGGATCACTAAGTGCCGCAAGCGCCGTGACGAATAGCCAAGGATATGCGACGGTCACGCTCACGTTGACGAACTTTTCGGTCAATGTGCAGATGACGGCATGCGTGGCGCCGGCGAACAATCCCTGCCAAACGATTTCAGGGAACGCTGTGGCGAATACCCTGGTCAGCATGAATGCGGTGTCTGGCGCGAGTCAGGTCGTTGCAGGGAGCGCGTTTCAGCCGCTGACCGTGCGAGTGACCGATTCCTCCTCGCCAGCCAATCCCATCCTTGGAGCGAGCGTGGTGTTTCAATCCACGGTGATGCGGCCGGCGGGAAACAATGGCGGCGGAACGACGGGAGACGGCCGCATTACACCGACGGGGTCGCCCGTCATCTTGAGTTCGAGCCAGAGCGCGGTGCAGAGCGATTTCAATGGCCTGGCCAGCATTGTTCCTTCGGTAGGATCGTTTACCGGGACGCTGGAAGTTCAGATTCAAATTTCGGCCGGGGCTTCAGCTATCCTCCAGGACGTACTGGAGAGTGTTCCGGCCGGCAGTAGCGGGAGCACTTCCCCCACCCCAGGCCTGTGGGACGGAAACGCTCCCGCTACGCGGGGATCGCCGCGGATGATGACTGCGCAGGAGCGATGAGTTGATCGCGTGAGATGGTTCGACTCCCGCGTCCGGTCCCTGCCAGCGTTTCAGCCGGCCCTGACGGCACTTGTTCGTGATACCGGGGACCTTACCCGGCGTTGAAAACGCCGGGCGATTGGCGGGCGTCCCTGTCGGGACGCTTCGCACGACCACCGGTGGTCGACAGACGAAACTTACTTTTTCGTCCACTGATTCACCCAAGCGTTTACGGTTTCGTACCACAGCTTGCTGTTCTGCGGCTTGAGTACCCAATGGCCTTCATCGGGGAAATAGAGCATCTTCGACGGGACGCCTTCCATCTGCAGCGTGGTGAATAGCTGCAAGCCTTCGCTTACGTCGAGGCGGTAGTCGCGCTGGCCGTGGATTACGAGAGTGGGCGTCTTGAAATTCTTGGCGTACTGGTGCGGCGACCATTTCTGGTACATCGCCCGGTTGTCGTAGGGAGTACCTTTGAACTCCCAATTGTTGAACCACATCTCTTCAGTGCTACCCCAGGCGGATTCGGCGTTGAACATGCCGTCGTGCGACACGATGCACTTGAAGCGGTCGGTGTGGCCGAGCACCCAGTTGGCCATGTATCCACCGTAGCTGGCGCCGAGCGCGCACTCCCGGGTCTTATCAATGAAGCCATAATGTTCTTCTGCGTAGTCGAGGCCCTTCATCAGATCTTCAAACGGAGCGCCGCCCCAGTCGCCGTTGATGGCGTCGATGAACTTCTGTCCGTAGCCGGTCGAGCCGTGGAAGTTGATCATGATCACCACGTAGCCTGGGCCTGATGAGGTTGGTGCGGCAAAGAGTTCGGGGTTCCAGCGGTAGCTCCAGTCGTCTCCCCAGGCGCCCTGCGGCCCGCCGTGGATGAGGAACTTCACGGGATATTTCTTGCTGGGGTCGAAGTTCGGCGGCTTCACCAGGAAACCTTCGACTTCGTCATCGTTCGCGCCCTTGAACCAAAACGTTTCGAGCGGAGACATGTCGATTTGGGAAAGGACGGCATCGTTGAGCTTCGTGAGCTGCTCGCCCCTCGGAAGATCGTCCCACTTAGTGCTCGGAGGAAGGACCAATTTCCAAATCTCATTCGGCCTCTTCAGTGACATCCGGGTGAAGAAGAGGGTCTTACCGTCCGGAGAAAATGCCAGATCGTCGGCGTAGCCGCGAGCCCATGCCTGAACCATGATCACTCGGGTGATTGGAGTTAAATGGACCCCAGGTGGCAGGTTCTTGGGAGGATTTGGCTTCACCGTTACCGGGTCGACAGTGGTCGACCAGACTACATTCTGCTGTCCCTCGTTGCGTCCTTCCTGATGGTTCGTAACGTAGTAGATCCTCAAGGAGTCCGGAGACCAGATCAAGGTGCCGACCCAATCCGACTTAGCACCGGTGGAAACCTCCCTCGACTTACCGGTACTCCGGTCGTACACCATTAGGCGAAATTGGTCGCTCTCGTATCCCGGACGCTGCTGGGCGCGGTAGGCGATGTAGCGGCCATCTGGCGAATAGAGCGGCGTCGAGTCGCTGGCGGGATTGTCGGCGGTGATGTTCTTGGCGACGGGGCGGGCGGACGAGGCTTCCGACCCTACCGGGACGATCCAGAGATCGTTGTTGGTGGAAGCGGCTTCGTTCTTGTCGTGATTCGAGGTGTAGCAAATCTCCTGCCCGTCGGGCGAGAAGGCATAGTCGTCCTGTCCGCCGAGAGAGAAGACGGGCGCGTCGTAGTCGCCGGGGGTGAGGTCGCGGGGAATCGGCGTACCAAAATCCTTCGCATTCGCCGGGATCTCGGTTGCGGCGTCGGTCACAAAAATGTGTGTCCGCTTGCCCGCTCTGTAAGCGTTCCAATGTCGATATAGCAATCGCTCGAAGATGATGGCTTTAACCTTTGAGGCCTCAGTGTCCGCGACCTTTTTCGCGTTGCACAGTGCGTCAGCGCCATCGCACTCGGGATAAATGTCGGAGGTAAACAATATGTTTTTTCCATCTGGCGACCAGAGTTCGCCACCGGCCTCGGTGGCCATCGCGGTCAAACGAAAGATGCCGGTGACAGTGCCGCTTACACTGTCGAAGCGGGCGGTCCAAACTTGCGATCCCTGTTCCTTCGAAGAGATGAACGCGAACCGCTTCCCATCCGGCGCCCAGCGCGGCCGGTCCGCATCCTGATCGGCGACAATCTCCCGTTCCTGACCTCCCGCGGTAGGCACGATCCAGAGATGCGGCGTCTTCGTGTTGGCTTCGAGACTCACATCGACCACGCTGAAGAGCACCCACTTGCCGTCCGGCGAAACCACAGGCTCGCCCACGCGCTTGAGCTTCATCATGTCTTCGAAGGTGAAGGGATGCTTGGCCTGGGCGAAGGCGGGAAGCAGGAAGGCGATAAGAGCAAGAGAAGCAAGAAGGAAACGGCGCATGATACAACCTCCTCGGCAAACGGAAAAGTGTAGCAGGATTTGCGTAGCGCCGCCGTCCCCGGCGGCTGTCCCGCGGGCGTCCCGCCCGCTGGCTGGACAGCATCGAACAGCCGGCAGGTCTCGCGACGTGGCAGCTTGTTCGCCGCTCGACGCACCGAGGGCAAGTTGCCCTCGAAGACAGCCGGCGGGACGCCGGCGCTACTGTCCTGTCCAGGGATTAACTAGCCTGACGCCACAGCCTTCGAAATCGGCGGTGTTGCGCGTGGCCAGGATGGCGTTCCGGGAGCGCGCGACCGCGGCAATCTGCGCGTCTAATTCTGCGATCGGACGGCCTTGGACGTGGCGCCCGGCGGCTATGGCTGGAAATTCCCGTGCCGCTCCCTCGTCGAAGGGCAAGATGCGTCCGGCAAAGTCTTGCATGAACGCCACCTCAGCTTCATCCCGCAGACTGTCGCGGCGCTTACCCCTGGGCAGAATTTCGATTCCATAAAGAATCTCCGCCACGGTTACTGTGGTGGTGAAGAGTTCGGCAGACTGCTGTTGCGACCACCATTCCATTACCCGGGGCGAGGGCGATGCCTTCATTATCTCCGAGAGCACATTGGTGTCGAGGACCAGCATTTTCGAGGGCCAGAGCTTTCAGCGGATTCCAGGATCGCGGATCGGACCGCGGGGAGGAATTTTCAAATTAACTCCGCCTAAGGCCGCAAAACGGCGGTGGATGATCTCGCCCAGATTTTCGGACTTAGGTTCCGTTTGCGCTAAACCCAGTTCGAGAAGCTCTCGGGCTTCTTGTTCCATGGAGCGGCCGTTGCGTGCGGCGCGAATGCGCAGGCGGCGCTTGGTGTTTTCGGGCAGCTTGCGGATGGTGATGCTGGCCATGCCATCAATGATAGCACTGATAGCATTGATTGCACATGGCGAAATCTTGTTATTTCGTTATGCCTCTTAGCAAGCAGCGAAGTTGGAAAATCGAGGGGTCTAAGTACGCCAGCGCACGAATTTTTGGTTTATATCTTGCGTGAATGCACGGCCAACTACGGTATCTTCCCGACGGCAACCCCTTGATGGATATGGCATCTTACTTGCGGCAGAACTGCAGCGCCCTTACCCCGGCCTCACTGAGCGGAGAGGGGTCGGGGGAGGGTCGCCGCGGTTTGCCATTCTTTTCTTTTTGCCCTGACGCCTGTCAATGGGTGCCGCCTGCATCTCATGGGTTTAGCCGTTATCCGATAAAATAGAGGTATGAATCAGTTGTTCCGCACTGCTCTGTCTATTGCCGCTTTTGCGTTGTGGGTGGCGGCGTTGCCCTCGGTTGCGCAGGAAGGTCCGCTGGAGACCGCGCAGCCTACCGGAATTACTCCCCCGGAAGTCATCACGCGTTTTGCCGCCAAGGAAAAGCTGTTTAAGGAAGCGCGCGAGCATTACACCTTTAGGCAGAGTATAAAAGTGCAAACTCGCGACGGCGACACTGTGACGGGTGAGTTCCAAGAAGTCTTCGATGTGCAGTATGACGATAAAGGCCATCGCATCGAAAACGTGGTGTTTGCGCCGCAGTCGAGTTTGGATGCCGGCGGGCTTTCGCTGGACGAAGGAGATATCCAGGATTTCCGCAACAAGCTTCCCTTCGTGCTGACCACCGAAGAAGTTCCGGAATACAACATTCTCTATGTGGGGCAGCAGCAGGAAGACCAGGTGCACTGCTACGTTTTTGATGTTGCGCCGAAAGCAATCGTGGGCAAGAAGCGCTATTTTCAGGGGCGCATCTGGGTGGATGACAAAGACTTCCAGATCGTCAAGACCTACGGCCAAGGTGTTCCGGAGAAGCGCGATACCAAGAAAAAGGGCAAAGGCGAAAACCTTTATCCGAAGTTCACGACCTGGCGCGAGCAGATTGACAATCAATATTGGTTTCCCACCTACACGCGCGCCGATGACACGCTGCACTTCAATGCGGGCGACATTCACATTCGCGAAATCGTGAAGTATGAGGATTACAAACGGTTTGGATCGAGCGTGAAGATTCTGTATGAGGGGAAAGAAGTGCCGAAGGCGGATCAGAAGGATCAGAAGCAAACTCCGGAGCAGAAGAAGCCGGAGGAGAAAGATCCGAATCCGCAGAAATAAGGTTTCAAGGTTTCAGAGGTTCAAGGTTTCAAACTCGACTGATCGCGGCCCCTGTGTAAGGATTCGATCAAACGATTGATCTGACCGAGTACTATGAGCTTCGTCCAACCTTGCACGGATCTCATCACGATAGCCGGAATCCCACGCTGCATCGAAAAGCACCGGCGCCGCCAGCCGTGAAGCGACGAAAGACTCAAAGCTTTCCTTAGTAAGTGATCGCATCGTGCCCCTTGAAACTCTGAAACCTTGAAACTTTAATAGAACAAATATTTCCTCCACTTATCGTCGGACCTGCCCATCAGGCGCATGATGTGGCGGCTGGTGTGGAGGTTAAAGGCGCGGGGTTCGCGCATCAGCTTCATGCTGGCTTCGAGGGGGAACTGGTTCCCTTTGCGGCGATTGCAGGCGTGGCAGCAGGCCACCAGATTCTCCCAGGTGGAGGAGCCTCCGCGAGAGCGGGGGATCACATGGTCCAGCGTCAACTCGCCCGAGGGGAGGACGGTGGCGCAATATTGGCAAGTATTGCGGTCGCGCAGCAGGATATTTTTCCGCGACAGGGCGCGGCTCTGGTGCGGAATGCGGCGGTACTCCAGCAGGCGAATCACCGAGGGGACACGCATGGCGATGCGGGCGGCGTGCAGAAAGTGTCCGTTCTCTTCTTCCGTCATGGCCACGCCCTTCAGCACCAGCACTAGGGCGCGGCGCGCGGCGCAAACATTAATCGGTTCGTAGGATGCATTCAGCACCAGAACGGGCGCGTGCAATGCGTTGCCATTGCTATCGAGATGCATCGCCGCCGCCGCGAATAGGCCGGCGGCGTGCCTGCCTGTTGGTCCGGCCTCGGATTCGATTCTGGGTGACATAAGTTATTAGATGCTCGTTTTCAGATACCCACGGCCCTCGCCATGGGAACGCGCTGGGCCTCAACGCGCTCCTCTGTTTCTTTGCCGCCGGAGTTTGGTTCAAGCTCCACGACTTGAGCCGAAATCTTTAACGTGCGGGCGACGGTTGCTACCCAAACTTTCGTTGCGCCAGCGCGGCGAAGAACGCGTGCGCATTCGGATACCGTCGAGCCGGTGGTAAAGACATCGTCAACCACCAACACCTCTCGTCCCTTAACGGTGTCGGCTTGGAGCACTGCGAATGCACCTCGCAAGTTTTCGCGGCGCTGGTGACGAGTAAGGCCAATTTGCGAAGCGGTTTCCCGCTTGCGCTCAAGAACTCCGGCGCACAGGCGCAAGCGATTGTCGGGCGATTTTATTTTCAGAGCAGCACGCGCAATCAGTTCTGCCTGGTTGAAGCCGCGTTGGCGAAGCTTGGTGCGGTGAAGGGGCACGGGAACCAGGGCCAGTGAATCCCCAGCAAACTCTGGTTCGAGCGTGGAGAGTGCTTCCGCCAGCATGCGTCCGAGAACATTGGCAGCCGGACGTACTCCACCAAACTTCAGCAGATGAATCAGCTCCCGCAATCCGCCCTCATAGCTGCCATAAGCAGCCGCACGCGCGAAGGGTGGTTGGGCGCGACGGCACAACCCGCAGAGGGAATCGCCCGCCATGGCGTAAGCCGAGAATAAACGCTCGCCACAAACGGAGCAGACTCCATCACCGATGGGGGACATGGCATCGAGGCACTCCTGACAAACGGGGAGGCGGGAAATCCTTACGAGAGGAACGCCGCAGATGCGGCAGTCTGAGGGAAATAAAACGGCGAAAAGACTCTCGGCAATTTGCCCGGTCCAGCTCCCGACGGACTTCAGTAGATCAATCGGTGTTCCGCCGGTCCGGGAAGCAATAGAAGGGCGCGCCACTGCGGCTTTGGCCTGGCTAGCCCGAATTCTGTCCTCGCTACTGCTGAAGACGGCCTCCGTGTTGCCCGCTGAAATCTTGAATGGACGGGCGACTCTGCGATTGCCTGCTGCAATAGAGTATAACGGGGGCTGGCTCCGCTAGGCAACGTGCCGGTCGGAGCTCGCAGCCGGGGCGGCCATTTTCTTCACCAATTCCGGCAGCCGCTCTTTTACGGGGACAAACAGGAAGCGATAATCCCGCCGGAAACACTCTGCGCAGCGTACCGGCCGCAGCAGAAAAATGGGCAGGAGATAACGTTCGGAGAACGTGCGGCGCCGCGAGCGAAAACCTGTGTCACTGCCGCAATCGTCGCAACGGAATTCGAGATAATGCTGGAACCAGGCCTGACCGGGGGAATCTTTCGCCACGTTGCACCTCGGGAACGAAACCTTCGAAGGGGCGTAACAGACCGATTAGGGCTATTCTAACGCTGGAGCGGGGCATAAGCCAAATAAGAATTACCACCGGACAGTACCTATTACGGAACCGGCATCGCACTTGTAAAGCAGACCGTCCGCGTGCTAACGTGCGCCGTTTAGTCTTTTGAAGAAGTTACGGTTCGAAAACAGCTTTCATTTCACGCTTTCGAGGAATTTCACCTATGAGCAGTCCAGTCCCCGGATCAGGAACGGGCGTCAAGAAACACGTTCCCTTTGTGCCCGAGCATATGGAGATGAAGGAATTCACCCTCCGTGCGGTATTGCTGGGACTTCTAATGACGATCGTGCTGGGCGCGGCCAACGCATACCTGGGACTGCGCGCTGGGATCACAATCGCGGCCACTTACCCCGCAGCGGTGATTGCCATGGCGGCGATGCGAGCCTGGAAGGGATCGCTGCTGGAAGAAAACATCGCGCGGACCGCGGGTTCGATTGGAGAGTCGGTGGCGGCAGGGGCGATTTTCACGTTGCCCGCGTTCCTTCTCGCCAAGGCGTGGCCCTCGTTTCGCCCGACTGATGCGTACTGGAAGTCAACGGCCCTGATCATGGTGGGAAGCATCCTGGGAGTGCTGTTCATCTCCCTGGTGCGGCGCGGCATGGTGGAAGATCCAGAGTTGCCGTTTCCGGAATCATTAGCGGCATCGGAGATCCACAAAGCCGGTCAGCGTGGTGCACAAGCGGCGAAATATCTCTTCTGGAATATTGGTGTTGGCGGGGTGATCTACATCCTGGGGAAATTCGGGCTGTACGCCGCCGATACGGACCTGCACGTGGGCGTGGGAACACTGGGACACAGCCAGGTTCGGCTAGGCTCGGCAGGAAGCACGCACGTCATCCCCACAGGAGGAACCAGCGTGTTTGCCGCGCCCAGCGTTAGTCCAGCCTACTTGGGCGTGGGCTACATCATTGGCGTGAGACTGGCATCGATCCAGTTTGCGGGCAGCGTGCTGGCATGGGGCTTGATGGTGCCTTTGATGATGTTTTTTCTGGGTCCGCAACTGAAGGCGTATATTCCGGCAGACACGCCCGACAATTGGGCGACGATGGCGGATGCGGTGTGGAGATACATCGTGCGTCCGATCGCCGTTGGCGGAATGCTGGTGGGCGCGGCTTATACGCTTTTCAAAATGCGAGCCAGCCTGACGGCCGGAATTGGCAAGGCATTCGCGGACCTGCGGCAGAGTTCTGCTGAACAAGCGAAGCTCGCGCGTACGGAGCGCTACATGAGTTCGAAAACAGTTTTCGGTTTGATTGCCGTCATGTTCGTCCTGATGTGCTTGCTCTACATCAAGATTTCGGGCTTGGTATGGCCGGCGATTCTAGCGGCGGTGGTGATGATTCTGGTGGGATTTTTCTTCGCAACCGTGTCGGGAAATCTGGTGGGATTTATCGGCTCCTCGAACAATCCGATCTCGGGATTGACGCTCTCAACACTTCTGATTGCGGCGTTGCTTATGGTGGCGCTAGGAGTGACCGGCCCCTCGGGTGTTGCAGCGGTTCTAGGGGTAGCAGCAGTGGTCTGTGTTTCGTCGGCGGTGGCTGGGGAGTTGCTCCAGGACTTCAAGGTTGGTTACATCCTGGGCGGCACACCGCAGAAGATTCAGGCAGCTGAGTTGATCGCCGTCGTGGTCGCGAGCCTGGTGATGTATTTTCCACTAATGCTGTTGCATGAAGGCAGCATCAAGGCGGGAGGCGTGGGCTTTGGCGGCGCCGAGCTTCCAGCGCCACAAGCCGGGCTCATGGCGACATTGGCCTTGGGCATTGTGGGGCACGATATGCCGTGGCCGCTGGTCGTGGTGGGAATCTTTTTCGGCATCGCGCTGATCATGATGCAGGTGAAGAGTCCGATGTTGGTGGCGGTCGGCATGTATTTGCCATTCGGAACGACATTCGCAATCTTTGTGGGAGGAGTAATCCGCTCGCTTGGGGACTGGGTGGCCGAGCGGCGCGGCATCAATAGCGCTCAGAAGGCGCGGGTAGAGAATGCCGGCGTGCTCGTCGCTTCCGGATTGATCGCCGGCGAAGCCTTGCTAGGACTGGTTTGGGCAGGATTGCAGTTTGTGCCTTCTTGGGGCGCGCCGAATCATCCGCCGCAAATCTTCAGCGATCCTTCTTATCTGGTGGGAGGGATGATTGTGCTCGCGGGCCTTGCCGCACTCATGATCTTCATCCCTGTTTCGGCGGCCGGCGATCCGAACGAACCGGCGCCGCCTACGGCAATGATGTAGCGCGTGTTTTTGCTTGAGTGACGCGGACGCTGCTTTCGAACTTGGCTCAGGGCAGATTTGCCCGGTCCTTCGATCTCGTGAAGGCTTTTGTTCGCCCTGTTACGATTCCTCATGTCCGTCGCCGAAAATATTGCGTCTATCCGGGAACGCATCGCCGCTGCGGTGCGGCGCGCAGGACACCGGGAGGCGGACGTCTCGCTCATGGCCGTGAGCAAGACTCAGCCACCCAAGCGTATCCGCGAGGCCTATGACGCGGGACAGAGGTTGTTCGGCGAGAATCGGGTGCAGGAATTTGCTGCGAAAATCGATGCGCTACAAGATTTGCAAGGGGCCGAATGGCACATGATTGGACACTTGCAGACGAACAAGTCTGCAAAGACCGCTGAGTTGTTCCGTGCGGTGGATTCGGTCGATTCGCTGAAACTGGCGGAGAAATTGAATACTGAGGCCCTCGCGCTCGGCAAGAAATTGGAAGTGCTGGTTGAAATCAACATTGGCGGGGAATCGGTAAAGAGCGGAGTTGCACTGGATTCGCGGGAACTGGAAGAGTTGCTGCTGGCCGCGCCTCGACTGGAGGCACTTGTGTTTCGCGGGCTGATGACCGTGCCGCCCTTCACGGACGATCCCGAAGATGCCCGGCTTTACTTCCGCAAGCTGCGCGAGTTGCGCGATGCGATTGCCGCTCGGAAGCTGCCGGCCGTCGCTATGGATCAGCTTTCCATGGGAATGTCGCATGATTTTGAAGTGGCGATTGAAGAGGGATCGACCTGCGTGCGCGTGGGGACGGCGATCTTCGGAGAGAGACCGAGAAAGCATTCCCTCTAACGGCCACTTATGATTCCGATTCACTCGCATGGTGATGGCGTGACCTTTGCAGTCAAGGTGCATCCGCGCGCCAGGAAAGATGCGATCACCGGCGAACTGGGCGATTCGCTGAAACTCTGTTTGACTGCGCCGCCGTCGGAAGGCCGAGCCAACGAGGCTTGCATCGAATTCTTTGCGAAACTTTTGAAGGTGCCGCGATCTTCCGTTACCATTGCTTCCGGCCAGAGCAGGCGCGAAAAAGTGATTCGTGTTGTTGGAATGTCGGCCAAAGATATCATGACGCGAATTATTTCTTGAAGGTAAGTGACGCGGCCGGCCTTCTAGTGGGCGTCCGGAGCGCGGGCAAAACGGCCTCACGACGGCCGGCAGGATGCCGTGCGCTGCGACCAGGGAGACACTCTTGAGCTTTTCCGAACGATTGCAGGAAATTCGTACCGGCTTTGAACGGCCGTTCTGGATTGCCAACCTCAGTGAGATTTTCGAGCGCCTTTCCTACTATGGGGCCTTCGCTTCGCTTGCCTTGTACTTGCAGGAGAAGCTGAATTTCTCCACCGAGCAGACGGGAACGCTGACCGGAATTTTCGGCGGCATGGTGTGGTTCCTTGCCATCTTCGGCGGAGCGGCAGCCGACCGCCTGGGATTCCGACGGGCTCTGTCGGTGGCGTATCTCATTTTGGCCGCGGCCTATTTTTTGATTGGCTCCATCGGAGCTTCCTGGCTGGCGCCGGTGCGCAACGCCGTGCCGCTGAGTTTATTTGTGGGCTTCATCCTCATTCTTCCTGCGCTCGGAATATCTCTGGTAAAGCCTTGCGTGGTTGGCACTACGGCGCGTGCCTCGAAGGAGAACGTTCGCTCCATCGGTTATTCGATTTACTACACGATGGTAAACATTGGCGGCGCCGCTGGACCCTATTTCGCATCTTGGGCGCATCGCCACCTGGGTGTCGAAAACGTTTATCGCATTGCGGCGCTCAGTGTGTTCGCGATGTTTTTTGTGGTCCTGTTTTTCTTTCGCGAACCCCGCCAGCCGGGAGACGCGCCTCCGCCGTCGATTGCCACCGTAGCGCGGAATTTTTGCGTTGTCGTGGGCAACTACCGGTTGGTGTTACCCGTCCTCGTGGTCGCGTTACTGCTCCGAATCGGCTCGTTTATTTATCCCAGCTTGAGTCTGCCCTGGTGGATATGGGCAGGGTTGCTGGCGCTCGTCCTCGCCGGGATCAGCCGATTTATGTGGTTCCTCGTTATCTTCACAGGCTATTGGGTAGTCTTCTGGCAACAGTACATCAGCTTGCCGGGATACATTCATGGCTACATCAACTCGCGCGCCGACGTTGAGATCATTCTTGTCACGGATGGAGTGACAGTGATTCTTCTCACTCTGCTCATGAATCTGGTCACGCGAAAGATTCCGGCATTTCAGGCCATTATTCTGGGGACACTGATAACTTCGGCCTCGTGGCTGATCCTCGCGTTCAATCCCACAATCTGGGGTGCGATCCTTTCGCTGTTTGTGCTCGCGCTGGGGGAAATCATCCAGCAGCCACGATATTACGAGTACATCGCGCTGCTTGCGCCTCCGGGACAACAGGGCACCTATATGGGCTTTGCGTTTCTGCCGATCGGAATTGGGTCCTTGATCGGAGGATGGTTTGGCGGAACGATCGTGCATCACTTCGGGGAGGTCACGCACCAACCGCAGCGCATCTGGTGGACGGTTACTGCCGTGGGCATTGCCACGACCGCGCTGCTGTGGGTGTACGACAGATATTTCAGAGTGGCTCCCGTCGCTGCAAAATAGACTGTGAAAGTCTTGTTCAAGAATTCGAAGAGACAGACTTCGGCGCCTCGTTGCGGGACTTTGCCGGTGAAAATAGCGGCTCAAATCCGCGGCGCGCTGAAGGATGGCGGTTCCCCCGATCATGCGGCGGGGGTGCAGTGGTTCTTCAAAGATGAGATTCAATCGCATGGGTGGTATACAGCCGACTTGCGCCGTGCTGCGGTTCGTTTTCGGCTGGAGTTGAGGAAGCAACACGGCCTCGACGTTCTGATCGATGTTGCCGATCATCTTTTTTCTGGATCAGTGCTGGAAGAAAAGATCGCGGCCGTCTTTTTGCTGGAGAAGCTTGACGCCGAATTTAGCGACCGAGAGTTCAAGCTGTTCGAATCGTGGCTCGACCGCATCAGCAGTTGGGCCGATCACGACGCTCTGGTGCATAGCCTAATCGCTCCTATGGTCGCGGCCAGGCCGGCGAGGACAGCAGCAGTTTTCAGGTGGGCGAAATCGCCTAACCGCTGGCGCCGGAGGGCGGCATGCGTGGCTCTGATTCGCGGGGCGCGGGCGAAAATGTTCTTTCCCGAGATACAGAAGCTTTCGAACTCTCTCCTCGCGGACAAAGATGACATGGTTCAGAAGGGATTAGGCTGGTTGCTGCGTGAAACCGCCAAGTGCGACGGGGGGAAAACGGTACCCTATCTGATGAAGATTCGCGGGCGCGCACCACGACTAGTGTTGCGGACTGCCTGCGAGACTTTGCCTTCGGGTATCCGCAAGCAAATTCTGCGAGGTTAGATTCGCACTCCCCGATTCGCCCAAATCCCGCGCATTGTTTACAATAGAGGTTTGCCCATGGACCTTGCTGCCATTCAGTCTGCGCTGCGCGAACGCAATATTGACGCGTGGCTTTTTTACGATCACCACCATCGCGATCCCATTGCCTATCGTGTGCTTGGGTTGCCCGCGGGCTTGATGGTCACGCGGCGCTGGTTCTACCTGATTCCAGCACAGGGCGAGCCCGTAAAACTGGTACACAAGATTGAGGCGGGCCATCTTGATTCCCTTCCTGGTAGCAAGCGCCAGTATTCCGGATGGCAGGAACTGTTCGATACGCTGAAGTCGATGCTCGCGCCTTATCGCGACATCGCTATGCAGTATTCGCCGAACAACATCGTTTTCACGATTTCTCTGGTAGATGCCGGGACCATCGAGTTGCTGCGCGGGTTAGGAAAAAACGTGATTAGTTCGGCGGATCTGGTGGCGCAGTTTGAAGCCACCTGGAGCGAAGAGCAGATTCAATCGCACTTTGCGGCGCGAGACAGCGTGGATTCGATTGTTTCCACTTCGTTCAAAGAAATCGGGACGCGGTCGCGAAATGGGGGAACGACGGAACATGAAATCCAGCAATGGTTTATGGAAGCGTTCCGCCGCGAGAACCTACTCACGGACGATCCGCCTATTGTGGCGGTCAACGCCAACGCCGGGAACCCGCACTACGAGCCCCGTGCGGATCATCCGGTGCCAATTCGCGAGGGCGACCTTGTCCTGCTCGACGTGTGGGGGAAAAAAGATACTCCGGGAGCCGTCTATTACGACATCACCTGGATGGGATTCGTGGGCAAGGCGCCATCGGAGCGCATGCAACAAGTTTTTGAGATCGTACGCGACGCACGCGACGCCGGCGTAAAGACCGTGACGGATGCGATCAACAGCGGGCGCCGCATTGCCGGCTGGGAAGTGGACCGCGCGACTCGCAATCACATCAAGCAGAAGGGCTTTGGCGATTATTTTATTCACCGCACCGGACATTCGATCGGCACCGACGTCCATTCCAATGGGGCCAACATGGACGATCTGGAAATTCACGACGAGCGCCAGATTCTTCCCAACTCTTGTTTCTCGATTGAGCCTGGTATTTATTTGCCGGAGTTCGGCGTACGCAGCGAGGTCAACATCCTGGTCCGTCCCAAATCAGCCGAAGTTACCGGCAACATTCAACGTGAGATCGTACTTATCTGATGGCAAATTCCACGACAGCTAGAACGAAAGCCGCCGCCCAAACTGCACAGCCTGCGAGCATGATGCCGATCATCGCACCCGCGTTAGGCTGGCTCATTCCCGGCGCGGGCCACCTCATTCAGAAGCGCTGGACTCGCGGCACGCTCCTGCTCGTCTCAATTGCAAGCCTGTTCGTGCTTGGACTGATGATGCAAGGCCACATCTACAAAGCGAATGGCGGCGACATCCTGGATATTTTGGGATTTATCGGCGACCTGGGTGCGGGCGGAATGTATATTGTGACTCTCGCTGTAAACGGAGGCCAGGGCGCGGTCGCGTTTGCCATCGCCGACTACGGAACGAAGTTTATGATTGTGGCTGGACTACTGAATTTCATTGCGGTGGCTGACGCCTACCACATTGCCATCGGGAAGAAACAATGACCATTCAACTCACTCATTTCAGCGCGGCTTTCGTCTTCGCGCTATTCGCTTCCATCGTCTTCGGCATCACCCACCGCGAAGGCACGCGAGAGATGCTGCTGTACGGCGTGAAATGTTTTGCCATGTTTCTGGGCGGCGCTTTGCTGGCGGGCTGGGCCATGTGGCTGGTGCGACGCTAACTGCTACCCGACCCAGACGAACGCATCAAACACGCGTTTCGACTCAAAATTTAAACGGCGATAGAGCGCCCCGGCTCCTGAGTTGGCTTCAGTGACGGTCAGCGACAGCATGGAGAACCCGCGCTTGCGAAGAGCGACGGAGGTTGCCGCGAGAAGTGATTCGCCGATTCCGCACGAACGGTATTCCGGCAGCACGCACACTTGGGTCACGTGGCCGACGTCGCCGCGAACCCGCGAGCAAAGAATCAGCCCGATCAGGTTTTTCGCCTTGCGATCCACGGCGGCATAGGACGACTCCGCATCAAAGAGACCGCATCCTGGAAAACGGACAATGTTATTTAGAAAGCGAAGCGAGCCGGCAAGGGTGTGGTACTGGTCATTGATCTGGGCGTCAACGTGGCCGCGATAGGCGGCGGTAATCACCGCGGCGGCGGGCTGATAATCAGCTTCCGACCAGCGGCGGATTTCGACATCGGGATGCGTCGCCGGTTGCTGCCTCATTGCGCTGCCCAGTTCGAGCACCATGAAGAGCCGCTGATGGCGCTGGAATCCCTGATCGAGAAACGGACGCGCCACACTTCCCGCTTCATGCGCCAGCAATTGCGCTTCGACCCGATGAATGCCGGGAGATTGCTGCAGGGTCTCGATTACATGGGTCAGGAGCTTGATTTCGATCTCGCGCGCGTTGGATAGGCGGCTGCCGTTCGCCACGAAAAGATCGCCAACCACTCCCTTGCTGCCTTCGTACACGAAAAAACTGTAACCGAAGATGCGGCCACGTTCGATAGCGGCATACCCAGGGAGGATTTTTGCGTCGACATAACGCAGGATCATCTCGGCCGATCCGTGGTAATCCCAAGAGAGCAGACTGGCCCATGCCCGGGTCTCATCGTCGAGCAGGGGACGCAAATCCACGGATGAAAAATGCCTGAGGTCGAGAATCTCCACCGGGCTCCTGCAAAGTTAGCCGTAAAAAGGTGCAGCCTAGTTCGATGTGGCAGAACTCCGAGTTTAGTTCGGTTCCCGCTTACGAGGCAAATCAGCGGAACACAGGGTGGCAACAGCAAATCAGTAAGCAGAACCCGTTCCCGCCGCCGCTATCCAGTAGTAATCGACATGCTGCGCGGCATAGTGTCCGAGGTAGGAGACACGGCGTCCAGCGACCAGTTTCGCAATTTCCTGTTGCGAATTTTCCGGAGCTACCAGCAAATGTTCCTGCTGTGGAACGCTGCCCCAATCGTAGTTGAAGGTTTGTTGGTTGCGGTAAAAAGTCAGCCCATATTCCAGTTCGCGCCTAATATGGTTGACCGCCAAGGGCAGCCGATGGGTCTCGACGCCGGCAATTTCCAAAGCGAGGGGACGTGCAGAGAGTGTCTGATCCAGATCCACTGCGCCCAATTTCAATACTGCTCCAAGCGTTAGCACGATGGGAATCAAAGTGACGAAGCGCAGCATACGCAGGCCAGTCGTGGGGACCAGCGTAAGCGCAATTCCGGAGCAGAGAACGAATGCGAGGACCAGTGCCACAAGCATCGGCTGCCCTCCGGGAAGGCGGCGCTGCGTGATCAAGTAAGCAATCAGCAAACCGGGAACAATCGGAGCCGATGCCAGCAGAGCGTGCAATACGGCCATCCATTTCGAGACTGGCGTGGCGCCGCGTGGATTCAACTTGTGCCGTAAGTACTCGGCTAACAGCAAGCCACCCGCGGGAATGGCAGGAAGAATGTATCCGGGCAGCTTCGACTTGGAGATGGAGAAAAACAGCACGGGCACCATCAGCCAGCAACATGCAAACAGGCTGAACTGATATTCGTGATCGCCTTCGGTTTCCCTCGCTCGCGTTGTCTTTCCCCACCAGTTGCGTAGAGACTGAACTAGCCCCGCAGCTACGAAAAACGTCCAGGGCACCAGCGCCAGCGCTACTACTGGCAGGTAATACCAGAATGGTTCGGTGTGGTGATAAAGATTCTTCGAGAAACGTCCGAGATTGTGTTCGAGGATGAATTCGCGGAAGAATTGCGGGTTGCGTAGTTGCACCGCGATATACCAAGGTAAAGTGATCGTGCAGAAAAGAAGAATTCCGGGCAGCCAGATTGTCTTGAGAATCCTCCGCAAATCGCGCACCGCAACCGCGTAAAGAAGGATCACCAACGCGGCGAGAAATGGCGCCACCGGCCCTTTCGCCAGCGTGCCCAAGGCCATAAATCCATAAAACAAAGCGAGAGAGAGTTTTTCCCCGCTCTCGCGCCATGCCCACCAGGCGAGCATTCCGGCGGTGAAAGCCGCAGCCAGAGCCATGTCCATGGAAGCAGCGCGCGCGTATCCAATGATTCCCGCAGAAGAAGCGGTGATGAGCGCCCCATCCAGTTCGAATCCCGGACGGAAGCGGCGCAGAAAGAAGTAAACCGCCAGTACCAGGATCGTGGCATCCACGACGGCGGGTAAACGGGCGGCCCAGTCGCTGACGCCGAAGATAGCGTACGCCAGCATTGCCTGCCAGTAGTAAAGCGGTGGCTTTTCCAACCAAGGCCGGCCACCCAGCCTGGGCGTGACCCAGTCGTGCCTCTCCAGCATCTCTCGCGCCACCTGCGCATAGCGAGGCTCATCGGCGCCGATAAGCCCAAACTGTCCCAATCCGTAAAGAAACAGAAACGCGCAGAAGCCGGCCAGCAACAGCGAGTCGGTACGAGTGCGATTCGTCATAGGAATGGAAAGCTAGAAGCGAAAGAGATTTCTCATGCAATTGTTGATTTGTGATTGCTGATTGTTGATTGAAGAGGCTTAGACTCGCGAGCGTTTCAATTAACAATCAGCAATCTTCAATTAGAAATTCTCCGCGGCCGCAGCAGCGCGTACACACTGATCAGCGTCCACACGCTCTCCAGCACGACGAAGCCAATCTGAAAGGGATGGAAGGCGATGTAGCCGAGAATGGCCGAACCAATTGCATTCAGAACGTTGTACGCGACGGAGCGTGGGTTCATCCAGCCCATCTGATGCCCACCATACGCCACCAGGATCAGCAACGCTCCCACAAAAGACGCCATCTGTCTTGCTAGTGCAATGTCCATGAGATTTATTTCTAAGCAGGATTAATTGTAAGCCAGACGCACTGCGATGACATGCAACACACTATTGCACAAAGGGGCCGCGGCGCAGCCGTTCGAGGACCTGGCGGACAGCACTATCCAGCGGTCCTTGCAGCGAACAACCGCTGGCACATTCGTGGCCGCCACCGCCAAACTGCTCGGCGACGTGGGCCACATCGAGTTTGCCCTTGCTGCGGAGGCTTACTCGACAGCGTCCATCGGGAAGTTCGCGAAACAGTGCCGCCACCTCAACTTCTCCGATGGAAAGAACATAATTCACCAGTCCTTCGCAGTCTTCTTCCTTGGCTTCGCACCGGCGCATCTGCTCCAGCGTGACCCAGGTCCATCCGACATGTCCGTCGGTGTTCAGGTTGCGCAAAGCTTCGCCCAGAAGCCTCATCTTGGCCACGGAGTGGGCGAAATAAATATTGCGCGCGCAGTGGGAGGGGTCGGCGCCGGCCAGCACCAGTTCACGTGCCAGAGCAAACGTGTGCTGGTTCGTGCCTTGAAACATGAACGAACCGGTATCGGTCATCAATGCGGTGTAGAGGCAAGTGGCGATCTCCGGAGAAAAATGCGCCCCCACTTCGCGAGCCAGACGGAACACCATTTCCGCCGTCGCGACGGCATGGGGATCAATCCAGTTCACGTTGGCAAACGGCCGGCCGCTAACATGATGATCGATGTTGATCAGAAAGCGGTCTTCCAGGCCTTCCAGGCGGGTGCGATGGATGCTGTCGCACTCGAAAATGATCGCCGCTTCGTAATCTCCCGCCACATGATTGGCCTGCAGCACTTGATCGGCGAATGGAAGCGCGCGATAGATGCGCGGCACGCCATCGTGCAGCACCACGTCGGCCTGCTTCCCCAAGGCGCGCAAAACCTGGCAGCACGCCAGCGCCGATCCGATGGCGTCACCATCGGGCCGCGCGTGCGAGGTCAGCACGAAACGGTCGCGCTGCTCGATTTGTTGGAGAACATCCTGCAGCATGATCTGTTCGCCTTCTTTAAGCTTTCTTCTCAGCTTTCTTCTCAGCCGATTCTGCACGATTCTTCATTCTTTTCCTGGCACGGGCCAGGAGTTCTTCTACCCGCGCTTTCTCGCGGTCCGAACGGTCCAGGCGAAAGTGCAATTCGGGTGCGCGTTTGCGGCGCAAACGCTCTACCAGTTCGTGCCGGATATATTCTTTGGCGGCAAGCAGGCCCTCGAGACTTCTCTCGGCTTCCTGGTCGTCGCCATCCACATCCACCAGAACCTGTGCCGAGCGCCCATCGTCAGCGATGTGGACGGCCGTCACCCTCACTAGTCCGATGCGTGGGTCGGCCAGTTCGCCTTCCACCAGCGTTTCGATCTCCTCGCGCAAAGCTTCTCCCAGCCGCCCGCGATGATACTTTACAGCACGCTTCTCCACAGCTCACCTCGAATAAAACGCATGAGAATATCAGAAAATCGACCGCAGGTGTTGGCCCTGAAGTGCTATTGTCGCGCACAAAGGAGCGGTCGGGTAAGTACAGAGGTAACAATGGGATAGAGCATTCGTTGGTCGTTAGTCGTTGGCAAGAACGGTCGGTTCATGGATCTCGGCGAACGACCACTGACCATCGACGGTCCGGTCGGCTATAGATATTCGACAAACGAATCGGCGACGTCCGCCCCGTGGTTGTTGGCAATGCGCGTCGCTGCACGCTCGACATTTTTCATCAAGCCATCAAGATAGTCGCGCGAGTCGGAGATGCTGACCACACCAATCGTTGCACGATTCCATACGGGACTGGCCTCGAGTTCCGCGACTGAGACGTTGAAGCTGGCGCGCAGACGGTCCTTCAGGCTGCGCACGACTTGGCGTTTATCTTTGAGCGATTGCGCGGCTTCGATGTGAAGTTCGAGCGTGAGGAAGGCTATCATGCAGGTCGTCGGCCAATTGTCGTCGGTCGTCGGGAATACCAACCTGGTTGACGACCGAAGACCGACGACGACTTAGGCAATTACTTCCGCGGCGATTCTCTCCGTGGCGAACGCCTCGATCGTGTCGCCGACTTTGATGTCGCCGTAGTTGGAGATCGAGATGCCGCACTCCATACCATTGGTGACTTGGCTGGCGTCATCCTTGAAGCGCCGCAGCGATCCCACTTTGCCCTTGAACACCTGCACGTTGTCGCGCAGCAGGCGGACTTCGGAGTCGCGCTTGATCAAGCCATCGCTCACTCGGCAACCGGCCACAGTACCCACTTTCGGGATGCGGAAAACATTCAGCACTTCAGCGCGACCCTGGTAGGTCTCCTTGATGGTGGGCTCGAGCAGGCCGCTCATAGCGCGCTTGATCTCGTCCTGCAGTTCGTAAATGATCGAGTGCAGGCGGATGTCCACTTTTTCCTGCTCCGCGATTTCCTGTGCCTTGCGTTCTGGCCGCACGTTGAAGCCGATAATAATAGCGTTCGACGCCGACGCCAGCAGAACGTCGGTTTCCGTAATGGCACCCACGCCCGATCGTAGCAGCTTCAGACGGACTCTCTCGTTCGAGAGCTTGGTCAGCAAGTCGGTGATCACTTCCACCGAGCCCTGCACGTCGCCCTTGAGGATTACATTCAGTTCCTTGGTGCCGGCGGTCTTGATCTGTTCTGCCAATCCTTCGAGAGAAACGCGGGAACTCTTGGCCAGTGCGGCTTCGCGCGCTTTCTGTTCACGGTATTCGGAGATTCCGCGTGCTTTATCGCGATCGGCGACTACCACAAACTGGTCGCCAGCCTGCGGCAATGCCTCAATGCCGATGATTTCAACCGGCGTGGAGGGCGGAGCCGTCTGCAATTGCGCACCGCGATCGTCGAACATGGCGCGAACTTTTCCGTACACGTTGCCGACCACAAAGTTGTCGCCTGCGTTCAGTGTGCCGTTCTGCACCAGCACGGTGGCGACCGGGCCGCGTCCGCGATCCAGTTTTGCTTCCAGAACCACGCCTGTGGCCGCGCGTTCCGGCGTCGCCTTCAGTTCACCCAAATCGGCGACCAGGCAGATCATTTCCATCAGCAGATTCAGATTCGTTTTTTTCTTTGCCGAAACATCTACAAAAACCGTCTTGCCGCCCCACTCTTCGGGCATCAGGCCGCGGTCGGCGAGCTGTTTCTTCACACGATCCGGCAAGGCGTCGGGCTTATCGATTTTATTTACCGCAACGATAATGGGAACTTCGGCGGCGTGTGCGTGGTCGATAGCTTCGATCGTCTGCGGCATCACTCCATCGTCGGCCGCAACCACCAGAACGACAATGTCAGTGGCCTTCGCTCCCCGCGACCGCATGCGCGTAAAAGCTTCGTGACCCGGGGTATCGAGGAACACGATCTCGCGACCGAACGCAGGCGACTCCTTGTCGGTAATTCGTACCTTGTAAGCTCCGATGTGCTGCGTGATGCCACCCGCTTCCCCGCCTGCGACATTAGTAATGCGGATGGAGTCGAGCAGTGTAGTCTTGCCGTGATCGACGTGGCCCATGATCGTGACCACAGGCGGACGTATACCCGTCTCGGGCACCAACTGCTCGCTGGCGGCAGCGGCGTCAATTTCTTTTGCCGTTTGCTCCTCGAATGTAATTACGTTGGTATCCGCGCCGAAGAAACGCGCCATTTCGCCGGCGAGTTCCGCATCCAGCGTCTGGTTAATCGTGGCGAACACGCCTTTCGACAACAGGCGCGAAATGAGATCTTTGGCACGAATTTCCAGCTTCTCGGCCAGATCCTTCACGCTGATTCCTTCAGTAATCGTGATGCTGCGCGTAATCGGCATGGGCTCATTCGACACCACCATACGAGGTGGCGGCGTATAGCCCTTCATTGGCCCTTCCTTCACTCCACGCGGAACGTAGCGCTGGCCTGGCCTTCGCGCGGGGCCGCCGGGGCGAGCACCGGGACGCGTAGTTCCCGGAGGCGGAAGCGCTGGTCCTACACCCAGTGGACGAGCACCTGCAGGCGCTGACCGAGTGGGATGCATGGGCCGACGTTCGCCAGGACGCAACGGCGGACGAGGTGCACCCGGAGCGCCACCCGCCGCAGGCGGACGGCGCTGAAAAATCGGCTGGCCGGGCACGGGCCGCCCCGGAGTGGGGCGCACCCCGCCAATAGGAACCCCCGGCTGCACCGGCGGAGGAGCAGACGCACGTATCGGAGCTTTATAGACTGGCCGTGGCCCGGTCTGGGGAACGATCATGCGCGGCGCGGGAGGCGCCGGAGCGACAGGACGCGCGGGAGCCACCGGGGAAGCGCTGGCTGAAACTGGAGGAGGCGCAACAGCCGCCGGAGTCTGCGCCACGGGTGGCGGTGTCGGATGTGTGGGCTGCGCCGCCAGTGGGACGGGTTGCGACGATGCCGGAGGAGCGACGACAGGACGCGCGGGAATCACTGGGCCCGCGGCAGGCGACGCACTCACCGTTACCAGCGGAGTTGAAGCAGGCTTAGCCACCGGAGCAACCGTCGTGGGCCGGCTCACTACGGCGGGTGGCGCTCCTGCGGGCTTCTCTACGGGAGGCTGCGTTGGGGGCAACGGCGGGCGGGGCGGCGCCGCAGCTTCTTTTTTCTGGGTAATCGCTCTCAGCACATCCCCGGGACGGGAAATGTTTGAAAGATCAATCTTGGTCTTGATTTCTTCTTCACCGCGAAGCGGGCGCGAACTGGACTTGCCGGCCTGGGACGATCCTTCCGCCGATGAGCGGATGTACGCACGTACTTTTTCCGCTTCGTGCTCTTCCAGAGAACTGGAGTGCGTCTTCTTTTCCGTCACTCCGACCAGCGCAAGCGTGTCGAGAATAGCTTTGCTCTTTACTTCCAGCTCTCGTGCAAGATCGTTGATTCGAACCTTACTCATCCGGCCTTTCGATTCTCCGTGCTGTAGTTAGGTCATCATTGACCTCACGGAGTCAGTTTCTTTGTTTCCACGCCAACATATGTATTCCAGCGTGCCATGATTATTCTCTGGTTTCGGAAGTAGATTCGGCTTCCGAAGCCGGCTGCCCGCCTTCATGCTCATCGGCAACGGTCTGCGGCGCGGCATTTTCAGCAACAGGCTCTCCGCTCCCGGTTGCTTCGTCAACGGCCACGGGAATTTCCGCCGTGATGTCGTCGGGGCTCCCGGAAGGTTCTACCAAGGGCTCGCCTTCCGCCATGATTTCACCCTCAACCGCACCTTCCACCGAGGTACCCGATTCCAGGGTGGCAAAGTAATTATTCACCGCCAGACTGATTTTTTCTACCGTTTTCGGGCCAATTCCCTCGATCGCTTCAAGCTGTTCCGGCGTCATGTCGGCCAGGGCCTCGACCGTAGTTACCCCAGCAGCGCCCAGCTTCTCCACCAGTCCCTCACCCAAGCCTGGAACTTTCTCCAGCGGCGTAAGAGTCTGCGGCTGCATGTCCGCCATCTGTTGTTCCACTTCCTGCCGCTTCTCTTCCTCGCTCTTGATATCGATCTTCCAGCCGAGCAACTTCGCCGCCAGCCGAACGTTCTGACCCTTCTTACCAATAGCAAGCGAGAGCTGGCTGTCGTCGACTACCACTTCGAGATGCTTGCCGCCGGAATCGACCACGGTAACCTTGCTCACTTTGGCAGGTTGCAGCGCTTTCTCAGCGAAGGTGACAGCGTCTTCGTGATACTCAATGATGTCGATTTTCTCTCCGTGAAGTTCGCGAATGATCGACTGCACGCGCATTCCCTTCATGCCCACGCAGGCACCCACCGCGTCCACATCCTTGTCCTTGGACATGACCGCGATTTTGGTGCGCTCGCCGGCCTCGCGTGCGATGGCGCGGATCACAACCGTGCCGTCGTAAATCTCAGGTACTTCGGTCTGGAACAAATGCTGCACCAAGTCCGGCACGGCGCGGGACACAACCACACCTGGGCCCTTGGAGGCTCTCTCCACACGCGCAATCACGACACGAACTCGCTCGCCAATCGCGAATGACTCCAGCCGCGATTGCTCTTTGCGCGGCATGCGAGCTTCCGCCTTGCCAATGTCGAAGATCACATCCGGACCTTCCACCCGCTTCACCGTCGCATTCACCACTTCGCCTACACGCCCGATGTACTCGTTGTAAACTGTGTCGCGTTCCGCCTCGCGCACTTTCTGGAAAATCACCTGCTTCGCCAGTTGCGCCGCAATGCGTCCGAGAATTCCTTCCGTAACTTTCGGCGTGCGTATTTCTCCGCCGACTTCCAGGTTCGGATCCACCTTGCGCGCATCTTCCAACGTGATCTGCAACAGCGGGTCTTCCACCTGCTCGGGCGTCTCCACCACCGTTTTCACCGCATAGGCGTTGATCTTGCCGGTCTCTTTGTCGAGCTCGGCGCGCAGGTTTTCCTGCGTCTTGTAGTATTTGCGCGTCGCCATCACAATGGCATCTTCCACCGCGCTCACCACAATCTGCGGATCAATGCCCTTTTCGCGGCTTAACGCGTCGATCGTGTTGTAAAGATCACTCGCCATAAAAAGACCATTTAGTAATTCGGTAATTTAGTAATTTGGTAGTTGAAAAACCTCAAACCCAAACGGCTTTGCTTTTCAAATTACCCAATTGCAAAATTACTCAATTACCCAATCTTCTAGATTTCCGGAACCAGATTCGCCTTCTCCACGTTGGCAAATTCAATCCCGATCTTCAGCCCTTGCTCCGCCGCTGCCGCGCCCATCTTCATCTTGCGGCGCGACTTGTGGCTCGCCACACTCAGGTCCAACGTCAACTGCCCGTCTTTAAAGCTTTCCAACCGGCCTTCGAAGAAGCGGTTGTTGTTCACCGGGTTCCTCGTCATCAACTTCATCCGGCTGCCCACAAAGCGGGCGAACTCGCCCGCCTTCGTCAACTTTCGATCCAACCCGGGGGAAGAAACTTCCAGCGTGTAACTTCCGGAGATCGCATCCTCGACATCGAGAATAGTGCCAAACTCCCGGCTGAAGTTGGCGCAATCTCCGTGCGTCACCCCTGCCAGCGGATCGCCAGTCGCCGCACCTGGCCTATCCAAAAACACGCGCAGCATGCGGGCATTGCCGCTCCCGCGAAACTCAATGTCGACCACTTCCAGCCCGCTGGAGGCCGCTACCCGCTCCGCAATTTCTCGTACTCGATCAAGCTCAAGTGCCATGCATCCAATAACTTACAAGCCAGCGCACCAATTCAATCCTGTGCAACGAAAAAGTGGGCTTGCGCCCACTGGTGTGCTCCGCCAAATGCCGTCACTACACAACAGTTCTCAGTTATCTAATATACGCTGGAGGCGGGGTAAAAGACAAACACGGCGAGGGAGGAAAAAATTAGGCAATTGACGAACCAGCGGCCACACGAAAGAATGCTGAACGAACCTGGAGAGCGACCTGCAGCGTCTGCCTAATCTCGAGCATGCGTCCGTCTCGCGCGAGAAGCTCTATGATTATGTCTTGAACCCAGAGCATCCGGAAGGGCGCCACAAAGCAAGAGTTTTCGCGGCGGTTCTAGGGATCGAACGGAGGCACTGTGATGTCTTGGCTCAAATCATCGTCGCTAGCCTTTTGCGGGCTGTCGCCGAACGACGACCGGACGATGAGTATGGTCAGTCGTGGACAACATATCATGAAATTGTTGGCCTTAACGCTAAAACAGCTATTATTACAGTGGCGTGGAAAACTTTCATCGAAGAGCCTGACCGCCCGAAGCTGGTATCCTGCTACATAGACCTTGACAGGCAGCAGGAGTTGGCCCGGCTTCTGCGAGTGGGATGAAGACAACAAATGCCGTCTGACCTCAATCCGAAGCTTCTCGACGTTGTTTCGTTCTCTCCGTCGAAACGTGATTCTCCCCTTGGTTCGTTAACGGGTACGGTAGTCGAGGCCTATGCTTCGGGAGCGATGCTGGTTGAAGTCTCCGACGAGAACGGCGTGGGAAAAGATTTCGTGACCGTCCCAAGTGACCGTGCCCGAGTCGTTTGGCGCTCGCAGCAAACCGCCACGCAGCAGGATTCTCCAAGCGTCTCTCTGAAGTTGTTCGAGGAGGGGATGCTGTTATTGCAAAACGGACTTCCTTCAGAAGCTAAGGACAAGTTCGCCAAAAGCTTTAATCTGGATCCAGATCGAGCACGGGGATTGCTTAACTCAACTCTTCAGTTGGTGGCAGGCGGGGCGTTTGACGCGGCAATCGTAGTTCTTAGACTTATCGCTGAACTACAGCCCAAGTATGACCTTGCGCGGTTGAATCTGGCAATCACGCACCTGAACCGCGGGGTCCACTACGCCAAGCGCGGCGCGCTGGACAAGGCAGTCGAAGACTTCACTAGCGCCCTTCTGATCGCCACGTCACCAGAAGTGGTAAACATAGCTCGGAGGAATCTCGCGGCTGCTCACACTCAAATTGCGCTGCGCCACATCGAGATCCAGAGGTTCGACGAAGCGTTGCAACTTTTTTTAGTTGCCTTTCAATTGGAGCCATCTCGTGACACCCGAAAGAACTTCGCGTTGGCCCTTGTCTCGCGGTCTGCGGCGCAAGGTGAAGTGCGCACGGTAAACGAGGAAACCTTCCGTCAGCCCATGTTGATGGGGCTGACGCTGTCCGAATGCCTAAACGCTTACGGCGTCACTTTGGCGCGTCTCGGCGAGATTGCTCGGGGAAAAGAGCTTCTGGCGCGCGCGATAAACATTGATCCTCGGAACGAATTGGCCAGGAAAAATCTGAATATCCTGTCCGCGAGCGACCCTCCCGGAGTATCCGATCTTGCGATGTGGGCTGCCGGGCCCGAGCTAGCAGAACTACAAGCCACTCAGTAACTGAGTCATTGTGAAGATCCGACCTTTCCCGGCCCCAAAATCGCCCGTCCCGGAAACACATCCGGCACAATCCTCCCCTCATCCACCACAACCGTTCCTCCTACCACTAAATAGCGCACGCCTACACTCGGCTCCATAGGCGTTTCGAAGGTCGCCCGGTCGCTGATTGTAGCCGCATCGAACACCACAATGTCGGCGTCGACGCCTTCCTGCAATCTTCCTTTTAGGTGTCCCGCGGGCGTTGAACGCTCCAGCATTTGCGCCGGCATCAGCGACATCTTGCGGATTGTGTCCATCAACGTCACGCTTTTCTTTTCGCGGACATACTGCGCCAGCACGCGAGAGTAAGTTCCCGCGTTGCGAGGATGCCCCACCGCGCCATCGCTCGCAATCATCACCAGAGGATGAGGGATCACTTGATCCACGACTTCCTGCGTATTGGCGAAAATAAGCACCCAGTGAGTTGTGCTGGAGTTGTGCAGTTCATCGAAACGCTTCTTGGTGAGGTGCTCGCCACTGTCCGGCAGCACCAGATCGCTATAATCGATGCCAAGTTTTTCGCGCCAGCCCGGATTAAATAGTGCCGAGTTCACCGCCGTCATCCCCGGAATATAGGGATACGCCTCAGTGGTCACATCCAAGCCGCGGGCGCGCGCGCCTTCCACCATGGAAAGACACTCGATCGAATCCTTCAGACAACTGCTGTTGATGTGCACGATGTGCAGCGAAGCGCCAGTGATCGCCGCCGCCCCAATCACTTCGCTGACCGCTTCGACGCTCGAACCGGGCTCGATCCGCCCCGTGCTGCGCATGTGCGTGTAGACCGGCAGACCGCGCTCGGCAGCCAGGCGAAACATGTCAATCACCTCCAGCCGTGTCGCGCCGGGAGTGTATTGAATGCCCATACCAATCGCCAGGCCTCCGGCATCCAACTCCGCGCGCAGCCGTTCCCGCATGGCATTGATTTGCTCCGGCGTTGCCGGTTGGTCGGTCGCAGGCCCGCTCTTAGGAAGAATCTCAGGGATACCGGCATGGGGGCCGATAACTTCTGCTGGTAAAGGTGCGCCGAACACGGCAGCCCGCGCTGCTACATGGCTAGCCGAGGTGCCGTAGTGAATCAGCGAGTGCCCTTCTTTGGATTTCAGGAACTGGGCAACGTCAGGCGCACCAATCTCCAACTCCAGCGCCGAGGTGACGCCATCCAGGGCCTTCACTCGCTGGCTTGCCATCTCCTGCCCATGCTGGTGCAGATCAATGAAACCGGGAGCGACCACCAGCCCTGCCCCATGCACCACGCGCCGCCCGCTCAAAGCCTCTGAGGAGATGCGGACAATTTTCCCTTCACGGATGCCAACGTTACGCACCGCATCGAGCCCGGTCTCCGGATCAATGACGCGGCCCCCTTCGATCACAAGGTCATATTGCTGCCCGGCCGCGAAGGCCGCAAACGGTACGAAAAAACAAAAGGAGAAGATAAGCCCGCGCATCGTTACTCCTACCATCGTTGCCTCCACAAAGACTAGCGATGATACCAAGTCACCAGGCTTTCCATACTTACTGTCTGCGAAAACTTAAGGGACGAATCGAAAAGCGCGCGGCAACTCTTTCGCATTTGACCGGTTGTTACAATGTGACCGGCCCCCAACCGATGCGACTGGTTAGCCCACTCCTAAAACATGCGGTGTACCCGGCGTTGCATCGCATCGGGTGGCTTAATCGCATGATGCCGCCCGGCGGCTATGCAGTCGCTAACTATCACGGCGTTGTCCCGTCCGACCATACCGATGCAGACATTTTTCTCGATGGAAACCTGGTCCACCCGGAGGTTCTTAGGCAACAACTTCAGTTCTTGAAAGCTCACTATCACGTAATTCATCCCGAGGAATTTCGTGCCTCGATCGACCAGGGCAAAGCGCTCCCTCCGCGTTCCGTTCTCGTCACCTGCGATGACGGTCTGTTGAATGTGTTGACAGACATGCTTCCGGTGTTGCAAAGCGTAGGTGTCACTTGCCTTTTCTTTGTTACGGGGGCTTCTTGCGGAAAGAGCCCGGGCATGTTGTGGTATGAAGAACTCTATCGCCTGATGCATATCAAGCCTCTGGGCGAGCTGGAATCGCAGCTTCCATTAGAAGAAAACTCAAAATCGCAGGCGGCAGAAACTTTCCAATCCTTATGGTGGAATACAGTCAGAAGAGCCTCTCGGCTGGACGCAACGGCTCGCGCCAGATGGATGGATCTGGTGCGCAGCCATCGTGATCCGAGCCGGGTTTTTCAATCTGAGCGGCGATGGCAACTCCTGGGCATTGCCGAACTGAAGCACTTGGCTCAGGCCGGGATGAGTATTGGTGCTCACACCTTGACGCATCCCATTCTTTCGCTTTGCAGCGAAGATGAGGCGCGCCGCGAAATTCAAGAAAGCAAGCATGCGATCGAAGAGGCGCTGGGACGGAATGTGTGGGCGTTCGCCTATCCCTTTGGCAACCCTGCCACGATGGGCGATCGCGAAGTGCGACTAGCCCGCGAAGCGGGGTTTTCCTGTGGATTCCTGAACGTGGAACACCGGAGGGTGGAACCTCGGGGTGCTGGACGTTCCGGTGCCTTCACCCTCCCTAGAACCCATGTGAGTCAAGACACTAGACTTCCCGAGTTCGCGGCCCACCTGAGCGGCCTTCACTCCCGTCTCCAGCGCGCGATCGGAGGCTAACCGTTCGGTTGCTTCTCCTGCTAGAATGCTGCATCCTTTACAAGAGCCTTCAAGTCTCTCGATGACGAAAGCCTGAAAACCTGTGCGCGTAGCGCTTCTGAAAGAAATCCCGGAAGACCCTGATCTCTCTGAAGCCTGGAACACTCTGGTGCTGGAGATGGAGCATCCAGAGGTGTTTTTCACTTACCAATGGGCGCTAGCGGCCAGCCGCGGCTTCCGGAACAATCTGTCTCCTTTGCTTTTTCTCATGTATGAGTCGGAACAGCTCGTTGGAGTTGTGGCCTTGGCAATCGATCCAAGGGCACCCCGGGCAGCCTTCTTTCTGACCTCCAGCACGGCTGACTACTGCGATGTCGTGAGCAATCCGGCAAATCGGAGAGCGGTAGTCCTTGCTCTCTTGGAGGAAAGTCAGAAGCTCAGTCTCAGCGACTTGATTCTAGCTAACGTACCCTCTAGCTCTGCCACTCTCCGGGAACTTCGTGAAGTGGCAGGACCGAGCCGATACTATGTCACCTCGCGTAACGCCTACAACTGCGGCGTGATTCAGCTTGAGGGCAAAGAGCAACGCGAAACTCTCCTGCAAACGCTAGCCAGCAAGAGCAGGGAGCGTCGCGCGTTGAAGAAACTCACCACTCTGGGGGCGGTGAAAGTGATTCACCTGACTGAACCGGAGCAGATTGGAGCCAGCCTTGAGTCGATCGTCTCCGCCCAAATTTCGCGGTTTCTGGCTAGCGACCGGGTAAGTCCGCTGGTCGGCCCGGAGCGTCGTACGTTCCTGCGGCAGCTCAGCGATTTGCTGTCGCACTCTGGATGGTTGAAGATCAGCCAGTTGGAAATTGATGGACGGCCTGTCGCCTGGAACTACGGCTTTCGCTTCGGAGGAAGCTGGTTCTGGTATCTGCCGACTTTCCAGATGGAGTACGAGCATGTGTCCCCGGGCTCCTGCCTGCTTCGTCTTCTAGTGGAGGAAAGCGCCAAGGATGCTTCTGTCAAAATGCTCGATCTGGGCCTGGGCGACGAACCTTACAAGGAGCGATACGCTAACGACGTCCGGCAGACTCGATACGTTCGCCTCTCCCGCGGACTTCCACGGCACGTGCTAACGGTTGGCCGCGAAATGATTGCCAGCACAGCTGCTCGCTTTCCTGAGTTTGGCGACAGACTGCGTGATGTCAGAAACATTTTTCAAACCGTGGCTAGTCGCGTCCGCGAGGTTGGCGCAGGCGCTGTTGCTCGTCAATCGATGCGAAAAGCCGTAAGATTTTGGGCGTCGCAAGACGAAGTCTTGCTCTTTAGCGCGCCTGTGGTCCAGATTTCCGAGCCGCACATTCAACTCATCCCCTTAACTCGGGAGCACCTGGTCGAGGCGTCGATCCTCAACCCCGGGGATGTCGACACGCTTCGCTATCTGATGCGTTGTGCCCATCGCTTCAATCAGCCGGGCGCCTCCGGGTTTCTGTTGCAAGATGGTGAAAGCAAGCCCATTCATTTCTTGTGGATCAACCAATACGACGGTTTTCATTTGGCGGAAATCGATCACAATCTGGAGCCTTTGTCCTCAAACGCGGCGATGATATTCGACTGCTGGACGCCCGCGGCCGAAAGAGGCCGCGGCCACTACGCAGCCGCCATTCGCCAGGCGGCCGCAAATCTTCATCAGGAAGGCAAGACAGCCTGGATTTTTAGCGGCGCGAAAAACACGTCATCCCTTCACGGCATACTGAATGCCGGTTTTGAATACCGGTTTTCGTTGCTTCGCCGCCGCCGGTTTGGTCAATCGACAGTCAATCGTCACGATACGACCGCCGCCATTTCCCTTCCCGTTCCCCCTCGCATGTCTCCTCAATCGTTTTCGAAGACAACCAGGGATGTCGCCAGCGGCAACTCCTAACCTCCCCGTTGCCTCATTCCATTTGCCTGAATCCCCACGCCTCTCTAGAATGAAGATTCATCCCACCGGCCGGGGATAATTCCGAGATACTTATGATTCATTTTCCAGTACCCGAAGCCCTCACCTTCGACGACGTTCTTCTCCTACCCGCGCGCTCCGATGTAATTCCAGCGACGGCCAGTACTCAGACCCAGCTTACCCGCGCCATCAGCCTGAACATTCCCATTGTCAGCGCCGCCATGGATACCGTCACAGAGTCGCACATGGCCATTGCGCTCGCCCAGCAGGGTGGCCTCGGCATCATCCATCGCAACCTCACGATCGAGCAGCAGGCGAATGAAGTCGATAAAGTGAAACGTTCAGAAAGCGGCATGATCGTCGACCCGGTCACCATGTCGCCCACAGACAAGGTCAGCGACGCGCTCGACGTCATGCGGAAATATAAGATTTCTGGCGTGCCGATCACGCTGCACGGAAAGCTCGTCGGAATTCTTACCAACCGCGACCTGCGCTTCGAAACCCGATTCGACATTCCCATCGACCGCGTGATGACCAAGAAAAATCTGATCACCGTTCCGGTCGGTACCACGCTGGAAGACGCCGAGGAAATTCTCCACGAGCACCGCGTCGAAAAATTACTCGTCGTTGACGATAAGTACAACCTCAAGGGACTGATCACGGTAAAAGACATTCAGAAGAAATTGAAATATCCCAATGCCGCCAAAGATTCTCACGGACGGCTGCGGGTTGGCGCGGCTATCGGCGCAACAGGAGACTTCCTGGAGCGCGCTCAGGAATTGGCCGCGGCAAAAGTGGACGTGGTTGCGATCGATAGCGCCCATGGCCATTCGACCAAAGTGCTCGACGCAGTGAAATTGGTCAAGTCGAAGCTGCCCGAGATGCAATTGCTGGCCGGAAATGTCGCAACCTTCGATGGCGCGTGCGAACTGGCCCGCGCCGGAGCCGACGGTATAAAGGTTGGCATTGGTCCCGGTTCGATTTGCACTACGCGCGTAGTCACGGGCGCCGGTGTGCCGCAGATCACCGCCATCGCCGAAGCCTTCCGCGCGGTGAAAGATGCCGGCATTCCCATCATCGCCGATGGAGGCATCAAGTATTCCGGCGACATTACCAAGGCGCTGGCCGCGGGTGCGAGCGCAGTTATGATCGGCTCACTCTTCGCCGGCACCGATGAAAGTCCAGGAGAGCTGATTCTTTATCAAGGCCGTTCCTTCAAATCCTATCGCGGCATGGGTTCGATCGGCGCCATGGCGCAAGGCTCCAGCGAACGCTACTTCCAGAGCACAGACGGCGAATCCTCCGCCGCGGTGTCGTCACGAGACGGAGAACCCAATCGTCTCGGCAAACTTGTTCCTGAAGGCATTGAAGGACAGGTTCCCTATCGCGGATCGGTCGCTATGATCGTCCATCAGATGGTTGGGGGATTAAGGTCCGGAATGGGCTACTGCGGTTGCGCTACCATTCCTGACCTGCTGCAGAAAACGCGCTTCGTCCGCATCAGCGGCGCAGGACTTCGCGAGAGCCATGTCCACGACGTCATGATCACACGCGAGGCGCCTAACTATGGCGTCGAGTAGCGCGTGCGCTTGAACTCCGGTCGCCATGACGTTCTTAAGGCTTGGATCGCAGCGGTCCTCTGGCTGATTCTTATCGCCATCGAAAGCAGCGCGCTGCTTTCTGCTCACAACACCAGCCGAATCCTCTACCCTCTGCTCCACTTCCTCTTTGGCATGGACTGGGAGCATTTTGAGGTTTGGCACTTTTTCATTCGCAAGTCAGGCCATGTTGTTGGCTATGCCGTCCTGAGTGCTTTGCTTTTTCGAGCGTGGCGCGCCACATTGCCAGCGATGAGTGATGTGAAGTGGACATCGCGCTGGGCCACTATTGCGATTCTGGGCACTGCTCTCGTCGCCAGCCTTGACGAATGGCACCAGAGCTTCATCCCTTCCCGCACGGGACGCTGGCAAGACGTTGTTCTCGATACTTGTGCTGGTTTGGGAGCTCAACTGATTATTCTTGTGTGGATGCGGCGCAAGAAAAGCAGCTTGAATGGAAGAGCCCTTCGTTCAATCTCCGGGTGAACCGTACAGACTCACAACGGAAGAGGGCCGAGGACTAACGGCTAGCGACATCGACAGTCCTAGTACATCGCGTCGTACTTAGTCACCACCCACTGTCCATCTTTGTTCTCGGTCGTCACAGTGAACAGTTCCTTATAGGTGCCGGGCTGGCTAGCGCCATAGCTGCGCTTGCCGCGATAGTGAAGGATCGTCAATGGCGGGGCGCTCTCCCACTCCGCCAACTCCCAGGAAAGCAGCGGATGCTGTTTCTCAGAGTCACAGATAAAGTGTGCGTACTTCCTGCGGTAATCGTGCTCCCACTCGGTGAGCAGTTCGTCGCAATGTCCGTCGCGCAACTGGCGAAGGAAGAGATTGGCGCTGTGCTCGATGGTGCGGTCGCGCAGCGGATTCATGCGGATGCTGACCGGCAAACCCGTTAGCGGATCATGGTCTTCGGATCGCGCCAACACCGGTCCCTGATTGCTCAACCACCAGATGTAGCCGAGAAATCCGCATACCAGCAGCGCGCCCACGCCGACAGCAATTCCGATCTGTGAACGAGTGAATCCCATGTGAGAGAAATTTTATATGGCAGGCAAATTACGGCAAGATTACCAGCGGGGGCCGCGGGAGGACATGTACCAGTGGCCAGTTCGGTGGCGTTGCCGGGAAGCAGATTCCTCCTCGGGCTTCACCCTCGTCGGAATGACAAAAAAAGAGCACGGCATACGCCGTGCCCTTTCGGTGATCGAAAACAATTATTTCTTATCTTCGGATTCTTCCTTGACCGGTTCGACGACGCCATCGTGCTGCGCCTGTGCTTCGGCCTCTTCCATCGCTTTCTTGGCTTCGGCAACCTTCTTGGCGCGGGCTTCGGCGCGCTTCTCGCGCTTTTCGTCCAGCACCTTTTCGCTGCCCAGCAGTTCAAGAAATGCTTTGTCGGCGCCGTCACCCTTGTTCCATCCGGTGCGGATAATACGCGTGTAGCCGCCATTGCGGTCGCCAAAACGCGGGCCAACCGTGTCGAACAACTTGACCACCGCGTCGCTGGTCATGAGATACGCCGTCGCCAGACGGCGGGCGGCGAGGTCGCCGCGCTTGCCGAGCGTGATCATCTTCTCGACGATCGGCTTAGCCGCCTTGGCCTTGGGAACGGTGGTTTCGACGCGTTCTTCCACGATCACCGATGTGACCAGGTTCCGCAGCAGCGAGCGCCGGTGCGAGGTGTTCCGTCCGAGTTTGTAGCCTGCTACTTTGTGACGCATGGTGAAACCTCAGGGGCTAAAGCCCTCTTCAATCCTTGGCGTGGGCGGCACGGCTGAAGCCGTGCCCTTCCCGAGCGCCTTTTTCCTGCCGGCGAGACCCTTCGACTTCGTTCAGGGCAGGCGCCGGCGCTACTCCTAAAGCTGATCGTCCGGACCGTAAGCCGAAGCCGGAAGGACCAGATTCGAAGTCGGGCCGGGCACGGCGTTGCCGTGCTCGTCGATCTTCATGCCCAGGCTCAGACCCATCGAGGAAAGTATTTCCTTGATCTCGTTCAGCGACTTGCGGCCGAAGTTCTTGGTCTTGAGCATTTCCGATTCCGTCTTCTGCACCAGCTCGCCGATGGTCTGAATGTTCGCATTCTTCAGGCAGTTGTAGCTGCGCACCGAAAGCTCGAGTTCCTCGACGGACCGGTTGAGGTTCTCGTTGTGGATCTCGGGCTTGCGGTCATCCGACGACGATGTGCCGGTTTCGATTTCTTCCTCGAAGTTGATGAAGATGTTCATGTGGTCCTTCATCAGCTTCGCCGACAGGCCAATCGCATCGGCGGGAGTGATCGAACCGTTCGTCCAAACTTCCAGAGTCAGCTTGTCGTAGTCGGTAATCTGGCCCAGGCGCGCGGCTTCCACCGTGTAGTTGCACTTGCGAACCGGCGAGTGTACGGAATCGATGGGAATGAATCCGATGCCGAGATCCTCGTCGAAGTTCTTGTCGGCGGAGGTATAGCCGCGGCCGCGCTTCAGGCGCATTTCCATGTCCAGCTTGCCGCCTTCGCTGACCGTGGCGATGTAAACATCTTTGTCGAGAACTTCGACGTCGCCATCGGCTTCGATCATGCCGCTGGTGACAACGCCAGGCTGATCGGCGCGCAGGTAAATCGCCTTCGGCGCATCGCCAGCCAGTTTGAAGGGAATCTGTTTCAAGTTCAGAATGATGTCGGTCGCGTCTTCCACCACGCCGGGGATCGACTGGAATTCGTGAAGCACGCCTTCCATCTTCACGGCGGTAACGGCTGCGCCTTCGATGGAACTCAGCAGCACGCGCCGCAGGGCATTGCCCACGGTTGTGCCGAAGCCGCGCTCAAAAGGCTGCGCCCAGAAAATTCCGTACTTGTCGGTAAGGGTGGAAGTATCAACTGCAAGACGTTTCGGTTTCTGAAAACCTCTCCAAAGCATTTGTTTCTCCTTCGGCCGTTTGGCTCAATTCCGGCTCCCTGAATGGTCCGATTCAGATCGCCGCCAGAAAAGGCTGGTTTGGCTCGAAAAAATGGACCTCGAATTGAGATTTGGTGATCGGGCGATTGAGCGATTTTTAAATCGCCCAATGACCCGATGGCTCAATGTTCTACTTGCTATAAAGTTCTACGATCAGCTGCTCGTTCACCGGCAACTGAATATCTTCGCGCTTGGGCAACGAAAGCACGCGCCCCGTGTAAGCGTCGCGATTCACTTCCAGCCAATTGGGCTGCGTGCCATGGCTGGCGAATTCCTTGGCCATTTCCAGGATCACCAGTTTCTTGCTCTTCTCGCGGATCGCAATTTCCTCGCCCGCACTCACTTCATACGAAGGAATGTTGACCTTGCGATTGTTCACCGCGACATGCCCGTGACGCACCAACTGCCGGGCCTGACGCCGAGACTGCGCAAACCCCAACCGAAAGATCACATTATCGAGACGCCGTTCCAGTTGTTGCAGGAGCAGTTCGCCGGTCACGCCCTGCGTGCGCGCAGCCTTCTCGAAGTAGTTGCGGAACTGGCCTTCCAGCGTGAAGTAAATGCGCTTGGCCTTCTGTTTTTCGCGCAACTGCAGGCCGTAGCCAACAATCTTGGCCTTGCGGTCTTTCCCGTGTTGTCCGGGAGCGAAGTTACGCTTCTCGATGGGACACTTATCGCTGAAACACTTTGAGCCTTTGAGGAACAACTTCATTCCCTCGCGGCGGCATAGACGACAGACTGGATCGGTATAACGGGCCAAGTTGTTCTCCTTTTAGATGACCGGTTTACGGGTTTGGCTTCACCCTTCGTCCCGGACGAAAAACTCTCATTAGTCGATGGTCGTTGCTGGTTAGACAACGGCCTGGACTACACTCTTCTGCGCTTCGGCGGACGGCAGCCGTTGTGCGGAATCGGCGTAACGTCGCGAATCGATCGCACTTCAATGCCAGACGAGGCCAGCGCACGCACTGCCGACTCGCGGCCAGAACCGGGGCCGCTCACGCGCACGTCAACGCTGCGGACACCGTGATCGCGCGCCATGCTAGCCGCATTTGAGGCCGCCTGCTGAGCGGCGAACGGCGTACCTTTACGCGATCCACGGAAGCCCAACGATCCTGAACTCTTCCACGACAGAACGTTACCGTTCATATCGGTGATGGTCACGATCGTGTTGTTGAAGGAGGCCTGCACATAGCACAGTCCATGCGGAACGTGCTTGCGCTCCTTCTTCTTGAAAGTTTTCTTTTTGCCTTTTTTATCCGGTGCGGCTGTGCCGCCCGCTGCTGCTGGTTTAGCCATAAAAGTCAGTTCCCGGTTGCCAGTTGTCAGTTGCCAGTTCTACCGTCGGCCTTGTGCCAGATGCGACTGGCAACTGGCTACCGGCAACTGGCAACTGCCTTTAAGTTTTCGACGTCGCCTTCTTCTTGGTCGACACAGTTCCTTTACGCGGGCCTTTGCGGGTACGCGCGTTGGTATGGGTTCGCTGTCCTCGTACCGGTAGGTTGCGGCGGTGGCGGAATCCGCGGTAGGAGCCGATTTCGATGAGCCGCTTGATGTTCATCGAAACTTCCTTGCGCAGATCCCCTTCCACCAGTCCCTGTTGTTCAATGACCGTACGGATGCGGTTGACTTCCTCTTCGCTGAGGTCCTGAACCTTTTTCATCGGGTCCACTTTGGCCTCATCGAGAATATTGCCGGCGCGGGGATGCCCGATACCGTAGATATAGGTCAGTGCGATGTTGATGTGCTTCTGGCGCGGTAAGTCGACGCCTGCGATACGTGCCATATTTTCTTAACTCCGGGCGACAGGCTTTTAGCCCTGGCGCTGTTTGTGTTTCGTGTTGACGCAGATCACCCGCACCACACCCTTGCGGTGGATGACCTTGCACTTGTCACAGATTTTCTTTACCGATGCTCGTACTTTCATAACCAACTCTCAGCTGTCAGCGATTCAGCCGCCAGCAAAATCTAAGATTGCGAAAACAACGTTCATTTATAGCGATAAACGATGCGTCCGCGATTCAGGTCGTAGGGTGAAAGCTCCACCGCTACTTTGTCCCCGGGCAGAATGCGAATAAAGTTCTTCCGCATCTTGCCGGACACATGCGCCAGTACCTGGTGCTTGTTCTCCAGTTCCACCTTAAACATGGCGTTCGGCAGAGGTTCCAGAACCACCGCCATCACTTCAATCGCGTCTTCTTTGCTCATGCACCCCTTAAATTTCCTGTCCTACCGGGTCAAAATCACCGGCCCGTCCTTCGTCACCGCGACACAGTGCTCGAAGTGCGCGCTGAAGCTGCCGTCCGCTGTCACTGCCGTCCATTTGTCGCCCAGCACGCGCGTTTCCGGCTTGCCGTAATTCACCATGGGCTCGATTGCGATGACCATTCCTTCCCGCAATTTCGCACCATGCCCACGAGCTCCGTAATTCGGAACCTGTGGCTCTTCGTGCAGTTTCGTGCCAATCCCGTGTCCCACGAATTCCCGGACCACGCTGAAGCCGTTGGCCTCAACATGCTCCTGCACTGCCGCTCCGACGTCGCCCACCGAGTTGCCAATGCGCGCTTGTTCGATGCCGCGATACAACGATTCCTCGGTAACCTCGAGCAGCTTCCGCAACTCTGGCTTCACCGTCTCGCTGACCGGAACCGTAATCGCGGCGTCGCCGTAGTAGCCATCAAGCACTACGCCGCAATCGATCGAAACTATGTCGCCATCTTTCAGCGTCCGCTTTTCCGACGGGATGCCATGCACAATCTCTTCATTCACCGACGTGCACAGCACGCAGGGATAATCGTAGTATCCCTTGAACGCCGGCTTAGCCCCGAGTTCCGCAATCTTCTTTTCCGCGGCTCGCTCCAGGTCCATCGTCGTGACGCCGGGCGCGACCATGGATCGCACGTGATCGAGAACCTGACGCACGATGCGGCCGCTCTGCCGCATTCGCTCAATCTCCGCCGCCGATTTGCAAACAATCGCCATTCTCAAATGCTACAACCCTCAGGCATGATGATCTTCAAGAATCCTGAAAATCTCTTCCGTGACTTGGTCCATCGGCCGGTCGCCGTTTACCGAGATCAATCTTCCCGTGCGCTGGTAATAGTCCGCCACTGGAGTAGTCTGCTCCTGATAGGCCGCCAGCCGAGGCCCAATTACCTCCAACCGGTCGTCATTGCGGGTCACCAGCTTCGCCCCATCGATGTCGCATATGCCATCAACGTGGGGCGGCTGAAAGTGGACGTTATAGATCCGCCCACAGGTGGGACAAGAACGTCGTCCAGAAATCCGAAGCAACAATTGATTATAGTCCACGTCCAGGCGGATCACAATTGGCCAGGCTCGAGTCGGTCGCGAATTGTCAAAGAGCCTGTCATCCAGCAGCGCATCCAGCCATCCGGCCTGGGCCGCGGTTCGCGGAAACCCATCCAGAATGTAGCCGCGCTTGCAATCCGGCTGCTTCAATCTCAACCGGACCATCTCACAAACTAAATCGTCGGAAACCAGCTCGCCCCGAGCCATGACCGCCTTGGCAGCCATCCCCAGTTCCGTCCCCTGGGCTACGTTGTACCGCAAAAGATCTCCCGTGGAGATCTGCGGAATCAAGTATTTCTCCATGATGCGCTTGGCCTGTGTGCCCTTACCCGCGCCCGGCGGACCAAGCAATACCACCGGACCTACGTCGCGTGAGGTTTCCTGCGCCATCGAGTTGGCAAAAGCCTCCCGAACAGAGTTCCCGGTCAGCCTTCCACAAGGCTTTCCAGATGCAGCAACCCCAGCAAAAAGTTTGTAATCTGGTAATCGGGTAATTTTGTAATTTGAAAACCCGCCCCGCCGTCTTTCAAATTACGAAATTACCCGACTACTCAACTACTAAATCGCCTACGACCAGTTCCTGCGACCGCGAATACGTCCACTGCGCGGTGTAAATCCGTCGTAATGGCGCATGATCAACTGCGCTTCGATCTGCGTTACCGTATCCATGGCCACGCCTACCACAATCAGCAGCGAAGTTCCGCCAAAGTAAAAATTCACTCCTAAACCATTGGTCACCCACACCGGAAGTCGCTCAAACAGCGACCCTCCCAGCCAGAATGGCAAATGGTTCAAGTGAACGCCGGTGATCAGCCATTCGGGAATGAACGAGATGATAATCAGGTAGAGCGCGCCGACCAGCGTAATGCGCGTCAACACTTCGTTAATATAGTCGGCCGTGCGCTTGCCGGGCCGTATGCCGGGAATGAACCCGCCGTATTTCCGCATATTGTCCGCGACTTCGCTGGGGTTGAAAACGATGGAGACGTAAAAGTAGGCAAAGAAAATGATGCCGACCGCGTACAGCAGGTTATACAGCGGCTCGCCAAACGCTGTTACGCGTATCAAGTCGCCGAAATAACGGCTGTTTTTCAAACCGTAACCAATAGTCTGCGGCAAGGTGAGTATCGAAGAAGCGAAGATGACCGGCATCACGCCGCCCGCATTTACGCGCAAGGGCAGATGCGTGGATTGTCCGCCCATCACTTTTCGTCCCACTACACGCTTGGCGTACTGCACCGGAATACGCCGCTCGCAGCGTTCCACGTAAACAATGAACGCCACCACCGCTATCATGAACACGACCAGGAAGATCATTAGCGGGAAGGTGATCGCTCCCCAAGCCGAGTTCTTGGCTTTTTCGATCAGATCCTGTACCCCGCGCGGCAGGCCGACAACAATCCCGGCAAAGATCAGCAGCGACATTCCATTACCAATTCCGCGGTCGGTAATCTGCTCGCCCAACCACATCACGAATGCGCTGCCCGTGGTCAGGGTCAGCATGGTCATCAGGATGAAGCTCGGCCCGGGGTGAAGAACGAAGTCGCCGGCCTTCTCCAACCCAATCGCGATGCCGAAGGATTGCACCGCGCTGAGGATCACCGTAATGTAGCGAGTCCACTGGGTAATTTTCTTGCGCCCCATCTCGCCTTCTTTTTGCAGCTTGGCGAGCGGTTCGTAGACCACGGTCAAAAGCTGAAGGATGATCGATGCCGTGATGTAGGGCATGATCCCAAGGGCGAAAAGAGTGAGACGGCGCAGGTTGCCGCCGGAAAACAGATCGACGAAACCCAGCAGCGATCCGCGATTCTGATTAAAAAAATCTTCCAGCTTCAGGAAGTTCACGCCCGGCGTGGGGAGATGTCCGCCCAACCGGTAAACGGCGAGCATGGCCAGGGTAAACAGAACCCGCTTGCGCAGGTCGGGAATGCGGAAGATGTTCGCCAGCTTCCCCCAGATTGGAAATACGCCCTGCTCTGCCATTACTGCAAGACCTCAACCTTGCCGCCCGCCTTGGTGATTTTTTCTTGTGCCGCCTTGGAAAACTTGTGTGCGTGCACGGTGATTGCGATGTTGAGTTCACCATCGCCCAGAATCTTCACCGGATGCTTGGCCTTGATCACTCCAGCCTTGCGCAACACCTCGGGTGTGATGGGCGCCGCGTGTAGTTCCTCGCCCAGCGCGACTAGGCGCTCCAGACTGACAATATTGAATTCCTTACGGAAAATATTGGTGAAGCCGCGCTTCGGCATGCGGCGGTGCAGCGGCATCTGGCCGCCTTCAAAACCACGGATCAGGCGCATACCGGTGCGTGAGCGCTGACCTTTATGTCCACGCGTGGAGGTCTTGCCCATGCCGGAGCCCATACCGCGCCCCACGCGCTTGCGTTTTTCTGACGCCTTCTTCGGTGCTCGAATATTGGATAAATTCATAAATAAGCTCTCAGCCATCAGCCGTCAGCTAACGCAACTTGCGCGAAAGGCTGATGACGGCTACTTCAAGATCTCCACCAGATGCGGGACCTTGGCCACCATGCCCCGAATCGCCGCACTGTCCGGACGCTCAATCACTTGATTCAGCCGCGTGAATCCCAGCCCCTTCACTACCAACTTCTGTTTCACCGGTGCGCAAATGGCGGAAACCACCCACTTCAAGTGAATCTTTCCCGCAACCGCCTTTGGTTTTTTCGTCGTCATCGATAATTCCTCAATCTCAATACGGTGCCGTTTGCCCGGTACGGTACCTGTTAAAGTTCCTGAACCGTCTTGCCGCGCATAGCAGCAACGCTTTCGCGGCTCTTCAAATGCCGCAGCGCGTCGAAGGTCGCCTTAATCACATTGTGCGGGTTCGTGGTGCCAATCGATTTCGTCAGCACGTTCTGAATTCCGACCGAGGTCATCACCGCGCGCACTGCGCCGCCAGCAATCACTCCCGTACCTTCGGGCGCCGGCTTCAGCAACACTTTACCTGAGCCATAGCGTCCCAGGATCAGATGCGGAATGGAAGTCTGCGTCAGGTTCACCTTGATCAGATTCTTCTTCGCGGCTTCAATCGCCTTACGAATCGCCTGCGGAACTTCCTTGGCCTTGCCTGCTCCGTGGCCCACTACCGCCGCCGAGGGGTCGCCCACCACCACCAGCGCCGCAAACGACAGGTTCTTGCCGCCCTTCACCACTTTGGTGACGCGGTTGATGGCCACTACCTGGTCTTTCAACTGGTACGAATTTGCGTCGAGCTTCTTAATTACTGTTGGCATTCTTCAAACCTGATTTCCTATTCTGCGTTTCTCAATCTCTAAAATTGCAAACCGCCTTCACGCGCCGCATCGGCCAGTGCCTTCACCCGACCATGATAGATGTATCCACCACGGTCAAATACCACCTTGCTCACGCCTTTGGCCTTTGCTCGCTCGGCAATGGTTTTGCCCAGAGCTTTCGCGGCCGCGACGTTTCCGCCGGTACGCCGGTCTTCTTTCTTGCCCTCGGCGGAACTCGCCGAAACTAGTGTCTGGCCGTGCAAGTCGTCGATCACCTGAACGTAAATGTGATTCAGCGAACGATAAACGTTCAGCCGCGGACGCTCCGCCGTTCCCTGCATCTTCTTGCGGATACGGTCGTGAATGTGTTCGCGCTTCTGATTCTTCGATTTCTTCGTAAACATAAGCTCTGTCCTTGGTCGTTGGTCGTTGGTCGTTAGCCAAAAGACCCGACATCTCCATCATCTCCCTAGCCAACGACTAACGACCAGGGACTAACGACGGTTTCTTACTTCGCTCCGGTCTTGCCAACCTTCTTCTTCAACCTCTCGCCCGCATACCGCACACCCTTATTCTTGTACGGGTCAGGCGGACGCAACGAGCGCATTTCCGCCGCCACCTGTCCCACCTGCTGCCGGTCGATTCCAGTCAGCGCGATCTTGGTCTGCTTGGGATCGACAGAAGCCTCCACGCCGGTTGGCAACGGATATTCAATCGGGTGCGAGTAGCCCAGACTGAACACCACCATGCCCTTGCCCTTCATCTCGGCGCGATAACCGATGCCGACGATCTCCAGGTCGCGCGTCCAGCCCTTGGTCACGCCTTCGACGGCGTTGTTCACCAGAGCGCGCGCCAGTCCGTGCACAGCGGCTTGCGAATCATTCTCGCGAACCGCGACAATGTGGCCGTCTTTCTGCTCCACTTTGATGCCCGCTGGAAGAGCGGTATCCAGCTTGCCCTTCGGTCCCTGCACCAGTACCGTGTTGCCTTCGATTTTGACCGTCACCCCTTTGGGGATCGGGATCGGCTTTTTTCCAATTCGTGACATAAGTTTTGGCTCTCAGCTTTCAGCTCTCAGCTTCTTCTAGACCGCGCCTGTTGCTGAAGGCTGACGGCTGATAGCTGCTAGCTGCTTTATTACCAGATCTCACACAACAATTCGCCGCCCACGCCTTCCTTGCGTGCCTGGCGCCCGGTCATCACTCCGCGCGGCGTGGTCAGAATGTTGATTCCCATGCCACCCAGCACGCGTGGAATCTCGCTGCGGCGCACGTACACCCGGCAACCCGGCCGCGACACGCGCTCCGCCTTTGAAATCGCGGCTTCGTTGTGCGCGCCGTATTTCAAGTAAATCCGGATGACTTTGTGACCTTCTTCTTCCGTGGCTTTGAAATTCGAGATGTAGCCCTCTTCTTTTAGGATGCGGGCAATCTCCACCTTCAGCCGGGAAGCCGGCACGTCCACCTTCTGGTGCCGCGCCTGCAGCGCGTTACGCACCCTCGTCAGCATATCTGCGACCGGATCGGTCAACCTCATCGTTTGCTTCTCCTCTCGCCACCCGTTCGCTCCGCGTTCCGCGGAGAACCTGCAGCGGCTTCTTTACCGCTTACTCGACATCTTCTCTAGCTTGTCATCCTGAGCGAGACGTTGTCTCGCGAAGGATCTCAGCCTGCACACGCCAAACCCACTACCACGAAGACTTCGCAACACCCGGAATCTCCCCGCGCAGCGCCAGTCCCCGGAAACACAAGCGGCACAGGCCAAACTTGCGCAAGTAGGCGCGCGGCCGTCCGCAAATCTTGCAGCGGTTGTGCCGGCGCGTGGAAAACTTCGGCGTCTTCGCCTTGGCATTGCGCGCCGTTTCAAACTTCTTTTCGATCTTTGCGTCTTTTACTCGCTTCGCTGTAGTCATGAAATCCTTAAAGAGTCTTTCTTAACGAACTTTATTGTGCTCGGAACGGCATGCCCAGATGCTTCAACAGCAGCCTCGCCTGATTGTCGTTCGCCGCCGTCGTCACAATCGTGACGTTCATTCCCTTTTGCTTGTCGACTTTCTCGTAGGAAATCTCCGGGAAAATCAACTGGTCGTGCAAGCCGATCGTGTAGTTGCCACGCCCGTCGAACGACTTCGTGGAAACGCCCTTAAAATCGCGTACGCGGGGCAGCACAATGTTTACCAGCCGGTCCAGAAATTCGTACATCCGGTCGCCGCGCAGCGTCACCATTGTCCCAATTGCCTGCCCCTCGCGCACTTTGAAAGCTGCGATCGACTTCTTGGCCTTGGTAACGATCGGCTTCTGGCCAGTAATCTGACCGAGTTCGTTCACTGCCGGATCCATCACCTTCGAATTCTGCGTGGCCTCGCCCATGCCCATATTGACCACGATTTTGTTGAGACGGGGAACCGCCATGGTGTTCGTCAGTTCAAGCTCCTTCAACAGAGCGGGAGCCACTTCCTTCTCGAACTTGGAGCGCAACCGCGGCCGCTCCTTGGCGCTGTGCTGCGCCTGTGCCGGAGCTTTCTGCTCCTGCGCCGAATCTTTAGAACCCTTCTTGTCTTTATCTTTTGCCATCGCGTCTCTTCAACTCCTCTCACGGTTTCGGATTGGATACCGGTTCGTGAGATCAATTCGTTATTGATCCAGCTTACTTGTCGAGCGTCGTTCCGCACTTCTTGCACACCCGGACCTTGCGGTCGCCGCGCACTTCGTGTCCGATTCTCACCGGTCCGCAAGTCGGGCAAACCAGCTGCACGTTGGAAATCGCAATCCGGCTCTCCTGCTCGGCGATGCCGCCCTTGATGTTGCGCTGCGGGTTGGGACGCACGTGCTTTTTCACCATCATCACGTGCTCCACCAACAGTTTGGCGTCATTAGGAAACACGCGCAGTACGCGTCCTTCCTTGCCCTTGTCCCGCCCCGTGATCACTTTCACGCTATCGTTGCGGCGGATATCCACTCGCTTATGTTCGGTGCTTACAGTTCTCATAAACTCTATTTAGCGATTTGGCGATTGAGTCATTCAGCGATTGAAAACCGTCTGCCTGCAGCTTTGATCTTCAATCGCACAATCACTCAATCGCACAATCACTCAATTCCTTTCGAATGCCTAAATCACCTCAGGCGCCAGGGACACGATCTTCAAGAATTTCTTCTCGCGCAGCTCGCGGGCCACCGGACCAAAAACGCGCGTACCTACGGGTTCGCCCGCGTCGTTGATCAGCACCGCGGCATTCTGGTCGAAGCGGATATAGGTGCCGTCGCGGCGCCGGTGCTCCTTGCGCGTCCGCACGATCACAGCCTTCACCACTTTGCCCTTCTGCACCTGTCCCTCCGGGGCAGCTTCTTTCACCGCTGCGGTGATTATGTCGCCAAGGCCGGCATTCAGTCCGGTGGAACCGCCGAGCGGCAGAATCATCTGCAGCTTGCGTGCGCCGGAATTGTCGGCGACCTCCAGCATGCTTCTCATCATCACAGCCATGGCTAATCTCCCTCGTCTACCTTGTCATCCTGAGCGAGACGCTTTTTGTCTCGCGAAGGATCTGGGCGAGCGCGCGAAGCGTCGCGCTTTTTTGCGACGCGTAAATCGTGCGTCCGGCTCGCTTCCTTAGATTTACTTCGCTGGCTGCTCCAGCACGATTTCCGGAACCAGCGCCGTCTTGCGCACAATGTCTTTCAACTTCCAGCGCTTCAACTTCGACAGGGGACGCGTCTCTTCAATGCGCACCACATCGCCCACGTGCGCTTCGTTTTTCTCGTCGTGCGCGTAAAATTTCTTGTTGCGCGCCACCACGCGCCCGTAGAACGGATGCGCCTTCTTGCGCGTCACCTTGACCACAATGGTCTTCTGCATGCGGTTGGCGACGACTTCTCCCACCACTTCCTTGCGCCGCCCCTGCACCTGCTCGACCGCCGGGGTTGCCGATTTCCTGGTTACGCTTTCCGCCATTATCGTTTCTCCGATGCGGCGGAGCGGCTGCGCTCGCCGGAAATTGTCTTGATCCGCGCAATGTCCTTGCGCAAGCCGCGCATCTTCTTCAGGCTTTCGTTCTGGCCCATGTTCAGCTGAAACTTCAGCTTGAACAACTGGTCCGCCAGATCGTGCCCCTGGTGTTCGAGCTCGGCGTCAGTTAAGTTTCGAATCTTGTCGGATTTCATAAAATCAGCTTCCAGTTCCTGAATTCAGTTTTAGTGAGCCGTTTCGCGCTTGACCAAAGTCGTGCGCAGTGGCAGCTTGTGGGACGCAAGGCGCATGGCTTCGGTGGCATCGGCCAGAGCGACGCCTTCCATCTCAAACAGAATCTTTCCCGGACGCACCACCGCAACCCAGTGATCGGGAGCGCCCTTGCCCTTACCCATACGGGTTTCGGCAGGCTTCTTGGTGACTGGCTTGTCGGGAAACACCCGGATCCAGATCTTGCCGCCACGCTTTACGAAGCGCGTCATCGCCACACGGCTTGCCTCGATCTGCCGGTCGGTGATCCAGCCGGGCTCCAGCACCTTCAACCCGAAATCCCCGAACGCAAGCGTGCTGCCGCGCCAGGCCTTGCCGGTCATGCGTCCGCGCTGCTGCTTGCGGTACTTCACCTTCTTTGGCATCAACATAAAATCAGCTCTCTATTCTTGTCATCCTGAGCGAGACGTCTTTTGTCTCGCGAAGGATCTCGGACGCCACGAACTCCGCCCCGCGATACGAACTTCTAAAACGCTCCCACGCCTGTCTGCTGCTCGCGCTTCTTGGCCGGAAGAATTTCGCCTTTGTATACCCAGCACTTCACGCCAATCACGCCGTACGTGGTCCTCGCTTCCGAGAATCCGTACTCGATGTCGGCGCGCAGCGTGTGCAGCGGCAAGCGACCTTGCAGGTACCACTCGGAGCGCGCGATTTCATTTCCATTCAAGCGGCCGCTCACGCGCACCTTGATTCCCTTGCAACCGAAACGCAGCGCCGAGTCCACGGCTTTGCGCATGGCGCGGCGGAATCCGACACGCTTTTCAAGTTGCAGAGCAATCGCTTCCGAAACCAATTGCGCATCGAGTTCCGGCTTGTGCACTTCCTGGATGTCGACAAACACTTCGCGCGACGTGCGCTTCTGCAAGTCACCCTTCAGCTTGTCGATTTCCGCGCCCTTGCGCCCGATAATAATTCCCGGACGCGCCGTCTTGATAATGATGCGCAGCTTGTTGCCCGGACGCTCGATCTCGATCGCGCTCACGCCCGCCGACTTCAGCTTGTCCTTCAGTTCGTTCTTCAGCTTGATGTCTTCAAGCAGCAGCTTGTCGTAATCGCGCTCCACAAACCAGCGCGACTTCCACGGCTTGGTGTAGCCGAGCCGAAAACCATAAGGATGGACTTTTTGTCCCATTGCTTCTCCTAGTAAATCCTTAAACCGTTACCGCTTTCAACGTAGCGCCGGCATCCTGCCGGCTGTCCAGCGGGCGTCCCGCCCGCTGCGCAGCCACTACTTCGCAGCCGCCTTCTTCTTCTCGGTCTTGCCCTTACCCGAAGCCTTCTTCGCCACCGGAGCCCTGCGCTTCGCAGGAGCAGCGCCCGCCGCGGCCCGCCGCGTCTGCCCGGAAGCGCCTGTCGAACCGTTCCCGCGCTCCGCCAACACTAAAATGATGTGCGCGATACGCCGTTGATACCGGAAAGCCCGTCCCTGCGGCGCCGGACGAATCCGCTTCATGCGCGGACCTTCGTTGGCGATCGCGTTTTTCACATACAGGTTGTCGAGATCGACATCCAGATTTTTCTCGGCGCTCAAGAAATTCGCATTGTCCAGCGCCGACTGCAGCAGTTTGCCGACGTGCGCCGCAACGCGCTTCTTGGTATACAGCAGCGTGTTGCGCGCCTCTTCCACCTTGCGCCCTTTAATCAACTCCAGCACCAGGCGCGCCTTCTGCGGCGAGACTCGCAAGTAACGCATTTCCGCTCGAAATTCCATCAGAGTTTCCCCTTATGCCTTCGGCGCCGCGGGCGCTGACGGAGTGATTGCTCCCGGACCGCCCGGAATGCCCGCCGGCTTCGCCGCTACTTCCGTGGCCGCACGCATGGAGTGGCCTTTGAAGTTGCGCGTGAAGCTAAACTCGCCCAGCTTGTGCCCCACCATATTTTCGGTGACGTACACCGGAATAAACTTTTTGCCGTTGTGCACCGCGATGGTATGCCCCACCATCTCCGGCACCACCGTGGAACGCCGCGACCAAGTGCGCAAAACTTTCTTTTCGTTGCGCGAATTCATGCCTTCCACCCGCGACATCAGGAAGCCATCCACAAACGCGCCTTTTTTAGTTGAACGTGCCATAAATTTCTTCTCAACCTCAAACTCTAAACCTTGTCATTCCGACGGTTCGCGAAGCGACCCGGAGGAACCTGTTGTTGCTAACGCCTACTTACTCCGCCGGTTCACAATAAACTTATCCGTGCGTTTGTTATTCCGCGTCTTGTAGCCCCGCGTCGGCTGTCCCCATGGCGTTACCGGATGCCTTCCGCCCGAAGTCTTGCCCTCACCACCACCATGCGGATGGTCGACGGGATTCATCGATACACCGCGGTTGACCGGCTTCCATCCCATCCAGCGCATGCGTCCAGCTTTGCCGATAGTGATGTTTTCGTGATCCAGATTTCCTACCTGGCCAATCGTCGCCATGCAGTCCTGCGAAATTTTTCGCGTCTCGCCGGAAGGCAATTTCACCAGCGCGTAATCGGACTCTTTCGCCACCAACTGCGCCGCGCCGCCCGCCGAGCGCACCATCTGCGCGCCCTTGCCCGGCTTCAGTTCCAAATTGTGGATCGAAGTGCCAGGAGGAATATTGCGCAACGGCAGCGCATTGCCCACCAGAATGTCGGCCTCGGGCCCGCTCACAACTTTCTGCCCAACCTTCATTCCTTCGGGAACCAGAATGTAACGCTTCTCGCCGTCGGCATAGGCCAGCAAGGCAATACGCGCCGACCGGTTCGGGTCGTACTCGATGGTTGTCACCGTGGCTGGAATGCCCGTCTTCTCGCGCTTGAAGTCAATAATGCGCAGCTTCTGCTTGTGTCCGCCGCCGCGGTGCCAACTGGTAATGTCGCCCGAATTGCGGCGTCCGCCGGTGCGCTGCTTCTTTTCGATCAGCGGCTTGTGCGGATGCCGCGTCGTAATATCGTCGTTGACGATGGTCGTGCGGTAGCGCAACGTCTGCGTTGTCGGTCTGTATGTCTTGATTGCCATAATCTGCTCTTAGCTGTGAGCCTTTAGCTCAAACTCGTTTGTCATTCCGAACCGGCGTCGTTTGCCGGTGAGGAATCTGCTTCTGCCTTACAAATTCTGCGCGTACTCCGGCATCTTCTCGCCTGCCCGAAGGCGCACATAAGCCTTTTTCCAATCCGGACGGTAGCCGGCGAACTTTCCCCGGCGCCGCTCTTTCCCGGGATACATCGCGGTGCGGACAGAGTGTACTTTCACTTTGAAAATCGTCTGTACCGCCTGCTTCACTTCCGTCTTGGTCGCGCCCGGCGCGACTTGGAAGACCAGCGTGTTCTGGTTTTCCTTGATGGCCAAACCTTTTTCGGTGATCACCGGACGGCGAATAATCTGGTATGCGGATTTCATATTTATTAGGCTCTAGGCCACCTCCGCCGCTTTCTCGTGCCGCACGCGCTTGCGCGGAGAAGCTGTCGCCTTCTTCGCGGTTTCTTCTTTTTTCGCTTCCTTGCGCTGCCGCTTGGGCAAAGTATCTTTCAGCGTGAGCTGCAACTTCTCGATCGCCGGATGCGAAAAAATCACGCGATCATATTTCAGCAGGTGATAAGGATGAACCTCGTTCCCCGCGATCAGTTCCAGCCCCTTGATATTGCGGGCACCCAGTTCCAAGTTGCGGTTCCCGGCATTCGGAACTTCCACGATCAGAACCGTCTTGTCCACTTTTAGCGCATCGAGCGCCGCGCGGAACTGCTTGGTCTTGGCATCCTTCAAGTCGAACGCATTGACAACGATCAGTTTGCCGTCGGCAAACTTCGCCGCCAGGGCCGAGCGCAACGCCCCTAGCAACTTTTTGCGTGGGAAAGCGTAGTCATAGGAGCGCGGAACCGGACCGTGTACCGTCGCGCCGTGCCGCCACAGTGGCGACCGGATTGAGCCGATACGCGCCCGCCCCGTACCCTTCTGCTTCCACAGCTTCTTGCCCGAACCGGATACCTGCCAGCGGGCCTTGGTGGCGTGCGTGCCGCGGTGCTGTCCGGCACGGTAATGTTTCACCGCTTCCCAGATCAGGTCTTCATTCACCGCGCCGAAGATTTCGTCGGCGAGATCGAAGGTTCCAACCTTTTCGCCGCTCAAATTGTGAATATCAATCGTTGCCATATTGCTTCTCGGTACTCGGTTCTTGGTACTAAGCTTTCTTCGCCGCTCGCTTCGCCGCCTTCAACGGATCCACCGTAGCCGAACCCGCAAATCCGCGGCGCTCTCTGGGAGGCTTCTTCGATTTCGTAATAATGAGATATCCGCCCTGGGGACCGGGCACGCTGCCTTCGACCACCAAAAGATTCTCATCCTTGTCAACGCCCAGCACTCGCAAGTTGCGTTGCGTCACGCGCGCATGGCCCATATGTCCCGACATGCGCATTCCCTTGAACACGCGCGAGGGAAACGCCGAGGATCCGATCGAACCGGTAATTTGGAACATCGATCCGTGCGACTTGGGACCACCGCCAAAGTGGTGCCGCTTGACCACGCCCTGAAAGCCTTTTCCCTTGCTCACGCCCACTATGTCGACAAACTTTTCGCCTTCGAAAATCTCGACCAGAACCCGGTCGCCGACTTTGACCGATCCCTCGCCATCGCCATCGGACTCGAGCGCCACTTCGCGCATAAACTTCACCGGAGGAAGATTGTTCTTCGCCAGGTGTCCGCGGGCGGGCTTCGTCAGCCGTGACTCCTTCACAAACTCGACCAGGCCAATCTGGGCCGCTTCGTATCCGTCCTTGATCGCCAGCTTGTGCTGCGTAACCACGCACGGACCAGCTTGCAGCACCGTAACCGGACGCACGTCGCCCTTCGAGTCAAACAGTTGCGTCATGCCGACTTTTTTTCCCAGAATGCCCGTAACTTTCGTTGCCATCTTGTTCTCCATTCCCAGCTTGGCTCGTCTTGCGGCTATTGGCTGGGGAGCTAATCGTGCTCATGTGGGAACGAACGCATTCGTCCGTTCCGCGGGCACAGCCCGCGTCTTACTTATGTTCCTTGCCGAATGCCTTGATCTCGACATCCACTCCCGCCGGCAGATCGAGCTTCATCAGCGCGTCCACCGTCTGTTGCGTCGGCTCGAGGATATCGAGCAGGCGCTTGTGCGTGCGGATCTCAAACTGCTCCCGCGACTTCTTGTCCACGTGCGGCGAACGCAGCACGCAGTACTTGTTCTTCATCGTGGGCAGTGGAATCGGCCCCGCAATCTGCGCTCCGGTGCGCCGCGCGGTTTCCACAATCTCGCCCGTCGACTGGTCCAGGATGCGGTAATCGTAAGCCTTCAACCGGATGCGAATTCTTTCTTTTCCAATCACGTTTTCTCTCTCTTTGCCCCTCCCGATATCTTCGGGAGGAAAGAACCTGCGGCAGGAAGCAAGCCGCGTTTAGTAGCGCCGGCGTCCCGCCGGCATTTTCTCGTTACTGCACAATCTCCGCAATGGTTCCGGCGCCAACAGTATGCCCGCCTTCGCGAATGGCAAACCGCAAGCCCTTCTCCATAGCCACCGGCGTGATCAACTCGATCACCAGGCTCACGTTGTCCCCCGGCATCACCATCTCGGTGCCCGCCGGCAACTCCGCCACTCCCGTCACGTCCGTCGTTCGCAGATAAAACTGCGGACGGTATCCCTTGAAGAACGGCGTATGCCGTCCACCTTCTTCTTTGGTCAGAATGTAGACTTCCGCCTTGAACTTCGTGTGGGGCGTGATCGAGCCCGTCTTCGCCAGCACCATGCCGCGCTCGACATCTTCTTTCGCAATGCCGCGCAGCAGCAGTCCAGCGTTGTCGCCCGCCATGCCTTCATCCAACTGCTTCTTGAACATTTCGACGCCGGTAACAACCGTTTTGCGGGTCTCGCGGAAGCCGACGATTTCCACTTCCTCGCCAACTTTCACTTTGCCGCGCTCGATACGGCCAGTCACAACCGTGCCGCGTCCCTGAATCGAGAAGATGTCTTCAATCGGCATCAGGAACGGCTTATCCAGTTCGCGCGCCGGCTGCGGCACGCTCTTGTCCACCGCTTCCATCAAAGCGTCAATCTGCTTTTCCCACTTCTCTTCTCCGTTTAAGGCGCCTAAAGCCGAAACCCGCACCACCGGCACATCGTCGCCGGGGAACTTGTAGCTCTTCAGCAACTCGCGCACTTCGAGTTCCACCAACTCGAGCAACTCGGGATCGTCCACCGCATCAACCTTGTTCAGCGCCACCACCAGATAGGGCACGCCCACCTGGCGCGCCAACAGTACGTGCTCGCGCGTCTGCGGCATGGGACCGTCGGTCGCCGCGACCACCAGAATGCCGCCATCCATCTGCGCCGCGCCCGTGATCATGTTCTTGATGTAGTCGGCGTGGCCCGGGCAATCCACGTGCGCGTAGTGCCGGTTCGCCGTCTCATACTCGACGTGCGCCGTGGCGATGGTGATTCCGCGCGCCTTCTCTTCCGGAGCGTTATCGATCGAGTCAAAAGAACGAAATGTGTTCTTCGGATTATGCTTCGACAAAACCTTGGTGATGGCCGCCGTCAACGTGGTCTTGCCATGGTCAATGTGACCAATCGTCCCCACGTTGCAGTGCGGCTTATTCCGATCAAACTTTTCTTTCGCCATATTCTTCCTTTGTAGCGCCAGCGTCCCGCCGGCTTTTCATGCGGACATATCATCCGCGCAAGTTCTAATTCGCTGCAGGCCGGCGAGACGCCGGCGCTACAACCGATTACTTTGCAGTTCCCTGCACTTTCGCGATGATTTCTTCCGCAACGGACCGCGGAGCTTCCTCATAACGCGCGAAGTGCATCGAGTACTCAGCGCGGCCCTGCGTCGACGAACGCATGTGGGTCGCATAACCGAACATTTCCGCCAACGGCACAATCGCCTTGATGACCTGCGAACCGGCGCGATGCTCCATGCCTTCGATGCGCCCGCGGCGCGAACTCAGGTCGCCCATAATCACACCGGCGTAATCTTCCGGCGTAACCACTTCGACCGCCATCACCGGCTCGAGCAGCACCGGCGAAGCCTTGCGCGCAGCTTCTTTGAACGCCATCGAACCGGCAATCTTGAACGCCATTTCGTTGGAGTCGACGTCGTGATAGCTGCCGTCGTACAGCGTCGCTTTAACATCGACCATCGGATAGCCCGCGAGAATTCCGCCTTCGAGCGCTTCCTGAATTCCCTGATCGATTGGTTTGATGAATTCTTTCGGCACCGAACCGCCCACAACGTCGTTGACGAATTCGTAGCCCGTACCAGCGGGTTGCGGATCGAGCTTGATTTTGGCGTGGCCGTATTGTCCGCGACCGCCAGTCTGGCGAATATATTTACCTTCGGCTTCCGCGTGCTTGCGAATGGTCTCGCGATAAGCTACCTGCGGCTTGCCGACATTGGCTTCGACCTTATATTCGCGCATCATGCGGTCGACGATAATTTCGAGGTGCAATTCGCCCATGCCGCTGATGATGGTCTGTCCGCTGTCGGGATCGGTATGAACCTTGAACGTGGGATCTTCCTGGGCGAGACGGCCAAGCGCCATGCCCATCTTTTCCTGATCGGCTTTCGTCTTGGGCTCAACCGCAACCGAAATTACGGGGACCGCAAACGTAATGTTTTCGAGCGCAATGGGATGATCTTCGCTGCAGATCGTATCGCCCGTGCTCACACCCTTCAGTCCGACGGCGGCGCAAATGTCGCCCGCGAGAATCTCACTGATCTCTTCGCGCTTGTTGGCGTGCATCTTGAGCAAGCGTCCAATGCGCTCAGTCCTGCGCCGTCCCGTGTTCAGAACGGAGTCTCCGGTCTTAAGCTGGCCAGAGTACACACGAATAAACGTCAACTGGCCGACAAACGGATCGGCCATAATTTTGAATGCCAAAGCCGAGAAGGGTTCCTTGTCATCGGCCTTGCGGAAAATCTGCTCCCCGCTTTCGGGATCGGTGCCATGAGTTTCCGGAACATCGAGCGGCGAAGGCAGATAATCCACCACTGCATCCAGCAGCGGCTGTATGCCCTTGTTCTTGAACGCCGTTCCCACGACTACTGGAAACACCTTCAGCGCAATCGTCGACTTGCGCAATGACGCCCGCAGCTCATCAGCAGTAATTTCTTCGCCTTCCAGAAACTTGTGCAGGATTTCGTCGTCGTTCTCGGCAATGCTTTCGACCAGCTGCGCGTGGAACGCTTCGGCTTTTTTCTTCAGTTCGGCGGGAATCTCTTCGGTGACGTACTCGGCGCCCATCGTGTCATCTACCCACACAATGGCCTTCATATTGATCAGATCGATGACGCCCTTAAATTTGTCTTCCTGGCCGATGGGGATTTGAATCGCGACGGGCTTGGCGCTGAGGCGCTTGCGGATGGTATCGATGGCATGCTCGAAGTCGGCACCCATCTTGTCGATCTTATTAATGAAGCAGATTCTCGGAACGCCGTATTTATCAGCCTGACGCCAGACTTTTTCTGACTGCGGTTGCACGCCGTGTACTGCGTCAAACACCGCGACCGCGCCATCGAGCACGCGCAGCGAGCGTTCCACTTCCGCCGTGAAATCGACGTGGCCCGGGGTATCGATAATGTTGATGCGAATGTCGCGCCAGGTGCAGGTCGTTGCCGCGGACGTGATCGTGATGCCGCGCTCCTGCTCCTGCTCCATCCAGTCCATGGTGGCAGTGCCTTCGTGGACCTCTCCGATGCGGTGCGTCTTTCCCGTATAGAACAGGATGCGCTCCGTCGTAGTGGTCTTACCGGCATCGATGTGGGCCATGATGCCGATGTTCCTGCAGCGTTCTAGTGGGACTGTTCTGGGCACGACAATTAACTCTTTCTGGGCTCCGACAGCGTTTTGCAAATCACTCAATGACCCGATCGCTCAATGACTCAATTCTTCTCTACCACCGGTAATGCGCGAAGGCCTTATTGGCTTCAGCCATACGGTGAACATCTTCTTTCTTCTTGATGGCCGCACCTTTTCCATTAGCGGCGTCCAGTAATTCATTGCTCAACTTGTCGACCATGCCGCGCTCTGCGCGTCCACGCGCGTACGTGAGCAACCAGCGGATCGCCAGCGATGTGCGGCGATCTGCATTCACTTCCACCGGCACCTGATAGTTCGCGCCACCGACGCGGCGGGTCTTTACTTCCAGCAGTGGCTTGGCGTTCTCGACGGCCTTGGTGAACAGCTTCAAAGCTTCGTCGCCGCCCTTTTCCTGCACCTTCGTAAGCGCTTCGTAGAAAATGCCTTCCGCGGTCGAGCGCTTGCCTTGCCACATCATCGAGTTAATGAACTTGGTCACCAGGTTCGAGCCATAGACGGCGTCGGCTGGCACGGTCCGTTTGGATGTATGTCCTTTACGAGGCATGCTTCTTAGCCCTTCTTGGCGCGCTTGGCGCCGTATTTCGAACGACCCTGCTGGCGACCGGCTACACCCACCGCGTCCAGCGTGCCGCGAATCACGTGATAGCGAACGCCGGGCAGATCCTTCACGCGGCCTCCACGAATCAGCACAATCGAGTGCTCCTGCAGATTGTGGCCAACGCCGGGGATATAGGTCGTGACTTCGATCCCGTTGGTCAACCGCACGCGCGCCACTTTGCGCAAGGCCGAGTTCGGCTTCTTCGGAGTCTGCGTGTACACGCGAGTGCAAACACCGCGCTTCTGCGGACATCCCTGCAGCGCCGGACTCGCCGTCTTGTACCGTGGCCGCTTCCGGCCTTTCGCTACCAGCTGATTAAAAGTAGGCACTCTTTGCTACTCCTTGTCGCTCAATCGCTTGCTCAATCAAGTCGCGAACTCGACTCGCACCGACGCCGCTCACCCAATCCACCTCTTGCCGGAGGCAGGGTAAAGCGCCATCAGCTTTCCCGATTCGTGAACCGCACGATCCGGACTGGCGAACCATTGGTTCGCCATGCTTCCCGCCGCACACGAATCGCGACGAGAGATTCTTGGATACAAAACCTAGATTTATGCTGCCGACGGTGGCACCCGGCCAAAACTACGGGAGTGCTCCGTATCGCCAGCTCTGTCCTGCATATCCTTTCGCAGACTACATCGGGACCAACTCGGTCCCGATGTCAGCCCTCGTGAAGGGCGAAAGGCAGCGCAGGAACGTTTCAGCGAGGAAAATTTCCGGAACCTTACAACAGCTTAAGTATACATCACCGGAAATGCATTTCTCAACAGCTCTGCCGCGAGCCTCCGCATAACCTCGCGGAACTCACGGAACTCACGGCACACAGCAAGCTTGGATGAACTCGCGGAACTCAACAACTATAGCAAGTGACTCGAAACATCGTCAACCCATCTTTTTGCATCCCATGAACGAAAGCGAAATGATGCAGCAAAGCCGCGACAGGACAAGCCTTTTCCGGAGGCCAACTTGCTGAATCCGCCGCTTGCCTCTACACTTTAGGTTTTCCATTCCATTAAGCGATTCGCCGTCGGGATACCACCGAGAGGCGACGAGAGGGTACATGGGCAGGTTGCGTCTCGGTCGGTTGGCGTGGTTGGTAGCAACAATCTCCTTTATTTACTTTTTGCCCGCATGCGGCGGCCACAAGCCCCCCGGACCTTCTCCCTTCCCGGTAAGGATCAATCTCACCCCCACCAGCAGTTACTCCGTACAGGCGGGCACCACCTTTCAATTCTTCGCCAGCGCACAGAACAACACGAACGGAACCATTTCTTCGACATTCACTTACACGACCAGCAATTCCTCGGTGCTTGACGTTGCTCCCAACGGCTTCGCCTGCGCCGGCACCTGGAATGCCCCGCTCTATAACATTTGCACTGCCTCCGGCAGCGGCGCGGTACAAGTCACGGCCTCCGCTTTAGGGGCAACCAGCGCACCGACCATCGTGTTTGTGCATCCGCCCCTCGATAACATTCAGATCAGCGTGGTGCCTCCGGTCAACTCTCCGCCACCAGCATGCCCCAACCAGGGTGTCTTACCTTTAGCCTGCAACCTTAAATTCAACGCCAACGCCTCGAATTTCTGCATGTCGCAGAACCAAATCCAGACTCTTCAGGCGACCGCCTACAGTCATGGAGTCGACATCACCGCTTCAGTTGGACCATTTACCTGGAGCGAAGCCAGCAGCGTCGTCAAGATCACTCCGATCGTTAGCAATACCTCGTATAACGTTGCCACCAACCAGGCGACAGTTTCGCCTGAGACTCCCGGACAAAGCCAGGTCATTGCATCGGCCGCAGGAGTCTTCAGCCAGCCTTATAACATTGAAACCTGCCCCGTACAGTGCATCGCGTTGGAGCTCGGTGTGAATGGCTCGCAGAGCAGCAGCGCGACAAGCTTCGTCGTGCCCAAAGGGACATCCGAGATCATCACCGCAACCGCCGTTGACGTTCAAGGCTGCATCGTACCCAAACCCGCGCTTACATGGGTGTCTTCCGCGCCAGCTGCATTGACCCCGGGCAGCGGCACCAGTGGATGCTCCGCGGGAGCAACCTGCACCGTTTCAACTTCTCAACCCGGCACCGCTGCGATCACGGCTACTTGCACGCCTCCCACGTGCAACGCCGGGTTTCCGCTGAATCCTGCCGGCTTGCACCCGCCTTACATTCCGCAGCCGGTCTACCCGGTCACCGCCATTTCCGGACTGGTAACCGGCGCTCCTGTTTCAACCAGCGTGCTGGCCACAAGTCAGGACTGTTCCAGTGACAAGCTGTGTTCCGTCGCTGTCTATGATGTTGCTACGCTTACCAATCAAGCGGGCAGCGGGTTCCCGGTCCCTACAACTCCCAACTCGCTGCTCTTTGATCCGGCCGGCGACCGAGCCTACATGGGCAGTGAATTCGGAGCACTCGTCGTAAATCCTGCCAACTTCGGTTCCTCTACCGCGAGTCCGTTTACATCAATTTCCGCGGCCGGCACTCCTCTCGGACTGGTCACCGGCAAGGTGCTGGCAACCTCACCCAATGGCACTTTCGCCGTCTTCGCCGATAACGTCTCCACTCCTAATCAGGTGTACGTGACAAGCACGGCGACAACCTCCCCATCTTCTGCCGCGCTCAATATCAGCAGTGCGATCACCGCGGCATTTTCGCCCGACGGATTGAAGATCTTTATCCTGGGCAATGGCGGCAACACGTTGTATGTCTACTCGCCACAGCAATCTCTGCTGCCACCGATCGCGCTGCCTGCGCCAGCTACATCAGTCGTATTCAATTCCACCGGATCTTTCGCTTTGTTGGCCGGAGGAAGTTCTCCTTCTACCAATCTCGCAATCTATAGCACGTGCGACAATTCCTCTGTAACTCTTACGCCGTCGCCCGGCCTGCCCACTCCACCAAGATTTCTCAAGATGGTGCCTGCCGGTGACGTTCCCCTGAACAGCGTTTTCGGCGGTGTGCTCATCCCGAATCTCCAACCCGCAGGACTCGACTTTTTCTTCGGCCTCGACAGCACCGGCATCGACATCATTGCCACCAATTCTGCCCCGGCAGATATCACCACCCTTTGCTCCCAGAAAGTGACTCTCCCACTCCCCCTGGCCGCCACTTTCCCTCCGGTCCACATCGATGTCGGCCAAGGCACGTTCCATCCCATCGCCTTCTTCCTTTCGCCCGACGCCACGCAAGCCTACATCGTCACCAGCGATCTCGGCGTGCTGGTCTACAATTTCAACACCAACTCCACTTCCAAGATTGCACTCATCAACAACGCGACCGCTGTGGCCGCGGACATCACCGTCGATGGCTTGCTGATCTATGTGGCTGGCTCCGATGGCCAACTGCACGAACTCAACACCGCTTTCCTTAACGACCAGACGCAGATTCCCTTCCCTCTACTCCCCAACTCGCCCAATAACTTCTGCTTCACAGGAAGCAACTGTGCGCTGAATATTGTGGCGGTGAAACCGTGAGGATGGATAGGTGATGTGATTGAACTGGGGAGTGAAAAACTAGCGCCTGGAGATTTGAAATTGCACAATTATCCGATTACCCAATTTTTCTTCTACGCCGTCTTGCCTAGATCTTTCGCGACGCTATCGAGCACGCCGTTGACGAACTGCACCGACTCCAGGCTGGAGAATTTTCGCGCGATCTCGAGAGCTTCATTGATGACTACCGCCCGCGGCGTCTCCGGATAGCCCAGAAATTCCGCAACCCCCGCACGCAACAGATTGCGGTCCACCGCCGCCATGCGCTCCATGCGCCAGTGCTCCGCATGGCCTTCGATCAGTTTGTCGATCTCTGGGCCGCGATCGGTCGCCACCCGGAACAAGTCTTCGGCAAAACCGCGCACTTCAGCGCTGGCTCCGCCATGCTCAGCCCAAAATGTGCGCGTCACCTGATCGACGGTCTGCTTGCCCATGTCTGCCTGGAACAGCATCTGCAGAACCAGTTCGCGAGATTTACGGCGTGTACCCATAGAGACAGTTGCCAGCTTCCAGTTGCCAGTTGTCAGTTTACTGTAGAGCCGGAGGGTTTTGTGCGGTGAGAGACATTATTTGCGTTTCGTCTTCGCGCCTTGACTCTTCTTAGGTTTCTCAGTCCGGAAGAACTTAGAAACACGCTTCTTGCTGACAGCTGAAGGCTGACGGCTGATGGCTGTTTTCAACGACGCCATCTCCACCGCCGCCAGAGCCGCCTCGAAGCCCTTGTTGCCCATCTTTAGCCCCGCGCGGTCGATGGCCTGCTCCAAAGTTTCGCAGGTCAGCACACCGAAGGCATGCGGCACGCCGGTCTCTTGTGCCGACTGCCCGATCCCCCGCGTCACTTCGTTCACGATCACGTCATAGTGCGCCGTATCGCCGCGCAGCAAACATCCAATGCAGATAATTGCGTCGTACTTTTTTGTCTCCGCGAGTTTCCGCGCCGCCAGCGGAACCTCAAATGCTCCCGGCACGCGGACCAGATCGATGTTTCTTTTCTCTGCGCCCGACCGCAACAGACCATCTATTGCGCTGCTCAATAACCGCTCGGTAATGAACGCATTAAAACGGGAGACGACCAGCGCGAAGCGCATGCCCACAGCGTTCAGAGTCCCCTCGAGCGCCGGATGCTCAGCCCCAGGAATATGATCTACAATGAAATTCTGTTTGTCTTTCTTCTCCGTGACTCGGTGCCTCCGTGGTGGACTCTCTATTCCTGTGATCGTGAAAATCCGTGGCAAGGAATTTACTTGCCCTTAAACGCCGCCGCCCGCTTCTCCAGAAACGCCGTAGTGCCTTCCTTCTTGTCTTCAGTAGCGCAGGCCACGGCGAACAGCACCGCCTCCAGATACAATCCTTCGCTCAAACTCATCTCCATACCTTTGTTCACGGCTTCCATGGTGTACTGCACGGCCAGCGGAGCGTTGGCGACGATCTTCGCCGCAATCGCTTCCGCACGAGGAATCAACTCGGCGGCAGAGACAACTTCATTCACGAGTCCGATGCGATGCGCTTCCTGCGCCGTAATCATCTCGCCCGCCAACAGCATCTGCATCGCGATTCCCTTGCCCACCAACCTCGGCAGTCGCTGCGACCCACCATAGCCCGGGATAATTCCCAGCTTCACTTCCGGCTGACCCAGCTTGGCATTCTCGCTGGCCAGTCGCATGGTGCAAGCCAACGCCATTTCGCATCCGCCGCCCAGCGCAAATCCGTTGATGCATGCAATGACCGGCTTGCCGAGATTCTCAATCAGGTTGAGGACGTTCTGCCCGCGGTGCGTGTACTCTTTGGCCGAAACTGCATCCTGGCGGGAAAGCTCGCCAATGTCAGCGCCCGCAATAAACGCTTTTTCGCCGGAACCGGTAAAGATGACCACGCGAATCGCCGCGTCATTCTTAATGTCATGAAACGCCGCCCGCAGCTCCTCCATGGTGGCCATGTTCAGAGCGTTCAGCACCTTCGGCCGGTTCACGATAACGTAAGCGATCGCGTTTTTCTTTTCGAGAAGAATGTTTTCGAAGTTCATAATTAACAACCATTTTCGGCGAGAAACCGATCAATCAGTCTTATCCCAATAGCACCAAAAGACCACAGATCAAAGCAGGCGGTCTTGCTGATCTCCGCCTCTCCGGCTGGATTTGAAAGCCCTCGATACTCCTGTTCCAATTCCGAAAGCGAAATCTCAATCCATCTCTTCATCGGATCGGATTCAGGTAAAAGCTCCGTACGCTTCTTCAAACGAGGCAATGCTTTACCCAGAGCATCAGTTAAATGACGAGGCTTTCCTGAACCAACGTAGTCAGCGTCATTCACGTCATTTCTTTGACCCTCAGAGATTCCTAATGCCCCGGCGAACGCGTGCTCAACGTCAACCGCCGTCATAATCTACCTCCCTGCGAAAGCCTGCTATAATTGTATAGCAGGAGGCCCCTCATGCTAGCCATCCGCCTTCCCGACAACATCGAAAAACGTCTCGACCGTCTCGCCAAGCGCACCGGCCGCACCAAGACATACTACGCTCGCGAAGCCATCCTTCAACACCTGGACGAGCTCGAGGATATCTACCTTGCCGAGAAGCGTCTCGCAGAGATCCGCGCTGGGCGGACTAAGCCAATTCCACTGCAAAAAGTAATGCGGCGCTACTCCCGCTGAAATTCGCAGGGCGACAGCCGCCAGTATTCCGGTCCTTTCCCACTCCGGGAAGATTTACGAAATCCGAACACTTGCCGTGCAAATTGTAAATTCTGTTGACTCCGCAGGGATTTGCGTCCAAACTCCTGCGCAGATGTTTTGACTGTCGTTCTTCTTCCTCCCCACAAAAACGACAGCCATTGGGCCCCGTTCTCTCCCCCGTAAGTCAATCAACTACAAATCAGGAGGAACTATGAAAAAGGCCAATGGGTTCACACAGTGGGTATGGGTATTTCTGTTGGTGGCGCCGCTTGCGTTCGCGCAAAACCAACACGCATTCGTCTGGAGCAGTTCTACTGGCATGACGGACATTGGAACTCTGGGCGGAAACAACAGCTACGCGCTACAAATCAACGATCTGGGCGAGGTTGTGGGCTGGTCCTACCTGGCCGACAACGTTACTACTCACGCTTTCACCTGGACGTCCGGCGGAGGCATGGTCGATATCGGCACTTTGCCCGGCGGCTGTTGCAGCCAGGGCAGTGCCATCAACTCCACTGGCCATCTCGCTGCAGACGCAATCGGCGCAGACGGCCTTCGACGTCCCGCATATTGGAATGGGAGCATGGTCAGCATGGGCACATTCACCGGCAATCAGCTGAACTACGCCTTCGGCATCAACAATGCCAACCAACTCACCGGCCAGGTTTATGACGGCGAGATCGTGAATGCCTTCCTCTGGTTGCCTCCCGCGCCGTTCACGCCTCTCGGGCACCTGCCCGGCGGCCTGCACAGCGTCGGCAATGCGATCAACAACCACACAGTGATCGTAGGCACAGCCAGCCTCGCAGACGGCAGCTTCACCACCATGCTGTGGAGTTCCGGGGTAATGCACAACATAGGAATCTTTCCGGGTGGAGGCTATACCGCCGCCACAGCCATCAACGACAGCAATCAGGTCGTGGGCTGGGGCTTCACCAACTCCAGCCGGAGCAAGGCCTCCGCCTTTTACTGGACTGACCCAGGCCTTCATGTTTTGACCAGTTTCGGCGGGGACCAGACCTTGGCGTTCGGCATCAGCGGAAAGGGTTTCATCGTCGGCTACTCGGAGCTAGCCGGAAATACGGCCATCCATGCTGCCCTCTGGGATAGCTATACCAGCGCGCCGATCGACCTCGGGACGTTACCCGGCGGCGTGAACAGTTACGCCCGGGGCCTGAACAATGGGTTGCAAGTTGTAGGCTTTGCAGACGTACCTTAAGACTCTCAACCGCGCACGCCAGAACGTAACGGGAATGCTTCTTCGGGATAGGGAGCGAAGGTGCTCCCTGTCCTAACTCTTTCCCTTCGCCACCGCCGCCACTTCATCCTTGCCCAAGTCGCAACTGATGCAGCGCGTCGTCCAAATGCGGTGCCCAAAGACTTTTCCACACCGCGGACACTTCCACTCCGTCAGCCACCAGCCGCCGGCGAGATACACCCCGATCCAGCCCAGCAAAATCGCGAAATCAGCGGCCTCTCCCAGCTTTAGCTTCCCAATCATGAAGCCCAGAAATATGAAGCTGAGAAACAACACGACGACCAGATTGCGCCGCGCCACGTAGCTGTGCCATGCCCGCCGATATCGTTCGACATCCTGCGGGCCGCCCTCACCCGGCGCCTGATCGGTTTTTCTGCGTCTGAACATGGATTCAGCCTTAAGCTGGTTCGATCTGGAAAACTGATTCTACAGTTTATTCGCCTTCGGGCTATTCAGATCGGAATAATCGTAGAACCCTTTACCAGTTTTCTTCCCGTACCATCCTGCCATCACCAGCCGCTTCAGCAGCGGAGGCGAGGCAAAACGGCGCTCTTTGAACTCGTCGTACATCACCTGCGTGATGTAGTAAGTCGTGTCGAGTCCGACAAAATCGAGCAGCGTGAACGGGCCCATGGGATAGCCGCAGCCCAGCTTCATCGCGTTATCAATGTCTTCAATCGATCCCACGCCCTCTTCATAAGCCCGGATCGCATCCAGCAAATAAGGCACCAGCAGCCGGTTTACGATGAATCCAGTTTTGTCCGACGTGCGCACCGGAACTTTGCCCAGCTTTTTCCCGAACTCGTAAGCGGTCTGGTAAACGTCATCGGCCGTGGCGATCGTCCGCACCACCTCGACAAGCTTCATCAGCGGCACCGGATTAAAAAAGTGCAGCCCGATAAACCGCTCCGGCCGCTTCACCGCGGTTAGAAGTTCGGTCACCGAAATCGAAGACGTATTCGAAGCAAAGATCGCGTCTTTCTTCACCACGCCATCGAGCGACGCATACATCTTCTTCTTCTCTTCCACGTTCTCGATAATGGCCTCAATAATAATGTCGCAATCAGCCAGATCAGCCTTGCTGGTCGTACCCTTCAGCCGCGCCCGGATCGCGTCTTTTTGCTGCGCCGTGATCCCACCCTTCTCCACCGGCCGCTCGCCAAACTTCGCCAGGGATTTCTCGATCCCGGCAAAGCCCTTGTCGAGAAACTTCTGCTCCACTTCGAGGACAGTGACGTCGAATCCAGCCGTAGCGCAGACCTGCGCGATGCCGGAACCCATCAGGCCACAACCGAGAACGCCTACTTTCTTAATTTCCATAGTCACTCCAAAACAAATCAACCACGGATTACACGGATTTTCGCGGATAACAACTATCCCAAAATCAAGGCATTAAGTTCCTAGCTTTTCATCCGTGTAAATCCGTGCAAATCCGTGGCAAAGTTTTAGTTCATACTCTCCACAATCATCGCGATCCCCTGCCCGCCGCCGATGCAAGCCGTGGCCAGCCCATACTTCTTCTTCCGGCGCCGCAACTCATACAGCAAAGTAATCACCAGCCGCGTCCCGGTCGCGCCCAGAGGATGACCCAATGCAATCGCTCCGCCATTTACATTTACCTTCTCGCGATCCAGGCCCAATTCTTTTTCCACCGCCAGATACTGTGCCGCGAAAGCCTCATTCACCTCAATCAGATCGATGTAGTCGAGAGACAGACCAGCCTTCTGCAGAGCAATCTTCGTCGCCGGCACCGGACCGCGCCCCATCACCTTGGGCTCCACTCCGGCAATGCCCCAGCTAACAATTCGCCCCAGCGGCTCCATGTTCCGCTTGCGGACCTCTTCGAGCGACATCACAACCACCGCCGCCGCGCCATCGACGATGCCGCTCGCGTTGCCCGCAGTCACCGTGCCGTTCTTGCCGAAGGCGGCTTTTAATTTAGCCAAACCTTCCATCGTGGTCTGCGGACGCCGGTGGTCATCTTCCGTCAGCGACTCTCCCGTGGCCTCGCCTTTCGAATTGCGCAGCGGCACGGGAACCAGTTCTTCCTGAATGCGTCCTTCTTTATAAGCGGCATCGGCCTTCTGCTGCGAGCGCAGCGCGAACTCGTCCTGCAATTGGCGCGTGATGCCATGCTCGGAGCCATACAGTTCCGCCGTGTTCGCCATGTACAGCCCGCAATAGCTGTCGAGCAACGCCACCATCAGCGAATCTTCCAGCTTGCCGCCGGGAGAGAGCGTAAATCCGTCGCGCCCGCGAATCACAAACGGAGCCTGCGACATGGCCTCCATTCCGCCCGCCAGCACAATCTTCGCTTCATCGGTCTGGATCATCTGCGCCGCGCTCACAATTGACTGCATCCCTGAGCCGCACAGCCGGTTCACCGTCAGCGCCGGAGTCTCAATCGGCAACCCCGCCCGCAATCCCACATGCCGCGCGCCATAGAGCGCATCGCCGGAAGTCTGCTGCGCATTGCCAAACACGGCATGATCAAATTCCTTCGGATCGATTCCCGACCGCTCGATCGCCCCCTTGGCGGCGACCGCGCCCAACTCCTGCGCGGTGAAATCTTTCAACTTGCCGCAATAGCGGCCAAAGGGCGTGCGCGCCCCACTGACGATGGCGATATCTCCCGGCTTCAACATGATTTCCTTACAGACCCCGCTCCCAGAGCGGAATAAAAGTGATAGTCAAACTGGTTAGTTTAACAGCGCAGCAGGAGATTTGACCACAGGCTTGAACCCACCACGGAGGCACGAAGACACGGAGAAAAACAGACCTAAAATCTACACGCGACTTAGGGGTGAACACGCTGCTACAAGAAAAACTCCGCAGGCCTGCGGTTTTCCCCGTGACTCCGTGTCTCCGTCGTGGGTTCTGCTTACGCCACGGCCCCCGCAGCCAGCGCCGGCCCCAGGGCCACTACTTTTCCGTGCCCCTGTACCAAGGACGTCGCCAGCGCGTGCTCGGCACGATTAATCACTTCGGTGACAATGTCCACCGGATCGTAGCTTTCCCGCACGACGGCTTCGGCGAGGCCAGCGGAAAATTCCATGGCGAGACCCTTGTCAGCGCCATCTTTCGCGGGCAACCGGACTCCCGCGATGATCTTCCGCAGCTTCTCAATCGCCATCATCGCTTCTTTCTCCGCAGTCTCGCCCAGAATGAGGGCAATGGTTGTCGTGTCGTAGCGGAACGCCAAATCATTTGTGCGGATGTTGGCGGCGAACTGTTGGCCAATCTTTTCCATCGCGCCTTCTACGGCGGCTTCGCCATATTCCTTGATCAGCGCTGCGCTTCGTCCAAACTGCAACAGCAATACCGATAGCGGGGCCGCGTTCTGCACCGCGCGCTTGCTCTCAGCCAGCAGCAGATCGAGATACGACCCGCGCTTCAGCAACCCGGACTTCTCTTCCGTAACCGAAAGATTTTTCACCAGCCGCCGCAGCCCGGCGTTATTCAGCGCGATCACCATCTGATCGGCGAGCGTCTTCAGCACCACCGCGTCAGTATGCGGCCAGGCACGCGCCTTGTTGTGCAGCAATGCCAGCACGCCGACCGAATCTTCGCCGTTACTCAGCGGAAATGCCATCACGGCACTTGCTCCCAGTTCTGCAAGAGCCTTGCGCGCGCCCTGCAACTCCGGAGCCTTCTGCGCGTCCGCAATTTCGATCGGCTCACCGGGCGACGTCGCCAGCAAAATATCCTGCAGCGCGCTCATCACCTCTTTGATCGCCGCGGCATTCCCTTCTTTCACTCCCCTGCCGCAGAATTCCTGCACGGCCGTGGGCGCCGACCCCGGGGTTCGCATGAACGCAACGCACCGCGACACTTCCCAGTGCGCGCCAATTTCATTCACCGCCGTGGTCAGGACCGCCGGTGCCGTCCCCTGGTGGTAGAGCTTGCGCGTGATCTCCGCCACCCGGGTCACATTTCTCATCTCCGCGGCAGGATCAGCAACCGCCGGTACCGGTGCCGCGATAACCGATGAAACCGCCACTGGCGCGGGAACAGTTGCCCGCGGTGCCGCGCCCGCATAGGTTGGCGTCATGCCTGCGGCCATATACAGCCGTTGCAGATCTTCGTTGCGCTCTTCTTCCCGCGGAAACAGTTCCTGAATTCTTTGCAATCGCTCGACCGCTTTGTTCCGCATTCCGTACTGCACCAGGATTTCCGCCTGCAACATCAGATCCTGCAACGTGGATGCGCCCAGCGTTGCCTCGTGCTCGATTGCTTTCTCTGCCGCGCTTGGCCCCGCCGAAGTAAATCGAGAACTGATGGCCTTGAACTTGCCCTCATCAATCTTGCCCTTCAGCTGCTCCAGGCGTTTGCCATGGCCAGATTCGTACGGATCCACTTCCGCCGCCCGGTCCAGGCATTCCGCGGCCTTGGCGAAGTCTCCCGTTCCGCAATACACATCGAAAAGCTTTAGCAGAGTCTGGCAGTAATCGCCCTCACGGTTTGAGGCATTGAACAGCTCGCCCATGAACTCCAGCATCTCCGGTGAAGGCCGCCGCGCCGCCGTAATCTCCTGCATCACCGCCAGAAACTGCCGGCGCTCGCCGCGCTTGGCATGCACCTGTCCCAATTTCCGCGCCAGCGATACTGCACTTTCATCCTGTTCCGCATCCACGAGTTGCCCAATGAGAGCCGTGACTTGCGGCATCCAGTTCGGATTCTGTTCAAACAGTTGCCAAACCAGCGGCTCCGCTTCCGCGTAGCGCCCCGCGGCCAACAAAGCTTCCGCATAAATCTCGCGCAGGGCTAACGAGTTTTTTCCTGCGCTCATCTGCGGTTCCAGAATGAAGATCGCGGCACCCACCTGCCCCTGTCCCAGCAAACTCTTGCCGTAGGCCAGGGTGATCTCCTCGTCGGACGAATCCTCTTGATAGGCGCGCTCATACCACTGCGCCGGGTCGCCATCACCCGCCGCCGTAAGCTGCGCCACCCGCTTGAACGCTTCAGCCGCAGCCTTGCTCTCCCCGAGCTCGGAGGACAACTCAGCCACCCGCAGAAAGTTTGCCTGAATTGGTTCCAGCGCTACCACACGCGCCAAGACTTCCAACGACCCTTTTTTATTGTCCAGCTTCGCCAGATCGCTCAACGCGGATTCATACGTCCCCACCGCCAATTTCTTATTCGAGCCTTCCAGCAACTGTCCGAAACGGAATTTCTGCTCCCATGTCGGACTGCCGTGCCTCGCCAGCTTTTTATACGTGAGGCTCGCCCGAGTAGCATCGCCGGCCTTGACCTGCCGCTCAAATAATTCTCCCAGCAACCGCACCGCATCTTGCGTCCGGTTCTGCGACAAGCACAAATCCGCCGCCAATTGCCGCACCGTATCGTTTTCTTGATCGTCGCGCAACGCCAGCAGATATTCTTCCAGCGCCTCGGCAGCCTTGCCCTTCTGCAAAAGCTTTTCCGCGCGTTCAATGCGCTTGGCTAGCTCGGCTCGTTCGAGACGTTTTGTGATCTCGGGCATGGGTCGGTTTTAGGCGGAGTACTGCTCTCTCGATTCTAGGAGCGGCCCCCAGCCCCAGCAATCCGTAACGACCGCCCGACGATTACGAAAGTCACCGCCGCTGAGATTGATCTACTCTGTGTTCCCCGGTGCCCTCTGTGTTTCAGATCTTCCGAAATTCCCCTCCAGTCCCAAACTTGGGAGAACGTCGCAAAGTTTGATATTGTGCCGCATGCCTTCAACTTCCTCCGCGCCGGAGGTCATCCACGAACAAGGTCTCCACCACAAGCTCACCGCCGGCCAAATGACCATGGTCGCCGTCGGCGGCTCCATCGGTACGGGACTTCTCCTCGGCTCCGCTGCCGCCCTCGAGGTCGCCGGCCCCGGCGTGATTATCAGCTACATCATCGCGGCATTCATCGCCTACACAGTCGCGATGGCTCTCGGCGAGCTGGCCAGCATGCATCCCGCCGCGGGGTCATTCGCGGTTTACGGCGAACTCTATCTCAATCAATATCTGGGATTTCTTTGCCGCGCCGCCTATTGGGCCGCGATCGCGTTTTCCATCGGAGCCGAACTCGTCGCCTCTGCCACCTACATGGGCTACTGGTTTCCCGCGGTGCCCGGAGAAATCTGGGTGGTCGTATTCTCCGCCCTGCTTCTCCTGGTCAATCTGCGCAACGTAGGTTCCTTCGGACGCTTCGAGTTCTGGTTCTCCATGATCAAATTCGCCACCATCGTGGCCTTCATCCTCGCCGGAGCCGCCCTGCTCCTCAGCGGCAAAGTCGCGCCGCAATATACGGCGCAAGGTGGATTTCTCCCCAAAGGTCCAATTGCGCCTCTGCTGGCGGTGTTCTGGGCCATCTATGCTTTCGGTGGAGTCGAAATGCTGGCCGTGACCGCTGGCGAGTCGCGCTCCTCTACAGACATTTCCCGTGCCACGCGCCTCACATTCTTTCTGCTCGCGGGAGTCTATCTGGGCGCCATCACGATTCTGGTCGGCGTGATGTCGTGGAATCACACGGGTGTCTCCGAAAGTCCATTCGTGAGCGTGCTTCGCCTGGCTAAAGTTCCAGCCGCCGCCTACTTCATGAACTTCGTCGTACTAACCGCCGCGTTATCGGGAGCCAATGCCAAACTTTACGTTGCCTCCCGCCTGCTGTTTTCCATGGGCCGTACCGGATGGGCTCCAGCATGGTTGGGAAAACTAAACGCCTCAGGCTCGCCGCGTCTTGCACTTTTGGTTTCGTCCTACGGAATTATCACCGCTCTCATCATTGAAAACTGGGCTCCGAAACAAGCCTTCCTTTACATTATGGGCGCAGCATTCTCCGGCCTCATCTTCTCCTGGATCGTCTCTCTCGCCGCCCACGTCAGCTTCCGCTGGAGACTCACTCCAGAGCAGGTCGCCAAGTTGCCCATGCGTTCTCCTCTTGGGATTGGGGGGTCGATCGTCGGCTTCGTTCTGGTCTCGGCCGCGGTTCTGCACACATTGTTCTCCTCCCGCATCAATACATTTGGTGGCCTGGCTTTCTTCGCAATCTTAACCGTGGCCTACATCTTACTGAGACGCCGCCGCACACAATAAGTGTTCGTGCGGAGACAGCCGGCCTCGGCTGTGCGACGAGTGAAGCGAGTGCTCGCACCTCTCCATTACCAACGTAAGCCCATTCCACCCTTTTCTGCTGCGCTCCGCTCCATCGCTCCGCTAGCCTCGATTCAGGGTGTGTCCCCAAATTCACCCGCACGGGCCGAACCATAACCCTCGAACCATGATTCTCTCCATCCTGCTCCTGCGCACCTCATCTCCGGACGGACTTTACATCTGGTGCGTCGTCGGACTCTGTCTCGGACTCTATTTATTCATTCAAGGCTTCCGCCTGTTGCAGCGCCGCCAGCTCATTCTCAACACTCCGGTTTCAAAAATTCGCAGTGCTTCCATGGGCATGGTCGAACTCAGCGGCCTCGCCGTCGGACCCTACACTGTCACCGCGCCCGTCACGTCGCGGCCCTGCTATTACTACCGCACTCTGGTTTGGGAGTGGAAGCAATCCGGCAAGAACAAGCGATGGGTTAAAGTTGCCGCCGAGTGCAGGCACGTGCCCTTTTTCCTGGACGACAATACCGGCCAGGTCATGATCGATCCCCGCGGCGCCGATCTCGATCTGCATCGCGATTTCCAGCAGGAATTCTGCGATTCGCTCTTCACCACCAAGGAAGAAGTTCCGCCCAACGTTCACAGCTTTCTTGCCCGCCATGGGGTGATGACGAGCAACAAAATCAAAGTCGAAGAATTTTGCATCAAGCCCAAGAACGCTCTCTTCGTGCTGGGAACGCTCGACGACAACCCGGGCGTCGAACTCACACCGGAACCGGTTCTAGATGACGAGGGCACATCGATCGGAGCCTGGAATGCACCTTTGGTCCGAGGCACCGCCACCTTGAGAGAGTCCGCGCTGTCGCTGGTGACGGGTGATGGCCTCTCTCTTCTTGGAGGGCTTCAGCACAATCCAGCCTACGACGAAATTTACAACAAGGCGCTCTCCAGCACCTCGGCTCGCGTGATCCGCCTCTCTCCCGATCCCGCCCCCATTAAGGCCACGGAGATGACTCAGCAGCAGAAAATCGCCGCTGCCCTCGTGAAGTCTGGCGTCTCCAACCCCGCCGCCTGGGCCGCCGCCGGAGCAACCCCGTTAGGAGTCGCCGTCAACCAGAATCCAAACGGATCCTCGCATGCACCGTCAACCGATGAAACTCAAGTCTCACCGGCCACCGGCTTCGATCCTCATCCCGCTGTCGTGTTGATGAAGGGTAACAACAATCCAACCTTTCTGATCTCGTGGCGCAGCCAGCGCGATCTCGCTCGCTCTCTCGCATGGAAATGCATGTTGATGATCTGGGGCGGACCAGCGCTAGCCCTTCTCAGCCTCTACGCCCTGCTCAACCTCCCCCATACTCTGTAAACCCACCTGCCGATTGTCATCCCGAGCGCAGCGAGGGACCTTGGTTTCTCTTACCCTCGCTAAAACTCTCTCTCCAACACTACTTCGGCCTTCGCCACGCCTCTAGTACAATGAACCCCGTGGAGAATGCCGTTCGCATCGGAATCCTCGGTGACTTCAATCCCGAATTCCCTTCTCACCACGCCACCACCAATTCCCTGCAGCACGCCGCTCACAAGCTGAATTTGAAAGTCGAGTCTGAATGGATACCCACGCCATCGCTGGCCGCTTCCAGCGCAGAAAAGATTTTGGAAAGTTTTGATGGTCTCTGGGCCTCACCCGGAAGCCCCTACAAAAGCTTTGACGGCATGTTGAAGGGCATCGAATTCGCCCGCCGGCGCGACTGGCCTTTCCTCGGCACCTGCGGAGGTTTTCAGTACGCCCTCATCGAGTTTGCGCGCAACGTCCTCAAAATCTCCGACGCCGATAGCGCCGAAAATAATTCCGGATCGAAGAACATCGTGATTTATCCCGTAGCCTGCGCCGTGCCGGGGCGCAAAGGCGATGCACCGAAATTGTCCGGCAAGATACCGGAGATTCGCCTGCGGCCTGGCTCTTACCTGCAGTCCTTCTATGGAAAAGACAAAGAAGCTGTAACCGAAGAGTTTTTCTGTAACTTCGAAGTCAACCCGGAGTACGAGTGGGCCACCATGGAAGCTGGCTTTCCGGTTGTCGCGCGGGGAACGCAGAATGAAATCCGCGCCATCGAATCGCCCACCCACCGCTTCTTCATCGCCACATTATTCCAGCCGCAGCTCTCGTCCACGGAAAAGAAGCCGCATCCGGTAGTGCTGGCCTTCGTCCAGGCCGCCGCCGACTGGGGACGCAAGAAGCTCGACGACAGCGTCCTCGAATAGCGATGGGTGTTACCCCGCTCCGGAGCTTGCCCTGAGCGCAGTCGAAGGGTGTCCCTGTGTTAAAGATGTTTCGTCAGTTACCAAAGTCGCTGTCCCGGACGAATTACAACCTGCTCACCAACCGCATCTAGAGCGGACCGGCGCCTGTCATTAGACTCTCTCCAACGTCAACTTCGGGCCAGATAATCCGTGCCTGCAACTATCAGCGAGGACTTGACCTGCATGTCATTGCCCGCGATCAACTCGTTCCGCACTTCGTTCGGCGCCTTCGTCACCTATATTCCACTGATCGCAACCGTGGTCACTTGCTTCTTCAGCGTCATCCTGGCTCGCGCTACGCTGCGTTATGTGGAGGCGACCGACAAAGGCCTAGCCCTGGCGCGCGAGGAATTCGAGCGTGAGTGGACGCCCGATCTGCACATCAAACTGGAGCGCGTTTCCGCCACCGAAGCCCGAGTGATCGTTACTAACCTGGCCAAGACGTCGGTCCTGCTGCAACTGTTGCAGTTGCGCAAAATTTCACACGCGGTGCCATTTGAGCGTTGCCGGCTAAACGATCCTCTGGTCGGCGGCATGACCTGGTCGCAGGAGATGGGCAAGCGCATCCTGGCCTGCACTGATAGAGACTTCGAAGGGCCAATCGCCGCGTCACTGACGTTCTACGCCGCGGGGCGAATGTTCCGCACCGACTGGTTCCGCTCGCACATCCAGGTGCGCGACGGCCGCATCCTCAGCCTTGAACCCAGCACCATGCCCGCCCGCCGCGTACGCGTGGTCGAGCGCAAGGGGCCAGAACGCCGCCGCGAGTTCGTGCAGGACGTAGCCGGCGACGCAGTCCCCAACAAGCCGGATACCAAGGTAGACGAAAAGTTTTTCGTGACTGGAGCGTGACGCAAGAAAAAACAAATTTTCCCAAAACTCTTCTCGGCACGCCGGTTCGGCGGCGCCTACGCCGCCTTCACGAACCGCAGCGACGCTGAGTTCATGCAATAGCGTAGCCCCGTCGGACGCGGGCCGTCGTCAAATACGTGGCCCAGATGCGCGTCGCATTCCTTGCAGGCAACCGCAGTCCGGGTGTAGCCGAGTGTGCTATCGCTGATCTCACGAACATTTTCTTTGGCAATCGGCTCCCAGAAGCTGGGCCAGCCGGTGCCGGAATCAAACTTCGTTGCCGAGTTGAAAAGCGCGTTGTCACAGCAAATGCAGCGGTAGATTCCTTTGTCGTGCAGATCCCAATATTTTCCGCTGAAAGCAAATTCGGTGTCGGCGTGGCGCGTGATCTCGAACACACCAGAAGGAAGCTGCTTCCGCCATTCCTCTTCCGATTTCACCACCTTCGCGATCTTCACCTTGGCCAGGCGCTTGCCGGCATCGGAGAACTGCACAATCGTCACTTCTCCCGGCTCAGCTTTTGCCGCGGCAACAATCGTGTAAGGCTTGCGCCACCGCCACAGCAGAGCGCCGCCCAACGCCGCTCCCAGGCTGCCTAAAAACACACGGCGCCGCATATCGGGCTGACCCACGCTACTTCCATTCTCGCGCTCAGATTCAAACATAGTCTCTCCACTCGCTTGTCATCCTGAGCGAGACGCTTTTGTCTCGCGAAGGACCTAGGCGCGCCGCGCGAATCGCCCGCGTTCTTTGCGGGCGAACAACTCGCGCGTTCGGCGCGCATCCTTACTTTCCCTTGTAAAGCTCCGGAAACTCTTTCCGCAGATTCGCTACCTTCGGCGCATCGTTATAAACAATGTAGGGCTGGTTGGGATGCAGCTCCGCATAATTCTGGTGATAACCTTCCGCCGGATAAAACGCCTGCAGCGGAACAATCTGAGTCACAATTTTGTGCTTATACACTTTGGCTTGATCGAGCTGCGCGACATAAGCTTCGGCAATTTTCTTCTGTTCGTCGTCGCCGTAGAAGATCACTGAGCGATACTGCGTGCCTTCATCCGGATCCTGATGGTTGAGCTGCGTCGGATCGTGCGCTACCGAAAAGAAAACGCGCAGCAACTCTCCATACGTAACCTGCGAGGGATCGTAAACAATCTGCACCGACTCCGCATGGCCCGAGCGTCCGCTGCTCACCGTCTCGTAATCGGGATTCTTCACCGTTCCGCCCGAGTATCCCGAGGTCGCCGAGAGCACGCCCTTTACATGCTGAAACACCGCCTGGATTCCCCAGAAGCATCCGCCAGCGACAGTCGCCGTTTGCTTCGCCGCGGTCGCAGCTTTCGGCTGATCGACAACAGGCGCAGGCACAGCGGCCGCTCCACTGCCAGCCTGGCAAGCCAGCGTTCCCGCCAGCACGGTCAACATCATCGCGAACATTCTCACTGAAACTCTCGACATAATCCCTCCGAACTTATCCCTTAAACCCATCCCATCAACCCAATCACCGCTCTTCCCAGTATAAGAGTTACGAGTCTAGAGGAAGTTTCGGATGGCTTTGTCACGCTTTCCGGGAGTATTGAGCCTGTGAATTTCTTCGCAAAATAAATTCCGCGCGATGGATTTTGACGCTCGAATCGCCTGCACCAGAATGGGAAAATCTATTTGCAAGTTAGTACCCCTCCCCCACCCCTACTTCGGGAAATCTTGCGGGACGCGGGTTTCGCAAAAAGTGTCTGCAAAATCTTGAGGGCCAAGGAGTTAGCGGTCAAAATCTTGACAACAAAGGAGTTAGGGCCGATGTTGCCGATTTTTCTATACTGCCTTCGCTTCGACCATGATGAACTGATTTGAAACGGCGCGCAAGGTTAGATGTCACACGGTGGCTGTGGATTTCGGGACCCAGCGGCTCAGATCAGGCGGCAATTTTTCCCCGGATGCCGGTAGCCTGAGTGGGCGAAGCGTTTCAATCTGCCGCCACTTATTGCACAGGATAGTAGGAATAATGGCTTGCAAAACTATCGGTCTAGATATAGAGTTCGGCGCTTAACCGTTTCCCTTAACAGAAAGTCTAGGCCCAAGAAGCTTCGTAACTGCGAACACAGCCCCTGGGAAATGCCGGCGGAGGAATCCTCCCTAGCCATGGAAAACACTTAGGAGGCTCAAGTGCGTTTGATTCGATCGTTGCTTGCATTGCTAGTCGTCAGCATGTCATGGGTTTGTCTTTCCCAAGATAGACAGGTTCCAAACGGCATCAGTGTGGGAAGACCCAAAGTCTTCGACAACCGTACCCTCACCTTGATGTTGGAAAGCTTGAGCGCAACTCTGCAAAGCAATCAAACTCAGTTTATCGACCAGAAATCTGTCGCCGCCGCACTCGGCCTCCTTCAGGGCTTTAAGTCGAGTGATGTCAGTTCTAACTTGACGGTCAGCACTCTTCCAATCCCAGGGATCACTCAGCAGAACGTTAAGAACACGGGCATCGTCGATAGCAACGGCAATCCCCTGCCCAACACGACTCAACAAACCACCACGTTGACACGCGACTCTCTGACCCCACAAGTTCCCACTCTTGATACCAACCCTGCAACTCCGGGATTTACCCCCAACTACGGTGAGAACGCCTCCGACTTACTCAATGACCAAGTCAATCTCAGCTACCAGATATTCAATCTGCGAATGCTTCTCGAGCGCTCCCTTTCCGACCGTCTGGAAGACGACAAAACAAGATTGCAGGCGGTGCTCGGTTTTAACGTTACCGTTGACCCACCCCGGACCGCGAATGACGCGGTCGCCGTGGTCGAAATATCCCTCACTTCTACAACCGGTGACACATCCGGAAACCTCTCGCTCGTATCCTTAATGCCTCAAGAGAAAACCTACAATTCCGCGGCCCTAAGTACCAAGTCCAATGCCTTCGGCGGAGCCGCAGTCGTCAAGATGATCCAGGTTGGTTACAGCCAGCGCCGTCGCAGTCAGGTCTTTTACTTGTACCGGGACAACGACACCGTCTCCTACGAGCGGATGGATGACAGCGATCCAAAGAAAATCATTTTCGGCTGGATGTTCCGGCCCGTCCTTGGACGCCACTCTGTTTCGCCCGGACTGCGTCAACTCTTCGCAATCGTAGCTTTACCCGGAGCTGACTTGGATGTGTCTTCGGCACAACAACTGAGCGCATCGGTCCGCACCTACTGGAAGAAGTATGACTCCAATACGATGACATCGTTTGAAAACAAAGACGCGAATCGAGCCTCTCGCGTGCATTTCGGACTATCGCTAGGATTAATGAAACCGGAGATATTCCAACCCCGCTACATGAACGCTGCGAATTACACCGGTATAGCGGTCCGGCCAACAACAAAATATCAGGAGAGCCTCCAGCCCACCATTGATCAGATCTCGTGGGTTCCCGTCGGCGCAAAGACGGCCCTCGTCTCCGCTGTAGGAAATAACTTTTTTACCGGCACGCAGGTGGTCCTGGGGGACAAGACATATAGCAGCTCAACCGACGGACTGCTTCTCAAATCAAACCAGGCCTTCGACCTCACCACCAGCATCGACGCGCTAACTTCGGGTTCCGGCGCCGTGATCGGCCGTTACGGTCCAGCAGTTCCTCTGATCGTGGATGCTGATTCACCCGCTCCGGGAGTCAAAATTGACAGATTTGTCTTAGGACCTTCTCTCTCGGGCAGCCGTACTCTTGATCTACACCTGACGGACAGCGCCGGGGCAGCGCTCACCTTGAAGTCGTTTCCCAAACAGGACAGTGGTCGCCAAAACCCGGTCATTACGGTTAATGGAAACGTGATTCCGCTGCCGTATACGTTCTACGAAGATGGGTCCGGTGTAACGGTCCAGGGCACGGTACAGGATTCATTCGTGACCGGGGCCACTGACATCGTGAAGATCTCCTGGCCTTTCGTCTCCGATGGTTGGACGGCGGTGAAGCACTATTCTGATCCGAGTGCCGCATACCAAGTGACGCGTCTAAGCGCCAAAACTATATTACTCACCGTGAAAGATTTGGGCCTAACTATCAACCCCACGACAATGGACCTCAAGTATCCTCAACCGGCAGCGGATCCCTTCTGCTGGGAAATGCTATCAGGGGATAAAGCCGTCAAGTTGAAGAGTCCCAACTGCAGCAAGGGTGACTCCGAATCCACCAGTTTCTCCGACAAAGCAGTCGCAGTCACCCTCTCCGAAGCTATTCCCGATAAAATCGCTCTCTTAGCTCCTTGGGGCGCGACGTTTCCCCTAGATGTCCCAAAACTTACGCCGGCCGACCCCGCCGCCCCAAAGTCTATCCCGCTCAACCAATATGATTGGGTCTGGGTGGACGTCCCCGGCGACGACCTTGCAACTGCCACCAAGGCCCTAGCAAACAATCTGACTTTGAAAGTCAAACTCCCCGACAAAATCAAGCCGGGCGAAAAAGTGAAGACCGTTAAAGTCGAAATCACTCGGGATATTACCGCGAAGCCAGGAAACATCGATCTCTTCATTCTGGACAAAGATGGTAAACCGCTGGGTACAGCGCGCCTGCAGATTACCTGTACCCAATGCAAAACTGACGGAGGAAAATGATGGCTCAAGGGAAAAAGCCGCCTGCTGCGCTTCTGAAAGACATGCAAACTCTATTCGACAAACACGAGTGGCCCGGTAGTGTGGTCGGTAGGCCTGCCAAAATGGCTGGTGCAACCGAATGTCCCGACGGCCAGACCCCTCACGATGTTACATATCAGGACGCAAACGGCAATTGGGTGACTACTACTGTTTGCCTCTGACACTCGGAGGAGGCCGGGTGAATATTCTCAAAAGCAACGGACAGGTGTGCCCGCTCAACACAGTCCTGAACTGGGGGTCAAAAGCTAGCAGCTAACCGCTGATACCCCTTGACATTTCGCCTTCCCTTCGCCAACAATACGGGCATGGCGATAACACGCAGGCAGCGCGAAGTGTATGACTTTATCTCCCGCTTCGTGAAGAGGCTGCGGAAAAACTGTGCGTGCAGAAGAAAAGTCCCTCAGCGGCTAAAGCGGGCGACGATTTTATGGCACTTACGGCGCGTCTGAAAGCCGCGCCCTTTCAAAGCAGGGTCGCTGATCGAGCAGGGTCGCTGATCGAGTTTTTCCGCAACCTCTGGAGTCGTGCCCTTCCCGGGATTTCATAGTGACGAAGCTACAGAGCGCCGCCCCGTGCTCTCGAACAACCGCGCCGTAACGGCCCCGAAAATAAAGCCGCCGATGTGGGCGAGGTAGGCTACGCCGCCGGTCTGCGCATGTGCGACTTGGCCGGCGTTGAAGAGTTGGGTGAGGAACCAGAAACCGATTAGGAGCGCAGCCGGGATGAAGGTAACCTTCACAAAAATGAAGATGAGCAGAATAGAGCGGATCCGGTCGCACGGATAGGTAACCAGAAACCCTCCCATCACGGCCGCGATCGCCCCGCTGGCTCCCAGGTTCGGCACTGTGGAATGCGGGCTGGCGGCGATCTGCGCCAGCATAGCCACAATCCCGCCCACCAGATAAAAAACCAGATAGCGCCCGCGGCCCATCGCGTCTTCCATCTCTGGACCAAAAGCCCACAAGAAGATCATGTTGCCGATGATGTGCGACCAACTGGCATGCATGAACATCGCAGTCAGAATCGTGATCCAGGAATGCCCCGAAAAAATCTGCGCCGGGACTGCCGACCACTGCGTAACAAATGCGTCGCCGTTGGTCAATTCCTTCACAAAGACAAAAACATTCAGGACTATGATGAGGATGGTGACGACGGGGATACGCGTCGGACGCCGGGAAGCGTCGCTCAGTGGAATTAGTCCTCCCATTTCGTATTCCCCCGTCTTCCCGGCAAGACTCGCCCAGGCAGATATTTCCCGAGGCACCGGCTCAGGTCCGAGCCTTGCCGCGCCAGTATTTTTTTAGGCCGCTAACGACGCGGACGACGCTACGTCCGTTGCCTTGCGCACCGCCAACGACATCATCACCCGCGCCACGCCGCTGAAAATCATGCTGATACCCACCAAGGTGCCAATTGCCCAGGCGGAACTCGAGGGCCACTGCATGTAGATCAACAGCCCCAGGAGCAGCGTGACGATGCCATCCACCAGCAGCCAGCTCGATCCGTGGAGCGGACGCATCTGCACATACAGCACGATGTTCAGTAATCCTTCGATCAGGAACAGCGACGCCAGCAGCAACGTAAGCGTCGCCACACCTACCAGGGGATGCATCAGCAGGTACCCGCCAAAAGATAGGTAGGCGAGCCCAACCAGAAGTTTCCAGATCACGCTCCCCGCGCTATGTACGCGAAAGGCGAGCATCAAGTGGACGATGCCCGCCAGAACAATGAGCCAGGCGACCAGCGCGCTCACCGCCACCGCGGCAAGTAACGGCATGCCAACCGCCACCATGCCGAACACGATCAGCAAAACGCCCCACAAAATGGATGTCATCGAAGCGTGTTTCACCATCTCAACCGGAGTGTTTTGTGCCATAGAGACCTCCTATAGAGAAGCGGCATAAGACTACCTTAAAAATCTTCGCTTGACATTCGCCTTCCCTTCGCCAACAATACGGGCATGGCGATTACACGCAGGCAGCGCGAAGTGTATGACTTTATCTCCCGCTTCGTGGCGGAGCATGGGTATTCTCCTTCGTTTGAAGAGATTGGCAACGGGCTTGACCTGAACTCGCTGGCGACGGTGCACAAGCACATCACCAACCTCGAGAAGAAGGGACTGCTCACCCGCGATTACAACCGCAGCCGGTCGATTGATCTGCTGCCGCCCAAGGGAAGGCTCAAGCAGGCGATGAGCGTGAATACAGGGCTGGTGTTGCCGCTGCTGGGGCGCATTGCCGCCGGCATGCCGATTGAGGCGGTGCAGAACAACGAGACCATTTCGCTGGCCGACTTTGTGCGCTCGAAGGAAGTGTTTGTGCTCGAGGTGCGCGGGGATTCGATGCAGGATGAAGCCATCCTCGATGGCGACTACGTGATGGTGGAGAAGTTGAAGACGGCGCACAACGGCGACATCGTGGTGGCGCTGGTGGATCATAGTGACGCGACGCTGAAGAGGTTTTACCGGGAAGGGGACAACGTCCGGCTGCAGCCTTCGAATGTGACCATGAAGCCGATTATCGTGCCGGCGGCGTCGGTTGAGGTTCAGGGTAGGGTGATTGGGGTGTTGCGGAAGTACTAAAGCAGCTACTAGCTACTAGCTTAAAATCCAAAGCTCTTAACCGCGGAGATCGCGGAGAAAAACCTTGCGGGGCTAATCGAAATATGCCGGGCCAATCTCACCTTCGACTTCAGATGATTGCGGGGATTTTTTTGTTGGGCGCTTTCGTTCATGCGCAGAGTGCGCCGGCTAAGGAGAAAGTTTTGACGATGCATGCCAGTGGAACGTTTGATGTAAAGCTGACGCCGCAAGCGGCAGAAGAGGGCGATGCCGGACTGGGTCGAATGTCGATTGATAAGCAATTACATGGCGATCTGGAAGGAACCAGCAAGGGATTCATGCTCTCCTCGGCTGGAACTATTGTGAAAGGTTCCGGGGGCTACGTTGCAATGGAGAAAGTTACCGGCAAGTTGAAGGGGCGTGCGGGTAGCTTCGTCCTGCAGCACAGCGGCACGATGACCCGTGGCACGCCGTTACTGAGCGTTACGGTTGTGCCGGATTCCGGCACCGGTGAACTGGAAGGAATCACGGGAACGTTCACCATCAAGATCGATCAGGGGAAGCATTCGTACGAGTTCGATTACACGCTGCCGTCGGCAATGTAAACCGATTCCAGTCGGGAGGGCGTAGACAAATGCGGCCACGGGGCTAAAGCCCGGAATCATTTGAGAGTGTAACGCGGCGCTGAAGCGCCGCTCTTCCACGTCACGGTAACAGCAGAAAAAAATAACGCACGCGACTCAAAGTCCGCGTGCGTTTGAGGTCTTAAGCTAGAAGCTTGAAGCTTCTTTACGCGATGTGCTTGTCGAGCGCCTGGGCAATTGCTTCCTTGGGGCGGTAGCCGACGATCTGCTCGACTACTTGTCCACCCTTGAAAACCAGCAGCGTGGGGATGCCGGTCACTTTGTAGCGCATGGGGGTGGAGCTGTTGGCGTCGACGTCCATTTTGCCGATTTTGACTTTGCCCTGATAGTCCTTGGCCAGTTCTTCGACGATGGGGGCGATGGCGCGGCAGGGGCCGCACCAGGTTGCCCAGAAGTCCACCAGCACGGGCTTGTCCGATTTCAAAACATCCGCGTCGAAGTTCGCATCGGTGACTTCGACAATTCCATTGCCTGCCATAATTTTCTCCTCGTTGTAACGTCGCGTTTCGGCGGACGCTCCCATGTTCTGGAAACAACGAGCGGTCATAGCCGGGGCCCGACGAACTTTAGCATTACGATTTCAGCACGATCTATAAATGCTCGCCCCGAGCTGGGGCCAACCCTTAATCGTACCACCTGCCATTGGATGCATGGGGCTCCGGGAAGGTCGCAAAAGGGGGTCGCCGCAGAGTGGGCGAAGCGAACTGGGATAAAGCAATAAAAAAGCGCCTCGGACTTTTCAGTCCAAGACGCCTCGGCAGCCCTCCCCCAGAACTGCCAAACCACGAAATGGATAGTAGAGAACTACTCATTTCGTGTAAACGTCACTTTGGTAATCGGAGTTTTCCCGCGCGCAAGGGCCGAATCCGGCAGAGTTTTTATGAGAATTGATCAAGAGCTACTGCTGCTTGTGCCAAGTCTGCCCGTCATCACTGGTGGTCCAGGCCGACGCATTCGAGGTGGTCACCGTCCCGTTGCGCGGGTCGGAGAACTGAATGCTGACAATGTCTCCAGTAAGCGTGATGCCAGCGTCAGACGGAACTACGCGGACCCAGAGATTGCCGCCGTCCATGGTGTGATACAGAACGCCCGCGGAGCCTCCCGCCCAGACTTCGGCGGCGTTGGAGGATATGGCGAGGGCGCGGAAGATTACAGGCGCAGGCGGCGCGGGTGCGGACTTGGCATCCGCCTTCGTTTCGGTCCGTGCCCGGGAATTTTTCGTGACCATTAACTCGGACTTCGATTGGCTCACAAGATTAAAACTCATAGAACCATCCGCCGCCAGGTTCACATCGATCCAGGTCTTGCCTCCGTCGAGCGAACGCTGCAACGCGCCGTTGGCGGCGATGGTCCATCGCGGCGCCGGACTCTTTGTGTCAGCATAATTACGCAGCTCAGCTGACTCAGCCATGCCGTTCACTTGGGGTAAGGTCGGCTTTGCTCGGACCACGGCTTCACTCTGCTCACCCGACGACTGCAACTTCTCTTCTGCGGCCTGATTTCGAACGAGTTGATCCTGAGTGGCGTTCTGCGCAGCAGTTTCCGTCTGAACCATCGGAACTGCGCCCGAAACTTCCACTACCTCACTGGCGGCCGAGACAGGCGGATTCTGTTTCAGAGGCGCGGCGTTAGCAGCACTTTGCCCCGCAGGAGCAGACGCGAAAGCCCGGTCCGGCGTGACATCGCGGTGCACAGGGCCGCCAATCGTGGCTCCGACTGAAGAGCCGGCACCGATGCCGCCCGCAACTCCGCCGTGAAACTGGTTAGAGGGCGGAAAAACTACGCTTGGGCTGGCCGTGGCTTTATCCGATAGCGCTTGGGCGGAAACCACCTTCTTTCGCATCTCCATGCGCTTTCCCGCCTCCCCCGGTGCAAGTGTCAAAGCCGATTTTGGCTGGGAAGATGTTGGCGGAGCGGATGTTGACAGAGAAAGCGGCGCACTTTGTTCGACCGAGGCCAATTGATCCCGCGGTACTAAACGGGTAGCTACCATCGTTTTTTGCTGGCGGCGGCTGAATTGCAGAACTCCGATCGACGTAACCGCGAGAAGTCCCGCAGCCAGCACTCCCCATCGCAGAACCGGCCAGCGTAACCAGCGTGCCTGCGTCTGGCGGCTGAACGTATTAGGCGCGGCGACTTCCGTGGCGGGCAACGCGAGATGAACAATTTCCCTGCAATCGCCGCATTGCGCAAGGTGCCGCAGCACGTGATCTCGCTCGCCAACGGCGAGGGAGCGCTCGGCAAAAGCCGTGAGCAGGTCGGCATCGGGATGCGTCTCTTCCGGCATTGATCCCGGCCGCTGCAACCGGTCGCGCACGATTTTGGGGACGTTCTGCATTTCAGCTTCTAGCTCTTAGACTTTAGCTCTCAGCTCGGCTTTCTCCGACTCTGCGGTAGAAAGCCTATCCGGAGTCTTCCCTGGTTCTGACCTGCACCTTCTTTTCTGAGAACGCTTCTGGCCCGGAATCTTGCGCCAGGCTGCGGCGAATATCAACCTGAAGGTCCCGAACATCCACATCCAGGGCCTCCTCGGCCTGGCGGCGCGACATGCCTTGCTGGGTCAGGTGCGCCAAAATCTTCTTGCGCAAGGACTTGCCCATCTTATCCACCTTGCGGCTGATGGTGGATTCGTGCACACCCAGCATGCGGGCGATCTCGGCCAGGGTGCGGCCGTCGAGGTAATACACCGCCAGCACCATGCGGTCTTCGCTGTCGAGCCCAGCCAGAGCGGCATCCGTAGCCGACTCCAGGCGCCGGTCGGCGGGGCGCACCGGCTCCGGTTCCGGCGCCGCAAGTTGTACGCCCTCTTCACTCTCTTCTTCCAGACTGACCAAACGCTTGGTGCGGCGATATCGGTTTACGAATTCCTGGGCCAGAACCGTGCGCAGCCAGCCTTCGAGCGAGCCGCGTCCGGTGAACGAAGCGAGCTTCGAAACGCGTTCTCCTTCGCGCGTACTCGTGCCGTAAAGCTCCGCATAAAGGCTGTCGGCAAGATCGCGCGCGGCGGAGTCCTCGCGCGCAATTCGCAGCGCCGAAAGATAAAGCTTCTCGCGATACCGAGTGAGAAACACTTCCCAGGCGGGGTTGCTACCAGCGGCGCAGGCCCGCGCCAGAGCCAGTTCCTCGACGCGCAGCGTCAGCAGAAAACTGCGTGCCTCGCCTTCGCTGCACCCCGCGGGCAAATATTTTGTGGCCACATCGCCGAGAACTTCAGCGAAAGATTCGCGGGACAATCCGATCTGGTCGCAGCAGCTCTTCGCGTGCAATTCCTGCAGCGCATCGGCGACTGCCGATTGTACTGCGGCGGAAATCGGTTTCATGACGGGCATTTAAGACAAGAAGACGGTGCGACGGTTGGTAACCCGATGTTACCAATTGATTAGACGCTTTCCATAATAATTTCGGGCGCAAGGCTTAACTTATTCGGCGTTCTGCCACAAGAGTCGAGATGAGCGGCTGCGTTGGACGGTGCGCCCCGTGGAGCTGGCTACAGCCCTCTGGGAGCGGGACGCACCGTCCGCGAGCGGAGGGAAATTTATGCGTCCAAGATTGATTGCTGCGGTGATCGCTTCGGTGACGGGATTAGTCGTCGTGGCCGTAATACTGCCTTGCTTGAACTTGCGGCCGGTTCATGCCGGAGAGCAGCCTTCTGTCTCCGGCTACAAAGTGCTGGAGCCGATCCGGCATGGAAGTTTAACCGTGTTCCCCATAGTCGCGCCCAAGTCCTATGCCACCGGCGAATTTATGACGCTGGACGAAGGTCTGCGCTCTGGCGAAGTGGTGGTGACGGAATATGGAAATGTTCGCGGCCTAATGCGGCGGCATCCTACGCCAGCAGTGCAGCGCGAGAGCGGCGCTGAGGTAAACCGGCTGGTGCTGGTGAATAACTCGAAGCGACCGCTGCTGCTGCTGGCCGGCGAGATTGTTACCGGCGGCAAGCAAGACCGCGTAATCGGCAAAGACCGCATCGTTCCAGCAGAGAGCGATCCGGTGGATCTGAGCGTGTTCTGCGTGGAGCCCGGACGGTGGGTCGCCACCAGCGATCACTTCGGAACGTCCGGAGCAACATACGGAGGAGCGGTCGGAGGCCCAATTCACGGGGCAGTGCCCGGCACGATGATGGCTCAACCTTCGGTCCGCGCTAAAGCCATGGGTGACAAAGATCAGAACCAGGTTTGGGCTGAGGTGAGAAAGCAGCAGCAGTCGATGACGGTCGAAGTGTCAGGATCGGCTCCGATGGTCAGCACCGACGAGATTCGCTCAACCAGTTCCTACGCCCGCGTCATGGAAAACAAAGACGTGAAGCAAAAGGTGGACGAGATCGCCGCACCCATCCAACACAATTATGAAAGCCTGATCAAACAACTGCGCGATCGCAACGCAGTGGGCGTGGTGGTTGCGGTGAACGGGCGCATCATCTGGGCCGATGTTTTTGCCAGCACCGAGCTGCTGGAAAAATATTGGCCGAAGCTGGTGCGCTCGTATGCGTCCGAAGCAGTGGTAATGCGAGCTAAAGGCGGCGAAGCCAGTATGACCCAAGCCCAGGCGTTTCTGACGGACATGGAAGGACGCCGCGAGACCATCGAGAGCGAACCCGGAGTCTACCGACACACCGAAGTGAATGGAGACGGATTCAAAGCATTTGCGTTGACGTCACTGCTGCCAAAGACAGGATTCGATGTTCACGTGGCCAAGATGGCGGAATAGCAGGGTCAGGAGTTAGGGAAGTCAGGGTCGGTAAAATCGCGCGCGCGTCCTCAGCACTTCGTGCCAGTGCAAGGCTTCCCAGAGCTGCGGAACAACCTACTGAGGCGTGCAGTGAGGTGCGAAGGCGTGCAGTAACGTGGAAGAGCGGCCCTTCCAGGGCCGCGTCAGATCAGCTTCAAAAGATTGCGGCTTTAGCCGCTGTGTTCGTTTCCGCGTGTTCCTCGAGACATCATTCTCCGGGGCTGAAGCCCGATTTGTTTGGAGTGCTGAACGCGGCGCTAAAGGCGCCGCTCTTCCACGGTGCTGGATCCGTTATAGTTTGGCTATCCTAAGATATCCGTGATCATTGCCCGCTGCTACCTGCCGTTTGATACCAACTCCGCCAGGCGTTCGAATCATTCGGCAGATGCTGGTGGGTAATATCAGCCAGCGCCTGAAAGGCCCACGCATGGGTTCTGGCATCGAGCGCGGGATCGCTGGAATAGTTGATCAGTTGCGGGACAGCGCTAAGCCGCTGCTCGTGGCTCAACATGCCGGACTCCGCGAGACTGCACGCGGCACGCTCACGCACCACCGGAGATGGATCGTCATGCATCGCCTGCAGCAGCGGCACAATGGTGGAGGTGGTTCCCACAAGGGCCAGACCTTCGGCGGCCCAGCGGCGTGAATCTTCATCAGAATTTTGCCCGGAGTCCTTCAGTTGCGCGCTCAGCACTTGCACAACGCGATCGGTCTGAACTCCGCGGTTGCCGAGCAGACCCAGCGACCATAGCGCCCAAACTTTTTGCGCGTGATCGGAGGAATTAGTCTGGCGAACAAGCGCGTCTACACTGGACTCGCTCTTGCTGAGTCCGTAGGCCGCAAGCTGCACTTCGATAGCGGAGGCACGCACGCTGGGATCGGGTGAATTGAGCGCAACCGTGGTCAGGTCGCTGAGTTGCGGATCCCACTTAATTTTCCCGCGCCAGCTATCAAGGCGTGACTGAATCTGGTTTACGGCCCCGTCGTCGCGGCTCACGGCACGCGTGAGCAGGATCTCAGCCTGCTTTTGCGGGCGCTGCCGATCCAGATCGCGATCCGCAGTGCCGGCGTTTCTATCCGCAAGCTTGGCAGTATGCCAGGAATTTTTTGGCGGCGAGAATATCTGAACGGTCTTTCCCCACACCGCCGCCGCCCCTCCACCGCTGACAAAGACCGCCAGCAGTACTCCTGCGACAATCGCGGCGACTTGAGGCCAGTGCCGGGCGCCCAATGCTGATCGTTGCTCGGACGCGGGACGCTCCGGCGCAGCTACTGGAGATCCATCCATAACATGAGTTTAGGGACAGCCCAAAATAGGGTAAAGTTACTTCTGGACCCCGCCTCTAAGAACTTAGATGGCTGAGACCGCTCTGAAGATGGCGGCTTACTCATTTTCAGAGGGCTTTCGGGATTCGCGGATTCTGAACGTCGCGGAACAAAATATGGTTACAAAGGGGAATTTTATGCGCCATTGCTTGCGTGCATCGCTCGTATTGCTGGTCGCGGCTTTAGCTCTCGCGGCGGCCGGTCCGGGATATAAAGTTGTGAACACTTTTAAAGTCGGAGGCGATGGTGGCTGGGACTATTTAACCGCCGACGCAGCCGCTCGCCGCCTGTATGTTTCGCGGGCGACCCACGTCATGGTGATCGACCTCGATTCCGGCAAGACCGTGGGCGACATTCCAGACACACCCGGAGTTCACGGCATCGCCCTGGCTCCTGAGTTAGGACGTGGATTTACCAGTAACGGTCGCGAAAACACCGTCAGCATCTTTGACATCAAGACGCTGGCCACCAGCAGCAAAGTAAAAGTTGGAGAGAATCCCGACGCGATTCTTTATGATCCCGCGACCAAGCGTGTATTCACCTTCAATGGCCGCAGCCAGGATTCCACCGTTATTGATGCCACCAATGGCACTGTGCTGGGCACCATCAAGCTCGACGGCAAGCCCGAGTTCGCGGCCAGCGACGGCAAGGGCGGAGTATTCGTCAACATCGAGGACAAAAGCGAATTAACGTCCATTGATTCGAACAAAATGTCGGTTAAGCAGTCGTGGCCGCTTGCGCCTTGCAAGGAACCAAGCGGGCTTTCGATGGATGTGAAAAATCGCCGCCTCTTCGTGGGCTGCGATAACAAGATGATGGCAGTGGTCAATGCCGATACCGGCAAGGTATTGGCGACGCCGGCGATCGGCGACGGGGTGGATGCAACCGCATTCGACGACGGAACTGGAACGGCATTTGCCTCCTGCGGTGAAGGTGTGCTGACAGTGGTCCATGAAGACTCGCCCGACAAATTCAGCGCGCCGGAAAATGTTCCGACCCAGCAGGGCGCGCGCACGCTGGCGCTCGACTCGAAGACGCACAACGTCTTCGTTGTGACCGCCAAATTCGGTCCGCCGCCTGCGGCAACGGCCGATAATCCGCATCCGCGGCGGACCATCGTGCCCGATAGCTTTGTAGTTCTGGTGGTAGGCAAGTAAGAAAGCTTCTTCACCACAGAGTCACAGAGGCACGGAGAAAATCAAAACACTTAATGGTTTTCTCTGTGACTCTGTGGTAAAAGCTTTTGATTCGTTGCTCGAACGACCGTTCGGTTGCTTGGCTGATGGTGGACGTGTATCATCTCTCCTCTGCCGGTCCCGATTCTTCTGCTTTGACTCGGTCATCTAAATTGCTTCGGAGCCTGTGAGGTTTTGCCGATGACGACTTCGGACGACAAGTTTTACCATGCGCGAATTACGCAACGCGTCGACTTCGCGCCCGACCTGTGGATGATCCGCGTTCAGACCGGCGAGCACTTCAATTTTCAGCCCGGCCAATATGCCACGCTCGGTGTCGAAGATGGCGGCAAGCGCGTGGAGCGTCCTTATTCGATCGCTTCGTCGCCGGCAGAAGACGAAGTTGAATTTTTCTTTGAACTTGTTCCCGAAGGCGCACTTACGCCCAAACTTCACAAGCTGCAATCGGGGGACGAACTGCTCATGCGCAAGATTCCAAAGGGACGCTTCGTGCTCGAGACCACCAATGGGCGCAACAATCATTTGCTGGTATCGACTGTCACAGGGGTCGCTCCGTTTGTGAGTTTTGTGCGAACGCTTTCGAAGGAATGGAAAGAAGGCCGTTTCGACGGCACTCACAAATTGTTCTTGCTGAACGGTGCCAGCCGTCCTTGGGAATTCGGCTATAAAGACGAGCTGATCAAGTTCGCGGAAGAGCTTCCCTTCTTTAAATATGTTCCGACGGTGAGCCGTCCTTGGGAACATCCTGACTGGCCGGGCGAGATCGGACGCGCTGACGATATCTTGCGCAAATACGCCGACTCGTGGGGACTCGACGCGAGCAATACTCATGCGTATCTGTGCGGGCATCCTGACATGATAGCGAATAGTAAAGCGATCTTGAAGCGTCGCGGCTTCCTCGACAAGACCGCGATCAAGGAAGAGATTTACTGGATCCCGCCGAAGTAGTTGCTAGTACTATGTGGAAAGCGGAAATCTGCGATCAACTTTCTGCGGGCGCGAATACTACCAGCAATGTCACTTCTTCTTTGACGTCGTAGAAACGATGGTCGACTTCGGCCGCGACAAAAATCACGTCCCCTGCGGAAACTTCCCGATCGTCGTCACCTGCCTTGAAGCGTGCCCGGCCGCGAGCCACGTAGTAGATTTCATCTTCGTGATGCGGACGTTGCAGATCCGTCGATCCTGCGGGCAGAACGTAGAGACCGGCGCTCATCGCCGGAACGCGGAGGAACTCATGATACGGCTTGCCGCTCTCGGCGCGCTCTTTCTCCAGTTCCGCAAGAACAGAAAATTGAACGCCTCGCGTGATCATCGATCGTCTGTCTTCTTGAGCGCTCATGTGGCTCGGTTCACATCAACAATCCGCCCAGCACCAGGTCGGTGAACTGCGGTACCAGATTCTGCGCGTGCAGTTCGCCTTCCGGCTTGTACCACTGATAAATCCAATTGATCATGCCGAGCAGTGCGAACGCGGCGGCCCGCGGGCTCACTCTTCCAGAGGCGCGGTGTGACTTCTGCACCTCGGCGATCAGATTCTCGAGGAAGTGAACATAATCTTTTTTGCGGGCGTTGATGCGTTTGCGCAGCGCTGGCGGCAGCGGATGGTTCTCGTGCAGCATCACAGTGATTTCGCGGTCGCGCGGGCTGAGCACGACTTCGATGTGCAGGCGGATCAGCGCCCGCAACCGCTCTTCGGGATCGGCGATGCCGCGCACGGGATCGAGCACGCGCTGCTGCGTGATCTCCATGGCGTGGTTCATGATCTCGAAGAGGATTTCATCTTTGCTCTGAAAGTGGTGGTAGAGACCTCCTTTGCTGAGCTTGAGGGCGGCGGCGACATCGTTCATGGAAGTCGCGTCGTAGCCGCGCTGCTGAAACAGGCGCGCGGCGGTGCGCAGAATTTCCTGCCGGGAATCGACCACGGTCTCGCGAGGCATTGGGTGACATGGTAAACAGTTGCGGGCAGGAATGCCAACAGCAGGGGTCAGTGGGCGGGGTAGTTCTTAGCTTCTGGTCACTGGTTGCTGGCTTCTAACGGAAGCTCTTCATACTAGCGGCATTTTGCTGCGGCGAAACGGACCATGCCGCTCCCATCTGAAGTATTCTAGAAAGCCAGCGATGGGTCGTTTACTATGGGCGACCAGTTCAGGAATTTGAGAAATGGACGCAACCACACAAACCGATCAGCCGGATGACCTCGGGTATGCCGAAAGGGCCGCTGCTCCTTGCGTGTTCGTGCTATTTGGCGCGGCTGGAGATTTGACCAAGCGCAAGCTGGCGCCATCTCTCTTCAATTTGGCGAAGGCAAAGCTGCTCTCCGACAACTTCGCGGTGATCGGCGTTTCAGTCGACGACTTGAGTCTGGAGGACTTTCGCCGCCAGGTTACCAGTTTCCTGCCGGTGGGAGTTGACTCGGCTGCCGCTCTGGATTGGTTCCGCAATAGGCTGTTCTACGAGCGCGGCGACTTTGCCGATCCCGGTATGTTTGCGAGACTGCGAGAACGACTCGCCGCAATCGACGCGGAACAACATACGGAGGGCAACTATCTTTTCTATCTGGCGACGGCGCCCCGGTTTTTTTCGCAGATAGTGCAGCAATTGGGAGCAGCCGCGCTTTCGCGCCAGGAAAACGGACACTGGCGCCGGGTGGTAATCGAAAAGCCCTTTGGACAAGATCTGGAATCTGCCCAGGCGCTGAACCGCGATATCAAGAGCGTGCTGCAAGAAAATCAGATCTATCGCATCGATCACTATCTGGGCAAAGAGACGGTACAGAACATCATGGTCTTCCGGTTCGATAACGCTATTTTCGAGCCCATCTGGAACCGGCGCTACATTGACCATGTACAAATCACGAACGCCGAAACCGTAGGCGTGGAGCAGCGCGGCGGGTACTTCGACACGGCGGGGACGTTGCGCGACATGGTTCCCAACCACGTGATGCAACTGCTCAGCTTGACCGCGATGGAGTCGCCGGTGTCTTTTCAGGCGGATGCAGTTCGCAATGAGCAGGCAAAAGTTTTGCATTCGATTCAGCCGCTGACTTCGGATGACGTTTTGCAGCACAGCGTGCGCGGCCAATACGGCGCGGGACAGCTGAATGGAGGAAAAGTTGCGGCCTATCGGGCAGAGCCAGGTGTCGCAGCGGAATCCCGCACCGAAACGTTTGTAGCCCTGAAACTTAACATCGATAACTGGCGCTGGGCCGGGGTGCCATTCTATTTCCGGACGGGCAAGCGTCTGGCCCAGCGCCATACGGAGATTGCCATCCAGTTCAAACGCATGCCGTTCGAACTTTTCCGCAACGCCCCCTTCCATAAGCTGCACACCAATACGCTGGTGATACAAATCCAGCCGGTGGAAGGAATTTCGTTGAGCTTTGGGGCAAAGATTCCAGGACCTCTGTTGCGGGTGGGGTCGGTGGACATGAGTTTTGAATATTCCAAGTATTTTGGAGCCGACGCCTATACGGGCTACGAGGTTTTGCTGTATGACTGCATGATCGGAGATGCAACTCTGTTCCAGCGGGCCGATATGGTCGAAGCTGGGTGGAGCGTGGTAGATCCAGTCCTGGACGTTTGGAGAGCGCTGCCGCCGCGGAAGTTTCCGAATTACCCTTCCGGCAGCTGGGGACCGGCGGAGGCCGACCAACTGTTGCAAGCGGACGGCCGCCAGTGGAGGAAGATAGAGCCATGATTCTTGCAGGCGAGATCGGCGCGACGCGCACCAGGCTGGCTGCTTTCGAGACCGAAGGTAACCGGCTGCAACGCGTGGTGGAAAAAAACTACCCGAGCCAGCAGCATGACGGATTATCCGGCATTCTTGCTGATTTCATAAAAACCGAAGGCATTCCTGTTCACAGCGCATGCCTTGGCGTTGCCGGGCCAGTACGAGCGGGACGAAGCAAGATTTCCAACCTGCCCTGGGTAATCGATGCGCGCGAAGTGGCCCAGCAACTTAGACTGCCTTCGGTTGGTCTGCTCAACGATCTGGAAGCTTACGCTTATGGAATCGACGGCCTGGATTCGAAAGACTTCATCACCTTGAGCGAAGGCTCCGAAGATGCTGAAGGCAACCGGGCGGTAATCTCGGCCAAAACTGGTCTCGGCATGGCCGGGCTTTACTGGGATGGTTTCCGGCATCATCCTTTTGCTTGCGAAGGAGGGCACGCCGACTTCGCTCCGAGGAACGATCTTCAAATGGAATTGTTGGCCTACCTTCAGAAGAAGTACGGCCGCATCAGCTGTGAGCGAATTCTCTCCGGGCCCGGGATCAAGAATATTTACAACTTTCTACGCGATGCGCACAAAGCCGAAGAACCGGAATGGTTGCGAACGCAGATGAGCGTTGCGCCCGATCCTCCGGCTCTGATATCGCAAACGGCGTTGGAGGGTAAGGCCGCAATCTGCGATCAGAGCTTGTCGATTTTCGTCAGCGTCTTCGGGGCGGAAGCTGGGAACTGCGCCTTGAATTTCATGTCGACCGGCGGGATTTTCATCGGGGGCAGCATCGCCGCAAAGATCGTCCCCAAGATGAAAGATCCTTTGTTCATGGAGTCTTTCCTGGACAAGGGACGTATGGCAACTATCCTGAAGGATATGCCGGTGAAGATCGTGGCGAATGACGATTGCGGCATGATCGGTGCGGCGCGGTACACGCTCGTGCAGAAAGCATTTCGCACAACGGGCCGTGATTGAAGATCCCTTCGCACCAACCAGCTGATGACCGCGAGTAGCGTACCAATGGCTTCGTCACTGCCGCGGGTGCCAACTACTCCGAGTAGCGGTGCCCTGACTGTTCCCAGCAGCCAAATAGATTCAACAAAATTGCTCTGAAGTCAAAGAATGGAGCACCTTTGTCGGCAACACAATTTTCTGGCCGTTCCCTTCGTGCAATGGTAGGGTTTGTCGAAAGAAAGTTGCGGTGGTCGCCAGTCTGAAAAAGCAAGTTCCCCCAGGGTAATCAAGAATTCTTGTGCAGAGGTGACAGGATGGGACAGGCAACAAGGTGGCAGCGGCGTTTCCTGATCAATTGCTCGGCTGCAGCATTGTTTTTGGTATCGGCGTGTGCTTCCCAAGAGGCGGCGAAGCCTGAGCCTGCGATCCCATTCGCCGATGATCTGAAAAAATATCCCGGATTGCTCACGGAATTGGGCCACCTGGTTGAAGCTCTGCAGAAGAATGTTCAACTTCCTCCTGCTCGCACGCAGAGCCGTTTATTGCCACAACTCCCCACGGCGACAACGTATTACGTCGCCTTCCCAAATTACGGCGAGACTGCCCATCAAACGTTGGAGACACTTCGTCAGGAACTGAAGGCGAGCCCGGTGCTGCGGGATTGGTGGCAGCACGGAGAACTGAGTTCGGCTGGACCTAAGCTGGAGGACTTCCTGGGAAAGTTCTATGAGGTATCGCAATATCTGGGCGATGAGGTGGTCGTGTCCGGTGAAACGGGAGGGATAAAGGAACCGGGCGCGGCAAAACTCGACTTGCTGATTGTGGCCGAGGTGCGCAAGACGGGGTTGGAGAATGTCCTGAGGCAGATGATGAAGGACCTCTCAGATGGATCGGAGTCTCCCGTGCGCGTTCTGGATCCACGGGAATTAGCTCAGGCAAAGAATGGAACTGCGACAACACAACTGGTGGTGTTAGTGCGTCCGGATTTCGTCGTGGCAACCCGGAGCCTGGAGGCGTTGCGGGGCTTCAACAAGTTTTTGGATGCGAAGGCCACCGATTTTGCCTCCACGCCGTTCGGCCAGCGCTTAACGGACGCATATCACGATGGAACTTCGGCCTTGATGGCTGCCGATCTGCACACAATCATCGGTCAGATGTCGATTGGGACAAAGCAAGATCAAGAAATGCTGGAGCGCACTGGGTTTAAAGATGCGAAGTATGTGGTTTGGGAGTACACGCATAAGGTCGGCGTATCAGGCAGTCAAATGGAATTGAGTTTCGTGGGCCCGCGGCATGGTATTGCTTCGTGGCTTGCAGCTCCTGCGCCGCTCGGCGGCCTGGATTTTGTCGCTCCGAAGGCGGCCATCGTGGGCAGCGTGCATCTCAAGAATCTGGCAGAGATTTTCGACGACATCAAAGATCTTTCCTCTTACTCGAATCCAAATGCGCTCGCCGGCGTTGCCCAGATGGAACAGGCGATGCATCTCAGCCTACGGGACGACTTGCTCAGCCTGCTCCCGGGTGAAATCACCGTGGAGGCGGAGGGTTTAGCCGAAACCAAACCGGAATGGAAGATTATTTTGCGCGTCAGCGATGCTGACCATCTTCAGAAAACACTGGCGACGATCCTGGCAACCATGCCGTTTCAGACGATGCAGTTCGAGGAAGCCGGAATTACTTATCACTCATTCTCGATTCCCAATCCCCAAAAGCCGGTGCAGATTGTTTACGCCTTTGCAGACGGATACCTGATCGTTGCGTCCAGCCATGATACGGCGGCGGCGGGCATTCGCCTGCACAAATCCGGCGAATCATTTGCCAAGTTTGCGAAATTTAAAGAGTCTCTTCCTGCAGGGCAAGCGGCAGACGTTTCCGCATTGCTATACGAAGACCCCGCCGCGGTGACCGCTTTGAATCTGCGCCGGCTGTCGCCGGAAATGGCACAAACTTTTTCGCGGCTGTCCCCTCCAACCTCGCCGATCGTGTTTCGCGCCTGCGGCGAGGAGAGCGTGATCCGCGGCGTCAGTACCAGTGCAGGGGCCGACATGAGCGCGATTCTGGTAGCGGCAGCAATCGCGATTCCAAACCTGATGCGAGCCAGGATCGCGGCCAATGAATCGTCCGCCGTAGCCACGGTGCGTACGGTATTCGTAGCCCAAGTCACTTATTCCGGAGCCTATCCGGAGAAGGGATATGCAGCCGATCTGGCGAGGCTTGGGCCGGACTCACGTGGCCCTTCTCATCAATCGGCCGAACACGCCAGTTTCCTGGATGCCGCCTTAGGCAATGCAAGCTGCACGTCAGACGCGTGGTGTCCGAAGTCCGGATATAACTTCCGTCTTACGGCAGAGTGTAAGCCGCCTGCGCGCGTTTGCAAGGAATTTGTGGTCATCGGAACTCCGGTGAGCCCCAGTACGGGGACCAGAAGCTTCTGTTCCACCTCGGATGGGGTCGTTCGGCAGAAACTGGGCCCGCCCTTGACTTCCGCGATCAGACCCTCGCAATGCCTGGAGTGGGTGCCTCTGCAGTAAAGACGCGTTTTGGCGTTAACGCAGGAGGAATTCGCCGTCCCCTACATCCCCCCGGCACTCTCCGGGATTGGGAGCCAGGCCGCGCGCAACCGGACCGGCCGACTCAAGCTTATTTGAAGATCATTGCCTGCGAGCCGGAGCGAGGGGAGCGGTTGTTGAATGGAAGGCTTTAGTATCTCGCAAAGCCTCCTACGAGCAAATGCCGCTCACCTGAACCTCGCAGCGCGGCTGCCAGTCCGAAGTACCATAACATGTGCATATAGGTAGTATTGTCGGCTTTGGGTACCGCCGCAAGTAACATGAGGATTGGAAGCAGGGCGTTATCGACTCCTTTCAAAGATCTACCATTGGTCCTCTAGTTTGGCCGCCGCTTGAGATAGCTCCAAGGTTTCCATCATGGAGGCCTCCACCCAGCGGACATATTATTCTACTTATATGCAATGTGTTGCGCTCGCTTATGGCCCTTGTGATGGCGCATTACTATCTCCATTACTTGTAACTGATTACTTATGTCGGGAGAGCGTGAAGTGGAATCTCAATTGCCTACTAACACTACCTATCCTCTGGCCGTGATCTTACCAAGGGCTCTTTCCCACTGACCAAGTGCAGAGCTCCAGGAGGTTATATGAAGACTCGGGCCAGATTGCGACTCTCTTTGGTGATCCCATTTGTGGGATGCGTACTCGTTGTGAACGTTCCTTCTGCGAGTGCCGACTTCCTGCTTTCTGACTTCAAGCACACAGAGACAATAACGAACAACACGGGGAAAACGGCTAACGATCTGCACGTCACCGCCCTTCATCCGATAACTGATGGAGCGCCCACGTCCAATCGGTTTGGGGTCGGCACCAACAGTCTGTTTGGCATGGACTTTAACGGTGCAACTTGTCCACCAAATAAAAAAGCCACAATCAATTGGGGTTCGAAGTTCGCGACGGATGGGACTATCGGCGGGAACTGGACGGCCAACGGGACCAACATCGGGAACTTCGGAGGGGTGGAGGTTGGCGTACTCTTCCAGAATAACGGTGGCGGATCAGTAACGGTCACCTTCGTTAACAGTACTGGTGGACCCGTTTCGTATTCAGGCTTGCAAATTTTCACGGGCGCGAGCGGAGTTCTCTTCACAAACAGCCTTTACGTGCAGGGTGAAACAACCGGAACACCGGTCGGCTTACTGGTATCCAGTTCTGGGACTTTTGCCGCCGGTGATACCACTATCGCGACGTTCATGCCGTCACTGACCGGGTATAATGCTGGCTCCGTAAATCTGGGCGGGAACTTCGTTGGCAGTGGATTGTTTGCCACGGGCGGCAGCGCGGTTCCCGAACCAGCGACACTGTTTCTATTTGCGACCGGCGTGATCGGCCTAGCGGGCGCTGCCCGACGTCGGCTCCGGAGGTAAGTGTCTGTTCCGACCGGGCATTTTTGGACAAGGACAGCGACTCCGAGCCGTGGGTGCTTGCCTTATTTCTGCGGTGCTGCTTGCTAGTGCGCAGACCGTCCGAGGTTGCGAGGCGTTAATTGCTATTGGCTTGGTGCCCGTCTGCCTAGCCTTGAAGCCGCAACGTTTTTTGCGAACGTGGATGATGCTGGGAGGCATGTATGGTGTATATGTAGCCCTTGCTGTTTCTTGGCTTACGTATACCGGCAAGGGCTACGGCTGGATTCTCCTAGGCGTATCGCTATACGGAGTGAGTTTCTTGTCGATCCCGGCGGCCTGCTGCTGGGCAATTCGCCTTTCAGAACCCAGTGCGCGCCTGTTGTTTTTGCCTGTGGCGTGGGTCCTGATGGAGTTTACGCAACGCCTTACCTTGCTTCGCCTGACATGGGTTCAGCTTGCTGATCCGCTTGCGAAGTGGCCCGTGCTCTCCCAAGCTGCAGCTTTGGGCGGGCCTGAGATTCTCAGTTACCCCGTAGTCGCGATCAGCGCGGCCATTGCCGTCGCGTGCCTAAAGGGTTCGAGAAGGGTCAAAATAGTTGCTGCTTCACAAGGGCTCGGAACGCTGCTGATGACGGTGATCTTCGGCATCGTGCATCTCAATGCCGAGCCAATACACGGTCCAACCGTTCGCATCAGCGTCATACAACCAAACGTTTCCCAACTGGAGAAGTGGGATCACGGAAAGCGTCCGGGCGTGTTGGCTGAACTGGATGGTTTGATCGATGGAACCATCGACCGGAACCCGGATATTTACGTCTTGCCTGAAACCGCGGTGACAGGATTCGTACGCTTCGAAGATGACCTAACTGACTGGGTCAAGCGAACTGTAGTACGCTTGCGTCGTCCTGTCCTCTTTGGGACCCTTGATCGGACTCAGGACTCGTCACAAACCTACAACGTGGCGATCATGGTGACGCCTTACGACACGGTGACCACCTATAGGAAGATTCACCTAGTGCCCGTTGCGGAATACATCCCACGCCTTGGCCCCCTACGAAGACTCCTCGTTTTGGCCAGAGGGGGGCCGGATGAGTTCACCCCCGGAAACGAACGTACTCTATTCGATTTGCCAGGAAATATTAAGTTTGCCACGCTGATCTGCTTCGAGGACATCTTTCCAGATCTTGCAAGGAGCTTTGTTTCCGGCGGCGCCAAGGGGTTGATCGTGCTGACTAACACTGAATGGTTTAAGAAGTCCAGCCAGGGCTGGGAGCACCTGCGACGCGCCCAACTGACGGCAATCTCTGTGGGGGTTCCTATGATTCGTTGCACGAACAGCGGGATTTCCGCTGCGATAGACAGAAACGGACGCATCCTCGCAACTGTGAAAGCGGCCGACGGGAACCTTCTTATGGTCGCGGGGGCAAGCGTTTTCTCGGTCCCCCTCGACCAGACTGAAACGGTTTACCGACGATTCGGAGATTCATTGCCCCTCATGGCGCTTTGTCTTGTTATTGCGATCAGCATAGCCGCAACACGCCTTGCCCATCCAAGGATGAAATAGTGCTCCTCCTTTTGAGGTAATTACGTTCCTTCGAAGTGCTCTATGAGTCCGTGCAGCCCTCAAGGATGGGGGTTAGCGCTGGCGGCCGCCGAGCAGGGCGTAGATTCCCGCTGTTTGGCCGAGGAAGGTGCGGAAGGCGCGCATGGCGTCGGAGATGCGGCCCCCGCGTTCGACGATTTCCTCATAGGCGGCTTCGGCGTCCATGTTCCACTCCCAGGTGTCTTCGAAGGCCATGATCTGGGAGCTGGAGCGGGTGCCATCTTTTTCGGCGAAGAGAACGTTGTAGTCCTGGCGGCTGTTGAAGGGTGGGTCGAGGTGGATGAGATCGACAGGCTCGTCCTTGATGTGCTCGCCGAGGACGGTGAGGTTGTCGCCGTAAAAGAGTTGGTTCTTTTGCACTGCGCGCCATTCTAGCTGGAATGTTGCGCGGAAGGAATTTGATAGTTAGTGCCGTCCCTGCCGGGACTCGGTTCCCTTTTACTAGGCTCACCCCGGACTTCGTCCGGGGCTATCATATGCCGCCCCTTTCGGGGCTGGAGTCGGGTGATGCGTTCCGCGTTTAACCCGCTGCCCCCGAGCGGTGCCCGGCACCAACATGAGAATGCCTCTATCCGACCATGTGCTGCCGGCGCTATAGCGATCCCCTCGGCTTTGCTCGGGGCCGGTTCTTCGACTCGATTTGTCACGCGCTTCGCACGTGACAAATTCTGCCAGGATGACAGGTTTATGTGTTGGCGCTTTACGCGGCAGTGGACGCGCTTGTGGGCGCTTCCACTGACCGGGACATGTGCTTGAGGGTTTCTGAATGACGATCCGCCCTCGCGGTGATTTGCGGGGGCGGACCTGATCGCGTAATGTGCTCAGGTTCGGCCGTTCGGCCCTATCGACCGACAGTCGCCTTTGCCACCACCCTCTCTCCTTGAACGGTGGTTTGTACGGTCAATTGAGCCTGACCAATGCTCACAGTCGATGCCTGGTTTGGCAGAGTCAACCTTCCGCCAACGACCACGCCGTGCGGAGAGAACTGCACCGGCACAGTGAGTTCCCCCGCCTGCAGCGCTTTCAGCAGGGCAGCGTTTACCGGAACACTGATGCTTGCCGGCTGGTTCCCATCCGGAGGCTGATCGGCCACTCCCGGACCGTACATTCCGTAGGTGCCCACGTAGTAGGGGCTGGTGGGATTTATTTTGCCGCCCAGCGGCAAGCCGACGTAGACATCCCAAACTACCCCGGGTTGAGTGGGAGCCGTTACGCCGCTGTATACCAGGTACAAAGTGTCCGCGCTGTTTTCGGCGTAAGCGATCAGCTGCTGCGCCAGTTGTGAGCTGACTGTGAATTCGAAGTAAAAAGGTCCCGGCCCAGGCGGCAGAAGACACGGCGGATTGGGAATGCATTGGTCGATCACCACTGTGGAAGTGCCGCTGCAGCAGACCGGGGCGACACCGCAGAACTGGTTCACTTGCGGCGGCTCTCCCTGATAGGTGTAATTGAGTTGGGCCGCGGCGCGAACCACGTCACAACTCGTCATGTTCTGCTGGATGCCATTCTCGTCGAAAAATGTGAACACCTGGCCCTCCCACACCGGGTCGGTCACTGGATCGCAGCGCATTCCCTGTGCCAGCCAGACATCCCAGAGGCGATCGCAGTTCGCGTGGTGCAGATAGAAGATGGGATCCTGCGCCGCCGTGGTGATGCTGCCCATCAACCCACCGACTTGCACATGCACGCTGCCGTGCGGATTTTGGATGAGCGCATCGGCCCCTGATACTCCCTCGTATAGACACTGCGCGAGTGCTGCATTTACTCCCGGAGTCATGTTGCTCACGGTACCGGTTCCATTGTTCATGGACGCAGTTCGCCCGGCTACATTCAACACCGGACTGCCAGTAGGAGGATTCTGGAACATCGGAGGCAAACCCGGGTTCGCCTGCCAATCCCAGAACGGCAAGGCCCATGAAGTGTTGCCCGATTGCTTGCGGATGATCCGCTCGAACCAGTACAGATACATGCGATGCCAGGACCAGAAAAAATTGGTGCCGTGCTGGCAGGTGTTCTGTGCCAGCAGAGGCGCTGCCAGTGTGCCGTGAATTGCCGCCTGATACGTCCAACTGACCGGATTGGCCGCGGGTAGTGCCTTCATCGCAGTGATGGCATTTATATAGGAAGTGATTTCTCCGCTGGCGAGCGTGAGTCCGGCAACGTTAGGCCGCACCAATGGCACAGACGTTTGCGCGAACAATTTATCAACATTGAAGAGCGACTTTCCCGCCAGACTGAGCCCGGCGGTAGCGCCCGCGGTCGCCAGGAACCGGCGACGAGTGAAATGGTTTTTCATGATGTGACCTCCACAGATGGCTGGTTAGCGCCAGTGTCCCCCGGAGGCCTGGGTCTGGGGAATCGAGATCAGTTGATCTGCACTCACTGCGGGAAGATTGACTGACTCGAATCGATTTGAAGAGAGGGGGACTGCCGACCTCACCAGATTAAGGCGATGTTTAAATCGAGCCGGAGGATTGTCAAGCGCATAATCGAATGCGTCGTGGCGCGTTACGAACCGCGAAATACGCGCGGGATTTTACGAAAGGCGAACATCGGCGGTGGTCACATTCCCCTCGGCACTGTCCGGGATTCGGAGCAAGGGCGCGCGCAACCGGACCGGCCTACACAAGCCTATTTGAGGATCATCGCCTGCGAACCGGAGCAGTGGAGCGGCTATTGAATCAGAGGGCGCACGTTCTCGCGAGGTATAGCCATGGTAAACAGTTGCGCGGGGATTGCCAATGGGCGAATCAAGTACAGCGGCACGGTTGTTGAGTGGGCGTGCCCCGATAGCACACTTGGCACTGCGCGAAGGTTTCCGGACAGCAGTGGTTACATACGTCCTGATTTGAGGTGAACAGTACGTAGCGGATGCTACTAAGGCATGTGGGGCTTGATTTCTCACCCGGATGCAAAAGTAAACTAAATCCGGCAACAACGGCGTCGACCATGAAGTGGCCGCACCCGGGGCACCGGACGCTGAACTTGTTCATGCCAGTTACCTCCAAAAAAACAACATCTTCAGCGGAACCCACATAACATATGCGAAGAGTGCGAAGACTAAGCCTTCAGCGGCCACATCCCCGTAGCTGCCCATTCTCCAATAGTACCGAGCCATCCCGAATAAGAAAAAGTACGCGCTTCCGGCCACGATGAACAGGACGAGCAAGGCTCGATGGACAAAAAATGAGATCGCAGGTACGCAGCATGCTCCCGCGCAAAAAAGACCCAGCGCGCTGACAAATAAAAGGACTTTGCTAAGCGAGAGTACGAACTGCGTGTCCATAACGCCAAGCCAGAGAAGCAAGCAGGCGAGAAAACTCGCTACCCCAAACCAAACAGCGCGATTCAGAGCGTATTGCACATTACTGTTGTCTATAGTCAGTCCCAGATAGTTCATCAGCCAAGGATGTCCCCATACGGTTCTTCCGACGATGCTGAGGGCACAAACCGCCAGCGCCTGCCAGAGCACCTTGTTTACGACCGTAGGATTCACCGGTTCCCAAGACTGTCTGGGCACGAAGCGAGCTGACGAAGCCTTGACATCGTTTTGCAAGTGGTCAGTTGCCACTCCCGGCGGGGGAGAGTCAATCCTCGGCGCGCCGAGAGTGGTAAGTAACTTCTTCCACTCCCTCGCCTGCTGTTGCTCGATCGTCCAATCGACCGGGATTAGGTCACGAAGCCATTCCGGCAACTGTGTCTGTTTGAAGATCAGAGGGATTAACTTAGAATCGGTTCCCGCTGGATCCGATCTGCGCGCCATCAGGCTCTCGAACCCGACCATTCGATCACCATCGAAGTAAGCGGGGCTAATCACACAAACTGCCCGGCGACTCTCTTTGCCTGCCCTTGTCATCTCTAGGATTAGATTGCGGCCCGGCACGAAATCTGCCACGTCCAAAAGCACCCGTAACCCGGCTGATTCCAGCGCGGGAACAAACTGTTCTCTTACCCACGACATGTCCGGCTCGACCCAACGGTAACTGATGAAGACGTCATACTTATGATCCATACGCGGAAAGCTCCGAACTCACGGACAGGCCAAAACGGGGGAACGCTCCACCTGGAACCGGTTCCTAGAAAACCAACGGAACCAGATTCTTGATCTCGAAAAACGGCACTGATTGTACACCGAGTCCACCCAATTGCGACGTTGTGCACTGTTTCGCCAAGGTAATTGCGTGAACCAAACTTCACCTTGACATCGGCCTTCGTAGCAGATAACATTTACACAACCGACCGACCGGTCGGTTTGCCAAAAAGGAGCTTCCCCAGTGGCCACAATTTTCTACGAACACGACGCGAATCCCGACGCCCTGAAGGGCAAAACCATTGCCATCCTGGGGTATGGAAGCCAGGGACATGCGCAGGCGCAGAATTTGCGCGATAGCGGGTGCAAGGTGATTGTCGGGCTGGAGCCGAACCGGCCCAGCGCGGCGCAGGCGCGGGCGGATGGGATGGTGGTGGTGGCTCCGGATGAGGCGGCGAAGCGGGCGGACTGGATCCATATGCTCACGCCCGATGAGACGCAGGCGGCGGTGTATGAGCAGTATGTGCAGCCGTTTCTGCATCCCGGCAAGATTCTGGGGTTCTCGCATGGTTTCAGCATTCATTTCAAAACGATCGCGCCGCCGAGCGATGTGGACGTGGTGATGATTGCGCCGAAGTCTCCGGGACATTTGCTGCGGCGGGTTTATGCCGAGGGGCGCGGAGTGCCGTCGCTGATCGCGGTGAATCAGGATGCGAGCAAGCGGGCTCACGAGTTTGCGTTGGCTTACGCGCATGGCATTGGGTCGACGCGCGCGGGCGTGTTGCAGACTACGTTCAAGGAAGAGACTGAGAGCGATTTGTTTGGCGAGCAGGCGGTGCTGTGTGGCGGGTTGACGTCGCTGATCAAGAAGGCGTTTGAGACGCTGGTGGAGGCGGGATACGCTCCGGAGATTGCTTACTTCGAGTGCCTGCATGAGATGAAGCTGATTGTCGACCTGATTTACGAAGGCGGGCTTTCGCGAATGCGGTATTCGATTTCGAATACGGCCGAGTATGGCGACCTGACGCGCGGCGAAAAGGTTGTGGGCGACGCGACGCGGGCGGCGATGAAGAAAACTTTGGCGGACATTCAGGATGGGACGTTTGCGCGGGAATGGATTCGCGAGAACAAGCAGGGTGGATACAACTTCGCGGAATTGCGGGAGCGGGAGCAGCAGCATCCGATTGAGATTGTGGGAGCGCAGTTGCGGGGGATGATGAGCTGGCTGCCGGGACGAGAGGCGAAGAAGGGGCCGGAGGCGCCGAAGGAAGAGGTTAAGCAGGCGGTGAATGCTTAGCGGTATGGGCCGGTCGAGGAGATCCTTCACTTCGTTCAGGATGACAAGATAAAAAATGCTTAAGGGAGCCGAGATCGTTTTGCAGTGCCTGCGGGCCGAAGGGGTGGACCTGGTGTTTGGGTATCCCGGCGGCGCGATCATGCCGTTGTACGACGCGCTGGAAGGCAGCGGCGTGCGGCATGTGCTGACGCGGCATGAGCAGGGCGCGGTGTTTTCGGCGGAAGGCTACGCGCGGGTTACGGGCAAGGTTGGCGTGGCAATGGCGACCAGCGGGCCCGGAGCGACGAATCTGGTGACGGGAATTGCGGACGCGAAGATGGACTCTGTGCCCTTGGTCTGCATTACCGGGCAGGTGCGGACGGCGATGATCGGGACCGATGCGTTTCAGGAGACTGACGTATTCGGCGTGACTTTGTCGCTGACGAAGTGGAGCCGGCTGGTGCGGACGATTGACGAGATCGCCGAGGTGATTGCCGAGGGATTTTATTGGGCGCGCAACGGGCGTCCGGGGCCGGTGCTGATCGATATTCCGACCGACATTTTGAAAGCCAAGAAGGAATTCTCGGGGCCGGCGAAATTTACGCCGCATGCGAAGCCGGCTGATGCGAAGGCGGAAGGCGCGTTCAGCGATACGATTGTGGCTTTGCTGCAGAGGGCTACGAAGCCTGTGGCTTTGGTGGGTGCGGGAGCAAAGTTGTCGGGAGCGATTCCGGAGTTGCGACGGTTACTCGACGATTTGAATATTCCCACGTTCGCTACGGTGCATGGATTGGGCGCGGTTCCGCCGCAATCGCCGTATTACCTGGGAATGGTTGGGATGCACGGGACGCGCGCGGCCAACACTGCGCTGCATGAGACGGATCTGCTGCTGGTGTTTGGAGCGCGGCTGGATGACCGCGTGACCGGCGATCCGACCCGGTTTGCGCCTCATGCCAAGATCGTGCATTTTGAAATTGATCCGGCGCAGCTTGATCGTGTGCGGGCGTGTGAGCTGCCGGTGATTGGAAATCTTGCGGACACGATTCCGGCGTTTCATGCTGAATTGCGTCACGCTTCCCTGCCTGATTGGAGTGGATGGTGCGCGGTGGCTTGCGGAGCGGAGCGGGCGGAGCTTGATCCGCGAGGGCTGGCGCAGCCAACGATTCGGTTTCTGGACGAGCTTTTCAGCCGGTTGCCGGAAGATAGCGTGGTGATCGCAGATGTGGGACAGCATCAGATGTGGGCTGCACAGCGCTATCGGTCATCTTCGCCCCGTGGATTTATTACCTCGGGCGGACTGGGAGCCATGGGTTTCGCTTTACCGGCTGCGGTGGGCGTGCAGTTGGCGAAGCCTGAGACTTGCGTGCTCTGCGTTTCCGGCGATGGCGGATTTCAGATGAACATTCAGGAACTGGCGACCGTTCACCGTCTCGGGCTGCCGATAAAAATGGTGATTGTCGATAACAAATATCTGGGCATGGTGCGGCAGTGGCAGCAGCTTTTTTATTCGCGGAATTATGCCGAGACGGATTTGAGTGACAATCCGGATTTCGTGGAGATCGCGAAGGCTTACAAGATTCACGGATGGCGGCTGAATGAGGCTGCCATGGCGGAGTATCCGGTGTCGGCGGAGACGGGGGATCTTCTGGAGAACTTCCTGCGCTCGCCGGGGCCGGAGTTGCTGGTTTTTGATTGCGCTCCGGAGGCGAACGTTTACCCGATGGTTCCGGCGGGAGCGGCGTTGTCGGAGATGGTGTACGAGGACGCTGAGTAGTGGTGCAGGGGCGGCGGGCGAGGACGCCCGCCGGACAGCCGGCGGGACGCCGGCGCTACGAGGAGCTAACATGCAAGTTTTTCACATTCGCTATCGCAACTCACAAGGCGCACTGATGCGCATCCTGAATGCAGTTTCGCGGCGGGGGCTCGATCTTACTTCTGTACATGCCGAGTATGCGGGGCAGGATCATGCCGTCACGTTGCTGCTGCAGGTCTCGCACAAGCAGATTGGGCAGCTTTACCGCGAGTGGAATGCGATCGTGGATGTGATCGAAGTTCATTCCAGCTCGGCCATGCGGGAGCAGGGCGAAGGGGCGTGGGCGCCGCATCCGCCGGCCTCGACGAGCGCCGAGCAACTGGCGCGCGCCGCGTTGGCTTAGATTTCAGTTGGACGGAGTCAGCAAGCATGATGCTTCCTGGGTAAGCATTGTGCGTTGGGGAACCTGCAGTGGGAAAGCGGCCTCTCGGCAATGCTTCCGCCGCGAGTTCCCCGTTTTTTTTGCCGATGAATTTTGCGATTTGCGATTGGGTGATTTTGCGATTGAAAGAGCTGCTGTGCAGGGTTTTCAATCACTCAATGACCCGATCACTCAATGACTCAATTGTTGTAATCTTGCTTAATCACTGACCTCAAGAACTCATGGATCTTAAGCATCGCAGCCGCGGAATTACTGAGGGACGCGACCGGGCTCCGGCGCGGTCTATGTTCAAGGCCATCGGATTTACCGACGCCGATCTGCGCAAGCCGCTGATTGGCGTGGCCAACACCTGGATTGAAACCATGCCGTGCAACTTTCACTTGCGGCGGCTTTCCGCCAAGGTGAAGGATGGCATTCGCGCGGCGGGAGGAACGCCGATGGAATTCAATACCATCGCCATTTCCGACGGCGAAACCATGGGCACCGAGGGCATGCGGGCGTCGCTGGTGAGCCGCGAGGTGATCGCCGACTCGATTGAACTGGTCTGCCGCGGGCAGTTGTTCGATGCGGTGGTATGCGTTGTCGGCTGCGACAAGACAATTCCGGCCGCGGCTATGGCTTTGGCGCGCATGGATCTACCGGGGCTCGTTCTTTATGGCGGCACGATCGCGCCGGGCAGTTATCGCGGGAAAGACGTAACCATTCAGGATGTGTTTGAAGCGGTGGGGGCCAATGCGGCTGGGAAAATTACCGATCAGGAATTGCATGACCTGGAGAACGTGGCATGCCCGGGCGCCGGGGCTTGTGGCGGACAGTACACAGCCAACACAATGTCGACCGTGATGGAGATGATTGGGCTTTCGCCCATGGGCTTTAACAGTGTGCCCGCCATGGATGCAAAGAAGGATTCGGTTGCCTTCGCCTGCGGGAAGGTCGTGCTGAACCTGTTGGAAAAAGAAATCTTCCCGCGAGGCATTTTGACCCGTGATGCTTTTGAGAATGCCATCGCATCCGTCGCCGCAACCGGGGGCTCCACCAATGCAGTTCTGCATCTGCTGGCCATAGCGCGCGAGGCTGAAGTTGCCTTGGAGATTGACGACTTCCAGCGAGTGAGCGAGCGCACTCCGCTGCTGGCGGATTTGAAACCTTCCGGGCGGTTTGTAGCGGCGGATATGCATCGGGCAGGCGGCGTGCGTCTACTGGCCCGCCGGCTCTTCAAGGGGAAGCACCTTCATCCGGAGGCGAAGACCGTCAGTGGCCTTTCGCTGAAAGAAGAGAGCGAAAGCGCATTTGAGACTCCCGGACAAGAAGTTATCTCGCCGCTGGAAAAGCCGCTGAAGAAAACCGGTGGGCTCGTTATTTTGAAGGGCAATCTGGCGCCGGAAGGATGCGTGGCCAAGATCAGCGGACACGAGCGGCTCGAGCATCGGGGTCCTGCGCGTGTTTTCGATTGCGAAGAAGATGCCATGGCTGCCGTGACGGGCAAGCAAATTCACGCCGGCGATGTGGTCGTGATCCGCAACGAAGGCCCGAAGGGCGGTCCGGGCATGCGCGAGATGCTGAGCGTGACGGGAGCAATTGTGGGTGAGGGCTTGGGATCGTCAGTGGCGCTGCTGACAGACGGTCGATTCAGCGGAGCCACTCACGGGCTGATGGCCGGGCATGTCTCCCCGGAAGCCGCACTGGGCGGGCCTATCGCCGCCGTGCGCGATGGGGACATGATTCGCTTCGACGTGAGCCAACGGGTTTTAGAAGTGGAGATTAGCGACGAAGTTCTGCGGCAGCGCATGAAGGAGTGGAAGCCGCCGCAACCGCGCTATCCGACTGGAGTGTTTGCCAAGTACTCGGCGCTGGTGTGGTCGGCCTCGCAGGGGGCGATTACCAGGCCGCGCTAATAACCGTTCATGCCTGCCGATTTTCTCCTTCTTGACTCCGAAACCAAGGTTGGCACACTTTCGACCTGACACATCCCGGCTATGAATGTTCCCTTCCATTGTCGAATAATTGCCGCTTTAGCAATTGTTCTGGCGATTGCTGGGTCGCAAAGGTTGGGGGCCGATTCTAGCGAGCAGCGAACACCTGCTGAAACCTTTGTGCTGAATCAAGTGAGATCTGGGTCTGAAGCGGATCTGGACAAGTCCCATTTGCCAAACCACTTACTGCGCGCCGAATTTCTCCAGAAACTCATCACCGGAGAATTCAAGACACCGCAAACCGAGCACCACGGAATAAAGATCAGCCATGCCGTGGTGAAAGACAAGCTCGTCCTTGCCTCGGAGACAATTTCGCCAGAGGTTTGGCTAAAGTCCTCAAACTTCGAAGGGGGAGTTGATTTCGAGTACGCGCGCTTTAGCCGTGATCTTTCGATGGAAGGAAGCATTTTTGGAAAGCCGGGAGCAGCCCCGTCCGCGACCAGTTCTGGCTCAACTGGTCAAGACTCTCAATGCGATCATGCTGAAGCCGCGCTGGGATCATCTTCGAGCGCGGGAGACGCTATTTTTCTTGGCATGAAGGTAGAGAGCACCCTAAATTTTAATTGCGCTGTCTTTTATGTTCCGTTGAACCTCTCGTATGCGGACGTTGCTGGCGAATTCTTGTTTAAAAATGTTAATTACGAATCGGAAGAGAATGCCGACTTCGAGAATTTCAAAGTCAAAGAGCCGGCACTCTTCACTAACGACCATTTTGCTGGGAAAATCATTTTCGCCGACGCTCAATTGTTCGAACTGATCATTATTCATCCGCGGAATGAGATCGACCTCGACCTGACCCAGGCACACATTGAACAGGTTTTCTCCATTCAGAATGCAACGCTCTCTAGCTTGAGGGCCCCGTCGCTGATAGTCTCCGGCGATGCGACTTTCGAAAATGTTGTTCCAGCGGGCCGGGTTTACCTCGTTCACAGTCACTTCCAGGACTTAACCATTGGTGATTTTGATGAGTGGCTCAAGGCAGCCGCCCGCCCCCTTCCTGCCCATTCTTTAGACCGTTGTTCCGTAGATCTGGAGGGACTGTCTTTTGAAGACGTCACCATACCCAACACCGAAGTAAAGCCTCAAGCGAAGAGACTGCTGGAGCTAATAAAAGGGAGTCAATGCCCGTTCAGTCCGCAACCTTATATGGAACTGGAAAAATTTCTGAGTGCTCATGGCTATCCACAAGAAGCGGACGAGGTTTTTATTGCGATGCACGAGAGCGAGCGGAAACAACTTGATCCGTGGAAACGGCCTTTCGACTGTGTCTTAGACGTAATTGTCGGTTATGGGCGTAAAACGTGGAGGGCGGTTATCGGCGCCATTGCTCTAATCATTCTGGGTACGTTCCTATTCCGGGCCTCGTACATGGAGCCTGAAGACAAGAGCACCGATCTGTGGTACAACCCCTTCTGGTACAGCTTGGATCTGTTTTCGCCCATTGACCTTGGGATGGCGAAGAAATGGCGACCAAAGAAACTCTATCCAGAGGTACGGGGCTACGGGCAAGTTCATCGTCTTTTGGGCTGGATTCTGATCCCACTGATTGTGGCGGCAATAACCGGAATCATAAAGTAGGAAGTGTGGAGGCGCACTATTCCGGCGGGGATTTGCCAGCCCGCGGTAGTGGTGGTGGGGTTCGTCCTGGCAGGGCGACCCGCGCGGGACGTGTCAAATTTGGGTGGCGGGCTCGACAGCGAGCGGTCTATCTCTTTTTTTCCGCACAATCTTCTTCCATTCCCTCGCGCCGTGTGATAACAGAATAGGCAGGCTCGTGGGACACAACGACCCTTGCAGCCTGCACCAAACGGCGTGCTATAATCGCGCGCCGTTCCAACATAAGTTCCGGTGGTCTTTTATTTCCCGTGCCCGGCAGCCTGTCGTGGCCGTTGTTGCGCCAGGAGGCCAAAACAAGATCAGGAGGAGCAATGACGTACGACCCAACTCTCTATGGACGTGATGACGAAGAGGAATTCGGCGACAGCGGCGCCTACAGCGAGTCGCTGGAAGAGGATTTCGAAGAGGAAGAGGAGGAGGAAGAAGAAGCCGGCATAGCGGAACCGGCGATGAGTGAGCCGCCCATGCCTGCTCCTCCGCCACCTCCGGCACCTAAACCCAAGCCCGCTGCTCCTTCTGGCGGAGGCGGCGGCCCTAAAAAGCCTGCCGCGAAGAAGAAGGCACCCGCCAAGAAACCAGCGGCCAAGAAGAAGCCGACGGCTAAGAAGAAAGCCGCCAAGCCGGCAAGAAAGAAGGCGGCAAAGCCAGCTAAGAAGAAAGCGGCAAAAAAGCCAGCGAAGAAGGCGAAGAAGAAAGCCAAGAAGGGCCGTCGTTAAAGCTCATCCGAACTCAGGAACCGCGGCTCGAGGGCCGCGGTTCTGTTTTGTATACCCAACTCGTCCGAAACGCAGGGCCTGTGCCGATCAGTTGGGGGTAATGCTAGGGCCCTTGGTAGCCTGAAAGCCTGTTACTTCCTTCCCTCTACCGCCGCCCGGCACTTGCCGTAAAGCTCGAGCAGATGCGCCGCGTACTCCTCGGGCTTGGCGGCCGAGCCGGTGCCCTGAAAGCCTACGCCCGACGACGTAGTCCGTCCATACCCCGTGGTCATGGCCACAAACTTCATCAGATCGAGCGCGATATCTTCGTTACGGCGCGCGCTTCCGTGCGAACCCGTACCCTCTTCCATGAGTCCTTCTCCTGAACCGGAAATATAAGGAAGTGGCTCGTCGTCCTCCATGTCATCGTCGTCCATGTGATTTTCGAGCATGTGATGGTCGAGCATGGCGTTGGCAGGCACTCCGCCCATGATGATAGCAGGGAGCGGCGGGGCAACGTAAGGCACGCAAACCGGACTACGCTCCGCCGACTACACTCTCGCGGCCGCTAGCTTTTCCGCGAGCAGGCGGAGGCGCTTGCCGAAGATCGCTCCGTGAATCGCTAGTACGGGTCCGATGACGATGTAGATCCATCCCGCCCAACCGGGACTCTTTACCGCCACGGAAAATGACGCGACGCCGACCAGCGCCAGGATACCGTTCTCCTGCAGGGAGAAGCGCGTGGCATAGACCTCGACTGGGTTGAGCTCCAGTTTCCTGCGCAGTCGGTAAGCGTGGGCATACATGAGGACAAACAGCAGAAAGACGGCAGTGAATCCCAGGGCATAAATCCGCATCAGGATCGAACCCTGATACCACTCATACTGCTCGGGCACGCTGGCTCCCGTAAGCGGTGCGAACACAAGAGTAAAGACGAACTTCAAGGGATAAACATAGAACAGAACCAGAAACAGCAGGACCACGTTGAGGAACACGGTGTAGGCATCTTCCAGTCCATAGCGGCGGGAGAACTTGTAGTGAGTGCGCCAGATCAGCGCCAGTTGCGCGAAGCAGGCCGCGAAGGGCAGAAAGCCGCGCATGTCGGCCATCAGTTCCTTGTATGTGTGCGGAACTTCCAGAGATACCACCAGCAGTGTAATGGCAAAGCCGAAGATCACGTCGCAGAAAGCCTCCAGGCGTGTGATTTCGCCCGCGCGCCAGTGGAAGTATTTTTCCGGAACGATTCCAGGCCGGTGCAGCGCACTTCTCTGCCCGGGCGCAGGTCCTCCGGCTTCGGTCAAAGCGACGATTGATTCCGCGGTATTCGAGTTCTCCATCATGCGGTAGATTGTCAATGCTTCGTAGCCGATTGGCAATTGAAAATCCATGACGGCTAATGTGCCACTTCACTCATCAACGCCAGCAGGTTCCCTTCGGAATCTCGAAAGAAGGTCATCCACAGATCGTGTGAAGGCATGCGCGCGATCAGATGCGGCTCATCCTCAAAACCCACTCCGCCTTCTTTCATCCTGCTGTAAGCCGCCTGGATATCCGGCACGGCAAAATACAAAATCGAGCCGGGATGGTCGAACTCGGGCTTCTCCGGGCGCTGCAGCATCAGACGCACGCCACCACAATCAAAAAACGCGAGGCCTGGGGGCGCTTTGAAGAGCAGCTTTAGCCCCATTTGCTTCTCGTAGAAGGCCGCCGCCCGCTCCACATCTTTGGCATTGACGGCGATCTGGCCGATGCGGACGATACCGATTCCAGTTGCGGTCGTAGTCATGTCCTTGACCTCCTCGTTCTAATTAGTTAGCATAGCTAACTATATTGCATGGCAAAAGTCAAGCGCCAAGAAGTCAAGGCCGGAAAAAAACAACCCGATAACAATCCGCTCGAGCGCGAGGTTCTCTCCGCCGCCGACCACCTTCATTCCGCCGCCATCCACCTGCTGCGCCGTGTTCGCCAGCAGGATGCTGCCTCCGGAGTCGGGCCGGCTCAGCTCTCGGCGCTCTCGGTGCTGGTTTTTGCCGGCCCGAAGACACTAGGCGAACTCGCGGCCGCCGAGCAAGTAAAGCCGCCAACCATGAGCCGCATCGCAGCCGGGCTCCAACGCAGCCGCTTGATTGAAATCACTCGCGATCTTCAGGACGCGCGCCGCATGAACATCCGCGCCACCCCCAAGGGGACGCGACTGCTTCAGCAGGGCCGGAAGCGCCGGATCGAGTACCTGGCAGAACATCTTGGTCACTTGACCCGCGGGGAACTGGCGCAACTCGGCGTTGCCGCTGACATTTTGGAAAGCCTGCTACGGAGCTGGCGCTGAACTTTTAGCGGGGTCGGCGGCATTTGCCCTGTTCGTTTTCCGTAACAAGCAACCGGTGCCGGTTGCCAAGCCTACCCCGGCCGGTCTACTATTCGCGCGCGGACCGACGTGTGACCTATGGGCGCTTTCAGCATCGCATTCGACACCACCATCGTGGGCTCGCTGGCCCTCACCTGGGTGATGCTCATCATCCATCTGTTCTTTTCCGACAAGGAACTCAGCCTCGGAAAGCTTCTTGACTGGGTGAGCAAACAGAACCAGCCCGCCGTGGCTGGCGTTCTGTTGTTCGCGATGGCCTACTCGCTGGGATCCGCTGTGTCCCGTATCGCGCAGGATTTCTTCGATGACGACGACATGCACTTTCGGATTGACCATATTCTGTTTCGAGTGGGCGTAACGGAAAGCAGCATTCGCACCGATGTGTTTTGCCGCACACTCCCACAGGAAACGGAGACTCCAAAACCTGGCGACCCTCTCGCCCAAAAACGGGCAGCATTTAAGGACAATAATCCAGACTGCGCGTATACCGGGAGATGGATTCTGCGGCAAGCCGTGGACCCAGCCACCAACCAGGAAATTACGGCCACGTGGCTGAGTGAACAGGAAGACCACGCCGAAGAGATTTTCCGATTCCAGGAAGCGATGGTCCTATTGCAAGGGACCGATCCGACGGAAAGACTTCGTCAATTTCACGATCAAATCATGGTGCTTCGCGGAGCCGCCTTCGATGGGATGCTGGCTTTCTCCTTGTGCCTGTTCTGGTGGAGCGCGAGATTCCAGTCCTGGTTGCGATGGACCGCGCTGTTGCCTTACATCATTCCGGGAGTCATCACAACCTGGAATCACTTTCGCGGACATCCGAACGGCCCACCCTACATGGAATTTACTTTGCTGAGCCTGGCAGCAGCGGGATGCCGCCTGTTGTGGAAATACCGGCCGAGAAAAGATGGGCCGGGGCCGAACGCTGAGACGCAAAAGCCCCTGCCACCGGTTCGCGTTGCCTATGTTGTCCTTTCGTTGTTTCTTACTGTGTCGGCCTTCCTGGGCTGGTGGGCCACGCAGGTTCTGTACAACGAACAGGTCATTTATTCCTACCAGGCGCTGAGCGCGGCTCCCATCAGGCCGCCCTTTCCGCCGGTCCCGAGATAGTAACCGAAACCCTCATTCGAGGATGAGCGCGCATCCCTGATCCAGTTTAGAATGTGTGCCCATGGTCAAAATGTAATTGGGGTCAAAATGCAATTAAGGACAACCATGCGCGAGCTACCGATTCTTCTTGCCGTTTGCGCATTTGCCGGCGCATTCGCCCGCGCCCAGGAGCAGGACTTCAGCAAAGTTCAGATGAAGGTCACGAAGGTTGCCGGCAGCGTCTACATGCTGGAAGGAGCGGGAGGAAACATCGGCGCGTCCGTGGGCGACGATGGCATTGTGATCGTCGACGATCAGTACGCTCCGCTGGCCGAAAAAATTCAAGCTGCGCTGAAAGGCATCACCGAGAAGCCGGTGCGCTTCATCATCAACACGCACTATCACGGCGACCACACGGGTGGGAACTCGTACTTTCAGAAGCAGGCGCCGATCATTGCGCACGACAATGTCCGCAAACGTCTGGAACACGATGGCGGTGCGGGCAATGGCGGCTCCATTCACATGGACACCAAGGCCGCGCCTCAGGACGCCCTGCCCATTCTTACTTTCGATCATGACGTCACCGTGCATCTGAACGGCGAAGACATTCGCGTCTTGTACTTCCCGGCTGGACATACCGATGGCGACTCGATCATTTTCTTTCCCAAGTCCAACGTCGTACACATGGGCGACGACTTTGTCACCTACGGCTTCCCTTTCATCGATGTGGAAAGCGGCGGCAGCATCAACGGAATGATCGATGCCGTGGTGCAAGTCATCTCACAACTGCCGAAGGACGTGAAGATTATTCCCGGGCACGGCCCGGTCTCGAGCGTGGACGATGTGTGGAACTATCTGGCTATGCTGAGAGGCACGCGCGACGCGGTGGACAATGCGATCGTTGCCGGGAAGACGCTGGAGCAAATGAAGCAGGCAAAGATACTTGATCCCTGGAAGAAGTATTCCGGGGACTTCGTCAACGAAGACACGTTTCTGGAGACGCTCTATAATTCGCTGACGGGAAAAAAGACCGGGAAGTTCATCAAGCACAACTAACGGAAATGCTGTCGTATCATTCTTCTGGGGAGCTTCGTCCATCTTGCGCCGCACACGCCGTGAATTCTTACAGTCTGCCGTAACTGCTAGTGCTTTGGCTGCGCTGCCTGCGGGCTTGTTCTCAGCCTGCACTGTGTCTTCAAATGCGGCGCGCACGGCGGGGTCCACGGCTCCTTCTCGTTCCCCCGCCCGGCAGTTTGATACTGCCTCGGAGATTGCCTTTCCTAAGAACTTCTTCTGGGGCACCGCCACTGCTGCTTATCAGATCGAAGGCGCGTGGAAGGAGGACGGCAAAGGCGAATCGATTTGGGACCACTTCTCGCACACACCCGGAAAAATCAAGAATGGAGATACGGGCGATGTAGCCTGCGATTCCTATCGTCGCTGGAGGGAAGACATCGCGCTGATGCGGGCGATGAATTTGAACAGCTACCGCTTCTCGATTTCATGGCCGCGAATTCAGCCGAATGGGAGCGGGCCGGCGAATTCGAAAGGGACGGATTACTACAGTCGCCTGGCGGATGCCTTGCTGGAAGCGCACATCCGGCCTTTTGTGACGCTCTATCATTGGGATCTTCCGCAGTCTCTCGAAGATGCCGGAGGCTGGCCCAATCGCGACACGGCTTCCAAGTTCGCCGAGTATGTTGATCTGGTCGCGCGCGCGCTAGGCGATCGGGTTTCTGATTGGATGCTGTTCAACGAACCCTTAGCTTTCACGTACAACGGCTATCTCGACGGCACGCATGCTCCCGGACGGAGCAGCATGATTGACTTCCTGCGCGCGTCGCACACCGTGAACCTGGCGCAGGGCGAGGGTTTTCGGGCATTGAAGGCGATTCGTCCATCGGCGCGCGTGGGTACTGCGTTCAGCATGTCATCCTGTGAGCCGGCGACGAACTCCGCAGAAGATCACCTGGCGGCCGAACGTTGTCACGCCATCACCAACCTCTGGTTCCTGGAGCCGGGACTGAAGGGGCGTTATCCGGAAGCGCTGTCGTTTCTTCCCGAGACGGTAATGAAAATCAAGTCCGGCGACTTCGACATGATACGCGCCCCTCTCGATTTCATCGGCATCAATCTCTACTATCGCGCCATCGCGGCCGCGCCGGGCACTGTGGAACGACTCTCGCACGCGCAGCAGTGGCTGTTTCCGGTGAAGACCGCTGCGGGACAGCAGGGCGCAAAAGCCGATAACGGATGGGAAATCTGGCCGCAAGCGCTGTACGACGTCGTCACCCGCATTAGCCGCGACTTCAACCATCCGCAAATTGAAGTTACCGAGAGCGGATGCGCTTACAACGATGCCCCAGGAGCGAACCGGGAGATTAACGATACGCGCCGTATCGAGTATCACCGGCAATATCTGCATGCGCTGGCTCAGGCCATTGCTGACGGAGCAGACGTGCGCGGCTATCATGCATGGAGCCTGCTCGACAACTTTGAGTGGGCGGAGGGCTTCAACCAGCGCTTCGGCCTGGCTTACGTGGATTTCAAGACGCAACAGCGGACGATCAAAGAGTCGGGACGCTGGTACGCCAAGGTTGCTGCCGGGAATCGCGTGGGACCTGTCTGATGCAGGACCGGGCCTCAGACCAGGTCAGGCCCGCTGCGAGTTCTCATCGCCCACCAGGTTGACTGGCAACTGCCAGGCCTCGACGAAATCGATATCTCGCAACTCGGTAATACAAATAGTGCTCAAGAGGCAAGACCACGACGCAGAGCTCTATTCGATGCCCTGAATAGCCCCAGGCCACGTAAGCAATGGTATGGGCGAGTGCCCAACACCCATACATGAGCCAGAACCCCCGGGTGTTGCGGAACGATGCTATGGCCTGCCATGTCAAGACAAAGCCTTCCCCTATGTTGAAGAAGATGAAAAAGCTCATCTTGTTTGAGATCCCGCGATGCTCCACGAAGGACCAAAACCAAAAACCTGCGATACTCATGGCGATGCCTGCCAGTAGGAGTAGCAACTGATCAAAGACCTTGCTTTTCGGCACCTAGGTTTCCTCTCATGGGATATCCCCTACTTCCCCGGCTCCGCGATCTTCAGCCGATCGCGTTCTTCGGCGAGCTTTCGTTGTAGCGCCGGATTCACCAACGATACGGGCACATTCATGTTCCCAACTTTGAACTCGGTGGGATCGAACGTGGCATAGCCATCCTTCTGACCCATGCGGCCAGAGATCGTGATCCATACATCTTTGCCTGCGATCTCAGTCAGGAACTGACCATGGACGGTGTCGCCATCGTAGGTGACCTTCTGATCTTTGATGTTGGGCGCGCCGGCGCCGACGTTCGTGTCTGGAGTGAGGCCCGCGCCGCTCTCGCACAACAGTTGACTGACGGCCGCGCTGATCTCTTCCGAGTGTGTGGCCGGATCAGTCTTCAGGCCCAGCATTGCTGATGAACTTTGGCCGGGCTGCGGCGCTCCAGCGGTACTGGGAGAAGACGCGTTGCCTGCCTGCCACTGCACCGGTGCTTGTGATGGCTGGAATTGCCTGGCACTCGGATATGCCTGGTCTACATTTTGATTCGATGTCTGCGAAGCGACCGACGGTACACCAGCAGAGTTCCCGCTCGAAGCCTGCGGCTGCTGCGCCACTGGAGACGGCTTCTTCACCAGCAGAACAATCGTCACAACCAACGCCGCGAGCGTAGCAATGCTGATGACGCGATCCAGCTTCGTCTTCATGGAAGGCTCCAGAATTCATCGTAGCGGCCTCGGCAAACTAAGACAGGTTACCTCAGTCACACGTGGGAACAGATCTCGACCCAGTCGCGGCCTACTTCTGCTGCATGACCAACTCGCCGCCCTGCACCTTCACAGCACCCACATAGTCGGGAAGCTTCAGCCGGTCGCGCTGTTCGGCCAACCGTTTCTGAAGCGTAGGATTCACCAGCGAAACCGGCACGCTAAGATCTCCGACTTTGAATTCTGTGGGATCGAACGTAGCGTATCCGTCTTTCGAGGCCAAATGGCCCGCCACGGTTACCCACACGTCTTTTCCGGCAATTACGGCAAGAAACTGTCCGCGCAACACGTCGCCCTCGAAGCTGACGTGCTGCTCTTTGATAGTGGGCACTCCACTGCCTGCGTTTGACTCTGGAGAGATCTCTCCAGACCGCTCGCCCACGGCTTGAGACAGCGCGGCCTCAACTTCGTCAGAGTTGATGTTGACTTCAACTTTTGTTTGAGCACTGGAAGCGATACCCGCCTGGTTCTGTGAGGCAGCTTGATAGCTTCCACGGGATGCAGGCGGCGCTTGGTGGGCAGCCAGTTCCAGTTGCTCCATCTTCTGGCCGAACGACTGAGCGTTGGCCGCAATCGCCGCCGGAGTTTGCGGCTGCGCCACCGGGGCTGGCTTCTTCAGTACCAGCACAATAACCACAACTGTGGACAGGAGGATCACAAACCTGATGATGTTGCGCAGCTTAATTCTCATGCACGCTCCGAAGCCGTCGGCCCTCGCGGAGACAGGCCCATCGTCATCGTAGCGGTCACGCGAGCGAGCGATCAGATTGCAGAAGTCACGAGAAGAAGCCGCTCCTTTGGTCACATCGCGCTTTAGGAGTTGAGCTTCTTCGACAGTAGCTCATTCACCAGTTGTGGATTCGCCTGGCCTTTCGATGCTTTCATCACCTGCCCGACAAAGAAGCCGAGCATGGTCTTCTTGCCAGCGCGGTACTGCTCGAGCTGCTTGGGGCTGGCGACGATCACTTCGTCGATGAGCTTATCCAGAGCAGAGGTGTCGGAAGACTGCTGCGGGCGGCCTTCTGCTTCGTAGACTTCGGGGAAGTCTTGGTTGCGTTCGAAGGCTAGATCGTACAAGTCTTTGAGCATCTTGCCGGAGATGGCGCCGCTTTCTACTAAGTCGGCTGACGCCGCTACACCTTTCATCGAAATGGGAGACTGCTCGATCTCCGCGCCCGTGGCCTTGAGGCGGCCCATCAGTTCGCCTTGCACTAAGTTCGCAACGCGCTTGGGATTCTTGGCCGCTTTCGCGGCTTCTTCGAATTGATCAGCGAGCGACTTCGAAACCGTGAGCACCTGCGCGTCGTACTCGGTGATGGCATACTCCTTCACCAGGCGCGCGCGGCGGGCTTCCGGCAGCTCGGGTAGCGTCTTTGCGATCTCGGCTTTCCACTTCGCGTCGACTACAAGAGGCAGCAGGTCGGGCTCGGGGAAGTAGCGGTAGTCGTGGGCTTGCTCTTTCGAGCGCATGCTGTAGGTCTTGCCTTCGTGCGAGTTGTAGAGGCGCGTCTCCTGCGCGACCTTGCCGCCGCCCTCGATCACATCGATCTGGCGCGCGATCTCGTAGACCAGCGCCTCGCGGATGAAGCGGAAGGAGTTCACGTTCTTGATCTCGGCTTTCGTACCCAACTCTTGCTGTCCGCGCGGGCGCACGCTGACGTTGGCGTCGCAGCGTAACGATCCCTCCTCCATGTTGCAGTCGCTGACGCCGGTGTAGAGGATGATCTCCTTCAGGCGCGTCAGGTATTCGTAGGCCTCGTCGGGCGTGGCAATGTCGGGTTCGCTGACGATCTCGATGAGCGGCACGCCGGTGCGGTTGAGGTCGATGGCAGTCTTCTCGTTGGAGTCGGGAAAGCCCTCGTGCAGGCTCTTGCCGGCATCTTCCTCGAGATGCACGCGGGTGATGCCGATGCGCTTAGTTCTCAGTTCTCGGTTCTCAGTTCTCAGTTGCTCGCTTTCGGCGTTCGTCCTCAAGCTTGGGACTTCGATGTAGCCATGCTCGGCCAGGGGCTTGTCGTATTGCGAGATCTGGTAGCCCTTGGGCAGGTCGGGATAGAAGTAATTTTTACGAGCGAAGATTGAAGTCTCGTTGATGCGGCAGTTCAGGGCCATCGCTGCGCGTGTGGCGAACTCGACCGCTTTGCGGTTCAGCACCGGCAACGCTCCGGGCATGCCGATGCAGACGGGGCAGACATTCGTGTTGGGCGGAGCGCCGAAGCGAGTGGAGCAGGAGCAGAAAATCTTCGACGCCGTCAGGAGCTGGACGTGAACTTCGAGTCCGATGACGGGCTCGTAGGTCGTGTTCGCGGCGACGGAGGTTTCGGCGGTGGTCGACATATTTCGATTATAAGTTTTGTCGATCGCTCGAGCTTAGAGTCAACCAGCTTTTAACCGCGGAGGGCGCTGAGAACTGCCGCGAAGGCCGCGAAGAAAAGAGCCCGCCCGGGACCAGCGTTCAGCATACCTGATCCGGATGAAAAAAATTTGCGGATCGAATCTCGTAAAATCCTTGGAATCATAGGGTTGCGAGACGTCGATCTGCGTCGAATCTGGCTAAAATCTTGAAAGGAAAGGAGTTGCTCGCAAAATCTTCCATTCAAAGGACTTAGATCGGCTGTTCTTCACGAAAGGCTGGAAAACCGTGTGCCTCGACCGTAAAATATTGCATTCACGGGAGTTATCTGGTTGCTATTCTTATTTCAAAGATCGAATGCTTAGAGAAATAGGATTGCAGATCGAGGAATCGAAGTCAAGCGAATTGTGAACCTTGGCAACACGAGGACTGTCGCTTTGGCACTTGGCGGTGAACCATATGAGATCAGTTGCCTTATCCAAAGCGCGCTTACTTTCCAATTCCCGACAGCATAGTTCCTTGCGCAGCACCATCCAGAATCAGGACGCTAATCCTTGTCCCGCTGGCGGTCGGCCTAAAGATCAGAGACACGGTACAGGCGGCGCCGGCGTCAATAGGGTGCCCGCAGTCGTTGCTTTGGGTAAAGTCAGATGAGTCGTTCCCTGTAATCCTGAGCCCTGAGATTGTCAATACCGCAGAAGTGTTGTTGGTAATGATCACATTTATGGGCGCGCTTTCTGTGCCCACCTCTTGGACCGGGAAGAATATCGTTGAACTAGACAATCCTATCGTCGAAGCTGGTTCAGCAGGAGCGTATGCCAGCCACCAGGTGCGTGAACCACTGGGTGCGAGCGAACTCTTCCAATTCGAGGGCCTACCGGAGCTGTCCAGCGCAGAAGGTAGTATTGCGGGAGTCGCACGATTAGAACTTGCACGCAGGCCGGATGGTTTGCCTTGCTCGGCATGCATGGGGGCTGGAGCCGTTGCAACTTCCGGGTTGGCGCTCCCGAGAGTGATGGTCTGGTCGCCATTCACGTAGGCATTGAGCATGGTTCCCTTGTGAATGTCGGCCTCCCATCCTCGGATGAGCAAAGCTGCTGGACCATACCAGGCCGTCGCAGCTGCTGTCACTGCCCCGTTGCTCCCCCCTTTAAGCGTGGCTTCGCCCCGCAGCGGGATTTTTGCTCCGTCGGTGGCAACGGCGTAATCGACGGAGAGGCCGAGCTTTCCTGAGTGTCCTACGAAGCCACTGCGACCAACCACCACAACATGACCGATCACTGGGGAGTTGGTCGCTATTACGTCGACACCACCGACTAAAATACCCTCTCGGACTTTTAGCCTGATCGCATCCCCAGCCTTGGCTTTCCTGGAATTGAGGTCGTCCATTAGGTAGAGATGTACGGGTGTGCCATCAGGAATTGTGATCGCTCTCGCAGTCGATTTTTGTGGGCTAGCGTACGCTCCGCGGCCTAACGGGAGAAGGAGACTCAACCCGACCACGATGGGCGCAATTCTCAGTGTGGCACTATTGCACTGTAAAATCATAGCCCCTTCCGAAAATTCCCTTTTCGTAATCGGCGGACCCTATGATGTAGACAATGTACTCGCCGCGCTTTAGGGAGGTCCCGACGCTAATCTTATAGAGACGGCCCCCCATTGGTTCGTAAGAGGTTTTCATAACTCGATCGGAGCGGATGCCGTGCTTCTGCCCCACAGTGCCACCCCCTGATGCAATCTCTAACTCGCGTCGATCACCTTTTCCGTCCATTAGGACCAAGATGTAGTCATCGATTGAGTTGTTGGGAGGTAACTCGATTTGAATTGCTGGCGCGGAATTGGCAAAAACGGAGGCGTGTTGCCCCTGAAGATAGGCCTTCTCCTTCACCGACTTTATGTGAAGACTGAGATCGTGACCTAGCCTGCCGCCGACCTTTTCCTGACCAATGGTATGAAGTTCCATAGGATTACCGTCAATCGTCAAGCGCGGCTTGGTTAATACGGATGCCTCCAACATAGCGGCGATGACCTTGTCCGACACGTTTGCCTTCTTGAGTCCTGCAAGATCACCGTCGGAAGTGGCGAACTTGCAAGCGCCCGTCCTGATTCTGGCGATGATGATGTCATCGCCCAAGCCGAGCTTCGTCATGTCAACTACCCGCGCGTTGGTGATTTCGGTGTCCTGCGCTCCGAGAAACTGAGAACTGAGACCAACGACCAGTAATAGGCAGCAGAATAGCGAAACGCAGGCCTTCGTTCCTTTTCGGACTCTCCTCATAAGATCCTCCTGTGCCCAGCAGTGGTTTGACGACAATCTCGGTATTTGCCAGTTGATATGTTGGGATTTCTTCAGAGTAAAAAAGTCGTTCGCTAGTCCTATGCAGGTCTACAGTCAATGATCTGACCCACATCCATACCCTTGGCCCAAAGCTATACAGAACTTACTCAGGCATGAATAATGGGCGCACCGCGGATTCGTGTAAATAGCGCTGGGGTGCTAGTTGTCTGGCACTTGTGGGCGGGACTGGGAGCCTTGCAGTTCGATTCTGATTCGTCTTCTGTTGTGAATTTATTATTTGCGCAGCGCAATTTCGAAGTACATCAGCTCGGCGCCTTTGGCGTCGGTGACGCCGTTTACGTAGAGGTGGGCGTTGGCGAGGGGGGTGGGGAGGTCGGCGATGTCGAAGAAGAGGAATCCAGATTGGGTGGTGTGAGGCTCGACGGCTTTGGCGGCGAATTGGGAGGATTCGATCTCGTCCATTTCTTTTTTGCTGATGGTGCCTTTCACTTTTTTGCGCGGGATGGGAAAGGGCAGCGGGTTGGCGCCGGGATTGGTGTTGGCCTGGGGATTGGTGAGGCGGCGGGAGATGTCTTCGGTGGTGATGGGCGTGAACTTGGAGTGGTTGATGGTGAGCGTGACTTGCATATTGGCGATGGAGACGGGCTGCGGGCCGTCGTTGGTGATGATGAGGAAGAGGGGGAGGAGTCCGTGCTCCTGGAAGTCGATGGAGAAGATTTTGGCCTTTTCGGGAGTGTCGTAGGGGTCGGCGGCGATGGCAAGTTTGTCGGGGGAGTGGTCGTCGTGAGATGCGTAAGTTTTTGCGGGGTGAGCTATGGGCTTGGTGAAGTCTTTGGCGGCCAGAGGGAGGGTAAGAGCTGCGATTACGCAGGAAACTATAAGGATGCGGGCGGGCAGGCGCATGGGTTGATTATAGAGGCTCGCGCAGACCAATCCATTCCAGTCCAATTTGGAAGCAACGCCTAAGGCGCATGGTAACGCGGCACGAACGGCATGCCTGAAGGCATGCCCCGATACGAATCTCACCCCACCATTAGAGCTCTGTCCCCAGTTTGTTTAGAATGGCTGCACTTGATCACTACTCTTTACAGGCTTCTCTACAGCGCCGCGCTGGCGGTGGGGATGGTGGTGAGCCTGCCTTACTTTCTTTTCCAGACGGCGCGACACGGGAAATACCGCAAGGGATTTTCCGAGCGGGTAGGACGAGTGCCGGCGCGGCTGGTTTTGCCGGGAGAGAAGGAGCCGGTGATTTGGGTGCACGCGGTTTCGGTGGGAGAGGTGCTGGCAGTGGCGGGGTTGGTGGAGGAACTTCGGCGGAGAGCGCCGGGGCACCGAATATTTGTTTCCACCACGACCGATAGTGGGCAGGCGCTGGCCCGCAAGCGATTTGGTGAAGAGAATGTGTTTTATTTTCCGCTGGATTTCGTATTTGCGATTCGTCCTTATTTGAGGGCACTGCGGCCGCGGATGGTGGTGATTGCGGAAACGGAGTTCTGGCCGAACTTTATACAAGAGGCAGATGGCAGCGGGGCGAGGATCGCGGTGGTGAATGCGCGGATATCAGACCGGTCGTGGCCGAGTTATCTGAGATTCCGGGGATTGCTGCGAAGATTGCTGATCCATGTGGATTTGTTTTTGGCGCAGACGGATGAGGACGCGCTGCGGCTGCGGGAGATTGGAGCGCCGGCAGAGCGTGTGCACGTCGCGGGGAATTTGAAGTTTGATATTCCTGTGCCCGATCCGCCGGCGATCGTGGAACGTGTACGGAGGTCGCTAGCTCCGGCTGGGGCTGCGGAGGTAGCTGGGGCGGTGCTGGTGTGCGGCAGCACGGTGGAAGGAGAAGAGCCGCTGTTGCTAAGGGCGTTTGAGAATTTGCTGGTGCAGCATCCTCGGGCGGTGATGATCTTAGCGCCGCGGCATCCGGAGCGCTTTGCGGCGGTGGCCGCGCTGCTGGGGGGAATGTCGATTCGCTACTGGCGGCGGTCGGAGTGGAGCGGCGAAGACCTAGGTGGCGGAGTGCTTTTGCTGGATACGATTGGAGAGTTGGCAGCACTGTATGCAATCGCAGATGTTGCGTTCGTGGGCGGGAGCCTGGTGCCGCGCGGGGGACACAACATTATCGAGCCGGCGCAGCATGGCGTGGCTATCGTGGTGGGAAATCATACGGAGAATTTTCGCGACATTGTGAATTTGTTTCAGAACCGGAATGCGGTGAGGGTGGTTGGTCCGGCGGAGCTGCCGCTGGTGTTGATGGAATTGCTGGCGAATGATGCGGAGCGGCGGGCATTGGGCCAGCGTGCGGCGGAGACGATGCGTTCGCAGGTGGGAGCAACCGCGCGGACGGCTAGTGAGCTGATGGAGTTGATGGCAAGGCCATGAAGGTCAATCCCCTGGCATTGCTGTATGGCGCGGTGGTTGGTGGGCGCAATGCGTTTTATGAGCGGAGGATTTTGCGCTCGCGGGCGCTGCAAGGTCCGGTTGTGAGCGTGGGAAATATTTCGGCAGGGGGTTCGGGAAAAACTCCGTTTGTAATTCTGCTGGGAGAGTTATTGAAGGCGCGGGGGATTCGTTTTGATGTGCTTTCGCGCGGATATGGACGCCGGACACGCGGAGTTTTGTTGGTTGATCCGGGTGGGCTGCCGCGGGAGTTTGGTGACGAGCCGTTGCTAATCGCACGGCGGCTGCAGGTTCCGGTGGTGGTGGGAGAGGATCGCTACGAAGCTGGCGTATTTGCGGAGGCGAGATTTGGTCCTCAGATGCATTTGCTGGACGATGGCTTTCAGCATCGAGGGCTGGCGCGGGATTTCGATATTGTGCTGGTGACGCCGGAGGATGGGCGGGATTCGCTGCTACCCTCGGGACGGCTGCGAGAACCCTTGCGGTCATTGCAGCGGGCCAACGCGGTCGTGCTGGCGAGTGGGGCTACGGCGGAATCGTTTCCGCTTGCGGACAAGACGGTGTGGCGGCTGCGGCGGGGGATCGTTGCTCAGAATGTCCCGCAGCGACCGGTGGTGTTCTGCGGCATTGCGCGGCCAAAGAATTTCTTGCTGCAGCTGCGCGCTGCGGGGATCGATCCTATTGCGGAGGCGTTCTTTCGCGATCATCATGCGTATACGGAAAAAGATGTCCGCGATTTGCTGCGTCTGAAGGAGCAGAGTGAGGCGGGAGGATTTGTCACTACGGAGAAAGATGCCGTGAATCTTGGCGGCTACCTGGAAGCGCTGGCCCCGCTGGCGGTGGTTCCGGTGAAGATGGAGTTGGCCGATGCTGCTAACACCATGGATACCATGCTGCGCGTGATTGAGGAGCGGCGGCAGCGGTCGTGAGAAAATGCTGATAATGATGCGAGCCACACGCGCGAGTATTGCGTCGCAAAGAACGCGACGCATCGCGCGGCTCACCCAGATCCCTCGCGGCGCAAAAAGCGCTTGCTCGGGATGACAAGCTATCTAATGACGAAACATTTGAAAGAAGCGGAGCGGCTGCGGAAGATTGTCGAAGCGTTCCCCAAGGTCACGATTACGGTGTTGGGGGACCTGGTGGCCGACGAGTTTGTGTATGGAGAGATCTCGCGAGTGTCGCGCGAGGCGCCGGTGCTCATTTTGAAGCATCGCGAAAGAACTGTGGTCCCGGGGGGCGGGGCGAACGCGGTCAACAATCTGGCGGACCTGGGCGTGAACGTGCTGCCGGTGGGGGCGATTGGCGATGACGAGCCGGGACGGTTGCTGCTGAAATTTTTCCGTCACAAGCGCATTCCGGTTAGCGGTGTGCTGAGGGACAAGAGTTACGCGACGGTTACGAAGACGCGGATTCTTGCGGGGATGACGCACAACGCGAGGCAGCAGGTGGTGCGGGTAGATCGTGAGCCGGAGAATCCTCCGAACCGGCACTTGACGCGCGAGTTGTTCTTGGCGGCACGAGAGTATCTGCGAGCGTCCGATGCACTGCTGGTTTCTGATTACGGATATGGGTCGGCGAGTCCGGCGATTGCGAATGCGCTGCGGGCTGCGGGACGGAAGAGGGCGGTGCCGGTTCCGCTGATTCTGGATTCGCGATACCGCATGCTGGAATATTCGGGCGTGACGGCAGCGACGCCGAACGAACCGGAGGTGGAAGCGGCGCTGGGGATTCGCATTGGAGCGGATTGGGAGAAGCTGGCGCAGGCGGGACGGCAGGTGATGGAACGCATGAATCTGCAGTCGCTGCTGATTACGCGCGGGCGCGACGGTATGGTCGCGTTTGAACAGGGGCAGCAGGCAGTGGACATTCCGATTTTTGGTTCGGATGAAATTGCCGACGTCACGGGGGCGGGCGATACGGTGATTGCGGCATTCAGCGCGGCTCTGGCGGCGGGGGCGACGACGGAAGAGGCGGCGCAGTTGGCGAATTATGCGGGCGGGATTGTGGTGATGAAGCGGGGCACCGCCACGGTTTCGCGGGAGGAGTTGTTGCGCGCAATTGAACAGGCTCCGCCAGCGACGAGGGCGCACTGAGATGAGCGAGGGCAAGATTTTAGGGCGCGAGGAGTTGAAGAAACGCGTGGCCGAGTGGCGGAGCGCGGGCGAGCGTATCGTGTTGGGCAATGGGAATTTTGACCTGATGCATGTGGGGCACGTGCGCTATCTGCGGGGCGCGAAGGCGTTGGGCGGAAAGCTGGTGGTGGCGATTAATTCCGATGAATCGGTGCGGGCGCTGAAGGGAGCGGGGCGTCCGGTGATGCCGGCAGAGGAGAGAGCAGAGATTGTTGCGGCATTGGGGGATGTGGATGCAGTGGTGATTTTTTCGGAACTCGATGTGCGGGCTTTGATTCGCGAGATTCGTCCGGATATTCAGGCGAAGGGGACCGACTACACGGTGGACTCGGTCCCGGAGCGCGACGCGGTGGCCGAATATGGCGGGCGGGTGGTGATTGTTGGCGACGCGAAAGATCATTCCACCAGCGAGATACTGCGCTCGTGGCTGGGGCGCAAGGCTTGAGTTCCGAGACGGCTGGTCTTGATATTACTTCCGCAAAGAAAATCCAGCGGCTGCTGATTGTGCGGCTGAGCGCTATGGGAGATGTGATCCATACGCTGCCGGCGGTGCATGCGTTGCGGGAGGCCTTCCCGCAGGCCCACATTGGCTGGCTGATTGAGGAGCGGTGGGCGGAGTTGCTCTGCTCGGCGGGGGCGCCACGGCGGGGTGTACGGTCTCGGTTGCGGCCACTGGTAGATGAAGTACATACGGTTAGTTTGAAGGCTTGGGGAAAATCGCCGTTTTCGATTTCGACATTACAGCGGGTGGCTACGGTTTGGAACGATGTGCGGGGAGCACACTACGACGCCGCGGTGGATCTGCAGGGAGCGATGCGGTCGGCCGTGCTGGCGCGGTGGTCGGGGGCGCGTGCGGTGTATGGAGCGGCTGAACCGAGGGAGTCTCCGGCGAGCTTGTGGTACACACGAAAAGTTGTGGCGCGCGGCAGGCATGTGATTGAGCAGAATCTTTCGGTGGCGGAGGGGATGTGCAAGTTTTCGCAGAGCGCTTCGGTTCCCGATATTTCTAGCGATTTTCCGCGCGATCCTGAGGCCGAGTTGCGCGTGACGCAGCGGCTTGCTGAGCTTGGCGTTGGAGAGTTTGCCATTCTAAATCCGGGGGCCGGTTGGGGTGCGAAACGGTGGCCGGCGGAGAGATATGGTGAAGTGGCGCGGGGATTGGCGGATTTGGGAGTGCGGTCGGTTCTCAACTATGGTCCGGGTGAGGAAGAATTGGTGAAAGTGGCGCAGGACGCGAGTTCAGGAACGGCGCGGGCGATGAAGTGTACGATCACAGAATTGATTGCTTTGACGCGGCGGGCGCGGATTTTCATTGGCGGTGATACGGGACCGATGCATCTGGCGGCGGCGTTGCGGGTTCCGGTGGTGGGAATTTTTGGGCCGACGGATCCGGCGCGCAACGGGCCTTATGGCACGCGAAGCTTTGTGTTGCGGAGTGCGGAGAGTATGACGTCGCATGCGCGCCGGGCGGCGGCGGATGAGGGGATGTTGGGGATTGGGAGTGAGGCGGTGGCGGCGGCGGCTAATAAGTTGTTGGTTTCGTGACATCGTCAAGGCACTTTGCGCATGGGCGAGAGCACCTTGCCTTACGAGCGGCGGGCGAGACGCCCGCCGGACAGCCGCCGGGACGGCGGCGCTACACAGGACATCTCCATGGGTGAGTGGTCAAAAATCGCGCGACGGATTCGGGTGCCGCTGGGATTTCTGTTTGCGGTGCTTTATTTCTGGCTGGCGCGGCCTTCGTGGTGGTCAATGGGGCTGGGCGCGATTGGGGTGGTGGCGGGGCTTTTGATTCGCGCTCTGGCTTCGGGGCATGTGCGAAAGAATGAAGCGCTGGCTACGTCCGGGCCTTATGCGTACACGCGCAATCCGCTTTATTTGGGATCGCTGCTGATGGGGATTGGATTTTGCGTGGCGGCGCGGAGTTGGTGGGTGGGCTTGGCGCTGGTCGTGATGTTCTTTGTTATTTATCTGCCGGTGATTCGGGATGAAGAAGCATTCCTGCGGAGGACGTTTCCGGAGTTTGAGGAATATGCGCGGCGGGTGCCGAGGATGTGGCCGCGGCTTACGCGCGCTCATAGTGCTCCCAGCGAAAGATTGGCAGGGTTCTCTCTGGATTTATTCCTGAAGCACCGCGAGTACAACGCTTTGCTGGGAGCGCTGGCCATGTTTGCGGCGCTGGCGGTCAAGAAGAAGTTGTTTCGGCCTTAAACGCTCACCCGCTGATCGAGTGTTTACGGTGGGTCGACGACCGGCTGGTTCATCGTAAAGGTCCCGCTAGTACCACTACATCCAGGCTGCCCGGTCAAGCTCCATGTGCCCGAGATACTCCCGGGCGTGGCGAGGCCGGTATTCACCGTGCCCTGCAGGGTCAGCACGTTTTGGACAACGGGAAACGTCGTGGAAACAGTCATTGTGAGGGTTCCGGTTACAATCCCGTTTGAACTTCCAGTCGAACTAAACGTGGCTGTCTCACTGGTTGTAGCGACGAAACACAGCGGCGCTGGTTCGAATGTGAAATTCGTGACGCCCACCGCTGTACCGCTGTCCTGCGTCAGGGTCGTTTGGAAAGTAAACGCCGTCGATCCGTCAGGATTTTTCAGAAGGGCGAACCAGGCCCCGTTGATGTTTTGAGGTGGGCGCGAGCTTCCACATGCGATGAGCATCAGCACCAGACCTGTCGATACTGCAAACCTGATCTGTCTCATCGGAAATCCCCCCTGCGCATCGGAAACCCTCCATGTGCCGGAAAGTTGCGCGACGCATCCTACTTCTGCGCCACCAATTCCCTCGCACGGCTCAGCTCTGGCCGGGTGGAGTTTGATCCGTCGCAGACGTTCAGCAACAGCGCGTAGTATTCCGCTGCGTCTTTTTGTTTTCCGGCGGCTTCGGCGGCGCGGGCTGCGCCGTAGAGGCCGTCGAAGCGGTTGGGATTCAGTTTGAGATCGGTCTGATATTCCGTCAGCGCTTGCTGCGACCGCTTGGCTTCGAGCAACATGTCGGCGATCATCTCGCGGGCGGGGATGCCTTCGGGTTCGTCGCCGATGGAATCTTCTTTGTCGGCGATGCCGCGCATTGCTGCGACGGCTTCGTCATCTTTGCCTTCGGCGAATAGCAACCACGCTTGTGCTTCTTTGCGGTCGCTTTCTACTGCGTCGGCAAATTCTGATTTCGCGGCGGCCAGCTTTTTGTGGATGCTTTCGATGGCGGCAAGATCTTTGCGGACGTCCTCGGGCTTGCGAAGGCGCGCGGAGCCGATGGCGCGGGCCCAGTAAATCGTCGAATCTTCCACTGTGCCCGCGACCTCGGCTGGAGGCAGCGCGGCAGCGGTTGACCAGTCATGCATTTCGATGGGATAGAGAGCGGTCAGGTGCGCCAGAGCGGCGGCGTGCGGATCGTAACCTTTACCGTACATATCGTCGTGCTTATTGGGCATAGCGCGGATCTCTTCGATCAGGGCGCGGGCATCGGCGTCGCGTCCGCTTTGCATGTAGGCGTAGAAGAGAAAGTCCATGGCGTGGAATTGGTGACCTTCGCCGCCCATGTGCATGGCAGCGGTTTTGCGGGTGGCGGCGATGGAGGCGAGGTTGGAGTTGATGTCGTCCGGCCAGAGGCCGACGCGGGCGAAGATGTGCGAAGGCATGTGCAGGGCGTGCGGCGCGGCGGGGGCGACCTGCGCGTAGCGGCGGGCGGCGGGAAGTCCGAGTTGCGCGAGTTGCGGCTTGTCGTAGGCGTGGATGAGATAGTGGGCGACACCGGGGTGGTCGGGCTGGGTGGCGAAAAGTTTCTCGAGGATGGCGGCAGCCTGTTTGCGATTCGCGAAGGTTGTGTCGTCGTGCGGGCCGGAGGCGAGCAGCGAAAGCGCGTAGAAGATGGCGGCCTCGTGATCGTCGGGGTACGTTTCGTAGACCTTCTTCATCGCGGCGGAGTAGGCATTGGCGCGAGCATCGTGGTCGAGCTTTTTGGAGTTGCTGTAGAAGGCGGCGGTAGCTGCGATATAGGCTTTCTCGCGCGGAGTGGCGGGACCGTCGGTGGTCTTGGCCTGATGGACTTCGTCGAAGCCGTGCTGGATGATCTTCTCGTCGGGATGGTTCCAGAGTTGATGCCAGAGGCTCATGGCGATCCCCCAGTGGGCCATGGCGCAGTGCGGATCGTCGGCGGCAATGTGCTGAAATTCTTTTTCGGCTTCTTCGTACCAGAAGGAGTGAAGCAGAGCTACGCCACGCTCGAAGGGCTTCTGCACAGCCGGGGCGCAGGAGACCGGGAAGGTGACCGTGCCGAGTTGGGCAGCGGTAAGGTCTTCGTGGTGATGGTGGGACTTGTCGTCGTCGGCGGGAGCAGGTAGCGTAAGGAGGCAGGTGAAAATAAGCAGGCAGGCAAGATGTTTCATAGGTACCCCACGAGAAGCGAGTTTAGTGGAGCGTGAGTGAGGGGTCAAACACGGGCTCGTGCCGGAGCGCCTCGCTCCGCCCGGCCTGACAGCCGAGACGGCTGTCCCTACGCAAGCCAGCGAAGCTTCTTTGTTCAGGGTTCAGAGGTTTTGGTCGGCAGACAATCGTTCACTGTCTCGTCCGCGCCGGTTCCACCTTCTTGTCTGTTTATGTGCTGGTTCATCCAACGTTTCAGTGGATCGAGGAGCTTCTGGCTGCTTGTGTGATAACCAAGGTTAGACATTCCTCCGGGCTTTTTCGGATCGCCGAGTGTGTTAAATTCACCGACAAACTCAAGACGTTGGATTCCATTCTCCCGGGGAACAGATAGTGTTGCCTTCTCTATGTTCTGAGCCCACTGCCGGTTACCACGGTCGGAGACGGCGTTCGTGAGATCCGGTGAATCAAGAAGGTTCTTGAGTGAGGCGAGGGAGTCCATGTTCACTCGTCCCCGGTAGCCCCGGTCGGTTTTCGATCCTGCTACCGACTGCGTCCTTTTTTCGAGATGGTACGTTCCATCGGAAAAGAGGACTGTGCAGGTGCTGCTCAAAATTCCACGACTCACCTCTGAAGACTCAAAGCGAAATAGATACACTGGCTCGAAGGGTACGGTGACGGGAGGAGATGGCAGAGCTTCTTCTACTGGTGCCTGGTTTTGTGCTTGCAACTCTTTTGGAGGCAGGCAGCGCGTAGCCGGACCGTCAATCTTTGTTGACGATGGCCGTTTCTTCTGCAAGTCCTGGAACCATTTCAACAGTGGATCGAGTGCATCTTTGAACGGCCTTCTGCTTGATGGGTTGCGGAAAGAAAGCACCTGCCATCCACGCTCGCGCCAGATCGCAACGTCAAGGCTATCGAGGGTATCTGTCATCATGTCGCCCTTAATACTCTCTTGGGATAATTTTCTGAGGTCCGTTTCTGCCAGAATGCGACGTAACAGGTCAACTTGGTCCGGAGCGGTTGTGCCGGCGTACATGTCACCCTTTGCGCGGACCAGCTTCTCCAAGCGGTAGGTCCCATCCTCCTGAATAAGGGCACATACCGCCTCACCTGATTGCAGCCGCTCGATGCGCAACAATGTCTGCGCTTCGCGAAGAGGCACTTGGCCGCTATTGATCGCTGTCTGTGCTTCCACAGACACACAGGTGGCCATAAGAAGCGCGAAAGGAAGAATCGTGGATCGCATGAAAAGGATCAGTCGACTACCTCCTGTTTAGTTCAAGGACGGTCGGCGGACAGCTGAGGGCGGCTGTCCCCACATGAGAACAAAAAACATCTAGCGCGAAACGGTTTCCTGAATTTTTACTATTTGCGACTTCGAACCCGCGCCCATGGTTGCCAGTTCCATTTCCTCGGAGCGTTCTTCGTCCACCGAAGTTAGAGCGATGTCGGTGTAGTTGCGGGCGTTGGGATCGCGCTTCAGGTGGCGGCGGAAACCTCCATAGCGCCAGACTAACGCGGCGAGCTGTACGTGCTTCGACAATAGATCTAAAACGTAGCGCGGATAAAAACTCCACGGGCTTTCGACTGGGAGCGTGGGACGGCGGTCTTTGCGGTACTTGCGGCGAAGGTAGCCGCCTTCGAGGGGATCGATTTTTTCCAGCGCGACCATGGCGTAGTACCAGAGCAGCAGGAAGGTCATGTTGCCGGCGTTGCTGTCGGTGGCGACGGAGCGGCGCATGACGGTCTCGAGATGCTCGGGAGAATAGAAGGCGGCCCAGGAATCGTGATAGAGCTGCTGCCACTGCTCGGGCGACATAGTGGCATGCGGCGTGGTTACGTGCTCGAGATCGTACTTGTTCAGGTCGGGATCGAGATAGGCTCCGGCTTTATGAAGCTTTTGATGATCTTCGGAGCCGGGCAGCGGCGTGAGGCAGTGCGGTTCGAGCAGATCGATGGGCAGCTCGCGCTGAATGATTTCGATGTCGCGCATCACGGATTCCGGAGTGTCCGAGGGGAAGCCGACGATGTATCCGGCAAAGATGGTGACGCCGGCTTTTTTCCATTCCAGCAGCATCTTGCGGTATTCGGCGACTTTGTTTTGCTTCTTGCGTGCTCCCATCAGAGCGTCGGGATTGATGCTTTCGAGGCCGATGAAAACGCGGGCGACTCCTGCGCGGCCGGCCTTCTCGATGAAATGAGGGAGGCGGTGGCACATGGTATCGACCTGGATGACGAATTTGATGTTCAGCTTTTCCCGCTCGCGCATGGCGATGAGGCGGTCGAAAACTTTTTCCCAGTCGGTGTTGCGGGCAAAGTTGTCGTCGGTGATGAAGAAGCGGTTGATGCCCTGCGACAGGTTGCTGCGGATAATTTGCTCGATCTCGTCAGCGGAGCGACGGCGCGATTTGCGTCCCTGCACGTTGATGATGGTGCAGAAAGAACATTGGAAAGGGCAGCCGCGGCCGGCATCGAAAGTGGTGATTTTGCCGCCAGTACGCTTCACGCGCGTGGCGGGGAGAATCGGTATCGGGACACCGGTGAGTGAGGGCAGATCGTCCATGTAGTTGTAGAGCGGCTTGAGAGTGCCGTTCCAGGCATCACGCAGAACGAGATCGAGGCGGCCTTCGGCTTCTCCCGCGAACAGAGAGATGCCCAGGTCCATGGCTTCTTTTAGTTCTGGCGGAATCCCCGGCAGCATCGACAGGCAGCCGGAGACGTGAAAGCCGCCGATGCAGACGGGAATCCCGGCGGCGCGCAGCGGACGCGCGAGATCCATGGCGTGAGGAAACTGGTTCGACTGAACGCCGACCAGTGCGACCATGCCGCGTCTGCCGCGGAGTTGGCGGGCGAGGCGCTCCGGCTTGACGCGGGTATTGGTTTCGTCGAAGGCGCTGACTTCGATTTCGACGTCATCGCCAAGAACGCGACGTGCTTTGCAATCCAGGGCGAGCCCGTTGAGAACAGCCAGCGAATTAGAGGGAATAGCCGAGCGGAACCACTGAATGACATAGCCGTCGTCATCGTAGTGCGAGGGCTTGATCAAGATCAGCGAAAATCGCTTTGAGGAGCGTGAACTCATCTCCACCTTTCCTAATTGGATTGGGCTTGGAAGGAGAATATCACGGGAAGGAAGATACCCGGAGAGCCAAGGGATCCTCCAGGGCTAGTTTATTTAGTCGGATATATAACCTTTATAGGTGCACTAGCGTACAAACGAAAGTTCTGTTAGACTTCGCCGCATCGGACTTGGGTAATTACAGCCCTACCGGCATGACGTTCTAGCTTCGGTGAAGCGCCCGAAAAAAACGCACGCGCACAAATCAGTCTACCCAGGCCGCTTAGGGAGTAGCCATGGAATTGCACCCTGGGGCCGAGAAGCATCGATCCGCCGCCTTAGGACTCGCTGAGTCTTATCCCATCCGCAGAGCACTGCACGAAAACGAAGACTGGTCTCGGGATCTGGTGGAGCACAGCCATGATCTGCTGTGCATCCACGATCTTGAAGGCCGACTCTTATCGATAAATCCCAGGCCAGCAAGATTACTGGGGTACAGCGTAGAAGAAATTCTGCGGATCCCGATGCGAGAACTGGCAGCTCCGGAGTTTCGGGATCAGTTTGACGCGTACCTCGGGCAGATCAAGCGCACCAAGCAGGCGCACGGCCTTATGGCCGTGATGACGCGAAGCGGAGAACGGCGCATTTGGGAATACCACAACACACTGCGCACCGAAGGAGTGGCGAAACCGATTGTACGAGGGATTGCCCATGACATCACAGATCAAAGGGAAACGGAGGAACTGTTACGCGGAATGAGCGAACGATTGCTTTCCCAAGTAAGGGAAGGCGAACGCACGATCCGGGAGTTGAAACTTTTTCGCACGCTGGTGGACCAATGCAACGAGGCGATTGAAGTGGTGGATCCGGAAACTCTTCGCTTTCTTGATGTAAATGAGAAAGCCTGCTCGGAACTGGGCTACAGCCGCGAAGAACTTTTGGCGATGGGAGTCTACGACATCAATCCCACAGCAAGGGAAACCGTGGAAAAGATTAGAGAGGAGTTGGGGAAGTCGGGCTCTTTGGTGAGGGAAACGGTCCACCGGCGGAAGGACGGTTCGACTTTCCCGGTGGAAGTCAGCCTGAGTCGGGTCCAGATGGATCGGGATTACGTGGTCGCCATCGCCCGCGACCTCACCGAACGCAAGCAGGCCGAGGCGCGGCTGCAGGAGTACGAGAGAGTCGTGGAAGATATAGAGGAGATGTTCGTGGTAGTGGACCGGGATTACCGCTGCGTGATCGCAAATCGCGCGTACTTGACCTACCGCGGCAGTGAGAAAGAGGAGGTAATCGGGCGCCGCCTCGACGAAGTGCTGAATCGAAAGGTCTTTCAGGAGGTTATCAAACCGAGACTGGATGAGTGTTTCCAGGGCAAGGTGGTGCGATACCAGTTGAAGTACGAGTATCCCAAGAAGGGCGAGAGAGACTTATTCATATCTTACTTTCCCATGGAAGGTGCGCGGGGTATTGATCGAATCGCCTGTATTTTGCAGGACATTACGGAGCGCAAACGCTCGGAAGAAGCTTTGCGACGGAGTGAAGAGAATTACCGCATATTTGTATCCCAGAGTTCGGAAGGCATCTTCCGGGAGGAACTGGACATGCCTGTTTCAATTGACCTTCCGGAGGAGGAACTGGTCCGACGCATCCTGTACGAAGCTCACATAGCAGAAAGCAACGACGGCCTGGCAGCGATGTACGGTTTAAAGTCCGGCGAAGAGTTGCGGGGTAAACGCTGGAGAGAAATGGTGCCGCCGGAAGACCCGCAGAACATCGAACTAACGCGGCAGTTCGTTCGGTCCGGCTTTCGGGTGTTAGATCGGGAGTCTCACGAAGTCGATATTCATGGCAATCGCAAAGTCTTTCTCAATAGCATGATCGGGACGGTGGAGAATGGGATGCTGGTGCGCACCTGGGGCATCCAGCGGGACATCACGGAAAAGGTGAAGTTGGAGGAGTCCCGTCAGAAAGCGGAAGAAGCGCTGCGCCAGAATGTAGCCCGACTACAGGAAGTCACGGAAGAACTTCGCGTGGCCAAGGATAAGTTGGCGGAAGAAAAGCTTTATCTGGAAGAAACCATTGATACCGAACTAGGATTCGGGGAAATCATTGGACGCAGCGGCGCCTTGAAGGAAGTGATGCAGAAGGTGGCAAAGGTGGCCCCCAGCGACGCCACTGTGCTGCTGCTGGGCGAGACCGGCACAGGCAAGGAGCTGGTGGCGCGCGCGATCCACCGCATGAGCCAGCGGGAGAGCAAAAGTTTTATCAAGCTGAACTGTGCCGCAATCCCCTCAGGCCTGCTGGAAAGTGAGCTTTTTGGCCATGAGAAGGGCGCCTTTACGGGAGCGGTGGCGCGAAAACTTGGCCGCCTGGAACTGGCTGACAAGGGAACACTCTTCCTCGATGAAATCGGAGAGATTTCCCTGAGCCTGCAGCCCAAGCTGCTGCGCGTGTTGCAGGATATGGAATTCGAGCGGCTGGGCAGCACGCAGACCTTGAAGGTGAATTTCCGTCTGCTGGCGGCGACCAACCGGGACCTGCTGAAGAGCGTGAAGGCGCGCGAGTTTCGCAGCGACTTATACTACCGATTGAATGTCTTCCCTATCGTTATCCCGCCCTTGCGCGAACGGCGCGAGGACATCCGGCCGCTGGTTGAACACTTTGTCCGCAAATTTTCGCAGCAGATGAAGAAATCCATTACCAGCATTCCATCCAGCACCATGGAGATACTGGTGCGGTGGGAGTGGCCAGGCAACATACGGGAATTGGAGAACTTCGTGGAGCGTTCGGTCATCCTGTCGCCGGGATCGGTTTTGCAGTCTCCGCTCTCGGAACTTGAAAAATGTATGGATGATGGCGGCGATGGCAAGTGCATGACGCTGCGCGACAAAGAACGCCAGCGGATTCTACAGGCTCTTCGCGATTGTGGCGGGCGCCTCGGCGGGCCCGATGGGGCAGCGGCTCGGCTGGGATTGAAGCGCACGACTCTGCAATCCAAGCTGGACCATCTCGGGATCAAGGCGGGCGTGTATCGTTCGTGATCGAGTTCGTCCGGCGGTGGACACATATTCGACGACGAAAAAGCCCCTCGCTTGCGCGAGGGGCTTTTTCTGGGGGAGGGACTGGGGCGAGGCGCCCATGGTCCCCGAACTGAGTTAACAGCAACTGCTTCTGCTGTTATTGATTGGCAGTGGTGGCGGGGGCGGAAGAATTGCTGGAGAGTTGCTCCAGATCGTTCTTCAGTAGACTGATTTCCACGCGTCCACCACTGATGTGCTTGGTCTTCGCATCAGCGTCAGCACCCGCGACCGGGGCGTTCCCCATGCCGACGAGGTAGATGCGATAGACGGGAATCTCATGGTTCAGCACCATGTAGCGAACCACCGACTCGGCCATCTTCTGCGAGTTGGAGATAGCGGTCTGGCCCTTGCCGGAAGAGAAGCCCTGCACTTCGATAATGTAGCCGCGCTGACCTTTCACGCTGTTTGCCATCTCGTCCAGCGCGTCCTTTGCGTTCTTGCTGAGGACGGTCTGGCCAGGCTTAAAGCGGATTTCGGTCTGGTTGGCAGCCTTGTACTGATCGATGTTGCCCACTACCGTCTCGACCGTCTGAATGCGGGTGGTGGCCTGCTGCGCACTCTGCTGCGCCACGGTCGCTTTATTGCCGGCATCGATGGCGTGCTGATCGGCTTCGTTGGCTTTGTCGGAAGCCAGTCTGATGCCAGCCTGGGCGCGCGCATCGGTATCTTTGATGGCCTTGCCGTTGGCGGCTGTCAGGTCATCGAGTTCGTTGACGCGGTCGCGGATAGGATCGGTCTGGCGCTTGACGTAGTTCTTGCGGGCAAAAGGATTCACACGGCCCCAGAAGCCTTCACGGGCCGGTGCCTGCAGAGGCTGTTTGCCGGTGGCGTTCTCGGTGGACTGAGCGGACGCAGCGGGCGGGTTCGACTGATCTTGAGTAGTGGTAGATGAAGTTTGCGCAAAGGCCGGGAATGCGAGCATTGCAGCCAGGGGCAAAGTTACGAGAATGCGGCTTTTCATAAGAGACTTCCTCCGAGTATGGGGGAGCACTTGAGGGCTCCACTCCAGCACGCCAAAACGCGCGTGTTGCGTGATTTTTGATTGCGTCCCCTAAAACCTACAGACGAACAGCAAGCGGTGGCCGCTTTGCCGGCATGCGCTGACGCAACGCACGCCTGAAAATCCTAAAACTTCAGGCGCTGCAAACCCAGTGGCGCCTCTCCTCACTCATACAGGTTGGATGCCAAACCCTTTCGCAAGGTTGAAGAGCTAAGCCATTGAAATCTAAAGACATTGTACCTCTGGGGTGGGAGGAAGGATAGCCCTTGAGGTTGAAGGCAGGGTAATTTTTGGAAACCTGATATAAAAACTGCGTGCATTTGTAGCAGGTTGGCAGCGAGAAAGAGGACGACTTTGGGATTAACCAGTTCGGGAAACATGTGGGGGAATAAGGGGATGTGCACGGCAGGATTTCGGCGTTTAGTTATCGGCGTTGCGGTGTGCGCTGCGATGTTGAGCTGCTGGATTCAAGTTGCATCGGCCGGCGCGGAACCGCAATCGATGGCTTCGTTACAAATTCCCGCAGAGCGAATGCAGCAGTATTCCGACCTTGCGCTCACGTGGATGCAGGAGTATTTGCGTGTTGATACCACGAATCCTCCGGGGCACGAGATGAGAGCCGTCGCCTTCTACAAGAAGATTCTGGATGAAGAAGGGATTGAGAATCGCGCTTTCGAATATGCGCCGGATCGCGGCGATCTTTGGGCGAGGCTGCCGCATACTACGGCGGAAGCCAAGCGGCCGATCGTTCTGCTAAACCATATGGACGTGGTCACCAGCAACCCAGAGCACTGGAAGGTTCCGCCGTTCAGCGGCGAGATTAAGGATGGTTATCTCTGGGGTCGTGGAGCGCAGGACATGAAGGACGAAGGTCTGGCGCAACTGGTAGTGATGGTGATGCTGAAGCGGGAGAAGGTTGAACTGGACCGCGATGTGATTTTTCTGGCTGTGGCAGACGAAGAAGCGGAGGGCACCGGAACCGACTGGTTCATCGAACATCAACGTGATCTGCTGGGCAACGCGCAATTCTTGATCAATGAGGGCGGCGAGAATCTGCTGGAAAACGGCAAGGTGAAATACGTGGGCGTGGATGTAGGCGAGAAAACTACATATTGGCTGCATGTTGTGGCGCACGGTAGGCCGGGGCACGGATCGCGTCCGAATGCGGATTCGGCGCCGAACCGGCTGGTGCGGGCGCTGGACCGCATCCTCGCCTATCGCACGCCCTTCCGGGTTTTGCCGGTTGTGGATGAATTCCTGCGCGACATGGCGCCCTACGAACCGCCCGGGCGGGCAGCTTCCTATCGGAATGTCAAGAAAGCGCTGGCAGACAAGAAATTCCAACAAGAAGTGGAGCGCGACGAATCGCTGAACTATTTGCTGCGCGATACAATTTCGTTGACGATGCTCGGAGGCGCGGCACAGACCAATGTGATTCCGCCGGAGGCATGGGCGAATCTGGATGTGCGCATCTTGCCGGGCGGCGATCCCAAGGCAGTGCTGGACGCGGTGCGGCGGGTGGTAAACGATCCGAATGTCACGGTTGAACCGCTGAATGCGGAGTTCAAAGTGGCCAATTATTCTCCGACCGATAGTTCGACCACTGAAGCGGCGCTGTGGGCGGCCATTCGAAAGGTCTCGGCACACTATTTTCCGGGAACTCCGGTGGTGCCGCACATCACCAGCGGCTACACCGAGAACCAGCGCTACCGGCCGCTGGGAATAGTTGCCTATGGCTTCAATCCGTACGCGACCAGCGAAGAGGAAGGCAACACCGAGCATGGCAACGATGAGCGGATTCGCTTGGAGGAAGTGCGGAGGGGACCGAGGATTTTGTTTGATGTGGTGGCGGCGGTGGCGGCGAAGTGAAAGTGCAACTTTATAGCTTCTTCCACACGTTCAGCACAATCATTCCAAACGCAATTCCAACGATAAAAACAACAAAACCGATGATTCCATGTCCGAATTCGTCGAAAACCAGCGAAACAATCAATGCAAACACGATTACAGCCAGCTTGACAATTACTTGCGCCGCTCTTTCAGCTGGCTCCATGACCACAAATATCCGCCTCGTTCTCTGGTCTGTCAAACACGTGACCGCTTAAGATGCTTTTCGTACTGTTCGATGATGAAATGGTCGGTCATGCCGGCGATGTAGTCGCAGACCACGCGCGGCAAAGATTCCTGGGCGGCTTTTTCCTGGTAGTAATGCGGAAGGGCTGAGGGAGTGTCTGTCCAGAAGGCAAAGAGTTCCGTGACGATTTGCTCTGCGTCGTCTTTTTCTGAGGCCAGCGACGGACTGTAATAGAGATTCTCGTAGAGAAAGTCTTTAACTTGCTTGCGCTCGGCTTCGACCTCGGGGCTGAATGCGGCAATGCGCTCTGTACAAAGGCGGACAGCCGCCAGAGTTTCGATTCCGGATTGCTTCACCCGCGCTTGAGTATTCGTGATGAGATCGCCGGCCAGGCGGTTGAACACGCGCTTGAGAGCTTCGTTAAATTTCAGTTTGGCGGCAGCCTCGGGATATAACTGCTCCACCTCGCCGAAGAAACGGTCGAACACAGGAACGCAGGAACGGACTTGTTCCAGCGTGAGCAGATGGGCTTCGTATCCATCGTCGAGGTCGGCGGTGTTGTAGCCGATCTCGTCAGTCAGGTCGATGAGTTGGGCTTCGAGCGGAGGGCGCTGGTCCAGAAGATACTCGGCCAGTTCTGGATATTTCGCTGGGTCGTAGTCGCGCGAATGCTTGATGATTCCTTCACGCACTTCAAAAGTTAGATTGAGGCCGCGAAAGGCAGCGTAGCGCTGCTCGAAGTCTTCGACGATGCGCAGCGCGTGCAGGTTGTGATCGAAAAAGAGACCGTGTTCGCGCATGGCGGCATCGAGAGCTTTCTCCCCGGCATGCCCGAACGGTGGATGGCCGAGATCGTGGACGAGCGCGAGCGCTTCGGCGAGATCGACATTTAGCGCCAGCGCAGCCGCGACCGTGCGGGTGATCTGCGCTACTTCAATAGTGTGAGTGAGTCGGTTGCGGAAGTGATCGGAGTAGCGGCGGGTGAAGACCTGAGTCTTATCTTCGAGGCGGCGAAAGGCGCGGGCATGGATGACGCGGTCGCGGTCGCGCTGAAAGTCGTTGCGATAGGGATGAGGCGCTTCAGAGATGCGGCGTCCGCGGGATTGCTCCACGTGGACCGCGTAGCCGGCCAGCATTTTCGAAGTTTAACAGCTTGCAGTACCCAGTACCTAGCATTCAGCTTGTTTCTGGGCACTGGGTACTGGGTACGAGCTACTGATTCCCCGACCCTTCCTTCGCGAGACGCACCTTGGCGGCGTCGAGTTTTTTCTGCGTAGCCGCGAACAGGTCTGTATCCACTTCGGCGGCGACAGTTTTGTTCCACTCTTGAACCGCGCGCTCCCAGTGAGCAGCGGCCAGCTTCAGGCGGCCTGTCTTCTGGTAGAGATCGCCGAGATGATCCTGCACGGTTGGGTCGGAACCCATACGTAAGGAAGCTTTGGAGAGATTCTCTTCGGCAAGGTCGTACTTGCCGAGTTTGAAATAAGCCCAGCCCAGCGAATCCAGATAAGCGCCATTGGTGGGCTCGGAACTCACCGCCTGCTTGATGTAGTTGAGCGATTCTTCGAGCCGGACGTCGCGCTCGGCGTTCATATAGCCGAGATAGTTTAGAGTGGCGGCGTTCTGCGGATTGACCGCAAGGATCTTGCGGAACTCAGCTTCGGCCTGCTCATATTTCTTTTCGCGTTCGTAGGTGGAACCGCGCAGGAAGTAGACGTTCTCTTTGTCCTCAGCTTTGAGAGAAAGTTCTTCAGTCTTATTGAGCGATTCCTCGGCTTCGCTCCAGCGCTTGAGGCGGGTGTACATGATGGAGAGCCGGAGATAAACTTCGCGGTCTTCCGGAGCGCCCTTGAGCATGGAGCGAACGTCGGCAAGGGGCTTCTCGGGATCGCCGGTGTCGGCGAGTTGGGCGTCGAGCACCATGCGAACTTCCCGGTCGTTGGGCAGTTTTTGCGCCGCCTCTTTGGCGGCTGTGGTGGCCTGCGTCCACTCCTTCGCTTCACGGTAGGTATCGATCACATCCTGATACCCGGTGCGCGCGTTTTCGTCGCCCAACGGAATCATCTTGCGGAAAGTTTCAACCGCAGAGGTGTAGTTCTCCTGATCGCGGTAGACCATGCCCAGCCGCTCGATGAAGATAGCGCGATTGTTGCGGTCGGCTTGGGAGTAACTGTTCTCGGATTTTTCGGTCTTCTTCAGCAAATCCTGCAAAACTTTTTCGGCTTCGTCGTAACGTCCCTGAGCCTGGTACACCACCGCGATGTTGTAAGGCACTTCGAGAGCGTCGGGAACCATTGCCTGGGCCTTCTTAAGGCCGTCAAGAGCTTCATCGTATTTGCCCTGGCGGCGGTAAATCTCGGAGATGCGGAGGTAAGTCTGCGCGTCTTCGGGATTCGCGTCGGCAATAACTTTGTACTGATCGAGCGCCGCGTCAATCTGGCCATCGTTCAGCAGGTTCTCCGCAAGGCCGCGAATGGCGTCGAGATTGTCGCGGTCCGACTGGATGGCGTGCTTATAGGCGTCGATCGCGCTCTTGTATTCCTTGCGCTGCTCGTACGTAGCGCCCAGGGCAGCGTAAAGCTTGGCGGAGCGCCGCGTGTCGGGCACTGAACTCAGCACCTGCAAAGCATGAGCCGTATCACCCTCATCGGTATAGAGAAGCGACAACGTGGTGATGGCTTCTTCGGAATCGGGATCGAGTTTGACCGCAGTCTTGAGTTCAGTTTCCGCCTTCTGCAAGTCGTTGTTCAGGCGGTAGAGTCTGCCCAGGAGAAGATGATCGTCCACATTATTGGGCTCGATCTTGACGATCTGTTCGTACTGTTCGATGGCCAGCTTGAGCACGTTATCGGTGCCGTTGTTGCTGCCGCCGCCCGGTAGATCGCCCAGCGAGCGTAAATAAATCCGGCCCAGCAGCTTGTGCGCTTCAAGATTATTGGGATCGCGCTTGAGAATGTCCTGAGCCTCGAGGACAGCATCGCGGATGCGTCCGGTCTTCACGTACAGCTCGGCGAGGGCGGAGGTGAGGAATTCCGAAGACGGATCTGCCTCTATCGCGAGGCGGTATTCATCCATCGCTTTGTTGGCCAGTTCGCTGCGTCCGTAGATCGTGATCTGTTCCTCGTACATGTGCGCGAGGGTGTAGTGGTAATAGGCGGCGGCGCGGTCCGCTGGGCGAGGCGTTGACGGTGCGGCCTTGGAATCGGCCGGCTTCGGCGCGGGCGATGCGGGCTTGGATTGGGCGGCTGCGGCCGCTGCGAGAAACGACAACACTAAGACGCTGCGAAAAATTCTATTCATGCTCAACCTGACCGGGCTGGAATCAATTCTATTAGGACCTGAAACTAGAACGCTGCTGTTGGAACTTGTTGCACTTCCCGAAGACACTATCATTTGGATGCAAAACCGCCGGGGGTAGGGTTCCTTAATTCTAACCCGGTCGAGAGCGAATTGGGGGAAAACACTTAGATGCGTGCGAGCAGAGAGAAGCCCGGAAGTACAGGGACTGTGGGGGACTAGTGTCAAGATTAGTAAAGAAAATTGTTGATTTTCCTGGCGGAAAAGGATGGGACACACGTCAGATTTGTTGTCGACATCTGAAAAGAGCATTTAACCGCTAGGTGCGCTAAGGTCTCGCAAAGGTCGCAAAGAAGAAAATAGATCAGTAAGGACTCGCTACGTTTGTCTTTCTCTGCGTTCTTTGCGAAACCTTTGCGGGCTTCGCGGTTAAAGGCTTTGGATTCTTACCGGCTAGTGCCTGAAGTGCCGCACGCCCGTAAACAACATTGCCAGGCCTAGGCGGTCGGCGGCGGCGACGACCTCAGGGTCGCGCTGCGAGCCGCCGGGTTGAATGATGGCGGTCGCTCCCGCCTTGGCGATTTCTTCCACGCCATCGGGGAATGGGAAAAAGGCGTCGGAGGCGGCAACCGTTCCCTTCAGCGGCAGTTGCGCTTTCATGGCGCCGATCTTCGCCGAGTCGACGCGGCTCATCTGTCCCGCGCCCACGCCGACGGTCTGTCCATCGCGAGCGTAGACGATGGCGTTCGACTTCACGTGCTTGCAGACTTTCCAGGCGAATAGAAGTGCGCGGGCTTCTTCGGGAGTGGGCGCGCGCTGGGTGACCACTTTCAGGTTGACGTCTTGCAAGGGGCGCACGTCGTTATCTTGCAGAAGGATTCCGCCGGAGACGTTTTTGAGAGTCCATTTCTGCGGGGCGGCTTTGACTTCGACGAGGCGCAGATTTTTCTTGGTGGCGAAGCGGGCTTTGGCTGCATCGTCAAACGCGGGCGCAGCAATCACCTCGAGGAACAACTTGTGCATCTCTTCGGCGGCTTCGAGGTCGATGGGACGGTTCACGCCAATCACCCCGCCGAACGCGGAGACGGGATCGCATTCGAGAGCACGCTTGTAGGCCTCGGCGAGAGTCTTGCCGGTTGCAGTGCCGGCGGGATTGGTGTGCTTGATGATGGCGCAGACGGCGGAATCATCCGGATCGAATTCCTGGGCGAGGTCCCAGGCGGCCTGTAAGTCGACGATGTTGTTGTAGGAAAGTTCCTTTCCTTGAAGCTGGCGGGCGTTGGCCACGCCCACGCCGGAGCCATCGGAATACATGGCGGCCTTCTGGTGCGGATTCTCGCCGTAGCGCAGGTCGAGGGTTTTCTGGAAGGAAAGGCGGAGGATTTGGGGGAAGGATTCCTCGGTTGCGAGTTGAGAACTCTTGATGTCGGGAATGCGTTCCAGCGTTGAGGCGATTGCGGAATCGTAGGCGGCGGTGGTGGCGAATGCCTTCTGCGCCAGCTTCCATTTTGTTTCGAGCGAGAGTTCGCCTTGTGTGCGGGCGAGTTCTTCGGCGATGGCCGGGTAGTCTGCGGGCGACGTGACGACGGCGACATCGTGAAAATTCTTGGCCGCGGAGCGGATCATGGACGGTCCGCCGATGTCGATGTTCTCGATCAACTCTTCGAACGGCACCCCCGGCTTGGCTGCGGTTTTTTCGAAGGCGTAGAGATTCACCACGACCATGTCGATCGGCTGAATGCCGTGCTCGGCCACGGCGGCGGAGTGCGCGGGAATTTCGCGGCGATGCAGGATACCTCCGTGCACCTTGGGATGCAGCGTCTTGACGCGGCCATCGAGCATTTCAGGAAAACCGGTGAGTTCGGAGATGTCTTTGACGGCGATGCCGGAATCGCGCAGCAGCTTGGCCGTGCCTCCGGTGGAGATGAGTTCGATGCCGAGGCCGGAGAGCTGGCGCGCGAAATCGACGAGTCCTGTCTTGTCGGTAACGCTAAGGATGGCGCGCTGGATGCGGGAAGTGCTGCGGGACATGATCGGCCTCTGGTATGAAAGATGAGAGCGGAGTGACCGAAGATTCTATCAGCAACGAACAGTTTGCCGTTTGAATCGTCACCGAGTTAGCCGCCGCAAGTCGAGCTTCGCTCGACGGCAGCCGAGGTCGTCCCGCATGCGCCGTCCCACAAGAAAAGAGGCCGCGGAAAATTCCGCGGCCTGGAGTGCTACGAGCAGAGGAGAGTCACTATGGGATCGTGCCCCACGCGGCGGCTGCTGGTGTGTTGGTGGTGAACGAGGACCATCCGGCTAGGCCGACATCGCCCGCGATGACAGCTAAGTTTGAGGCAACGTAGACGCCGGTGAAATCCGGAGCGTTCACATCATCCGAGCTGGCAACGATCCAATACTGAGAGCCCTGGCTGATCGAGGTTGAAGGGATGTTAACGTTGACGGTAAGACAGCAGGTTCCGAATGCCGGGGCATTCGTGCCTGTGCCGCCGGCCAGCAGAGTTCCCACGGTTCCTGCGTTGTCGCTGTAAAGGCCAACACTGAACGTGTTTGTTCCGGAGATCCACTGCACACCAACCTGCAACGCAGTCACGGTTTCGTTAACCTTCGGAACAAATGGCACACCGATCCATTGCTCGGGAAGGCCGACGGAGTTGCTTGGTCCGAGCACGTAATAACCAGTTGCAGCGTTGTATGCGTTTGTGGGTGACGGGCCGAGATTGCTCCAGAGGAGCCTTCTCGAGCTTGGCTGTATCGCCGCCGTGATAGGGCCGGTGCGATTGGTTTTAGCAACCTTGGGGCCGGACTTCTGAGCGGCGAGTGTCCCGGCGGCAACTGTAACGACAAACAAAGCGCTAAGTGCGCGTTTCAGTACCATTTTCCTGTTCCTCCAGTCATTTAGTTAGCAGCATCGCCCAGGATAGACCGTACCTCTCCGAGGATCGAATATCGTGGTAAGACGTTGGCGCCAGGGGCCCGGAAAAATGCGGTGCCAAGTGCCCAGAGCTGCGGAGAATCATCTTATGCGGAGTTTCAAGGCTGTCAACGGATGAAAGACCCGAGGTCGAAGGGCCCTAGGCTGTGCTGTCTCCGAAGCAGTATCCATTCATCGGGCGCGTACGGCTGCTACCAGGTCGGCAACTACACCCAGTTTGCAGGGATTTGAGAATGTGCGCGAAGGGAACGTCCACTTCTGCGGAGAGGCTACGGAGATGGAATTCGAGGGATATATGGAAGGTGCTGTGCGTGCGGCGGAGCGGCTGGCGGAGCGGCTGGCGCTGAACTGGCCGAAGTTGTAGGGGCAGGTCGTCGAGCGTTCGAGTACCATATCCCCATGCTCAGTGAGAAGCGTTCAGGAGCCTGGCAAGTCGTTCCTGTTGTTCTGCTTGTCTCTTTTCTTAGGACAGCGACTTTAGCTCAAAAGGAATCATCCGCGGACGATCTCAAAAAGGTAATCGCTAGCAGCACGGTTGAAAAGAACGTCTATTCCAACGAACACGTCGGATTTCGGCTCGCTCTCCCCGAGCCACCTTGCGATCCCAAACTGAACACGAAAGTGGATCTAAAGCAAGCGTCCGCAGTCCTTCTTGACTGCGAGCATGTGGTTAAGGGATGGCAGGGTATGTACACGCTCACAGTTGCAATCGACTATCGTGCGAACTATCCTGTGCTGCAGGATCTGGAGCAATATGTTCGGAGTTGGCGACATGCGGGTGAGCGGGAAAAAGGCAACACTACACTACAGACTGAACGAGCGCGCCGCATGGCAGGTATGGACTTTGTCGATGCAATTCTCAGCAGCCAAGACTCGCCCGGCGGACGCACTTTCTATCAGAGAATCGCTTGCACGCAGATGAAGGGCTACTTGCTTTGCTTCATCGTTTCAGCGCCAAGCGTCGATGAAGCTCGATCCCTGATGGAGCTCGATCACAAATTGGAACTGACTACAAAATCGACATCGGAGTAGTCAGGGTATGATTCGATCATTTTCTCGTTAGAGCGGTACCTAGCCAGGCGGATTTTAAGCCAACTACTCCATTCGCCGACGGTTCAGGGATCTTACGCCTTCGCCTTGGCCTTCAGCTTGACATGCCCATCGGTGAGTTCGACGGAGAATTCGACATCCTGGCAACCGTACTGCTTGCGAATCTCGGCGGTCTTTTTCTGGACGAAGGTGGAGAAGGAATCGAGATTGCCGGAGACATTTTCTCCTGCTTTCTTTTTGGCCGCGACCAGAGTGTTGTACAGGCGCTCCACTTGTTCCGGCTCGGTCTTATCCGCCGCAGTGTGCAGGGTAAATGGCGAACTGACTCCCGGCGCTTCGCCTGCCGCGGCAGCGGCGGCATGGCTCAGGCCATAGACCGGATTGTGGTGCGGCTTGTGCTCCTCAGCATCAGGGCGAACTCCCTGCACGGCCAGCAACGCGTCCTGCGGACGGCGGTAGCCTTCTTCGCGGATGCGTGACTTCTTGCGCCACAGGTCGCTGTAGATGGCGTAGCGCTGGGCCATTTCGTTGTAGCGGAAACGCTGGGAGAAGCTCATGCGTCCGCCGTCGGAAAATTTGCGCAGCAGGGAGAGCACCTTCCACTCGATGTCGGTGGGAGGGCGTTTGGTCGGGTTGCTGAAAAAACATTCGTACTCGATTTTCAGCCGGCGCAGCTGAGTTTCGAGCACGTTCAATTCTTCATCGGTGGTCACTAGGGAGTCTCCATGCACAGTGTATGGAGGATTCGGAACGGGGACGAGGTAACGCGTGGTCACCGAGGGTCATGGTACGAAAGTAAGGGCTGCTTTAGCTGCTAGCTGCTAGCTTCTAGCTCCTAGCTTGACGCTTCATGCCCCCGCGAGATTTCGCTCCGTGAGAAATGCGACCACCGGGGCTGAAACCGGACGATTTCGAAGCTCTTACGCGGCGCTGGAAGCGCCGCTCTTCCACGGTAATGCAGGCAACCGAGGGATCTCCACTCTTTCGAGTTGCTGTAGAGGACAGGGGAGGGTTGGCTAGAAGCTAGGGGCTAGAAGCTTATTTCGACGAATTCGCCGCCATTTTCTTCACCATGGCGAGCACCAGTTTGCGGTCACTGTCATTCAAATTGGTGGCGTAGCGGCGGACCTGGCTGAGGAAGCGGACTTCGTCATCGGAGAGTTGCGGCAATCCCTTGGAGCCGTTGCTGTGGCCGGACTCGGAGAAGAATTGGGAGAGCGCAATTTCCATCGCTCCGGCAATTTTCGAGAGCGTGTCGAGCGACGGAATCGTATGGCCGTTCTCTACACGCGACAGGTAGCAGCGCAGCAGGCCAGTGCGCTTTTCGATGTCGCCCTGAGACATACCTTTCTGCAACCGGTAGTCCCGGATGGTTTGGCCGATATTGATCTGGGGGAGCATTACAGGATGCGACATAGTAACCAGACCGGCAATTTCTGGCAAGTGGAAATTAGTGCCATACCCCAGCCACTTTTTTCCTAGCACTTGACAAAGCCGAAATCGAGGTATGGTTAAACGCTGTGTAAGGAACGTTCGCCGCAACCCGCGTGCAAAGTTGCGCCGTAGCCGGGTCATTTTTTCAAGTTTTCCGCGAAGAAGGCGACGGTGCGCTTCCAGGCGTCGGCGGCATCGTCGGGGTGATAGCCGGTTTTATTGTTCGGATTTTCAAAGCCATGGCCGGCGTCGTCGTAGATCTTGATGTCGATTTTCTTGCCCATCTTATCCAATGTCTCGCCGAATTTTTTTACGTCGGCGGGCGGAATGCCTTGATCCTGGCCGCCGAACAAGCCGAGGATGGGCGCGTTGATTTTTTTCAATGACTCGGGGTCAGTGGCGAGATGGCCGTAGTTGATGACATCGGCTGCCAGAGTAGGCTCCTGCAGGGCGACATCGAGGGAGTAGCCGCCACCCATGCACCATCCGATGGCACCGATTCGGTCTTTCTTGACATTCGGTTGCGCCTGGAGAAAAACAAAAGCAGCGTGCAGATCGCGCTTGGCACGGTCTTCTGGCACGCCCCGCATTATTTCGTGAGCCATGTCAGGCGTGGTGGCGACTTTGCCGCGATATAAATCGATGGCAAGAGTCTCGTAACCCTGGTCGGCCAGCTTGGAGGCTTGTTCTTTCACCCAGTCGTTGAGACCCCAATACTCGTGGATGACGATGACGGCGGGAAACGGGCCTTTGCCGGGTGGCGTGTACAGGACGCCTTGAACGGTTTCGTCGCCGCTTTTATAGGAGACGGATTTGCTGTCGACGGCGAAGGCGGTGGCCGTAAGGAGAGCGGCAAGGATGAACAAAGAAAAATTCTTCATGGTCTTAAACCCTTTCTTACGTCCGCAATTCGCGTTTCACAATTCCAACTCCATGTACATTGCTCCTGCAATCGGGTTGGAACGGTAGGGGGCGATTTCCTTGAAACCGAGCTTGCGATACATTGCCACCGCATCTTTCATCACCGGTTCAACGGTGTCGAGGCGCATGCGCTGGTAACCGGTAGCGCGCGCTTCGGCGATGATGCGATCGGCGAGTGCACGTCCAAAGCCCTGGCCGCGAAATTGGGGACGCAGGTACAGGCGCTTCATCTCGCAGATGTTTGTCTCTAGTTTGTGTAAAGCGACGCAGCCTGCAACTTGAGTTTCGTAGTACGCCAGTAAGAGGCGGCCTTCTGGTGGAGCGTAGTCGCCGGGGAGTCCGGCGAGTTCCTGGTCGAAGTTCTGGAAGCAGAGGCTGAAGCCTAGGGACTGCGCGTACTCCAGAAATAGTTCGAGGGCTTGCGCGATTTGGTCTGGCGAATGGGCTTGAGTGAAAGTCAAAATCTTTAACCCTTCGACTTCGCTCAGGGCAGGCTCCGGGCACTGGGCCACAGGGTAATTCAAAGGCTTTGTGTTTTCAGCTTTCATTCCTCTGTGACCTCTGTGTCCTCTGTGGTGAAGGTTTTTCTATCCCATCAACATGCCGCCGTTCACATTCAATACGTGGCCCGTGATATAGGAGGCTTCGTCCGAGGCAAGAAATGCTACGGCATTGGCCACGTCGTCAGCGGAACCAACACGGCCGAGCGGAATCTGTTTGGCGGCGCTCTGCTTGAATTCGTCGCCGAGCACTTCCGTCATGGCGGTTTCTATGAAGCCGGGAGCGACTGCGTTGCAAGTTATGTTCCGCGAGCCCAATTCGCGGGCGATGGCCATGGTGAGGCCGATCAGTCCAGCCTTCGACGCGGAGTAGTTTGCTTGTCCGGCCTGCCCCATCTGCCCAAAGACGCTGGCGATGTTAATGATGCGTCCCCAGCGTTGTTTAAGCATAGAAACGGAGACTTGCTGAATACAGAGATAGGCGGAAGTGAGATTGGTTTGCAGCACGGCATCCCAGTCGGCGCGCTTCATGCGCATGACGAGCTGATCGCGGGTGATGCCAGCGTTATTGACCAGAATATCGATCTTGCCGAAGTGCGCAGTAGCAGCTTTGATGGTGGACTTGACCTGATCTTCGTCCGTGACATCGAGGGCAAAGGCTGCGGCCTTGCCGCCTGAGGCCGTGATTTCGTTAACTAGTTCGTTTAACTTCTCTTGATTTCGAGCAACAACGGCGACGGCCGCGCCTTCAGTGGCAAGTTTCAAAGCGCAGGCGCGTCCGATGCCTTGTGACGCGCCCGTGACGAATGCCACACGATCTGTAAGGGGCATTTTTTCTCCCGAGCTATCGTAAGTCTCGATTAAGAAATCTTTACTTCGGAACGTGAGATTATACCCGCCACGCTTCTATCCGGCACGGCGCGAGGGCCAGATCAGAACCTCCAGCCGTTTAGCAAAGTGAAGCAACGGAGCTGTAGCCGGAAGGGAGATTTCTGCACTTGCCGCGACAGTGTTGGTCTTAATTTCGGCTTCGGCATCTTGCAGTGGCCAAGGCTGATGATGAATATCGCCATGATAAACCTGGCCGCGATGCGTGGTGTACAGGCAGTAACGTTCGGTGAGCCAGTGCTCGATCGATCCTTTTTCACGGAGGCGCACGTCTTTTGTTGGCCGATATTTTCCGCAAAAGTCCGCAGCAGAGCCGCGACGGCCCGAATCGTAGTGTATTGTTCCCTGCACGTCTCTCGAGGTCATGGCTGCGTAAAAATACGGCAAGTGAAAGAAGTGGCGGGCAGCCCAAACCGCCGGAAGATTGGCGGCGTCGAGGCTAAAAAAATATACGCCCGGCTTACCGTCGTACCTTACATAGGTGCGTACGTTGAGTTCAGGAAATCGCGAAAGGCCGGGAAGCGCAGGCATCCCGCGGGCACGAACTCCGCTCATGTGGAACGGCACCACTCCTACCCAGCTTTGGCCGTCGAAGGTATCGAGTTCTAGTTGCTCGGGAACCAGCGGCCGCATTGCGGCCATGAGCAGCGGCCAGTGCGCAAACAACAAGTCGTGCCAGGTTTGCGTCATGATCCATGGGCCGGCGGGCAACGGCCAGGGACGATGCGCGACGACATTCAGCAGGGGATGCACCGACCAGTCTAGGCCAAAACGAATGTAAAGGGACGTCGCGCGACGGCGGGCCCTTGAACCATAACGGCTGCGATATCCACAGCAGGGGCTCGTATCATCTTAAAATTGATTGCACAGTCTCCGTTTGCCGATTAACATTCGAACACTTTCATGACACCTACCGCTCCTGGTGAAGTCGCCGCAATGCCGCAACCACAAAAGGAAAACTCACTGAGCACTGAGCCGAATTCATTGGGATCAGGACATCGTTCGTCGCAAAGAACTTCGGCGACCGAGAATGCCGCAGTGTCCGAAAAGCCGCAGTCCGACGCTCCTTCCACCGAGGTCTTTGCCGTCTACGGCGTTGAGCCGGAGATTCAGGCCTATGCCATGGCCAAGTACTCGCGCTCTTCTTTGTCGATGAAGGAGTCGCTGCGCGAGATCAGCACACAGAAGGCGGAGAAGTTTCTCAACACATTTTATTTTCAGTATGGGCACCGCTCGATTGCCGACCTGGCACACATTGCTCTGGCGGTCGAAAGGCTTTCAATTCTTGCAGCCATCGAAGTGGCCGACGAACAGCGCTGGGACGGGCAGGAGCGCTCGACCCGCTACCAGGACTTCAAAAAGAGTGGCTACTACGTCCCCGACTTCGGCGCTGATACCGAGGCGCGCAAGCTCTACTGCGAGACGCTGGACTTTCTCTTTGCCGAGTATGAAGCACTCTCGGCGCACATGACGCAGCACCTGATCAGCATCACGCCCAAGCCTGCCGAGATGAAGCAGGAGGCCTACGAACGCACGCTGAAGGCGCGGGCTTTCGACATCACGCGCTATCTGCTGCCGCTGGCCACGAACACTTCGCTGGGCGAGATCGTCAACGCGCGGACGTTGGAAATCCAAGTTGCGCATCTGCTGTCGCACACACACAAAGAAGTGCGAGGGCTGGGCGAATCGTTGAAGAAGGCTGCGACTACGGCGGCTTACAACGTGAATGCCGAGTCGTTAAGGAAATTAGTAGAAGAAATTCGAGCTGTGAGCCCGGAGTTAGGTGCGCGGGCCGAGCAGGAATTGCTGCACGAAGTTCGGGTCGGGCCGACTTTGGTTAAATACGCCGATCCGAATCCGTATGAGATTGAGACCCGCCGCGAATTGCGGCAGGCCGCGCGCGAGTTGATGAAGAGCGAACCGGTCGCGCCGTCGAAAGCGAACGTCGATCTGCTTGACGAAGAGCCGCTCGAAGTAGAGATCGCGACCACTTTGCTTTACGAGCACTGCCACCATTCTTACCGGCAAGTCCGGCAGGCGCTGCAGGTTTCCGGCGAGCGATACCGGCGCGAGATTATTGACCTCGGCCTGCGCCATCGCGGCAAGCACGACGAAATGCTGCGTGGCTTCCGCGCCGGCCAGCAGTTCCGCTTTGACATCCTTATGGATACGGGCGGCTTCCGCGACATGCACCGTCATCGCCGCTGCATCCAGGTGATGCAGGGCTTCACCACGCAGCATGGCTACGAGATGCTGCTCGACGTGGAAGATGCTGGCATGCGCTCCCGCTACGACGACGCGATGCGCCGCGTGCAAACCACGATCGAGAACCTTGCCGCGCGCAACACGCCCGAAGCAGAAGAGAATTCGCAGTACGCGATCCCGCTGGCCTATCGCAAGCGCGCCTTGTTCAAGATGGACTTCGCCGAGGCCGTCTACATCTCCGAACTCCGCACCACGCCGGCGGGGCATGTTTCCTACCGCAACGTGGCCTACGCGATGTATGAGGCCGTGGCGCGTAAGTATCCGGCGCTGGCTAAGTATTTTCGCGTGCACGATGTGACGGCGCCGGTGGATTTGCTGCAGCGGTAGCGCTCGCATCGAAGTCAATTGCCCATCCCGTTTGTCATCCTGAGGCAGCGGAGTTCTCGGCAAAGCCGAGGACTCCCAACGAAGGACCCGTGCAACCTGCCGACGCCATCGCGCACGCCGAGGTTCTGGCACCGCGCGCAAATCCATAGGTCCTTCGGTCCGCAAAAAACGCGGCCCTCAGGATGACAAAGCGTGCTGGTGATTGCCCATTTCGGAACGTTATTCACAATAATTTTCTAGATTCGCCTTTCCTTCGCTTCCATCTGTATGTATAATCCGGCCAGATTAGTTTCCACACATTTAGTTCGGCGATTGTAAAGGAGCCACACTCCCATGGTGGATGAACGCGGCAAAGCAATTGAGATGGCGGTTGCGCAGATTGAAAAGCAGTTTGGCAAAGGGTCGATCATGCGGTTGGGGTCGAAGGAGGCGATCGTCCCCATTTCAGTGATCTCGACTGGAGCGATCTCGTTCGACGCGGCTTTGGGGGTGGGCGGATTTCCACGCGGGCGCGTCGTGGAAGTGTTTGGACCGGAGTCTTCCGGCAAGACCACGATTACGCTGCAGGTAATCGCCGAGGCGCAAAAAACCGGCGGCATGGCCGCATTCGTCGATGCCGAGCACGCGCTTGATCCCGGCTATGCCAAGAAGCTGGGCGTCGATGTGGACAACCTGCTGGTTTCGCAGCCGGACTACGGCGAGCAAGCGCTCGAGATTACGGAAGCGTTGGTGCGCTCGAATGCCATCGACGTGCTGGTGGTGGATTCGGTGGCGGCGCTGGTGCCCAAGGCCGAACTCGACGGCGAAATGGGAGACAGCCACATGGGCCTCCAAGCCCGCCTCATGTCGCAAGCTCTGCGCAAGCTGACAGGAACGGTTTCGAAGTCGCGCACTTGCCTGATTTTCATCAACCAGATTCGCGAAAAAATCGGCGTGATGTTTGGCAATCCGGAGACCACCACCGGCGGCCGCGCGCTGAAGTTCTATTCGTCGGTGCGCGTGGACATTCGCCGCATTGCCGCGATCAAAGATGGAGACGTAGTCACCGGCTCGCGCACCCGCGTGAAAGTGGTAAAGAACAAAGTAGCCGCGCCGTTTCGCGAAGCCGAGTTCGACATTCTCTACGGCGAAGGCATTTCTCGCGAAGGCGACCTGATCGATATTGCGGTGAACAACAATATTCTGGAAAAATCCGGCTCGTGGTTCAGCTACAAAGGCGAGCGCATCGGCCAGGGCCGCGAAAATGCCCGTCAATTTCTCAAAGACAACAAAGACACCATGGCCAAACTGGACGCGGAAGTGCGCAAGGCGCTGGGATTGACTGGAGCTCCAGCAGCACCGCAAGCTCAAACTGCGTCCGGATCTGCGCAAACTCCGCCTCAAGGAGCGCGGGTCACCACCATGCCTAGCGCTGCTCCCGAGGCTGCGAGAGTGCCGGTAGCGGCAAAGCGCTAGACTAAAATATCCTGTGGAGCGGGCGCCCGCTCCACACTAGCATCCCCGAATTGCCATTCCCACTCCCGCCCGCATAGAATCTCTATTCAGCCCCGCCTGTTCCTGTGAGGACGATTGAATAAAGGCATCGCGATCTATCCCGGCTCGTTCGATCCGCCGACCAACGGGCATCTTGATCTAATGGAGCGGGGGGCAAAGATTTTCGAGGAACTGGTGATCGCCATCCTGCGGAACTCGGAGAAGAGTCCGATGTTCAGCGTGGCCGAGCGGCTGGAGATGCTGCGGGCGCTCACTGGGCATTTGAAGAATGTGCGCATCGATACCTTCGATGGGTTGATGGTTGAGTATGCGAAATCGATGCAGGCGGTTTGCATCCTGCGCGGAATCAGGGCAATCAGTGATTACGAATATGAGCTTCAAATGGCATTGATGAATCGCAAGCTGGAGCCGACACTCGAAACTGTATTCATGATGCCGGCGGACAAATATTCGTACGTAAGCTCACGTCTCGTTCGTGAAGTGGCGCAGGCCGGCGGTCCAGTGAAAGGATTGGTTCCGGAAATAGTGGAACAGAAGCTGCGTGAAAAAATCGATCCTGCCTACAAGTTCCGCGACGAGCCGCGTGAAATCGTGCCCGAGATCATTGGGGGACGGGAAAAGAAGAGGAAGAAGAGAGCATGACCACTGCGACGACCGAAGCGCTGAAACTTACCGACCGCATCAACCGCATTGAACCCTCCGCCACCATGGCTGTGGTGGCCGAGGCCGATAAGCTGCGCGCGCAGGGCATCGACGTGGTCGACTTCGGCGCTGGCGAGCCGCATTTTGCCACGCCCCAGCACATAAAGGACGCGGCCATCGCCGCCATTCAAGGCAACTTCACCAAGTACACAGCTGTCCCGGGCACGCCGGAGTTGCGTGATGCGATCGTTCACCGCCATGCCATTGATTTTGATTCCGACTATCGCCGCGAAGAAGTAATCGCGTCTACCGGCGGGAAGAATGCGCTGTTCAACGCGATTCAAGTCTTGGTCGATCATGGCGACGAGGTCATCCTGCCAGTGCCGTACTGGGTTTCGTTCAAGGACATCGTGCGCTACGCCGGCGGGGAGAATGTGCTGTTGGAGTCGGATGAGTCGCAAGGTTTCCGGGTTACGGCAGAAATGGTCGCCCGGCTGATCACGCCGCGGACCAAAGTCATCATTCTGAATTCGCCGTCGAATCCCTCAGGCGCGGTGATGAGTGCGCAGGATCTCACCGAAGTTGTGCGCCTGGCTCACGAGCGCGGAATCTGGGTACTCTCTGACGAGTGCTACGTCTACCTGAATTACACCAGTAAGAATTTCTCGGTGGGATCGCTGCGGAAGTTCAAAGAGCGCATCGTGGTTCTCGGATCGCTTTCAAAAACTTATGCCATGACCGGCTGGAGGCTCGGCTATGCGCTCGGCCCAGCGGCCGTTGTCAGTGCAATGTCGAAGTTGCAGAGCCAGTCGACGTCGAATCCCACGTCGATTGTGCAGAAAGCGGCCGTGGCCGCGCTCAAAGGACCTCAGGAGTGCGTCGAGCAGATGCGGCTCGAATACATTGAACTTCGCGATCATGTGGTGCAAGGCCTGCGCTCGATTCCGGGCATCACCTGCACGCTGCCGGAAGGCGCGTTCTATGCTTATCCGAATATTTCGTCGTTTCTGGGCCGCAGCGGCGTGAAATCGGCGTCAGACGTGGCTGGACGGCTGCTCCGCGAAGCGCATGTGGCCACGGTTCCTGGTGAAGGGTTCGGCACTGGTGACCATATCCGCGTATCGTATGCAACTTCGAAAGTAGAATTAGATCGGGGATTGGAACGCATGCGAAAGTTTTTCGCGGCGCTGTAGATCTGCACCTCACGCTAATTCATGGACTGCTGTTTAGGCTCGGATGAAGCCGTCCGTTCGCGAACGGCTTTTTTTCATGTAAGTTATTTTTATGGGCGGTCTATACCCATTCTTGATGCTCCCGCGATTTGACCCGCGCCCGTGGGGCACGCACGACCTTTCGCCGATTTATCCCAATCGTCCGTTTGAAGAAAAGATTGGTGAGGCCTGGCTAACCGGCGACGATTGCCAGATTGCGAACGGGCCGCTGACCGGGCAAACGCTGGCGCAGGTCAGCGAACGATATCAGAATGAGTTGGTGGGAGATGCCGCCCGCGATCCCCGGCGTTTCCCTTTGCTGCTGAAATTTCTTTTTCCTCACGAGAAACTTTCCGTGCAGGTTCATCCTGATGACGCACGCGCGCGCCGGATCGGCCAGCCTTGGGGTAAAACCGAGTGCTGGTATGTGGCACACGCCAAGCTTGGTTCGCAGATCGCTCTGGGATTGAAGCCGGGAGCGACGGTGGCGGAACTGGAAGAAGCAATCCGAAACAATCGCGCAGAAGAGTTGCTGAACTGGTTGAACATCTACACCGGCGACATGATTTACGTCTCCGGTGGAACCGTGCACACGCTGGGACCAGGTTCGGTGATCGTTGAGACACAGCAGCAGTCAGACACAACTTACCGGCTGTATGATTACGGACGCCCACGCGAATTGCACCTGGAACAAGGCCTGGCAGCGGTAAAGTTGAATGCCGCTTCTGGAAAAGTGGTGAGACCCCCTCCGTCGCAAGTCACCGGTAGCAAAAATCGACAAGCTTCGCTGGTGGCCGCTCCTTACTTTGTTGTGGATATGTTTGAGATGAAGGACGCGCAGGAGTTGAGCACGCGCGACGAGTCAGGCAAGAGTTCGGCTCAGATTCTGGTTGCCGTCGAGGGATGCGGGATTGTGGAATCACCCGGGGCGGAAGCCATCACTCTGGCGAAAGGCGATGCGGTGGTGGTTCCCGCGTCGGTAGAGAGATATACCGTGCGTCCGCAGTGGAGGCTGGAGTTGATGCGATCGCGCGTACCGGGTGCGGCACTCCCCGAACCGGAAACAAGAATATAGATCAGTGGACCTGAAAAACTTTGCCTAAGAACTCAAATTTCTATCCTGTGATTCTCGCCGGCGGCCGGGGCACGCGCTTCTGGCCATTGAGCCGGAAGAAGCGCGCCAAACAATTGCTGGCGCTCGACGGCAAGCAGACCATGATTCAGCAGACGGTCAGGCGTTTGCTGCCGCTGGCTCCAGCGAAACAATTTTGGATTATTACCAACGATGACCTGCGTCCGGCGATTCTGAAGCAACTTCCGAAACTGCTAAAGATGCAGGTGCTGGCCGAACCACTGGGCCGAAACACCGCTCCCGCAATCGGACTGGCTGCGTTTATTCTTTTGCGCGAGCATCCCGACGCGGTGATTGGCATGTTCCCTTCCGACCACGTGATCGGCGATGAGCAAAACTACCGCACCACCATCGAGCGGGGAGCAGAACTTGCGGCTGCGGGTGAGAACATCATCGTGCTCGGCATTCGGCCCAATCGCGCAGAAACCGGGTACGGATACATCGAAGCCGGGGGGCTTTTCGAGGGCGATGCCCTGCGCGTGCGCCGCTTCACGGAAAAACCCAACGCCGAGAAGGCCGCCACATTCGTTGCCGCGGGAAACTATTTCTGGAACAGCGGGATGTTTCTGTGGAGTGCCCGCACGCTGGCGAATGCTCTGCGCGAGCATCTGCCGCAAACGGCTTCCCTGCTGGAGGAAATCGCAGCCGCGTTCGGCACACGCAACTTCGCCGCCAGGTTTCGCAAGCTTTATCCCAAGTGCGAAAACATCAGCATAGATTACGCTGTGCTGGAACCACGTTCGGCCAAGGGTGAGGAGGCAAGCAATCTTTTCTGCCTCCCTGCCGACTTCGCATGGAACGATCTGGGCTCGTGGACAGCGCTGCACGAGCACCACACGGCGAAGAGCACTCCGCCGGAGGGTAATATTATTAACGGCGCGGGCGTTTTTATTCTGAACGCACACGGCAACTACGTGCACGCGCCGGGAAAGTTTGTCGCTGCAGTCGGCGTCAGCGATTTGGTGGTGGTCGAAACCGACGATGCGCTACTGATCACGACTCGCCACCACGCGCAGGATGTCGGTAAAGTGGTGAAGCATCTGGACGAGAAAAAGTTGCACAAACTAGTATGAGTCATTGGTCGTTAGTCGTTGGTCGTCGGCTAGCGCCAACGATGCACATCCAGCAATTGACTAACGACTATCGACCAACAACTGACGACGACTTTTCTATGCCTCAAGAGATCGAATTCGGAACCGACGGGTGGCGCGGCATCATTGCCGACGACTTTACTTTCGACAACGTGCGCCGCGTGGCCGGTGCAATTGCTTCTTACGTATTGAAGGACGAAGACCCGCAACGCGGAGTCTTCGTGGGCTACGACACGCGCTTCGCCTCGCAGCGTGCCGCGCAAATTGTTGCCGACGTGATTGCCGCCGCAGGCATTCCCGTGAAGCTGGCCAACGATTACACGCCCACGCCCGCAGTGTCCTACGCGGTGAAGGACAAGGGCGCGGCAGGCGGAGTCATGGTCACTTCCAGCCACAATCCGTGGAATTGGAATGGCGTAAAGTTCAAAGGAAAGTTTGGCGGCTCCGCCACTCCCGCCATCATGAAGCGCGTTGAAGAAGAATTGCGCGCCGGCGCAATGCCGCAAGGGGCGAAGTCGCCCGTCGAGGAAGTCGATCTCAAGACGCCTTACATTGCCGCCGTATGCCGCTTTGCCGACATGGATTTGATCGGAAAAGCTAAGTTCAAAGTTGCGATCGATTCCATGTACGGCTCCGGCCGGGGAATTCTTGCCGGAATTTTCCGCGACCGCGGAGTTCAGCACATCGCCATCCGGCAGGAAGTAAATCCGTTATTTCCCGATATCAATCCCGAGCCCATCCAGCCGCACGTTGCATTGCTGCAAGAGACTGTGGTGCGCGAAAAGTGTGACGCGGGACTAGCCACTGACGGTGATGCCGACCGCATCGGTGCGGTCGCGGAAGACGGCAGTTTCGTGGACTCGCACAAAATATTCTGCGTGCTGCTGCGCTGGCTGTTGGAGCGAAAGAAGTGGTCCGGCGACGTGGTGCGCGCCTTCAATACTACCCGCATGCTCGACCGCATTGCCGCCAAGCACGGCCGCAAAATCTACGAAACGCAGATTGGATTCAAGTACACAGCCGACCTGATGATGGAACATGACATTCTGATCGGCGGCGAGGAATCTGGCGGCATCGGCTATTCGCGCTTTCTACCGGAGCGGGATGGCGTGCTGAATTGCCTGCTGCTGGCCAACGTGATGGCTGAAGAGGGCAAGCCGCTCGGCCAACTGGTGGCGGATTTGCAACGCGAATTCGGCCCGCACTACTACGGGCGCCGCGATTTGCACATTCCGGAAGAGATCAAACAACGCGCCATTCAGCGGGCGAGGTCCGAAAGCACGCAGACTCTGGGACGTTATCGCGTGGTGAAAAAAGAAAATCTCGACGGTATCAAGTTTTTTCTCGACGCGCCCACCCACGGCAACGGCGCGGAAGCGTGGATTCTATTCCGCGCTTCGGGCACCGAGCCTCTGCTGCGTGCCTACTCCGAAGCATCATCTCCGGAACTGGTGGATGAAATCCTGACAGCGGCGGAGAGTTTTGTTAACGGCTAGGAGCGCTCGAAGCGTTTCTTTTCGAGCTTGAAACTCCACATTTGCCGCGGTGATAGTGCGATACTTCTAATTGCGCATGACTTTGCCTGAAAGCCCGCTCCCGACCCCCGCGGATTCGCCCGAGGCGCGGCGTTACAACCGGATTCACCGCTGGCTGGGGCTCGCCGATCTTATCATCGGCTCCGCGTTTCTGATCGTTCTTGTGCTGACGGGTTGGAGCGGATGGTTGCGCGATCTCGCTTTGCGACGCGGCTTTCAGAGTTATTCGCTGGCGGTTTTCATTTATTTATTCTTCCTGCTCCTTATCAGCAAAGTGCTCGGCTTCGGTCTTGATTATTACGGATTTCGCCTGGAACGTAAGTTTCAGCTGTCAACGCAGAAGTTCCGCGCGTGGCTTTGGGATGAAGCCAAGGGGTTTCTCCTGGGGTTGGTGCTCGGCGGAATCGTGGTTGAGTTGCTGTATTTCATGATTCGGCAATTTCCGCAACATTGGTGGATCATCACTTGGGCTGTGTTTATAGGACTGTTCATACTTATGGCCCAGATCGCCCCAGTGGTGCTGTTCCCTATCTTCTATAAGTTCGAGCCGCTGGATAATGAAGATCTGCGCCGGCGTCTGGTTTTACTTAGCGAACATGCGGGCACGCGGGTACGAGGGGTTTACCGCTGGAAGCTCTCGGAGAAAAGTAAGAAAGCGAATGCCGCGCTCACCGGCCTGGGATCTACGCGGCGGATCATACTCGCTGACACTCTGCTGGATAATTACGCTCCCGAGGAAATCGAGGCGGTACTCGCCCACGAACTCGGCCACCATGTTCACCGGCACATTCTCAAGAGTATTTTTGTGCAGGCGGGAATTACTCTGCTTGGTTTCTGGGCGGCGAACTGGGTTCTGCATTACGCGGTCGATCATCACATGTTTGAGGAACTATCCGATTTCGCGAATCTGCCTTTGCTCGCCCTTACCGCAACGGCGCTTTCGCTCGTGTTAATGCCCGCGCTCAATGCGTACTCACGCTTCAACGAGCGGCAGGCAGACCGCTACGCTTTTGAGTCCATCGCCAGCGTGGAGCCGTTCATTTCTTCGATGAACAAGCTGGCCCAGCAGAATCTCGCGGAGCGCACACCTTCGAAGTGGATCGAGGCGCTGTTCCATTCGCATCCTGCAATCTCGAAGCGAGTAGCAGCCGCGGAAGCATGGGGCCGCGCGCAAAGTGCGGGACCGCAGACGTAGTACCGAGTACCGAGTACCGAGTACCCAGAAAATCAGCGCTTGCGCAGAATCTCTGCTACCCGTTTCAAGTCCTCTTCCGTGTCAACTCCAACCGAGTCATAAAGCGTTTCGCCCACATAGATAGCGATTCCGTTTTCCAGGAATCGCAATTGTTCCAGCCGCTCACTTTTTTCCAGTAATGATTCTGGCTGGCTTACAAAAATATCCAGCGCGGGTTTCCGGTAGGCATAGAGACCGAGATGTTTGAAGTAACGTGGGTGGGCGCCATCACGATCGAATGGGATCGTGGCGCGGGAGAAATAAAGCGCGCGTCCGTCCGGAGCGGTGACCACCTTGACCGCGTTGGGATTGCTGATATCCTCCGGCGGGCACGGGGTCTTCACCGTTCCCACTTGCGCCCGCTCTTTCATTACTTCCAGCAGCGTGGCTATCTGCTCCGGGCGTACCAGCGGTTCGTCGCCCTGCACGTTCACGTATACATCCGCGGCAATCGAGTTCGATATTTCGTGCACGCGTTCCGTGCCACTGCGGTGATCGGCGGAAGTCATCTGGGCTTTCCAGTTGTGTCTGCGGCAGACTTCCAGGATCTCGGCAGAGTCGGTGGCGATAATGACGTCGGCAAGCATCTGCGACGAACGCACCGCTTCGTACACCCAGCCGACGAGCGCCTTGCCCGCAATCTGGCGCAGCATCTTGCGCGGAAGACGCGTGGAGGCAAGTCGAGCGGGAATGATGGCGACAGTTTTCATGGATTGACTAGACCTAATCAGCCTAACGCACTCTTAACCCGCTCTTGAACGTTAACGCTTGATTATTCTTGCGGCCGTTTTCTCCGTAGCGACGTGATAAATATCACAGAAAATAATAGATCACCCCAACCGATGCCTGGAAAGGATCGATGTTAAACTACGTCGCCATGGCGGAACAGCCGCCACCAAGGGCATCCTATGCCGATTCTTAAATCCACGTTGCTGATTCTTTCTCTCTGGCTATTCGCGTCCTTCGCCTGGATCCTCCCGGCCCATGCTGAAGATTGGCCGCCTGTCTCGCCTGAAGAATTGAAAATGACCAGCGAACCGAAGGCCCCCGGCGCCGCGGCCATCTACCTTTTCCGGCAAGTCGACCGCGACGACAATATTCCCCGCGAGCACGACTATGCGCGCATCAAGATATTGACGGAAGAAGGACGAAAGTACGCCGACCTTGAGATTCCTTTTCTCAAAGGCGCAGAGAAAGTTCGCGACATTCAGGCCAGGACGATCCGCACAGACGGCACTATTGTTGACTTTGGCGGACAGATTTATGAGAGAACCATCGTCAAGGCCAAGGGGGTTAAGTACTTAGCGAAAACCCTCAGCATTCCCGATGTTCAGGTGGGAAGCATCATCGAATACCGTTTTAAGTATGATCTTGATGTCCTTGCTTCGCACTGGATTTTGAGCGCAGATTTATTTACCAAGCGTGCGAAATTCTCGCTGAAGCCCTTCGCGCGGTATGCGGTGCGCATGAACTGGCCAGCGGGATTGCCCGCCGGAACTCATCCCCCCAAGAACGAAGGCGGAATTATTCGTATGGAAACTCAGGACGTTCCGGCCTTCCAGGTGGAGGACTACATGCCTCCCGAATACGAGTTGCAATCGCGGGTGGATTTCATTTACATCACAAACCCAACTCCTGAAACGGACACCGATAAATTCTGGAAGAGCGTAGGCAAAGCTTGGTACCAGCAATTTGCTGTGTTCACCGACAAGCGTAAAGCCATGGAGGAAGCCGTCTCGCAAATCGTGGCGCCCAACGACACGCCGGAGACAAAGCTCAGAAAAATTTATGCCCGCACGCAGCAGATCCGCAACTTCTCGTTCGAGAGGGAACGATCAGAACAGGAGTGGAAGCGGGAAAATCTGAAAGACATCCACACCGTGGAAGACGTTTGGAAGCATAGTTACGGAAACTATTGGCAGATCGATTGGCTGTTTGTGGCATTAGTACGTGCGGCCGGATTACAGGCCGATCCGGTGGATGTCTCGTCCCGCAATGTTTATTTCTTTAATCCTAAGATGATGAACACCAGAGAACTGAATGCCAATATCGTGGTAGTAAAGCTTGATGGTAAGGACCTTTATTTAGATCCTGGGATCGCCTTCACGCCTTTCGGACTATTAACGTGGAGTGAAACTCACGTGCAGGGGTTGCGCCTCGATAAAGACGGCGGCACATGGATTACTACGACCATGCCGCAACCATCGGACTCCCGCGTCGAGCGCCGCGCAAACTTACACTTAACGGGTTCTGGTGCGCTGGAGGGAAGAGCCACCCTAACATTCACAGGGTTGGAAGCACTTTGGCGGCGCCTCGAAGAACGCAATGAGGACGACACCGAGCGCAAGCGGTTTCTCGAAGAGGAAATCAAGCAATCTATCCCCGCCGCCATCGAGACGGAGCTGACCAATAAACCCGAGTGGAACACTTCGGCCCCAACGCTGGTAGCGGAGTTCGATTTGAAGATACCAAACTGGGCCACCGCCGCAGGACACCGTACCCTTCTTGCGGTAAGTCTCTTCGGAGGTCAGGAGAAACACACCTTCGAATACGCCGAACGCCTCCATCCCGTTTACTTCAGTTTCCCCTACGAGAACGATGACGAGGTGTCCATTGAATTGCCCCCTGGCTGGCAGTTGGGCGATATGCCGAACACGCAGAATTTAGATCTCAAGTCCGCCACCTTCAATCTGACTGCCGAAAATAGTAAAGGGAAGCTCCACGTCAAGCGCAAGCTGACCATCAATCTGGAAAAGGTTGACGTGAAGAACTATCCTATCCTTCGCGGTTTTTTTCAGAAGATCAGAACGGCGGATGAACAACAGATCCTGGTGTCCTCGGGCACGGCCGCCGCATTGAACTGAGCGGTTGAATCTCTTACTCACAATACGCGCGAACTTTCCACCGCGCCTCGCAGTCGTGTAAAATCGCAGAGGAATGTCCGCAAGAACCTGTGGCAATCCTGATTTAGCAAATCAAATATTTGCGAATAAACACTTTGGCGGCGTAGCTCAGGTGGCTAGAGCGACGGTCTCATAATCCGTAGGTCCGTGGTTCGAGTCCACGCGCCGCCACCAAATTCCTTCCGGCACTTTCAAGGGATCTGCTTTCCAAACGACACCGGGGCTGAAGCCCGCCTCTATTCATGACGCTTTACGCGGCGCTGAAGCGCCGCTCTTCCACGGTGCTCTTCCACGTCTCTGCCCACGCCTGTGGTTGCGGCCTCACAGCGCGGCCAGGCGGCGTTGGACAAACAGGAAGTAGAGCGCCAGTAAAATCAGCAGAAATCCATTCACGCCCAGCACGACGGGCGCGCTATACATGGGGACAAGCCATCCCGAGAGCAGGTTCCCCATGGGCATGCCGCCGCGGAAGGCGAAGTTGTAGACGCTCATGACGCGTCCGCGCATTTCGTTGGTGGTGATCAGTTGCACCAGCGAATTTACCGTGGCGAATACGGCCATCATCGAAGCGCCCACCGTCACCAGAACCACGCTGCTCACGGGCAGTGACTTGGAAAGAGCGAAGGCGGAGATTCCCGCGCCCAGGCACATCAGGGCCGCGAGGGCGACGAGTCCTTTCTTGCGCATGTTGCCCGCGCTCGCAATGGCCAGCGAGCCGATGATGGAACCGAGGCCCATGAGGGCGAGCAGATTGCCGAAAGCTTCCGGGCCGCGATGGAAAATGTCCTTCACGAACACGGGGATATAGGTGCGCATCGGCATGCCTAGCGTGGTCATGCAGAAGGCCAGCACAATCAGCGCTTCCATCGAGCCCTGTTTGCGCGTGAAGCGAATGCCCTCTTTCAGGCTCGTAAACATGGACTCCGCAGTCTTTACTGGCAGGAAGCGGGCCTTAATGAACGAGAGCGACAGGATGGGAGCCAGAAACGACAGCGCGTTTAGCCCAAAGCACCACTGCTCGCCCAGCTTTGCCAAAGCCTGCCCGGCAAGCGCCGGACCAACCATCACGGCCACGTTGAACTGAATGGAATTCAGTGCGATGGCGTTCGGCATGTCTTCTTTCTCGACCAGCGTGGGAATCAGCGCCGAGTAGGCCGGCGCACCGAACGCCTGGGCGGTCCCGGAAAGAAACGAGAGGCAAAGAATGTGCCAGACGTGCACTACACCAGTGGCCACCAGCACAGTGAGCACGGCAGCGCTGAACATCTGCACATATTGCGAGCCCAGCAGAATCTTCCGGCGCTCCACCCGATCGGCAATCACGCCGGTGAAAAGAGAAAAAAGAAAAAGGGGCAGACCGACCAGAACCTGATCCAAGGCTAGTAAGCGCGGGTTGTGACTGAGCCGGTAAATCAGCCAGCCTTGGGCTACGATCTGCATCCAAGTACCAATGCTGGAGGCACAGGCGCCAAACCACATCAGGCGGAAATCGCGATATTGGAATGCTTTAAAAATTCGGCCGAACAATCAAGCGTCTCCAGAGGCTCAGAAAAGCCTAACACGCGATCTCCGTTGATCTGATGCCGGGGCAATTATTATTGACTCTTGATACAGAATTCCCTGCGGTCCACACCACCAGGACTTTTTCTAGAACGCTAAAACTATAAGTGTGGCCGGAAGCCGCGGCCACGCAGGCGAATCCGCATGGTCCAGGCAGCCAGCGAGATGACGCAACAAATCTCGACGAACAGCTTGCCACCATCCAACAGGTCAACCTTGCCGGTCGAAAGTGCGGTATCCGTAAACATGCTGTGAATAAACATCAGAACGAACGCGGGAAACACCAGGTAATGCAGCTTTCTCCATAACGGGCGAGCCATGCACAATCGAAAAATGGATGTGACGATAACAATCAACAGCACATACCACGCGGCCGCTCCCACAGTATTGAGCGTTGGTTGCACGGGAGAGCGGATCGGAAACAGCACATCCGCGAAACTGAAATGAGTGGAGCCTTTAAGCAACAGCACGGCAGGATGCAGAACGATCAGCAGCAGAACCAAGTATGCGGTCCAATTGTGAAGACGGAAAATATTGATATGGCGATGCGGCCATAACCGCAAAGGACTGTAGCGTAGCGCGATCAGCAGCCCCAAGAGCATGTTGACGGTGGCTGTGCCGACGGCGGCGAGCCCGAGGTAGGCACAGGCGTCGAGAATGGACATTTGAAGTTGGATGCAAGTTATCCGAATTCCAATGCATTTTGAAAACCCAGCATTCGCAACAAAACATATGTGAGGTGAGCTGGATCGTTCCTACTCGTATCTCAGAGCTTCGATGGGATCAAGGCGCGAAGCGCGCAGGGCTGGGATCATGCCGCTGATCAGGCCGACCACTGTCAGAATCAACGTGGCCACAATTAATATGCCCGGAGCGATGACCAGGCGGATGTCGCCAGCTTCGCCATTCTTCGCGATCGCACTGTAAAGAGTGAGGCGTCCAACGGAAAGAGACACGGCGTAGGCCAGGACAATTCCCAGTAATCCTCCGATAAAGGTAATGGTCAGAGCTTCGGCAAGGAACTGAAGCAGAATGTCCGCGCGGCGTGCGCCCAGCGCCTTTTCCACGCCAATCTCTCGAGTCCGCTGTGTCACCGAGACCAGCATGATGTTCATCAAACCCACGCCGCCGATGCCCAGGGTCAACGTGCCAATGAAGCCCAGAAGAATTTTCAGCCCTATGGTGATGACTTCGAATTGGTGAACCTGTTCCATCAGATTGAAAATGCGCAGAGCGCGGCGATCGGTTTGATTGAACTTGTGATCTGCGGCCAGCACCTCGCGGGCCGATTGCTCCAACTTTTCGTACTCTGGCGTCTCGTAGTTAAACCAGATGGAATCCAGATAGTGCGTGTCCTTCAGGTCGCTCATCGTGGTGAAAGGCACGTAGATGGCGCGGTTGATGTCGTCATCGCCTTCCTGCATTTTGGCGCTCAGGATGCCAACTATTTCAAAGCTCAGGCCATCGATGCGGATGCGCTCACCCATCGCGTTGCGGCCGGAGAAGAGCTTCTCCTTGGCCTCGGACCCAATCACTGCGACGCGGGCGCGCTGCATCTGGTCCTGCATGTTGTAGAAGCGCCCGGTACCCAGTTTCAGGGCACGGACCGAATCGACGTTGGGATAGTTTCCCGTAACTTCGAAGGTGAAGGTCCGCGTATCGAACTGGATGTTGCACTGTTTACCAACCTCGGGAGTGATGTGGGTAATTTGCGGGAGATTGGTGGTGAGAGTATCAACATCGTCCATCGTAAAACGGACTTGTGCGCCCGCCTTCTGTCCGCCCGCCTGCATGGAGGTGCGGCCCGGCACCAGAATCATCAACTTGGTTCCGAAGTTGGCGAAGATATTCTTGCAGGCTTGTCCAAAGCCGTCGCCGTAAGCCAGCAGCATCACTACCGTGGCGATGCCCCACGCCATACCCAGCATAGTGAGCGCGGTGCGGCGGCGATTGTGCCGCATTGCCCCGTAAGCTTCCTGCAGTAAATCTCGAAAAAGAAAATCTCGAAACATAGATTCCCTATTCTTGCCGCAGCGCTTCAACCGGTTGCAGCATGGCGGCCTTGCGCGCGGGATAAAGTCCCGCGACTACGCCGGCCAAACACAAACTGCCAATCGCCAGAATCGCCGTCGCCGGCACCAGCTTGGGAGGATCGAAGCCTCCCTGCCCTTGCATGTTGCCCATCAGCGCCATCAGTGTTGCGGCTAGTCCCATGCCGATCAATCCGCTGAACAGCGTGAGCAAGACTCCTTCCAGAAAAAATTGAGCCAGGATGCTACGGCGGGTTGCGCCGAGAGCCATGCGCAGTCCGATCTCCCGCGTACGCTCGCTCACCGTTACCAGCATGATATTGATCACGCCGATCGCCCCCAAAGCCAGCGTGACCATGCCCACCGCTCCCAGAAACATGTTCATCGCGTCGAAGATGCTGCCCACCGCTTTGGAGTTCTGTATCGTGTCCCAGCCCTCGAAGGCATTCTTGTCGCGGTAGTCGAAACCGTGATTGCGGGCCACCAGTTTTCGGACTTCATCCTGCGCCAGCAGGTGCTCGTCGGTGACGCGGGGCTGGTAGTTGATAAACGAGATGGAATTCTCGTGATTCTCGCCCTTAAGCGGAAACAAAGTCGCCATCACGCGAAAAGGAATGTAACCACGCATGTTGGTGGAGTTGTCGTCGCCACGGCCCACGCGCTGCACCGTGCCGATAACTTCGAAGGTAACGTCATTCAGAATGATGCTTGCGCCCACGGCAGGACGTCCGGGAAATAAGTTCTTCACCAATTCATCGCCCAGCACAATCACGTTGCGTCGTTGCGACTCGTCCAGGTCGTTGAGCCAGCGGCCTTGCTTGAGCGGGAGGTAACGGATCTCGCTGAACTGGGGCTCGACTCCCGCCATCTCTCCATTGGCGCTGGCAAACTCACTTACCGCGCGCACATCGGTGCGTATCAGGACTGGGGACGCGTTGCGCACATGCGGAGCTTCTTTGCGGACGTCGGCGTAGTCCTGGTACGTGAGCAGGTACCGCCGTGCCGAGTTCATGCTGCCCTGGACAGCCGGAGCCCGTCCGGGGTAGATGAACATAATGTCCTTACCGTACTGGGCGAGTTCGCGCTTGTTGCCCGAACGAAAACCTTCGCCCAGACCCACCAGCAGCAGCAAAGATCCCACGCCCCACGCGATGCCAAACATGGTCAGGAACGACCGCAATTTGTGTGCCCAAAGGGTACGGAAGATTTGGGCGAAAATGTCCACTACGATGCGCATGCTGTATTCATTATTACGCATATGCGGACAGAATGGTTCGAGGGTCCGTGAGTTCGCCAAGCGGTGTTTGCCACGATACCCAATTAAGGTAACTTCCGTCATTACTGAAGTTTTGCCGCGCGCCTACAAATCATTGGGAATGAACCTGTTAGATCGTTATCCTGAATACGACGGGGTCGCGTGCGAGGAGTAGCCGCGCGCGAGCCCCGCAGTCCGCAACCATTATGTCGGCGAGCGCACACTCATGGAAAGGCCTGCCCCTCGGAGCCAAGGCTTTCATTGGCCTGGTCATCGCTGCCGGCATGGCGTCTTTGCTTGAAGGTGCAATGCACCAGAAGAGCAAGAACATCGCAGAGTTCATCTGCTATCTGGGTATCGCGATTTTGGCCTCGCGCCTGCGGGTAACCCTGCCCAGCATCACGGGCACGCTCTCCGTGAACTTCCTCTTCATTTTGGTGGCAGTGGCGGAGTTGAGCTACTCCGAGGCAATCACTCTGGGCGCGGTCTCCATGCTGGCCCAGACTCTGTACCCGAACCGGCCGGGCGCAATCCAGTTGACCTTCAACGTTTGTGCCGGTTCTTTATCTACCGCTCTCGCCTACCTGGTCTATCACAATGAGCTGGTCAACGAATTGATTGGCAACCATCCCTTGATTCTTTGCCTGGCAGCTTCCACCTACTTCATCGTAAATGCGGGCTGCATTGCCGTCGTGATCTCGATGAGCGAAGGGAAACCTTTGCGGCGGATCCTGGTGGATTGTTACTTCTGGTCGTTTCCCTATTACTTGGTGGGAGCCGGTATTGCCGGGGCGATTGGCTGGTTCAACCACGAATTCAATTGGGAAACTTCACTCCTGTTTGTGCCCGCGATTTATATCATCTACCGCTCCTACCGCCTCTATCTGGGCAAGTTGGAAGACGAGAAACGGCACGTGGAAGAAATGGCCGACCTCCATCTGCGGACGATTGAAGCTCTCGCCCTCGCTATTGAGGCCAAGGACCAGACGACTCACGATCACTTGCAGCGGGTGCGCATCTATGCCATCGAAGTAGCCAAGGAGCTTGGAGTCAAGGGCAGTGAACTGGAAGCTTTGCACGCTGCCGCTTTACTGCACGACATTGGAAAGCTGGCGGTGCCCGAACATATTATTGCCAAGCCCGGTCGGCTGACGCCGGAAGAATTTGAGAAGATGAAGATTCACACCGTGGTGGGAGCGGAAATTCTGGAGCGGGTTCGCTTCCCTTACCCGGTGGTGCCAATCGTGCGCGCCCACCATGAAAAATGGGATGGCTCCGGCTACCCATTTGGATTGAAAGGCACAGACATCCCCATCGGCGCGCGGGTTCTTTCCGCAGTCGACTATCTCGACGCGCTGGCCTCCGACCGGCAATACCGCCGCGCCATGCCGCTCGATGAAGTGATGAAACGCATCGACGAGGAATCGGGCAAGGCATTCGATCCAAAGGTGGTAGATGTTCTGAGGCGCCGCTACCGGACGCTGGAAAATCTGGCGCAGGCACAAGCCGCCGGAAATGGCAACGTAGCCTTGCCTACAGCGCTAAAGATCATGCGCGGACCAGCGCCAGACGCGGGATTCGAGAACGCGAGCGTTCCCGAATCGATGGGGCGCGAGGCCACGTTTCTGTCTTCCATCGCCGCCGCGCGCCAGGAAGCTCAGTCTCTATTCGAGTTGAGCCAGAATCTGGGAGCATCGCTCAGCCTGGGCGAGACGCTTTCGGTTTTCTCCGTGAAGCTCAAGCCCATGGTTCCCTACGACGCCATCGCCATCTACATTCTGCGCGACGACGTGCTGATGCCCGAGTATGTGAACGGCGATAACTACCGCCTCTTCAATTCTCTACGGATTCCTTTGGGCGACGGTCTCTCGGGCTGGGTGGCGCAGAACAAAAAGCCCATCGTCAACGGCAATCCATCGGTCGAGCCGGGCTATTTGAACGATCCCGATAAATTCAGCACCTTGCGTTCGGCGTTGGCCGTGCCGCTTGAGGGCGTTTCCGGCGTCATTGGCGTTCTTGCTCTCTACCGCGCCGAAAAAGATGCATTTCAATCCGATCACTTGCGCATCCTTCTGGCGGTGAGCGGCAAGATGGCGCTGGCCATTGAAAACGCTCTTAAATTCCAGCAGGCCGAAAGCTCCGCTACTACCGATTACCTTACCGGACTGCCCAATGCGCGCTCGCTCTTCCTGCAACTGGACCGCGAACTGGCCCGCTGCAAGCGCGACAACGTCTCGCTCACCTTGATGGTGTGCGACATGAACGGCTTCAAGAAGATCAACGACCGCTTTGGGCACTTGGAAGGCAACCGTGTGTTGCGTTTGTTCGCCCAGGCATTGAAAGACAGTTGCCGCGAATACGACTACGTGGCTCGCATGGGCGGAGACGAATTTGTAGTGATCGCTCCCGGCCTTGCTGCCGACGCCGCGGCCAAAAAGATCGAGCAGCTTCGCCCTCTGGCCCGGCAAGCCGGATTCGAAGTTTGCGGCGAAGACATTCTGTCGCTCAGCGTGGGCATGGCCGTGTCTCCGGGTGACGGAAATGACGCCGAGCAACTTCTCACCCAGGCCGACCGCCGCATGTATGTGGAGAAAGAAAAACAGCCTTCGCGGAAAGATCAGCGGCTGCACACGCGCATGAAATGCCGGCTCACGATTGAGTTGCATCCGCAGGCCGGCGAAGGACCAATCTTCGGCAACCTGATCGACGTCAGCCTGGGTGGCTGCTACGTGGAAACCAGTGCCATACTGGCGCCCGGTTCCAATCTGAAGTTGGTATTCTCCATCGACGACGGCAGTTTGAGCATGGAAGGCACGGTGGCCAGAATTCATCCCGGCTCGGGAGTGGCGGTGCAGTTCAAAGAAATGAGCCGCGAGTCGAGGGAAAAAATGTACCGCATCCTCGAGTTTGTGCAAACCTCGACCACGGTTTACAACGATCGCTATTTGCAGAACTTATTCAAGCGCTAATCTGTTCAAGCGCAGATCAAGTCAGAACGATATCTTAAAAATCGTTCCGCAGCCATTGGAGTGGCAACTACTGTTGCCGAAAAATCCTCCGGCTATTGTGAACCCGTACAGCGTTCCTTGACTGTCTTTGATCAGGCCGTAAGGTAGTGATCCGTCGGCCGAACCTTGGAACGTGTAAAGCACACTCTGTGTCCACGATCCACCCTGGCTCGTGGGCTGGGTAAGTTCATAAACCGTGCCGTTGCAATTCAGCGGGCAGTACCCGCCACCAATCGCTCCGCCATGGTAAGTTCCCGTCTTTGGCCCGGGCAGAAGGTTGATCGGCCAGTAGCCACTCTTAGAAGGAGATCCAAACGAGTAGAGCAGTTTATGTGTCCAACTGCTTCCTGACGGCGTCAGTTTGTAAAAGCTGCCTTGGGCATACAGCCCTCCATACAGGGTCACACCGAACAGCTCGCCACTCGCATTCATCAGTTGCGGACCCACGGGCAGACTACCTCTACCTCCCGAACCAAAGGTCCAGAGGGTCGTGGAGGTCCAGGTGGTGGCGGGCGGGACCGGCGGCGTCAACTCAATAATGCATCCCGTATTTCCCGGACCACCGAGCTCGGTTGCGAAAAATATATTGCCGGACGAATCGAACGTGGGAGTGCCGGGAGGGTTGCAAGGCAGTTTTTGCGGACTCAAATTAAAGAGCAACGACTCAGTCCACGTTAGTCCTGAGTTGGTCAACTCGTAAACCGTGCCGACATTACCAGCTCCTCCCAACGGGGTCGTGCCAAACAGCACCCCTTGGCTGTTCAGGGAAAGGAAATACGGTGATTGACCATCGCCAGGATAGCCTTGAAAACTGTAGATAACACTGAAAGTCCATGCCGCACCTGGAGACGCAGGATGGGTCAGCTTGAATACGGTGCCACACCCAGTCGCGCACGACGACGTGACGCTACCGCCTTTGGCTGTGGTGCCATAGAGGTTTCCACTACCATCCAGAACGATGTCGCCCGCTGCAGAACCGCCTGAAGTGCCATCGAAGTCATGCAGCACCGAGAATTTGTAACCACCGCCCGAGCTGGGCTTGGCTAGTTTAAAGATTACGCCGGCGTTGTACTTTCCTCCTTGAACTGTTGTTCCGTAGAGGTTTCCGAAGCTATCCACCACCAGGCCTCCCACTCCCTCTGGCTGTTGAAATGTGAAGATCGTGGAAAACGTCTGGGCGGTCGATCGCCTAGCAGCAAAACTCGCCAGCAGCGCAAGAAGAACCAGGTGACGCCTCATAAAGCCTCCGTCGGGGAACTCTAGGTCAGGATCAAGCCCTCGTCAAGATGCAGGATCTTGCATATTAACCGCCCTGGGCCAACCATACCGACGTTAGAACCTCGCCGCTTGAAGCCCGCCTTCCCCCCTCGTACACTGAAGCTATGCACGCCCACGTTCATGGCGCAGGCAGTCCCAAGCGAGTTCTGAAGATTTCGCTGGGAGTGACCCTCGCCTACATCGTGCTGCTGGTAGTGGCGGGGATTCGCGCCCACTCGCTGGCATTGCTCTCAGAAGCCGGACACAATCTCTCCGACTTCCTCGCGCTGCTGCTCTCGCTGGTCGCGGTTTATCTGCAGTCGCGCCCGGCCAGTGCGACCAAGACTTATGGCTACCATCGCGCCGGAGTGCTGGCCGCGCTGGTGAATGCCGTGTCGCTGGTCGCAGTCGCGTTCTTCATCTTCTACGAAGCCTTCCGCCGCTTACAGCATCCCGAACACGTTCAGGCCGCGGTGATGATGTGGGTCGCGGCCGCGGGCGTCGTGATGAATGGCCTGATTGCGCTGATGCTCTATCGCTCGGTGGGGCGCTCAGCAGGAGGGTCCGGCGGCGACGTTAACATCCGCAGCGCGCTGTTGCATGAGGTCGGCGACACGCTCTCCACCGCCGCCGTCATCGCCGGTGGCTGGGCGATTCTGATCACCGGCAATTCCTGGATCGACTCCGTTCTTTCGATTGCCATCGGCGTACTGATTCTCTGGTCTGGCTTCGGCATAGTGCGTGAGACGCTAAACATCCTGCTTGAGGGCACGCCGCGCGGAGTAAAACTCGAATCCCTCGAGGTGGCGATCCGCTCCATCGACGGCGTCAACGACGTGCACGACCTACACTGTTGGAGCATAGGCTCGGAAACTCGCGCACTCTCCTGCCACATCGCCATCGCCGACATTCCTCCGTCAGTCAGCGAGCGCATCCTGCGCGACGTGAAAGACCGCCTACACCATGACTTCCGTATCGACCACACCACCATCCAGTTCGAGCATGCGGAGTGCGAAGTGGCGCATGGGTGCGTGATCCCGGTGGGCGAAGAAGAGCATCACCACCATCACAGCCACTAAGCGGTCACCGTGACCAAGTGGATGCGCTGGAGGCTCACAGCATCTTCCAGAAGCGTGGAGTAGACTTGCCGGCAGCGCCGGAGCATTTCATGAGCGATCAGCCTGGTCAGTCGTCGGTAGTAGCTATCGCGCCTTCTACGGTGCCCCAGGTTGCCCCGATGTACTTTCCTGTATCGATCGTGAAGTTGGCAGTGATGTCACTCTGCACATTCGGAATCTACGAGCTCTATTGGTTCTACAAGAACTGGTCTGCCATCCAGGAGCGCGGCGAACTGGAAATTATGCCGTTCGGGAGAGCATTCTTTGCGCCCTTTTTCTGCTATTCCCTCTTTAGCAAAATTCGAGCCACGGCGAAATCACGAGCAATAAAGGATCCAGTTCCTGCGGGTCCTCTCGCTGCAGGCTGGATTATTCTCACCATTCTCGGAAGATTACCCGATCCTTACTGGCTGGTCAGCATGCTCTCGATAGCTTTTCTTTTGCCGGTCCAGGAGGCGGTGAACGAAATAAACGCTACCGTAAGCCCCGAGCACGACCCTAACCGTACCTTCACGCGATGGAACGTGGCGGCAATTGTTGCCGGCGGCCTATTCCTTGCGCTTATCTTAGTAGCCGAATTTCTTCCGCCCAAATAACAATCGGTATTGACTCACCTGAGACTGCGAATCACTCCGACTATCGCTCGTCGCGTTAAGAGGCTCGGCTCTGCCAGTCAAATATCTCCCGTACCCGCTCGATCGTATCCGCCTCCGCCGCCGTCTTATCCGGTCGCAGCCGCACGATCCGCGGAAAGCGCAGCGCATACCCACTTTCATGCCGCTCCGACTGCATCATGTTATTGAACGCCACTTCCAGTACAATCTTCGGCTCGACCGTGCGCCGGAAGCCTTGATCTTCAATCGTGTGTTCGAGAAACCACTTCGTCATCCCAGCAATCTCGACGTCGGTCAGTCCAGAATAAGCTTTGCCGATATTGACCAAGCGGTCTCCGCCCCACACCGCGAACGTGTAATCACTGAGCACGCCCGCGCGCTTGCCGTGACCGTACTCGACCGCGGTCACCACCACGTCAAGCGTCGCCAGTTCGCGCTTCATCTTCAGCCACGACTTGCCGCGCTTTCCCGGCATGTAAGGCGAGTCGAGGTCTTTGATCATCAACCCTTCGTTGCCTCGCGCCTGCGCTGCCGAGAAAAGCTCGTCCAACTCCGCAGCCGAAGCCGCCCGAAACACCGGCGCGCGAATGATGCGCGTCACCGACAACTCTTCTTCAGCCCCAAATGCCAACTTCTCCTGCTCACCGGATTTCCCTAATGATTTTCTCCGTGTCTCTGTGACTCCGTGGTAGGTTCTGTCCGTCGCCAGCAGCTCATCCAAAATCCGCGTCCGATCCCGCAGCGGACGATCAATCAGCAACTCCCCGCCCGCATACAGAACATCGAACGCCACATACGCGACCGGAACTTCCCGCACCATCTTCTCGCTCACCTTTTTTCGCCCCAGCCTCTGTTGCAGCACCGAGAACGGACGCGCCCGCCCCAACTCCGCCGCTCTGCTCTCCGCTTCTTCCGAAAATTCCTGATCGATCACTTCCCGCACCTGCCCTGGATTCTCCGGATATTCCCACGCCACAATTTCTCCATCCAGAATCGCATTCTGCGGCAATCCCGCCAGCGCCCCCGGCAACTCCGGAAACGATTCCGTAATTTCGTCTCGCGTACGCGAAAAGAATTTCACTTTCCCATCGGAAACATGCGCCTGCGCCCGAATCCCGTCGTACTTGTCCTCGACCGCAGCCTCGGCAAAATAACTCAGCCCTTCTTCCGCCGACTCGATCGGACTGGCCAGCATCATCCCCAACGCATGAAACATTCTCATCTGCGCCGCAGCCAGCCTGCCCCCAGCCGCCAGCCGCACCGTCTCTCCAATATCCCCCAGCAACATATTCGCCCGCTGCACCTCTTTCAGAGAACCCGCAAGTGTGCCTCCGTAGGCTTTCGCAATTGCTTCCTCGACCAAGCTCTCCTTCAGCCCAATCCGCAAGTCCCCGGTGATGATCTTCACGATGTACTTGGCTTCGAGCGGAGTCGCACGCGCCAGCAGATCGCGCACCATCGCAGTCTTTGCCGCCGCACCCCGCGCGGCTGCAATCTCACGAAAAGACTTGCTGACTTCCAGAACGCCCAGGCCTTGCCCGGCTCGCTGCTCCAGGACTTCCGCAGCCGCTGCCCCGAGGTCCCCATACTTGCGATAGGCAGCGGTCATCGCACCTTCATCCTTACCGGCAAGTTCCGCCACCACGCGCCACAACAAAGATCCACCAACCTGCAGCGTGCTTTCTTCCCACGCCGGAAACGCCCCGCCCGAAAGAAACACCGCCGACACTGCGGCCTCATCAGCACTACGTGATTTCAGATATTCGGCGACGATCGCAGTCTTCTGCAATTTCTTCGTAGTCGACGCCACCGCCTCACCCATCTCGGCAAACTTGCGCATGATTTTTTCCGGAAGCATTTCAAAATAACTTCCGAGGATAGCTTACAGTGCGCGACGTAGCAGTCGATTCACCTACAGAAAGCGCTGTATGGAATTCACAGGATCAAAAAGCGATATTTTTCTTGTGCCACTTCTTCGTTTCGATGACCGCTTCCGCGAACTGTTCAAGCTGCCAGGACTGCGGCAACGCGAATTTGCGACCTCCTCCGAAGAAGACTTCCAGGCGGGCCGCTGTCAGCGCACCACGCATGCCGACGGCCGGCCTTTCTGGTCTTATACCTGGCAATCCCCCGTGCAAAACCTTGTCCCGCAAGGGGATGCACCGGTTCAGGCGCAGGCCAACAGAGATTCTTCCACGCGCGAACAGCACCTCCCGGCGGCATAGGGCCCCCTTCTCTCCTGTGGTACCCTAGGGTTTGGCGCTTTTCCGCCGTCTGTAGCATCTAAACACCGGAGCATTCAGTCATCGTGGGTTCACTTCGAAATCTCGTGCGTTTCCTGGTCGCCGTGCAGCTTTTGCCCGCGCTTGAAAGCGGCGAGGAAACCCTTGTGGGCGGACAAGCCGTGCTCGAAGGCGTCATGATGCGTTCGCCGCACGCCTGGGCTATCGCCTGCCGCAAGCCTTCGGGCGAAGTAGTGACGATGAGCGAACCGCTGGAGCGTCCCTCGGAAAAACATAAGTGGATGGCTTGGCCCATCGTTCGGGGTGTGATGACGCTCGGTTACGCCATGTCCCTCGGCTATCGCGCTCTGCGCTTCTCCGCCAACGTCGCCATCGAAGAAGTGATGAGCGACAACGACCATGTAGAGACAGCCGCCTCGGCTGTCCCGCTGAAGCGAAGCGAAGCGGAACCCGCCACGGCTGCCGCAAGCCAGGATTCTTTAAAGAAGAACTCCCGCGAGAAAGCCGCCACCATCAGCGGCTGGCTTGCCGCCGGTAACGTAATTCTCTCGCTCGCCTTCTTCATCTTCATGTACAAATATCTGCCGCTGCTGGCGGCCACAGAACTGAAAAAAGCAAACCCCGCACTCGGGGGCCAGATCATTTTCAACCTGGTCGATGGCGCCGTGCGCCTGATCCTGTTCCTGCTTTTCATCTGGGGAGTTTCGCTCTTTCCCGACATCCGCCGCGTTTATGAGTACCACGGAGCCGAGCACAAGACCGTGTTCGCTTTCGAGAACGGCGACCCGCTCGAAACCGCGGCTGTGCAGAAGTATTCGACATTCCATCCGCGTTGCGGCACCAGCTTCCTGATGACCGTGATGCTGATCTCGATTTTGTTTTACATGCTGGTTCCCTTCACTACATTCTGGGCGCGCTTCGCCTCGCGCATTGCGCTGCTTCCTATCATTGCCGGCGTTTCCTACGAGATCATCCGCTTCGCCGCCAAACATCGCGGCTCGCTCTTCGCGCTGATGACCGCCCCCGGCCTCTGGCTGCAGCGCATTACCACGCAGCCGCCCTCTGATGAAATGGCGCAATGCGCCATCACCGCCCTGAACCACGCCATGGAACTGGAAAAACAAAACGGCGGCGAGCTGGTGATTGCCTAGCGGCGGCGCCGCCGCGAATATTTCCTCTTCTCCTCCAATATCACTAAAATGCCCTAGGGATGTTAAGTTCAGCCCGCTGCACGAACCGGGCCGGCAGAGCCGAGACAAGCTTCGTCTCCACGAAAGATTTCGATGTTCGAACGACTAGACCAAACCGAAGCCCGCTACGAAGAGCTGACCAACGCTCTCGCCTCGCCCGACATCGTCAACGACTCGGCGCGCTACCAAAAGACTGCCAAGGCTCACGCAGAGATTGCGCCTATCGTCGAAAAATATCGCGAGTACAAAGACCTGACCCGCGGCATCGCCGAGAGCAAAGCGATGCTCGCCGATGAAAAAGATCCCGAAATGCGTGCCTACGCGGAGGAAGAACTCAGCAAACTGGAGCCCCGCGTCGCCGCCGTCGAAGAAGAATTAAAAGTCCTGCTGCTGCCCAAAGATCCCAACGACGAGAAGAACATCATCCTCGAAATCCGCGCCGGCACTGGCGGAGACGAAGCCACACTCTTCGCCGCCGAAGTCTTCCGCATGTACACGCGCTACGCCGAAACTCAGCGCTGGAAAGTGGAAGTGCTTTCGTCTTCGGAGTCATCCGCCGGAGGCCTGAAAGAAGTCATCGCCATCATCGAAGGCCATCGTGTCTTCTCGCAGCTCAAATACGAGAGCGGCGTACACCGCGTGCAGCGCGTGCCCGCGACCGAGCAGCAAGGACGCGTCCACACCTCCGCCGTTACCGTTGCCGTGCTGCCTGAAGCGGAAGACGTCGACATCAAGATCGAAGCCAAAGACTTGCGCATCGACACGTTCTGCTCCTCCGGCCCCGGCGGGCAGTCGGTCAACACTACGTACTCCGCCGTCCGCATCACGCACATTCCAACGAATACAGTTGTCAGTTGCCAGGACGAAAAATCGCAAATCAAGAATCGCGAAAAAGGCATGCGCGTGCTGCGCTCGCGTCTCTACGAAATTGAAATGGAAAAGCAGCAATCGGCGCTGGCCAAAGAACGCAAGGCCATGGTCGGCTCCGGCGACCGCAGCGAAAAAATCCGCACCTACAATTTTCCGCAGAACCGCCTCACCGACCACCGCATCGGCTTCACCATCCATCAACTCGAACAAGTCATGGACGGCAAACTCCAGCCGCTGATCGAAGCTTTGACCACGCACTACCAGGCGGAGAAACTGAAGCAGGAAGCAACAACCGCAGTGTAAAGCTTAGAAGATTCAATGTGGGGACAGCCGCCCTCGGCTGTCCGCCGGGCGAAGCGCGGCAGCCCCAGCCAGGAAGGTAATTAGTAAAGAGTATGTCCGATTTGCACTCCACTCTCTCCTCAGTCCTCACCGCCCGCTACTCCGCCAACGCCGCCCGCGTCCATGAACTGGCCGAGCTTTTGACCAACGCCCAGTTCTGGCAGAAACCCTTCCCCTTCGGCAACAGCTTCGGACATCTCGTCCTGCACGTCACCGGCAACCTGAACTACTACATTGGCGCGCAGATCGCACAGACCGGCTACGTGCGCGACCGCCCGCGCGAATTCAACGATCCCAATCCTCCTTCGAAAGAAGAAGCGCTCAAACGCTTCGATGCCGCCGTCGACATGGTCCTCAAAACCATCCGCTCACAATCGCCCGAAGACTGGTCCGCAAAATATTCAGGAGCCGGCACCGATGCCGCGAATCGCCTTGCCATGGTTGTACAGTGCTCCGCCCACATGCAGCACCACATCGGCCAGATGATCTATCTGGGTTACGAACTCGGCCGGCAGTCTCACACCCATTCGCAGTGACAGAACGAGAACGAGCCATCGTCCAGGCGTGGAACTTCTCCGCGTCTTTCGCCGCCGTGTGTTGAAATGGTGAGGTGCAGCTGCAGCTCAAAGACGCTCTCGCCGGCGCAATCACGCGCCTCACCGCCGCCGACGTTCCATCTCCGCGCATGAATGCGGAATTGCTGCTGATGTTCACACTCGATTGCGACCGCGCCTATTTCTTCGCCCACCCCGAACGCGAACTCACCGCAGATGAAATAGCTCGCTACGATCACGCCCTCGCCCAACGTTCTCGCGGCGTTCCCGCGCAGTACATCACCGGTCATCAGGAATTCTGGGGAATGGATTTAATCGTCACACCCGCCGTGCTCATCCCGCGCCCCGAAACCGAGCACGTAATCGAAGCCGTATTGGACCTTGTAGGGCGGGCGCCCCTTCGGCAAGCTCAGGGCAAGCTCTTGCCCGCCAGCCCTCTCCACATAGCCGACGTAGGCACAGGCTCAGGCTGCATTGCTCTCGCGCTGGCGAAAGAACTCCCGCAATCCCAGATTCTCGCCACCGACATCTCGCCCTCCGCTCTCGAAGTCGCCCGCGCCAACGCCGCCCGCCATCGACTCGAATCGCGAATCGAATTTCGCGAGAGCGACTTATTAGCCGGATCTCCAGATAATACATTCGACTTCATCGTTTCCAACCCGCCCTACGTCGGCGATTCCGAAGCAGACACGGTTCAACTCGAAGTCCGTAAGTTCGAGCCGCACGACGCCGTGTTCGCCGGACCCACAGGAACCGAGGTGATCGCGCGTCTGATTCCGCAGGCTCACGCCACCCTAAAACCCGGCGGCTGGTTATTGCTGGAGGTCAGCGGCACGATCGCGGAAAAAGTGATGGGAATGCTTCAGCACTGGGAGGAAGTGTCAGCGAAATCGGATTTGCAATCGATCCCGCGCGTCATACAAGCGCGTAAACAGAAGACTAATTAAGATGGGATTCTCTCAGCGCCCTCCGCGAAACCTCAGCGCGCTCGGCGGTTAAAAGTTTTTTCCTTACCGCGGCACTGCAGCCGGCAGAATTTCTTCCACGTCCACAATGTTCGTGGGATATTTTCCCGTATAGCAAGCCGAGCAGTAAGAAGTTTTCTCGCCCTCGCCGCAAGCTTTCTTCAAACCTTCCAGCGAAAGATAGGCGAGCGAGTCGGCGCGAATATACTCACGAATCTCATCGAGTGTTTTATTGGCGGCAATCAACTGGTTTTTCGAAGGCGTGTCCACACCGTAGTAGCACGGCGAAACCGTGGGCGGGCAGGAAATGCGCATGTGCACTTCCTTCGCCCCCGCGCTGCGAATCATGCGGACAATCTTCCGGCTGGTGGTACCGCGAACAATGGAGTCGTCAATCAAAACCACCTTCTTGCCTTCAAGAAGCGCACGCACCGGATTCAGCTTAAGCTTCACGCCAAAATCGCGCACGCTCTGGCTGGGCTCAATGAAAGTTCGTCCCACGTAGTGATTGCGGATTAAGCCGAAGCGAAACGGAATGCCGCTCTCCGCCGCGTAGCCAACGGCTGCCGTCACACCTGAATCCGGCACAGGAACCACCAGATCCGCCTCCACCGGCGCCTCGCGCGCCAACTGCCTTCCCAATTCTTCGCGGCTGGCCTGCACCGCGCGCCCGAACACCACGCTGTCGGGACGCGAAAAATAAACGTGCTCGAAGATGCAACTCGACTGCGGCGCGGGAGTCGAATAAAAACTCGAGCTGATCCCTTCCGGGCCCACCACCACAATCTCGCCGGGCTTCACGTCGCGCTCGTAAGTCGCGCCGATTAAATCGAAAGCGCAGGTTTCGGAGGCAAATACAATCGTGTCGCGCACCTGACCGGGCAGTGCCGGAATGCGTCCCATGGCCAGCGGCCGGAAGCCGCGCGGGTCGCGGGCCGCGATGATCCGGTCCGGGCTCATCACCACCAGCGAAAAGGCTCCTTCCACCTTTCGCAGCGCGTCTTTAATCGCCTCAGGCAGGGTTTGTTCCCGCGAAAGCGCGATTAAATGCACAATCACTTCGGTATCGCTGTTGGTCTGAAAAATCGATCCCTGCCGCTCCAACCGGCCGCGAACTTCCTGCGCATTCACCAGGTTTCCGTTATGCGCCACGGCAATCGACCCCTTATTCGACTGCACCAGAATCGGCTGAGCATTCAGCAGCGCCGAATCGCCGGCGGTGGAATAGCGCGTGTGCCCGATGGCCAGCGTGCCGCGAATCTTCGCCAGAACATCCTCGGTAAAGATATCGGCAACCAGCCCCATCGCCTTGTGGACGCGGGAAGTCAGCCCATCGGAGGTAACGATCCCCGCCGACTCTTGCCCGCGATGCTGCAATGCATGCAAGCCCAGATAAGCCAGCTTCTCCGCCTCAGCGTGGGAGAAGATCGCCACCACTCCGCACTCGTCGTGAAATTTATCGGAAGTCAGCATTTAGCAATTAGCCCTTAGCTCATTTCTTCTCTGCGAACTCCGCGGCAGTTCTCCGCGAACTCTGCGGTTAAAAGCCTTCAATCCGCCGCCACAAGCTCCGGATCAGCCCGCAATGCAGATTCCAGCGCAGACTCATATCCCTTATTTAAATCAGAAACTTCCGCAGAAGCCATAACCTGCCCATCGATCGAAACTTCCAGCCGCTCCGCAATCGTCTCCCCCATCACGTCCGCGTAGATTCCGTGTTTCCCCGCTACTTGTTGGATTCGCGCCACACTCTCCGGGTCGCAAGAGAGCAGAATGCGGCTCGCGTCTTCCCCAAACAGCACAAACTCCGCCGGAAGCCCGCTGGACGCCAGGTTCACGCGTCCGCCGATACCCTTGGCAAACGCCTTCTCCGCCAGCGCCACCGCGATCCCGCCTTCCGCGCAGTCATGCACAGAATCCACCAGCCCCTGCTGAATGATTTCGACAACCGCTTTCTGCAACTCCGCTTCTTTCTCCAAATCCAGGTCCGGAGGATATCCCCACAGCGCACCCAAAATTTCTTTCGCGTATTCCGACGAGCCGAATTCACTCTCCACATCGGTGATATCGGCTGCTTCGCCCGTGCGCAATAGCACGATCGTGCGTCCGGCCAAAGCAAAATGCATCTTCGCGGACTTGCGCACGTCGTCGAGTATGCCCACAACTCCAAGAACCGGCGTGGGATAAATTCCTTCGCCGAGCGTCTCGTTATAAAAGCTGACATTGCCGCCGGTGATGGGAATCTCCAACTCCTCGCACGCCTTCGTGATTCCATCAATCGTTTGCGAGAATTGCCACATGATGTGTGGCTTTTCGGGATTGCCGAAGTTCAGGCAATTCGTCGCGCCCACGGGAGTCGCGCCTGAACACGCGACTTTGCGAGCGGCCTCGGCCACAGCATGCATCGCACCCAGCCGCGGATCGAGATAGCACCAGCGGCTGTTGCCATCGAGCGCCATCGCCAGCCCACGCTGAGGCGAGTCGGGATTCGAATTCTTGATGCGAATCACGCCCGCATCGCCCGCTCCAGGAGCCTCGACGGTATTGGTCTGCACCATGTGATCGTACTGCTGCCAAACCCAGCGCTTGCCGCAAATGTTCGGGCTGGCAAGAAGCTGCTTCAGATTTTGGGTGAGGTCGCCGCCATTGAACTTGATCCACTCCGGCATCTCGCGCGGCACCGGCGGTTCCCAACGCGCCAGGGGACGCTTGTACACCGGAGCATCGTCGGTCAGCGCAGGATTCGGAATCTCGGCGACCACTTCGCCATGCTGTAGCACGCGCAACTTGTTGTCGGTGGTGACTTTGCCTACTTCCACCGCATCCAGTCCCCACTTTTCAAAAACGTGGTAGACCTCCTGCTCGCGGCCTTTCTCCGCCACCAGCAGCATGCGCTCCTGCGACTCGCTCAGCATGATTTCGTAAGCCGACATTCCTGTCTCGCGCTGCGGCACGCGGTCGAGTTCAATCTCAATGCCCACGCCGCCGCGCCCACCCATCTCACAAGTCGAACAGGTAAGTCCCGCCGCTCCCATGTCTTGAATGCCAACGATCGCGCCAGTCTTCATCGCTTCCAGGCAAGCTTCGAGCAACAACTTCTCCAGAAACGGATCGCCCACTTGCACGTTCGGACGCTTTGCCTCGGAGCCTTCGCTGAATTCTTCGCTGGCCATGGTCGCGCCGTGAATGCCGTCGCGCCCCGTCTTCGCGCCAACGTAGATCACCGGATTGCCTTCGCCGGCAGCGCGCGCGTAGAAAATTTCATCTTTGCGCACCAGGCCCATGGCGAATGCGTTCACCAGCGGATTGCCGGAATAGCACGGCTCGAACTTCGTCTCTCCGCCAAGGTTCGGCACACCGAAACAGTTTCCATAGGAGGCGACGCCGCTGACCACGCCTTCCATGATGGAGTGATTGCGGTGGATATCGGCTTGCGTAGAGACGGACGCATTCGTCCGTCCTTCCATCTGTCCCTCTGAGCCCCGGACGAATGCGTCCGGGGCTACATGGGACGTGATCGGTCCGAAGCGCAGAGAGTCCATGACCGCGACCGGCCGTGCGCCCATGGTGAAGATGTCGCGGAGAATTCCGCCCACTCCGGTGGTGGCACCCTGAAAGGGCTCGATGAAGCTAGGATGATTGTGCGACTCAATCTTGAAAGCGCAAGCCCAGCCATCGCCCACATCGATAATGCCGGCATTTTCGCCCGGCCCCTGAAGCACGCGCTTGCTGCGAGTCGGCAGGCGCTTCAGATGCACGCGCGACGATTTATAGGAGCAGTGCTCGCTCCACATCACGCTGAAGATGCCAAGCTCAGTCAGCGTGGGCTCGCGATTGCCGAGGAGCTGCTTGATTTTTTCGTATTCGTCCGCAGTTAGGCCGTGCTGCCGGAGGATCTCCGGAGAATGGGCAGAGGTCATGGAAGTGGTCATGGGGAAGTTCTATTGTCGCATTTCAGGGCGCGGCTGGGTAGAGATATTGCAGGCAGGTCTGAGATTGAGCGATTGGAGATTTATGATTGCGCGATTGACGAGCAAACGACCCCAGATTCCATGTTTTCAAGCACTTATCTGTAAGCTATTGATAACACAGAAGCCTAACATTCGACGACGGCTGTGGGTCACCCGATGTTCTTTGTTTTCAACACGCGCTCCGTAAGTCGTTGAAAAATGCACGGAGCGCCTACTCGCAAATAAGATCCGAGTCGCCTCGCCGCATGCCTCAGGAATGCACAGAATTGACCGCTGATCGCATCCGAGCCCCGCGGCGGACCCGGAGGTCATCCGAGCGGTCACCGCCTCTTAAATCGCTTCTAATGAGAAATTCCCCGCAAGTTGTTGAAAATATCTGTAAGTTGTTTAACTTATCCAGAAGCTATTGAAAGCATTGAAAACTCGTGGACCCCTGGACGCCCTCGTCCGGGGAAGAGCGCCACAGCTCTCGTTGGAGCAAATTGCCGAAGGCCCGGACGAATGCGTCCGGGGCTGCGTGATTTGACGAGAGCGTCCGCCCCTCCATGAAGTTGTTTCCGGTAAGATTCAGCGAGATGAAATCGATCACCGTAGGAACGGCGGGGCACATCGATCACGGCAAGACTGCCTTGGTAAAGGCGCTGACTGGGATGGACGCCGACAGGCTCGAGGAAGAGAAGCGGCGCGGCATCACCATTGACCTGGGCTTCGCGCACATGGACTTGCCGACCGGCGCTGGCGAGAAAACGTCAGGAGAGACGCTACGATTGGGTTTCGTCGACGTTCCCGGGCACGAGCGCTTCGTGCGCAATATGCTCGCGGGCGTCGGCGGCATCGATCTGGTGCTGCTGGTGATTGCGGCGGATGAGGCGATCAAGCCGCAGACGCGCGAGCACTTTGACATCCTGCAACTGCTGGGCGTGGGGCGGGGCATTACGGTGCTTACAAAATCCGATGCTGTCGATGCGGAGACGCTCGGCGTGGTGCGGTTGGAAGTGAAAGACTTTCTGCGCGGGACTTTCTTAGAAAACCCAAAAGCCCCTATCGTCGCTGTCAGTTCCCTGACTGGCGCGGGCCTGGACGATCTGAAACAGGCACTGGTGGCCGCGGCGGCCGAAGTGCATCCGAGAGATGCGAGCGCGATCGCACGGCTGCCCATTGACCGCGTGTTTTCCATGAAAGGCTTCGGCACCGTGGTGACGGGAACGCTTGTCGCCGGAACGATTCGCCGCGAGGATGATCTGGAAGTTTTCCCAACTGGGAAACGAGTTCGCGTGCGCGGCGTGCAAGTGCATGGGGAATCTGCGGAAGCCGCGGTGGCGGGGCAGCGAACCGCGTTGAACCTGGCAGGGGCGAGCCTGGAGGACTTGTCGCGCGGCATGACGCTTGCGCCTCCGGGAACGTTTGAAACCACGCGGCGGGCAGATGTGCGTCTGCATTTGCTTCCTTCAGCGCCGCATCCGCTGAAAGGTCGCGCGCGCGTGCATTTTCACTCGTACACCATGGAGACCGTCGCCGAGATCGTCCTCTTGGAAGCTGGACGCGCGCCGCTTAAGCACGGCGCAGAAGCTTTTGCGCGTCTCAAATTGCCGGAATCAGCGCTGCTCTTGCCCGGAGACCAGTTCATCATCCGGCAGTTTTCGCCTGTGGTGACAATCGGGGGCGGAGTTGTGCTGGACGCAGCGCCCCTGCCGCGCGGGCGCGGTGACGCGAGCTTTCTGAAGAGACTCGCCGGCGGCGATGGACAAACGATATTGGAAGCGCGAATCGCACGACGACAGCAGGAAGGCGCGACCGTTTCGCGACTTGTCGCGGAGACCGGCTGGACAGCGAATGCAATCGCATCCCATCTCGCCCAAGCCGTGAATGCCGGCACTGTGGTGCGGGCGGGCAGTCGGTTGCTGGATTCCTCGGCAATGGATCAGTTGAAGTCAGGGATTGTCGCGACTGCCGCAAGCTTTCACAGGAAGAATCCACTGGTGGGCGGAATCAGTAAGGAAGAGTTGCGGGCGCAGGTGAAGGCGAGCCCGGAAGTATTCGAGGCGGTGGCCGCGATGCTGATGCAGGAGAAAAAGATCGAAATTGCCGGAGAGTTGATGCGGATGCCCGGTCAAGGCGTGGTTCTGAAAGATGAAGAGGCCGAGTCGAAGAAAAAGATTGAAGACGCGTTTGCCTCGGCGGGACTAAAAGTTCCCGCGCTGCCCGATGTGCTCGCCGGACTGAAAGTGGATAAAGTGCGGGCGCAGAAGATCGTTACGCTGCTGTTGCGCGACAAAATATTAGTAAAAGTTTCCGACGACCTGGTTTTTCATCGCAGCGCGCTCGAAGAGTTGCGGCGGCAGATGGCGGCACAGAAAGTGAAGTCGGCGAAGATCGATGTGGCCAGGTTTAAAGAGATGACCGGGGTGACCCGCAAGTACGCGATTCCGCTGCTGGAGTATCTGGACCGTGAGCGGGTGACGAGACGAGTGGGAGATGCGCGGGAAATTCTATAAAACCTCTGCCACGGATCGCACGGATTTTCACGGATCAAGAACAAAATTCTTGGCTTATCCGTGGCAATCCGTGTAATCCGTGGCCAAGGTCTAGATTTTCTCTTCCGGGAATTCCAGTTCCAGGCCCAAGGGATCGGTTAACCGGTTCGTAAGGTTCGCCAGTCCGGCGAGCATGTGGATGTCTACGATTTCGGGTTCGGAGAAATTCTTCAGCTCATTGAAATCCGCTTCTGTGATTTCGTGCGGGGCGCGGGTCAACTTCTCGATGTAATTCAGCGCGGCGCGCTCTTTCTCGCCATAGCGTGAATAATTTCCAGCTTTGAGAGCCGCCCAATCTTCCGCGGTAAGTCCGGCGCGCTTCGACGAAGCGACGTGGTGCTGAGTGCAGTAGTGGCACTGATTGATTAAAGAGACGCGCAGGTAGATCAATTCATAAAGCTTGCGATCGAGGGAACGTCCCACGCTGGCATAGAAGCTGAGAAAATTCTTAAGCATCTCGGGGCGATGCGCGAGCGCTTTCTGCACGTTACCGGGCTTGCCGCGAAGTGTCTTTTCGTAGATTTCCTTCACTTCAGGGGATGCTTCTTCCGGTGCGATCAAACTGATTCTTGCCATTTGGGACTCCAAACGTGATAGTGGACGACTTCACTTTCATGATCGCAGATCGGCCGGATTTGTGTCGAAAGCCATGCCCTCAGAGCGACTCAAGAAAGAGCGCTGCCGGACGATAGTACCAACAGGGGGGTGTGCTGTGAGAAGGTTCATGTGGGTTACGCTCCTGGCCTGCGCGGGGACGTTGGCGGGTTACGCACCAGGGGAGTCTGATTCTGACGCGGCCGCGAAAATTATCGCGATGGAGCGCCTGTGGAGCCAGGCTTATGTGAACAAGGACGCAAGGGCGCTGGAGAGGATTCTTGACGACGCGTTCGTCAACATCGACTCAGACGGCAACTTGCAAACCAAGTCGGATTTGTTGGCGGAGGTAAAGACATCCACCACAGTACAGTTTTTGACCGAATCGATGGTCGTGCACTTGCACGGCGACACGGCGATCGTTACCGGCGTATTTCTGGTCAAGGGAGTGGATCGCGGAAAGCCGTACGCACAACGAGAGCGTTTCCTGGATACATGGTTTTGCAGGCGTGGGCAATGGGTGTCGACGTCAGGCCTGGTTACGCGGGCCGAGCAGTGAGGCGTGGAAAGCCGCGCCAACCTGCAAGCTGGGGCCGGTGGCGGCGATTGAGTGCCGGGAAAATAATCGGAGTGCTGTGGTTGTTTCTGGCTTGCGCAACTACACAGCCGGGTTCCGCGCAGGAAGCTGCCAACAGCGATATTGCCACGGCAGTTCGAGCGCTGGAACACCAGTGGTTTGAGGCGCAAGCGCACAATGACAACCACGCGCTGGACTTGTTCATCGATAACGATCTGGTGTACGTCGAATATGGCAGGCTGGTCACGAAGGGCGACTACCTTTTGAGGGTGCGATCCGCGAAGCCTCAACCGACGCAGATCGTGATGGAAGCCACGACGGTGCGCACGTTCGGAAGCGCTGCCATCGTAGTGGGGAGCTATCGCGAAACCGGCGTGAACAACGGGAGAGCGGTGCAGAAGCGATGGCGCTTTGTGGATACCTGGGTTTACAAGAAGGGGCGTTGGGTGCTGGTCGCAGCCGCGGCCTCCGCCGTGTCGAAATAGCCAACGAGTCTGGTCCAGACTATGAATTTCCCCACCCGCTCTTGGGGAACGACTTGCTGCCGATCTATCTCTGGGTTCTTATGAGAGTCGCTGGATTTATGGTGTTGCTGATGTGCGCGGGAGCGCGGTTCATGGTTGGGCAGGACAGCGCCCGGCAGGGCGGAACGACCAATGTTCTCGCCCTGGAACATGCATGGAACCAAGCCGAGCAGCGCAAAGACAACAAGGCACTCGATCTCTTGCTGGACAACTCTCTTGTGTATACCGACTATGACGGAACCTTTAAGACCAAGGCCGACTTCCTGGCTGGCATGAGAGCGGTCACGCTGCATCCTACGGAGCAGGTCACCGAGTCCATGACCGCGCATGGGTTTGGAGATACGGTATTGGTGACCGGTATTTACCGGGTAAAGGGCGTCAATAAAGGCAAGCCCTATTCGCGGCGCGGGCGTTTTACCGACACTTGGGTATATCGCAAGGGAAACTGGGTATGCGTGGCCAGCCAATATACACTGATAAGCCATTAGAAATTTCCAACCTGCCCATGCTTATCCGTCCCGCTTCGATCGATGACGTAACTTTGTTGCGCACGCTAATCCGCGAACTGGCCGAGTTTGAACGTGAACTCCACCTCTGCCTGATCGAAGAGCAGGACCTGGCGCAGGATGGATTTGGTCCTGATCCGAAATTTCGCGCGCTGATTGCGGAGTGGGAAGGTCAGCCTGCGGGATACGCGCTCTTCTTTGGTTACTACTCGACGTGGGCGGGAGCGGGGCTCTATCTGGAAGATTTGTTCGTGCGGTCGCCGTTTCGCGGAAAAGGGATTGGAATGGCATTGCTGGCTGCAGTAGCGAGCATCGCATTGCAAGAAAACCGCTGCGCAATGCGCTGGGAAGTGCTGGATTGGAATCAGAAGGCGATTGAGCTGTACAAGTCTTTGGGCGCGGAGTTTCGCGATGAGTGGAAGTCGGTCTTGCTGACAGATGACGCGTTGCGGCGGCTGGCGGAGAAAAATTGAAAAAGCCAGGCTGGAAAGCGCCGATCTCGCAGTGGCACCGGCGCTCCCAGCCTGTTCCGAGTTTGCGCCGCTACTTAGTGATGTGCGCCATCCAGTTGCCGACATGACGCTGGCTATCGACATAACTGCCGACGATGGTGGAGCCGTCAGCGGAAATGCTGAGGGCGTTGGTCAAGGTGGTTCCGGCGGGAATGATTGCGCCGTAGTGTTCGAGTACGGACGCGACTGTTTTGATGCCGGAGGCAGAATTATAGAGAAAGGCTTCCTGCCCGAATGGATTGGTGCTCCAACCGACTACGCGTCCATTGTCTGAGACACTGTTCGCGGAACTTTGATTGCCGGCGGCCTGACCGAGTGTGCCCAATAGTTTGTAGCTCTTATTGGAATAAAGGAACGCCTCGCCGTTTCCGTTGGGAAACACGTATTGTCCGACAATCTTTGAGCCATCGCTGTTGACGGCCAGTGCCTCACCGAGTGTGCTGGCGCCCAGAAATAAAAGGTGGGTGTTGTTCTTCCAGAGTACGGGGCGGCGGGGACCGGTAGGATCTTCCCAAAAGCCAACAACGGTCGTGCCGTCGGCCGAAATGGCGCTGGCGCGGCTGCTGTGAGGACCGGCGGGGTGACCGAGGGAGACGTTGCCGCTCTGCGCCGTCCACGCAAAGCCTTCCGCACCGTTGCAATTCCACGCGAGCCCGACCACGATGGATCCGTTGGCGCTGACTCCGTAAGCGCTGCCCCAACTGTTGGCCAGGAGGTAGCAGCCATCGGCGGGATGGCCCAGATCGGTGACGACGCCGTTCGCATCCCACATGGCTGGGCTAGTGAAAGTATCCAGACCGACGTGACCACTGACTATGGTTGATCCGTCGCGGGAGATTCCGATCGAGGAATCAAAAGAGTCGCCGGGGCCGAGATCCTGAAAACCACCGGCAGCGGTCCAGCGATAAATCTCGCCGCCGTAGTTGGCGGCCATTACGGAGCCATCGCCGGAAAGGGCGAAGTTCGTCCAGGTATATATAGGGTCAGCCAAGATCTGGAAGGTTGCGGTGGTTGCATTTGCCGACAGGCAGAGAGCGGGGAACAGGCACAATAGGCCTGCAGTTGCGAGAAACTTCTTCATTAGTTTGGGGTCCTTGAGTGGGTGTGAGCTACAACAACTTTCCGACTGGGGAATTATTTATACAGCGTTAATATAACAGAGGGAACGCGATTTTCATCGCGTTTTTCTGCATTCAAAGAAAGGTTTCTTGTGAGGTCGAAAGACCACCAGTCATAAGTTGCCCGCTGGGAAGGACAATCGCAGGCTGCACATCGCGGTATTCTAGTTTCAGCATTTCGCAGGCCACTGAGTTCGCGGAATGAGGAATGGGGACGAGAATTGAACGAAATTTCAGTAAATGACCGGCCGGCGCCGGTTCGCATTGTTGGCGCGGGGTTGGCGGGCTGTGAGGCGGCGTGGCAGTGTGCGCGGCGGGGAGTGGAGGTGGAGCTGTTCGAGATGCGTCCGGTGCGGACGACGCCGGCGCACCAGACAGCGGATTTTGCGGAGTTGGTGTGTTCGAACTCGCTGAAGTCGGATAGCGAGAATACAGCTCCGTGGCTGTTGAAGGAAGAGATGCGGCGGGCGGACTCGTTGCTGTTGCAGATTGCGCGGGAGTACGCGGTTCCGGCGGGGCATGCGCTGGCGGTGGATCGAGTGACGTTTGCGGCGAAAGTGACGGAGACCATTTCTCGCGAGGCTTTGATTCAAGTGAGGCGGAAAGAGGTGAGTTCGGTGGCAGAAGCGGGGGCGCAGATTACGGTGATTGCTACCGGGCCGCTGACTTCAGATGGGCTGGCGGGGGAGATTGCGCGGCTGAGCGCAGGCACCTCAGCGGCTGAAGCCGCCTCTTCATCGGCGATTGATATCGCAGCGCTGGAAGCGCTGCGCCACCCAAAAGCAGATCTCCAGCAAAAAAGTCCCAATCCACATTTGTACTTTTACGATTCGATCAGTCCGATTGTGGAGGCGGATTCGATTGACATGTCGCGGGTGTACATGGCGGCGCGGTATGACAAGGGGTCTGCGGATTACATTAATTGTCCGATGACGGCGGAGGAGTACGGACAGTTTTACGATGCTCTGCTGGCGGCGCAATCGGTGGAAGAGCGAGACTGGGAGAAGCTGAATTATTTCGAAAGTTGTCTTCCCATCGAAGAAATCGCCCGGCGCGGCCGCGATACCTTGCGCTTTGGTCCCATGAAGCCGGTGGGATTGAAGGATCCACGCACGGGACGGATGCCGTATGCGGTGGTGCAGTTGCGGCAGGAAAATCTGCGGGCGGATTCCTACAACCTGGTGGGATTTCAAAATCATTTGAAGTTTGGCGAACAGGCGCGAGTGCTGCGGCTGATTCCTGGGTTGGAGAATGCCCGATTCCTGCGCTACGGGCAGATTCACCGGAACACTTATATCAATGGGCCGGCGTTGCTGCGGGAGACGCTGCAGATGAAAGCGCATCCGCGGATTTTGTTTGCGGGGCAGATTTGCGGGGTGGAGGGATATGTGGAGTCGATTGCGACCGGACTGATGGCGGGAATTCATGCGGCGGGGCTGGCGCTGGGACGCGAACTGGTGGCGCCGCCGCGGGCATCTGCGTTTGGATCGCTGACCCACTATGTGACGCATGCTGACGCCAAGAACTTTCAGCCGGCGAATATTACGTTTGATCTTCTACCGGCGCTGGAGAAGAAAATTCGTGACCGGAAGGAACGGCACCGGTTGCAGTGCGAACTGGCTTTACGGCAGTTTGATGAATGGGCGGAACGGGCTGGGGTGGCGCTTACGGCAGGAAGAGCTTGAACCTCAGAGAACGCGGAGAACTACCGCGGAGGACGCGGAGAAAGACGGCGCGGGCGAGTCACGACATCAGCGAAGTTGTTATAATCAGGACGGTGGTGGGAATAGCTCAACTGGCAGAGCACCGGACTGTGGCTCCGACGGTTGCGGGTTCGATTCCCGTTTCCCACCCCAAAACTTCATCACTGGCAGCACTTCATGCTGCTTTAATCCACTGTCGAAAATTGAATCCAGAGTTGAAGAGCGAGAAGAAAGTCCTCTGGTGCGGGTAGGGCGATCGTGGTAGAGTTTCAGCTTCTTTGGAACGTATGAAGCGAATTTTTCATTCCGCTCGAGGCGCCTCGCAACCGCTGGGACCGCTGGAAGAGCGCATGCTGGAGGCGCTGTGGACGCGGGGCAGCGCGACCGTTCGCGAACTGGTGGAGCGCGGTTGTGAGGATCTGGCCTATACGACGGTGATGACCACGCTGGACCGGCTATTCAAGAAGGGTCTGCTGGCGCGCGTGGAAGAGGGCCGGGCGTTTCGTTACACGCCGCAGTGCAGCCGCGAAGAACTGCAGCGCGAGGCGGCGGGACATGCGTTCCGCCAATTGCTGGATACCAGTCCGGCATCTTCTTTGCCGCTGTCGTTTCTGGTGGAAATTTTGGGTGAGCGCGACAGGCAATTGCTGGATGACTTGCGAAAGCTGGTGGAGCGCAAGCGCCGCGAGTTGGCGCAAAGCCAAAGCGGCCGGAAAGAGAAGGAATAATGTTCGCTTTGCGCGGCATCGCGGTTTCTTTCTCCATTTTTATTTTGACGTATACCGTCGTGTCCAGCATTGTGATGGCTATCTGGCGGAAAGTTTGGCTGTATGGCCAGCGGCATTCGGCAAGAGCCTGCGCGGATATGCTGTTTGCTGCGCGCATCCTGCCTTTTGTGGCCGCGGCTTTGCTTACTCTCGCCTTCGGAGTGCCTTCGTTTTTGCTGCTGGAACCTCGCGTGGTGAATGAATCGCTGGGCGCGGCGCCAGTGGCGCTCGGACTGGTTGGGCTAAGCGTTCTGCTGGTGGGAATGTGGAAGGGGGCGACGGCTCTAGCGCAGGCCTGGCGAACCGTGGACCGATGGGCGCGCGACGCGGGGCGGTTCGCATCGAGCGACACTTGCGAGGGTTCGATTTCCGTGCGGCGAATTTCGGGGTCGGCTCCTCCGCTGACGGCTGCGGGAATTTTCCGGCCAAGCGTTTGGTTATCGCGAGCGGCAGAGTTTGTCTTGAGCGAGCGCGAATTGCAAAGCGCGCTAAGGCATGAGGTAGCGCACGTGCGCCGCCGCGACAATCTGCGAAAGCTGGTTCTGCGTCTGGTAGCGTTTCCGGGAATGGCAGCGCTGGAAAGCGCGTGGCGGGAAGCTACTGAAATGGCCGCGGACGATGCAGCGGTATCAAATGCTTCCGAGGCTCTGGATTTGGCTGCGGCAGTGATCAAGCTCTCCCGGCTGGCTTCGGCGGAACATCCTGCGGCGTTGACCACGGCTTTGGTGCACAGTTCGGCAAGTTCGTTAAATGCCCGTGTAGAACGATTGATTGCGTGGACCGAACCTCAGCAGGACTCCGCACCGCAATATTCCGTTCGATATCTTTTATTCGCCGCGACCGCGGCTGTAATTTCACTCGCCGTTACTTACAGCGAACTGCTGGTGCGGGTGCACACTGCGACCGAGTGGCTGGTACGTTGATTCGGCAGTTGACTCGAACTGGAGAGCCGTTGTAAAGTAGCGTTCCTCCCCAAAGTAGGAGTTCCCCTACTCCTAAACTTTTTCTAAGATCTTAGGCCCCAGCACGACTCAACCACCCGTCGCACTGCGACTACGGAGGATTTCCCCATGCGCAACAAGAAAATTCCTCTTGGACTGGCTGCGGTATTGGCCGTGTTTGCTATCTCCACGCTTATGACGGCCACACTCGCGGCCGCCCAGACTGAAAAGGTCCTGCACAGCTTTGGCAAGGGTGCCGATGGATTCAGCCCGGAGAGCGGCTTGGTCGCCGACGCCAACGGCAACCTTTATGGCACAGCGGACAGCGGCGGCTCGATCGCGGTCGGTATGGTCTATGAGCTGACGCCTAAAGCCGGACAATGGGTGTACAAAGCGATTTATAACTTCAAATTCAACGGCAGGGACGGATATGGCCCGTGGGCAGGTTTAATTATCGATAAGGCTGGCAATCTCTATGGCACAACCGAAGCGGGCGGCCTTCATGACGACGGAACCGTGTTCGAGCTTTCGCCCACATCGAGCGGTGGCTGGACAGAGACTGTGCTGCACAGTTTCAACGGCACTCAGGGTCAAGCCGTGTTCGGGGGATTGACCATGGATGCGGCGGGCAATCTTTACGGCACTGCGACCGGCGGCGGCATCTCCACCGGGAATTGCTCTGGGTTTACGTACAAAGGCTGCGGAGTCGTTTATGAGCTAAAGCATGTGAAGGGCGGGGGCTGGGCGGAAGAGGTGTTGCACTACTTCGACAAGGACGGCACCGACGGATTTACCCCCTATGGCACCCTCGCCTTCGACAAGACCGGCAATCTCTATGGCACCACGAGCTTCGGGGGCGCCTTCAACTACGGGACCGTTTTCAAGTTGACACCAAGCGCCAGCGGCTGGACCGAAAGCATCGTGCACAGTTTCAACAACAACGGCAGCGACGGGTTTTATCCCTCGGGCGGGGTGATCTTTGACGCTTCCGGCAATCTTTACGGAGCTACGGGAAATGGAGTCAACACGAGCACCGAGAGAGGCACCGTTTATGAACTGTCTCCAGCGGGTGGTGGAACCTGGACAGAGACAATTCTTTATAGCTTCCAGAGCAACGGCGTGGATGGAACTAGCCCAGGCCCCCTGACCTTCGATTCGGCCGGAAACCTCTTCGGCGCAACCGGGATAGGAGGCTCTAATACGTTCGGTACGGTCTTCAAGTTGAGTCCCGGAAGCGGAGGCTGGAGCGAAACCATTCTCTACAACTTCGGCAACCCTCCGGACGCCGAATACCCAATCGGTGGCGTGGTTTTTGATTCGGCCGGCAATCTCTATGGCGCTACGAACGCGGGCGGCGCCAACCTTGGCTCCGGAGCTGTGTTCGAGATCACGCCCTAGTCGTGGCGACGGGCCGCAGCTCATTGAGCGCGGCCTTTCGCTTTACTCCATCAGGGCGGCGTTTGAGAGACGAAAGCCTCTCATTGTGAATCGGACAAAAGGAGAATTTCCATGTGCAACAAGAAAGTCTCTCTCGGACTGCGCGTCCACACCGCGACCGAGTGGCTGGTTTCGGTAAGGGTCGTATTGACTCGACCAATCCCTTCGTTATAAATTAGCATCCCTCCCCGAACTAGGAGTTTGGTTCACTCCTATCGCTCACTCAGATCCCCAACCGGAAAACTGCGCCTCGGCGCCCAGCGACTAAGGAGACCTCTCATGCGAAACAAGAAATTTTCCCTCGGACCGGTTGCGGTTGTAGCCGCGTTCGCAATGGCAACGCTTATGACGGCTCCGCGCGCAGAAGCGCAGACCGTAAAGGTAATCCACAGCTTCAGAAATGCCGGCTTTACTCCGGGCGGCTACAATCCATCTGGCGGCTTGATCTTTGATAGTGCCGGCAATCTTTACGGAACGGATCAAAACTCCGGAACGTATGACGGAGGTACCGTGTACGAACTGATGCCGAACGGTAGCGGCGGGTGGACGCAAAAGGTACTTTACAACTTCAATGTCAACGCCAAGGATGGATATGCTCCCTATAGCAATGTGGTCTTCGATGCTGCCGGCAATCTGTATGGCACAACAAACGTCGGCGGCGCACACAACCTGGGCACAGTGTATAAGCTGACGCCGGGTACGGGCGGCGTTTGGACGGAGCAGGTTCTGCACAGCTTCGGGGGCGGGACCGATGGCACGTATCCATGGGCAGGGCTGGTTGTCGACGCAGTGGGGAATCTTTACGGGACGGCGAGCCAAGGCGGAACGAACAGCGGCGGAATCGCCTTCGAGCTGAAGCATGCCAGCAACGGACGCTATGTCGAGAGAGTGCTACACAACTTCGGCAGCGGCGCGGACGGACTTTATCCGATTGGCGGCTTGCTGATGGACGCCTCCGGCAACCTTTATGGCACAACTCAGGACGGCGGCGTTTACTTTGGCGGCCGCGGCACTGTGTACGAACTGAAGCCGCAAGGTGGTGGAAACTGGGCGGAGACTTTGCTGCATAGTTTTGGAAACGGCCAGGACGGCGAGTATCCCCAGACCGCTCTGATTTTTGACTCTGCCGGAAACCTCTACGGTACAACCTACCAGGGAGGCACTCGACTTAATGGAACGGTTTTTCAGATGACGCCTACGGGGGGCGGGAGTTGGTCGGAGACGGTGCTGTACAACTTCGACGATCCGAACCTGAGCGAGGGCATCTTACCTTCTTCGGGCGTGATCATGGATTCCGCAGGCAATCTTTACGGAGAAACGGCGCAGGGCACGGGCAACACCTTCTACGGGTCCGTATTCAAGTTGACACCGGGTACGGCCGGGACTTGGGCGGAGACGCAAATGGTCAAGTTTGCGCACCAGAACTTCGGCAGCCAGCCCGAAGGCGGCTTGATCCTTGATTCGTTGGGGAATCTTTACGGCACCACCGAGAGCGGCGGTTTGGGTGGGGGCGGGATCGTGTTCGAGGTCACGCCATAACGATAACTTCGGAAGCGCGGCGATGGGAATTCTTCGCCGCGCTTTACTGAAATACCGTTCACTCGCCAACCACTTCCCGACCCATGGTCAGCAATCCAACGCGCTGCACGCCGGCGTGATGGGCCACGTCGATAACATCGGCGACGTACTGGAAGTCGACATCGTTGTCGCCGCGGACGAAGACTACTTTCTCGGCGCGCTTTAAATAGATTTCCGCGAGGCGCGTTTCGAGATCCTGCCAGCGCACTTCTTCCTGATTAATTTTCACCGTTGGCGGCTGATTGTCTTTTGTCCAGACAACCTGGATGACGACGGTGCGGGGCTGTGCGATGTTCGGCGTCTGTTTTTGATCGGGCTGGGGAATCTGAGCCGTTTCGCCTTGCTCTTTGTCCATAGAGACGACGACCATGAAGACGATGATGAGCGTGAGCAGCACGTCGATCAGCGGCGTGACGTTCATCTCGGGACCGCGCGTAGCTCTGCCTGCCATTGAGAAAGACATTGGAAATTCCTCTTTAGCACGCGCGTGTCTGCAGGATCAGACACCTGTTGTGGGAGTGAAGTTCCCGCCGCGGGATGGAGTCAGGCGAGCACGGCAAAACCAAGGTTCCTCGCTTTGCTCGGAATGACAAAGCTTTGTGGGAAACTGTGGTTGCGCATTTTCGCATTCTCCGTGCATCATGGGTGAGCGGTCGCGGAAAGCAGCAGTGCGGCCTTGCAAGACTCATTTCACATGGCCGATCTGCCTCGCATTACACTCCTCACTGCTCTCACCGCATTCATCTTCATTTTGGTACTTCCCGCGCGCACCGAGGCGCAGGACAATTACGAAATCCAGGTCTATGGTTCGGACTTAGTTGCGCCGCGCTCCACGATGGTTGAAATCCATTCCAACTTCACGGTCGAGGGCAGCAAGACGGTGCAGAATGGAGTTTTGCCCACAAATCATGCCGAGCACGAAACCTTGGAGATTACGCAGGGGATCAACGACTGGGCCGAAGTCGGGTTCTACGTGTTCACCAGCATTCAATCGGATGGGGGATGGCAATGGGTCGGCGATCACATCCGGCCGCGGGTGCGGGTGCCGGAGAAGTGGCATTGGCCGGTGGGTGTGAGCCTGTCGAACGAAATCGGCTACCAGCGCGCTGCTTTTTCTCCGGATACGTGGACGTGGGAAATTCGACCCATCGTCGACAAGAAGCTGGGACCCTGGTATCTGGCGTTCAATCCCGCGCTGGACCGTTCCTGGCACGGGCCGGGCGTACGCCAGGGGATGACATTTTCGCCTAACGTAAAAGTGAGTTACGACTTCACCAAGAAGATTGCGGGCGGGCTGGAATACTACGCGGCTTACGGATCATTGAGCGGCTTCGATGCCCTCAAAGATCAGCAGCAACAATTCTTTCCCTCGATCGACGTGAACTTCGCGCCGCAGTGGGAATTCAACTTTGGCGTCGGGGTGGGCACCACACGCTCGACCGACCACCTCATCGTGAAATGCATTATCGGGCGGCGCTTCACGTGGCCGCACGGGCGTGACGCCAGACGAACAAATCCGCAGCCGTAATTATTTTGCGACGATTATCTTGCGAGGTTAGCCAATCGGCTCCGGTTCAGGCGGCAGGGGCGGAGGCTGATAGGGCGGAGGCGTCACCAGCGGTGGCAACTGCGGCGCAGGCGCCGGATACAGCAGAGCATTCAGCGCGGGATAACGGCCGGCGAAGAAGTAAATGGAATACGCAGGAAAGAAAATGATTGCCGGCACGGAAATCAGCGAGGTCAGAAAAAAGAAGAAGGCAAGCACTATGCTGCCCAGAACGACTAGAAGCGTGATGGTGCCGGCGGTCCATCCCAGGCCCGCAGCTTTTCCAGCGAAGACGGCGCCGATGACGACTCCCGCCGCAGGAACGAAAACGATCAAGCCAATGATCACACCTACAATGCCGAGGATGATGGCTGCGCCTATGGCCAGCACAATCTTCATTCCTACATAGCCGGCGTAACCACCCTTCTCCGCCTTGATCATGGGCCAAAGGCGCCGCCAGCCTTCGAGTGCGCCGATATTTTCCAGCGCCATTTGCGGTATGACGAAGTCTTTGGTGAGCACATAAATTACCGCCGTCGCAATGATGAAGAGAGCAAAGACGAAAAACAGAGCGATCCCGGCCAGCACCAGGGGCGCAACATGCTCCTTGGGATTGGTGAACCATCCCAAGGCAAAGGCAAAGAGGGCCGGGACGCCAACCAAAATGATGATGGCGGCAAACATTCCCAGCGCGTAAAGCAGCTTCCAGAGGAAGTAGCGCCAACCCGGGCCCTGCCGGGCGTTCCAGCCGTCGCGGATGTGGCACTCTTTCGCCAGCACGCTGTCGAAGAGAATAAAACGCATGACGCTGCTGATGTACATGAACACAATGGCGAGCACGAAGGCGGAAAAAATCAGGATCGCGATCAATCCGGCAAACAGCGCGGGATCAAAGCTTCCCCATCCTGGCAGTTGCCCTGCGCCCCCGTGACCACCGCCGGGCATGCTGGGCACGTTGCAACCGCCTCCGGAGCTGAGTTCGCCGGCCAGCAATCCTACAAGGGCAAGACGCATCCATTGTCCGAAACGGAAGGGCTGAAGAAGTTGCCGCCGGGTATGCTCAATGGCGGGTGAGATTGCGTCGACGGCAGAGATCGGCAAAGGGCACCTCGGTGGCGAATGTGCTAGCAAGAAGGTACTGCGAATGCCGCCGGGGATCAAACTAATTCGGAGAAGTCAGGGTGATTACTTCTGAGCGATAAGCCGGTTGCACCACGAACTCAATACATGAGTCAGGCTGGAGAAGGGGAGGCAGAAGAAAAGAGTCGAGAAGCCATCCAGAATTCCGGAGAGTGAATCGGAAAATCGCTGGAACAGCGGCAGGCGCGGGGACTGCGGTGCGGGATTGACGAGTTCTTCGTTCACACGATTCGTATCAGATCAAGCTTCGGGACATGTGCTGCTATCCGCGGCCCACGCCTACATATTCAAATCCCATGGCGCGCAGCCGGACAGAATCCAACAGATTTTTTGTATCGACGATGATGGGCTTCTTGAGCAGCTGCTTGATGCGGTCAAAGTCGAGCGCGCGGAACTCCGGCCAGCCCGTGCCCACCACCAGCGCATCCATGCCTTCGGCGGCGGCGTAGGCAGTTTCGCAATAGCGAACCGAACCGTTCAGCCGCAACTTCGCTTCCGCGGTGGCAACCGGGTCATAGGCGCGAACGCGCGCGCCCTTGGCCACCAAGGTTTCAGCCAAGCGCACTGCCGATGAACCGGCCACTGAATTCGTATTGGGCTTGAACGCCAGGCCCAAAATTCCCACGTCTTTGTTCTCCACGGAATTCAAAGCCAGCGCAATCTTGTCGACCAGACGATCGGCAAGATTGTGGTTCACGTCGCGCGCCGCGCTTAGAACTTTCAACGGAACGCCATTGGCGAGCGCGAGCTGCGCAAGGGAATCCATGTCGGACTCGGCAAAGACGCCGCCCATACCGGCGCCCGGTTGCAGGCAGCGCGGAGCGATCTTTTTGTCCAGCCCGAGGGCCAAGGCCAGACTGACCGCATCGGCGCCTACGCGCTCGCACAACGCGGCAACTTCATTGATGAAAGAAATTTTGGTCGCCACAAAAGCCGTGGCCGATTCGCGGACCAGCTCGGCAGTCGACTGATTGGTCACAATCACCGGCACGCCTCGCATCACCAGAGGATGGAAAATCTGTTTCAGCATCTGCACGGCTTCATTGGAGGTGGAACCGAGAATGAGCCGGTCGGGCCAGTTGAAGTCTTCCACGGCGCAACCGTCGGTGAAGAACATGGGTTGAGAAACGATGGTCCCTGCCAGGCCGGCATCTTTTAACGATTTTTCGAGTGCTGCGGCTGTGCCCACCGATACGGGAGTGACAATGGTAAGGATCGGAGGCTTGGCGGCGAGACGCGCAATCCGCATAACAACATCGGAGAGATTCTCGGCTCCGTCTTCCGCCAGGAAAATTACCTGGGTCTTGCGCGCAAACGATTCGATATCGGTGGAATAGGCCAGACGGCCGGCGCGGACGTTGCGGCGGATGATCTCTTTCAGGTTTTTCTCGTGAAAAGGAATGTTGCCCTGGGCCATCTCGACCATGCGCGTCCGGTCGGGATGACAGCAGGAGACCGGAGTGCCAAAATCCGCCAAACAAGCCGAAATCACTGTCCCCAGATAACCCGAACCGTAGACCCCGATCTGCATTGCGTGCCCTCCGGCATGGCCGAAACCAGCGCCTGAAACGGCTTTCGGCGGGGGATTCAACCTAATTCCCTGTCTTCTGTTTACAGTGCGGGAAACGCCTTCGCAACGCACGGGAGGGAAATGTACCAGAGGCCATGCGGACTAGGTACGGGGTAACGTAATGAGAGGGTAATCAGGCGGGGGTTACTCGAAATTGGAGCTTGAGCCGGGCACGGAAATCGGTACGTCCAGCCCGGTCATTGCGAATTAGCGTCCCAGTCCGTGCCAGTGTGGAAAGATTTCAGCGCCGATTCCTGTGAGAATCTTCGCGGCCTCTACACCGGGATCTCCGTAGACTTCGAAGCTGTTGATGCTTGAGGTTTCGAGCAGCTTGGGCACGAGTCCCACTGCAGACCCCTTCATGTGCGCCAGAACGGCATTCGCGTCCGCATAGGTTTCCAGGAGCAGGCAACGCTTGTGATCGGCGCTCAGGAACCATTCATAGGCGAGAGCGCCCGGTTCCTTGAGCGTACAGGCAATCATTTCCTGAGCGATGCTGTCGAATTGGTCAAGTTTTCCGTCGTTGATGGCGAGATCGACGGTGAAGCGCACAATCTTGCTATCCATTTATCAATTTCCTCCTTACTTGTGGGCCTTATGGGGTGATTTCGTACGCTACGCCGTCGAGATTCGCGCCACCGTACTCGGCCACCCCGTACACGTCTCCCAAGGAATCCAGAATTACTCCCTGCGCTTGATATCCGTCAGTGGTGGCGGCGAAGTTGTGCAACACCGTTTCGTTCCAACTTCCCTTTGGACCACGAACAAACTTGTAAACGGTTCCGTACTGGAAAAGGCCTCCGGTGTAGGTTGTGCCGTAGATGTTGCCACTGGGATCGACAGCCAGTCCCCCAGCGGGATACCCGCCGTCCGTCGATCCTGTGAACGAGTGGATTAGCGAGAATTTCCAATATCCCACGGTGGGCGTCAGCTTATAGAGCGAGCCCACGCCGTAGAAGCCGTCGTACTGAGTGTTGCCGTAGAGGTTGCCGGCGGCGTCCATGACCAAGCCACCGGGCGTCGGATACTGGCCGTAGTTGGGCGACGGAGTGAAATCGTAGAGCGACTCGATGGTCCAGACCCCACTCGCTTGGGAGAGTTTGTACACGGAGCCGTATCCGTACGCGCCGCCGTTCGCTGTGGTGCCGTAAAGATTTCCTGCCTTGTCGATGACCATATTTCCCGTGGGAATATACGACTTCCCTTGCCCAAACTGGTAGGGAAAGGTTTCAGTCCAGGTGCCGTCTCCGTTGGGCGAGAACTCAAAGATCACGCCGTTGTTGTTCAGGTCCCCACCTGCCTGGGCCGATCCATAAAGATTCCCGGCGGTATCGCGCACCAAGCCGGGATTGGCGACTCCACCATCGTTGTTTCCGCCAACGAAGAAATGGAGTGTACTCTCCGTGTAAGAGCCACCACCGTTGACCAACTGGAACAACTGTCCGAGGAAAACTTGGCCGTTGTCGTAATAGTTAAAGGTGCCAATTCCATAAAGGTTTCCGGCGCTGTCGAACACCAACGGCCCGGATGGACCAACTTGGCCGGTCGCGTTTCCGAAGTTGGTTAGCAGATTTTCGATCCAGTGCCCGTTCTTCGGCACCAATCGAAAGACTGTTCCGCATCCGTATACGCCGCCGCAAGCCGTGGTCGAGCCGCCATAAATTGAGGTTCCGTAAAGATTACCCGCGCTGTCGAACGTCAATACGCCCGTCGGAAACCAAGCGTCATTTCCGCCGGTGAAGGTATGAATAATTCGGAACTTCGGGCTGGCCCAGGCGGACGCAGCCAGCGTGAAGGCAACAACAACGGCGACGGTCAACAAGCGGCGTAAGGTTTGCGCCAGATTTACGGGCATGGGAAAGCTCCTTGGAGGTCGGCTGTCAATAAAGCAGGTCGATCGGGGAGGGCGAATCGCTGCGAGTGTATCACGAGTCCCAGCTAGGGAGCGCGCGTAGATTTTGGATTTGCCGAGACGGCCGAGTAACCAAAAGCTATTTTTTCAGGTCTGCCATCCAGTTCGTGACCAGCACCAGCGGGGTGGAGACGCTCTCCGCGTTCGTGGCGAAAATGAAATGCTGGCCGTCGGGGCTGACGTCATAAGCGTTGCCAACCGCCGCGATGTAGTTGACCTGGAACAGCGCGCCCACCGGACCTAATTCGAACTCGTCGCTTTTCGTGTTCACGCTAGCGGAGTGGAGATAGGCGTCGAAGCCGAAATAGAAAATCTCTTTGCTGTCCGCCCGCCACGTTGGGAAGGTGCCTCCGGTCTGCGAGACCTGCCACTTGCCGGCGCCACTGGGGAAGTGCGTGACATAGACTTCCTCGCGTCCTGACTCGGTGGAGCTATAGGCCAGCCAGCGGCCGTCGGGAGAAAGACGGGCTTGGATGATGCGGGCTTGCGGAGTCTGGGGCTGAACGATGGCGAAGGGTTTTTTGTCGCCAAAAGTGGGCAGTGCCCATACTCCGGTGACGGTTGGGCCGCTCTGTTCCATGTGCAGGATATAACGTCCGTCGGGAGACCATTGCGGCTCGGTCAACGTATGAGCGGTCTCGGAATTTTCGCCCTCCATCAAAATTTCTTCCTGGCCGCCACCGTTCGCGAAGCGAACGCGCAGTGAAGATCCGGTAACCACCGTAGCACCGCTTTGGCGCACGTAAATTATCTTTTGGCCGTCGGCGGACCACGAAGGCATCAGGTGAGTGGCGCCGCCAAAGGTGAGGCGGGTGTGCGATCCGCGGACCAGGTCGAACACCCAAATATCGGCCTGCGGATCTCCCATGGAAACGGCCAGGCGCTTACCATCGGGAGAAATCTGGCCGCCGCCCTTGTAAAACGCCTGCTCTCCGACCCTGTTTAATATCTTGCCGCTACGATCGAGCCAGACCAGGCCGGATCCTTGAGCCTTCGATCCGGGCTCGTAGACCAGGACGCCGTTCTGGCTGGTAGTAAATGTGGTGTGCCAGGTTGAGGAGTCGTATTCCACGGAGCCAGTCACGGGTACCGGATCGCCTGACACCGTGCCGGTGTCGGGATCAAATTTCTGGGCCAACAAGGCGGACTGCAAGTGGTAGAGAAGATAGCCGGAGGCATACTGAGCATCGGAGTCCGCGTCGATGACGTGCTTATAGGAGCCATCCTTTAGCGTTCCGAAATAGATTCCTTGCTGCGAGCCTCCGGAGTGATTGGTGGCGAAGAAGAGGAAATGCTTTCCGTCGGGCAGGAATCGGGGCCAGCGGTGGGTGGTGTGCTTGTCGGCTTCAAACTTGGTCAGGCGCACCGGGATTCCGCCAGCGGCGCTGATGCGCCACAAGGAATCGCGGTAGTCGGGCTCGTAAATGATGACGTTATCCTGGTTCCACGAACCACCGCGAGGATTGGCCGCGTCCGCGAGAACGGTTACAGGTCCGCCGGCTGCCGGAACTTTCTTCAAATGTCCGTCCGCGAAGAATCCCAGGAAATTTCTATCGGTGGACCAGAAAGGAAAAGAAGCGCCCTCGGTGCCCTCGATCTTGCGCGGGGTCAGGTCGCTGAGGGTTTGCACCCAAATCATGTCCCGATCCTTTTGGTTGCGGGCGCTATAGGCGATCGCGGTGCCGTCTGCGGTGATGACCGGTGGGCCAGAAAAATCGCCGGTGAAGTCGAAGCCGGCTTCTGCAGGCGGAGGAAGATACGAGCGCAAGGTGCGCGCTGATTCGCGCCCGCGCAATCCCAACCACAAGAGGCCCGCTAGCAGAGCTATGACCGCTGCAGTCCAGACTAGGCGCTCAGTGAAACGACTGCGAGTCTCCAATGGCGATGCGACGCCGGCGCTCGACTCCACGCTCGCGATCCAGCGCAATTCGCGGGCAACGTCGGCGGCATTCTGCCAGCGAGATTCCGGATCCTTCGCCAGACAATCACCGACTACGTGATCGAGTGCGGCCGGAGCCGAGGGCTGAAGCGCCGTGATCGCTTCCGGCTCTTTTTCCAGGATGGCCGAAGCAACTGAAAGCTGGCTCTTGCCTTCGAAGGCGCGGCGTCCCGTGATCATTTCGAAGAGTACGCAGCCGAAGGCGAAGATGTCGCTGCGTGCATCGGCTTCGCGGCCTTGCAGTACCTCCGGCGCCATGAACTGGAAGGTTCCCACGATGGTGCCTTGCTGGGTAAGCGTTCCGGCCGACGGAGTGAGCGCCGAGAGATTCAACGTTGGAGTGGAAGGCGTGAGACCGTGATCGCCAGAGCGCTGCGTGCCCAACGCAGCTATCGCAGGTTTGGCTAGGCCGAAATCCAGTAGCTTCGCGCCCGATGCCGTGAGCATGATGTTGCCGGGCTTCAGATCGCGATGAACAATGCCGGCGCGGTGCGCTTTCTCTAGCGCCTCGCAAATCTGCACGCCAACCTCGAGCGCCTGCTTCAGCGGCAGCGGCCCTTTTCGCAGGCGGGATTCCAGGCTCTCGCCCTGCAAATACTCCATCACCAGGAAGGAGGTACCATCTTGGCTGCCAACATCATGCAGAACGCAAATGTGCGGATGATTCAGCGAGGAGATGGCACGGGCTTCGCGCTCGAAGCGCTGCTTGGCCTCAGGATTTTCAGAAAGATGCGACGGGAGTATCTTGACGGCTACGGTGCGGTCAAGGCGCGTATCGCGGGCGCGATACACCTCGCCCATGCCACCGGCACCGAGCGGCGATTGAATTTCGTAAGGACCAAGCTTCGTGCCTGAGGCGAGAGACATCTTCGGCGGCAATTATAGTCCAGGGAGCATGGGGAATCGGAGATGAGAGCGGAATAGAAAAATCGTTTATTCGACGGTTTGCTTAGAAACCGGCCGCCGCTTCGGTGACGGTGGGCTTCCACGGGACCAGTTTGTCGATGCCGGTGACCTTCAATAAGTGTTCGATATGCTGGTTGGCGCCGGCCAGCCGTAACTCGCCGCCCGCCTGTTTAAGTTGTCCGGCGGACATCATGATGAGCCCTACTCCGGTGCTATCAAGGTGGGTGACGCCAGAGAGGTCCAGGATAATCTTTCGTTCCTGATTCTCGCGTAAACTGTCGACGGCCGATTCCAGTTGCTTGCACTCTTTCCCGATGGTGATTCTGCCCGTTATTTCCAGGACAACGATGTCCGGCGGCAAGTGCCTGGTCTGAATCTCCAGCATGAACCGATCCTTTCAACTTTAAAGAAAAACTCCTTACAGAGACTACAATCCCAACCAACTGGATGCCGGATGAGTCTGCCGTTGGCCGGACAATCTTAGGGAGCAACCAGCGACAAGTCAATGTGGTGAGCCAGACGCTCTCCTACGGGGAGACCAGGCTGCCGCCGAGCGGGACAGGGGCAAGATCAACCCAGCAGTTGGGCGAATCTTCGCGGACGAAGGTGAGGCGGTCGAACAGGAAGCGGCGGCTTCCGGGAAACTGGCGCCAGCGTTCGCGGCTGGTTCCCAAGGCTTTCTCAGCGGCACGCTGGTCGGCCATTTTTGCGATCGTTAGATGTGGGATGTAAGGCCATTCTTCGACAAAGGCCAGCGCCTGCTTGTTCAACTGGTCGTGCAGTTCCTGCATTCGCGCTGCACCGTAGGCTACGCGGATGTAGACGGTGGGCGTAGTGGGCACAAAGGTCTGCATGTCTCCAAGAGTTACTTCGAAAGGCTCGGCCTGGCCGCAGATCGTGGCCAGCGACTGTAAGGCCTCCCCCTCGGTTCCCTGGAGAAGACGTGGCGGAAGAAGAGTGAGATGAGCAGCGAAGCTGGGCAAATCGGGATGCAACTCCCGCCGGAGATTTTCGACGAAGTCTCCAATTGGACTCTTAACGTAGGCTACTAGGGCGTACCGCAGGCTCGGCATATGCAGAGAAAAATTATAGCGCGTTCTGTCGTTTATAATTGAACAGCTCGTTAAATCAGGCAATTGTGGTGTTGACAGAGTCGGGGCGTAGCGCAGCCTGGTAGCGCACCTGCCTTGGGCGCAGGGGGTCCGCGGTTCAAATCCGCGCGCCCCGACCAATTCAAACTGAACACCCTCTGGCCACAACTGCGCATTCCCGGCCATTGATATACTTGCACCCGGCAAAGTTGGGTTCGGATCACTTGCTCCACGCGATTCCGCCCGATCCAGAGTGTGCAAGTTTCTACATCTTGACAGTACGCCTCCCCCTGCGTAGCTTTTGGTGCCGGAGAACATTGTCCTCAGGATCTCCCCTCGATCACTTCGGAAACAGGGCACTGTCCAAGCAAGGCAGGTCAAAAAAGGAGAACCCCATGTTGATCCCTGGGTGTTGTGCATCGAATCGTGGCGTCCTCGCGGTCCGGCGCAGTTTAGTTCTGTCTGTACTGTCAACGATGTGCATAGCCGCCTCGTTCATGCCAGCGAGCGCACAAACCTATACCACGCTTCACAGTTTTACTAATTCGCCCGACGGGGCAAGTCCGTTCGGGGGCCTGGTCGCCGACGCTAAGGGGAACTTTTATGGAACCACTCAATACGGAGGCACGCTTTACGGCGGCACGGTCTTCGAACTGTCACCTCCCGCTATGGGGGGCGACTGGACGGAAACGGTGATCTGGAATTTTGCCGGAGGCCTTACTGGTAACACCCCTTCCTATCAGCTTGTGATGGATGCAAAGGGGAATCTGTACGGCGAGGTGCAGTCGGGTGGAAACCCGTTTTGCAGCTGCGGAGGCGTGTTTGTGCTTGTACCGCCCAAGACCTCAGGGGGAAATTGGAGCGAGCGCATCATCTATTCTCCTGCTTCTGCAGGCGGTAACTCTGGCGCAGACGTGTTCTATGGAGGACTTATCCTTGACGCCAGCGGCGCCGTGTACGGAACGCAGTTTGGCGGTGGTACGAACTCCCAAGGCCTTGCATTCAAGATTGCGCCGGTCGCGGGCGGAGGCTTCCGGGAGACAGACCTATATAACTTCGGGGGAACCTCTACAGACTCGATGCAGCCCTGGGGCCCGTTGACGCTGGATGCAAGCGGCAACCTGTATGGCGTGTCTCTGCTTGGAGGCGCAAGCGGAAATGGGACTGCTTACAAACTAACGCCCCCGGCGGGAGGCAGCGGGGCCTGGAGCAATACCATCCTATATTCCTTCCCCGGCGGCAGCGGGGGATGCCAACCGGAAGGCAATGTCATCTTGGACAAGGGTGGGAAGGTGTATGGCCAAACGACAGCCTGCGGGGGATCGGCCAATCGGGGAATCATCTTTCGGCTCACTCCCCCGACGGGGTCCGGTTCCTGGACGGAATCCGTTCTACACACGTTCAGCAGCACGGACGGCGGTGGGCTGTATCCGTCACTGGCCCTGAATGCGAAAACGAACGTGTTCTATGGGACATCGTTTTACGCAGGGGTCGTATTCGAGCTTAAGCCGCCGGCGGGAGGAAGTGGGAGGTGGATCGAAGAAGTGCTGGCTACCACCACCTTCCCGCTGGGACCTGTGATCTGGGACGCGAACGGGACCCTCTATGGCACGGCTTATAGTGGCGGCAGTTCCGCCTCCGGCACCGCATTTTCGATTGTGCCGTAGTCGCTCCGCAGTTAGCTGTCTTCACCGCACGTGTCGCTACATAAATGTTTGGTGCCATGGACATGCAGGGCCACGCTGGACCTTCGACGTGGCCCTGCACGATTTAAGTCATCATTCCGGCGAACTCAAACCGCGCTTCGCCCGCTCAGCAGATTGATGACGAGAACGACCAAAGCTACCACCAGCAGCAGATGGATTAAGCCGCCAGCAACGTGCAGGCTGAAACCCAAGAGCCACAGAACCAGAAGCACCACGAATACTGTCCAAAGCATATCCAATCTCCTTGTTGCACAGGTTGCCACCGTTCTGCTGGTGGTTCGCAAACATGGGCCGCTTTATGCGGCTCCATTTATCTGACCTAGGTTCGTTGCGGTTCGGGGTCTCTGCGTTGGCTGGCAAACCGAGAAGGGACGAGATTGAACTTTTGCGACCTCAGCGTCCGTGGTGAGGAACCCTGGATCGCATCAGGATTTTCGTTTAGTTCTTGAGGGGACGCGCTGGTATCGCAGCGCGATCATTCCTTTGGAATACGTTTTGTTCTCGAGCAGCGCAAAGTTGCGTTGGGGAAATCCGGGAGGGAAGAGTGGAATACCTTCTCCCAGCAGAACCGGAACGACTCCGAGATAGAGTTCATCGACCAAGTCGGCTTTCAGGAAATCGCGGGCGAGTTCGCCGCCGCCCATCAGCCAGATGTTCTTGCCGGAGCGTTTGCGAAGTTTCTTCACAAAACTTGCCGGCGATTCGTTCACGCAGGTGTAGTTCTCGCGCTCGCCGGGCGGTTGGGAATGGGAGAATACGTATATTGCCAAGCCGCCGCTGTCGAATTTGCCGCCGCCCATCTTCAGGCCAGCTTCCAGGGACTTGCGTCCCATGATGGCTGTGTCGACAGTCGCAAAAAAGGGGGCCATCGAGTAATCCTTCGGCATGAACAGGAAATCGATGTCACCGTTTGGGCGTGCGATGTAACCATCGAGACTGATGCCGAGACCGAGGACAATTTTGCGCATGATGCGGAATTGTAAAACGCTGGGGGACGGAAGTGTCTAGGACGATGTCAAAATGTCTTGCAGGTTGCGGGCCGCTTCCGCCAAATCGGCCAGGAACATCGCAGCCCGGGCACCGTCGGCGGCGCGGTGATCGCAGGATAGAGTCAGCGTCATGATGGGGCGAACAGCGGGTTTGCCTTCGACAGCAACCACGCGGTCGCTGATTGCGCCCACGGCGAGGATTGCGGCTTGCGGCGGAGTGATGATCGCGGTGAACTGATCTACTTTGTACATTCCAAGATTGCTGATCGTGAAAGTGGCGTCGGCGATGTCGGGGGGACGCAACTTACCTGCGCGGGCGCGCTCGCCGATATCGTGGCGCTGCTGCGCAATTTCCGCAAGGCTCGCTGTATGCGCGTTGGGGATTACTGCCGCGACCACACCATCGTCGACTGCGATCGCTACGCCCATGTTAACGTGATCGTGAAGGCGAATGCCTTCTGCAGTCCAGCTTGCATTCAAGCGTGGATGTTTGAGAAGCGTACGCGACGTGAGTGCGACCAAGAGATCCGTATGCGTAATGCGGATTTTGTGGGTGCGCTCGATCTCTGCGATGAGCTTTTCTCGATACTCATTGAGCATGCCGGCGTCGATGTCGCGCGTCACGAAGAAGTGAGGGACAGATGTCCAGCTCTGCGTAGTGCGCTCGGCCATCAGGCGGCCAAGAGTGGTCGGGACCTCGACGCTGGCTTTCCCTTGAGCGGCCGCAGCGCTCGATGCGCTGGGAGCCGCACTCGCAGCTTGAACATCGGAGGCGAGAATTTCGCCGCCGGGACCGGAACCGCGCACAGACGCAATATCTACGCCGAGTTCCTTTGCCAGACGTCGCGCCTTCGGCGAAATTCTTGCGGCTTGTGTGGTAGACGCTTGCGAAACGCTCGCCGCAACTGGCGCGGCGTGTGTTTCGGTTTTTCCTCGCGCCGCGGGTGCGGTCGGAGACTGATCCCCTGCTGGCGGCTTTTCGCCGGGAGCGACGATCCAAGCGATCGTCTGGCCCACGGGAATATCTGATCCAACCACGCCTGTGATGCCGGCGAGGATGCCGTCTGCGGTCGCTTCCACTTCCATGACGGCTTTGTCGGTTTCGATTTCAAGAAGCGGCTCGCCTTTCACGACGCGGTCGCCTTCCTTCTTCCGCCAGGCAATGAGCTTGCCGGTTTCCTGCGCCATCTCGAGTGCGGGCATGACCACGCTGAAGGCCATAGTGTTTTATTCGGGGAAGGGCTCAAACGAACGTGCGCACTATGGCCTTCAGTCCGAAACTCCTACCTGCTCAGTCTTGGCGCTGGCTTCGATCATGTCGATGACGCGCGCGCTGGGCGGAGCTTCCGATTCACGTGTGGTGGGCAGCGGTCCGTTGACAGTGTGATAATGCGCGCCCGCCACCAGAAGTTGATCGGCCGGGAAACGAGTGATCACTTCATGTCCGGTCGGCGTGACTACAATTTCTTCTTCAATGCGCGCGGCGCTCCAGCCGTCGGTCGAAGGCCAGAAAGTTTCGAGCGCGAACACCATGCCGGGCTCGATGGTCACTGGATGCTCGAAGGAAACCAGGCGGCTGATCACCGGCTTCTCCCAGATGGCTAGGCCTATGCCGTGGCCGTATTGCAGAGCGAACGCATCTTCTTCATTCTTGAAACCAAAATCCTGCGCCTTCGGCCACACCGCGGCAATCTCGGCGGTCGTGCGTCCGGGACGCACGAGTTCGATGGCAGCATCGAGATAATCGCGGCAGCGCTTGTAGGCATCGACCATCGCGTGCGACGCGTAGCCCACCGTGAAGCAGCGGTAGTAGCAGGTGCGGTATCCCATGTAGGAATGCAGAATGTCGTAATAAACAGGATCGCCAGGGCGAAGCACGCGATCGGAAAAAACGTGCGGATGCGGATTGCAGCGCTCGCCGGAGATTGCATTCACGGCCTCAACATATTCCGACCCGAGATCGTAGAGAACTTTGCTGACTAATCCGACGGCTTCGTTCTCGCGCAGGCCGGGCTTCATGGCGCGGTAGAGCTCGTCGTAAGCAGCGTCGACCATCATCGCGGAAGTGTTGAGTAGAGAAATTTCGTCCTGCGTCTTGATGACGCGCGCTTCCGACATGAGCGCCTGGCCATCGACGACTGTGATGCCTTCGCGTTGCAGCGCGAAGAGGACCGGCAATTCAACGATGTCGATGCCGACTGGCTCTTTGTGCAGGCCTCGCTTTTCGAGTTCGATCCGGATTTTCTTCGCGACATTTTCCGCGCGTCCCATTTCCGGCGTCATGGCGCCACGAAGAACGGAAATTCCCGAGTGTGAACGGCCGTCGAGCCACGGGCAATTCAGTTGATGATGCTTGGCGGCGGAGCCGAAGTCCCAGAGAATGGGCTCGTCGTTTTGCGGGAGCAACGTGAAGCGGTTGGCTTTGTCTTGCGCCCAGGTCCCGATGTGCGTGGAGGTGAGATAGCGCACGTTGTTCATGTCGAAGCAGAGCAGCGCGCCCATTTCAGACTTCGCGAGCAGAGCTTTCGCTTTCGCGAGACGCTCGCGGCGGAGACGATCGAAGTCGATTCGATTCTCCCAATCGACGGCCATGGTTCCGTGAGTTTTTAGTGCCATAAATCAGCTCCTAGCTTCTAGCTCTTAGCTTGAACCCTAACAGTCGCGTAACCTCAAGACGGCTTGCACATCGACCTTGCTGCTTCGAATACTGTTTGCTCGGTCGGTACCGTCGCGTCTTCCAGCGGCGGAGAGAATGGGATGGGTACGTGCATTGCCCCCATTCTTTTCACCGGTGCGTCCAGATCGTAGAATGCGCCTTCGGCGATTACGGCGGCGAGTTCCGCGGTCACGCCGTAGCGGCCGTAGCCTTCGTCGAGAACGATCACACGCGAAGTTTTCTTTGCTGACTCGATCAAAGTTTTTTCATCGAGCGGCCATGTGGTCCGCGGATCGACGACTTCCGCGCTGATGCCTTCCTTCTCCAGCAAGATCGCCGCACCCAGTGCAATTTGCACCATACTACTGGTCGCGACCAGCGTGATGTCATCGCCCTCGCGCTTGACGTCGGCCACGCCAAGAGGAATCGTGTAATCGTCCTCTGGCACCGGGCCCTTCAGCTTGTACATCATTTTGTCTTCGAAGAAGACGACGGGATTCTCGTCGCGAATTGCCGCTTTCAGCAAGCCTTTTGCATCGTAGGGCGTCGAGGGCAAAACCACTTTCAACCCCGGCACATGACTGAACCAGGCATGCAGCGACTGCGAGTGCTGCGCCGCGGAGCGACGGGTCGCGCCCAGCGTAGTGCGCATCACCATGGGAACTTTCCAGTGTCCGCCGGACATGTAATGGGCTTTGGCGGCCTGGTTCACCATCTGGTCCATGGTCAAGGTAATGAAGTCGCCGAACATAATGTCGACGACGGGACGCAGGCCAGTCATCGCGGCACCGACGGCGACTCCGGTAAATCCGGCTTCAGATATGGGAGTGTCAACCACGCGCTTGGCGCCGAATTCTTCGACCAGGCCGGAGAGAACTTTGAACGGAGTGCCAGCCTCCGCGACGTCTTCGCCGATGATGCAGACACGCGAGTCGCGGCGCATTTCTTCGGCCAGCGCTTCGCGAACTGCCTGCGCAAATGTGAGTTCGCGTTCAGGCATAGACGTGCTTCTCCACTTCATCCACGCTCGGGTACGGTGCGGCGATGGCGAACTTTACCGCCGCTTCCATGATGGCGCGAACTTCTTTCGTAGTTGCATCGAGCGACGCTACATCGGCATAGCCTTGCTCGATCAGCCATTTCGCCAGAACAAGAATCGGATCGCGATCGGTCTTCCAAAGCTGCTCTTCCTGTTTCGAACGGTAGTATTCGCGATTGATATCGCCGACGTGGTGACCGCTATAGCGGTAGGTATCGCATTGCAAGAATGCGGGGCCGCCGCCAGAGCGAGCGCGATTGATCAGTCGCGTCGCAACTTCGTTCACGGCGCGAACGTCTTGTCCGTCGACGCGAGCCGCTTCGATTCCGAAAGCTGTAGCGCGGCCGAGAATGGTTCCCGCAGTGGTTTCCTGATAGTGCGTGTATTCGTTGTACTGATTGTTTTCGCAGACGTAGATCACGGGCAGCTTCCACAACTGCGCCAGGTTCATCACTTCGTAAAGAGAACCTTGGCCGAGCGCACCCTCTCCGAAAAAGCAGACCGCGACACGATCTGTGCCTAATTGTTTTGCAGCGAAAGCCGCGCCAGTGGCGATGCCTACGCTGCCGCCGACAATGGCATTGGCGCCAAGGTTGCCGGTGGCTGGGTCGGCAATGTGCATGGATCCGCCCTTGCCACGACAGTAGCCCGCTTCTTTGCCCAAGAGTTCGGCGAACATGCGGTCGGGCGATGCGCCTTTGGCCAGGCAGTGTCCGTGGCCGCGGTGCGTGCTGGTGATGTAGTCGTCGATGCGCAAGGCCTCGCAGATTCCGACCGCGATGGCTTCCTCGCCGCTGTAAAGATGAGCGAGGCCAGGCATGAGCGCGCGCGTGTAAACCTCATTCACCTGCTCTTCAAACTGTCGGATGCTTACCATCTGACGATGGGCGTGCAGCCACTTTTCTTTCTCCGTGGCAGTCTCACGGGTAGATTGCGGATTGGAGGTTGCGGTCGTCATTTTTTCTGCGGTCCCTCCGTCACGGGCGTGGTCACTCCGGACATGGCTGCGAGCACGTCGAACATGCAGGCGAAGTCGTATTTCGTCCAACCCATGCCGCGCGCTGCGGTCAGAATTTCGTTGCTCACCGCTGTACTGGGCAGGGGCACGTCGAGCTGCCGGCCCAAATCCATGGCGAGCACCATGTCTTTTTGCATCATGTTGACGTCGAACCAGGCTTCTTCCGGCTGCTGCAGAACGAAAGGCCCGCGGTATTGAATCATGGGCGAAGCGATGGCGCTGTGGACCAGGACATCGACCGCAGTCTCGCGCGCGATGCCGCTCTTTTCCGCCAGCAGCACTCCTTCCGAAAACGCCAGCATCTGCACCGCCAAGCTTAAATTCACGGCAATCTTCATCGAGAGCGCGAGGCCGTTGTCGCCAACGTGCGTAACTTTTGGACCGATATCGAGCAGCAGCGGCTTTATTTTTTCAAAAGTCTCGCGACGTCCGCCGACCATGACCGAGAGCTTGCCTTCCTGCAGCGTTATCACGCTTCCGGAGACAGGCGAGTCGACCATGTCCGCGCCTTTTTCGCGAACTTTCGCGGCCAGAGCGCGGCTCACAGTCGGGCTGATCGTGCTCATGTCGATGAAAATTTTGCCTGCGCTCAGACCTGCTAGAAGTCCATCGGGACCTTCAGAGATAGAAGCGGTGGCGGCGGCATTGGTAACCATTGCGAAAACGAAGTCGGAGGCCCCGACAACGGCGCGTGGCGAGTCGGCCCACTGCATTCCTTTTTCAACCAGCCATTGCGCCTTGGCGCGTGTGCGGTTGTAGCCGGTGACAGTGTGGCCTTTACTGAGCAGACGGTTCACCATCTGGCTGCCCATCACTCCCAAACCGATGAATCCGAGTTTCGCCATCCGCCTCACACCTCCGACCGTTTTACGCAATGACCGCCACGAAATCGGGCAGTAACTTACACACCAATCTTGGAACTCGCCGGCGCGTGTTTGCCGGAAGACTTTCGCGCTGGAGACAACTGCGAATCCTGGCGCACTTGTTCCAGATGAGCGCGCATAGCCGCGCGAGCCATTTCGGGATCGCGGCGCTCCATGGCTTCCAGAATGCGTTTGTGATGAACCTGACCGCGTTGCGGGCCACCTTCGACATTGAAAATCTTGATGCGCTGCTCGCGCAGCAGCCCGACAATGGAATCGATCAGCGAAAGAATAAGAGGGTTGGCGGCGGCCTCCGCCAGAGCAAGATGAAAGTCGAGATCAGCTTCGATGTAGGCCTCGGGATCTTTCTGCGAGCGCTCCATGACCGCGACAGCTTCGCGCATGGCGGCAACATCCTCGTCCTTTACTCGCTCCGCCGCTTGCGCGGCAATGCCCGGTTCCAGGATGAGGCGCAGTTCCGCTAGATGAGTCGAGCCCTCCTGCTGGCCGATCTTCACCATCAAATCGAAAGACTGGCGCGCAGCATGGGTGGTTCCGTCGGTGATGAAAGTACCGCGACCGGAATAAGCTTCCACTAAACCTTTTTCGCGGAGCGCTTTGACGGCTTCGCGCACAGCGGTGCGGCTAACGCCCAAACGTTGCGCCAACTCCCGCTCGGCGGGTAGCTGATCACCGGGCTTGAGGGAACCATTGAGGACGGAGGCTTCTATCTGCTGGACGATCTGCTCGTACAGGCGCGAAGTTCGGACAACTTTGTACACAGGGGCATCTCCCGCACGGGCCAGTTGGGGGGGACTGGCGATGGTCTGGCTACTATACCGCAGGTCCAGTGCGAGCGGAGAGCCTTCTGCCGTATTGGAGTGTTGAGCCAGCATTTGCGGTCTTTCGGTATGGTGGTATGACAGCTAGGACATTAAACACCCAGCCGCCCTGAAAAGCAAGCTTTCTCGAAAAGGACCTTTTCTATGGGCATTTCCTGCAAAACTAACGCGGTAAGGCGCAAAAATATAGTGGTCACAGTGGGGAGAGGATCCGATCAGACAAATGAATGAGCAACGGGAATCGCGAATTTCCTTGACTTCATTCATGCTGCAATGGTATGGCTGTCGGACCAGATAAACGGAGGAGTTTTCGATGACATTCCGAAGCACCGCCCTGTCCGCGGGTCACGAGACGAATGTAGCTGCCCACATCATTCTCCTAATGCTCGCCCTGAGCTTCTTAACCTCCTTCGGTCTGGCCCAGTCCACAGCCGGACGCGTGCTAGGGAGTGTTACGGATCAGAGCGGCGCCGCGGTCGCAGGCGCAAGCGTCGTAGTCAGCGATCCCCAACGGGGCACATCGCGGACGCTCGTCACCGATGCTTCCGGAGACTACGTGGCTGCCGACTTGACGCCGGGCACCTACAAGATTCACGTCGAGGCCAAGGGATTCAAATCGGCGGAGCGGCCGAGCGTGACTATCGAAGTGGCGACTGACGTTCGCGCCGACTTCGCTCTACAACCGGGAAATGTTTCGGAAACGGTGACCGTCAGCGGCGACCTCCCTCTGCTCAACACCACGTCTTCAACATTGGGTGGAACGCTGAGCAATCAGGAAATCAATGATCTGCCCCTGAATGGCCGCAACTATGAAAACCTGTTGCAGCTTCGTCCAGGTGTGATGCGCTATCCCGGCGGCGGATTTTCCACCACCAGTGCTAATGGCCTACGCGCCGAAGACAACGCCTACTTCATTGAAGGCCTCTTTAACAGCGAGCCCTACTCCGGGCAGGCAATCATTAACGGATCGGGAATCGCCGGCGACTCTGCAACCATCCTGCCGATCGATTCGATTCAGGAGTTCAATCTGCAACAGAACCCGCCGGCGGAGTATGGATGGAAGCCCGGTGCGGTTGTCAATGTGGGATTGAAGTCTGGCACCAACAGTATTCATGGAACAGTTTTCGGCTTTGGCCGCGATGGAGCGCTGGACGCTAGGAACTTTTTCAACGCCAGCCCGAGTCCGAAATTGACCCGGACGCTCGAGCAATTTGGCGGCAGTTTGGGCGGAGCGATCATCAAAGACAAAGCTTTTTTCTTCGGAGCCTACGAGGGACAACGGTACAACGTGGGCAACTCGTACGGGGGCGTTACAAGTCCCTCGATGGCCCACATGGCACCGCAGACGCCAAGCAACTGTTCGTTCGGTTTTGCGGGCGATTGTGCCAATAGTATTCCAGATGCGATTAACGACCTGCTGCTCGCACCAGCCGGCACTATCGTTAGCCCAGCGAGCTTGCTGATTTCAGGATGCGCGCTTTCGGGCACCTCGGTAACGTGCAATGGCTCCGGCTTTCCCACCAACAATCAGACGAACATCGGCACAAACCTCACCGCCATCCAAGCTATTGGGATCACGAACGGATTCAATAACATCGTCCACGTGGATAACGTTGTTGCCAAGGTGGACTACAAGCTAAACGAGCGAAGCACCATCAGCGGATCGTACTTTTTTGGCAACAACTCCGGAACCGTGGAAGATTTTCCTGAACTCCAGCAGAAATGGCTTTCCAAAATTCACACCCGCGCGCAGGTCGTGGGCGGCAGCTGGATCTGGACGCCGACTCCCCGCCTGGTGAATGAAGCACGCGTTGGCTACAACCGTTTGTACCAGCCAACGTTGCCGGGCGATCTCAATACTCCAGCTTCGACGTACGGTTTGGACACGGGCGTAAGCGGAGCCTTCACGGGCGGCCTGCCGCGCATCGGCTTCGGCGGATATTTCTTTCCGGGACTCGGCGGCTTCAAGTGGCCAAAGTTCCAGGGGCCAGATTCGATCACGCAGTTTGTGGATCACGTCTCCTACAGCACGGGTAAGCACGCGCTGAAATTCGGCGGCGAGCTCCACTACAATAAAGTGATGAATGCCGCGTACGGCAACGCCCGCGGCAGCATTACTTTCCTGGGCGGCGTGGTGAGTGCGAACCCAGGTCCCGCCGGATCGAGCCCGCTCGAGGACTTCTTTGGAGGTGCACCCTTCAAGTCGTCAGTAACAGTGGGAAATCCGACCCTGCAATTGCACAACTGGGCGTACTCGCTGTTTGTCCAGGATGACTTCCGGGCCACCAGGAATCTGACGCTCAACTTCGGCGTTCGCTACGAGAACAGCAGTGTGCCTCAGGAAGCTCATAATCTACTGGGAAATTTCGATCCGAACGTAGGCTTAGTGCAGGTGGGTCATCAGATCAGCAGCCTGTATAAGCCGGATCATACGAACTTTGGTCCCCGATTTGGCTTCGCGTGGGATATTGGTGGCAACGGGCGGACCGTGCTACGTGGCGGCGGCGGGCTGATCTACGAGACGGTGAACTGGCAGTCGTTTGTAGCCTTCAACAACGCCTTCGGTCCAGGCAGCGTTCCAACGGCAGCTCCGATCGACGCAGCCGGAGACACATCCGGTGGCACGATTACCACGGGAAATGTCACAGTAAAGAACTTCCTGAGTTATCCAGCGACCTGGGACGCCGCGAATGGGCCGCTTTACGGCGGCAGCACGGTCAATTGCTTTAAGAGTCCGTGCCCCATCATGACAGTTGACCGCGGCCTTACCACGCCCTACGTGTGGAACTGGACCTTGAACATACAACACGCCTTCAATTCGAACCTTTCGATGGAAGCCGCCTACGTGGGCAATCACGGATCGAATCTGACCGGAATTCGTGATATCAATCAGCCACCCGTCGGATCAGGCTGGCCAGCAGCAAATATTGCCACGTGCACAGCGAACCTCGTTGCCGGCAACTACGACAGGGTAAACAATCCCGCCTGCTCGGCCGCGCCTGAAGTAGGACCGTTCACGCAGTTCCCCTATCTCGCGAATATCTTCCAGATGGGGAACGTCTACCGGTCGAACTACAACGGATTGCAAGCCACATTGAATGCGCGCAATTACCACGGCCTGAGCATGGTCGCGGGTTATACGTATTCGCACGCATCGGATGACGTAGGCGCGAATTGGGACTTCGGCTACGGTTCTGGTCTGCCGCAAAACGCACATAATGTGGCCGCCGAATACGCCAACAGCGATTTCGACATCCGGCATCGGCTGACGCTTTCGCTCACCTACGCGATTCCGGGCCATAAGGGTTTCGGACAACTGCGAGAGGGATGGGAACTCAACTCGATCATCACGCTGGAGAGCCCCCAGTACTGGGGACCCATCGACGAGGGAACCGATGCGGCTGGCGTTGGACCGCTGCCTGTTAGCCCGCCCGCCAACAGCCCAATTCGTTGGAGCTTCTACGGAAAACCCTCGGACTTCAAGTCTCAGAAGGGAGTTGGGATTCCGTACTTCCCCGGCAACAACAGTCCCAGCAACCCGAGCAGCAACGCCGCATGTAACGCAAAAGCTCTCGCTTTGGACGGTGGCAGCCCGGGTGCCGCGACTGAATCGCTTGCGTTTTTTGGTTGCTACGCTAATGGCAACTCGATCATGACCCCGCCCCCGCTAGGCCAGTTCGGAAACATGGGCCGGAACATGTTCCAAGATACCGGCTTCAAGAATTTCGATTTTTCAGTGGCCAAGAATTTCCATTTTGGAGAAACGATGCGGCTGCAAGCGCGCGTCGAGTTCTTCAATATTTTCAACCACCCCAACTTTGCCAACCCTTACGGCGGTCAGAACGGATTTGGCTTGAATGATCCGTCGGTTCGTCCTTTCGGTTGCGGCTGCGCTACACCCGACATTGCTGCCGCCAACCCCGCAGTCGGCTCGGGCGGGCCGCGCTCGGTGCAGTTAGGAATGAAATTCACGTTCTAGCATTTGGATTTGTGAAGTGAAGTAAGGCCGGGCGCAGTTCCGTCCGGCTTTTTTGTATGAACTCGCGCTCGACGCGAGACAAAGGGAGATGGGGACTAGCTATGAAGAAGAGCAATTATTTTTCCGTGGCAATTTTCTTGTCGGCTTTTTTTGTGTCTGTTTCTATCAGCGCTTTTGGTCAGGGTCAGGCAGAACAGCCTGCACAAAAACCCGCACCAAAAGAAGAGCGGCGCGAGCGCACGATTGATGAAATCAGAGTCGAAGCGATCCGACGTGCTCAGGTGGGACAGTATCCGCTGATCGGACTTGATCCTGCGGACGTGACAGAGGCATTCCAAAATATTCATACCGCCGACAAAGACGAGTGGGCCGCAGGATTTATGCGCGTGGCGGACCGCTACTCCAATGAAGCGAAGTTGCTGGAAAAGTCTGACCCCGCGAAGGCCAATGCGGATTACATCCGGGCGTGGCGGCTGTATTCGTTTGGGCGGTGGCCGATTCCCGCTTCGCCGGGCAAGCAGAAATCTTACGAAAAGGCTCTCGAAGCATTTCTGGCGCATGCGAAGTTCTTCGATCCGCCGCTTGAGATTGTGCGCATTCCGTTTGAAGGTAAAGAAATTATCGCCTACCTGCGCTTGCCGAGAGATGCGAAAGGGCCGGTGCCGCTGGTGATCGCCGTGAATGGCCTGGATAGCCGAAAGGAAGATTTGACGGAAAGTTTCAGCGCAATTCTTCCGTTCGGCATCGGCTATCTTGCCGTCGATGGGCCGGGGACAGGACAGAATCCAATAAAGGTAAGTGAGACCGCAGACCGCGTCCTGTCGAAAGTGATTGACTACGCGCAATCGCGGCCGGAGATCGACAAGAACCGCGTTGCAATGCATGGAGTGAGTTGGGGCGCGTACTGGGCAACGAAGATGGCGATTGTTGAGAAGGCGCGATTGCGCGGGTGCAGCGCGCAGTCTCCTCCGGTAGATCGGTTCTTTCAAAAAGATTTTCTGATGAACATGCTGGTGGGAAATCGCGAATACTTATTCGATCAGGTTCCGGCTTTGATGAACATTCTCGAAGGCGTACACACGCTGGAAGAGATGGGCGATTACCTGCCAAAGATTTCGCTGGTGCATCAGGGACTGTTGGGCAAGCCGATGTCTCCGATGCTAATTCTGGCGGGAGTGAACGACACCCAGGTTCCCATCGAGGACGAATATCTCCTACTGAGCAAGGGCGACGTGCCGAAAGAGGCCTGGATCAATCCGCACGGCGGGCACTTGGGGCGGCAGGTGGGAGTGTGGCCCGATCCGCGGATCTTCAAGGAAGTGATTATTCCGTGGCTGGTGAAAACGTTGCAGGCGCCGTAGAGCAGGGGCCAGTGGCCAGTGATCAGTGGCCAGAGAAATCCCTTATAGGAATCGAACCGCTTTCCCAGTAAGTCGGTCCAACTGACCATGCCCGATCCAATCGTAACTTCAGAATCCGACGCATCGCCCGCCCCCCCGCGGCGAAAGCCGTTCTACGCCTCGCTGTGGGTGCAGGTACTGATCGCCATGGCAGTTGCGGTAGCGCTCGGATATTTCAGCCCCGCACGCGCCATCGCGATGAAGCCGTTGGGCGACGCCTTCATCCGGATGATCACCATGATCATCACCATTCTCATTTTCTGCACGGTGGTGACGGGCATCGCCGGCATGCAGGATCTGAAAAAAGTGGGACGGGTGGGAGGCAAAGCGCTGCTTTACTTTGAATTGGTTTCGACCATCGCGCTCTTGATTGGCCTGATCGTCGGCAATGTGGTGCGTCCCGGCAGCGGCTTTAATGTGAATGCGGCGTCGCTGGATTCGAAAGCTGTCGCGGAGTATGCCGGACAGGCGAAGGCGCAAGGCGTAGTCGACTTTCTGATGCACATCATTCCGACGACGGTGACGGATGCGTTTGCCAAAGGCGACATTTTGCAAGTGGTGTTCGTCTCGATTCTATTTGGTTTTGCGTTGTCGTCGGCAGGGCCGCGTGCCAAGCCGATTACGGCGCTGCTGGAATCGCTAACGCAAGTTGTGTTTCGCGTGGTGAATATTCTGATGCTGTTTGCGCCGATCGGAGCCTTCGGCGCCATGGCTTTCACCATCGGAAAATATGGGTTCGCGTCGCTCGGGCCGCTGGTGAAGCTGATTGCGACGTTCTGGGTGACGTCAATTCTATTTGTGCTGATCGTGCTGGGTGCGATTTGCTGGATCGCCGGATTCAGCATTGTGAAATTCCTGCTGCACATCAAAGAAGAAATCCTGCTGGTGCTGGCCACAAGTTCGTCGGAAACCGCGATTCCAACTTTGATGGAGAAACTGGAAAAGCTGGGCTGCTCGCGCTCTCTGGTAGGCCTGGTGGTTCCCACGGGCTATACGTTCAATACAGACGGCAGCAGTTTGTACATGACGCTGGCGGCGCTGTTCGTCGCGCAAGCCACCAACACTCATCTGACGCTGCTGCAACAGCTCACCATCTTCTCGGTCGCCACCCTGACTTCAAAAGGCGCGAGCGGAGTGCAGGGAGCTTCTTTCATCGCGCTGGTCGCAACTTTGTCGGTGATCCCTACGATTCCGGTGGCGGGGATGGCACTCATCCTCGGCATCGACCGCTTCATGAGCATGTTCCGCGCGCTGGTCAACATGATCGGCAACGGCGTGGCCACACTGGTTGTGGCGCGGTGGGAGAATGAGTTAGGGAGAGAGACCCTGAGGAGCAGGCTGGCGTGAGGCTGCTTATTCGATATACTCGCATCGCGTGACCAACAAAGAACCAAAGCTCCTTATCGACATCTTCCCGGAATTGTCCGACGAGCTTCAGCAACTTCTTGCCAAGCAGTGCGAGCACTCGCTCGTCGCGCAAGTGCCCGGACTTGCCTTGATTGATCGGTGTCGCTGTGGCGACGATTTCTGTGGAACGTTCTACGTACTGCCCAAACCAAAGGGCGCATACGGAAGAGGTCACCGAAACGTAGCCCTCGAGCCCAAGGAAGGAATGCTGATACTGGACGTGGTCCTTGATCGGATCGCGGCGGTTGAGGTGTTGTATCGCGACAAGGTTCGAGAGAGGCTCTTGGTAGAATTCCCTTGAAGGTCAGTCCCATGATCAGAAAGATTGCCCTCGTAACCGGGGCCAACGGCGGCCTCGGAACGCACGTCACGAAAGCCCTACTGGATGAGGGATTCGAGGTCGTTGGCCTCTCCCCGCGAATCCAGCAGTCTGACTTCGACCATCCGAATTTCATTGCGCTTCCCGCCTCGCTCGACAGCCTGGACGCAGCGGAGAAAGCTGTCGACAGCGTGATCGCGCGTTGCGGAAAGATTGATGTGCTGGCCCATCTCGTGGGCGCATTCACCGGGGGGCAGACCGTAGCTGCCATGGACGACGCCACCTGGCAGCGCATGTTTGACGCGAACTTGAACAGCGCGTTTCACATCCTGCGCGCTGTCATTCCTGAAATGCGCAAGGCTGGAGGAGGGCGTATTGTCGCGATCGGCAGCCGCGCAGCGGAAGATCCCGGGCCGAAGATTGGCGCCTACAGCGCGTCGAAAGCGGCGCTGGTGTCGTTGATGAAGACGGTCGCGCTGGAAAATAAAGACGCGGCCATCACCGCGAACGTGATCCTGCCCGGGACCATGGACACGCCCGCCAACCGAAAAGACATGCCCGGAGCGGACGTCTCGCAGTGGGTGCAGCCTGCCTCGGTTGCGAGCCTGATCGTGTGGTTGGCGGGAGACGCCGGCAAGGACGTGACCGGCGCGGCGATTCCGGTGTATGGGCGCGGGCTGTAGCGCGCGCAGGGTGCCGTAGTCGCCAAGCGGTTTGTCACAGCAAGTCTTTCGCCCCTTCGGGGCTATTTCCTTTTTCCACTCCGTACCCACGGCTTGCGCCGTGGGCTGCATTCTGACGCCGCTTCGCGGCTGAAACCGCTTCCTGTTTTGGTAACTACAGTAACAACCCTACTGCACAATTTTTGTTGCATGTTAACACTGCTGCAATATCGGGCATCTAGGATAAGTGTAGGAGGGCGTTCATGGCTTCGCTGCGCACTGCAAAATCGCTGCCGCTACAGGTGGCCGCGGTCTGTTACCGCAAGCGGGGCGACGCCGTCGAATTCCTCCTGGTGAACACAAACGGCGGCAACAAGTGGACCTTCCCCAAAGGTTCGCCGGACGCGCGGCTGTCGCACAGCCAGGCCGCCGAACGCGAGGCCGCGGAAGAAGCCGGAGCGCTGGGCACGATCGAGCCGCGCCACTTTCATCTCTACATTCACTCCAAGGGCGTATTCTGGCAACCCGGGGGCGTACAGGAGTTTGTGGTCAAGGCCTTCCTGATGGAAGTTCATCAGCTACGCCGCGCCGATGAACCGATGCGGCATCCCACATGGTTCAGCCCGGAAGAAGCCCGGCAGCGGCTGGTCAAAGGCCGCGAAGTAAAGTACGCGCATGAACTGGAATCTGTCATCGCCCGCGCCCTCGAGCGCATCCAGTTCCACAGCGAGTTGTGGGGCAAGCCTGCCGAAAGCCGCGAAGGCCGCGCCGCTGCTCATTCCTGATTTATCTCGCTACTTGGTACTGGGTACTGGGTACTGCCTTTTTATGAGACGATAAATCCAGCCCATGATTCAGCTCTCTGGCGCCGGAAAACGTTTCGGCCACAAACTTCTTTTTGACAATACCGACTGGCTGATCACGCCCCACGACCGCGTCGGTCTGGTAGGCGCGAACGGCACAGGCAAATCCACGCTGATGAAGGTTTTGGCGGGCCTGGATACGTTTGACTATGGCTCACTCACCGTCGCCAAAGGAACTACTGCCGGATATCTGCCGCAGGACGGACTCTCGCTTTCGGGCCGCACCGTTTTCGCCGAATGCATGACTGTGTTCACCGAACTGCACGCCATTGAGCGCGAACTGGAAGAGCTGACGCACAAAATTTCTGAACTCGATCACACCAGCCCGGAGTATGCCAACGTCGCCGACCGCTATCACAGCCTGGAGCATGAATTCCAAACGCGCGATGGCTACTCAATCGAAGCCGAAGTAGGGCGTGTGCTGCAAGGCCTGGGCTTTCGCAAAGAAGACTGGGAGCGGCAGACCGACGAATTTTCCGGCGGCTGGCAGATGCGGTTGGCGCTGGCTAAGCTGCTGCTGCAAAAACCCAATCTGTTATTGCTCGACGAGCCTACGAACCATCTCGATCTCGAAGCGCGCAACTGGCTGGAAGAATATCTGCACGATTATCCGCACGCCTTGGTTCTGATTTCGCACGACCGATACTTTCTCGACGTTGTGGTCAACAAGATTGCGGAAATCTGGAATAAGCGCTTCTGGTTCTACACCGGCAACTACGACAAATTTCTCTCGCAAAAAACGCAGCGCAACGAACAGTTGCAAGCCGCGTACAAAAACCAGCGCGACCGCATCGAGCAGTTGGAAGTCTTCATCAATCGCTTCCGCTACCAAGCTACCAAGGCCAAGCAGGTGCAGAGCCGCATAAAAGAGTTGGAAAAGATTGAACGCATCGAGGTTCCTCCCGAAGAAAAGACGATTCACTTTTCCTTTCCGCAGCCGAAACCTAGTGGACGCATTGTCGCTGAATTTGTGGGAGTGGCGAAGACTTATCCGGCAAAGCCGGGCAGTAACTCCGGCGACAAAGAAGTCTTCCGCGACATTAATTTCATGATTGAAAAGGGCGACCGCATCGCCCTCGTCGGCGTGAATGGCGCCGGCAAATCAACTCTGATCAAGTTGCTCGCATGCACCGAACAGCCCACCCAGGGCGAGTACAAACTGGGCCACAACGTTGAGGCCGACTATTTTGCCCAGGATCAATACAAAGAGTTGGACGCCGATGCCCGCATGATCGACGACCTCGGCAACGCTTCTCCGGGATCCACGCAGACAGAACTGCGCAGCCTGCTCGGGTGTTTCCTGTTTTCCGAGGATGATGTTTTCAAGAAAATCGGCGTTCTCTCTGGCGGCGAGCGTGGCCGCTATGCTCTTCTTCGCCTGCTCTTGCATCCGGCGAACTTTCTGCTACTCGACGAGCCTACGAACCACCTCGATCTGCGAGCGAAAGACGTCCTGCTGGATTCGTTGATGGAATACACCGGCACTGTCGTCTTCGTCTCGCACGATCGCTATTTCATCGACAAGCTGGCTACAAGGGTTTTCGAAATCGGAGACGGCAAAATCGAAGTCTATCCCGGAAACTACGAAGACTACCTCTGGCGCAAGCAGGGTGGAAGCGCGAAGCAGAACGAAGCCATCCGGCAACAGTTGAACATTCCCGAGCCTGCCCCTCCGACACCTCCCAACGGAAATCATCCCGCAACCGATAGTCAGCCCGCGGCCAAGGCCAAACGCATGAATCCCCTCAAGCGCAAAAAGATGGAGGATCGAATCCATGAGTTGGAAACGGGAATCAGCCAGACCGAAACAGTGATCGCACAGTGTGAAACGGCCTTGCAGGATTTTGTAAGCGCGGAGGAGACCCAGCGCCAGTCGCAGGAACTCGACCGGCGCAAAACCGAGCACTCGGCCCTGATCAAGGAGTGGGAAGAACTCAGCGAATCTCTCCAAGCTGACTAACGTCACCGGCGCTGGCCTGGCACAAGGTTACTTCCGCAACCGTACACTCTCTTTCGTAATCTCGGAGGATTACTTACCTCTGTGCGATAGTGAGGATGGCCGAAGGGACACGAACTATCCGTCGGCGAAAATCCCAGAGCAACGCCAGGCTCGGAGCACGCAGCACGCGCCTCGCGGAAATTAAGGAAGGTACAAATGCTCCAGTCCTCAGAGAACGTGAATGGCGTCAGGTCCACCTCTCCAGCCTCGAACCCAAACTCTTACAACCCGGTCAAGACCACAACGGCTCCCATTGAGCAGGCTACCATCGGCCGCACGCTCGTCATCAAGGGCGAAATCATCGGCTCAGAAGCTCTCTACATCGATGGCCGCATCGAAGGCAAGATCACACTAACGGATAATCGCGTCACCATCGGCCGCAACGGAGTCGTGCAGGCCAACATCACCGCCCGCGAAGTTGTCGTTATGGGCAAAGTCAACGGAAACATCGAATGCAGCGACCGCGTGGATATCCGCAGCGAGGGCTCAGTCACGGGAGAAGTCTCCACGGTGCGCATCAGCGTGGAAGATGGCGCCGTGCTCAAGGGCGGCATCCAGGTGAAGAGCGGCGAACAGAAACAACAAAACGCGCAGCCACAGGCGAAAGCCGCCGAGCCGTCAAAGCCTTCTGCCGAAGCGCCCAAAGCGATGGCTGCAACTGCCAGCGCCTAGTCGAGGTTGCCAAACATTGCAAGCAAACGGGGCACGCAACAGCGTGCCCCCGATTTTTTGACCCTCTCAAGCCCGGCGGGCTCATTTGTTTTTGGGCTTCAAGTCGAGCGACGCGGAATTCATGCAATACCGTAATCCTGTGGGCGCGGGACCATCCTCAAACACGTGGCCCAGGTGAGCGCCGCAGCTGGCGCAACGCGCTTCGGTTCGCACCATACCATAGCTTGAATCCTTGTGTTCTTCTACCTTGCTCTCGTCCGCAGGCTTGTAGAAGCTGGGCCAGCCCGTCCCTGAATCGAATTTCGTCGAGGAATCGAACAGCGCCTCGCCACAACAAACACAGTGGTAGGTTCCCGCGTCTTTCGTCTTCCAGTATTTGCCGGTAAAGGCGGGCTCGGTTCCGGCCTCGCGGGTCACTCGGTATTGTTCGGGAGTAAGCTTCTGCTTCCATTCCGACTCGTTTTTTGTCACTTTCTCTGCCATGAATGTATGCCCTCCGGGAAGAATGCTATTTCGAGGTTCCACTTGAAATTCTGCTTCAGAATAATTCAGTTTGGATATTTTATTGGATGTTCGGCGAGCCGAAAAGTGGCGAAAGCCTTATCAGATCTTCGCTTTCTTTGTCTGTGACATCCGTCACACAGAAATTGTGACATCTACCCTTGCCCTTCACAGGGCAGGTATTCAATTATGCCTTCAACGTCTGCGAGTCCCTCGGGCCCGGCGAGCCTCCCTCAGAAGGCAGCCGGGCCTTTTTCACTTTAGCTAGCCAATTCCTCACCGATCTTGCGGTATTTGCCACGAAAGAACAGCAGCGGCTCGCCTTCCCGCACCACCACGTCTTCCACCTCGGCGATAAAAATAGTGTGGTCACCCGCTTCCTGGGCTGACTGCAACCGGCATTCCAGATACGCCAGCGCGGCATGCAAAATCGGCGTGCCTTGCGCGGTGCGGTCAAAGAGCGCTCCGGCTTCCTCTTCGGCGTGGCCGTGGATGTGAACCGGCCGCGCGTAGTATTCCGAAATCACCCGCTGGTCCTCAGCCAGAATATTGACCCCGAAACGCTTCTTGGCATGCAGATGAGCGTGCGTGCGCGCGCTATGGTCGACGCACACCAGCAGCAGCGGAGGATCGAGCGACACCGAAGCGAAGGCGTTGGCCGTCATGCCATGGACTTCACCCTCCAGATCGAGAGTAATAATGGTCACTCCCGTGGCAAAGGTTCCCATCGCTCTTCGGAATTCGGTCGGACTCAGGCTCATGTTTGCCAACGCTTTCCTCGCCGCGACTGCTTACATTATCACGCCACGAGCGCTGGTTGCGGTGCCAACCCGCCGCAGCTAATGTATGATTTTCGAAGACTCAGAAAGCGCACGTACCCGAACTGTGACTTTGACTGAAATCAGCACCGCCGGCCCCGGACGAGTTTCCCACGGTGCCGCCGAACTGCGCGATCTCAGGCCCGGCTCCCCCATCTCGCGCGACCTGGCTCTGCGCCTGATTCGCTGCCATGACGAGGACCTCCCCGTGCTGCTGGCTGCTGCCCGGGAAGCCAGGGATAACTTCAAGCCCGGCGTCATCACCTACTCGCGAAAGATTTTTCTGCCGCTAACCAATCTCTGCCGGGATTACTGCGGCTACTGCATCTTCCGTCGCGATCCCGGTGATCCGGGCGCGCACACCATGACTCCGGAAGAAGTCCTCGCGGTCGCTCGCGAAGGGGAAAAGTTGGGCTGTACCGAAGCTCTCTTCAGCCTGGGCGACAAACCGGAACTGCTCTTCCCCGAGATGCGCGACACGCTGCGGCATCTCGGCTACAAGTCCACTCTTCATTATCTTGAAGCCATGTGCGAACTGGTGCTGCGTGAAACCAGCTTGCTGCCGCATCCCAATCCGGGGTTACTCAGCGCCGAGTGGATCTCTCGTCTGGCCGCCGTTTCGCCCAGCATGGGACTCATGCTCGAAAGTACAAACTCCTCTCTGCTTGCTCCCGGCGCGGCGCATGACAATGCTCCCGATAAAGTTCCGGCCAAACGTTTGCGCACCATCGAAGAGGCTGGAAAACAACGGGTGCCGTTTACAACTGGCCTGCTGATCGGCATCGGAGAAACCGCCGAAGACCGCGTTAACACCCTGCTCGCCATCCGCAATCTGCATGAGCGCTACGGTCACATTCAGGAAGTGATCGTGCAGAACTTCCGTGCCAAGCCCGGCATACCCATGGCGCGCGTACCCGAGCCCAGCCAGGTCGAGATGATGCAAGCCGTCGCCGTAGCTCGCTTGTTGATGCCTAACGTCAATATTCAAGCCCCGCCGAACCTCAACGCGCCGTACTATGAAGAATTGCTGGATGCCGGCATCAACGATTGGGGAGGAATATCACCACTGACTCCCGACTACATCAATCCGGAAAAGCCCTGGCCGCATCTGGAGCAACTGCGCATGCGTACCGAAAGCAAAGGACTCCAGTTAAGGCAACGTTTGCCGGTCTATCCCGAATTCGTTCCGACGCTCACGTCACGGCCGGGATTGCTTTCTGAGAAACTGAAAGCCGCGAGCGACGCCGACAGCTTGGCGAAACAGAGGGCCGCATGATCTGTGTGCTTACAGGTGGCACGGGCGGAGCCAAATTCGTTGATGGCCTGCGGCAGATAATTCCGCCAGAGGAAATTACCCTGGTCGTCAATACCGGCGACGATTTGATGTGGTGGGGCCTGTACGTTTCGCCCGACGTCGATTCCATCACCTATGTTCTCTCTGGCCTGCTCAGCCGCGAGCGCGGATGGGGCGTTCAGGGCGACACATTTCTTTGTCTGCAAGCCATGGGACAACTTGGAGAACCTACATGGTTTCACACGGGCGACCGTGACCTCGCCATGCACCTGCTGCGCTCGCGCTTGCTGGCGGAGGGCAAAACGCTCTCCGAAGCTACGTCGACGATCTGCGACAAGCTTGGTGTAAAGTCGCGCGTCCTGCCCATGAGCAATTCGCGGGTAGAGACGCGCGTCGATACACCGTCTGGGGAGTTGAGCTTCGAAGAATATTTTGTGCAGCGCTGGTATCAGGATCCCGTGAATTCGGTGCGTTTCGCGGGAGCTTCCGATGCCGAGCCTGCGCCCGGCGTGATGGAGGCCATCCTCTCAGCCGATGCCGTAATCATCGCGCCCAGCAATCCGATTACCAGCATCGGCCCAATTCTTTCCGTGCCCGGTATCCGCGAAGCCCTGCGCGGTGCGCGCGGCAAAGTGGCCGCCGTTAGCCCGATCATCGGCAACGCGCCGGTAAACGGGCCCGCGGGGATTCTAATGACAGCTCAGGGCTTGCCTTGTTCGATCGCCGGCGTTGCTAAGGCGTATGAAGATTTCCTTGATCTGCTGATTTGCGACACACGCGACGCACGCGCTGCTGAGACGCTTCGCGCGCGGGGTCTGCGCGTGCAGTGCACACAAACCGTAATGCGTTCCACCGAAGACCGCGCCGCGCTGGCTCGGACCGTTCTGTCCTCCACCATCGGCGACTTTCACTCCGAAAGATCTGCTGTCGATAAATCTCTTTCCGATCAGCCCGCAGCCCGGGTCACCGCCGACCAGTCGTGATCCTCGTTCCCGTCAAGAATCTGTCGGTCGCCAAACAACGGCTTGCCTCTGTCCTGGATCAACCCACTCGCACCGAACTGGCGCAGGCCATGCTGCATGACGTTGTCTCCGCACTCGCTGCATGGACGGCACGTCCGGCCTGCACGCTCGTGACCAGCGATCCCTTCGCAATTGAGCTGGCTCGGCAATACGATCTAGAAATTATTCCCGACCCTGAGAACCCGGGAGAAACTGGCGCGATCGAAATAGCCACCAATATTTGCGCAGCACGCGGCATCGAAAGCACCCTCGTAATTCCGGCGGACATTCCGCTGATTCAAGCCAGCGAACTGGTGCAGATTCTGCAAGCGGCTCCTAGGGAAGGATCAGTTCTCGTGCCTGCCGCCGATGGTCGAGGAACCAATGCGGCCTTCCGCCGGCCCTCAAATTTATTTCCCCTGCGCTTCGGGAACGACAGCTTCAAGCCGCACCTCGCTGCCGCCCAAGCCACCGGCAAGACGTGCATCGTGTTGCAATTGCCCAGCATCGCTGTAGATGTGGACAATCCCGAAGACTTATGGCAGGTTGTTAGACATCCTGGCGAAACCCACACTCAGCAATTGATTCGCCGATGGGAACTCGAGGGCCGCCTGCTTGTGAAAGGGGCGGAGTCCGCTTGAAAAAGAATTCGCGTGCGCCGAAGAATCCATCGGGAGATCGACCGCGAAAGCTCATTTCCCGCAAGCAAGGCCCGAAAAATCCAGGCGGCGAACTTCGGATTATTCCGATCCCTCTTGCCCGTGAAATCAGATCAGGCGATTCAATCGCCAACGAGCTCCTAGAATCTCTGCAGCTGCTCAACCTAACCTTCGAATCCGGTGACATCCTCGTCGTCAAACATAAAATCGTTTCCAAAGCTGAGGGCCGAATCGTCGATCTGGCTTCTATCAAACCTTCTGCCGATTCGCTCGCATGGGCCCGGAAATACAAAGTAGACGCGCGCGTCATCGAGCTAGCCCTGCGCGAGAGCAGCGCCGTCATCCGGCGCAAAAACGGTGTGCTGATTACCGAGACGCGCCACGGTTTCATCTGCGCCAACAGCGGCGTGGATGTCTCCAACGTAGATGGCGGAGAGCACGCGCTTCTCCTCCCCGCCGATCCCGACCGTTCTGCCAGAAAACTTCATCGCGAACTTAAAACCCGCACCGCGCTCTCCATTCCCGTTCTTATCACCGACACTTTCGGGCGCCCGTGGCGGGAGGGTTTGGTGGATTTCTGTATCGGCATCGCTGGCATGAAAGCGCATCGCGACGATCGTGGTCACCACGATCCGCATGGCTACACCCTGCACGCCAGCCTCGAAGCTGTTGCCGACGAATTGGCCGCCGCCGCGGGCCTGGTCTGCGGCAAACTCCACCGCACGCCAGCCTGCATCATTCGCGGATTCCCTTACGAACCTGCTCGCGGTCGAACCCGCGATCTGCTACGTCCCGCCGCCAACGATTTATTCCGCTAAGCTTAACTGACTTCCGTTTACGCTCTCGCCAAACAGACGTCTCAAGGAGTAACGTAAAATACCAACAGTTTGGAGGACTTCGTGCCCCGCGAACTCTCGACTTCGGAATTGGAAAGCTTTCCTTCCCTTGACTGGTTTGAGGTCGCGCCTCGTGTCGCGCCCGCCGTGCGCGCTTCGCTGGAGCGGATTCTCGACATTCAAAACGGCAACGCCGTTTCGCTGGAAGAAGCATACGCGTTAGCCCACTCCGAAGGTGATGATCTGCTGGGCCTGCTCGCAGCCGCCAATCTGCTGCGCGCCGAACTGTGCGGAAATCTCGTCACTTACGTGGTAAACCGCAACATCAATTTCACCAATATCTGTTTTGTGGGATGTAAATTCTGTGCCTTCAGCCGTGGGCCGCGTGAGTCTGACACTTATTTTCTGGAACCGGATCAAGTCGCACAGAAAGCACTCGAGGCTCGACAACTCGGCGCTACGGAAGTTTGTATTCAAGGTGGACTCCCGCACGGCCTGCCTCCTTTTTATTATCGCGACATCCTGCGAGCCGTAAAAAACGCTACTCCCGCGATGCACATCCACGCCTTCTCCCCGATGGAAATTGTTTACGGCGTCGAACTTACCGGCATGCCTCTCGCCGATTATCTCTCCATGCTGCGCGACAACGGCCTGGGCACACTGCCCGGCACCGCCGCCGAGATTCTCGACGACGAAATCCGCCACATTCTTTCCGCCAACAAACTTTCCACGGCCCAGTGGATCGAAGTCATCCGCACCGCCCACCGCATCGGCATCCGCTCGACATCAACCTTGATGTATGGCCACACGGAGACGCCGGACCACTGGGTGCGCCAGATGCTGCTGCTGCGCGAGATCCAGAAGGAGACAAGCGGCTTCACCGAATTCGTTCCTCTTGGCTTCGTCCATCAAAACACGCTTCTGTTTCATCAAGGCCTGGCGCGCTCCGGCCCCACGCTCGCCGAGCATCTGAAAGTGCACGCGCTGGCGCGGCTACTGCTCGCCGGCTCCATCAACAACATTCAGGTTTCGTGGGTGAAATTGAATCGGCGGCTTTCGCAACTCTGCCTGCACGCCGGCGCCAACGACTTCGGCGGCACGCTAATGGAAGAAAACATTTCACGTGAAGCCGGTGCAACCGCCGGCCAGTACACCAGCCCGGGAGATTTTCAGGCAATGATTCTGGAAATGGGCCGCGTCCCCGCCGAACGCAACACAACGTACACGCACATCAAAATCAAGCTGCCGCTCGAAGACGTCACCACGGAAGAAGCGCTGGAGCCCGAATTTGCCTGACTCGCGGCCCATCGCTATTCTCGGCGGCACCGGTCCCGCTGGCACGGGATTAGCCCTGCGCTGGGCACGCGCCGGAGAAATAGTCATCATCGGTTCACGGGATGCCCGTCGGGCTAACGAGTCCGCCGAAGCGATTAAACAAAAAGCCGGAAGCCATGCCCAAGTTTCCGGCATGGACAATTCCGCCGCCTGTGCCGCCGCCGACATTCTCGTCCTCACTGTTCCCTTCGAAGGCCAAGCCGCGCTGCTGAAGCAACTCAAGCCCGCAATCCGCGCCGGCAGCACTCTCATCGACGCCACCGTAGCCCTCGCTGCTTCTGTTGGCGGGCGCGCCTCGCGCACCCTCGGCGTCTGGCAAGGCTCAGCCGCACAGCAAGCCGCCGAACTCGTGCCCAAAGACGTGAGCGTGGCCGCTGCATTCCACAACTTGTCGGCTGAACTCTTGAATGGAGATGATGCTCTCGATTGCGACGTCATCGTCTGTAGCGATGATCCTCAGGCTTCGCAACTCACCCGTATGCTCGCCGCGAAAATTCCCGGCGTCCGCGCCATCGATGGCGGCAAACTGGAAAACGCGCGCACCCTCGAACAAATTACCGCCCTGCTCATCGGCCTGAACATCCGCCACAAAGGCCACGCCGGAATCCGCATCACGGGTCTGCCGCCGGAAGCATATCTCCAAATCCGTAGCGGGACTTAGCGATGGGAGTCCTCTAATGATCCTCTACAAGTATCTGCAACCTGTTCGAGTTGATGTGCTTGAGCAAAAGATGATTCGGTTTACCCAGCCGGGCGAGTTCAATGATCCTTTTGAGTTTCGACCGTATATCCAGTCCGCAGCATCCGATAAAGCCATTCAAGACTATGTGGAGGCGAACTTCGACAAGATAGTGGAGGGGCTTCTGCAGTTAGGCCTGGGGCATAAGTTAAAGGAAATGGTGCAAGTGAATAGGCCGATGGTGCTCGAATTCTTTCGACGCCTAGAGCCTAAAACCCTGAAAAACTTAGCGCCTTCAATGGATAGTGTCCTGAACCGAAACGTGGGAATTCTGTGTCTCAGCGAAGTCCCCGACTCTATCCTGATGTGGGGACATTACACGGATGCTCATCGTGGGTTTGTAATTGGATTTGACTCTGAACACCCGTTTTTTTCCAGTCGAAGGAGTGCGGAGGACGAGTTCGGATTCCTGAGGCAGGTGATCTATCAGCGCCAGCGACCGAAAGTGGTGCTCTCTGATACATCCTCCCCCGCTTGGTTTAATACCAAATCCGATCAATGGGCATACGAAAGGGAGTGGCGTATGCTGAGGGTGCTATCGGAAGCTAACTTTCGTGATGAAAAAACCGGATTCCCGGTGTGCTTGTTTGAATTTCCCGCGGACTCAGTATTGGAGATCATCATTGGAATGCGGTCGACTTCTTCATTTATCCAGCAACTAAAATCACATGCCAGTTCATTTCCGAGAGCAGCCCTACGGCAGGCACGCGAGAACTCAAAGGAATACTCGTTAGTCATCGAGACGATCAAAAGCATTTCATGGCCTCATTCTGGGACTGATCGCTTAACCGCCACATCCTAATCTTCGACCGCTTGCGCCGTCATCTCCGCAGGTTCGCCGCCGGCAGTCGCCTGCGCCACAATCAATCGCCGTGCCTCCACGCGAATTTTTGGCAACTGCATTCCAAACCAGCCGGCGCCCGCCAGTGAAGCCACTCCGCCGATTGCAATCGTCATGGGCGCGCCCAAACGCTCCGCCAGTGCCCCGCCCAGCAAAGCTCCAATCGGAGCCATTCCCATAAACATCATCGAGTAAACCGCCATCACTCGCCCGCGCAACGCGTCCGGCACCATCACCTGAATCAGCGTGTTCGAGGACGACATCTGCAACATCATGAAATAACCGACGGGCAATAACAGAACAACCGAGATCCAAAACGATCGTGACCATGCGAAGACCACCAGACTCGCTCCAAATCCGGCGCAGCACCACGCCACCCACCGCCCCAAACCTTTCACGCCTTCGCGGAACGCCAATGTGAGCGCGCCCAGTAGAGCTCCAACCCCGGTAGCGCCCATCAGAATGCCCAGTCCGCGCGCTCCTCCGTGCAAAATCTGATCGGCAAAAATCGGCATCAGCACTACATAAGGCATGCCCACCAGGCTCACAACTCCCAAAAGCAGCAGCAGCGCACGAATCGGGGCTGTTTGGTTTACGAAGCGGAATCCCTCCATCATGTGCTCGAACGGAGACGCCTTGATAGCCCGCGACGGCGTGTGTACCCTCATCATGAGCAATCCGATAATCACCGCGATGTAGCTGACTGCGTTGGCAAAGAAGCACCAGCCTTCGCCAATTTTCGCCACCAGAATTCCAGCCACTGCAGGACCAATCACGCGCGCGCCGTTGAACATGGAAGAGTTCAGCGCAATCGCATTCATCAGATCTTCTTTGCCCACCATGTCCACCAGAAACGATTGCCGTCCGGGAATGTCGAAAGCATTCACTACGCCCAGCAACGCGGCCAGCACGAACACATGCCAGACTTGAATTCGGTGGGTCAAGGTCAGCGCCGCCAGAATGAAGGCCAGCACCATCGCGGCCACCTGCGTTCCAATCACGATGTAACGCCGGTTGAAGCGGTCTGCCGCAATGCCTCCCAAAGGCGCGCACAGAAATACTGGGATCTGGCTGGCAAATCCCACCGATCCCAGCAGCAGCGCCGATCCCGTCAGCCGGTAGACCAGCCAAGACTGCGCCACGCTCTGCATCCAGGTGCCGATGAGCGAAATCAGTTGTCCGCTGAAGAACAGTTGGAAGTTGCGGTGGCGCAACGCCCGCAACCCTGATTGCAGCCGCGATCCGCGGCCAGAGGACGCCTCGGTGCCGTTTTCCGCCCTACTTTCCTGGATTGGTATCCTCGATTCAGACACGTTCGCTTCTTTGGATGATGCCTTCTGCCCACGGATTACTATATGTTGAATTTCCGCTCCGTGGGAGCGATGCATTTTCCCGCAAATGCAACCAAATTTGTGCAAATGTTCGTCACCGCACTCATTTTTGACTTCCCAGAGCGCCGCGACTGCGCTACAGTTGCATTTGCTGTTGCCCTCTTCCCCGGCGATTCCCTAAGGAAGTGCCACGACCATGACGAATCCTCCGGTTGGTGTTGAACGCCGCATTGGACAACGCTTCCCTTTTAATCTTCCGGTCTCGCTGCGCGACGTCGCAACCTCTGCTGAGGGAGTCGGCTTCACTCAGGATCTGAGCTCGCGCGGTGCTTTCTTATTCACCGACATGGCGCTTCGCGAAGGTGCGGAAGTCGAACTCACTTTGAAGATGCCTTCCGAGATCACGCTCGGCGAAAACATGAGCGTCCGGTGCCGGGGCCTCGTTCTGCGAATCGTCAAACCCGCCGACCATTGCCGGCCGGTCGCGGGCGCCGAGTCTGGTGAGATCAAACCCGAAACAAAAATTGGTGTTGCAGTTTGTCTCAAGGGTTACGAATACCTTCCCGAACTGGAGGATGGCCCGGCCGCCTTCCGGCGCATTTCCGCGTTGCACAGCCCCGCTGAAGCTGAACATACCCCAGCCCTGCCCGTCGCACCGCGCGTTTCCGCCCACTGACATAACTCAGGGGGATACGGCTGCGCTTTTTGGCTTGTCCCGCTCTGGGCGCGATTTTTTAGACTTTAGTTTTTTCGGCCCTTCCCAGTCCTTTTCAATCTCTTCGGCTTGGCTTAAAATGCTCTCAAGTTGCGTTCCTAGGGGACTATTCCTGCTGTGAATCTCACACCGGGGTTTTGGCTTTCATAGCGCGCTGCTCGTTCGTCTCCGCTCGAATTCTCGCGGAGTCGTGGTTACTTGAGTCACTGGCGGAGAAGACTTTCTCTTTCTAACATGCAAACACCGAGAGAAATTAGCGAGAACCGCGCTATGCATGGCATTGCCGTCGCCCTCCTCACCGAGGACCGCGATCACCTTTCCGAACTGCAGAACCGTCTGGAGGTGACACGCCTGGCCCGCGTCGTATTCAGTCACGCCGGCTTTCCCTCGGGACCAACGGATTCCATTCTGCGCCAGATTCAGGATCTCCGTGTGGAAGTAGTCTTGATCGATATCTCCGCCGAGAATCCCCAGTCCGCCATCAAAGCCATCGAATTGATTCAAGCCAATACCCTGCAGCTCGCCATCTTTGCCAATGGGACCATGCAGCAGCCCGCCACCATCGTGGCCAGCATGCGCGCCGGAGCCGGCGAATACCTGGACGAAAGCGCGGGCTCTGACGCTCTTCTCGAGGCGCTCACGCGTTTCAGCTCCAACCGAACGCGCACTCGCGGCGGCGCGGGCAAAGCTCGCATCTTCACTTTTCTCAGCGCCAAAGGCGGTGCCGGCGCAACTACTGCCGCCGTCAATACCGCCGTCGCTCTGCAGCAATCCCACGGCAACGTGGTTCTTGTGGACTTCGCTCACGTTGGCCATGCCCAACTCCATCTCAATCTTCGCCCCAGCTTCGGCGTGCCGGACGCGCTCGAGAACCTGCATCGCCTCGATGCCTCTTTGCTCGATGGCCTGATGACCACATCCAAAGACGGCCTGCATCTTCTCGCTGGCCCACAGCAGCCCTATCCCTCGGTGCCTACTCCCGCGGAGTTGGCCCGTCTGTTCGATCTGCTGGTGAATCATTATCGCTACGTTGTCGTCGACGCCTCCAGCCGCCACGATTCCACTACACGCCTGCTTTCTGATCTTTCGAACGCCGTGCTGATGGTTGCTCAGACGGATGTCGTCTCGCTCTGGAGCGCCAGCCGCATTCACACTTTCCTCGAAGAAGGTGCCGGCCGCAATCGTCTGCGCATTGTTTTGAATCGTTACAAGAAAATTCCCGGCTTCACCGACGAAGACGTAGAGCACGCCACGCGCTGCAAAGTGCTCTGGAAGATCCCGAATGCGTTTCACGCAATCTCTCCCGCCATTGATCACGGTACGCCGGTGGTAACGCAGGAGAACCAGGAAGTCAGCCGGTCCTATCGCGCTCTGGCAGCCGCATTGGCTGAGGCTGCTTCCACTCAAGAAGGCGGACTCGATCTCGTCTACGCCCAGGAAAAACCCGACATCAAAAAGAAAATCGCAGGCCGCCTCGTAATCACCCCCGCCCGCGCCGGACACTAGACAACGGCAGTACCTAGTACCCAGTACCTAGCAAACCGGGTTTTTCTGGGTACTCGGTACTGGGTACTAGTTACTTTCCTTCGGAAACATCTTCAACTCCACTTCGCGCGGATGCGCGATCGCTTTTTCCCCCGCATCGGTCGCGTTATACGTGAGAGTTCCCTTCAACACGTAGTAGGCCTCGTCGCCGGGACTCTTTCCCTCTCCACGTTCCACAGTCCCCTTGAACTCGAACCACACCGCATGCACGGTTTCGGTGATAAAACTCAGCTTGTTGCCTTCCAGCTTGCCGCTCTTAAAATACTGATCGAGAAACGCGTCCCTGTCGCTCTCTCCGTCTCCGTAGCGCGAGACAAATCCCGTGATTCTGCCGTCGTCCTCCACGGTGAGCTGTACAAACTCTCCCTCCTTCAAAAAGCTGTACATGCCGGAGTACTGCTTCGCCGTCGTTGATGATGTTGTCTTCGCCGTCTCTTGCGCGCCAGCCCGCAGCGAAAACGAAATAATTGCCAGTACCAGAGCGCATGAAGCAATAACCTGCAATTTCATCCCCGTCTCCCGCAAGCGTCTATGGTACTACCTGCACGCGAGTTGTCCGGTATTCTCCGCGCTCTCCGCGGCCCGTTCTCTGCGACCTCCGCGGTCAAAGGCTTTGCAAGCCACCAGCCCTTCCAACTACCCCGAAACAGATTTTCCATCTAACATATCAAGATGCCTCAAGCTCCGGCCCTTCTCGAGCCAGTCGAAACCGAACTGCAGGTTCCGGAGTTGCACCTCCTGATCGCCACAGAACCCTGGTGGCGAACCTTTTGGCGAAATCTTCGCGACCTCTTCCGCCTACACGAAAGCAGCTCACTTCAACTTGAGTCCGCTCCCGGAGCCTTCTGGCCTGACGTTTTCGTCGACCGCAAACTTCCTTGGCTGCGATTCCTGCAATCGAGCGTCGCTCACTTTCTCGTCCTGCTAGTCATCTGGGCGGGAGCGCGCTTCCTCGTCATGCAACCTCGTGTCACGACTCAACCCGTATTCTCGAAGTCCGATGTCGTCTTCTACACGCCTTCGGAGTACTTGCCGCCACTCGACACGCGGCCTCGGATTGCCGCTCACGCTCGCAAGGCTGATCCCGAATATTCTGCGCAACCCGTAATCTCTGTGCCTCCCGAGGCCGACAACCATTCTCAGACGATCGTCACCGCGCCCACAATCCAGTTGCAGCACGATGTGCCCTTGCCCAATATTGTCTCGTTGTCGGAAAAGCCGCAGCTTCCCATCGGACCTGCGCCTGCTGTTCCGGTCTCTGAGATCACGCGCCTGGCGCCGCGCTTGGAGCGTGATGTCATCGCGCCTCCGCCGGTCGTGCGAGACGATGTACGCAATGACATGCAGGCCAAATCGCGGCAAGCTCTGCAATCTCCAGAAGCGGCCGTCATCGCTCCACCACCGGCAGCCGAAGCTGGGTCCACGCGGCGGCTCGGCGACCTCAACATTGGACGCAGCTCTGTAATCGCACCTGCTCCACAACTTTCCCTCGACGCACAGCGCGCTCCCGCCGGCAGAAGTTCCACATCATTAAGCGGACGCTCGGCGCAAGTAGTCGCGCCTCCACCGTCGCTCGGAGCATCGGGTAATTCTCGCTCCGGCGCAAGCGTGGTTGCGCTCAGCTTGCATCCCGCTGTTGGCGCGCCGCCTGCTCCGCCGGAAGGCAATCGACGCGGCAGCTTCGCTGCGGGTCCTGAAGGCCGTCGCGGAGCTTCCGGCGCGGCTGGCGCAAGCGCGGGAAGCGGAAAGGCAGATGCAAGCAGGCCAGGCAAGAAGAGCAACGGCGATTTGCCTTCAGGGCTTTACGTGGGCAAGACCACAAATGCAACCTCGACGGCTGCGGGCGATCCCGCACCAAAGAGCGCGAGCGCGAACACGGTCAATCCGAACCTGATTGCAGGCGCTCGTCCGCCGCGCGCTTCGTCACGTCCGATGCGGCCGGAGAGCGAGAGCAAACTCTCTGACGTTGAGCGCTCGGTCTTCGGCAGCCGCAAGTTCTACTCGCTCAGCCTAAACATGCCGAACCTGAACTCCGCGTCCGGCAGTTGGATCATCCGCTTCGCCGCGCTTAAGCCCGATTCAACTCCCGGCAGTCTTGCGGCTCACGCGGCTGCTGCGGGAGATCCTTCGTCGTCCGCGGCTTCAACCACTGGGGATCTCTCTGCGCCGGTGGCGACGCGCAAAGTCGATCCCGCGTATCCGCTGGAACTGATGCGGAAGAATGTGGCCGGAACGGTGATTCTCTACGGAGTCATTCACGCCGACGGAACTGTGGGCAGCGTGCGCGTGCTGCGCAGCGTCGACGATCAACTCGACCAGTTCGCCAGCGAAGCAATCTCCAAGTGGCAATTCCAGCCTGCTACGAAGAACGGCTCTGCTGTGGACGTAGAAGCGACGTTCTGGATTCCGTTTCGCCCGTCGCGGTTTTAGGGGCGGTCGTTGGTCGTTAGTCGTTGGTCGAGAGAGCGGCGGCTCACGCGCACCAACCTTTTTGAAAACCCTTCTTGCCTTTCTGAAGGTCTGCTGCCCGTCTGCGCCACACAGATTGACAGAAATCTCGCCGTAAGCTAACGTTGTCCACCTCCCGGTCTTGATGGAAGCAGCGAGTCAATATCACGCAGGTTTGCTCGATTGAAAGGTTACGCATAAAGATCGCAGGATCGACACCGAACCGAAAATCCCCGGAACGCAGAAGAGTAATGAAGAGGGATTCACGTGAACCGTTTTGAAGAGAGAACTGGCAGAGCCCATGCGGTATGCGCGGCAACCGAACCAACCTCGATACCCATCTTAACTGCGCCACATGCTACGTTATGTGAAATTGGTTCCCAACCGCAGGACTCCTCACGGGGTCTCGCGCTTGAGGCACCTGCGGCGCTCCGAATGTCCTTCGGAGATATTCGACACTTGACCAACCCACAATTATCGATGAACGTTGCTGCCATAGAATTCGGAGACCTCGGGCGCCGGGTGCAGCCGCCAGAAGGACTGCGCAGGGAGAACTGGGATCAGCATCCGAATGGAGGAGGGTGGGTTGAAAGAACCGCCACGGTTGAGCCGACAGCATTCGTCGGACCGAATGCGATTGTTATGGATGATGCGCAGGTACTTGGCTTTGCGAAAATCGAGGGTGAAGCCACTGTTGGCGGCGACTGCGTTGTAGCCGATCGAGCGGTTGTAACTGATCGATCCCGCGTGAATGAGATGGCGAGAGTTCTTGGTTCAAGCCGTGTGAGTGGAAACGCATCTGTCGAAGGCTATGCCGTACTTCGAGATCATCATTGTCACGGTAAAAATCTTCGCCCGCGCACAAAACGAGCGCGCACTTTATGGCATCGCAGTCTTTCGTTTCATCTTGGGCGATAGGCTCGTCGCCCCTGGCTTGATCATCTCCAAGAATTCTCTTTCTCTATTGACTCTCTCAGTAGTTTTGAGCCCCTGCTGTTCTTCCAGAATGTACGGGAAGGGTAGGTCGCGGCAATAAGCGATCTGCGTCTCGACATCCAGCTGCGTCAGGTGTTCCTCGGTGTTCGGACGAAGCATATTCATTTGAAGGATCTTTTGCACAAACATTTCACGAGGTAAAATCCTAGTACTATCGTCATCCAAAGAGAGAAGCATTTGCGCTGATGTTGCCCATGTGACCATCATGTCTTGGTTTAGCCGGTACACAATCGGGTCACCCCCACCCCGACTCTCTCGCAGCAATGGAGGCTCCCAATCAACGAGCGACCCGATTATAACCTTGATGTTCGGTAGGCTGGTTCCGATGGAGAAGGGTACGACTCGGGCTTCCTTCGATACAGCTTGCCGAATTTCTTCATTGTTCATGCCTCTGGATTTGTTACTTTCTCTGTCTTTCCAAACAACATAAAGGACAAGCGCCTGTCGCTTAGTCAAGACTTTTTGATCTGGTGTTGGCATGGAGCGGAATTATAGCGCGATATTAGCGCGGTGCCATCAGGGTTTCAGAAGCTCATGCACAACATCGAAATCCTGAAGCGACAATATGGTGCCATTATCGCGCTAGTATTCAGGTTATCTTTCGATTGTATAGTGATGATTATAAACAACTTATGTTTAATACGATCTTCATGTGATGTTAACTAAGTATTAATAAGAAGGGTGTAAATGTTTACTTGAAAGGAGGGATAAGCAAATGACCAAGCGTCGGCTCATTCTGACCTATCCCGACCTGACAGCTCCCCAGTGGAGAGCCATCTGGATCGGGATCACGTACGTGGTCACCAGCACGGTGCTGCTGTCGATTCTTGTCTTCCTGGGGTAGAGTCGAAATCCAACTTTGCCATGGGAGCGAGAGTTCTTCATTAGCTCGCTTAGGGAAGGCACGACACGCGCGCGGTTGTGCTTTCCTTAACTCTCCAACAGCTTCGAGCGCTGGCCCTGTCCAATTCAAGTCGAGGGCGCCGCGCCCAAGCTTCGCTTCGGCGGGGCTTTCTTACTCTCATGCGCCCAGCACCAACTCAGAACTAACTGCTTTTCAATATTTTCTCACATCTCCTTGTGACATCTGACCTTGCGCCTCGCATCAGCCTTGCGCGATCATCGTCGAGGCAGTGACGGTGCGCAAAGGTCGCATCGTCCCGTTTTGGGCTTTTGTTATCAAGTTTTGGCCCTCTAAGTTCTTTGACATCAAGATTTTGCCCGTAACTTGTTGCACCCCATAGATCAAATCGCATTTTGGCGCTAACTCGATGATTCCAATATACCGGGGGGAGGGGGGTAGGGGGGTATACCGCCAAGGGCTAAGCCGGGTCCGTTCCGGGAAAACTCTCGCCAACTTTATTTTCTGAGGAATCCACAGCTCGGGACAACGAAAGCAGGTCCTTCCACCGGGCCCCGGCCCTCGGTTCGAAACGATACTTCTCAGGACTCGCGACTCGGGACTAGGTGGCTAGTAGCTAGGCGGCGCAGCGCCCTTCTTCTTCTCCAGCGCGGCGTATTCCGGAGCCAGCCTTCGGTGTGTGAGCAATACTGAACAGCTTTCTGAGTCCCAAATGTGGAAAATGGTTCCCTTGAAGGTGGACCATGTCCGCAGCGGTTTCTCCAGCACTGCAAAGCGCAGTTGTTCTTTGCATCGACGATAACGAGGACGTGCTGGAGTGCGAAAAATCGTTCCTGGAAAGTTTCGGGTATACGGTGCTCACCGCCCCCAACGGTGGCCAGGGATTGGAACTGGCCTCCATCCAGCCGGTTGACGTTGTAGTCGTCGACTACTTCATGCCCGAGATGAATGGGCAAGACGTTGCGATCGCAATGAGACGTCTCAGGCCGAAGACGCCGATCATTCTGCTCACCGGGGCGGTGGATGTGCCGGCGCAGACACTAAATTTGGTTGACGCTTTCGTGGCCAAAAACCGTTTGGGCAGCCAGTTGTTGCCCGTGATCGAACAATTACACCGAAGCGGATCGATCTTTCATAACGGCGTAGGGCCGCCTCAGGAAGAGTTTGATGCTTAAAAGAAAGACGCTGAGGAGAAATATATGAAATCGCACGGAGTTCGTTGGCTGGCTCTCTTGTCTTTACTGCTGCCGTTCCTGGCACTCAGCGCTTATGGCGGTTCGGTCACTCTGGGAACAGCCGGCAGCTACGCGGTCCTGGCTGGATCAACCGTGACCAATACGGGTTCCAGCGTCCTGACCGGAAACCTGGGTATCAGTCCAGGCTGCGCGCTAACCGGCTTTCCTCCGGGGAGCGTTAGCGGCACCATCAACGCCTGTAACGCGGCCTCGGGTCTGGCTCAGCATGATTTGATCACAGCGTACAACCAGGCTATGGGCCTGTCGCCCACTACCACCCTGACAGGTAAGGATCTGGGTGGAATGGTGCTTACGCCGGGCGTATATTTTTTCGCCAGCTCGGCTCAACTGACGGGGACGCTGACCCTCAACAACCTGGGGAACCCCAACGCCCTGTTCGTTTTTCAGATCGGGAGCACGCTGACGACGGCCAGTAACTCGTCGGTTATATTTAGCAACGGTCTGACGGACTCAAACGTGTTTTGGCAGGTTGGCAGCTCCGCGACTCTGGGTACAACCACCAAGTTCGCAGGAAATATTCTGGCGCTGACCAGCATCACCTTGAATAACGGCGCCAGCATTGGGTGCGGAAGTGCTTTGGCGATCAATGGTGCGGTGACGCTGAACAACAACGTCATCGGTGGTGGTTGCAGCAGCACGTCGACCGTTCCAGAACCCGGAACGATGAGTTTGATGGGAACGGGGCTGGTACTTCTGTTGGGCGCAGCACGTTTGAGATTCCGGGTCTAGGGGCGTTCGGCAGAGATCGGGCTTACGGGCTTTATTGCTGCATCCGAGCAATTTTGAACAGCCTGCGAACCTGCCAAAGTGTACATTCCTGCTGACAGTAGATGTGAAGGAACTATGCGGCCCACGTGGTTGTTTGTTCCTCTGGTGGCGCAGCTAGGTTCTTGTTTCCCGTGAGTTAACCCCAAATCCTTACTGCGCCATCTCTTCTCTGTGGAATTAGCCCACTTGTGCACCGCCACAATTGGCGCAGAGACACGCCGTGCCGCCAACAACCAGTACGATGCCTATCTGCTACGCCTTCGCGCCCTTCTTCTTCTCCAGCGCGGCGTAAATAGCGGGATCAGTGCAGACTTCGTAGTAATTCCGTTCGGTCCACCCCTGCACCGAGAAATCTTCCACATTGATGCGCGGCACGCGGCTCACGCGCACCACGATTTTGCGGAAGATGTCGCGATCGACCGGCACAGTGGCGCTGAACAGTTTGTACTCGCCTTTATCGGACGAGGCGATCGAATGCGGCAGCTTCACCGCTAAAGGAACGAGAGAAATTTCCTGCTCGAGCTTGCGGAAGGCGGCTTCGTTCATGCGAATGCCGCCCAGGTTGAAGCTGATGATGGAGTCTTCCGGATTCGCTCCGGCAGCCACTTCCGTAGCCTGAAAGGCATAGACATGAAACGGCCCAGCCTGCGATTCCATAACCTTGCGCGCGCCCTTGTTGCAAGACGAAAGCCTGTCGCTCTCATTCAGCGCTTCGGAAATCATGATCTGGTGTTCGCCATCCATCAGATAGAGCGGCGCGGATTCCTGCAGCGTGATGCCCAAGCCCAACTCCAGCCCCGGCATGCCGGAGCGCTGCACCAGTTCGTTGTAACCGCGAACAATTTCGATGATCTCGCGCGCCAGCACGCACATGCGGCTTACCGCGAGGCCGGGCTCGCCTTCGCGCTCGAGGATGGCGAGAATAATGGCGTCGCCCTCGAGAAAAACTTTTTGCGCTCCGTACTTTCCCAGTAGCTTGTTGACCGGATCGTAAAAATTCAGGCTGAAGTACGACGCGGGATTCAGGCCTTTGTCCATCAGCGTGCGAGTAAGCCGCGTGGAATCGCGCACGTCGGCCTTCAGTACCACATGGCGCAGCACGCGGTCTTCTTCCGGCTGCTGCTGTTCCTGCGGCAATAAGAATTCGTAGAGCGTCCCGTTCATGCGCGAGAGATCGCGCAGCTTCTCGGTGGCGACAAGATTCACCGAATCGAGCGCGGCATTTAGAACCTCGAGCCGCCGCAGGTCGCGGTGGTAGTGTGCAAAATCCTGAAGAAAGCGCGCCGCGATCTTGGCGCGCTCAGCGCCACGGCAACCGGCAACCTTGCCCACAGCCGCATACAGGCTGGCGGGCGAAAGCTTGCCGTGCTCCTGAATCATGCGCTCCACGCGGTCGCACTCCGGGCGCGAGATCAGCGCATTCTTCAACTGCTGCGGATTGATGCGTGGCGCATACTCCCCGAGCAGCGGCACGGTGTGGTACGAAGCGATCACGCACTCCATCACCTGCTCGTCTTCCAGCAGGCGCACCCACTGCGCCAGACGCTCCTGTTGCGCGACACCTTCGGTGGTGGAATCGTCGGGCGTTCCGGTGCCGACGAGGGCACGAGCGTTTTCCGGAGCGCACAGCCAGGAATTTATGGTTTCACCACTGGTCTCTTCTCCGTACAGCGAACGCACAAATCCGCTCACTACATCCTGCAGCCGTGGATAGCGGTCGGGGTCGCGGTCCCAATTGCCCAGCATCACGTAGTGCTCGGCACAGAGGTATTCGTCGCGACCGTCTTCGGAGAATGCCAGGCGGTTCAGGAACAGGCTGTAGCTGTTCAGGCCGGGGCTGGCTGCGGTCTTTTCTGCCGCGAGCTTGTCTTCGCCAGATTTTTCGTCGGCGGATTTTTCCTCGGCGGCCTTAGCCTCTCCAAACAAAGATCTGCGCGTGCGCGCAAGCGTCTCTTTCTCGATCTCGCGCAGCGTTTCGAAAAGATCCTGCCCGGTCTTGCGCAGGATAATTTTTTTCCGCACGTGGAACGAGGCCACGCGCTCGCGGTATTCCACGCCCTTGCCCTGGCGCACGCCTTCGTAACTCTTGAGTAGAACGCGGCAACGCTCCAGCACCTGCGCGAACTGCTGGTACATCTCCGTACGGAGAAACTTGGTGACCGCCAGCCGCGCCAGCAGATCGATGGAAATATTTTCTTCTTTCTTTGCCCGGTTCAGCGCCGCCAAATGCAATTCCGCCAGCAGCAGCTTCAAGTCGGACTTTTCCCCCGGGGCACGGGTCGGGCTGGGAGCGGCGTTTCTCATCCACGATGGCGCCTGGTTGCGCTGCGGAGTCTCCGCCGCCAGCAGTCCTTCCAACCCGCCGTGACGGACGATGAGGCGCATCACCTGGGCGCGGGCAGCTTCAACCAGAGCGGAACTCAGGGCTACATCGTGGCGCAGGTTATCGACGCCGACTGCGAGCCCTTCGAGCGCAATCGACGGCGCAGCCGCAATCATCGCCGGCAGCGCCAGTTTCTCTCGCGTTCCACCCAGGCGGAAGATCGGTAATCGGGGCATTTGTAAGAGCCAAAATCCTGCGAAAACTACTGATTACACACGTACATATCGAGGCTAGCATGCGGAGGGCGGAGGCTAAAGTTACCTCGGTGATCGGGCGGCGGCTTATCGCGAAAAGCCATGTAACTTTCAAGGATATTCTGCGGGGCCGGAGCGCCGTGCAGGAAACTGAAACGCCGGGGTTAGGGGCTAGGGCTGGAAGAGACTTCTCGACTAAGGTTGGCATTCGGTCACTGCCCCTAGCCCCTGACCCCTGTCCCTGCCTATTTATGCCGAATCTCCTCCGGCGCGCGCACGCGATCCAGCGGATAGACGTGCAACTCCCATTTCACCGGCACCGACGTTGGCAAATAACAAGTGGTCTTGTCGCAGGCTTGATAATCCAGCTTGCCCGCAATAGAAAGAGTCTTGCCGTCTTTCCCCAGCGAGCCCCAGAACTCGGCGCTGGTGCTCACCTTCACATCTTGGCTTATGCGGAATGTGCCGTCAAAAACCGGCACACGCTCGTTGATCACCGGAAGAAACAAAGTCTTCGACTCCGGATAAATCGCGGGCGGAAACTTCATCTCCGGCATCGCATCCAGTTCCAGCCGGATCGGCTTGTACCCTTTGGCGCCGGGAGCGTAGACGTGCACATCCGGCGGTAGGCGCACTTCGGCAACGAGGGTAACGCGAGTCCCAGGCACGCCCGTGGTGTCGGATTGCTCAAGCGCCAGTTGCAGATGCGGAGCTTCCACCGTCTGCGTCACTTCCTGGCCAAGCTCCGGAAACAGTTTCGCGATGATGCTGTTGCCCGTGAGCCGCTCGCGATACTTCGGATCAAAGAATTTTTCCCGAATAATCCCTTTGCTATCGATAAAAAAATATCCGGGACGCGCAAAGCCCTTTTGCATCCCCGTCGCCTCGGGATTGAGCACGCCGTAAGCAGCAATTGTTTTCGAATCAGGATCGCCGAGCAGCGGGTAGTCGATCTTGTGCCGCTCGGAAAAAAACTTCAGAATCGCTTCCGAGTCATAGCTAACTGCGGCGAGCTTCACCCCTTGCTTCTCGAACCGCCTGGTTGCATCCTGCAGCTGGACCAGCTGCCCCTTGCAGAACGGTCACCAATCGGCCGAACGAAAGAAGACAAGAACGGTCCCGTTCGTTCCTCTCAAAGTCTCCAGAGTCTGCACTCGTCCAAACTGGTCGCGCAGGGAAAATGCTGGAGCCTTCTGCCCGACGGCCAGCCCGATCGTCATCGCCTCAACGGAAGCTACCTGAATCGAATCTCCATCAAGCGTTCCGCGAACCGTGACCGCTTCTCCCAGTCCCGCCTTTACCGCACTCTGCGGCTCCAGGCCATACATCACGCGATTCGTGTCGTCATAAAGCGCAAGCTTCGCTCCCGGCACATTCTTCATGCATTCGGGAGATTCGTTGAAAGCCTCATCGGCGTTGCATGCGCTCGACACCAATGTCCCGGACCATGAACGGCCGTTCGTCGCGGCGTTCTGTCCAACCGCAGCGAGGGAAATTGCAAAGGAAAGCGTTGCCAGATGAAGGGCAAGGCGTTTCCCCGCAGCTTGAACTCTAACTGACCGCATCAATTCGTGACCCCGCTTCGTTGCTTGAATCCGTCGTTTAACTCTATCTCTGACACGATCAGCGCACAAGCCTCGGTGGCGATTACGGCTTGCCAGGCCCGCTTTTGGCGCGTGTTATATAATCCTCACGACTGAACTGCCATTCAGCCCTTCACCGTTCGCGCGGGAGGCCGTGATGAAGTTCCTGAACCGCTCCTTGTTAATTCTGTTGGCGCTATACGGGCTCGTATTCGCCCTCGGCGATGCATACCTCGTGCGCCTGGGAGCCCCTTCTTGGGCTTTGATTCTCTTCCCTGTGTGTTCCGTCGGCCTTCAGTTTCTGTTAGGGCCCAGGATTATTGAATGGATGCTCGACATCCACTGGATTGAAGGCGGAGCGGATCTCCCCGCCGCCAACTGGGAATTCCTCCAGAAGGTTTGCGCCGAGCAGGGCATCAAGATTCCACGGGTGGGAATCATTTATAGCGGCACTCCGAATGCCTTCTGCTTCGGTCACGTGCCCGGCAACGCCAGACTAGTCGTGACCAAGGGGCTTCTCGACGTTCTAACTCCGGAAGAGGCCAATGCAGTCCTAGCCCACGAACTAGGCCATATTAAGCATTGGGATTTCGTGGTGATGACGGTTGCGTCCCTGGCTCCGCTGCTGCTGTATCAGATTTACATTATCGCCGATCGCATCGATAACGTTCGCGTAGTTGGGTATTCCGCTTACCTTTGCTATTGGGTGAGCCAGTTCATCGTCCTGCTGCTGAACCGCACCCGCGAATCCTGGGCCGACCATTACTCCGCCCAGATCACGGGCGCACCTGACACGTTGTCATCCGCATTGATCAAGATTGCTTACGGTATGGTACGAGCCGAGGGCGACTACCGCGAGTCTTTACAGAGCGGCTACGACAAGGACGAGAAAGCGAGAGTGCGGCGCGAGCACCGTGTAGCCGGGGCGCTTGGAGTGATGGGAATCTCTAGTCTCCGTGCCGGCCAGTCGTTGGCGCTCGGCGTTGCCGATCCCGCTCAGGCAGCGGCGGTCATGCGTTGGGACCTGGTAAATCCGTGGGCACGCCTGTACCAGCTGAATTCGACTCACCCTCTTACCGCGATGCGTGTGCGCGATCTGAATCGCGATGCCGAGGCAATGCACCAAACCGTCCGTTATCCACTCCCTGAGGGCGAACCCGTTCGCTGGGGACTCTTTCCGCTTGAGGTCTTCTTGTGGGGCGTACCCGTGATTTGCCTTTTCGTACTTGGCGCTTCGTGGCTGGAACCTCGATGGTTGACTTTTCTGCACATCGATCTTTCTTCAAAAGGCCAGGCTACCCTGCTGATGTTTACTGGGGTCGCCTGGATGTTGCGAACTCTTTTCCGATACCACGGAGAGTTCCAAGACGCGACCGTCGGTAGGTTGATTGAAGACGTTGAGGTGTCTCAGATGCGTCCGCGTGCGGTGAAGATCAGGGGCGAGATCGTTGGCAAGGGAGTTCCGGGATTTTTCTGGAGTAGCGACCTCGTCTTGCGCGACGCCTCCGGGATTATCTTCATCCTTTACCGGCAGACCATTCCGCTTATGCGCTATTTTTTTGCAATCAAAGGCGAGAACTTCATCGGGGAGGAAGTAGAAATAGACGGATGGTTCCGTCGAGGACTCGCTCCCTATGTTGAGATGTCGAAGCTGACCGAGAAGGATGGGACCACGCACCGCGCCTATTCACGCTGGGTTCAACAGGCACTGGCAGTGCTGGCAGTGGTGGCGGGATGGATGTGGCTTAGAGGTCTCTAAGTCCATCTTTCTGCCTACTGGCTTTTCACCCGCATCGCCTCAAACTCATCGCCCTTCTGCCACCCAATGAGCTTGGTAAAGCTTGCCGCTTCCCAGCCCAGCGCAAATCCAAAGCGCGCCATCGCTGCATCTCCCGTGAAATCCATCTCGGGATGATATTCATCGCTCGGCTGGTGATAGCGCTTCTCGGTGTATTCCTTGTTCTGCGCCAGTCCCCAGGCCTCGTCGTGTCCTTTGAACTTCATGCCTTCGTTGATGGAGAACGATGGAATCCCGACGCGCGCCAGGCTGAAATGGTCGGAGCGGTAATAGTGCCCAGCCTCCGGCCGCGCATCTGGACGAATCGCCAGCCGGAACTCCTTCGCCGTGGCCTGCACCCACGGATAGAACGTGGTCCGCTCCGCGCCCGAGACTTCAACTTCTTCCGCCGCTCCCAGCGGCTGCACGTCGTCGTAATTCAAATCCAGCGCAATCTTTCCCGCCGCAACCGGTGGATGCTTGCCCAGATATTCCGACCCCAGCAGTCCCTGCTCTTCAGCTGTGACTGCGGCGAAGATAATCGACCGGCCCGGATGTTCTCGCGCAACGCTGTAGGCGCGCGCCACTTCCAGCAGAATGCCACACCCGGTAGCGTTGTCGGCAGCGCCGTTATAAATATTGTCGCCCGCCATCTCCGGACGAATCCCAAGGTGATCGTAATGCGCCGTATACAGCACTGCTTCATCTTTCATCTTGCGGTTCGAGCCGGGCAATTCCGCGATCACGTTGTTCGACTCGAAGTTCCGCACCTTGCTCACCATGTGCGCCTTCAACTTCGCCCCCAGGCTCACAGGATGGAACTCGCGCGTGCGCGCATCCGCCATCATCTTCTCCAGATCCATGCCAGAGGCCGCTGCCAGCTTCCGTGCCACTTCCAACTGGACCCACGACGCCACCTTCAGCGCGGGACCCTCAACCTTTAGATAAGACTTCTCCCCCGAATTCGAGTTCCGCACCACCTCCCACGGATAACTCGCCATGTCTTCTTTATGAATCAGAATCACGCCCACTGCGCCCTTGCGCAACGCTTCTTCATACTTGTACATCCAGCGTCCGTAATAAGTCAGCGCCTTGCCTTTGAAAAATTTGGGATCATCCGAAGGCGGCTCGTTCACCAGCATCAGCAAAACCTTGCCGCTCACGTCCACGCCCTTGTAGTCGTCCCAGTTGTATTCCGGAGCTTCAATGCCGTATCCCACGTAGACGATTTCTGCGTCCACGTCAGAATGTTCTTGCTGGGTCTGATCGACGGCGACGTATTCATCGAGCGGCTTTAGATGCATCGCCGCGCCTTGCTTCGGCACCAGCGAAAACTGCGTTTCCGACAACGAGGTGATTCCAACCAGTGGCACCTTCTGCAGATATGTTCCGTTATCGCCCGCGGGCTTCAACCCATATTCGGCAAACTGAGTGGCAATGTATTCAGCCGCAATATCGCCACCGCGCTGCCCGGTTCCGCGCCCTTCCAGCAGATCGTGCGAAAGATAGCGCACGTGCCACCGAATGTGATCGGGATTAATGGTTTGCATAGCGGCAAAGGCCGCGCCCGGCAGGCGCACCGAAACGGTCTCGTGCTTCGTCCCGGCCGGCTTAGGAGCAGGCGAGGCTCCTTCCGCCCACATCAGCAGGCCCAGCGTGACGACCACGCACCCAAAAACGCTTCTGCTCACCGTTGCTTGCATAGATCAATCTTCTCCGTCGACGTAGCGCGTGCGTGCGGAAGTGCCTAGCCGAGTGCTTATTGTAGGGGCTGAAGGAATTGTAACGGACAGCGTGAGCTTGGTTGTGGAGAAGTGGGATCGTGCCGAACACGGGAGGTCAACTCAGCCGCAGTACTTTCGGTCAAGTCCGACAGGTCGCGGGGCTAAGTAATAAGTTAGAGAGGCGCAGTCACAAGCTAACGCTTGCTCGACTTCATGTCCTCCTCACACTTGTCTCTGGCTGCCTGAGGTTGCACATTTTCACACGCATGATATGCATGTTTTTCATGCTCATGGGCCTCCCCACCCGCTTCATCGCAAGTTTCCTTCTCGGTAGATTGTTTTTGATCGGCCGAGCTGGCGGTGGGATCCGGATGCTCCACGGGTGAAGTCTTGCGAGACAATCTAACCACGGGGAAATCCTTTGTTGAGGACGTATCCGGAGTCAGCACTGACTTTCCCGCTTTGTCCGGGTGGGCCGGGGACTCATCGTTCAGATGCACCGATCCAGGTTGGGGCGGCACCTCTGGGGGATTTTCGAAAGGCGCCGCCTTTGTCACGTCAAAACCCGGCGGCTTCTGCTTCTTTTCAACCAGTGCTCCCGAAGAGAACCGCTCTTGAACTTGGTCAAGTTGCTTCTCTGCTTCATCCCTTGAGATTCCTTTTTTGTGTGCGAGATCGTCAATTGTCTTGTCTCTCCGGCGGGCTGCAGATTCCGCCTCCCTCTTCTCGGGGGACTTCATGTCGTCCCGCTCTTGCGCATACGTTTGAGTTCCCAAACTGCACATTAGCAAGAGAATTCCAAGAACGGTGCGGAGAGCGCGTGCCATAACTACCTCCATCCCCGAAATCGGCCTGGCGGTCCGGTGCAACTCGAGGAACTTTCCGACGAGAGTTAGCCGTAATGCGACTAATGTAGACCCGTTGCAGGCGCGGATCAACTAGCGACTCTAGTGCTGCCCTTCCGTCTGGTTAATCACCGTGGCGTAAGATCCATCGCCGGTAGCGCCACTCTGTCCGGGCTGACCCACCGCCTGGAAATAAACCGGCTGAGCCGCCGGTGGCAGCACGATGCTGGGAATCTCAACGCTACCTGACGCGCATAATCCGCTCACGAGGGGGAGCACGCAATAATTCGGATCGTAGGCGAGCAGCGCATCCAGGTTATAAAGCTCGAGAATGGTCATGTGATGCGAGACGGCAAACGGCAGCAAGGGCCGTAAATCGCCGGTGGCGCTGTTAACGCCTGAAGCGCTGACTGGAGCGGACAAGCCGAGCTGCTGCAGTTCGAGATTGTCGTTGCTCTGGTAATTCGCGTTGAACTGGTTGCACCAGTCGGAGGCGCAGCTGGGATACTTGGCAATGTCGCTGGCTTGCAATCCCTGGCTGCCGAAGCCGTTGACGACGTTGTTCGCGTTTTTATGGGCGACGGCAATCGCCGCTTCGGCCGTGCCATACGAGGGATCTTTCGGATCACCGGGCATGCCGGTTCCCGCCTCGTTCAAGGGATCCAGAATCAGCATCTTCGGATTCTGCGACTGAACAAAGTCGTCGATGGCGGTGTAGTACGCCAGCCAGCCGCTTTTCGTATATGTGTTCGGGGCCGGCAGTGCTGCCATGGTCGGAAGGCAAAGCGGATACGCTTCTCCGCCAAGCGACCGTCCCACTCTCATGTAGTCGATCTGCGCAAGATTCGGCGAATGATTGAAGTGATAGATGGCCGCCGCAACGAAAGCTTCCCATGCCGTTTTATACGGAGTCTCATAGGGAACCGGATACGATTGTTGCCGGCTGATCACTGTGCCGGGAGTGCCCGCACTGCCCGCCGTAGAATTTCCTGACTGATATTGGAATGTACTTCCACTCACGTTTTGAACCTGAACACCCTGTTGGCCTGTGTTGTAATCGGAGGGCACGGTTCCTGTCACCCAGATAGTGTCGCCATTTTGGTATCCGTGATTGGCTTCGGTGACAGTAACGACTCCAGCAGAGTCACGCGTCATTGAAGTGGTATCGAGGCCCACGTCATTGGTACAACTGTCCTTTACGCCGTTAATCACATCCTGCAATCCCGACACGGTTTGCGCGGCCCAACTCGATGTGGTGACGTAATAAGGAGTCAGCGGATTGATGCAACTATTGTTGATGGCGCACTGCGGAGATGCTCCACCGATGCCATTCAGAATGATGTTCACCTTCTTTGGTCCCGGCACGGCGAACCATTGGGCATTGGCTGTGTCAACCACGGACCAGTCGTAGGTGTGCGTCAATCCTGCAGTATCCAACTGGCAGAGATCGGTACCCGGATTGTTGCAAGTACTCATTCCCGGAGTTCCGGTCTCCACGTTGATCCACGCGACGGGGACGGTCACGCCCTCAATGGCCTTCTGGTTCATCACGGTAGCCATGAAATGCTGAAAATTTACTCCGCTATCCGGAGGAAACACCACGTAGACATGCGTGAACTGCCCGGTGGGCGGAGGAGGAGGCGGCGGAGTCGGATTGGAGCCGCCGCCACCACAAGCCGTCAAAAAAGCTGCAAGAACGAGAGGCGTTAGAAGTAAAGGGTTTCGTCGGCTAAACATAGAAGGGATATTCTTCGCGACCTTTCTTAGCGAACTTTGCGGTTAAAAGCTTTCCTTGGACGCGCAGGGATGGCCTACAGGTTTACCGGAAACGCAGCCCAAGTTTAATTCCAGCCCTTATGTTTTTTTGACCCGCGACCGCGGGATCAATTCTTCGAGCCTCAACCGGCACGAAAATCACGGACGTCTTCCCCAGCTTTAAACACCGAGCCCGGCGGAAGGTTGCGCGACGCCGCCATCTTTCGCCCTACCTCTTCGAAATCCGCCTTCAGCCAGCCCACGCTGGAAACTTCAATCTGCCCGTCCTGCGCGATCCAGAACAGACTCGGCACGTTAGTCAACCCGTACGCATTCGACACCGGATACGTGTCGGTTTCGTCCAGCAACACGGGAAACGTTACGCCATATTCTTTGTTGAAAGCCGCCGTCTGTTTGGGATCATTCTGCGAGACCCCAATGATCCGCACGCCGGTGTGCCCATAAGCCCGCTCCAGCCGCTCGTAAAACGGAAATGCATACTGGCAAGTCGGACACGACACCTTGAAAAACGCCAGCACCACCGGCCCCAGCGCCAACTCGTCACGCAGCACAAAGCGCCTTCCGTCCATCGCCCGCAACTCAAACTCGGGCGCCTTCGTGCCCACGGTCAATGCCGCCATTCGTTAACCCTCCGCTCGGTATATTCGGGACTTCGCCGTGCACCGCAGGCTCGCCCCTACCTCCTTCCATTCTAGATGAGGAAAGCAGGATGCAGTTTGCCGAGATCTTCTCGGTGATCGCGTCGATTGATAAGAAACACTTTCGACACCCGCCCCGGGAGGGGCATCACGATAATAGCCCAGCGCCTTCAGCGCTGGGTAAGATGCGGGCAGAGGAACAAGTCCCGTACGGACGGCTGGGCGCTTCAAAAGAATCCATGAATTCTGCAGCTACTGACCCTCGACGCTCCTTATTCCGCATTTCCACAAATAGAAACACTTCGCGGAACGAACCTTGCTTGTACACACGGACCCGGGATCGCAAATGCAGCCGTACGGAGCGGAAATGGTAATGCGGCCTTGAAACACCTTCACTTCCGAAGCGTGCGACCAAGCGTTGCAGCAATCTCCACCCTCTGGAAGCTCAAATACGAATGTTAGTGAGTATGAAGTGATTGAATCGTTGCAGGCGCGGCACTCGAAGATTGAATTCCGCGCGCTCTCTAAAGCAGCCGGTGCCAGCATGGCATGCCCCTTAAACACTTCCGCCGATGCAATGCTCCCGTCCTTGCGTATCCCAAGATAAATTTCGACGTCCCCGTGGATCACCGCCTGCCTAGCCAACGGCGGGTAGACCGGCGGGGCCAACTTGGTAAGCACCACACCGCTCGCCGGAGTCTGACCACTCGTCGTGTCTTGAGCCAACGCACTCTCGACGAACGCAGTAGCGCACAAAACCAGCGCGGCAAACTGCAGCAATGAGACCCTCCGTCGCATGCCTGGAATTCTATTCCTAGCCAAGCATCTCCGCCTTCCGCAAAATCTTCCGCGCCAGCCCGGTGAGCGCCATCCTCCCCAGCCGCTCTCGCGAAATCCACTTCCCCCGAACGCCTTCTAGCTCAACTTTCTCCCATACCCGCACCGTATAGTCCGTCACCGTGATCGAATGCCGCAACGTGAACAATGGGGCCGCGGCACCGTTCGCGCCCGCCACCTCCGGCAACTCCCACATTCCCGCCATCAACGACGCGCCCCGCTCCCGCCGCACCAGGAGCACGTCCCCATTCCTGCAATGCAGAGCGTAGTGAATCTCGCGCTTCTTCTGCGGCGCCTGTTTGCTAACACCAGCCAACTCGCCACGCGTAGCACACAACTCAACCACCGGACACGTCAAACACGCTGGCGCCCGCGGCGTACACACCACAGCGCCCAACTCCATCATCGCCTGATTGAAATCCCCCGGCCGCGTCTTCTCCAGCAAACCATTCGCCGCCGCCCACAATTCCTCTCCCGGCAACCGCTCCCCAGTCACACGCTGCAGAACGCGTTCAACATTTCCATCGACCACAGCCACCGGCTGCTCAAAGGCAATACTGGCAATCGCCGCCGCCGTGTAGCGGCCAATTCCCGGCAGCTCCCGCAATCGTTGCTCTCTCGCCGGAAACTTTCCTCCATGCTCCCGCACAACCACTTTCGCCGCCGCATGCAGCATGCGCGCCCGCCGGTAATAACCAAGCCCGCTCCACGCCGCCAGCACGCTGGCCTCGCGCGCCGCCGCCAGCTTCTGCACCGTAGGAAAGCGCCGCAGAAATTCGTGATAGTGCTCAATCACCGCCGCCACCCGTGTCTGCTGCAGCATGATTTCGGAGAGCCACACGCGGTACGGGTCGCGGCTCGCGCGCCACGGCAAGTCGCGCCGGTGCGCGTCATACCAGCGCAGAATTTTTTGGCGAAACTGCCGCTGCCCTGGAATCGACAGCAGCTTCGGAATGGATTGCGCCGACTTCACGGTTCTCAGCTTACGGGAAGACACGCTCAGAGGCAGAGATTTCTTAACGGCACTGCAAAATACGGGCTTAAAACTATCGATCGAGGCCCGGAAATCGCCCCGTTACGATAAGCGGACAATATCGCCGCGGCAACGGCGAACCGCAAAATTTTAAAGCGGTGATTTGAATGCGTTTTCGCGTGCCGCGTTCGAGAAAACGGATAAATTAATTTCCACAGCAGGAATTGCGGCTGCACCTCATACACTTCGCGCATTCAGCCTGCCGGGATTTCTTCTCTCCCACTCGGCAGCGTGTGTACGCCTGGCCAAGGCGTAGTTGTCACTCGTCAATAAAAACCGATTGGAGAAAATATGCGAATCGCAGACTCGCCGAAGTGTCGCTGGACCCTCTACCTCGCGGCAGGGATCGCTCTCGCCCTGTCACTCTGCTTCCCCACCAACCTGCACGCGCAAAAAGGATACAACGCGGTTTGTACATCCAACACGCAGCCGACTAACGCCGCCTGTTCTCTCACCACAATCGATGCCAGCCAACTCACCGGTACCACGATTTGCCAGAAAATCTACAGCGCCCTCGGCGTCCTGAACAACTTGATTTCCGGGCACACCAACCCAGGTGGCGTGATCGATGCACGCAGTATCACATCGGGCTTGACCTGCTCCGCGGCAAATGAAACGCCTTGGACCAGCGGGACGAGCGCTATCACGACTCCCGCTGTAATTCTCCTTCCGGCTGGTGAAATCACAATCAGCACCGGATGGATCATTCCGGATCGCACCCGGGTCTTCGGAGAGGGCGAGCGGAGTGATCCCGGCTCAGCCTACACTCCAGGAACTCAGATTGTGGCGGCCTCAACCCTTACCGGGACAATGATTTCCCTGGGAGGAGCCAGTTTCTATCCCAACACCAGCAGCCCACATGTTTATCCCTGCGGCGCATATCCTGGCGTGGTAAGTGGTGTCTGTTTTGGTGTTTCCATTTCCGATGTAATGCTGGAGGGAAATTCTGACACCAGCCTTGTGGGCATCGCCAATACCAGTTCTCAGGAATTGAGTTATGTACACAACGTCAACCTCTACGGCATTCTGGGGACTGGGCTCTCGATTACCACTTCACAAGCTCAAAACTCGGGGCCCTATTCAAACATCGTTTGCAATCCAGCCGCCAGCTATGCCACCGCATCCGTGTGCATAAATATCAACGGGCCGGAAGACACGCGAGGCATACACGGGCTCACCGCCACCGCGCCGTCGTCGGGATCGACCGGTCCCACCGCGGCGGTTCTGTTGGATGCAAGCAACAACACTATCGAAGATGCGCACTTTGAAGGCTTCCAGAATGGCATCCTCGTCGGCGCCAACGCAAACGCGCGCAGTAATGTCCTGTTCAACATTACAGGCGGCACCGGTGCGGGTCCTATGACCAACGTAGTTAAAATTTCCAGCGCCAACACCGTAACCAACCTCAGCATTATGGGAGTGTCGAGCAGCGGCGCGACGAACAGCATCGAAGACGATGATTATGCTACCTCGGCGTTGTTGATCACCGACCCTTACGTCGGCATCTATGTCGCTGGAGATCAAATCAGCTCCTCGGTTTATTCACGATTCAACACCAGCAAGCAAGCGCCCTCCTGGCTGTCGGGCGCCGTTTCCGTCTCTGGTTCATGCTCCGCGGTCGCTAATGGAACGCTCTATTCCAATAGCAGCGGAGCTTCGGGAAGCACGCTGTACGTTTGTGTCAGCGGAACCTGGAGCAACATAAAATAGGCTCTCGCTAATAGCGATTTGTCTCCCTTGCCCCGGGTTCGTTCGCAAGACGAACCCGGGGCCAATCTCTGCCGGCTTCGGGCCGCGAGGGTTTTCGCGGATCCACGCCATTGACCCCGAGCTCTCAGGCGCGAAATAATACTTCTGCCTGGCATCCGCAGCATCGCGTGAGTTCGTCCACGCCCAGCAGCATTGAGGAGCATCATGAACGAATTCAACCGCAAGGTGGAAGACGCGTCGGCGCGCGTCAGCAAGAGTGTCGCCGAGGCTGCCGAACGCATCGAGAAAGAGATTCCCGAATTCATCAAATATCTCAACGACGAGGTGGTGCCCGCCGTGCGCCAGCACTCCACCAAGGCGTTGCGCACCGCCAGCGTAAAGCTCAACGAACTGGCCGACTACATGGAGCAGCAAAAAGCCGCGCGCAAGTGAAGCGACGAATCGTCGTCCCTCCTGCTTCGACTCTGCTACTGGTGCTGGTAATGTTGTTGATGTCCGCCAGTTGCGGCCATCCCAAGCAAGCGCGGGTCGATGTTGCCTCGCCGCCCGCCGCCCCCGAGCCATCGTCTCCGTCAACGCCAAAACCCGCGCCGCAATCTGGCAGCGCTGTAAAGGACAAACATCCGGCGGCCGCGGAAACCAGCGAGGCGGATGCCGACCTGGCCGAGCCTACGATTGCCGCCGATGCCAAACCTCTCTCCAGCGAAACTGGCCGCGCCAGTTGGTATGGGCCGCCCTATCACAACCGGCGCGGATCGAATGGCGAAGTCTACAACATGCACGCCATGACGGCGGCGCATCGTACGCTGGCGCTAGGCTCGATTGTGCGCGTCACTAATCTCAAGACCGGCAGCTCCGCGCTGCTGCGCATCACGGACCGCGGGCCGTTTATTCCCGGACGCATTCTCGATGTATCTCTCGCCGCCGCGCACAAGCTCGACATTTACCAGCCTGGCGTCGCAGAAGTAAAAGTAGAACTCATGCAAGCCCCGGCGGCACCGGCAGCCAGTGGCAAGTGGGCCGTGCAAATTGGCGGCTTCTCCGACGAAGCGGCCGCCCGGCAACTATCCGACCACTTGAAGCGCCGCTACCGGACGGCGAAAGTGTTGTGCTTCAAGAGTCCTGCAGGAGACTGGTGGGTGCGGGTGCGCGTTCTCGACGACGATCACGAGCGCGCGCAGAAGCTTTTGGCCGAAACGGAAACGACCGAGGGCGCGGTGTTCCTGGTCAGGCTGGATTAAAAGAACGTCGTTGGTCGTTAGCCGTTCGCCAAAACCCTTTGCCAAAACCCTTTGCTTCTTAGCTGCACATGTTGGAATATGAATTGACGTTTTTGCCAACGACTAACGACCAACGACTAACGACGAGGATCACAATGACCGACCCCACCGCCAGCTGCCTCTTCTGCCGCATCTTGCGCGGCGAAATTCCCGCCAAGAAGGTTTATGAGGACGCGCACGTGTTTGCTTTTGAAGACATTAATCCGAAAGCGCCTACGCATGTACTGGTGATACCGAAGAAACACTTTGCCGGATTGAAGGAGGCGCAAGCGGAAGATGCCGAGGTAATTGGCCGCTGTCATCTGGCCGCCGCCGAGATTGCGCGCCAGCGCAATATCGAGCAGGGGTATCGAACCGTGGTCAACGTAGGCCCCGGCGCGGGACAGTCGGTGTTTCATCTCCACGTGCATTTGTTGGGGGGACGCGGGCTGAACTGGCCACCGGGGTAGAAGCTGGTCGCGAGCAGGGCTAGAGTGAGGATCAGGATCAGGGTCAGACCGAGCGTCGATCAACTCTTTTGCTTGACTTGTCGATGTGATCATCGTGCAGTTGGGGGGAGAGTTATGCGAGTCGATATCAAGAGCATCGGTGAGTCATGGACTATCCGTATCTCGTCTTCGCTAATCAAGCGACGCGGGCGAGGCAAAGCGGTTGAGCTTCGGGTAATTATTGAAAGTCATGACACCTCTCCTTCTCGCCCCCCACGCCAGGGCTGGAAGGAGAGCTTCGCCAGTGCACCGCAGACTCCCCTCGATGAAACCTCACCGACGACGTTTGATGAGTGCGAATGGACTTGGTGAGATCTCGAGAAACCAAATCTTAGTAGCATCGCAGCAAGTCCGTCGTACGGTTGGAATTTTCGTTTGGCAGGTTTTCGGGGTCCTGATCGCCGACTGCAATACCCCGTCCGGCGATTCCTAGCCCCGCACAGCGCGTTCCAGCTCCGAAGTGACCTCTGGCCCGCTCGCAATTTCGCCTCAATTAACCGGGCAGTTAAATCGATTTAACTCGCGGCTGCATGTGGCCTGGAATCAGCAGTTTAGCGGGCACGTACAATAGCTCAAAGCAATAAATATATCCCGGAAAGCGTAGCTTCGCGAGCACTGCTTTGCTTTCAAGCACTTGCGCGGGCGAGAGGCTACTGTACCGTCGTATTTTCGTCTTCTGGCGCTCCGTGGCGGCGCAGCAGATTCGGCAGGTTCTGGGAGAAGGCGGACCGTGGCAGGACCATGTCGCAACCCACTTCATGAGCCTTCTGCTTCAGATCGCCTTGCACGTGGGAGAGGAACCCGATGATCGAGGTCCCCTTCTTCAGTTTGGCCTTCAGTTTGGGGATCAGCGTGAGCGGCTTGGCATTGGCGTTGTTCAAATCAAAGATGATGAGCGAAGGCTTCTCTTCTCCGTTTTGTTGCATGCGTTCGGCCAGGTCTTTGTCGCTCTTGACGAATTCAACTTTGACGTTGAGCTTGCGCGCGGTCTCCTGGATCTTGGCAGCAAAGAACAGATCGTCGACGAAGGCAAAAATGCGCGAGGTGGAATCTTCGCGCAAAGCGGGCAGAGGTTCGGGGTCGACGGGCGCAAAGGGCACAGCGAATCCGGGGCGGGTGCCGCGGCGCGGGCCTTGTCCATTGCCGTTGCCGTTTAGCGCGGCGCGATAACTGTGGTCCATGGGCGCGGTGTAAATGCCGTCCTGGTTATGGCGCGCCTGGCTGGGTCCGCCGCTGGAGCGGGGTCCGCGGGGATTATTGGGGCGCCGTCCGCGGCGCCGTCTTCGGCCTCCTCCGCCACCGGGCCGGCCTGAGCCTTGTCCCCCACCTTGCCCGGATGCACCTTGTCCACCCGAACCATGTCCGGATCCACCACCGTGTCCGTGCCCGGATGATCCTTGCCCTTGTCCGGGTCCTGCTGATCCTCTTCCTGCGTTCATAGTCCTCTCAAAGCCTGCTGGGCCGGGCTTTACCCGGTACAGGCGGCAAACTTTCAATCTTTCAGGTTCCCCATTGGTTGCGGCAGGCTCTGACAACGTTGGCGCACAGCCACTTTCTAGCGGGGTCACTCCCCTAACACAACTCTTCTTTTCCCCGAATCAAGCTCACTGCCGCGTTCCGGGGACATGGATTATTTCCATGACGGGATTGCGCGTTGGGCTGGACGCGATCGTAAACACAATCATGAGCGTACTGCTGAGCATACTGATAACCCAGCGGCCTCTGATGCAAACTCGTACTGGCGAAGAAAACTAATAATTCGTGCGTATCGGTATCCGTACTCGGAGTCCGTCGCGCCGCCGGGAACGGCCTGGGGCGCGGAAGGCCTACGCGGGAACGTGGCCAATGAGAACAACTTAATGGTACTCGTCCTGGCGCCGGCGCGCAAGGGGCAAAGCGGGAGCGGTTTTGCACAGGAGGTCAGGAGCTGCTGGATTCGGGTATCCGACCGGCGTCTGGGAGCGATTGCTGATTGTTGATTGTTGATTAAAAACCTTCGGCCCCAGGGTTTTTAATCAACAATCAACAATCAGCAATCAACAATTCTCCAGCGCTCACTTCGCGTCGGTCACCTGTTCACGCTTCTCATCGTAGACGCCGAACTTCTTCGCCACCGGTTTCAGCGTGGGATAAAACTGGACGAAGGTGTGCTCGACGGCGGCGTGCTCATCGTGGCAGGACCAGCAGCCATTCCCCTTCGGCATGGCTTCGGCGGCTTTGCCATCGGCACTGAAGCCGAAGTAGGCCCACTTCTCGGGATAGCGGCTGGAATCTTTTACTTCGACGGCAAGGCCCATCAAATCCGTCTGGAAGTGGCCAGTCTTGTTGATCGAGCCTTTACTCTGCGCATCGCGCTCGTCGATGACGAACATGGTCTTCTCCGGCCATTTTCCGGTAGCGATGAATTCCTGATACGCCCAGCGCGGGACGAAGACGTTGGTGAACATCTCATGACTGCCCGGAGCGGGACTGTAATTCATGCCATAGCCGGAGGAGAGAAACATCCATTCGCGGTAGTCGTCGGGGCGCAGAAGTTGGCCCTTGGCGTCATACTGCGGCTTGGGAGACTTTTCTTCGGGAGCGGCCGCCAGCAGCACAAAGCAGAGTGCGAACAATAACAGAGCTGCGAGAATGCGTTTCATAAAAGCCTCCAGTGAAAACCTACATCGTGGAGCCGATTGTAAGCGGCTCCGCAAGCAGACGTCTTGCACAAATTAAACCTGCGGTGATAACGGTTTCATCCCAGAGTAGTCTGACTATACATGCCGGAAAGGCAAGATCGCGGAAGCCTGCTGCGAGGAGGCGAGTTTTATTCGCCGGTGCGGGCGCGGCTGCGCACCGAAGACGTGTTGCTCACTGAGTTGCGGCAGCCCTGCGCGCGCACGATTCCGCGGCATGAACATGAATTGGCCTATGTGACCGTGATGCTGGCCGGCCAGTACACGGAAGGGGACCATGGAAAGCTGGACGAGTTCCCGCCGGTAACCGCTTCGTTCAATCCCACAGGCGTGCATCACGCGTCGGTGATAGGCCCGGCGGGGGCGTCATTCTTTACGATTGAGCTGCGCGAGGACTCTCTGAGGCAATTGGATTTGTCATTGCCGCAGCAGAAGGCGTTTGACCGTGGCGCCGGAGCGATGCTCTGGACCGGGCTCCGGCTGTACGCAGCCTTCAAGACGCAGACTGCCGACCCGCTGGTAATTGATAGCCACGTGCTCGAACTGTCGGGAGCGATTGCCGGGCCGGATTCAGTGGAAAGCTCCGCCCCGCATTGGCTAGGCCGCGTGAAAGAACGCATGCAGGAGGAGTTTTGCGACAATCTGCGGATGCGCGACTTGGCGGACGATGCCGGAGTGCATCCCGTACACCTGGCGCGTGTATTCCACGCGCGGGAGGGACGCACGCCCGGGGATTACCTGCAACGGGTGCGGGTGCGGGCCGCCTGCTTGAAATTACGCGATCCAGACTACCCTTTGGCGGCATTGGCAGCCGACTGCGGCTTCGCCGATCAAAGCCACTTTACGCGCGTATTCCGCAAGCTTACCCACAACACACCGGCCAGATTCCGGCAGGCCATCGCGCCGCGCGCATGGGCAGCCTGAAGGATAAAGCAAAACCAGTACCCAGTACCTAGTACCCAGTCAAACCTTCTTGCTGGGTACTGGGTACTAGGTACTGGGTACTGGTTTACTGCACATTCAACGTAATCGGCAAAGAGAACGTGAGCGGGTTGGCTCCTCCCGTGGTGGCATTTATGGTCACCGGATACATGCCGGGAGGCGTGCCAGGATTTTTCTGGACGTTGTTGCTACTACCGCCGCAAGCGCCCATCCACAGGGTGGAGAAGCCGAGGACGACAATCAGGCAGAGCAAGCGCGCGCCGCGAGTACGCGATCCAGCCGCGAAAACAATTCCGAACAAACCGGGAAGCAGCATGGCGTAGAAGATGCGGCGTCCGCCGAACGGCGTGAGTTGCGCGGTCTTGGGCGTGGTCACAAGGCTGATGGTGACCGCAGTTACGTTGGTGGGCTGGCCATTTCCGGGGCTGATCTGGCAGGAAATTTCCAGCGTAGAGAGCGGAGGAGTGCTGGAGCAGGTATAGGTGAGCGGGAGGGCCGTGGTCGCGCCGACGAAAGGAAGCGGAGTGCCTCCGCCGCCGGATGGGTTCGCCACAGTCACATTGACCATGGCGGTTGCGCCAACGGCCACGGGGAAGGTGGCGGCGGTGGTGGTGAGCATGAAGGACTGGTTGGTTGCATTCACGGTCAGGTTCACCGTGGTGTTCACCGCTACGGTGCCGCTTGTGCCTGTGACTGTGATGGGCTGCGCGCCTGAGGGCAACGTCATATTCGCCGCAGTGGTTATGGTCAGGACGACGGGCATGGTGTGGAGAGGATTGCCATCGAGCGTCACGCTCGTTGGATTGAAACTGCAGAGCGCTCCCGCAGGCAGATTCACTGTGCAACTGCCAGGGCTTGACGCCGTGGAATTGGTGAAGTTCACCGTTCCAGTGAAACCGCTGGTGGGCGCTATGGTTATCGTCGAGGTCGCGGTCTGGCCGGCTGGCACGCTGAGAGTCGCAGGGCTCGGCGTCATGCTGAACGGTGCTGTTACGGTGACTGTCGCAGCGGCGGAGGTAGCTGCGTTGTTAGAGCCATCCCCGAGGTATGTGGCGGTCACCTTGTTCGTTCCAGTTGGAAGCGCGGCAGTCGAGAAGGTTGCCGTTCCAGTCGTCAAGTTTGGAAAATTTATTGGCGCAGTTCCCAAGACCGTAGTCGTCCCGTTATTGAGGGTAGACAAGCTGACGCTTCCCACTGCCGAGGATGGGCTGACGACGACGGTAAAGGTCACGCTCGTGCCTTGAAACACGGCCGAAGAAGATGGCGTGACCGTCACCGAGCTGTTGGTACGCGCACTTGTCCACGCAGTGAAGAGCTTATTCGCGTCGATAGAGCCGAGGCCGGTGACGAGGTTATATCCGGTGACGGTGTCGGCATTGGAGGCCTGGAATCCGATGGCGCCGGTGTTGTTTGGCCCGGCCGGACACTGGTAAGCGGCAGGGAAGCCCGCGGGCGTTCCGCTTTGACAGTAGACCAAGTTGTCCCCGGTAGTGACGAGATGAAACGCGCCGTTGGCTGGAGTCTTGGCCAGCGAGTAGAGCGTGGGATTGATATTGCCCAAGCCGTTTGCACCCAGGTACTGATTGAGCAACACAACAATGCCGGCGAAAACCGGGGCGGAAGCTGAAGTTCCGCCGACGATTGTGGGAGAAGGCTGGTTGCTATTTCCAGGGTCGGTAAGGGCGAGTGCCGCCGTAATGCCACCGGTGCCGCCGGGAGCGCAACTGCTGGCAGTGCTGGTGCTGCTGATCCACTGATCGAGCGGCGTGCAGAATATATAGCCGGGGAAGTTGGGCGAACCGAGAAGAGAGACGTCAGGCACGAAGCGGGTGGGAGAGGTGACACCGGGGATCGTCACTGTCTGCCAAGAGGGCTTAGGGAAGCCCGAGACGCAGCTTAAGTTGTTCGAGGTCTGCACGGAGCAATTGCTGGCGCCGCCGCCACTCTGCACGATGGCGAAAGTTTGCTGGACGGACTGCGGGTTGCCGAAGCTGCCGGGGAACGCAATGCCGAGTTCCACATCGTCGTTCCATGAAGTTTCCGGAAGTGGCGGGTTCTGGGCTGTACCGCCGTTGGTGCCGTTGCTGGTGGTCCAGTATGTGCTGCTGAAGCCGGTGGTGAAATCGATAGCCGTGCCCCCCACAGCGGTGACTTCCGGACTGCTGGCGGGATAACTTACGGCCAGTCCCCCCACTGCAAGATTCGCAGTTGAGCTATTGGTCGGGCCATCGCAACTGGCGGAGCCCGAGTCTCCCGAGGAGTTCACAAACGTGATGCCGAAAGAGTTGGCTTTGGTGAGTTCTGTTTCGTCCGCGGAGACAAAGTTGTCATCGAACTCGCAGGGCGCGCCGTAGCTCAAGCTGATCACGGGGGCGAGATTGTGATCGATGGCGTAGTAGTAGGAGGTGAACACGTCGGTCGAGTTGACGTAGATGATTTGTGCGCCGGGCGCAGTCGCCGCCGACCATTCCAAATCCAAATCCGCTTCGGTAATGTCGCCGTTGGGAGAAATGCCCGGGTCGGCGCCACCTAGCACGTATTGAAAATTGCTGGTGTTGCAAGCCGTGGTCGTGATCACGCCGTTGGCATCGGTACTGCACCCGCTGATGGCGGGCAGGCCGAAGCCGCTGCGGAAGTCGTTGAGGTCGGCAAGGTAAACATCTGTCTGGCCGGGGATCACCAGTTTCTGACCCGTGCCATCGAATCCAGCGCTGTAGAGGGGAGTTAGGTCGTAGATGGTTTCGATGTCGCCGGGCGCGACGAACTGCGCGTTAAAGTTGCTGCTGTAGTAATCCAGGCGGGCTTTCTGAGCGGCGGCTACAGATTTTTTTATGGCGGAGGGTTTCGGATGGAAGTCATCTAGGCCGCGAATGCCTGAGGCGATGGCGGCAAGTGCTGAAGGAATCGAAGGTGCGATGGCGTTGGCGAAATGAGTTTCGCCATCCACGTTGTAGCGGTGGAGTTCGGTGCGGAAGGCGTTCTCGATCTGGGCGGCGGTGCCGCTGAAGACGATCCAGTTGCGGCCATTGGCGACGTTGTCCACATGAAGGCCCTGCGACTTTAGCCATGCCGTGATCTTCTGGACGTCATTCTGGCTCAGGCCGAAGCGGTCGGCATATTGCTGGGGCGTGATCCACTTGTGAAAGTTGGGCGACCTGGGATCCTGCTGCTCGGCGACCAGACGGCGCAGCGCCTGCTGCTGGCTCGCCGTGGGGAGCGTGAGGAGCATGACCTGACTTATGGGCGAAGAGGACGGCAGGCGGCCCTGGTCATATTGCGGCAGCGCTTTGCGATGCAGGTGGCCGGAGAGGCGGACCATCTGGTTGGCGTCAATGGTTCCGGCGACGCGGTCGGATTGCGCGGCGAAGCACAGGGATGTCGCGAGTAGGGGCAACAACTTCCAAAATCGCATGAACGCTCCAATTGCAGGGTGGGGTTGGATAGCCGTGTCCCTTAGCTTATACGGCTTTAGTTCACTCTGATCAAGATTTAAACACATAAGGTTGTATGAAGTTGTAGAGAAGTTGGAAGGTGACGAGAAAGTTACACAGCCTCGAGTGCGGGCTAGGCGTTCGGAGGACTCACATGCCAAGCAGGTTGGGCTGGAGTTTGGCGTAGCCGTGCTCTTGCGCCCAAAGGTCGAGCGGGACGGAGGCAAGTTCGTCGACCAGAGGCTCGGCCAGGCCGCTTTTCGTCAGGTCGATGCACTTGATGTAGGTCTGGCAGGTGTCGCAGCACTCGACGCGGATGGCGGGGAGATTGTCGGCGGTGTAGACGGGGAGTTTGGCATGGTTTTCTTCGCCGCATCCGGGGCAGACGAGGCGGCGGAAATCCCATTCAGAGAGACAGAAGCCGCAGAGCAGACTGCGGCGGCCTCCGTCGCCCTGCGGGCGAAGGATGGCAAGCGCGGGTTTGCGATGGCAGAACGGGCAATGGAACGATGTAGAGCCTTCGACTGGCTGATTTGCCTGCGAGCGGGCGAACTCGGCGTAGGGCTGGAGGAAGGCGAGGAGCAGGAATTCTTGAGGGTCGGTGGGGGAGTCGATGTGAGTGAAGCATTGGGTGAAGAGGTCAGGCCAAGAGGCGGGGTCGGAGGCGTGGAGGTCACGGGCGACATGAGCGAGGGGCTGTGGAGCTTTTTTTTCTACCAGGGAGAGGAATTCGGGAAAGCTGGTTAGCAGTGTTTTTGTAGCGGCGGGCTCTAGCTGGCCGGAGAGTCGGCGAGACGCCGACTCGACAGCCGGCGGGACGCCGGCGCTACGGGATTCGGTGGCGCTACTTTTTACGTGGGCGAGGCGGTGGTAGAGATCTTCCTGGAAGCGGGCTAGGTGGATGTAAAAGGCGAGGATCTCGGCAGCGAAGGGATGATGGGCGGCGAGCTTCTCGGCGCGATGGATCCGCTGCTGCCAGGGAGTCTTTGCCACCGGGCGATTATCGGGCTTGCACCCGCCGCAGGGCAAATCCCAAAAAGTTTTCACCACAGAGTCACGGAGACACAGAGAAAACCAATGAAAAATGAAAAGCCCAGAAAATAAAAAAAAGAAGGTTTTCTCTGTGTCTCCGTGACTCTGTGGTGAATGATTTTCAGCTACCCGCGTATACAGCATCGGTAGCATTGACTCGGCTGCGTGGTGGGTCTATAGTTTTCTGAAAATTTGGGGTGCAGTCCGCTCGGCTTTGAAAGATGTAGTCGGAGGATGCGCAAAATGGAACTCTCCCGTAGAAACTTTCTTCGAGGCGCGCTGGTAGGCGGAGCCGGTTTCTCCCTCCTCGGATTTGATCTGACTCCCGCGGTTGCGCAACTCAAGGAGTTGAAGATTGCGCGTGCCACCGAGACGCGATCGACTTGTCCTTATTGTTCTGTAAGTTGCGGCGTCCTCATTTATACGATTGGCGATAAAGCGAAGAACGTCACGCCGCAGGTGATTCACGTCGAAGGCGACCCAGATCATCCCATCAATCGCGGGACGCTCTGTCCCAAGGGAGCATCGCTTGAGCAGGACATCCTGAATCCGCGGCGGCTGTTGAAGCCGCAGGTGCGGCGTCCGGGCTCCGACCATTGGGAAGATATTGCGTGGACACAGGCCATCGACGAAATCGGGCAGCGAATAAAGAAGACGCGCGACGACACCTTCATTGAAAAAGACGCGCTGGGACGCACCGTGAACCGCTGCGAAAGCATTGCGTTTACCGGCGGCTGCACCGACACCAACGAGTTCAATTACCTCGTCGTAAAGACCATGCGCAGCCTGGGCCTGACCTATATAGAAAACCAGGCCAGGGTTTGACACGGCCCCACGGTCTCAAGTTTGGGACCAACATTTGGACGCGGGGCGATGACGAATGGCTGGATCGACATCAAGAACACCGACATGATGTTGATCATGGGCGGGAATCCGGCGGAGAACCATCCTTGCGGCTTCAAGTGGGCGATTGAAGCCAAGCGTACGCGCAATGCGAAGATGATCGTGGTCGATCCGCGCTTCACGCGTACGGCGGCAACGTCGGATTTGTTTTGTCAGATTCGCGCGGGATCGGACATTGCGTTTCTCGGCGGCGTGCTTCGCTACGCGATCGAGAACAACCGCATCGCGAAAGACTATCTCATCAATTACACCAATGCCGCCTTCGTTGTGAAGGAAGGCTTCAAACTGCCGGAAGATGGGCTGTATTCGGGCTTCGACGAAGGCTCGAAGACTTATGATCGCTCCTCGTGGAACTATGAATACGGCGACGACAAAGGCGGAGTTACCGCCGCACCGCCGGCCCCCCACGCTGCCGCGAGTGCCGCGCCCGCCGGCCCGCCGGCCGTGGGATCGGCGAAGCCCCTGCCCGGGCTACCGCCGAACGTGGCTTACGATCTGACGCTGCAACATCCGCGCTGCGTGTTTCAGTTGCTGAAGCAGCAGTACGCGCGCTACACGCCGGAGATGGTGGAACGCATCACGGGCATTCCGAAAGATCAGTTCGTGAAGGCCGCGGATACGTATACGTCCGTCCGCAAAGATGGTGACATGAAAAAGGTCGCCACCATTCTTTATGCGGTGGGATGGACGCAGCACAGTTTTGGCACGCAGATTATTCGTACCGCGGCCATGCTGCAATTGCTGCTGGGAAATATTGGCCGCGCGGGCGGTGGCATCAACGCGCTGCGCGGTCACTCGAATATTCAGGGCGCCACCGACATGGGCGGCGTGTTCGATATCTGGCCGGGATATTTGAAGGCGCCGAACCCCACCGATACGGATCTGGCAACATATTTGAAGCGGATCACGCCGACGTCGTCGAAACCGCAGCCGTGGGATTCGTTCAATTACTGGTCGAACACGCCGAAGTTTGTGGTGTCACAGATGAAGTCGTTTTTTGGCGATGCGGCGACGAAAGAGAACGATTACTGCTTCAACTGGATGCCGAAGGTAGACCGGAATTATTCCTGGACCCAGATCTGGGACAACATGTATCGCGGGAACGTGAAGGGGATGCTGGCTTTCGGCATGAATGGTGTGGCGATCGGGCCGGACTCGCAAAAGAATATTGATGCGCTGAAGAAAGCGGATTTCTTAGTGGTGGGCGAGATTTATCCGGACGAGACCAGCGAATTTTGGAAGTCGCCGGGGATTACTGCCGATGAAATGAAGAACATCCAGACGACTGTGTATCGGCTGCCGTGTGCGGGGTTTGCGGAAAAAGATGGATCGATGACCAACTCGGCGCGCTGGCTGCAGTGGAAGAATGCGGCGGTGCCGCCGCCGGGGCAGGCGCGGCTGGATCAAGATATCATTGCGCAGATTTTTTTGAAGGTGCGCGAGTTGTATCAGGCGCAGGGCGGCAAGTTCCCTGACCCGATTTTGAACCTGGCGTGGGGATACACCAATCCACAAAATCCGGCTCTGGGCGATCTGGCAAAGGAGATGAACGGTAAGGCGCTGGCGGATCTCACCGACCCGAAGACACAGGTCGTGGTGAAGAAAGGCCAGCAGTTGCCGGGATTCGCCTGGCTGAAAGACGACGGCACGACGGCATGCGGCAATTGGATTTATTCCGGCTGCTGGACCGACGGCAACAACATGATCCGTCGCGGTACGGAAGACCCTTCGGGCCAGGGCATTTATCAGAACTGGGCGTGGTCGTGGCCGGCGAATCGGCGCGTGCTGTACAACCGGGCATCGTGCGATCCGGCGGGCAAACCTTGGGACGCAACGCGCAAGCAGGTTTGGTGGAGCGAAGGAGCGCAGTTGTGGCAGGGCAATGATGTGCCCGATTTCAAGGCCGATTCAAATCCCAAAGATCACATGGGACCTTTCATCATGAATCCGGAAGGCATCGGAAGGATATTCGCTCCATTGGCGGCGTTCGCCGACGGACCTTTCCCCGAGCATTACGAGCCGATGGAAAGTCCGGTGCAGAATGCGCTGCATCCGGGGCAATCGAACAATCCCGTGGTCAAGAAGTTCAAGACGACCGCGGATAAATACGCGACGCCCGGCGATGGCTTCAACATCATCTGCACCACGTATCGACTGGTGGAGCACTATCACTACTGGACGAAGAATAATCCGATGAACGTGCAGCTGATTCCGGAAGCGTTCGTGGAGATTCCAGTGGAGTTGGCGAACGAGCTGGGAATCAAGGGCAACGACAAAGTGAAGGTGACGAGCGCGCGCAGCTATTACGTGGCGAAAGCGTTCGTCACCAAACGCATCAAGCCCATGAACATTGATGGCAAGAAGGTGTATCAGATCGGGATTCCGATTCATCAGGGCTATCGCGGTATTCAGGAAGACGCCGACAGAAATGCGCGGACGCTGCTGAACCGGCTGTCGCCAACAGTGACGGACCCGAACGCGTACACGCCGGAGTTTAAGGGGTTTTTGGTGAAGCTGGAGAAAGCGTGAAGGAGATTGAGCGATTGAGTGATCGGGTCATTGAGTGATTTGAAAATCGCTGCGTTGGCGATTTTCAGCTTGCCCAATGACTCAATCACTCAATCGCCCAATGACTCAATTTTATGAGCCAGGCAACGTTGGCAATCCGCAGAATTTCTGGGCACGCTGGGGCGGCTCCCGGTAAGGACGTCGAACGCGACGAAATCGTATGCAAGCTGATCGATACGACGACGTGCATCGGCTGCAAGGCTTGTGAAGTGGCCTGCCTTGAGTGGAACGGCTACACGTTCACTGACACTGTTTTCGACAATTCTTACCAGACCATGCCGTCGACGGCGTGGAATTACTGGAATCTGATCAAGTTCAACGAGCACGAGCGCGAAGATGGCAGCATCACGCTGCTAATGCGCAAAGATCAGTGCATGCACTGCGCCGATCCGGGGTGCCTGGCGGCGTGTCCGGCCGATGGTGCGATCGTGCAGTATACCAACGGCATCGTCGATTTTCAGCAACAGAATTGCATTGGCTGCGGCTATTGCGTTAGTGGATGTCCGTTCGATATTCCGAAGTTCAATCCCACGACGAAGAAGATGTTCAAGTGCACGCTGTGCGTCGACCGCGTGGCCGAAGGATTGGAGCCTGCATGCATCAAGTCCTGCCCTACGGGCTGCCTGCACTTCGGAACGAAAGAGGACATGAAGGATCTGGCGGAGACGCGCGCCAAGCAACTTCGCGAGAATTATGGAATTAAAGACGCGGGCGTGTACGATCCCGCAGGCGTGGACGGAACCGGTGTCATCTATGTGCTGCACGATGTGAACAATCCTGAGGCGTACGGGGGATTGCCGAAAAATCCTCATGTTCCGTGGACGGTTCGCATCTGGAAAGGTCCGGCCAAGTGGATTGGCAATCTGGCTATGCTGGGCGGAATTCTTGGCGTGACGTTGCACTATTTGCGTTATGGTCCAAAGGAAATTGACGCGGAGAAGCATGAGGGAGAAAAACCGTGAGCACAACGCATGTCGTCTCCTCAGACCGCGCTCTGGATGACAAACACGGCCACATTCTTCGCTATACGTTCAGCGAGCGCGTTCACCACTGGCTGGGTTCTCTGTTTTATATCTATTGTCTGATCACCGGGCTCGCCTTCTGGTCTCCTTATATGTACTGGCTGGCAGCGCTGGTTGGTGGAGGGCCGGCGGCGCGCTTCTGGCATCCGTGGTTTGGATTGGGGTTTACCGCTTCCATGATTTGGATGTATCTCATGTGGAAGCGCGACATGCAGATCACCGAGGCGGACCGGCGCTGGTCGGAGTCGATGGAGTATTACATCAAGAATGATGACGAGAAATTGCCTCCGGTCGGGCGCTTCAACTACGGGCAGAAATTATTTTTCTGGCTGATGTTTTTCGGAGTGCTTCTTCTGCTCATTTCCGGCATTGGCCTGTGGTTCGTCGAGGACATTCCGTGGAGCCTGCGCTGGCTTCGCTATCTCTCAGTCTTCGTACACGTAGTTGCCGCGCTGGCCACTATCGGCGGATTTATTATTCACGTCTACATGGGCACAGCGATGGTACGCGGTGGGTTCACTTCTATTATCCGTGGCGAAGTTTCTCGTGTGTGGGCGAAGACCCATCACCGGCTCTGGTACGAACAGGTCACGGGAGATAGAAGCCGGGAGAAATAACGGGGCAACCAAGGCAGCAACAGGGTGGCGGTGTGAAAATTGGGGACAGGGTCAGGTTAGTCGGTATTCCGCCGGACGCCCATGACGACGAGGTATTGCAGACTCGCACGTTATTCGAGAAATGCCTTGGAGAGACTTTCACGATAGCTGGACTAGAGACTGTGGAAGGCCTACCGTATCAGCTTGTGCAGCTTAATGTGGGACACGTCCGCGGGAAAGCTTCGTATCTTGAAACGATTTGGGTTGAACCGGAATATCTGCAGATTGAAGCGCCACGGTAAAATCAAATTTTCCTGCGCGTCCAAGTCCAAATAACTGGCATCCAAAGTTCCAGGGAATGTATAGGTCTCCGAGAGGATTCATGCGCTCATTTGCCAAGTCTTCCGCTACCATCGCTGCCACGATTTTGCTGCCTGTGGTCTCGCTATTCGCGCTCGACGTAGATAAGAAGTTCCACAACGCACCCGAGTCGGCGCAGAAGATGAAAAACCCCTATGAAGGCAACGACGCTGCCGCCCAAGCTGGCAAACCACTGTATGGAAAGTATTGCCTGTCGTGCCACGGCAAGCAGGGAAAAGGCACGGGCAACGTCCCGTCGCTGGTGGATGGGAAACTCGATTCCGTCCCGCCCGGCGAAATTTTCTGGTTCGTTACCCACGGCAGCAAGGACAAAGCGATGCCTTCATGGGCATCCCTGCCGGTAAGCACACGCTGGAAGATTGTCACTTATGTGACATCGGTTTTGCCGGCGCAGAATGCGCCGACGGTAACAACGGCCGCGCCGCCGGACACGAGCACATCGAAATTGAAGGCACCGCCTCCGAAGCCACCCTTCACCGATTTCCGTTACGAAAAGCCGGGAACGGTCCGCAAGATCACAGTGAAAGATCTGCCGGAACCTTACGCGACGCAATCGGCAAGCAATGGTCCGGAGTTGGTGGCGCGGCCGGAAAATGTTTGGCCGGTAGCCCTCCCCGGATTCAAGGTGGAATTGTTTGCCGCGGGGCTGGACAATCCCCGGACCTTGCTCACGGCGCCAAACGGCGACATTTTTGTCGCGGAAGGCGACCCTGGACGCATTCTGGTGTTTCGTGGGCTGACCAGCGATGGCAAACCCGAACAACAGGCTATATTCGCCAGCGGCCTGAAACGTCCGTACGGTCTGGCGTTTTATCCTCCCGGGCCGGACCCGCAATGGCTTTACGTCGGCAGCACCAGCGAATTGGTTCGCTTCGCGTATCACAAGGGCGATTTGAAGGCGAGCGGACCGCCGGAGCATATTGCCGATCTGCCGGATGGAGGCGGGCACTGGACGCGTTCGGTCGCGTTCTCACCAGACGGCAAGAAATTATTTGTCGCGGTGGGCTCGGGCTCGAATGTGGATGATCCCGATACTACGCCGCGGGAGAAAAACCGCGCCGACATCCTGGTGTGCGATCCTTCGAACTGCAGCTTGAGCGTGTATGCCTACGGTATTCGCAACGCCGGAGGCGGAATCGCCGTGAATCCGCAGACTGGAGAATTGTGGTGTTCGGTGAACGAGCGCGATGCGCTCGGCGACAACCTCGTCCCGGATTACATCACGCACGTGCAGGAGGGTGGATTCTACGGCTGGCCGTGGTGGTACATCGGCGGCCATCAGGATCCGCGGCACAAAGGCAAGCATCCGGAATTGAAAGACAAGACGATCGTCCCGGATGTGCTGTTGCAACCGCACAACGCGTCATTGGGGTTTACTTTTTACCAGGGGCAGCAGTTCCCTGCCGAGTACTACGGAGATATTTTCGCCTCCGAGCATGGATCGTGGAACAAGGCGGTGCGCGTGGGCTACGAAGTAATCCGCGTGCCGCTGCAACAAACCGGCCACGCCAGCGGCGAGTATGAGGACTTTCTCACCGGTTTCGTGCTGCCCGACGGCAACGTCTGGGGACGACCTGCGGGTATCACGGTAGCTCCGGATGGCTCGCTGCTGGTGAGCGACGATGGATCGAACTCGATCTGGAGAGTGAGTTATACAGGGAAGTAATGGAGTTCAGCCCCTCACGAGCTAAAGCCCGAGTTTCTATCAGGTCCAAGCGGCACGGCTGAAGCTGTGCCGTTCTCGAACCTTGCTCTTCCGAGCCGTAACCTTCCTAACAATGATTGACTGAGATAAGTTTTTGCCCTGAAAGCTATCGAGTGACCAGCTCTTTGGTTTGAGGTTCAGCTTTCTTTGCCTGGAAAAATAGTGTCTTGGCAGCGGCCATGCAGACCAGGACCGCACCGAAGGTGCAAACAATGGTCGCACCGGTGGGCAGGTCGAAGAGGACCGAAAAATAACAGCCCAGCGCGGAGACCAACGTCCCCATCGTCCACCCGATTGCGAGGCGAGTACCGATGCGGTCGGCAAAAAGCATGGCTCCAACCGACGGCACGATCAGGTAGCAGAAGACCAGCAACACTCCGGCAATCGCTACCGACGAGGTGACGACAAAGCCAAACGATGCGTAGAAAAGAAAGTCCCAAAGCCTGAAGTTCAAGTTCGGCTGTTCGGAAGAATTGTGGCTGAGTGAAATCGCCAAAAACTTCTTGCGGAAAATAAAGTGAAACAACCCTACGCAACTATAGAGCCCTGCGGTCTTGATGACGTCGTGCCGGGATACGGCGAGAATATTGCCGACCAGCATGTCCTTCAGATGTTCGGTTTCGCCCGTTGCCTTGCTCATGACGAGAATGGCGGCTGCGGAGGCGACCGCATAGGTGATGCCGATGAAGGCTTCCAGCGGAATGCGTTTCTGGCGCGACCGAACCAGGGTAAAGATCAGCGCGCCAATAAAGGTGAAGCCCAGGCTCATCCAATAGGCGCCCACGCCATGTGGGTCCATGCCGATGAGGATAGCCATCGTGGCTCCCAGGGCGGCGATTTGAGCGAGAGCCAGATCGACAAAGATCACTCCCCGTTCCACCACGTGCACGCCTAGATAGGCATGAATTCCCGTGAGAATCAGGCTGGCAAGGAACGGGAGAATAAGAAACTGAACAATTTCCATTTGTGTCCTTATTGGGTCTGTTGAAAAGCCTGCGTCAGAAGCGCGATGTCGTAATCGAACAGTTTAAAGTAATCGGTGATTTCCGGCTTGCCGCCGACCGACGGCATCATCACCACAACCTTCCCCCCAGTCATGCTGGCAATGCTGTTCGGCGTCTTGGTATCGAAGTAAGGTTCAATCAATTCGAGCTTCACGTTTTCGCGTTTCATCAGATTGACCAGTTCGATGGTATGCGAAGGCGTGGGCGGAATTCCCGGCCGGGGTTCAATGTAACCGATCACGTCGAGTCCGAAGTGCTTGGCGAAGTTTGGCCAGGAACGGTGGTAGGTCACAATTTTGCGCCCGCGGTAGGGCGCCATCTGCGCCTGCCATTTCTTTCCGGCTTCCGCGAGGCGCTTTTCAAAATCCTGCTCTCGTTGTTGGAAGTAGGCGCGGTCAGGGGGATCCATATCCGCCAACTTGGTGGCGATGCCTTTGGCAATACGGCGGCCATTGTCCGGGTCCAGCCAGTAGTGCGGGTTCCCGAGAGGATGCACGTCGCCCTCGGCGCGAGTGACAGAGCCTTGAGGGATCTCAAGGATTTCAGCAAACTGCGAGGCATCCAAATAGCCGGAGGCGGCGGGTTGAATATTGCCATTTCCGCTCTGAGTGATTAACGGTGGCAGCCATCCAATCTCCAGTTCTAGTCCCACGCAGATTAAAAGATCGGCGTGGCGCAGCTTCAGCAGGAAGCTGGGTTTGGGATCGACAAAATGCGGGTCTTGATAGCCCTTGGCCAGGGCCTCAACGTCGACCTTGTCACCGCCAACTTCCTGGGTTAGCGACGCCAGGTCGGTGAGAGTGGTGATGACCTTCAGGTTCTTTGCAGCGGCCAAGGGCGGAATCATTAAAACAACGCCAACGACCGCGGCGAGTAAACCGAAATACTTCGACAGCTTCATGAATAGCTCCTGATTCAACTTTCAAATTCGGCCGGGACGCACTATCTTGCGAGTCCTAGAACGGATGTGCTCCATGCGCTCCCAGCGCGAACTGCAATTGGATAAATGCCTCGTTCGCGTCAAACTGATCGGCATATCGAGTGAACCGGTATTGGCCGCGGATCTGCGCAAACTCGCTCGGCCAATAGGTCAATACTACCGAGCCGCCTTTATCATCGATATGCGAGTTGAACGCGCGATCCGACCGGTCAACCCTTGCGCCCACGAACCAACGGCGGGCAAACTGGAAATCACCGGAGGCGTAGAAGCCGAACGCGTGTTGATTTCCGGGAGCAAAGTTGAGCGGACACGCGATGTTCTGGCAGACCGCGAGTGTAGGTTGATCTTGCCGGCGCCAGATGAACTCGCTGCGCGCAATGAACGATTTATAAATGGACCGCTGCAATGGCTTCCAATGGTAGGTGGCGTCGATGCCGTACAAACTTGTGATGAAATCGCTGCCGAACAGGTTGTGTCCCCGGGAGTAGGAGAGACCCAGGTCAAGGTTGCTGTTGTCGGTCAGATCGTGGTAGCCGCGCAAGTGCCCGACCACACTGAGGTCGTTCTTGCTGGACGATGTATAGACATCGCTGGAATCGCCCCGGAAAGTCTGCCCTGTAAAATCCAGAAACCAGTTCCGCGGGGCCGTAATAATGTGCTCCACTGAGAATCCGGCATCGTCGATGCCATCTTCTCCACCCACTAGGTTTTGCGTAACCAAGGGACGATCCACCCAGGGCAGAACGTGATTGTGCAACGTATTCACCTTACCGAAAGCGGCACGCATTTTGCCGCCTCTGGCCACGAACCCCTTGGGCAAAGCGGTAAAAGTGATGTATCCCTCTTCGAGATTAACTCCGGTTTCGCTAAATGAAATGAAGAAGTCACCTCTTGCATAAGGATCAATAATGGCTTGCAGCCCGATTTCCGATTCGTGCATCTGGAAGGAAGGCGTGGGGTTTAGAGGATTATGCCCCGCTGCACCAATAAAGTCGCCGATCACACTGACATCAGGGTTCAGCGCTTTAGCCGCCGAACCACCGGCTCCGCCGAGCCGAACGTTGTCTCCCGCGCTAGCGGTATAACCAGATGCTCCTTGAGGAGTTACGCTAACCTGCGAAGCCGAGGCTGGCGCAGCCGGGGCTGCGGCGTTCTGCGATGGCGCGGCGGCGCCTTGAGCTTTGAGCTGGCGAACCTGCCCTTCCAGCATAACCAGCCGATCTTCAAGGTCACGAATCTTCTGCTCCAGTGCAGAAGTGTCAGTGCTGTTGCCTGACGCTACCTGTTGGGCAGACGCTGCGCAGGCTAGAAGTAGCAAGACGCACAATAACACTCTGGAATATCTCATGAAAAAAACTCCTCTCGCGACCAGACACGCCTTCCCAGTGAAAAAAACACTCCTAGTGACCGGGTGATAGCCGGAAACGAGAGGCCTTCACTTGTATCGCAGTTTCGAACTGCGACGGAGTGGGCGTCCGTTTGATGATACCCGATTGTTGCAGTTGGGCCTTTGCTGGTCAGCGACAACGGATGGAACTCCATCTGGAGAGGGATTTATCTGGGGAACTGAAACGCTACCTGTCCCGGCGCAAGGCTCTAATTTGAGGCAGGTATGTCGTGTATCCCTTCGCAGTCAAGCGATAGCTATCACCCTGCCGTTCCATCAAACCCTCTGCGACCTGTTGAGCCAGGAATTCCCGCAGAGGTACTTTCTCCTCATCGGAAGAGGGTCTGACTTCGGCAAAGTACCCCTTGTTGCTCTCGAAAATGTCTGCAAGGACGAGCAGCACAGGATTCAACAGATCTGCCGCCGGCTCAACCTCGAACTGCGAACTTTCCTCTCGCAACCGCGTTGAGATTACTTCTTCTTCTGTTAGATACCGCACGTTTAGGTTCGTGATCTTGTCCGAAGGAATATAGAGATTGTTGCTCGGGATGTCCCTCCAATAGGAATTGTTGTCATGCTTGGGTGCATCGTGCTCTTTATCCCATAGTTGCTTAAGCCTGTCGAAACGTCGAGGAGATTCCAAAACAATCCCCGAAAGTTCGCCCTCTTTGCCCAACGAGTAGGTATTGACGTGGCCTTTATAGAGAACATCCAACGTGGTGAGGACGTCCACCCAAACCTGTCTCGGGGGTTCTGGCGGGTAATAAAACGGAGTCAATAACAGGTGCCACTCGCTCACTGATGGCAGTAGAATCTTGTCAGCTATCAATAGATATAACCGCCGTCGCCATCCCGTCAGTGTCGCCCGCCATAACCCGTAGTTTGCAGATAGCCGTGCATAAATGTAAGCCTCAAGCAGAACTAAAATGTAGTACCAGAACAGAAGGCGAGCCTGCCTGCGAATCACCTGATTCGCGGCCCTCCAGAACACCGCCTGCTGTTCGACCCCCTCAAGAGCTTTATCGTTGATCGCAGACGCGATGACAGCACGATACGCTTGCTTTCTTTCTGCTGGAGATTTTCCTGGTACTCCGAAAGGCTGAACACAGAACGTCCACGACAGAGCGAGGGCTAGAGAAAAGGGCAGAATTGCGGCTAGAATAGCAAAGGTGAATTCTTCAAACCGGGTCCGTTGGAACTTTATGATGCTGGGAAGAAAAAGCGAGTAACACGATCGAAAGAGCCCACTAGGTACGAGCAAAAACGCCACTACGAAGTACGTAGCAAAGAGGCCTATCATTGTTGGCTCTCGATTGCGCCGGCCCTTTACTCGTTCGCTACTGCCCCTTGCGGCGTACTACAAAATCTCGACCGGAATCGCGGAAATAAGCCACACCGTTCTCTTTCAGGTCCGATTGAATTTTCTCATCTGATTTGATCTTCTCGGACAAGCCTCTAGCCTCATCGCTTACACGGTTGGTCCCACGGGTGAGGGCCTGTGACAGGTTCTCAAGATTCGAAACCATAAGTTTATCCCTTTCATATAGATACACCAAAAGGCCCTAAAGTTCAAAGAAATTGTGGTAGTGGTCTTCCAAACTGCACCACTACCGCAATTGCTGGATCACGACGACTGAGGAACCCCACCTGATCGCCGAAGGCTGAGAAATCTCGTCGCTTAAGCGGCCGCTTGCTTGCTTTGCTGGATAAACGCCAGCAGATCTGCATTGATTTGGTCGGCGTTGGTGGTGGGCATCCCATGCGGAAACCCCTTATAAACCTTCAACGTGGCGTTCTTCACGATCTTCGCCGACATAAGCCCCGCCGCACCAATCGGCACAATCTGGTCGTCGTCGCCGTGCATCACTAGAGTGGGAACGTCGATCTTCTTGAGATCCTCAGTGAAATCCGTCTCCGAAAACGCTTTGATGCAGTCGTAGTGCGGTTTCACGCCGCCCATCATTCCTTGAAGCCACCACTTCTCCCGAATGCCTTCCGATATCTTGGCGCCCGGCCGGTTGTAGCCGTAGAACGGGAGCGTGATGTCCTTGTAGAACTGCGACCGATTTTCCACGTACGCAGTTCGCAGGCCGTCGAAGACGGAGATGGGGAGGCCGCTGGGATTCTTGTCTGTCTTCACCATCAGTGGAGGTACGGCGCTGATAAGCACGGCCATGGCAACGCGCTTCGATCCGTGACGGCCGATATAGCGCGCCACTTCGCCGCCGCCGGTGGAGTGGCCGACATGAATTGCATTCTTCAGATCGAGTTTCTCGGTCAGGGCTGCAAGATCGTCGGCGTAGGTGTCCATATCGTTTCCGTCCCAGGTTTGTGTGGAACGGCCATGGCCTCGCCGGTCATGCGCGATCACTCGGTAGCCGCGCTGGCCGAAGAACAACATCTGTGTGTCCCAGTCATCGGCTGTGAGGGGCCAGCCGTGGCTGAAGACGATTGGCTGTCCGGTGCCCCAGTCTTTGTAGAAAATCTGCGTTCCGTCTTTTGTGGTAATGGTGGGCATGATGTCCTCCTGACTCTAGGTTGGTTTGATCAAGGAATGGCGCCTGCAGGACCGCAACAGCTACTAAAGACGTATGGTGGGCGCTGCAGGATTCGAACCTGCGACTTCCACCGTGTGAAGGTGACACTCTACCGCTGAGTTAAGCGCCCACGGTGTGCGGTAAGTTCATCATTATACCTAAGTTTCTGGCGAGAATCCTGCGACTGCATTGCGTGCGCGCAGAAGAAACGGTCGCCTGGAACGTGTTCTTCGAACGCCGCTAACTGGGCCACGAAGTCGGCGAATCAGCATTCCTCTATCCATTCTTAGGAACGGAAAGACAGGGAAGCGCAGCTCTCCAGTCTAGGCACTCTGCCTGAGCCGCGCTGAGTGTTTTACTCGGTTGTGTAATTGATTTCCATCCGCCGGACCTGAAAACTGGAAACGTAGAGAACAAGCGCTGCCAGGAGCACAATGCTGAGAATCGCAACCGGAGTCGAGACCGGATCGGGATTTGAGATCAGTAACTGCATCAACGGCGGCATGCCAGGAGGGGCTGGAATGTCCACAGGGCACAGCGATTTCAAGTAATAAATCACGCTGAATTTTTTCAACAGAGCTGGCAGAAAGGGATTGATGGCTTCCCATCCAAGAATCGCCGCGGCCGGCAAGATAGGATTCCGAAATAACATTCCAGCCGCCAGAAAGAACGTCCCATAGCCCAGGCAAGCCAGAGCTGTCACACCCAAATATGCCAATGAGTGGGCGAGGCCATGATTTTGATAAAGATATAAGTCCCGAACATTGGGACTGAAGCTCAAGGTGAAGGCCACGATCTGGAGCAACTCGCTGGTAACAAAAATCAGGCACGTCGCCAGCAGTCCGGCTAGAAACTTCCCCACCATCAGCACTTCACGGCGAATGGGCGCCAGAAAATAGAAATGCAAACTCTTGTCCAGTATCTCGCCGCGAAACAGATTCATGAACACGCCGAGACAGCCGAAGAAGATCGCGAGCCGCAGGTAGAAAAACTGGAACACACCGGCGAAAACAGTGGAATCCTCGCCCAGGTTATAGCCTTCATGGAGACTAACGCTGCTGACCTTTCCCTCGGCAACATCGACATACAAATCGTCGATTCCGTCGGAATAGTGGTAATTCTCGTGATCGATCTCCACAGGCTTGGCTTCTTCTTTTTTATCTTCTGACTGACCTTCCGACTGACCTTCTGATTTATCAGCTCTAACCGGCTCCTTCCTCTCTGTCCAATGAAACCGCACCGGCGGCTTGCCCAGAAGCGCGACCACCTCCGGATCGCTCATGCCCGGCTTGATGGCCGCCAAGTCTTGATGAGTCAGTTTTTTCTCACCCTCGCTGGCAATGTGGCGGCTTCTGTCCCGGTCGTGGGACATCACGATCGTGTGAACTGTAAACAGCAACACCGGTAACAATGCCAGAACGTATATCCACAGTCCGCGCTTCGCGAACAGAGTCTTCCTCATTTCGAGGCGGATGACCGACTTGATCTGTGCCCGCCAAAGTTGCTTCATCGCAAGTTTTTTCATCGCACTGTCTCGTCGCTGCCGATCAGATATTCATAAACCGAATTCACATCATCATCGGCGGGCGCCACCGATTCAATCCCAACTCCATTCAGCGCAATGTGATTCAGCATGAGATAAAAACGGTCGGCATCGCGGGTTTTAATCAATAGGCCGCGCTCATCGTTGTGGATGCGTACTTCCAGCGTGTGCTCCGATTCCATCATCTTGCAAGCCAGTTCCCGCGGCCGCTCGCAACGGATAAGAATTTGTGCCGGATGCTCGCGGATTTCGTCGCGTACGCTATGGATCGCCCCCTCGGCCACCACGTATCCGTTGCTCAGCAGGATCACCTGATCTGAAATGGCATCAACTTCATGAAGAATGTGGCTCGAAATAACTACGTAGCAGCCTTCCGCCGCGACGGAACGAAAGAGAGCAATCATCTCCGCCCGGGCCAGCGGGTCCAACCCGTTCAAAGGTTCATCCAGCACCAGCACTCGTGGGTTATGACACAGAGCTTGCGCCAGCCGGATGCGTTGCCGCATTCCTTTGCTATACCCCGCGACGTTCCGCAAAGCCGCGTCGGTAAGACTCACGCGTTCAATCGCCTTCCAAGCAAGTTGATCGGCGGCATGAGAGTCCATGCCGCCCAGTCGAAGATAGGAAGAAACAAACTGAAATCCCGACAAGCCCTTCGGAAAAGAATCGAACTGCGTGCTGTAGCCAAGAAGTTTGAAGAGCTTCTCCGGTTCGTTCGGATTGAGCCCGAGAATTTGAATTCGTCCTCGCGTCGGCCTCACCAGGCCCGTCATCAAATTCATCAGCGTAGTTTTTCCCGAGCCGTTGGGACCAACCAGGCTGGTGACGCCCGGAGGGATGGAGAGATTGACCCGGTTCACCCCGAGTATCTCGCCGTAGAACTTCGAGACGTCCTCGAACACAATGCGGTCGTGCGTAAGCGTCTCGCTCACTTGATCACCTCGAAGGCACGCACTTTCCGCACCAGAAGCGCCAGGCAGATTCCGCAATAGACGAGCAGAGCGATCCACGCTTCCGTGCTGGAGATCGAACGTCCGCTATCGAGCCGGAACAGCGAAGTCCACACCGTTGTCATTAAATAGACGATATCGATGAAATGTCCCGACTGCGTGCGCATCACTCCGTTAATGGCTTGAGCAAATCCGGCCCCGAAAAATAAGACCGCCAGCAGCAGTGCGCCAGCCACAATTCTCCACTTCACCCAAGCCGAAAGCGCCATCGCCAGGAGAGACAAGACTGCAATCCATATCAGCGAGGAAAGAACGATGCTGCCGGCGAGCCAAAGATGATGCCAAGCCCAATCCGGTCCAGCAAGGCTCGCCTGCACCGCGAAGAGAATCAACCCAGGAACCCACGTAATCTGCGAGAGCAAGATTGCGAGGACGGAAGCCTTGCCCGCCACATATTCGGCGCGTGAAAATGGCCGGCAGAAGTACAAAGGCAGCGCCCCGTTGGCCAAGTCTGGAGATATCAGTCCCGGCCCTGTGAACGCCGTGAGCACAAACGCCAGCACTCCCTGCACGTTCAAGAAATAGAAGAAAAAGTTGTTATCGATCTTGATCGCCCGGTCATTGGCGCCAAGTCTTTCCAGAAAACTCAAGTTGTGAGCCGCGTAGATTCCGGCCAGGCACAATAAAGGATAGAAAAAACAGAGCACAAACAATGCCGTCTGAAGCTTCGATCGGAAGAGGCTCCGCCGGGAATAGCGGAATAAAACCAGACAGCGTGACCAAGCCGGAGTAAGCGGGCCGGAGTACGACGTGTAATTGCGTCTATAAATCGCCATGGTAGCTCTCCGGTGCCCTTAACTCCCCATCGCCTTCAGGAAAATATCCTCTAGCGTGTCGCGCCGAAAATTAAGCCGGCGGATCCGCACATCACGCTCGGCGGCAATCTGGTAAATGTCGCGAATCTCCACCCCGTCCGCGAGGATCATCTTCAGCCGGTTCGCGGTCACGGCACACTCGCAGCCCAGCTTTTCAATGGCTTCAGTAAAGTCGCCATTCGCACCGTAAGTTTCCAGTTCCAGAAATCTCTTGTTCGCCTTACGCTCTTCCTCCAGATTCGAGTAGTGCGCAATCCGCCCCTGATTCAGGATCAACACTTCTTCGCAGGTGTCTTCCACATCGCGCAAAAGGTGCGAGCACAGCACAATCTGCAACTGCCTGCTATCGCGGATGTCACGGATCATGCGAATCATGCGCTGCCGCGCCGAGGGATCAAGCCCGTTGGTGGGTTCGTCGAGAATCAGCAGCTTGGGTCCATGCGCAATCGCCTGCGCCAACTTCGCCAGTTGCTTCATGCCCTGCGAATAGGTTCCCACTTCGCGATACCTTGCCTCGGCCAGTCCCACGCAGAACAGCGCTTCGTGCGCGCGCTCCAACGCCGCCGCTGGAGGCACGCCGGAAAGCTCCGCCATCATTCGGACGAACGAAACCGCGCTCATCTTGGAGATGAACGCGTCATTCTCAGGCATGTAGCCAACCAGGCTGCGGATGGTTCGCGTCGCCGTGCGGATGTCGTGTCCCAAAACGGAAGCGCTGCCGGAAGAAGGTTCGTAGAAACCCAGCAGAGTGTTAATCAGGGTGGATTTGCCGGCGCCATTCGGGCCTAGCAACCCAATCGCGCGTCCGCGCAGGGAGCACCGGAGATCCTTGAGAATTTCGCGGTTGCCGAATCGAACCGAAAGTCCCTGCAGATCAATCACCGGGACAAGTGGAGCAGCAGCAACCGGCGCACTTGTGACCGCTGCCGCTCCGGGTTGGATCGCGATGCTCATGCTCTGCCAGTCTGTTCTACTGCGTCGTGCCGGCGTGGTTCATATCTCTGCCCAGAAACATCGGTGGCAATAATCCACCGCCCTGTCCCATGGTCATCAGAGTTCCGAGGTCGAAGCCCATGAAGCCAGTATCGCTTGCTACAACGATCCGCTGCGGCTCGCCATATACATAAATCAAGCCCGGCGTAGTGTTCGCCTGCAGCGTGGCAATCGACTTTTGCTGCTGCGCCGTCAGGTTTCCGAAGGACTTGATCTGGTCCACCAGCGGCCCCACCACCGGCCCGATGTTGTGATAGAAAATCGCCGAGAAATTTGTGTACCCATCACTCGGCAGAAGCCCCTGAAACGTCTGCGAATGGGTCAGCGTGTTTCCCGACTGATGATCGCGAATAGCACGCGACAGCGTCGCGATATCCGGCCCGGCAATCAGATAGCTATCCACGTACGTATAGTCGATTTCAAAATTCGGCTGCTTCGAATTGCGAATCGTGTAGTAAGTCTGCGATCCAGTCTGCTGTTGCGCCAGTTGCAGCGAGCCGTCGGACGAATGCGCCTCCCGGTTGAAACTGTCTACCAGCTTGCCGACGGTCGACTGCATTCTTGCAGGATCGTACACTTCAAAAATAACTTTCCACCTAGGCGTCGGCAGCACTGGACCATCGAAGGCGAAGGCGATCTCACCGCCCAAGGGCGCGGTGATGTCATCCAGCACGCTCACTCCCGTCTTCGCTTCGAACTTCGACAAATCCTGGGCAAAATCTGTGTCATGGCTCCCCATCATTTGGAACATGTCTTCCATAATGCTCCGGGGATTCTTGGTCACTGCCGCATTCACCATGCTCGCGTCCGGAGAAACAAATTCCAGCGCACCCATCGGCGCCGGAGCAGCCAGCCAGGACGCTATGCCACGCCGCTCCGAAGCGAAGGTCAGCGCTGCTCGATTCTCCGTCTTGCCTGCGACCTCGCGGCGTTCCATCATCAGATATCTCACATCTCCGATCCCCGCCGGCAGCGGTTTGTCACTTCCCTCTTGTACGTGCTGAGCGACAATTTGTTCCATATCCGCGCACAAAAGCCAGCCTGCACCCTGCTGGTAGGAATGAACCACTTGCTGGTAGAGCGGCGTTTCGCTGAAGTGGCTCGCGCTCGATTGTTGCAGCCGCGTCACCGCACTGCGCAGCTCAGCGATGTCCGGGCTGGCAACAAACACATCGTTTTTCACGTAAACCAGAAACGGCCGGCCCGGCACCGATGTTGCGGTCCAGGGATCACGCACCATCTGCAGTGCTGGCTGCGTACCATCGGTATTGAGTCTCTTCATCTCAGTTTTCAAAAAGCCCTCAAGCCCTGGCTGCCGCACTTTGGCCAACACCACCGGCGAACTGTAGTTCGCGCCATCTTTGGCTACCGCGAATACAATCTCATCCCCCAGATAACTGCTGAAGCTTTGCAACTGTCCCACCACGTCGGAAAGCTTCGGCCCCTTGCCGTGTTGCTGCTCTTTCCACCAACTGCGCAGTGCCGGACTCTGCTGCAACCGATCCTGGAAAAGCTGGCTGGCCTCACCCAACGTGGCCGCCAGATTTGGGATGGCCGCGTAAACGGCCGTGTGATCGGGAACGTAAGGCAGCAAATCGGAACTGTAGCGCAACCCCGGCCCCGGGATCGCCTCAATCTGCTTTTGCAGAAGTGCAAAGTCGCCAAGCAGCGCAAGATATTTTGCGGAATTGCGGCTCCATGCAATCTCATTCTGTATGGGAACCTTGGAGACGCTCGTGCCCGAAGTCGCTTCATCGCCGGCATTCAGCTCAGTCGTGCGATCCCCCGCAGCCACTCGAACCACACCTTCGATTACCGCCACGCGGGAGCCCTTCGTCCCGTGATTGACGGAAAAAATTGTGCCCTTCACCGATACCAGGCAATCGTCGGTCGCAACATAGAGCCGGCCAGTTCGCTGCTTTGCGGCCTGAACTATGATCCGGCCGCCATCCAGACGAATCGTCGTTCCCCGCCATTCGCGGGACACGGAAAGATCAGAGCGCTCGCTCATCTCCACCAGCGATCCATCGAGCAGCCGCACTACCGCGTTCGAACCCTTGGCCGTACGAATCGTATCTCCATTTCTGATCTGGTAGCCCGCGGGAATCAGGCGGACCTGCTCGTCGGAAACAGCGTAGAGAGATCCATCGACATTCTGCACGGCGGCACGCACAACATGCTGGCCGGGAAAGTTACCGTTAATCAGCGCGAGTCCCGCCACTGCCACGACAACGGCCGCAGCCGCACCCATCGCCCACTGCCATATCGGAAACCGCCGCTCCGCCGAAGCCGCCAGACTCAACTCAGGCTGCCACACCGGCTGCAGTTCCCCAGCGCGAGCTTGCTCGACAGCGTGCCGGCATGCCACGCACTGGTGCACGTGGTCTTCCAGCAACAACCGGCGAGCCTCGGGCAGACTCTCGCCCAGATATTCCGGGATCAGGCCTTGAAAATCTTCGCAGCTCCGCAGCTTGTGCAGGCTGAGTGCGGCACTCGGAGTTCCGCTGATCGCGCCCCAGACGCGCTTGCCAGCCTGCGAAACCACTTGCTCGTCGACTTGTTCGTTGCGAATGTCAGAGAGTAGCCGGTCGAATTTATGGTCGCTCATGATCTGTCTCCTAAAAACGGACGGATAAGTACGGACGAAGCTCCTTGCGGAGCTGTTGCCTGGTGCGATGAACCGTCACCGCAACCAGCACTTGCGAGATTCCCAGCGTCTGGGCAATCTGCCGGTTGCTGAGACCCTCCAAAAACCGCAGCGCAAATATTTCCGCCTGCCGCGGCTTCAACCGAGCCATGGCTCGCGTCAATGCCTGCCGAAGGCCAGAAACGTCTGTTTGCGCCGGTGCCATAGGCGTCAGACCAGACGTCTCATCCGGAAGCGGAACACTGCGCTCGGCCATTCGCGATCTCACCACGTCTAGAGCCGCGTTAATCGCCGCTCGTCGCAGGTAACTCTCCGTGTTTTCCAGTGGATCGGCGTTTCGTCCCCGCCGCAGCAACCGCAGAAAAACCGTCTGCAACGCATCTTCCGCATCCCCGGCGTTGCCGGTAATGCGGTACGCCGTCCGGAACACCAGACGGTGGTGCGCCCGAAAGGCTTGCTCGAGTTCTCCAGGAATCGCGATTGCCTGTTCCTCTAGTACGCTCAGCAGGGTACGCCTCCCATAGTTCTCTTTCATAGGTAAAGACGCCGGGAAGGGCGGATTATTACAGTCCAGCCAAATATATTTTCTAATCTAGCCGCCTTCCGCAGTTGAGCGTACCCTCCACGAACATGTAACAATACTGATCGCTGCCCTAACGTCTTTAACGCCAGAGTCTTCGGAGAACACTGATGCGATCATTCCGCACTGTCTTGACCGCGATCCCGCTAGCTTTCCTCGCCTTCGCAGCTTTCGCGTTTTCGCAAACAGCCGCTAAGCCCGATCTCAGCAAAGACCCAACCCTCTACGTGGTCGGCTACGCCCACCTCGATACCGAATGGCGATGGGAGTATCCCCAGGTCATCGACGAATACATCCGCAAGACGATGGAAGACAATTTCACCCTGCTCGATAACTATCCTCACTACGTTTTCAATTTCAGCGGCGCCAATCGCTACCGCTTCATGAAGGAGTATTTTCCCGCCGACTTCGCTCGCCTGAAGAAATACGTCGATCAAGGCAGATGGTTCCCCACGGGTTCGTCCATGGAAGAGGGCGACGTCAACGCCCCCAGCGCCGAAGCCATCATTCGCCAGGTGTTGTACGGGAATGACTGGTTTCGCAAAGAACTCGGCCGTGCCAGCGCGGAATACATGCTTCCCGACTGCTTCGGATTTCCCGCGTCGTTGCCCACCATCCTCGCGCACGCCGGGGTGAAAGGATTCTCCACTCAGAAACTGGTATGGGGATCTTCCGCTCCCGCCGGAGGCCCGGACTCTACGGAGAAAACGCCGGAAGGCACGCCATTCAACGTCGGCGTATGGGTTGGCCCCGACGGCGAGAGCGTGCTGGCCGGCATCAATCCCGGATCCTACGACGGCGGCATCGAGACCGATCTCAGCAAGCCGCTGCCTCCGCTCGCTCCCGACCCCACGCTGCAAGATGCAAAAACCAAATGGCAAGCGATGCGGACAAAGTTAGATCAGGAGCAGAAAAGTGGACACCAGTCTGATCCCAACGACATTGAAGAGTCCGTTCACCTGCAAAACCAGGTAAGAGCGCTTACCCGGATCGATCAAGACCGGGCTCAGGAACACCATCAGAACGACTGGGCGGCGCGAGTCGAGCAGAACGGCAAGGTCAGCGGCGTCTTTACTGACTATCACTACTACGGCACCGGCGATATCGGCGGAGCTCCGCATGAAGATTTCGTGAAGCGCCTCGAAGCTATCGTCACCAAAAGTACGATCGGACTGCCGCCTGAGAGCCAACTCGGGAGTCAAGAGCAGGCACAATCGATAGAGCCGCCGGTCAAGGTTGGCGATGGCCCGGTACACGTGATCTCCGCTAACGCCGAGCAGATGTTTCTCGATATCACGCCCGCGCAGGCCGCCGGACTTCCGCGTTACACCGGCGAAATGGAGTTGACCAATCACTCCGCAGGTTCACTGACCTCGCAGGCTTACCAGAAGCGCTGGTTACGAAAAGAGGAACTGCTCGCGGATGCGGCAGAGAAAGCTTCGCTCGCCGCGGAGTGGCTGGGCGCACGTCCGTATCCGTTGCAGCGCCTCAACGACGCCTGGACGCTGGTGATGGGCGGCCACTTTCACGATATCGCCGCAGGCACCGCCACTCCCAAGTCTTACGAGTTCGCCTGGAACGATGACGTAATCGCGATGAACCAGTTCGCCGGCGTTCTGAAAAACGCCACCGAAGCGGTTACCGCCGCTCTGAACACTCAAGCCAAAGGCGTTCCGCTGGTGGTCTTCAATCCACTAAACATCGCACGCGAAGATATTGTTGACGCCAACGTCGACTTTCCCGGCGGCATGCCGAAGGCCGTTCGTGTAATAGGGCCAGATAACAACGAAGTTGCTGCGCAGATTTCGAACGGCAAAGTGATCTTCGCTGCGAAGGCGCGATCTGTGGGTTACGCGGTTTATGACGTACAACCCAGCGACAGCGCAAGTGCAGGCTCCTCGCTGAGAGTTTCGCAAAATTCGCTGGAAAACGGGTACTACCGCGTCACCCTGAACGCCGACGGCGACGTGGCCAGCATTTTCGATAAATCCATCCAAAAAGAATTGCTGGCCGCTCCAGCGCGCCTCGCAATTTCCTACGACAATCCGCAGCACTGGCCGGCCTGGAATATGGATTGGGATCAGGAGCAAGCCGCACCGAAGGCCTACGTCAGCGGGCCGGCGAAGATTCGCGTCGTGGAAAATGGCCCGGCCCGCGTCGCTGTCGAAGTCTCGCGCGAGACTGCCGGTTCGAAATTCGTTCAGACCATCCGCCTCTCGGCCGGCGATGCGGGAAGGCGCGTCGAATTCGCCAACTTCGTCGACTGGAACACCAAAGAGTCGAATCTTAAAGCCACGTTCCCGTTAACCGCCTCAAACGAAATGGCCACCTACAACTGGGATATCGGCACCATCCAGCGTCCGACTGCTGAACCGAAGAAGTTTGAAGTGCCCTCTCATCAGTGGATCGATCTTACCGACATGACCGGTGAGTTTGGCGCGACCATTCTCACCGATTGCAAGAACGGGTCAGACAAGCCCAACGACCACACCATTCGCCTCACCTTGATCCGCACCCCGGGCACTCGCGGCGGCTACGCTGACCAGGGCACGCAGGATATAGGCCACCACGAGTTCGTATACGGAATCGCCGGTCACGCCCGCGACTGGCGCCAGAGCCAGACCGATTGGCAAGCGCAGCGACTGAATGATCAACTCGTCGCGTTCCAAGCTCCCGCTCACGCTGGAGAACTGGGACGCGAATTTTCTCTGCTCAAAGTCAGCAACCCGCGCATTCGGGTGCTCGCTCTGAAAAAGGCCGAACAGTCGGACGAGATAATTCTGCGGATGGTTGAACTGGATGGGAAACCTCAGCCTGACGTCCGCGTTTCCTTCAACACCGCGATCAGCGCAGCGCGCGAAGTGAACGGCCAGGAGCAGCCTCTCGCAGCCGTCCCCTTGAACAAGGGCGCGCTCGTGACTTCATTCTCCGCCTACCAGCCGCGCACCTTCGCCCTAAAGCTAACAGCGTCTGGCACCAAAGTTGCCTCGGTGCGTTCGGTTCCGGTTGCGCTGCACTACGACCTTGCAACCGCCAGTAACGACGGCACAAAGTCAGAAGGCGGGTTTGACGGCCAAGGCAATTCCCTGCCCGCTGAAATGCTGCCCACACAACTCACCTTCAACGATGTGCAATTCCAACTCGCACCCGCGAAAACCGGATCTCCCAACGCAATCGCCGCAAAGGGACAGACGATTGATCTTCCTGCCGGCCACCACAATCGCGTCTATGTGCTGGCCGCCTCGGCAGATGGCGACCAGAAGGCCGCGTTCAAAGTTGGCAACCGCACCGTCGACCTGAATATTCAGAATTGGGGCGGCTTCATCGGTCAGTGGGATGACCGCCAGTGGACTTCAAAAGATACTTCGCAGGACGACTACGGCCAGATGACCAGCATCCAGCCCGGCTACATCAAGCGCGCTGACCTGGCGTGGTACTGCTCGCATCACCACAACGCCGCGGGCGAGAACGTCTCCTATCGTTACTCGTATCTGTTTGCTTATCCCATTGACCTGCCTGAGGGTGCGAAAACCATCACACTGCCAGATAACGATAAGATCCGCATTCTAGCCATCTCGGTGGCCGACGAGAACGCGGCAGTAACTCCGGCGCAACCTCTTTACGACGTTCTGCCGTCGCCGGGTAGCTAAGCTTGTGAACCGGGATGTCTTGTCTTCTCTGCGACCCTTGCGGCAACTTCTTTGCGTCCTCGGCGGTTAAGAGCTGTGAGCTCTTAGCCGCATAGTGCGCGAAGGAACGTCGCAAGCACGCAAGCAAGTGGCACTTTACAACTCTTACTCCGTCCACTTATGCGCGCAGGCTACGAAGACGGCAGCACGCCGTAAGCCTCCAAACTCTGAACCAAGCCCTATCGCCACAGTGACCGATAAGTGCGGTGTAGCCACGCTGGCGCTTCCGCGACCCGCGATTCACTCTTCCCCTAAGTTCGATATTGACATTTCAAGGTGGCAAGTATAGTTTGTGGGGCAATTCGGCGAACAGAAAAGTGAAACCCATTCCCGGGTTTCATGCTTGGGGGGATTCTACTCGCCTACTTCCAAAATGTGGGCATGCGCTCCTGGCTGGCACCGGGAAAGCGCTGGAATAAGAGGGTCTAGCTACCGGACTTAAAGATTTATCCGTGCAGTTAGAAATTCGGCAGATGCGTCCGCCCAATTTTGGAACTGTCCTGTGAGGGATTCGCAATGAGACGTTTTAGGTTGACCCCGCAACTAATCGGTCTGGCTATTCTCGTAAGCAGCGCGAGCGTTTCTCTGTGCTCGGCCCAGACCACGCAAACTCCTCAGGCCTCACAGCCGTCCTCGGCAGCAACAACAAATGGCGGTACTCAGCCCGCCAGTCCCCCGCCTCAGCCTGCGGCAGGGGCCACGGGACCGTCCCCAGCCGAAGCAACTAAGTCCGCGCAAGCCGCAATCAGCGCAATCAACAACGCGGCGAGTGCCGTATCCAAGGCCAGCGACGCGATTGACAAGGCCGGAAAGTATGCGAAAGCCATTCAGGATATAACCGGATCAACCACCAAGTCGTCCCAGTCCGTGCTCGACAACTTGCAGACCCTGCAATCCACGATTGACGCCATTGGTCAGAATAAGGTGCTCAACGCGTTAAGCACTGCGCTGAAAGATCTGGACCCGGCGCAGACCAATACGCCAGAATCTGCTGTCAGGACTGCTTGTGATAAGAGCAAGCTGCAGCAGCCTGCGGGCGGGGATCAGCAGGATGTAACGAATGCCATAGCCAAATGTGACCCTGCCCAAAAAGAAGCTGCTTCCGCCCTTGCCGCCACAACTCCCGCACTCACCAGTCTGCAGAGTGCGATCCAGAGCATCTCACCTTATCTGGCTAAGCAATTCGACGCTCTGGCCGCGACACTCAAACCTTTCACCGACGCAAAGCTGATTTCAACCGACGCATCGGCTGACACCAGTGCGGCGAAGGGCTCGGACGCCGCCGCGCCTGCCGCCAACGCCGATGCGGCGAAGCCGGCAACGCCAGCCGGTCCGTCTCCTGTGGTGCTTTTGCAGGTCTTACCGAAGGGGTTACCCGCGCTCAAGCACGTGCTGGAAAGCATAGGAGAGTTCACGGCCGCATGGAACGCCCTGAAGCCGACCATTCAGTCGCCCGGCGCAGGATATACATCCGCAGCGAGTGGGGGCACAGCCGACGGTAAGAAACCCCCCCCGGCCAACGGCGCAGGTGCGGACCCCGATGCTGAATTGAAGAAACTGCAGGACAGCGTCAACAACATCGAAACTAAGCTCGCACCGTGGTTCGCAGCCATCGCTGGTCAGCTTACGGCCGATGCGCAGACCCTCGACGGCAAGCTCGCCGGCGTGGCCGCCGACCCTGCAAAGAACAGCGCCGAGGCGTTGGGCAACGTCCGCGATAAGACGGACACATTGGCGGCAGTACAGTCCATTGTAGATGCCTGGCCACCCCTGGTCGGCTTTCTTGTGGACGGGCAACCGTCAGGCTTCAGCCTCGGCACGACTAGGAAGAATTTCGAAGAAATGCAGAAGTGGACCAACACCTTGCGCGGCTCGATTTCCCGCGTCCACGATGCCTTGGCAGGCGACTTCAGCGGCTTCGAAACCGACCAGGTCTCGCTCTACTACTTCACCGATGTTCAGCGCCTGATGTATGCCCTGAACGAAGGTTTCCAGACCATGGGCGGAGTGGCCGAGGCCAAAGCCCAGGCGGACGAACAGCGCACCGCGCTAACCAAGACCGAACTTGAACTCGCCGACGCACAAGCCTCGGTGAATCGCTTTCAGAAGCAGGTACTCGATCTGCAGGAGCAGCAAAGGCAGGCGCAGGCGAAACTCAAAGGCCTGAGCTCGAACACCAGCAAGCTAGCGAACCGGCTAAATAATGCGCAGGACCAGAAAGACCAAGCCGACGCCGACTACAACGCGGCGAAGACGGCTCAACAGGCTGCACCCAACGATCCCACCCAAACCGCAGCGCTGAATAAGGCCGCGGCGCAACAAACCAAAGCGGCGACCAAGTTGAGCCAGTCGCAATCCGACTACAACGCCGCCAAGTCCGATCAAGATAAAACCCAGAGCCAGGTAGACGACTCGCAGAACCAGAGCGACAGCCTGCCGGCGAAGCTGGCCGCGGCGCAGCAGGTCCTGAGCGACGCGCAAACCGCCGTTTCGGCCGAACGCCGCAAGATGCTCCTGGCCGCGCAGGCCGAGTCGGACGCTTTCGCCTTCGCCCGCGACAATACGCCATTCATGGTCGCGTTTGCGGATGCGTCGAGCTCGAACCCAGCCAAGCGCGTCATGCTCTACGCATTCAACGACAGCAAGAACATCTTCATGCGCGGGAAGGCTGCGGATCTGGCCGAGGTGAAGCGCATAATCTACGCTTTTGATAAACCTGCACCACAAGCTCGGCTCACCCTGTGGACCTTTCAACTTAGTGCCGACTCCGGACAGAAGACAAATAAGAAGGCTGCCAAACAGCTGAATGAATCCATGGAGATTGTGGACGAAGAACTTGGAGATACACGGGCTCTAGAGAATACAACGCTCGCTCGGCTTCGCGATATCATCAACGATGCAGTCGCCAATTTAGCAAGTGTTCCTCTGCCAAGCTCTCCCACCCTGCCGGGCCAGGACTGTAGTAATTTAGGGCCGGGATACACCCCGGCAGATTGTGAAAAACTCAAACGCGTTATTCAATTCTACGATCCATCCGTCCTCAAACAACTTAATTTTGACTTGCAAAGCGAGAAGCAACCTGACCGCCTGCAGCTCCTCCGAAAACTCATACCAGACCCGGCAGACACGACCACATTGGGAGAAGCACTGCTGGTTGTTAGTCTTGCGCGTCCCGTAACAAGAAGTTGCGTCCGAAATAAGTTTGAGGTTGATATTCGGGAGCGGCTGAAAAATTTGCCTCTCACGTCTAAAAACCAAACCTGGCCCAGTGAAGGAGATATACTCGCGCTGACTTGGCACGCATTGAATGTCTGGGACAGCGGGGCGCCTTCTTGCAATTTTGACGCGAGCCAATTGGTGGTATCGGCAACGTCTGGGCTGGGAGCTTCTCAACTGGAAATTGTGAGGGCACTTCGGGCCTCGTACGACAGTTTCGTCCTACGCGATATCCTGAACAAGATTGAGAGTTGGCGGGCTGAACTCGGGGGACGCTCCACGGACGGAAAGTGTCCTCCTTCTCCCCCGCAGTGCCCCGGGGATGCCGGCTTGTACGCGAAACTTGACGACATAAAAAGAAGGATTTCTACGTATGTGGAGCGTGGAAAAGCCCTCTTGAGCAAGGACGAGGCGCAAAAGCTCACTCTTTTGCAGGTTGACCCTGACGTACCCGATGTACCTTCACTCAACGATCAAAAATCAACGGACAAAGCGCGCCTTACCCGAAAGGCCATCAACTCACTGTCGGCCACCGATCAACTAGCCTATGACGATTTAAACCGAGAACAATTGAGCCTCGAATCACGTCTGGACACAATTAAAAAGAGGTCTGTGTATGTCGTAAACACCTTAAGATCTTATGGTATCGACGCCGTAGATCTGTTGCCCCGCAAGGCGATCCCCGACAATACAAACGACAAGTCTGGTTCGAACAATCCAAGCTCAGGCGCTGGAACCGCTGCCCAGCCTCCCGCTGGCCAACAATCTATTGTTGTTCAACAATCTATTGAGGGTGTCAAGCAGCGAATTCTGAGTTACTCGGGACTGAGCACCGCCTCGCCGCGCGTTGCAGCTGCGGACCAAATGCTTAAAGAGATAATCATCGCGGTCGAGGATGACTTGGCTCGAGACTTCGTTCAACCTATGATCACAGGATTGCGTACACGGTTAACGAGGAAAAGAGGCGTAGGCGTGGGAGTTGTGCAACGCGAGTCACTGCTGGCGACAAACCGGGGTGTCGCACGCATTGACCCTCGGGCCTCTGCGCAGTTGGCGGTCGGTGATGAAGAAGACATCCTTAGCGGCGTTCAACAACTCGCTCAACTCTACGGCGCCGTGCAGTCTGGAGGCGCGCTTGCCGCCCTCGGAGCCCTGCAACAGCAACCTCGCGAACCGCAACCCGAGATCTACGCACTTAACACCGGGAATCGATTCCAAGTGACTCCAATCTTTGATCCTTCGGGCCAGGCTTTGCGCTTCAAGTTCGATTTCGTTGCGACTGCGAATGTGCAGGAGCCCAACGGCACCACCAATAAACAACTCTCTCGGATTGAGCGTCACACCGTCAACACGGAAGTGCAACTTAGCAATTTGGAGACTCGAGAGATTTCGCGCTTCGAAGTCAATGCACGACTCGGCCTTCCGACCACCTACTGGGGCGGCCTTCCGATATTGAAGGACATTCCGCATATTCGCCCTTGGGTACCCCTTGTCGGCTGGTTCGTGCGTAAAGGCGGCAGCAACGCCTCAGCACAACAGAGTGTGATTTTCGGGCAAACCACGATCTATCCGACAATAGGTGCGTTAATTGATCTGGTTTCTGACCCAGGGAGTAACCCGGGAGAACCTGCACCTGTGCAATAAACGCAGGGTGTTCAAATCTAAGAATGAGGAGGTGATTTATGGATGGAAAGGTTATAGAGTGGAATCCCTTCAACCAGAACGGAAAGGTTTCGAATAGCGCCAGTACCAACCCCTTCGCCCTTCGAGACTGTTCGCCAAGCCTGGCTTCAGCCCTCAACAAGACGCCTCTTCCCATCGATGTCACTTACGACATCGATGGCACAGGCTGGGCGATTAATCTTGATTTGGCCCCAGGGATCTCAATAGCGGCATCTGCGGAAAACTAGTGATCATTGGCCCGGCAAGCAGGAGAGAAGTTCGTAGGTCAGCCATAAGAAATAGCGTCTAGGCGAGCTCGCCCGGCAACGGCATTCCGCCGGCAGCAAGCTTATAACGGTTATGTTGCCGCCAACAAAGGGCAATCAACGAAGGCAACTAGTCTGCAGAAGATTTGGTAACTAGGATGCACCACCCAGCAATCCGAAAATTCTGGCACCGGGCGGCGATCTGCACCATCCTGCTCGCTACCGGGTGCACCGACAAAGCAACGCCCGCCAAAGAAAAGTTCGAACCCTCCCCCACCCGTACCCGACACGTCACCTTCGTGCAGTGGACCGATCCTCATGTTTTCGACGCGGGCAAGGGGAGGCATGCGGAGGGGGTGCGCGAGGAGGAACTGGATAACTGGGCGGCGTTTCATTGGGCGGTGATTGAAACCAACCGCATGGCGCTGGTCGAACATCGCGACATCAATTTTGTCGCCATCACCGGCGACTTTGGCCTGGAGAATGTGAACCTGCCGCCCAGAGGAGCTTTTGCGGCCGAGGGCTGTCCAAACCCGAATCCGGACAAGGGTCCGCAGAAAGAAGGTCCCATCAACCGGATCGAACTCGCGGAGGCGGCGACGCGCGTGGCGCGCGAGCTGGACGCCCTGGTGGTCAAGCGAGTTTATCTTGTGCCCGGGAACAACGATCTCTGCAACGAAAATCCGAAGGATTTACATCGCTGGGCGGAATTTGTTTTCGAGCTGCAGACTGATTTGAAGAATCTCTATCAGGCGCGGCATCCCAACGTTCCGGCAAATGCGCAAAATAATCCAAACGAAGACAAAGCCGATAAAGGTAAAGGTAAAGATGATCAAGAGCTCGACAAAGTCGAAGTCCTTGATCTTACGGACAGCCTGGGGCGACTGTGCAATACCAAACCGCCTGACCCACGCGTGACGGCGCTTTTCCCCAACGGCTGTCCTCCACGCCAGGTAGCACCGGTGATCAACGGCATTCACCTTCTAGGATTGAACAGTGCATTTTTCAAGAAGCACGCCGATTCGGATCAAGCGGCTGCCGATCAACCAATCTCCGACGAGATCGATCGAGTCTCCCGCAGCCTCCAGTCCGAAAGCGCATATCTATTGTTCACGCACATACCGGACCTGAGTGACCCGTTCCGGCCGCCTAAAGTTCCTTCCGAATCCTCCTGGTACCTGGAGGACGACACTCTCAAGAAAAACCAGGTTCGAGAAAAGTGGAAGAACAAAATTCTGGGAAAGCCCCAAGTTCTCGGCGTCTTCGCCGGACACTTCCACATCAGTGATCGAACTCTGTACCCACACAATTTCGCCAAACTCACGTCCGACGATACTACTGCGGCGAAGTTCTGGTTAGCTCCTCCGTTAGCGGAGAAATATCAATTTCGTTCACCCCCTGACAAGACTGCGCGCGGAATGTTGTTGGTCAGCGTAAACGCCGACGGAGATACGCGCGTCTCGGGCGAAGAAAGCGAGATAGTTCAGCCTTCCGCACTTTGGTATGCCACAGCTGACCAGAAGACTGCGGTCACCGGTGATGAAAAGCTGGCACAAGCACGGGCCGCGGAACTTGACGGCGAGTGGGAAAAAGCCGCCACAGCGTACGGCACAGTACTGGCTGACCCCACCGTCGACGCCCGCACCCGCACCACTGCCTACAACGGCTACTGGCACGCCCACAAAATGACGAGCAAGTGGTGGTGGGAGAGCCGGGTGGCGCGCTGGTTTTATCTGGACGGCCTGCCGGTGCTGTACAGCGTCGGGATCGTCGCAGCGATCGTCCTTGCGTTTGCATTGCTGGTTGCGCCCCTATACGTGGGAATAAGGCGAAAAATCCCCTATAGAGGGCGTGCGCTCATCAGCGCCACTGTTCAACTAACTCCAAACGCCCCGGACAAGGAATTCGCGGCACGACTGCGGGCCGAGGGAGAGGAAATCAAGCGGCTCCTAACCCAGGAAAAAGAGAGCTGGGCGGCTGGGCACATTACGTTATTGGCTCCTGCGTCATCTTCTTTCGATTCCCTTGTGTCGTCCATTCCGAAAGTTGAAAAGGTGGATGTTTCGGCCCTGGTGAAATTTGTCGTGGGTTTGTTACAGACATTCCGGTGGACTGCGCAGACGGGTGTCGCAGTCTTCCCGCCGGACCAGCCTACGGTGCCCTCCACTCCAACGTCGGCGGATTGTGTCGTTCCTGACGCCGAAGTAAGCGCCTATGCCGTGTTGCAGTGGGGCTGGATTGTAAGGAATAGCTGGCATCGCACATTGCCTGTCGGCAAGGATCGCGCCGCGCTGCGCCACTTGGCACGGGAACTGGCGGAACTCATCGTGGGAGAAGGCTTCGTATAGCCGTTTGGACTTTCATATGGGAATATTGAACCGCAACGTTCGAAAATTCACCAAGGCCGAGAGTTTCCGGTCCTTCATGGAAGGCGTCCGTGCGCTGCACTGTTACGACAATGAGGCCGACTTGGACGAGCCTGACGAAGATTTGTTGAATAAGCACTTAGGCAAGGCAGAAGAGTTTTTTCGAGATTGTGTAGAAACTTATCCGAACGACCTTTTACCACGCTACTACTATGGGATTGTGTTGAGCACACGTGGCCAGGTCGAACAAGCTAGACAGCTTCGCTCGGAGTTGGAGCAGGGGCAGTCCGGAACATCGAGCGTCGACCCTGACAGTCTTTTTTTGCGGGCTGCAAAGCATTTCGAAAAAATCGCGGGACAGGTTGGTCGTGGTAAGAGCGGGCGAGATCTGTTGGTGTATGCGCAGTACAACCAGGCGCAAGCCCTCGCCAAGACTCAGCCTATTCCGCAGACGGGTCCGGTCAAAACTTCTTAGATTATGTCTGAAATCACAAAGCCGCGGGCAGAAAAACCGAACGACGACCAAATGCACTGGAACACCGCCCTGCGAATTTTGCAAAAAATCGATCCCAGGCTGCTGATGGCAAAGCCTTCCTTCAAGCAGCGAATGGTTGCCTGGCTGGGCTCTTGGCGCCGGATTTTTGGGCTGGCGGAACTCGCTGACGCCCGACTCAGCCAGCATCGGCGGAATGCATCTGAAGTTTCCGCCGGAGTGGCCATCCCACTAAAGCAAAAGCAGGGGGAAGATCGGGCGTTCGAAATACAGGTGCGCGTGCTGGAGTACGCCATCCAACTGCGGAAGACGGTGCATGGCGGCCGCAAACTCACGCTGGAGGATTTGCCGCAGGATCCGGAGTCGGAAAAAAAACATGCGAGAGCAGTGGCAGGCGCCTCGGGAACCGCCGGAGCGGACGCCACCGTACGCGATTTCGTCGCGAGAATACAAGAAGACCCCATTCCGAGTGGGGCCCAGAAAGATATCGTCGCGGACTACTGGAACAAGCTGGCTTTCATCGCCTGGGAACGAGCCACGCTCGATAAAACGCAGGTCGATAGTGACTGGCTGCAACGGGCCCGAAAATACATCGACATCGCGCGAGCGGGGCAGCCCAATTGGACCCCGGCACAGCTCAACCTAGCGCGCATCCTGGCCGCGGAGGGAAAAAAGGGAGAGGCGCTGAATACCCTTACCAAGGTTCTCGGGAAGAAAAAAGAGGCGCAAGTGACTTCCGCAGTCGCCAATGCGATCCCGCAGGCTGAAGACAAGCCGCAGCATAACTATGCTGATGTTTTGCGTGATCTCAGCACTCTTATCGAAGGGTCGAAAGGAAACCTTACACAATTGAACTATGACGAATTTCACCGTCGCAAACGAAAGGCACGGTTTGCGCGAGACCGGGAACACAGCCGAAAGCTGTAGATGCCACGCAGCCAGTGACATCCCCGAAGAGGATTTTCACGTCTACCGCCAACAGTATGGCAACAAGTGTTCGTAAAGTTTCTCAAAGAAGCAAAGGCGACTAAAACTTCAGAAAGCATATATCTTTGGCTTGAATGTGGAGGACAGCGATGGATCCTATAGAGCACGTGGTCGTTCTGATGCTCGAGAATCATTCTTTCGATCAAATGCTCGGCTCTTTGAGCGCCGTCTACAAAGACCTGGATGGTGTCGATACCAAGAACTTGCGCGGCAACCCGGATTATCCAGATGCAACACACATCATCTACCAGTCCGAAACCAATCTCACCTCCATTTCGTTGGATCCCGCTCACGAATTTGTGAACGTCAACCATCAGCTGGCTAATGGCGGCACCGGTTTCGTCCGCGATTATGTTCAGGCGAATCCTAACTGTCTCGATAGCGAGAAGGCCCAGATCATGGCCTATTACCCGCTCGACTTCTTGCCCGTCCTGCACAAGCTGGCGCGGAATTTCACAGTTTGTGACCGCTGGTTTTCGTCGATGCCTGGGCCAACGTGGCCGAATCGGTTCTTCGTGCACTCCGGCACCTGCAAGGGACACGTGAAGATGCCGTCGGGTATCTTCGACGCGAACTGGCACTGCTACGACCAGACCACTCTCTATGACCGGTTATGCGAGCAGAACATTTCGTGGAAGATCTACCACGATGGCGAAGCGCAAACCCTGGTGATGACGCATCAACTGCTCCACTTTGAGCACTACCACGAAATGGACAAGTTCTTTGACGACACCGACCTCTATGACGATCCGGCTAGTTTTCCGCAATTCTCTTTCATCGAGCCTTGCTACTCGGGCAAAGGACAGAACGATCAGCATCCTCCCACCGACATCATGAGAGGAGAGCTTCTGCTCGCCAAAGTCTACAACGCGTTGCGCGCCAACGAGGCACTCTGGAAGAGCACGCTTCTGGTCGTAGTCTATGACGAGCATGGGGGGTTCTACGATCATGTGCCGCCTCCGAGCACCGTAGCGCCAGACGACTTCATCGATGAATTCAACTTTGACAGTCTTGGTGTCAGGGTGCCAGCAATTTTAGTTTCGCCGTGGGTGAATCCTGGCGTCGATCACACCGTCTACGACCATACCAGCCTCTTGAAATATTTGACCGACAAGTGGGGATTGGGGCCACTCGGAAACCGGACTGCGGTGGCAAATTCGTTTGGCCCTCAGCTTGTGATGCGGACCTCGGCGCGTACCGATACGCCGCCGCAGTTTACCGACGCACTGCTCGGACCGCTGGAGTTGCCGAATCCTCTCGTCAACGAAAACCAAAAAGCTTTGGTCTCTTTCAGCCAGGTTTTGGAGAAAAAGATGTCCGACGTGGAAGACTTCGCCGTCATCGGTTCGCGCAGCCTGCGAATGCTGAACGGTCCACAGGCGCAGTTTGCCGTCGCCAAGGACCGCTATGAGCGGTATTTACAGTACGGAAAAGAAGGAAAGATCAAGGCTGACCCCAAGCCTGGAACAATCGTGGCCAAGGCGTAAGGTCAGCCGTTTGCGTGCAGCGGTGGCCGCTATCCTTTGGTGGTGAACGCCAGGGTCAACAGCGTTTTCTGTTCCACCTCGTGTGCTTTTGCACTGCCCGTTGCCGGGCTGGCGCTTGAGCTGCGCTTGACCGACATCACATGGCGTTCGCCGGCAATGCGCTGCAGGCGCGGCAGCATGTTGAATAAGGCTCCCATGTTCGCCGGCTCTTCCTGCACCCAGACAATGTCCCCGGCCTCGCCGTGGCGGGCGAATTCAGCAGCGAGTTCTTTATCCGGAAAGGGATAAAGCTGCTCCAGAAACACGATTGCCGTGGAACTATCTTTTCTCTTCTTGCGCTCGGCCTTTAGTTCGTGACCGATCTTCCCGGTGCAGACGAGGATGCGATCCGCTTCTCCGACCTCAGTGTCGGAAAGAACATTCTGGAAATTCTTTTGCGTGAAGTCCGCGATCGCCGAAGACGCGTCGGGATGCCGCAGCATGCTCTTCGGCGTGAACACCACCAGCGGCTTACGCCAGTGCCGCAAGGCCTGGCGGCGAAGCAAATGGAAATATTGCGAGGCGTTAGAAGGCTGCGCGATCTGTATGTTGTGCTTCGCGGCGAGCTGGATGAAGCGCTCAATTCGCGCGCTCGAGTGCTCCGGTCCCTGGCCTTCGTAGCCGTGAGGCAAAAGCATCACCAGACCCGAGAGCAGGTTCCACTTGGCTTCCCCGGCGGAGATGAACTGGTCAATAATCGCCTGCGCTACGTTCACAAAATCACCGAACTGCGCTTCCCAAAGCACCAGTGCCTCCGGATAATCGCGACTGTAACCGTATTCGAAGCCCAGCACGCCAGGTTCGGAGAGAGTTGAGTTGTGAATTCCGCATCGCGCCTGGCCGGGCGCAATGTTTTCCAGGGGAACATATTCGTTCTCATTTTCAATATCGACGAGAACCGAATGTCGCTGGTTGAACGTGCCTCGACGGGAGTCTTGACCCGACAGTCGTACTGGAATTCCGGCTTTTACCAGGCTGGCGAAGGCCAGAGCTTCGGCCATGCCGTAATCCACGGGGCGTTTGCCCGCGCCCATGTCGGCGCGTTGCTCGAGTAGTTTCTTCACTTTGGGATGAATGTGGAAGCCTTCGGGATAAGTGCTCAGGTGGCTGCCAAGATCGGCCAATTCTTCGGTTGAGAGTCCGGTTTCCACCTCGAATTCTGGCTTGTGCAACCCCCCGTAGTATTGATCCCAGTAAGCAGGAAGATCGCGCATCAACGGCTTTTTGGTAAGCTTGCCCGCGTTTTTCTGCGCCGATTCAAATTCGGCTTTGATCGCGGCAGCCCGCGCCGGGGAGTCGGTCGCGCCGATATCATCGGCGTAGATTTCCCAAAGCGGCGGATGCTCTTTGATTTTCTTGTAGAGCAGGGGCTGCGTGACCGTCGGATCGTCGACTTCGCTGTGACCGTGGCGGCGGTAGCCGATTAAATCGATGACAACGTCGGTGCCGAAGCGGTAGCGGTATTCGGTGGCCAGACGCGCGACGCGGACAACGGCATCTACGTCTTCGCCGTTCACGTGAAAGATGGGAATCGATTGACGTCGCGCGATGCAGGCTGCAAAGCGCGTCGAGTGCTCCTCCTGGTAACTGGTGGTGAATCCGAGCAGATTGTTAACGATTACGTGAATTGTCCCTCCGACGGTGTATCCCGGAAGGTCAGCGTAGTTCATGGTCTCGGCGAGAATGCCCTGTCCGGCGAAAGCTGCGTCGCCGTGCACCAGCAGCGGCAGATATTTTTCGCGCCCCCCTTCGCCGGCGCGATCCTGCTTAGCTCGCGAGCGCCCCACCGTAACGGGATCAACGGCTTCCAGGTGACTGGGATTTGAAACCAGATGAATATGGACTTTGTTGCCGCTGCGGGTTGTGTATTCGCCGGTCGCGCCCATGTGATACTTCACGTCGCCGGAGCCCAGTACGCTGCGCGGATCCACGTCTTCAAAGCCGGCAAAAATTTCTTCCGGATCACGCTTGGCCACGTGCGCGATCACATTCAGCCGCCCACGGTGGCTCATGCCCATCACTAGTTCACAGGCGCCGAGACGCGAACCGGTATCGAGAAGCTCATCCACCAGCGGGATCAGCGCGGTGACGCCTTCGAGCGAAAAGCGCTTGCTGCCCAGATAACGCTGCTGCATGACTTGCTCGAAAATGTCGGCGCGGATAAGCAGGTCAAGAATGCGCTGCTGGTCTTTTTCCGTAACCTCGGAATCGCGAGTAGGCGATTCCATCTGCTCGTAGATCCAGCGGCGGCGCTCGGGAGCGTAAATGTGGTTGATCTCGACTCCGATGGTTGACGAATAAATGGAGCGGGCCTCGCGGGCGTATTCACCTGCGATCTGCAGTTCAGGAGTGGGGCGAGGGCTCAGATACCCGAGAGGATCGAGATCGCCTTCAAGATATCCCCATTGGCGAAAGGCATTGAATACTTGTTCGCGATCAAGGTTCGTATTGTTGGACGCTGGTTCGACTACGGCTGCTCTGGCGCCGCCGTTGGAAGACTTGGATTTCTGGCTAGGCATAAGGTCACTACTAGGATAACGGATGCCGGGTTCGGCGTGCTGGATTCGAGCGGGCAAAACCTTTAAACACAGGGGACACAGAGGGTCACAGGGTAAAACAGCAGGCGTCACGGAGGCTGTGAGTAGCGTAGGCGCGCGGCGCATTTCTGCCGCATTCTGTCTTGAAGCACTTACACTAGAAACTTACCTTCTTGACAGCGTCCGGCACGGCTTATTATAAGGGTGCGAATTTCGAGGAGGTAAGAAATATGAGATGGAACTTAGCCTGGATTGTGTTATCAACCGCGTGTATTTTGTATAGCGCAAAGCAGGTCATTGCTCCAGAAGGCCACGTGCATGCGATTGAGCCTGTATGTTGCACACTTGGGGACGACTGCGGATCGGGAGTATGCCAGTATCGTACCACCAGCTGCAGCAAGCGCTATGGAACCTGCATCTGAGTAGGTTCTTGACCCGGCGAGTCGAACCAAAAGGTGATTCGATGTTCGCCTTTTATTGTGTCCGGCGCTTAGAATCGCCTTCCCGACAGGTAACTATGATCCGTTCTGGCACCCCCCTTCTGGCGTTGATTCTTGTAGCAAATGTTTTTTCCCAAGATGTTGGACCTCGCTCGACTGACGCGAAGCCGGACCAAGGAGCTATTCCGAAAGGTAAATCCAAGAGATCGAACGTCAAGGCGCCTGCTATTGATGCTGACGTTCGATCCCTCGTAGATGAAACCGAAGCATTGCCCCCGGAGTTTGCTTCCGATGCATTGCTTCAGCTCGTTGAGAATGGCTTCATTCGCAATGATGGGCTCAAAAACAAACTTCTCAGCCGCGCATTCCAGAAAGCGTCGGCTTCGCACGACGAAGTTATGCTGCGCCCCTGGGGGGTGAACGTGGAAGAAACGCCACAAGGCCTCCATGCAATTGCGTCTACTGTCACTCGCCTGGACCGTATTTCCCTACAAACCAGGGTGATCCGGGGGCTTTTTTCCTTTAACCCTCGACAGGCGAGGGACATGTTTGAATCGATGCCCCCCCCACGCATCCAGCCGGTCGCGTGCAGTGAAAACTGGTACGTTGTTCCAGATTCCTATTACGATACCCTCGGGATGCTGGTCGAGCATGGGTTCTCTCCTCGTGACATCGCGGGCGGTTTTCGAACCCGGTATGTAAATACGGTCATCCAGAATATTCATTCGCATGTGGAGCTTGCGCCCATGGCGCAGGTCCTAAGTACCGGTAACTTCACCGTACAGGAACTCAGGGAGATAGTCCCAGCTTATGCAGCGACTGTAGATGGCCTGAGCGGGGACGCGTTCACCTTTGACGTAATTATGTCTGAGCCCGATCGCTTGTTGGAATCTTTCTCAAGGTTGATCGAGTCGCTCAGGAAAGCGGACGTGGATTCGCGCCCTCTCCTTCTGGGTTTCCGTAATTATCTGGTCCTGAACTTCAGCGGGCCAAGTTGCGGTACAACGCAGATTTCAAACGTCCATGGATCTAGCCTACCTGGCGCAGTCTTACGATTTAATAAGAGATTCGCAGCGGCACTAACAAGGGCGAATCTCGGCCCAATTCGTGAGAGCGAAATTAAAAGCGATAGAAAGGAGAATGTTGAGCGGAATGCAACTCCACGGCGTTGGCAATCCCAAGCCTACTCGCAACTCTCAGTGTCTTTGCAAAGACTGACCTCTCCTGGTCGGAAGACGTCATCCGCAGGAACCAATAGCGAGTGGTTGAGCCAAGCCGGAGACCTGCTCTCCCAGGTGACGGCTTGGTCAGATACAAGCGAACCCGAAACAGAATTTTTTCACCAAAAGGCAATTTTGATCGAGGGTTTGGCCGAGAGAACAATCGGCACGTCAATGCACGCGGAGGTTCTTGCTACTTTTATTGGATTTCTGGAGCAAAACTCTTATCAGAAGGTCGGTGCAATTGATTGGTTTCTTTACGCGAAGAAGTTGCTCTCCGCAGGTGCCGAGTCAGGGAATGCAAGTGCCGATGCCCGGGTACTCCTAGATTCCCGCGAGCCCGTACTGAGCATTTATGCGAAGCTGGAATTGCTATCACAGTCGGCCAAAGGTAGTCCCTCCGGCGCACACCCAGGTCAAGATTTGAAAAAACAGGAGCACAAATGACAGTTACGAGTGATCCGGAGTCGTCCGCCGCACGGCCTTCGAGGTCAGCCCCGCTCGCCATCGCGTTAGCTCTTCTATTTGTTTCCGTAACACTAAATGTGCTTTCGGCCCATCGCATATCTGCTCTACGGAGCACTATAGCCTCCATGGAATCGCAGCGAACACTAGGGGAAGGAGCAGCAGTCCCGGAAATTGTTGGCCTAAATTCGGACGGCTCACCCAAGACCCTACACTATGGGGAGGTTAATGTTCCAACAGTCCTGTACGTGTTTACACCCCAGTGCCGCTGGTGCAAGAAAAACATTGCCAATCTTCATGCGCTCATAGACCAGGCCGGCAGTCGATATCGCGTTGTTGGCATTGCCCTTACGCGCGAAGATTTGGATTTGTACATGAAGAATGAGGATCTCAATTTACCGGATATTCGAAGCGATGTTCGCGAAATTTATCATCTTGGCGCAACACCCGAAACTATTGTCGTTTCACCGGCGGGTAAGGTCCTAAAGGTTTGGTACGGAGCCTACGAAACGCAGACAAAACCTGATATTGAGACGTTCCTTCAGATTCATCTGCCCGGACTTTCTGAAGAGGCTTTGAGTTCATCTCGGTGAACAACTCGCACGTAACCCCGTTTTGAAAATTCTCTATTCAGGCCTTATTTCAGCTTTAGTGGGGCGGTTCTAGCGGAAAGCGCGTTAGTCCCCATGTCATGGGAAGAATTACTGTGGGTCGGCGGAATGAGTCTGTGAAATGTGAACACAGTGTGCACATGACAATGTGAAAAGACCCACTCAAGCCAAAAGAGAGCTTGAGTGGGCCACTGGAGCCAACTACTTTTTATTTGCTACCCGAGAAGTCGAACACGTCCATCAAATCGCTGATCGCCGGACTGTTCAACGGAACGTACGGGTTGCTACTGCTGGTGACGGGGTTGGGAAAATTATCCCGGCTGCGTCCGGTAATCGGAGGCAGTCCCCAGTTCGCTTCGATGAATTTTAAAATCGAAACGTGGTCGGCGTAGCTGTGCGAGATATGTCCCGCCTTGGTGAACGGAGAAACGACGAGGGTCGGGATTCTGGTTCCGTCGCCGAAGTAGTCCAGAGGCTGAACGTAGCCGGAGTCCCAGTAGCCGCCGCCCTCGTCGAAGGTCACGATAATGGCGGTGCTGTTCCACACAGCCGGGTTGGCCTGCACTTCGTCCACGATTTTCTTCACGAAGCCTTCAAGCAAGATCAGCTTGGAAGATGCAGGGTGGCCGTCGAGCCATCCGTCGGGCTTCACGAATGAGACCGCGGGCAAAGTGTTGTTCGCGATCGCAGTGGTGAGGTCGAGGGTGTCTTTCATGTTCGCTCGGCTGGCCGGGTTGGTCATGATCGACGTTGAGTACTGGAAGAAATTGCAGATGTTGCAGTATTGGTTATTGGGAAGCACGTAGTTCGCATTGGGATTCGCCAGGTACTGGTTCCACTGTCCGCCGTAGTAGGCCCACGAGACGCCGGCGGCGTTCATAGAATCGCCGATGTCGGGCACTGTGGATGGCGGAATCGTGAAGACCGTCTCTCCGGGGTTGCCAATAGCGAGATACGCGTCGTGGCCGTCGCCGAAGTATCCGGGGTTGTAATTGTTCAGCAGATAGTAGCGATCCGCTTCGCAACGCGGATCAATCGGTGTACCGAGCGACTGGAGATAATTGACGATGGGTTGAACGCCAGGCTGCGTGGTGTCGGCACAGTTCGTATAGCTTCCGCCGCCATAGGAAGGCGATCCGTAGGAACCGCCGCCGTAGCCGTCTTCGGTGTACCAGTTGTTGGTTCCGGGCTGAGGATTCGGATTTTCAATTTCATTCACGATGCCCGCATTCGGAGTACCCGGTGCTACCAGAACGTTTTCCGGCGGCGCAGTGGCCTGGCCATGCTGACTGAAGAAGATGGCATCGCCGGTGCCCAGCATAATGTGATTCGCGCCGGTTCCACCCATCACTGATTGATGGAAGTTATCGCTCATCGCATAGGTGTTGGCCAAGTAGGTGAAGTAAGACGCGTCACCGTTCTGCACATTGTAAAAACCCATTGAGGTGGAGCCTTCTTTTGTGGTGGTCAAGCCGAAGCCAGCGGCTTGAGCAAGCCCGTTCGTGCCCGCACCGATGCTGGTCTCGACCCAGGGAAACAGATTGTTGATGCATCCGCTCGGATTCGAACTGGTCGCGTACTTCGTGCTGCAATCCAGGTCCTGCCACATCTGATAGAAGCGGTGGACCGGGCTGTTGTCGTACGCGTCGTACGGATGCGTCGCTGAGGTAATCTGGAAAGGTCCGTTCGGCAGCGAAGCTGCGTGTGGAATGCGAGTGTCTACTTGTCCGTGCGTCAGGCCGGTGCCGCCAGTGGTCATGTAGACGTAGTAATCCTTCGGCAGATCCGTCTCAATGTGTATCGCTTGGTAGATGCTGGTGAGATACGGTGTGGTCGGTCCGCCGGCCAGTACCGGAGGAAGCTTCGCGTAAGCCTCGGTGTTGTTGGGGGCGTTCTGATAGCCCATGGCGCTGTCGTCGTAAGCTTTGAATTGAGCGGCCTGAGAAAAGTTGGGGCCAGGCGTGCCGTCCGCCTTGACGATGCCTTCGGAAAGCAGATTGTTTACGGTCTCTCCGGCTACGGGCTTGTAAGTCGCAAAGACGTGATCGAAGGTGCGGTTTTCTCCGATAATCACAATGACGTGTTGAATGGGGGTTGCGGTGGCCAGATGCTTGGCCGGCTCTTGAGCGGCAGACATGGTCGGTGCTCCCAGGTTGGCGAGCAGAGCGACCAGACTTGTGCCCACGGCGAGGTGCTGCCTGGCTTGCGCCAGGAATTTTGACGAATGCATGAACTTCCTCCTCAGACTTGAAAGAACTACAGAGGCCAAGGTAGTGCGTGAGCGGTTACGTGCAGGTGACTCGCGGATGAATTCCAGATGAAAAAAACTCCACATCCTCGTGAACATCCGAGCACCAATGATGCAGAACCTGGCGTATTTTCCACGAGTTACAACGTAACGTTAACCTCATGTAAAAAAGTTTCCACAAGTTGCCAAACTTTCTACGGTTGATCGTGTAGAAGCGTCTTGACAGCAAGCCCCTGTAGACTGCTCTGGGTCGGTTATTTACGGAGGACAAATCGGCATATGCCAACTTTGCTGGGAATTCCGTTGGACGTGAACTCTTCTTTTCTGCGTGGACCTGCGGGTGCGCCCGGGAAAATCCGCGAGGCTCTGCACAGCGATGCGTCGAACAAGTGGACCGAAGTGCGAGTGGACCTGGGCGTCGCCGGAGCGTTCGACGACGCAGGCGATTTGCGCCTGGCCGATTCGCGCGAGAGAGTTGGCGAAGATTTTGCGGAGATCGAACGCGCCATCGCTGGGCTGCTGGAAAAAGACGCCAGACCACTCTCGCTCGGCGGTGACCATTCTGTGACCTATCCCATCCTGAAGGCCTTCGCGCGGCGCTATCCCGGCCTGACCATCGTCCACTTCGACGCTCATCCCGATTTGTATGATGAGTTCGAGGGCAGCCGGGTGTCGCACGCGTGTCCGTTTGCCCGCATCATGGAAGAGCGATTGGCCAAACGGTTGGTGCAGGTTGGAATTCGCACCATGAATGGTCATCAGCGCGAGCAGGCGGCCAGATTCGGTGTAGAAGTCGCCGAGATGCGCTTGCTTCCCGCGCATGAACGGCTCAAAATGCAGGGCCCGGTTTATGTCTCCTTCGACATGGACGTGCTCGATCCCGCATTCGCACCGGGCGTCTCGCATCGCGAGCCCGGCGGAATGACCACGCGCGAGGCAATTGCTCACTTACACGCGATTGACGGGATGATCGTGGGCGCCGACCTTGTCGAGTACAATCCCGCGCAGGATGTTTCTGGAATGACAGCCATCGTCGTGGCCAAGATCGTGAAAGAGATTTTAGGAAGGATGAAGGAGTGACGCCATGCAGGCGAACGGTCTCTTGCGGATTGCGAGCAGGTATCCCGTGGACGAAACCGTAAAACGGCTGGAAGCTGTTCTGGGAGAAAAGGGCGTGCGCTTGTTCGCGCTGATCGATCACAGCGGCGAAGCGGAAAAAATTGGCACGAAGATGCGTCCGACCAAGTTGTTGATCTTCGGCAATCCAAAGGGCGGAACGCCGCTGATGGTGGCCGCGCCCAGCCTGGCGATCGACCTGCCGCTAAAAGCACTAGTTGCGCAGGATGAGGGCGGCAAAGTTTGGATTTCTTACAATAGTCCAGAATATCTGCGGCAACGGCATGGCGTGCCCGAAGATTTAATCAAGAATATTGCAGGTGTTGGCGCGTTAATAGCCAAAGCTGTGGAATAATGCTGCGGCATTACCCTTTCGCAATTAAGGATAGCTGGAGAGCCCTGTGGCTGAAAATTCCAACCGCGCCCGCGATCACTTAGCCAACGAGCGCACGTTTCTGGCGTGGGTGCGTACCAGCGTCGCAGTGGTGGTGTTTGGCTTCGCCATCGGCCGCTTCGCCATTGCCATGCGGCAGTTGACCGCCTTCCAGGGTCAGGTCTCGAAGACGACTGGCCTCTCTGTCTGGATGGGAATGAGCTCGATTCTGGCGGGAGTAGTAATGGTCGTCGCTGGGCTGATGCGTTATCGAAAGACGCGAGCTCAGTTGGAAGAAGGAAAGTTCGAGCCGGCGGGCTTTATCGTTGATATGGTAACTATCCTGACAGTTTTGTTCGGTGTTGCGCTGGCCGGTTATTTGATCTACGTGTCGAAAAGTTTTGGTTAGGATTTTCTCTGCGACCTCCGCGGCTGTTCTTTGCGAACTCCGTGGTTAAAGGCTTTCTGTTTCCATCTTGAAACCTATGGCCAATGATCAGGAAAAAGAAGCGGCGGCGCGGGCGAGTTTGAAGTTCGTGAAAGACGGTCAAGTCGTCGGCCTTGGCACTGGCTCCACGGCGGCGTACTTCATCCAACTGCTCGGCGAACAGGTGAAGAACGGGCTGCACGTTCGCGGCATTCCCACTTCCGTTCGCTCGCGGGACCAGGCGCTCAGCTTAGGAATTCCTCTCACCACGCTGGATGAATGTCAGCATATCGACGTCACGGTCGACGGCGCCGACGAAGTAGATCCGCGGCTGCGCTTGATCAAAGGTGGCGGCGGCGCGTTGCTGCGCGAAAAAATTGTGGCCTCGGCGACCAAACAGCTCGTGATTGTGGCCGACGCCACCAAGCGGGTCCCCGTGCTGGGCAAATTTCCACTGCCGGTGGAAGTCGTCAAGTTCGCGCAGGCGCTGGTGGCGAAAAAGATTGAGGCTCTGGGCGCGCATGTTGCACTGCGCCGCGCAGCCGACGGAACTCCCTATCTGACCGACGAAAACAATTACATCCTCGATTGCCGCTTCGGTCAGATTTCGGACGCAGACGGGCTGGCGAAGCAGCTTTGTAATATGCCCGGAGTCGTCGAGCACGGCCTATTCATCGGCATGGCAAGCGTAGTGCTGATCGCCAGCGGCAGCGAGGTTGTCGAACTCAGAAGGTGAAGTTCCGAAACGGTCAAAATCGATTCCACACATCCCATGCCGGAACGGGAAGTGATAGCGGACGTACTCAAGGTCAGCCCCCCACCGAAACCCCCAAGCAAAAACCGGAAAACGAAAAGAGCTAAATAGCTACTGGAGCTGCTCGACCACATAGTACAGCGAATACGTCGTCTGATCCTGCGCACCGATTCGCACTACGGAGTAACTGACCGGCGCTCCAGCTATGCCCTGAAAGACTAGCGGGTACAAAGGGTTGTTCCAGTTGAAAACGCCACGGAGCGCATTGTTTGAAATGAGAAGGCGGCGCTGTGACTCTATCCCGGCGTCATCAGTCCAAAATAGACTGTAATTCCATTCGGATGAACTGTTCGAGTTAGGCTTCGTGAGCGTTGCGTACACCGATAGCCTAAAGAGACCATTCTGACTGGGCGTAAAGATCGTGGTTTTGGCAATTGGAGCAGTTTGGTCGAGAACTTGGCCCGTGGCTACAATCACAGGACTAGTAAGTGTGGTCGAAGGGGCCGCACTTGAAGTGCGCCCTGTAACGGCCATTAATCCAATCAGAATAACGACTGCCCATAGGGTTTTGTACATGGATGTGCCTCCGGCTGGGGATTAGGGGGAGGCCGCAACCTTACCACAGGTATGGGTATGTAAGAGGCATGATTCCGCACATTTCCCTTGACTTAGATTCTTGCGGCAGGTGATCCTATCTCTACTGGCTTCATTGCTTTACAGTCACATAGCAGGAAGATATAAAGCCAATGAATGCAAGATTTTAGGAGCGGGCTGTTCGATTTTGGCGCGATTGCCGCGGAGCATGCCATCTAACTCTTTTGGATGGAATATTTTACGGGTAAGTTATTTGCTTTCAATATTTTAGACGAATCAACCTGGGATTGTTCTCTGTAAGTTATTGATTCCAGATATTTTAAATTGACGATCTGGATATTTTTTCACTCGGATTTGACGGCCTCAACCTCTCCATGTTGAACTTGCTCCGTCAACCACAAGGTATTGAATGGCGGAGGCACAAGCACAGACGTGGGACAGGCCCTCGCGAAGGCGAGGATCTCGACACCCTGTTCAGGCGCCTTTGGACGTGACTGTATTGCGTTCCGGGATTCCCGATACTTTGCCGGGGCGTTCTACGAACCTGGGCGAGGGCGGAGTGGCTGCCGTGCTGGCTGGCGAGTTGTTGCCCGGCGAGGCCGTGGGAGTTGAGATCAGGTTGCCCATGTCTGCCGATCCGCTCCGCACGCGAGCCCTGGTCCGGCATCACGACAAGCTGCAAGCCGGCATGGAGTTTGTCGGCCTGTCGGCGGAGCAGCAGACAGCGATTCGCGCCTGGGCCGGAGCCGCAATGGCGGAAGCGGTACAAACGCAAGCGCCGGTTGCTATCGAGGCTGCTGCGCTGGATGATTCCGTAATCGGAGGAACCGGCGACGAGCAGCCTCCTCCCCGCAAGCGCCGCGGACGGGCATGGATCTTCTTCCTGCTCTCTGTCGCGATCCTGCTGGCAATCTTGTGGTGGCGCTGGAATCGCGGATGGGAAGACCTGGAATCCAGTCTGCACAACGGCACCAGCAAGACGAGTCAGCCTCAACAAGCCAAGACCCATGTTCCCGCCGAGGTCATGCAGAGACTGGTGAAGCATCGCGTCGATCCCGACTATCCCGCTGCGGCGCGCCCGGCGAAGTTGGCCGGAGTGATCGTTCTCAATGTAGTTGTAGACCGCGATGGGTCAGTCGTTGACGTGCATGCTCTGAATGGTCCAGAGGTCTTGGCGAGTGCAGCAACTGAGGCAATGCGCTGGTGGCGCTTTGAACCCTACCGCGTTGCAGGCAAGCCGGTAGTGGTGGAGACGACGGTTGCAGTGGAGTTCAAGCCCTAGGCTGGTTTAAACGCGAGGTTTTCGCAGCGCGCTCAACACCAACACGCCGCTAACCGCGAACGACACAACTGCGGCCAGCGCAGCGATCAGCATCACTCCTGCGCTCAGATGGAAAACGTCAGCGAATACGGCCCCTACTGCGAACACAACGCCTAGCACGTTGAGCCGTAGCGGACCGCGGCTGGAAGAAGCTGACGTGTCCGACGCTACAGTGGGATTCAACCGCCGTTGCAACAGCAATGCCGTGACTCCGATTGCAGCAACCACGACCAGCGCTACGGGACTCAGGAATGCGCGGCGCGTAGTGTAAAGAACCACCAGCGCAAGCGCAGCCAGCAAGAGCCCAGCGGCAATGATCGCCGAACTGCGCGGCCGGCCCTGGGGTCCGGGATTGGAAAGTTCTTCAGGCATGAAGAGACAACCAAGTTCTCCTCAGATTTATACAGGCGTAGCGCAGGCTTTTCAAATGAGACAGATGTTGAGACTGCGGAACTGTCTTCTAGTCCGGCTCCGGAGCACTCATGCCCGCCAGCCATTCAGCCTTCAGCGGAGCACCATGGTTGACCGCATAGAGAACGAGTTCGACGCGCGACGAAATCCCCAGCTTGTCAAAGATCCGGAATAAGTATTTTTTGACCGTGTGCTCGCTGAGGTTGAGTTCGCGAGCTGTCTCGCGGTTGCTAAGACCCTCGGCCACCAGCGCGACGACCTGTTCTTCGCGCGGAGTGAGAAGCTGCTGCCCGCGGGAGTTGAGCACGCGCAACGAAGGCACCTCGGCAATCAATTCCAGCAGAAAGCTCATCTGTTCGGTGTTAGCCCAGATTTGCCCGCCGGCAACGCGCTGGATGCAGCGGCAGAGCAGGCGGAAGTGAGCATCGGAAATGCAGAAAATTCCACGCACTCCCGAGCGGAACGCGTTACACACCAGTTCGCGATCGTAGGATTCCACCAGTAGAACTTTAGCGACCGCGGGATGCGAGAGATGCACGCGGCGCATGGACGCCATCTGACTGGCGACACTCGCGGAGTGATTCAACGATAGAACCACGACCTGAACCGTGGTGGAAGCGACTGCCTGGAGGATTGAGCCAATATCAACCGGGCACGTGGAGATGCGGAACTCCGAGCGCCGCCGTAACGCGCTGCTGAGCAACTGGGACTGCATCCGGTTGGAGTCCGCAATAAGAACGGTGATTGCATCCGCAAGGGGCGCGGGCGACGGACTCATGTAGAAGGCTCCAAGAAGCGCGATTGAGTACCGTCACGATGTTAGGGGTGCGACACCAACTACTCAAGCAAACCTGCGTCTTAATTTGCATGCGGCTTCCAAATCGGGACAACCGACAGCTCCAGTGTGGAAAACTGACGCCGAGCAACGCTGTCGGTCGGCGAAAGCCCGCTTTTGCCTATATTTGCTCATCAGCGGGTGTGACGCAGCAAACTTGCAAGTCTACTTTTGTGGGTAGGCCAAACGGTTAGAGTCCCACGACCCTTACGAAAGCTTCAGCCTGGGAAAAACCTGCGGATTTCCTGGGGTAGTCGCGTCCTGGCTTTCGGCCGTCATGTCTACTCTGGTAGACAGCACTTCCTATGTCTTGCCGCGAAATTCGCACGCAGGTACCTTGCACACAGAGAATCGCGGAAGCGGAGCGGCTCTCGAAACCCACTAAACAGAGCCATCACGCAATGAGCACCTTCGTTTTCTCGACCAAAGTTGCGGTGATGGGGTTGTTGTTATTGCAGCTTTGCGTGGCCGCATTCCCCCAGGAGAAAAAGGGCGTGCAAGACCTGGGAGCAACCAAACAGTCTTCTTCAACTGGCCAAACCGGGGCCGGAACGGGAAGTACAGGAATGGCGGCTGCAAAACCCGGACAGGCGGACGGCATGGGAAACCCTCGGCTCGGAGGAGGTCGCCGTCCGCTTTACCGGTTAAACCACAGCGACGTGTTGGCATTGAGTTTCACGCTCTCACCGGAATTCGACCAGACGCTCACCATTCAACCCGACGGGTATGTCGCCCTGAAAGATGCGGGGGCCGTGCTGGCGCAAGGACTAACTCTTGAGGAGTTCCGCCTGGCGGTGGAACAGGCCTACAAAGGATATCTGCACGATCCGCAGGTTGCGGTGGCGCTTAAGGAGTTCGAACATCCCTACTTTGTTGCGGGAGGAGAGGTGGGGCGGCCCGGCAAGTACGAACTGCGCGCCGACACAAACATTATGGAAGCGGTAGAGATTGCGGGCGGCTTCACTCACGAGGCCAGGCATTCCCAGGTGCTTGTGTTCCGCCACGTCAACGACGACATGGTGGAAGCGCGCGTTTTCAATCTGAAGAAAACATTGAAACAAAAAAGTCTGAGCGAAGCCTTTTCGCTGCGCCCGGGTGATCTGATATTTGTGCCACAGAATTCAATCTCCAAAATCGAACGATTTCTCAGCAAACCCTCCTTGAGTATGTACGTGAGTTCCGCGCAATTCTAGCAGCAGCGCAAGTCACAATCGCATGCCCGACCAAGATCCATCGCGCAGAGTAGACGAGGTGGCATCGCCGACGGTACGGGAATTGGCAATCGTTCTATTCCGGCAACGAAGGGTTTTTCTATGCATCTCGGGTTTGGTTTTGGTGCTGGCGATTGTGTATGCGTTCGCGGGAGCTACCTATCGTGCCCACGTGCGAGTGCTGGTGCGTCGAGGGCGCGCCGACCCTCCGGTGACCGCGCAACCGAACGCACCTCCAGATTTCTCCCGCGTGGAGGTAAGCGAGGAGGAGCTGAATTCAGAAGTGGAACTGCTGAAGGATGACGACGTGTTGCGCCACGTAGTGCGAGCCAACGATTTGGCGACACACGACTGGTTGCGCTGGCTTCGCCCCCATGAAGATCAATCCGTGCGGGTAGAGCGGGCCGCGAAGAAATTAGCGGGACGGCTTAAGGTGGAGGCCATCAAGAAGACAAACCTGATTTCGGTGAGTTATGACGCGCCCGATCCACAAGTGGCGGCGCACGTACTGCAATCGTTGGCTGTAGTCTATCTGGAAAAACATATGGAGGTGCACCGGCCGGCGGGACAACTGCACTTCTTCGATCAGCAGACGATGGAGTCGCGGCGACAACTGGAAGAAGCAAAGAGGAAGCTGATGGACTTCACCAAGCGCAAAGGTGCAGTTATGGCCGCGCAACAACGTGATTTGATATTACACCGACTGGATGACGAAGAAGCGATGTACCGGCAGACACAAGTGGAGATTTCAGAGACAGAGAGCCGGGTGCAAAAACTGGATACACAAATGGCGAAGTTGCCGGAACGGGCTGTAACGCTCTCTCGTGCCGCGGACAATCCAGAACTGCTGCGTTCACTGAAGGCGAGTCTGCTGGATCTTGAGTTGAAGAGAACCCAACTGTTGACCAAGTTTGAGCCGAATCACCGTCTGGTGCAGGAGATCGAACAGCAGATTCAGCAGGCTAAGTCTGCCATCACCGCCGAAATGTTGACTCCCCTGCGGGACGAAACTACCGACCGGGATGCGAACTACGAATGGGCCAAAGCCGAGCGCCAGAAAGCGCAGGTTGAAGTGGAGGGACTGGACGCGCGAAGGAGCACCCTGAGCGCGCAATTGGCGGGATACCGCAGCTTGGCGCGTCAACTGGGCGAAGATGCGATTCTCCAGGACGACTTGATCAGTATTGAGAGGGCAGCACAAGAGAACTATCTGCTCTACGTGAAGAAGCGGGAAGAAGCACGTATGGGCGATGCGCTGGATGAGGGCGGCATCGTTAATGTAGCAATCGCGGAGCAGCCTGTTGTGCCGGCACTGCCAGTATGGCCGGCCGGAGCGGTGTTAGTGGTGGGCTTTGTGGTGGCACTGACGACGGCCGCCGGCGGCGCCTTTGCCGCGGATTATCTGGACCCTGCATTGCGAACGCCGGAGGAAGCCTTGGCCTGCCTCGATATACCGGTTTTAGCTTCTATCCCGGAGGGAATTGGCAGGCGGCTCTCCGCCTGATGGAGATGAAATGAGCGCGAATGCGGAAGCATTCTCAAGAGCTGGACTCGTAGCGCCCGTCGTGCAGGAAAGAGTGCTCCCACGGGTTGCGCTCGCTGGCGGCGGTGACGTTTGGAATCCCGAAGACTTCGCGCGCGAGCAGATCCGCAGCTTAGTGCAGCGTGTGTTCTTCGCCAACGGATCTCCGCCGGTTCGGCAAGTGGCTTTCATAGGAACGGGACCAAACACGGATGTGGCTGGTCTTTGCGATCAGGTTGGAAATGCTTTGTCCATGGAGACTCGTTCCGATATTGCGGTCGTTGACCGCGAACCGATGGAGACCAAGATGGGTCACACGCCTCCGCACTATGTAGGCTCAACCATCAAGAGCTGGTCCACACAGACAGCCGCTAATGTGTGGCGCGTCCCGTGGTTTGGATTTCGCCGGTGCGAAGAGACATCCGGAGGTGGGCAGTATTGGGCATCGTGCCTCACCAAACTCCGAAATGAGTTTGAGTATGCCGTAATTCAAGGGCCTGCCGTGGAGGTATCGAGTGAGTGTGCCTCACTGGGGCAACTGGTGGATGGAATCATCCTGGTCATTGAAGCGCATAGCACGCGCAAAGCAATCGCCCGCAAACTCAAGGGAACTCTGGAAACGACACAGTCTCGAATCCTGAGAACGGTGCTGAGCGGCCGCAGGTTCCCGGTTCCCTACGGGATCTATCGGCGAGTGTAAGTTATGGCGTCTCCTTACTTCCATACCGGGCAGCAGAGGACTCAGGAACCCGCGTGGGCGGCCAGGCTCATTCCTGGAGTGGCCTCTCCCGGCAACGGGAAGAAGCCGCAGCGGGAAACATCGTGCTACACCGGGAGAACGCTGTGGGAAGCGGGCGCTCTTTTCCTGGATTCCGGTGGAAAGAACCGGGCCAGCGTTCGTTCTCTGCGCGGGGCGGAACAGCGCCGAGAGCGGAAGAGCAAGAACTGGCTGCAATCGATGTTCTCCACGATCGCGGGCATTTTGCATTCTGGCGCCTTGCTCGCATCGCGCTGCGCCGAACACAAGGGAAACCCGAGAGGCACACAATCGGGTGGCATGAGAAACGTCCTTATTGTGGGAGCGGGCGGGTTGGGCCATCGGCTGGCAAAGCATCTGCAAAAACATCCCGAGTTGGGCCGGTCGGTTTGCGGTTTTCTGGATGACAGAAAGGGCGGGGGAAAAGATGTTATGGGTAGGACCAGCGATCTGGCGGAGCTGGCACGCGCGGAATTTGTTGACGAAGTGATACTGGCGGGCCCTCATGATCGGGAACAAACTCTGCGAGTGCTGCGTGCCGCCCAACAACTGCGCCTCGACGTAAAGATAGCGCCCGATTTATTTGGTTGTGAGCCGGCCCGAGAGACGGAGCGGATTGGAGATATTCCTCTCATATCTCTGCACGAAGAGAGGGTGCCGGTCGCAGGATTGTTCATCAAACGCGCACTGGATTTGGCGGTCGCGGGCGGCGCTCTGATCGTCATGTCCCCCGCGCTGGCTCTACTGGCGGTTCTTATCAGACTGGATTCGCCCGGGCCCGTCCACTACACGGCCCTGCGGGCCGGGCGCAAAGGCAGACCGTTTCGCTGCTACAAATTTCGCTCCATGGTTCGGAATGCGGATGCCTTGAAAGAGGGGCTGCGAGAGCGCAACCAAAGACAGGGCCCATGTTTCAAAATCTCCGATGATCCGCGAATCACGCGTGCTGGGCGCATCCTGCGGCGTTATAGTCTGGACGAAGTGCCGCAACTCTGGAACGTGCTGAAGGGCGACATGAGCCTGGTGGGGCCGAGGCCGCATCCGCTGGATGATTTCTCCGCCTACGGGATTGAGCACCTGCCGCGCCTGGATGTGGTTCCGGGAATGACCGGACTTTGGCAGATTACGGCGCGACGCGATCCATCGTTTCAGGCAGGGATGGACCTGGATCTCGAGTACATCCATCGCTGGAGTCTGGGGATGGACTTGAGAATTTTGCTCAAGACGGTAGCCGTGGTGCTCCGAGGCAGCGGAGAATGAATTCCACGGCTGCAATGAGAATGGAGTCATCCCCTTCGTGGATGTGGGAAGCAGGCTGCCGAGGGCTGCGGTTCGGACTGCGCCCGCTCCAGGCGATGATGGCTGCGCCCGCAGCGTTGTTTCTTGGGGCGCTTACCGCGATGCTGCTGCGGCATCCCGATGTACCCTTCTACGAAATCGACCGGATCGCATTCGGGTTGTTGGTTATGGTTGTTGCCGGACGTTCCGTGATAATGCGGGACCGCGTGTGGGTGGTCGAGCGGGCGACATGGCCGATGGTTGGCCTCACCTTGCTGGCGATCTCCAGCTTGATCGGACAACCATTCGACAACCAGGCCTGGTCTTTGCTCGCGGCCAAGTTCTTCGTACCGTTCGCGCTTTTTCATGTGGCTAGGCTGGTGTTTCGAGAGGAGCGCCAGCTCCGGCAGTTCGAGCTTTTTACCCTCGTGGTGCTGGCGTATTTGTGTTTCACTTCCATTGCCTTCCTGACAGGCGCGAGATGGTTGATCTTTCCCCGCTTCATTCTGGATGAGAGCCTGGGCTATCACGCAGACCGGGCTCGGGGACCCCTGCTGCAGGCGGTGGCGAACGGAGTCTCCCTGAATCTACTTGGTGTGCTGGCCTTGCACGCATTCTTGAGGAAAAAAATCCGCGGTCTGATGGCCGCTGTGCTGCTGGCTGCTTTGCCGGTGGCGATCCTGGCAACCATGACACGCGCGGTTTGGCTTTCTTTCGTGGTGAGCATTGGGATTCTCGTCATTCTTTCGCGTGACCAAAGGCTGCGGAGGATCTGTATCGGCGTGACGATGGTAGGCGCTCTGGGATTGCTGATTGCTTTGAGCTTTGACGATCAGCGCCGCGCGCTGATAGACCGGCTGCACGAATCTGGCCCGCTCGACTTCCGTGAGGCAGTGTACTCCGGCGGCTGGCAAATGTTTCTGGAAAAGCCGATTGCCGGCTGGGGCGTGAACCAAATGCCCGGGGAGTTGGCGCTCCATGTCAGCGGCTACAAGGCAAAAGAGTTGTATCCGCACAATACATATCTGGAAATATTGGTGGAGCATGGCGTCTTTGGACTGGCACTTTATGTTTGGCTGATGTGGGAAATCTTTCGCCTGGGCCGGTGCCGGGTTCCGGAAGCTGAACGCGACGGACTGTTGAACCCGCAATTCCATTCGATGTGGCCAGTGTTGCTGGCTGTCTACTGGGTGAACGCCGCTGTTGTGGTGATGAATTATCAGTTTGTGAACGGGCTGCTGTTCACCATGGCCGGCATGTTGGCGGCCCAGCAGCGGCGCGTTGCTAAACAAACCATCGGCGTGGCACCGCCGGCGCAGACCTATCGAAGCTTCGCCATGTCACTTCTTGCCTAATACACTTCGCGATTCTTACGTCCCATGTTGACAGTGGCCTATCTCGCCAATCAATTTCCTTCAGCGGTGGAACCTTATGTGATTGAGGAGATTGAGGCACTGAGCCGGAGGGGAGTTCAAGTGATTGCGGGCAGTGTGCGAAAACCAGATGAGTATTCACGCAGTCCAGTTCTGCCGTTCGGTCTGGAGATCCTTTACTTGCAGCCGGTTCGGTTGCTCATCCTTCTTCGCGCGCTAGGTCTGATTGTGAAGCGTTGGCAGTTCATGGCAGATCTCGTGTCGCGAGCGCTCTTGCGCGGGAAGGAATCTCCAAGGCGCCGGTTGAAAGCTCTGCTGCACACGTGGCTGGGAGCTTATTACGCCGTGCTGCTCCAGAAGCGCGGCGTGGAACACATCCATGTGCATCACGGCTATTTCGGATCGTGGATTGCAATGGTTGCAGCGCGGCTGATGGGAATTACTTATAGCCTGACACTGCATGGGTCGGACCTGCTGGTCAACGGCACCTATCTTGACGCTAAGCTGAAGAATTGCCGGTTTTGCCTGACGATTTCCGAGTTCAACCGCGACTACATTCGAGCGCGTTTTCCGGGCATCGATCCTCCGAAGATCGTTGTCTCGCGACTCGGAGTGACTGTGCCAGAGCGCGCGGCAGACGTGCGGCGGATAGATTCAGCCCATCGCAGGTTTTCTTTGCTGTCAGTAGGCCGACTGCATGCCGTCAAAGATCATGCGTTTCTGGTTCGCGCCTGTGCCCGACTTCGCGACGGTGGGGTTGACTTTACGTGTGCTATTGCGGGGGATGGACCGGAGCGGCAGCGTCTAGCGGTGCTGGTCCAGCACAACCACCTGCAGGCACAGGTCAGCCTCCTCGGATACGTGGCCCGCGAGCAACTCGATTCACTCTACCGGCGAGCCGATCTGATCGTGCTTACCAGCCACAGTGAAGGGCTTCCACTGGTGCTGATGGAAGCGATGGCACGAGGCGGCATCGTGCTCGCACCGGCGATCACCGGTATTCCCGAGATTGTGCTTCCGGGGAAAACAGGATTTCTCTATGCTCCCGACGATCTGGAAGATTTTGTGGCGAGAATTTACTTCCTGCAGGAACTCGTACACGGTGAGGGTGGATATGCGACGAGCCGATTGGACTGGATCCGGCATGCGGCGCGGTTGCAAGTGTTTCATAACTTTAACCGCACGAAGAACCTGACGCAATTTGGCGACCGCTTTCTACAACTGGCCGCGCCGCATGACCCTACAACGCGAGATGGGAGCTCACGACATGAGGATCTTATTCTGCAACAAATATAACTACCCGTTCAGCGGCACCGAGGTCTATCTCTTTGAAGCCATGAAACTTTTGCGCTCGCAAGGGCACAAAGTGGCTCTGTTTTCGATGGCCGATCCCAGAGGGCAGCCAACTTCCTACGACCAACACTTCGTGCCGCACGTTGACTTCAAGAACTCGCAGGGATGGCTTCGCAAAGCCCGGCTGGCTGGGCGTGCCATTTATTCACGCGAGGCGCGGCGGCGGATCCGGGCGATGATCGCGGACTTCCGTCCGGATGTGGCCCACGTGCGCAATATCTACCATCACCTGTCGCCGTCGATCCTGTGGGAGTTGAAGAAGCAAAGAGTTCCCGTCGTCTATCACCTCAATGACTTCAAAGTGTTGTGCGCCAGCTACAACCTGGTGCTGCGGGGAGAAGCCTGCGAAGCCTGCAAAGGCGGCAAATTCTGGCACGCGCTGCAGAAGAAGTGCTATCCGGGACTGGGAGCGCGAATGACTCTAGTGGCGGAAGCGTACATCCACAAATGGATCGGAACCTACGGGACATGCGTCGACTGCTTTCTTGCGCCGAGTCAATTTGTCCGAGATAAGTTTGTCGAGCATGGATGGGACGCAGCCAGGTTCGAGGTGCTTCCTCACTTCCAGCCAGTCCACGAGATTGCGGAGCGCAGCGATGAGAATGCTCCACTGCTTTATTTCGGACGATTGTCCGCCGAAAAAGGTGTGGACGATCTGCTGCATGCGATGCAGCGGCTGCCCCATCTTCGCCTTGTAGTCGCAGGGGACGGGCCGGAGCGCGGTCGGTTACAGCAACTTTCCAACCACTTAGGATTGGTGAATGTTGAGTTTGCCGGACACGTGAGGGGAGCAGAACTGGATCGCGCGATTGCCGGCTCACGGTTCACGGTCCTGCCATCACATGCATACGAAACGCTGGGTAAGACGATTCTGGAATCTTATGCGCAAGCACGAGCGGTTGTGGCGACAAATCTGGGATCGCGGCGGGAACTGATCCAAGAGGGCAAGACAGGACTCTTGTACCGGACTGGCGATGTTGAGCAACTCGCCTCGGCCCTGGAGTTCCTCAGCTCGCAACCGGAACTCGCGGACAGCATGGGACGCGCAGGTCGCGAGCAAGTACGAACAAATTACACTCCTGAGGCGCACTATGAGGCGCTGATTCGTCTATACGAACGCCTGATTGAAGGCCGCAAACAATCAACAGGTGCGCCGGCTCGCTCGAACCTCGTCGCGACACCAATTCCCAAGACACCAAGGCTTCGCGTTGCATTCATCGGTGGGCGAGGAGTCATCTCCAAGTACAGCGGTATTGAAACTTACTACGAAGAAGTCGGGAAACGGCTGGCGAGCGCGGGCCACCGGGTCACTGTGTATTGCCGGGGCTATTTCACTCCACCTGGAAAGGAGTACAACGGCATGAACGTGGTGCGCCTGCCCACGATCCGATCCAAGCACCTGGAAACCGTCGTGCACACCTTCTTGAGCACGCTCCATGTTCTAACGCAGCCTTGTGACGTGGTGCACTATCACGCCCTGGGGCCGGCGCTGTTTTCGTTCATACCGCGACTGGCAGGAAAGAAGACTGTAGTTACGGTGCAGGGTCTGGACTGGCAGCGCAAAAAGTGGGGACGAATCGCAGCGGCTGTCCTGCGGCTTGGAGAGCGAGCTGCCGTGAGTTTGCCCACTCAGACGATGGTTGTCTCCAAAGAACTGCAGAATTATTACAGAGCCCGTTATGGAGTGGAAACATGCTACGTACCGAACGGCGGCATGCTGCGCGAGCGGCGATTGCCTGAAAAGATCTTCGATTGGGGTCTGCTGCCGGGGAAATACGTTTTGTTCTTGGGAAGGTTTTCTCCGGAAAAAAGCTGCCACCTTTTAGTTGAGGCGTTTGAGACGTTGAATACCGACGTAAAGCTGGTGCTGGCGGGAGCGTCGAGCTATTGCGATGACTACTCGCGCCGCCTGAAAGCACACGCGAGCGAGCAAATCAAAATTCTGGACTGGGTTTCTGGAGATGCTCTTGACGAATTATTGACCAATGCCATGATTTTCGTACTGCCCTCTGATTTGGAAGGCTTGTCCCTGGCTTTGCTGGATGCGATGGGCGCCGGACTGTGTGTTCTGACCAGCGACGTGGCGGAAAATCGAGAGGCCGTTGCCGAAGCAGGATTCACTTTCCGTCGCGGCGACGCAGCCGATTTGGCGGAACGACTACGATTCTTGATTGCGAATCCTTCGCTTCGCGAGGCGGCCGGTCAGGCCGCGGAACGCCGTATCCGGGAACATTACCAATGGTCGATGATTGCCGCTGAGATTGAACGAGTCTATTTTGAAATGATGGGCCAGGCGTTAGCGAACACGCCGCTGAAGAAACCCAGCCAACACGAAGCAAGGCATTCATCTACAGTGGAACGCAAGGTTGGGTAGGACGCGTATGTATCTGAGCGCACGCTCCTAACTCGTGTAATTCCGATTGGACTCAACAAAATCAGGCTCAACAAGAGGACGGGGAATCCCGTCCTTTTTGTTTACAATGATGAATCCGGCCAGTGACGGCTTCGAGCAAAGTGGCCCGTATGCAATATAGATAGCGCAACTCACTATGGACAATACGATCCTGATCACAGGTGGGGCAGGTTTCATCGGATCTAACTTCATCCTGCAAACGATGAAGCGTGATTCGGCTTCCGTTGTGAATCTGGATAAGCTTACGTATGCGGGAAATCTGTGCAGTCTAAGAACAGTCGTAACCGGGAATAGATACGAATTTGTGCGCGGCGGCATCGAAGATCGTGCCCTTGTGAGAGGTCTGCTGGAACGCCGGAAGCCGCGAGCGATTGTGCACTTTGCAGCAGAGAGCCACGTCGACCGTTCCATACGGGGACCCGAAGATTTCATCCGCACGAATGTGGATGGGACGTTCGCGCTGTTGGAGGAGGTCCGTACCTTTTGGGAAGAGTTGGCAGAACGGGAGAAGAACGATTTCCGATTTCTGCACGTTTCTACTGACGAGGTATATGGATCGCTGGGACCGACCGATCCTGCCTTTTCTGAGACCACCCCTTATGCGCCCAACAGCCCATATGCGGCGTCGAAGGCAGCGTCCGATCATCTGGTTCGCGCCTATCATCACACCTATGGATTGCCCACTCTGACCACGAACTGTTCCAATAACTACGGACGATTTCAGTTTCCCGAAAAATTGATTCCACTTGTGATTCTGAATGCCCGCGATGGTAAACCGTTGCCGGTCTATGGCGACGGCCAGAATGTTCGGGACTGGCTCTACGTTGAGGATCATTGCGAGGCGATCGCAACCGTATTGGCGCGCGGGCGAGTGGGACAGACTTATAACATCGGCGGCGGGAATGAAAAGCGCAACATCGACATCGTGCATGCAATCTGCGACATTGTGGATGAGATGGCGGGGAGACTTCCCCCCCCGCGACGCGATCTCATCACGTTCGTGGAAGACCGTCCCGGGCACGACCGCCGTTACGCCATGGACGCGACTAAGATTCAGCGGGAACTTGGCTGGCGACCCAAAGAAACCTTTGAGAGTGGGATTCGCAAGACGGTGCAATGGTATCTGGAGAATGACGAGTGGGTGCGCGAGGTGACAAGCGGGAGTTACCGCGAGTGGATTGAAACGCACTACTCATCCTAAAAACGACGAAGCAAAATATTCCATTCCATGACGCAAGCTACTACCGAGTGCAAGGGGATCATTCTGGCAGGAGGGTCGGGCACGCGCCTGTACCCCGTGACCCACGCCATGGGTAAGAGCTTGTTGCCGGTTTACAACAAGCCAATGATCTATTACCCCTTGTGCACGCTCATGTTGGCGGGGATTCGTGACATCCTTCTTATTACCACGCCGGAGGATGTGTCGAAATTTCAGACGCTGCTCGGGGACGGAAGTCAGTTCGGAATCCAGTTACGCTATCAGGTGCAGCCCAGGCCGGAAGGAATCGCGCAGGCTTTCCTCGTAGGCGAGGCGTTTCTGGGCGCCAGCGCTTGCGCCTTGGTGCTAGGCGACAATATTTTCTATGGTCATGATCTGGCGAAGGACTTGCGGCAGGCTGCCAGCAAGACCAATGGGGCGCGGGTTTTTGCCTATCCCGTGCACGATCCCGAACGGTATGGAGTTGTGGAATTCGATAGCGATGGGCGCGCGCTGAGCATTGAGGAAAAGCCAGCGGAACCAAAATCACGTTACGCGGTGACCGGACTCTATTTTTATGACGACAAGGTGGTTGAGATCGCTAAGTCGCTGAAGCCCAGTGTTCGGGGCGAGTTGGAAATCACAGACGTAAATCGAACTTACCTAGAACGCAACCAATTAGAAGTGGTCGTAATGGGGCGCGGCATGGCGTGGTTGGACACGGGCACGCACGAATCCCTGATGGATGCGGCGCTCTACATCCAGGCCATTGAGAAGAGACAAGGGCTGATGGTGGCTTGTCCCGAAGAAATCGCGCTGCGCTCAGGCTACATTACGGCTGAGCAGGTTGAGAAAATTGGCACTTCCATGAAGAACAACAGTTACGGCGCTTACCTGCTCCAACTTCTGCGCGAGAAGGTATTCTGATGAATGCAGTTCAGGCAATTCGTCCGCCAATGAACAATTTCAAGAAAATTCCGACTTCCCTGCCGGGAGTTTTCATTCTCGAACCGCGAGTATTCGGGGATGAGCGCGGGTTTTTCTTTGAGAGCTACAACCAGCAGATGATGGCGGAGGCTGGAATCGCTGAAAGATTTGTGCAGGACAATCATTCCTGTTCCTCACGCAACGTGCTGCGAGGGTTGCATTATCAGGTAAAGCATCCCCAGGGAAAACTGGTGCGGGTTGCCCTGGGAGAGATCCTGGATGTCGCGGTCGATATGCGCCGAAGTTCGGAGGGCTTCGGCCGATGGGAAGCGGTGCGACTCTCTGGAGAAAACATGCGCATGCTATGGATCCCGGCGGGCTTCGCGCACGGATTTCGTGTGCTCTCGGAAAAAGCGCACGTACTTTACAAGGCGACGGACTTTTATGCGCCTGAACACGAGCGCACGCTCGCGTGGAATGATCCTGACCTGAAGATCAACTGGGAATTGGATAGTGACCCGATCGTATCTGCGAAAGATCAGACCGGCTACTCGTTCCGCGCCGCCGAGTCTTACGAATAATCCCAATGCGAGTCGCCATTTTTGGAGCATCCGGCCTGTTGGGGCAAGCGCTCATGCAGGAGTGGAGCGGAGACACCGTGACCCCGTTCAGTTCGGGTGATGCAGATCTCCGCGATGCAAAGCGGGTGCAACAGTTGGTTCAGGAAGCTTGTCCTGACTGGATCGTGCTGGCCGCAGCTTACACCGATGTGGATGGATGCGAAGGAAATCCGGAGTTGGCGTTCTCGGTAAATCGTGATGGAGCGGTTAACATTACCGCAGCAGCCAAGCAAACTGGGGCGCGGCTTCTTTTTCTGAGCTCCGATTATGTCTTCGACGGAAGAAAGACTGCGCCTTACGAAACTGATGACACACGAAATCCGCAAAGTGTTTACGGACGCACCAAGGCCGAGGCGGAGATTAAGCTGCTTGCACTGATGCCGGATTGTTGCATCGTCAGAACGTCGTGGCTTTTCGGAGGCGGCGGCAAGTGCTTTCCCGACTCCATCTTGAAGTTGGCCGCGACCCGGCCCGCGCTCGATGTGGTGAACGACCAGCGCGGCTCTCCGACGTATACAGTCGATCTGGCAAGAGCGCTGATTCAACTGTGCCGGAAGAATGCCAGCGGAATTTTACACGCCACCAACGCGGGCGATTGCACTTGGTTTGAGCTTGCGCAAGAGATTATTCGCGGCGCGGGCCTTCCTACAATTGTGCGTCCGCTGAGCAGCCAACAAATGGCGCGGCCTGCGCCTCGGCCTGCTTATTCAGTTTTGTCGCCGGCTTCTATGCATCGCCTTCATATTGAAATGCCTGCCTGGCGTGACGCACTGCGGCGCTATCTGGAACGGCGACTACGGCCGGCAATCTAGCGCAGATTGCTTCGACTCCGGCAGCCCTGCTAGGATTGCCGAAGCCCGCCTGGGGAACTCGTGAAGTTAATCCAAAACTATATTGACGGCCGATTCGTGTCCGGGAAAAACGAGTTCGCGGATGTAAATCCGGCCGACGGCACAACGATTGCACACGTCACTGAAGCTGACGAGGGACAAGTGGACGAGGCGGTGCACGCGAGCCGCCGGGCACTGAACGGAGAGTGGGGCCGTATCGGAGTCCGGGAGCGTGCGGCGCGATTGCACAGGGTTGCGGACGCCATTGAGAAACGTTTTGATTGCTTCGTACAGGCGGAGGTGGCCGACACCGGCAAACCGGTTTCGCTCGCCTCGCGGCTGGATGTTCCTCGTGCCGCGGCGAATTTCCGCGTTTTTGCCGACCTGATAAAAATGTCGGGATTGGAATCGTTTCAAACCGAAACTCCGGACGGAAACCATGCGCTGAACTATGCAGTGCGGAAACCTTTAGGCGTAGTCGGCGTAATCACTCCGTGGAACCTGCCTCTGCTTTTGCTCACGTGGAAAGTGGCGCCTGCTCTGGCCTGCGGGAATGCGGTGGTGGTCAAACCCTCGGAGGAAACTCCCGCCACGGCCACGCTACTTGCTGAGGCCATGCAAGATGCCGGAATTCCTCACGGCGTTTACAACGTGGTGCACGGCTTCGGACCCGGGTCCGCAGGAGAGTTTCTCACGCGACATTCCGATGTGGACGCGCTCACATTTACGGGGGAATCGAAGACCGGCGCTGCGATTATGAAATCGGTTTCTTCTACGGTGAAACCGGTTTCCTTTGAGCTGGGCGGAAAGAATGCAGCCATCGTCTTTGCAGATTGCAACTTTGAAGAAGCAGTCACTGGATTGGCTGACGCGGTGTTCCTTAACACCGGACAGGTTTGTCTGTGTGCGGAGCGCGTTTATGTGGAACGCAAGATTTTCACCGCATTTGTAGATGCAGTGAAAAAGAAGGCGGAGGGGATGCATTCGGGGTGGCCGACCGATGCGACCACTGATTTGGGTCCGCTGATTTCGGCGCAGCATCGCGAGAAGGTGCTGTCTTATTACCGATTGGCGCTGGAGGAAGGCGCGACGCTTATAACTGGCGGCGGTGTTCCTGCGTTCGGTGACGATCGCGACCACGGCTTTTACGTGCAACCGACAATCTATACTGGACTTCCGGAATCGGCCCGCTGTGTGAAAGAAGAAATCTTTGGGCCAGTGTGCCACATCACGCTGTTTGATTCGGAGGAAGAAGCCATCGCCATGGCCAACGACACGAAGTATGGCCTTGCAGCTTCGATCTGGACCAGCAATCTGAAGCGCGGACATCGCGTGGCACAGCAAATGCGCGCGGGAATCACCTGGGTTAATTGCTGGTTTTTGCGCGATTTGCGCACTCCGTTTGGTGGGGCGGGTCTTTCCGGCATCGGTCGCGAGGGCGGAGTACATTCTTTAAATTTCTATTCTGAGTTGAACAACATCTGCATTCGCCTGTGATATCTGACGGTGGCGCGAGTTATAAGAATGAGCGGGACCGAAAGCAAAGTCGTCGAAGGAAAAGCCAAACCGCTCGGCAAGTATCCGCATGTGAAGCGGGCGGGCGATTTCTTGTTTGTGTCTGGAACCAGTGCGCGCCGTTCCGACAACACCATCGCCGGCGCAGAAGTGGATGCACTCGGTACTGTACGGCTTGACATCCGCCTGCAAACTCGCGCCGTCATCGAGAACATCCGCGACATTTTGCAGAGCGCCGGAGCGCAGTTGAAAGACGTAGTCGAAGTGACCACTTATTTGGTGAAAATGAATGACTTCGGTGGGTACAACGACGTGTACGGCGAGTTTTTCGGGTACGATGGTCCGGCAAGAACAACGGTGGCAGTGCGTCAGTTGCCGCATCCGCACTTGCTGATCGAGATTACGGCACGGGCGTACAAACCGCTGAATTAGGAGAAATGATGGCGTCCATCAAGAACCTGAAGGCTTTCAACTTTCAAGCCTGGATCGAAGAAAACAAAGATAAGCTTAAACCTCCCGTGGGAAACGCGCAGGTGTGGGAGGACGGCGAGATGATAGTAACGGTTGTGGGCGGGCCCAACCAACGACGCGACTATCACGATGATCCTACAGAGGAATTCTTTTATCAGTTGAAGGGAAACATCTCTGTTCGCATCATGGAGACTCCGGGCAAGCCACCGCTGGAGATACCGATCAAGGAAGGCGAAATCTTTCTCCTGCCCAAACACCTTCGCCATTCGCCGCAGCGGCCAGCGAACACGATTGGTGTAGTCGTTGAAGTTCCGCGTCCCGAGGGCTCCTTGGACGCCTTTGAATGGTACTGCCCGAATTGCCATCAGCTGATTCATCGGGCGGAAGTCCGGCTGAAGAGCATCGTCAAAGATCTGCCACCGTTGTTTGAACAGTTTTACTCGAACGAGGATCGGCGTAAATGTAAACACTGCGGCGCGGTTCATCCGGGCAAATAATGCAAGTTATCGATATTCACAACCATTTTTTTCCCCAATCATGGCCCGACCTTGCGGCGCGCTTCGGCACTCCCAACTGGCCCTGGATCAAGCACACGGACCATGGGAAAGCCGACATCATGGTCGGCGATCGATTTTTCCGTCACATTTACTCGGCGTGTTGGGATCCTGAGATTCGGCTGCAGGAAATGGATAGAGATGGAATCGGCGTGCAGGTCATGTCGGCAACGCCGGTGCTGTTCGCGTATGAGCGCCCGGTAGAACAGGCACTGGACTGTGCGCAGTTGTTCAATGATGCAGCCCTTGAACTTTCCGGTCGGGGACAAGGCAGGTTGAAATCACTCTGCCAGGTACCGTTGCAGGATATTGACGCCGCGTGCGGGGAACTCAGCCGTTGCATGCGTGCCGGTCACTTAGGCGTACAGATTGGAAATCACGTTGGCAGCAAGAACCTGGACGATCCTGGGATCGTAACCTTCCTGCATCACTGCGCAGACGAAGGCGCGGCGGTGCTGGTCCATCCGTGGGATATGCTGGGCGCGGCGCGGATGCCGAAGTACATGATGCCATGGACGGTTGGCATGCCGGCGGAAACTCAGCTTTCCGTAGTTGCACTGATCCTAAGCGGTGCGTTTGATCGGTTGCCGAACTCCCTTCGGATCTGCTTTGCACACGGTGGCGGGAGTTTTGCGTTCCTGCTGGGGCGTTTGGAAAACGCGTGGCATCATCATCCGGTCGCACGCGGCGAATGTCAGCACCCCCCTAGTCACTATCTCAATCGCTTCTATGCTGACTCCGCTGTGTTCGATCAACGTGCGCTGCGGTTCTTGGTGGAAACGATGGGAACCGATCGGGTAATGCTTGGTTCAGACTATCCGTTCCCTCTCGGCGAAGAACGCGTCGGTGCACTCATACGCGGAAGCAGTTTGCCCGAGGGTGCACGCAATCAACTTTTGGGCGGGAACGCTGCGCGGTTTCTCGGGCTTAAGGTGCCGGAAGCCGAAGTCGGGATTTCTCGCGCGGCCACCGGAACTACACCGATCACGCCCGCAGCCGGGCAGCTTACGTATAGCTCGTATCTGAGAGTTCCGGAGCTGCTGGAATTACAACACCCGCAATCATCACCGATTCACCACGATGAATTGCTTTTCATTCTCGTTCATCAGACCTATGAGTTGTGGTTCAAGGAATTGCTGCACGACCTTGACGCGGTCGTCGCCAATTTGCGCAGGGCTGGCGTGGCTCCGCAATCGCGGGATGAAGTCTACGAGGCTGCGCGGTTGCTGCGCCGCTGTACGGAAATCACGCGGGTATTGGTGGAGCAATTCACCATTCTTGAAACCATGCTCCCAACTCATTTTCTCGCTTTCCGCAGCCTGCTGGAACCAGCCAGCGGATTTCAATCGGAGCAGTTTCGTGAGATTGAGTTTTTATGCGGCTTGAAGGACGAGAAGATGTTGCGCTACCACCGACCCACGCCGGAAGCTCACGCCAGCCTCAAACGCCGACTCGAAGAGCCGTCACTGCGTGACGTGTTTTTTGGGGCGCTACAAGCGATGGGCAAACTGGCTCCGGCGGGTGCCGGTGCAACTGAAAGAGAACAATTTGAGTCGCGAGCCCGTGCCGTCCACGAGTTGTATAAAGATGAGCATCATCATCGCGATTGGATTGATGTTTGCGAGCGGCTGACGGAGTTTGACGAACTGGTAGTGAGCTGGCGTCTGCGCCACATTCAACTGGTCGAGCGCATCATCGGCATTCGCATGGGCACTGGTGGAAGTGCGGGCGCGTCTTACCTGAAGCTAACGCTCGACAAGAAATTCTTCCCCGAATTGTGGGAAGCGAGAACGCTGTTGACCGAGTGAACCGATTCCGCGTGATTCGATCTGATGCAAATGTTTGCCGACCTTCCAAGATGAAGTCCGCACCTGACAAAATTACACTGATTGGCGCCGGCTTGAACGGTCCGCTTCTGGCAATTCTGCTGATCCAGAGAGGATTCGCGGTTGAGATCTACGAGCGGCGTCCGGACATGCGAACCGTGCGCATGAGCGCAGGGCGCTCCATCAATCTCGCACTCTCAACCCGGGGCATTCACGCGCTCCAACAGGCGGGCCTGTGGGAAAAAATGCGTAGCATCATTATCCCGATGAAAGGGCGCATGATGCATTCCGTTGTTGGAGACCTCACTTTCCAACCGTATGGAAAGAATGACCGGGAAGTGATCAACTCGATTTCGCGAGCCGAGTTGAACATCGCTCTCATGAACGCCGCGGAGGAACAAGGCGCTGACATTCACTTTAATCAGCGCTGTAGCGGATTCGACCTGAAGACGGGCGCTGTACAACTGCGCAACGAGGAGACTGGCGAAGAGACTACGTGGGAGGGTGGGGTAGTAATTGGGTGCGATGGATCAGCTTCTGCGATCCGGACGGAGATGCTTAAGCTGCCCCGCTTCAATCTTTCGCAACAGTATCTTGATTATGGATACAAAGAGTTAACGATTCCAGCTAGCGCCGGTGGCAAACACTTATTGGAGACGCACGCGCTGCACATATGGCCCCGAGGCAATCACATGCTAATCGCATTGCCCAACATCGACGGGACGTTCGCCTGCATTCTATTTCTGCCTTTCGAGGGCAAGGACAGCTTTGCTGAACTCACCACCCCCGCCGATGTCACTGAGTTTTTCCGGTCTCGCTTTCCAGATACCCTCCCCCTGATGCCGCAATTGGCAGAGAACTACTTCGCGAATCCGACGGGCGCGATGGTTACCGTCAAATGCTCGCCGTGGAATGTGGAAGGCAAGGCGTTGCTGCTGGGCGACGCGGCTCATGCCATTGTTCCGTTCTTCGGGCAGGGACTGAACTGCGGATTTGAAGACTGCACCTCTCTTCTCACACTTCTCGACCGGCATGGACCGGACTGGCCGCGGGTTTTCATCGATTTCGAAAAGGACCGCAAGATCAATACCGACGCGATCGCCGACATGGCCCTTGAGAATTTTACCGAGATGAGAGATCGCGTAGCGGACTCCAGGTTTCTTTTTCGCAAAAAAGTGGAATTGGCCCTGGAAGCAAAATATCCCGAACTCTTTGTGCCCAAGTATTCTATGGTGACTTTTCATCGGATTCCGTACTCGCTCGCTCTGGCTCGCGGAGTCGTTCAGGATCGAATGCTGACTGACCTCTGCGATTCCATCACTCGACTTGAGGATCTCGACTGGGACAAAGCAGATCGACTGATTCGACGCGATCTCACGCCTTTGGAGCTCATGCAGTGAGCAACCTCCGACCAGAGTTTGAACCCGGCGAAGATTTTGCGCTTGCGATGGATGCAAGCGATCCTCTCGGAAGCTTCCGCAAACGCTTCTTTATTCCACAAACGTCTGGAGTCGATTGCGTTTATTTATGCGGACATTCTCTGGGCTTGCAGCCTAAGGCAACAGGAGCATACATCGAGCAAGAACTGGAAGACTGGGCTCAACTTGGCGTAGAAGGACACTTCCACGCAAAGAACCCGTGGATGCCTTATCACAGGCTGCTTACGGAACAGACCGCCAAGTTGGTGGGGGCGAAACCTCTCGAAGTCGTGGTCATGAACTCACTCACGGTGAATCTTCACCTGATGATGGTTTCGTTTTACCGCCCCACGAAGGAGCGTCACAAAATTGTCGTCGAGCGGGGAGCATTCCCCTCGGATCAATACGCGGTGCAATCGCAGATTCGCTTTCATGGCTTTGATCCAGCGACCTCCCTGATCGACTTAACTCCGCGGCCTGGCGAATCCTGCATTCGCGAGGACGACATCGAAAATATGATCGAGCGCGAAGGAGATACCATCGCGCTGATCATGTTGGGTGGGGTGAATTATGCCACTGGCCAGGCGTTCGATATGGCGCGCATCACTCGCGCCGGTCACGCGCGAGGCTGCGTGGTTGGTTTTGATCTGGCTCACGCCGCCGGCAATTTGCAGTTGAAACTTCACAAGTGGGACTGCGACTTCGCCGTGTGGTGCAGCTATAAATATTTGAATGGCGGCCCAGGATGCGTGGCCGGTTGTTTTGTGCACGAACGGCACTCGCACGCCTGGGATGTACCTCGTTTCGCCGGTTGGTGGGGTCACGACGAAGAGTCGCGGTTCCTGATGGGGGCGCAGTTTCAACCGATGCCCGGTGCCGACGGCTGGCAACTGAGTAATCCTTCCATTATCAGCCTCGCTGCCTTGCGGGCCTCAATGGACATTTTCGATGAAGCAGGAATCGAAAGTCTACGCGCCAAGAGCGTGTCATTAACCGGATATCTTGAATTCCTGCTCAGTCAGAACGCGTCTCCAAGCTTCTCACTCATCACGCCGCAGGAAAAGGAGCGACGCGGGGCACAGCTCTCTATCCAAGTCCCCTGGCGCGGGCGAACGCTGCGTGATCGACTGTCTCAGGAAGGCGTTCTGGGTGATTGGCGCGAGCCCGACACGTTTCGAGTTGCCCCAGTGCCTCTGTACAACTCGTATCACGATGTTTTTCGGTTTGTTCAGCGATTCCTCGCCGCAGTGGGCTAGGCCGAGCCTTGGGTTTACGTCCAAACCACGATTACTTCGGTAATGCGCGCACTCTCTGCGCTGAACATACACTCTTAGCGTGAGCGTAATTTCCGGGAGGCGACACGGTTGGTGGACGGGAGTCGTGTGCGCAGTCGTCGGCGTACACGTGCTAGTGTCTTGGCTGGTGCCGCGCAGCACTGGGCTCACGGCGTTTGGCGATCTCACGCAGTTTGCGCTTCTTTTCTGCGCAACATTATCCATCCTCTCGAACATCCGAACCAGCTACAAGCGAGCGCAGCTCTTTTGGGGTCTCATGGCTGTCGGTTGCGGGATGTGGCTCTGCACGCATGTGCTTTGGACTTACTTCGAAGTCTACCTGCGGCAAGATACGCCGAATCCATTTGTTGGCGACGTCGTTTTGTTTCTCCACGTTGTCCCCATGATGGCAGCCCTGGTAGTACAGCCGCATATTGAGCGAAATGACCACTCCCTGCGGCTCGCCTCTCTGGATTTCTTTCTGCTGCTCACGTGGTGGCTTTATCTCTATTTGTTTATCGTGATCCCGTGGCAATATGTGTCGCCGAATGAAGCCGTGTACGGACACAGCTTCGACGTGCTTTACGCTTGTGAACAGGTTGTCCTGATGGTTGGCGTGGGTCTGGTTTGGAAGCGGAGCCACGGAGCTTGGCGCGGTATCTATGGACAGCTCTTTAAAGCGGCATTGTTTTACAGCGTGGGATCGATCCTCGCGGGTGTGGCAATTGATTTTCACCTGTACTATACCGGAAGTCTTTATGACATTCCGCTTGTTGCGGCAATGGCTTGGTTCGCGGGCGTGGGGCTGGTTGCACGCGAATCCGGAACCGGTGAGCCGACAGATAAGGAAAGTCGTCACAGTCACAGTATGTGGACCGCGCGACTGGCCATGGTAGCCGTATTCTCTACCCCGTTGATGGTGGCCTGGGCGGAGTTCGGAGGCGGAGCGCCACAGCGGGTGCGATCCTACCGGCTATTCCTTACCGTAGCTGCGATGATCTTTATGGGCACCCTGGTGTTCCTGAAGCAGCATTGGATGGATCGTGAACTGCTCCACTTGCTCCAGCTCTCTCATCAAAATCTGGACGAGATGTGCACGCTGAAAGACGAATTGGAAAACAAGGAACAGTCCTTGCGATGGCACAGTCTGGAACTGCAGCGCAAAAATCTTGAACTTCAGGAAATTTCTTACACCGATCCGCTCACCGGTGTGTGGAACCGCCGCTATCTCGAGGAGATTGTTACCGCGGAAGCGGGACAGGTGTTGCGAAACTACGAGCGCGCCCGCGGAAGCGACATTCGAAAGCTGGACCACCGCGACCTTGTCTTTATCATGGTTGATATGGACTTTTTCAAGGAAGTGAACGACGTTCACGGTCATCCTGCGGGCGACCGTCTGCTGCAGCGGGTAGCTGAGCGTTTAGGCAAGGTCGTGCGTAAGTCCGATGTCTTGGTCCGTTGGGGAGGAGAGGAGTTTCTGATCATGTCCCGCTCGGCGGACCCCTCTGGCACTCCCGCGTTTTGCCAAAGAATTCTCGACATTATGGCTTCAGAAGCGTTCGATCTGGGCCATGGTGTTCGGGTGCGAAAGACCTGTTCGGTGGGTTGGGCGCCATTTCCTTGGAGCCGTGGAGTCTATGAGGCGCTTTGCGCGGAAGAGACCATCGAACTTGCCGACACCGCGCTGTACCGGGCGAAAAGCGGCGGACGAAATCAGGGCGTGGGAATTCTTCCGGGCGACGGGGCAGACGCCTCTCCTCACGCTATTACGCTAGAGTCCCTGCAAAAGGACAAGGGAACATTGACTCGCAGTGTCACGGTGCATCCGCGTGCCAGCACGGATACCCCCTCCTTCACAGAAACCTTAATGTCCAGCGATCATAGCGATATTTGAGCGTCTGCTAATCTTCTAAACCATTCGCTTGACCTTCGAAGCCCTCGTTGCATACAGTGAGAAGCCGCCTTGCGGAGTGTGAGGTTGGCAGCAAAATGTAACGAGCCCGGGCAATTCAGGAACGAAAATCTGTCAGAAGATTCTTTGTGAGGCACGTTCGATGATGAATGCGAAAACTCCTTCCCGCAAAACAGGTCTGCGCCAGAAAGCGCAACTAATGTCGGCGTCAGAGATTGAGCGCACGCTGGTGCGCCTGGCGTACGAGATTGTCGAGAAAAATGGCGGAGTCGACGGTCTGGGATTGGTAGGAATCCGCCGGCGCGGCGTACCGCTCGCGGAACGTCTGGGAAAAATTATCGCTCGTATTGAGAACGCCAAGGTTCCTGTGGGAACCCTGGACATCACTTTTTACCGCGATGATCTTTCGACGCTCGGCCCCAAACCGGTAGTGCAGGACAAGGAGATCGGGTTTTCGATTGAAGACAAAAATATCGTGCTCGTGGACGATGTTCTTTTCACCGGACGCACAACCCGGGCCGCGTTAGACGCGCTGTTTTCCCACGGCAGGCCGCGGCGGGTGCAACTGTGCGTGCTGATCGATCGAGGACACCGCGAAATACCCGTCGAGGCCAGCTTCGTGGGACGCATTGTGCAGACCACCCTGAACGAAGTGATCGAGGTCAAGTTGACTGAGATCGACGATGCGGAAAAGGTTCTTATGATGGAACGGTAACCCGACGCAAAGAAAGTTAAATAAAAAGGACGGCGATGAACGCCGTCCTTTTATATTTTAACGATCGGTGACTACAATTTGGTGCAGATCGCCTTGGTTTGTGTGTACAAGTTCAGGGCGTCGTGACCCATCTCGCGGCCCCATCCAGATTGCTTATAGCCGCCAAAGGGGAGCGCGGCATCGAAAATATTGTAACAATTGATCCACACGGTGCCAGCGCGAAGAAGTTCGGCGGTGCGATGCGCTTTGCTGATGTCGCTTGTCCAGACGGCAGCAGCCAAGCCATATTCGCTGTTGTTGGCGCGGGGCAAAAGTTCCTCGGGATCGCTGAATGGCATCGCCGCCACCACGGGCCCGAAAATTTCTTCCCGCACGACTTTCATGTCTTCCCGAGTGTTCACCAGAACAGTAGGCTCGACAAAATAGCCTTTGTCCCCTTTTCGATGGCCGCCGGAAAGAGCAGTTGCACCCTCGGAAAAACCTGCCTCCAGATAACCGCAAACGCGGCTTAGCTGTTCTTGCGAGACAAGTGGTCCCATGCTCGTCTCGGGATCGAGGCCCGATCCTACCTTGATTTTCTTCGCGTGTTCGGCAACGCCCTCGACAAACTGGTCGAAGATCGGTTTCTCCACATAGAGGCGCGAACCGGCGCAGCAACACTGGCCGTGATTGAAGAAGATAGCGCTTGCAGCGCCCGGGATCGCAGACTCGAGATCGGCGTCTTTGTAGACGACGTTGGGAGACTTGCCACCCAGTTCCAGAGAGACCTTCTTCAGATTGCCGGCTGCTGCGTGCACGATCAACTTGCCCACTTCCGTGGAGCCCGTGAACGCCACCTTATCCACGTCCGGATGCGCGGCCAGTGCGGCACCCGCCGTCTCGCCATAGCCCGGAACAATGTTGACGACACCCTCGGGGAAACCGGCTTCCATGATCAGTTCCCCGAGCCGCAATGCGGAGAGTGGCGTCTGTTCTGCTGGCTTCAAGATCACGGTACAGCCGGAAGCCAAAGCTGGCCCCAGCTTCCACGCCGCCATCAGCAATGGAAAATTCCAGGGGATGATTTGCGCCGCAACTCCTACCGGCTCTCGCAACGTGTAGGCGAGATATTTTGCGCCCGGCGTATACGGAACGGAGATGGGAATGGTATTGCCTTCGAGTTTCGTGGTCCAACCGGCCATATAACGGAACAAGTCGACTGCCAAGGGCACATCGGCAGCACGCGCGATAGTCAGCGGTTTGCCATTGTCGAGACTTTCCAGATAAGCGAACTCTTCGGTATGTTGTTCCAACAAATCAGCGAGCTTCCAGATCATGCGGCCGCGTTCGGATGCGGTCAACCGCCGCCAGGGACCGTGATCAAAGGCTTTGCGCGCTGCCTTCACAGCCTGTTCAACATCTTCCCGGTCGCCTTCTGCCACTTGCGCCAGCACTTCCCCGGTGGCGGGATTGTAGGTAGGAAAGTTCTTACCGGAAATCGAGCTTACCCAATTTCCGTTGATCAACATTTTGCGAGGCTTTTCAATGAAATCTGTGACCTGCGGATGAATCTGCGGTGACACTGCAATGCCCATACGTCCTCCTTGATCAAAGCACGAGATCGATTACTGAATCAGGCCAGCACGTTGCATGAAGTGACGCTATGATGCCGGGCGAAGACGAATAACGAAGGTATGCTAGTCCGGCGCAGGGACAAAAGCAATGGCGATGCGAGCGGCCCACACTTGCGACTATTCGCCGTAAGGAACCCAGATATTTTTTACCTGAGTGGCGTGTTCCAGAAACCAGCGCCCTTCCGCGATTTTCGGATTGAACCAGTCGATGGCACGGCCTTCATTGGTCCAGACCTGTTTCAGATTACCAACTGACATAGCCTTCGCGGCAGTGACGCTGGTGTCATCGCCGAAGACCCATAAGGCATCCACGTCATCATGTTCCGCGAGGGTTTTCAAAAGCTGTGAGGCATAGCCCGTCACGATATTCACCGCCCCGCCGGGAAGATCGCTGGTATCAAATAGTTGATAGAGATCGGCAGTGATCAGCGGATATGCTTCCGAGGGCACGGCAATCACCGTGTTACCCACAGCCAGTGCAGGCAGCACGAGCGATAGAAAGCCAAGCAAGGGCGCTTCATTGGGACAGATGATTCCCACGGTACCAAGCGGTTCGTTCATGGCGATGGCGATATTGCGGAATGGCGGATTATGCACAGCGCCGTCAAACTTGTCGGCCCACGCCGCGTAAGAAAAAATGCGTTCGATGCCAAGATCGACTTCGGCTGAGGCTTGCTTCGTTCCGACGACTGCCGCGAGCCCGCAGGAAATTTCCTTGCGGCGTCGGGAGAGATTCTCTGCACAGTAATAGAGAACCTGCGCCCGGTTATGTGCTGTTGTTTTTCCCCATGCTTCGGCTTTGTGGGCAGCCTCTACCGCGTTGCGAATGTCTTTGCGATTTCCCAGCGATGCTTCGCCCAACAAATGTCCATCTGATGAATGCACTTCCACACTGTAGCCGGAGTCCGGGCGCACCTGCTTGCCACCGACATAGAGCTTCACGGTGCGATCGATTGCGGGGGAGCGAGACTCCTTTTCTTTTTCAGTGCGTGCCACTGCGGGCGGTGCGACAGCGGCCAACTTCGGAGCATTCTTGAACCATGAGAGTTGCAGATATTCCACCAAGCCTTCTTTGCCGCCTTCGCGTCCGAAGCCACTCTCACGGTATCCGCCGAATCCGCAAGAAGCGTCAAACAGATTCGTGCCGTTCACCCAAACCACGCCAGATTTGAGTTGAGCGGCAATGTGCAATGCCACGTTGATGCTCTCGCTCCAAACACACGCGGCCAGGCCGTACACGGTGTTGTTAGCCAACTCGACCGCTTCCCTCGGCGTTCGGAATGTCATGGCCGCCAGCACCGGGCCGAAAATTTCCTGCTGCGCCACGATGGATGTGGGGTGCACATTGCTCAGCAGCGTTGGCGGATAGTAAAAGCCTCGCTCGGGTAGCGTGATCTGCGGCTGCCAGCAGGTTGCGCCCTCTGCCATCCCTTGACCCACCATGCTCTGAATTCGGTCCAATTGCACGCGCGCGACAATCGGCCCGATGTCAATCGCCTTATCCAAAGGCTGACCGACGCGAAGTTTTCCCATGCGCTCGCGAACTTTGTTAAGCAGCGTTTCCGCGATGCTTTCCTGCATCAACAAGCGCGAACCGGCGCAGCATACTTGTCCCTGATTGAACCAGATGCCATCGACCAAACCTTCGACAGCACTGTCGAGATCAGCATCGTCGAAGACGATGAAAGGAGACTTCCCTCCCAACTCAAGCGATAGGCGCTTTGAAGTCGCGGATGTGGCGCTGCGAATAGCGCGTCCTACTTCCGTGGAACCTGTGAAGGCGATCTTGTCGACGTCAGCGTGTTTCACCAACGCCTCCCCGGTTGAGCCGTCCCCGGTAACAATGTTGACGACTCCGGCGGGCAATCCGGCCTCCTGGCAAAGTTCGGCAAACGCGAGCGCGGTCAGAGGAGTGAATTCCGCGGGTTTCAAAACAACTGTATTCCCTGTGGCAAGAGCGGGAGCAATCTTCCATGCCGCCATGAGCAGCGGAAAGTTCCAGGGAATAATTTGGCCCACAACACCGCAAGGTTCGTATTCAGGAAATTCCTGATCGAGAAGTTGGGCCCATCCGGCATGGTAGTAAAAGTGCCGCGCCACCAGTGGAATGTCGATGTCACGACTTTCGCGGATGGGCTTGCCGTTGTCCATCGTCTCCAGCACGGCGAGAAGCCGGGAATGTTTCTGGACCAAGCGCGCCAATGCATATAGGTAACGCGCTCGGACGTGCGAGGTAAGTGCGCGCCATTTTGGAAATGCTACACGTGCTGCATGCACTGCCTTGTCAACGTCGGCGGTTGAGCCTTGGGCAACCGAAGCAAGCTTTTCTCCGTTAGAGGGATCGATGGTGTCGAAGTATTCCACGGCGGCCGGAGCCTGCCACGCGCCGTTGATGAAGTTTCCGAAGCGGTTGCCGTGACGAGCAAGCCAGGCTTGTGCCGGCTTCGAATCCTCGGGAGCCGGGCCGTACTCCATCGTCACAAATTTTTCAGCGATGCTCATGTCGGTCGCTCAGTCCTCTTCGTTACAAAGGCAAAATCTGGCACCTATGCCAGGGGATGACGATACTCCGCCGAGTAGCGTCCCGTCGCGTGATGTTCCAGTTGCCGCTCGATGTCGCCCAACAGACCACTAGCGCCGAAACGAAACAGCTCGGCGTGAATCCAGGGCTCGCCCAGTTCTTCTTTCATCATGGCCAGCCAGTCCGTCGACTGCTTCGCTGTGCGAATACCGCCGGCAGCCTTGAAACCCACAGCCATTCCTGTGCGCTCCGCGTATTCGCGAATCGCGCGAGCCATCACCAAGCCCACGGGCAGCGTGGCATTGGTAGGTTCCTTTCCGGTGGAGGTCTTGATGAAGTCAGCTCCTGCCATCATGGCCACGACGCTGGCACGCGCAACGTTGCGCAGGGTCAGCAGATCACCGGTCGCGAGAATCACTTTCATGTGAGCCGCGCCGCAAGCCTGCTTGAAAGCTGCAATCTCGTCGTAGAGCGCCTGCCATCGACCGCCAAATACATGGGCTCGTGTTATCACCACATCAATCTCGTGGGCGCCGGCTTCGGCCGAGCGCCGAATCTCCGCAACCCGCTCCGCCAGCGGAGAAAGACCAGCCGGGAATCCGGTCGAGACGGCCGCCACGTGCACGCCACTTCCGTTCAGGGCATGTAGAGCAGTCTCCACGAACAGGTGATAGACGCAGACGGCGGCGACTTTCACCTCGAGTTCTTCGATTTCCAGCGCGCGCACCAGTTCCTGCTGGATGGGTTGCCGGGCCTTCGCGCAAAGGCGGCGCACCCGCTCTTCCGTGTCATCGCCGGAGAGAGTGGTCAGGTCCATGCAGGTGATCGCCCGCAACAGCCATGCCGCCTGCCAGTCTTTTTTCACAGTTCTCCGCGCGACCTGGGTCTGAGCACGGCGTTCCACCGCGCTGGTGTTCACCCGGACTTCCTGCACCCAACTCAAATCGAGAGGAATTCCAGAATTGCGTTGCAATGTGCGCCCGCCGAGAGTTGCGAAAGAAGACTTGCCAGCAGATCGACGGTCTTCGTTCTCCCCCGCTTTCTGGGGCGCTGCTCCGGATTGATTGCGATCCACCGGCACTGATTGCTGCCTCCTCGCGATGTAATTGTACGGCAGGAAATCTCGGAGTGCGAGTTCGTGATATACCAATTTCGCCTGTCCGGCTGCAATCATGACTGAATTAAAAGCGCGGGATTGTTTGACCAGGGTTTACAATGTCCCACGATTTCCTGTCTCAGTGAATCTTTCATCCATGCCTAACAAGCCAGTGCCTGCGGGCAGCCGCGCGAAGCTGCTGAAGTCCGCCAGAAAGGTAATGAAGAACGCGCATGCTCCTTACTCGAAATTCCGTGTGGGAGCCGCGATCCTCCTCTCTGACGGCAAGATTTTCGTAGGGTGCAATGTGGAAAATGCCTCGTACGGTATGACCAACTGCGCCGAGCGCACTGCAATTTTTTCCGCCGTGGCGCAGATGGGGCCCAAGATTGAAATCCGTGCGGTCTCGGTGGTCAACGACCATGGCGTCCCCTGTTCACCCTGCGGGGCTTGCCGTCAGGTCATTTACGAATTCGGCCCCGACGCAACCATCTTTTTCCAAGGGGCTGAGGGTCCGAAGCAGGCTCACATTACCGCATTGCTTCCGGAAGGATTCCGCCTCCTGTGAATCCAAAACCAGACTCGGCGCAGACGTTCCGCGCTATCGATGTGATTCGCACGAAGCGAGATGGCGGCGAATTGTCTCCGGGTGGCATCGAGTCCCTGGTAAACGCATACACGCGCGACGATATTCCTGACTATCAGGTATCAGCCTGGCTCATGGCGGTTGTGCTGCGAGGGATGACTCGAGCTGAGACGGCAGCACTGACCGACGCCATGCTCCACTCGGGCGAAGTGCTCGACCTATCGTCTCTTCCAGCGAGAAAGGTTGACAAGCATTCGACGGGCGGAGTGGGAGACAAGACTTCGCTCGTTCTCGCGCCTCTCGCAGCCGCTGCAGGCGTGGCCGTTCCCATGATCAGCGGCCGCGGCCTGGGCCACACCGGCGGTACGCTCGACAAACTTGAAGCCATTCCGGGTTTCAACGTAAATCTTACCGTCGCACAATTTCGGCGCGTACTCGACACCTGTGGATGCGCCATGATCGGGCAAACGGCTGAGATCGCTCCCGCCGACCGCAAGCTCTATGCATTGCGCGACGTAACCGGCACAGTGGAAAGCCCGTATCTTATCTGCGCATCGATCATGAGCAAGAAACTTGCGGAAGGGATTGATGCCCTGGTGCTCGACGTGAAGACCGGCTCCGGCGCGTTCATGAAGAGTGAAAAAGACGCCGCATTTCTCGCGGAACTGATGGTTGAAACCGGCGAGCGCATGGGCAAGAAGGTGGTGGCGCTGATCACCGATATGGATCAGCCTCTCGGCCGCAAGATCGGCAATGCACTTGAAGTGGTCGAGGTTGTGGAAGTTCTGCGCGGTGAAGGACCGGAAGATTTGCGTGAACTCTGCTTTGAGCTAGCGGGATGGATGCTGTACCTGGGTGGAGTTGCTGGTTCAGTCGCCGCAGGCAGGGAGCAAAGCGAAAAGCTGATTGCCTCCGGCAAAGCACTCCAAAGATTCCGACAGATGGTCGAACTGCAGGGAGGCGATCCTCGCGCGATTGATGACACCAGTAAATTACCCCTGGCGGAGCGAACGATGACACTCTCCAGCCCCAAGGGCGGATACGTCTCATCTCTGCAGTGCGAACAGATCGGCACCACATGCGTGATTCTGGGCGGTGGTCGCGAGCGAAAAGAAGATTCTGTCGATCCTGCCGTTGGAATCGTTTTGCACAAGAAAGTTGGTGATGGCGTCGCCGCGGGCGAACCGCTGGCCACAATCTACTACAATGCCGAAGCGCGTTTGGCTCGTGCCCGGCAACTGCTTGAACAGAGTTTTGAAATTAGTACCTCACCCATGCATGAGAAGAGGCCGTTGATCCATCGCGTGATCGGAAAATCCGGAGAAAAAAACTGAATGGGACGCTTCACTGGAATCCTCGGCCTCTTGACGATGCTCGCACTGGCTTATGCCTTCTCAACCAATCGCCGTGCCATTCGCCTGAAGACTGTGGCGTGGGGTTTGGGCTTGCAGTTCGCTTTTGCGGTATTTGTGCTGAGAATCGACGCTGGGCGGCGGGTTTTTCAGAAAGCTGGCGATGTGGTGAACCGCCTTTTGAGCTATGCCTTCGTGGGCTCGCAGTTTGTTTTCGGTGACCTCGGCAAACAGGGCTCTCATCTCGGTTTCTATTTTGCCTTCCAGGTACTGCCAACCATTATTTTCATCGCCGCATTTTTTGCCGTGCTGTATCACTATGGCGTTATGCAGTTCGTCATCAAGATCGCGGCGTGGATCATGACCCGCGTAATGGGTGCGAGCGGTGCGGAGTCGCTGAATGTTGCTGCCAGCATTTTTATGGGACAGACCGAAGCGCCCTTAACCATCCGCCCATTTCTGCCCGACCTGACGCGCTCCGAGTTGATGACCGTCATGACTAGCGGCATGGCGCATGTCTCCGGTGGAATCATGGCGGCGTATATCGCCTTTGGCATAGAGCCCAAACACCTTCTCAGTGCGGTAATCATGACTGCGCCCGGCACGCTGCTCATGGCGAAGATGCTTGTGCCAGAAACCGAGCAACCGAAAACTGCCGGACGGGTGGTAATGAGCGAGGACGAAGAGAAAACTGAGAAAGAAGAGAATCTTCTCGGTGCGGTCGCGAGAGGTACGACCGACGGCCTCCATCTGGCGCTGAATATTGCCGCCATGTTGATTTCGTTTCTTGCACTAATTGCCCTCACGAATGGCATTATGGGCGGCGTGCACAACTGGCTGGCTGGACACGGGATATTCTGGTTTCCGGCGAGTCTCGAGAAGGTCTTCGGAGTTTTGTTTGCACCTATCGCTTGGGTGATCGGCATTCCCTGGCATGATTGCGGAACCATCGGCAACTTACTTGGAACTCGAATGGTATTGAATGAACTGGTTGCATTTTCCATGCTTGGCCCCATGAAGGGCGCGCTCGATCCGCGCTCGTTCACGATAGCGACTTTCGCACTGTGCGGCTTCGCCAACCTCAGCTCCATCGGAATCCAGATTGGCGGCATCGGCGCGCTCGCGCCCAACAAAAAAGGCGAATTGGCGCGACTGGGAATTCGCGCGATGCTGGCTGGGACTATGGCAAACCTGATGTCAGCTTCCATCGCCGGCATGTTGTTGTAAGCCAAATCGACGTCTGGACAAAGAAGTTTCTCTGTCAACAATCCCGCATTCTGGATTCGAATGGGACGTTGAAGGAAGTGCTCGTGAACTTATCCTCAGCCGTTGGCCCGCGCAACAAGAAAAATCGCCAGGCCGTAGAAGACGAACATCAGGCCCAGGTAAGCCTTCGCGCGAGGACCAGAGTTCGCAAATTCTTTCCAGGCGAGAATTCCCCAAAGCGCAGCGACCATCGGGGCAGATTGGCCGATAGCATACGAGATCGCGACCCCGGTGAAACTCGCGGCCACGAGATTCAAAACCGTGCCAATTCCCCAGATGCATCCACCGAAAAGACCCAGCAAATGCCCGGAGGTGGGACCGCTGAAGAATCCGCGGAAGCTAACCGGCTCTCCAACCAGCGGATGCTTCATGAAATAAATGTTCCAGATGAAGCAGGAGAGCAATGCTCCCAGCGTAAGAAAGACAGCCGCGCTGTAGGGACCAAGCGGATTGCCGCGAGTCATTGCGTGCGTCATGAAGGGGGCCCATAGCCCCATCAAAATTCCTGAGACTACGCAAGTGATAAGACTTTTTCTTGAGACAGAACGCCCTGATGCCGCGAGACTTCCATAGGCCTTGCCGTCCATCAGCACAGCGATAAATGCGCAGGCGACACCGAGTGCGAGGAGTGTGGCGTTGCCTCTCGGCTGAAGAACATAGCTCAAAACTGTGCCAACTACCAGAGCGATTCCAATTGAAATGGGAAACGCGACGGCGAGTCCCGCCATGTCGATGGCGGCTACCAGCAATAGATTAGCGAGATTGAAGAGGGCTCCGCCGATAAGGGCATTCACAATATTCGAAATGTCCGCGGCGTGAACATTGTTCAAGAAACTGGAAGAATTGTTCCCCGTACTCCCCATCGTGAAAGCGAGCACCAGGGAGATCAAAAAGATGCCCATCGCATAGTCCCAGTAGAAAAGCTCAAACCGGTATCCCTTGACGCCCTTGTAGGTATTGGCCCATGAACCCCAGCAGATGGCGCTAGTGATCATCATCAGTAGCGCAATGGTCAGACTCGATGGTGTGAACAATCGATTCTCCTTAAAGTGATATGGGCCGGAAAGTGTGTAACTGTACTCTTCTTTTGCAGAGGCTACAAGTGACGTTCCGCCCACGGGATATCCGAGCGAAGGGTCTGCTATTCTACGCGCGTGCCACGCACTTTTCTGATCGATACCGACACTGCTTCCGACGACGCGGTTGCTCTCATCATGGCGCTGAAAAGCCCTGTGGTCCGCGTAGCCGCAATCACTACTGTCGCCGGCAATGTGGATGTACACCAGGCTACGCGCAACGCCCTGTATACCTCCGAGCTCTGTGGCGCGGATGTGCCGGTCTATGCCGGCGCAGAAAAGCCGCTCTTGCGTGAGTATGAAAACGCGACCTGGTTTCACGGCCGCGACGGACTGGGAGACCGCAACTATCCCGCACCTCGGAAATCTCCCCAACAGAAGCACGCCGTCGACGCAATCATCGATACGATCGAAGCGAATGCTCAGCTTACCGTGGTGACGCTCGGACCTCTCACCAATCTCGCCCTGGCGCTGGCGAAGAGACCGGCAATCGCCGCTAAGGTAGGACGCTGTGTAGTGATGGGAGGCGCCCCTTGCTGTGAAGGCAACGTTACTCCGGCGGCAGAATACAACGTTTGGGTTGATCCGGAAGCTGCCCGCATCGTCATGCTCAGCGGACTTCCCATAGAACTTGTCGGGTGGCAACTGTCTCGAGGAGGTGCAGTCTTGAACGAGAGGGATATCGCCCACATTTCAGGATTCGACAATACTCTCTCCCGTTTTGCAATCGAATGTAATAGTCACGCGCGCCAAGCTTACAAGAGACAGACGGGAGAAGATGGAATCGCGCTTCCGGATCCCGTCGCGATGTGTCTTGCCCTCGATCCTACAATAGGAACGGAATGGAGCAGTTACGCGATCGAAGTGGAGACGCAAAGCGAACTCACTCGTGGCATGACGGTGGTAGATCGTTTGAACGTAACTGCAGATGAACGCAACCACGCCGTTTGGGCACAAGCTCTTAGGACGCAGCGCAAAGCCAGAGTCTGTTGGAGTATCGATAACAAACGCTGGAAAGAGTGTTCCAGCGACTATCCATTTATCTGGGAATAGGTGGAGCGTCGTATGAATTCGCCCTGCCCGGCGCGGCCGAGAAATTTATTCCCGTCAACAACTACGCGACCCCGGGAGAGAACGATATCGGGCATACCTGTTACCTCGATGCCTTCGAACATCGAGTAGTCCACCCGCATGTGGTGGGTCTTCGCACTGATCGTGTGCTTGCGCTTCGGATCGAAGATCACGAGATCGGCGTCGCTACCGACTGAGATCGTTCCTTTGCGGGGATACAGACCGAACAACTTCGCCGGAGTCGTGGAGACGAGTTCGACGAACCGATTCACACTGAACCGGCTCTGTGCGACGCCGCCCGAATAAATCAGGCTCATGCGATGTTCAATGCCCGGCCCACCGTTTGGAATCTTGGTGAAGTCGTCGCGTCCGAGTTCTTTTTGTTCTTTGAAACAAAACGGACAATGGTCGGTGGAGACGACTTGCAGGTGGTCGCGCTTCAGGCCGTTCCATAATTTTTCTTGATGCCACTTTTCGCGAAGCGGGGGCGTGAAGACATACTTCGCGCCTTCGAAATCGGGCACGTCGAAATTTTCGATCGATAGATATAAATACTGGGGGCAGGTTTCAGCGTAAACCGGTAGACCGCGGTCGCGCGCCTCACGCACCTTTTCGAGCGCTTCATTGCAGCTCAGATGCACGATATAGATTGGAGCACCGGCCATCTCGGCTAGAGCAATCGCGCGCGAGACAGCCTCAGCTTCGGCCGTTGTGGGACGGGTAAGAGCGTGATATTTCGGGGCTTTCTTCCCCTCCGCCAGCGCCTGTTGCACGATAACGTCAATCGCACTGCCGTTCTCCGCATGCATACAAATCATTCCACCGTTTTTCGCGGTGGTCTGCAGCGCGCGAAAGATGCTGGCGTCGTCGAGCATAAAGACGCCGGGGTAAGCCATGAAAAGTTTGAAGCTGGTCACGCCTTCGCCCACCAGAGAATTCATCTCTTGCAGTTGGCCGTTCCCTATGTCAGTCACAATACAGTGAAAGGCATAATCGCAAACCGCCTTTTGCGAAGCTTTGCCCATCCATGTATCAAAGGCCTGCCGCAGAGGCTGGCCTTTATATTGAATGGCGAAGTCGATCAGCGTCGTCGTCCCACCGAATGCCGCAGCGCGCGTACCGGTTTCAAAATCATCGGCGCTGGTGGTGCCGCCAAACGGCATGTCGAGATGCGTATGCACGTCGATGCCGCCCGGAAAAACATACTTCCCCGAAGCGTCGAGAACCTGCGTAACGTTTTGACGAGGCAGATTCTTACCGATGGCCTCGATCTTACCGTCTTTAATCGCAACGTCCGCCACGAAAGTGGCCGTCGCAGTCACCACTGATCCGTTGCCGATGATAGTGTCGAAGCCCATCGAGACCTCCCCGTGTATCAGAAATGAAGAGTGAATTCTATGCTAAACTGCCGCTCCTCAGTTCCTGATTGTTCTCGGGCTAGGAAAAGGGGCATGCCATGCAATTCGGCATCACGTTAAAACCAGACATCTCGGTGGAGCGCATCGTCGGGTTGACGCGGCAGGCTGAAGCCGCAGGGTTCCACTACGGGTGGATCTTCGACTCTCACGTTCTATGGAAAGAACCGTACCCTCTGCTTACGTTGATGGCGGCGAACACGCGCGCAATGCGACTGGGCACGCTGGTGACAAATCCCGCGGTGCGCGATCTCACGGTTACGGCCAGCCTGTTCGCCACGCTGAATCTGATTTCGGGCGGCCGGATGGAACTGGGCATTGGACGAGGGGACAGTTCGAGACGCGTGTTGGGCAAAAAGCCGGTCAGTTGGTCTCAACTGGAATCTGCGGTACAAATTTTTCGCGATCTCACCAGCGGCCGCGAAATTGAATACGAAGGTCAGCCGACGCGGCTCACTTGGGCCGAAGTTCCTCCGCGAGTCTGGATCGCGGGATATGGACCGAAGGTACTGCACATGGCGGGACGGGTTGCCGATGGAATCATCCTGCAATTTGCCGATCCTGATTTGATCTCCTGGTGCCTTGGATTCGTGAGGGAAGGTGCGCGCGCCGCGGGACGCGACCCTGAAAAGATCGAAGTAATGTCGGCAGCGCCCGTGTGGGTTTCTGATGATTTGACCTTGGCACGCGAACGCGTGCGCTGGTTCCCTGCTCTGGTTTCAAACCATGTGATGGACTTGATCCGGCAATACAAGCCGGAAGATCTGCCTCCTGCGCTCACTTCGTATGTGCAGGATCGTGGCAGCTACGACTATTTGCATCACTGCGTGGTCGAAAGTGACAACGCAAGTTTTGTTTCCGATGAGGTGGTCGATCGCTTTTGTCTGGTTGGGCCAGTCAAGGCCCACCACGAGAAAATAAGAAAACTGGCGAGCGTAGGGGTTACGCAGTTCAATCTGTATCTGATGTGCGGTGACGAAGAGCAAACGCTCGAGATCTATCAGCGCGAGGTCATGCCCGCTTTTCAGGAATCTGCGAAGACAAAACGCTAGAGCCTAGACAACGCCGGTGACGGCACGGCAGAGGGGCGCTGACCTTTCATCATCGCGTAATAAACTGCAAACGACACCGCAAAACCCACGAACCAGGAATAGTCATAGAGAACGCGCACGGATGGAACTACCAACCCGACGAGCGCCGTGCCCGCACCCACAGCAAGCGCGATCACTGCTCCCCAGTTGAATCCGCGAGAATATTCATAAACTCCGCCCCGCAGATAAAGATCGTCCACCTGCAGAACACGCCGACGCACAACGAAATAGTCACAGATCATAATCCCCGCAACCGGCCCGAGAAACGCAGCATAGCCTCCCAACCATCCAAGGATGAAGGTGTTGTAATTAGCCAGCAGCTTCCACGGCATCATCGCGATTCCCATGAAGCACGTAATCACGCCACCGGTCCGAAAGCTGATTCGCTTCGGCCACAGATTGGAGAAGTCGTTCGCCGGCGAGACAACGTTAGCGCCGATATTGACGTTGAGAGTGGCCAGCAAAATAGCGATCAACGAAACCACAACCGCTACAGGCGAATGAAATCTGCTGAGCAGCTGAACCGGATCAGAAATTGCCGTTCCGTAAATTATGACCGTAGCTGAGGTCACCGCGATGCCAATGAAAGCGTAGAGAGTCATCGTCGTCGGCAGAGCCAATGCTTGCCCGATAATCTGTTCCCGCTGGTTGCGTGCGAAGCGGGTGAAATCGGGAATATTCAGCGACACGGTCGCCCAGAATCCCACGGTGCCATTCAGAGCGGGGATCAGAAACTTCAAGAAGTCGGAAAAGTTCGTGAACCGCGAGGGAGCGGCAAGCATAGGACCGAAGCCCCCCGCAGTGCGATAGGCCCACGCCAGCAGCAGCAAGCCGACCGCCAGCAATATAGGAGCGCTGATGCCCTGCAGGATGCGAATGTATTCAATCCCCATCAAAATTACGATGAGATTGATCAACCAGAACAGCAGAAAGCAAACTGCCGTAGCGTAAGGAAAATTTCTCCATCCCGGAGCGAGCGTCGCCAGCAGGGTGCTGATCGCTTCACCGCCGATCCAGGTTTGAATGCCAAACCAGCCGCACGCCACCAGAGCGCGTAAGACAGCAGCCACGTTGGCGCCGAGCACGCCGAACGAGGCGCGAGCCAGTACTGGAAACGGAACTCCATACTTTGCTCCGGGATGGGAATTCAGCAACATCGGCGCCAACACGATCACATTGCCGATGAAAATTGTCATCACCGCCTGTTTCCAGTTCATTCCGCCCTGAATCAAACTGGCAGCCAGCATGTAGGTGAGAATGTTCACCGACATCGAGATCCAAAGCGCCGCGAAGTTGTATGTTCCCCAATTCCGGCTTTGGGCGGGTACGGGCGCAAGATCGGGATTGTAGAGAGGGCTGGATTCGATTCGAGATTGGAGGGTGGCAGTTTCGGTGTTAGTCATGGTTTCGGCTAAGGTTTCGGTTAAGAAAATCGAAGCACGGAGGAGTGAGCGTCAGTCGGCAGCTGCGGCCTGTCCCGTCTGCGCGGTAATGGGGCCATAGCTTTCCGGCCGTCGGTCACGAAAGAATTGCCAGACCTTGCGTACTTCCGCGATCATTTCCAGATCCAGGTCCGCGACAACGACTTCGTCTTTATCCCGGCTGGCCTGCGCGATGATCTTTCCCCGAGGGTTGCAGAAGTAACTCTTGCCGTAAAACTCTCCGATACTCCAGGGCTTTTCTATGCCGACGCGATTGATCGCACCGATGAAGTATCCGTTGGCCACGGCATGCGCCGGCTGTTCAAGTTCCCACAAATATTCAGAGAGTCCAGCGACCGTCGCGGAAGGGTTAAATACGATCTCTGCGCCGTTCAACCCTAGAATGCGCGCACCTTCGGGAAAATGCCGGTCGTAGCAAATGTAAACGCCGACTCGCGCATATTTTGTTTCGAACACCGGGTATCCACCATCGCCCGGAGTGAAGTAAAACTTTTCCCAAAATCCAGGATGGCAGTGCGGCAGATGATGCTTCCGATATTTTCCCAAATACCGGCCATCGGCATCGATCACCGCAGCGGTATTGAAATACACGCCAGCCATCTGCTCTTCATAAACCGGAACCACGATGACCATGCGATGTTTCGCCGCGACCTTTTGCATCAGCCGTACCGTTGGACCATCCGGCACGCGCTCGGTCAGTTCGTACCAGCGGGCATTCTGCTCCGCGCAAAAATAGGGGCCATAAAAAAGTTCCTGCAGGCATAAGATCTGGGTTTTCTTTTTCGCGGCCTGCTCAATCAACTTAAGATGCTTGTCGATCATCGCCTTTCTGATCTGGGCAAGGGGACGCTCGGTACTAAGCGCATTGCTGGCTTGAATCAGGGCACAGCGCACAATTCGAGGCATGAGATGCAACCTCCGAGGAACGCAACTATAGCAGAATACTTTAGCTGAATTGCGAGAAGTAGTGCCGCGTCGCAGACTCATCTTCCTGCACGTTGACACAAGCGGGTGCGCCAAATAAACTCATTTTCCCCAGTTCTCTGAAGAAGATTATGGCCAGGCGTCCTCGCATTGCGGTGGTTGGAAGCGCCAACGTCGATCTGACAACTTTCACCGACCAATTTCCCAAGCCCGGAGAAACGATCTTCGGGCGGAAATTCGATCTCGGCTTTGGCGGTAAAGGCGCCAACCAGGCAGTTGCCTCGCGTCTTTGTGGGGCGGATGTCTTCATGGTGGCGCGGGTCGGAAGCGACCTGTTTGGTCCCGCCACCATCGAGAATTTCAAGAAACTGGGGATTGATGCGACCCACGTCAAACAGGTTGAGGGACTCTCCAGCGGCGTCGCTCCCATCTTCGTTGAGGCCAACGGGCAAAACCGCATTCTGGTTGTTAAGGGCGCCAATGATGCGCTGAAGACAGCAGATGTAGACGCCGCCGGCGACACTCTGAAGGCTGCCGATTGCATCGTGCTTCAGTTTGAGATTCCACTGGAAACTGTCTACTACACGATCGCGTTCGCAAGAAAACACGGGATTCGTTGCATCCTGAACCCAGCGCCGGGTCAAGCGGTCGACATGCGCGCGCTCGCGGACCTTGACTATTTTGTTCCGAACGAGAGTGAAGCGGAAACAATTACCGGACTCGAGGTGCGAAACGTTGCCGACGCGAAGAAGTGTGCTGAGAAACTGGTCGCGGGCGGAATTCGCCGAGTCATCATCACGCTCGGCGCGAATGGATCCCTTCTGGCAGGCGTTGGAATAAGCGAACATGTGCCTTCGTTTGCCGTAAAGAGTGTCGACAGCACGGGTGCTGGGGATGCGTTTATCGGTAGTTTCGCCGTATTCCTGGCGGAGGGAGTGCCGGAGCGAGAAGCCGTAAGGCGGGCCAATCTTTATGCCGGACTCTCAACCACTGGCATCGGGACGCAAAAGTCTTTTTACGATCGAGCGCGCTTCGATGCGGAGTGGGCGGTTCAAGGTTCATAAGCATCGGCTGGCGATGTCTCAGTTGGATTTTGCATTAAGGGCCGATTGCGGAAAACCGTGGCTTTTTTGCTCAAGAACCTGTGCAAAAAACGGACGGAACTTTGTCCCCAAGATTTCCATACCGAAAAGTCTTGACTTAGGAAGGAGCGGCGATTTATAAGGCCCTTCTACGGTCCAATACCTCCCAGTTCAGTGCATAACTGAAGTCACTCGTCATTCGGTGCTGAGCCGCCGAAAAAGGGGCATTTAATGCTGAAGAATAAGACGCTGCTGGTTATCGTCGTTTGTGCGCTGGCATTTTCGCTGTGCCCGCTGTTGCAGGGGCAGGCGAACGGAAGCTTCTCCGGAATTGTCTCCGATAAAGCGGGCGCCGTTATTTCAGGCGCAACCGTGAAGGCCGCTTCGCAAGGAACTGGCGTCGTGCGCGAAGCGAAGACCGACGAATCCGGACACTACCTGATCCCAGTGCTGCCGGTCGCGTTCTACTCGATTCGCGTTGAAGCCCAGGGCTTTCAGGCCACTGAGCAGAAAGACATTCGGCTGCAGGTGGATGAACACCGCGAAGTAGACTTCAGTCTGGCGCCAGCGTCTGTCTCCTCGACCGTTGAAGTCAGCGCTACAGAAGTCGCCGTCGAGACCACGAATCCTTCGCTGGGTCAGGTAATCACATCCGAGCAAGTCGCCGATCTGCCGCTGAATGGACGCGACTTCGTGCAGTTGGCGACGTTAACGCCGGGCGTGACTCAGGAAACCAATCCGAACAGCTTCTTCAACGGCGGCGCCACCAGTGAAGTCTCCGCTCGCGGCTCATTTTCTCTTTCGGTAGGCGGATCGCGCCCCCAGAGCACAGACTGGTTGCTCGATGGCAATGACAACAACGAACTGACCGCCGGCGGTATCGCGATTTTGCCTTCGATCGACGCCATACAGGAGTTCAAAGTTCTCACCTTCACTTACTCGGCCGAGTATGGTACGCGCGCGGGTCCAACCGTACTCGTCACCACAAAATCAGGTTCGAACCGCTTTCACGGATCGCTGTTTGAATTCTTCCGCAACACCAAGCTGGATGCACGCAGCTATTTCTCTCCAATCAGAGAGCAATTCAACCTGAACCAGTTCGGAGGAGCGCTGGGTGGTGCGATCCAGAAGGACAAGACGTTCTTCTTCGTGGACTATCAGGGCAAAAGGCAGCGTCACGGCATCGTGTCTACGGGGTCGGTTCCCACGGCAGCAATGATGGGTGGTGACTTTTCTCTTGATCCCCTGGGCGCGCCCCGTCCCGGCGTTTTCGACAATGTCAACAATCCCAAGAATGCGGACGGTTTCTCCGATCTCTTCAATCCTTACTCAAAACCTAGCCCCACCGCTCCGGGTGGGCCTTTCGAGTGTGACAGCAGCGGTATTCCCATTACGCCTAATCCCGATGGAACCCAGACTGGCGGCTCCCCCTGCAACAAGATTCCGACAGGCGCGGGCGGTCTCGCCGACTCGGCCAGTCAACAACTGATTCGGCTTTATCCAGGGAACAATCTGAGCGGACCTGCTGCTCAGAACGTGGGCTTCAACTTCACCAACGCCCCGGTGAGAAGCCTCAATGAAGGGGAGTTCGACGTCCGCCTGGACCACAACTTCTCCAGCAAGGACTCTATATTTGCCCGCTTCAGCTATGATCAGGCGAATTCGCTCGTTCCGGGAGGCTCCAACCCAACCGGTCCCACAGGATTCGCAGAAGTCACGCCTTTTGGCAGCACGCAGAACATCTCCAACCACGGGCGCAACGTCGCCATCTCCGAAACCCACATCTTCTCCAGTAACACCGTCAATCAGATCAGCGGTGGCTTCAATCGGATTTTCAACTTCATCAAGTCTTACGGCTACGGCACGTGTGAAGGGAACACAATCGGAATCCCGAACGCGAACCTGGATGCCAAGTGCAACCCTGGTGGGCAGATTCCGGGAATAGCAAACCAGTCTCCTCAATTCTGTATAAGTTGCGGACTGACTTCGATCCAACCGCCAGCCGGGACTTACTGGTCTCTGGGAGACCGAGGATTCGCGCCTTTCCAGGGCGGGACCAATGTGTTCTCCATCTCCGATTCGTTCGACATGATTCGCGGCAAGCACGATATCAGAGTTGGCGGAGGGGTGCGCGCCAATCAGATGAACGTGCTGACCGACTCCTTTCAGGACGGGTTTTTCTCGATCGGAAACTTTACTGGAGACCCCATGGCCGACCTGCTCCTTGGTGTCTACACCTTCGGAGAACATGATCAGACCTTCAAGGGAGCCACCACCGGCCGCCGCTGGAAAATGTTTCGCCCCTTTGTCCAGGATGATTGGCGGGTAACGCCGAATCTTACGCTGAATCTGGGCTTCGCCTGGTCTCTCGTAACCCCCATCGTCGAGGCCGAAAATCGCCAGGCAAACTTTAACTTCAGCTTTAACAGTACGTGCACACCGCAACCGGACTGCAATTTGCTTGTTCCAGGTGTGAATTCCGATGGGAGAGCGGGCATCAAGTTTGACAAGACCGCCTTCGAGCCGAGGATCGGACTCAGTTGGAAGGTGCTTGGCAGTCAAACGACGGTTCTCCGGGCTGGGTATGCCATCTACCACGACTCGTCGTGGAACATAGGTGGGCAGGGACTCCCGAATAATCTCCCGTTCCAGGGATCATCGGGTTTGGGTCCTTTCGGCTTCACAGGATCCTGTCCGACCTCGGCGTTCAGCAACGTGAATTTTCAGGCCTGTGCCATCAGCGGAGGGTTCCCTGTCGCTATCGGTGGTGTATTTACGAGTCCTCCGGACCTCAGCAATTTCTTTGGCACTGTCCAGTCGCAAAATCTCAACTTCAAACAGGGCATGATTCAGCAGTTCAACCTGAACGTCGAGCATCAACTCCCGGGTAACGTCGTGCTGACCGCCGGATATGCGGGGTCGCGCAGCTCCCACATCCTGGTGAACGGGTTGAACATGAATATCGGGTCTCCGTCGGCATGCTTCCCGACGATCCCGAACCCTAACCCGCCTCCGAGTACTATTCCGAACCCGCTTTTCGACCCGAACTATCACCTGGGCTGTGGACTGGCCGCCGCGGCACCCTACCTGTTTAACTATGTCTCCAACTTCACTGACACCGGTGCGGCTCGTTATGATTCGCTTCAAATTAGGGCGGAGACCAAGAGCGCACGGCACGGTCTGTACGCGCTGCTGGGTTATACCTATTCCCGGACTTTCGATTCCGGCCTTCCCGATGGTCTTGGCAGCAACAGCGGAGCTACGTATTGGCCACTGCCGGGATCGAACAGGGCCGATTGGGGCGTTTCCGGGCTCAATCTGAACAACCAGTTCACTGCGAGCGTGCTTTATGATTTGCCGTTTGGCAAAGGCAAGGCGTTCGGTGGCAACTGGAGCGGACCCGTAAACGCCGTGTTGGGAGGGTGGTCGGTGACCTTGATTGAAAGAGCCGAGTCCGGATTCCCCATTTTCATTTACGACAGTGTCAACAATTCCGGGGTGCACTTCCAGGACAACTTCGCCAACTGGAACCGCCCGGACCAGATTTGTGATCCCAAAAGCAGTCATCCAACAGTGGGCCAATGGTTTAACACCCAGTGTTTTGTAGCTCCGCCGGATGGACAACTTGGAACCGCGTCGCGTACTCCGGTCTATGGGCCTCGCTTCGTGAACACAGATTTCTCGGCCGTCAAGCGCATCCACCTGAACGAGACTGTGAACGCAGAGTTCCGGGCTGAGTTCTTCAATCTGTTCAACCACGCGCAGTTCAATGCGCCCGGTTCAAGCTCGACGCCCGGCGCGGATCTAGCTTCCCTGGGCAGCTTCGGGAAAATCAACTCGACCGTGGGCAACCCGCGCGTAATTCAGTTTGCCCTCAAGCTGAATTTTTAGGGCGGCGAGCGGGCAAATTCCAAAAAAAAGGCAGACTGATTACGCTCAGTCTGCCTTCATATTTGTAATCCGAAGAACTTGGCGTTATGAACTAGATGGATGCAGCGAGGCTAACGATGAAATTTTCGCGCGCTTGGTTTTTGACAGCGGTCATTCTACTAACGTTATGCCTCAACTGTTGGGGCCAGGCGAAGCGCAAAATCATCATCGATCAGGATGCCGCCGGGCCCGCCGGAACCGACCAGCAATCAATACTGTTGCTGATCCAATCGCCGCAAACGGAAGTGTTGGGCATCACCGTTATCACGGGTGATCAGTGGCTGCACGAAGAAGTGGCCCACACTTTGCGCATGCTGGAACTCATCGGGCGAAGCGACATCCCGGTCGTCCCGGGAGCAGAGTATCCGCTGATAAGGCGTAAAGCGGAGATGGAGCGGTGGGAGCAGCAATATGGTTCCGTGCCGTGGCTGGGGGCGTGGACGCCCAAGTACTATCATCCGCCAGCCGAGTTGGGGGAGATGCCGGAAGGAAAACCAACGACTAAACCGGCAGACGAAGATGCCGCCCACTTTCTGTTGCGCATGGTGCACAAGTTTCCGAACGAAGTGACCATCTACGCGGGCGGGCCGATGACCAACCTGGCCCTTGCCATTACGATCGATCCTGAATTCGCTGGGTTGGTGAAGGAACTCGTATTCATGGGCGGCAGCATCGCTCCACGCACCGACGACCCCGAGTTTGCCAATACACCCACTCACGAATTCAACTTGTGGTTCGATCCAGAAGCGGCTCATATCATGCTGCAGGCACCCTGGAAAAAAATCGTCTGCACTACGGTGGATATTTCCGTTAAGACGCGGCTGACCGCTGACCTGATTGACCGTATCAAAGCGGCCGACACGCCGGCAGCCCGCTATCTCGGCAAGTACGCCCGGCTGCGGGGCAACTACAATTACCTGTGGGATGAACTGGCGGCGGCAGCGTGGCTCGACCCCAGCATCATCACGAAGAAAGAAACGCTCTTCATGGACGTCGACCTCGACCGCGGCGCCGGCTATGGCAACACGCTCACGTGGACGCAGCAGGATAAACCCAAAGTCGAGGTTCAGCCGGTCGAAGTGCAGGACGATCTGGACCTGGAAAAGTTTTATAAGATGTTTGTGGACTTGCTGAGCGCACCAACGCCGCGGAAAAACTGATTTTGGGGATTGTAATGAGGATTCGGAGCATGCGGCGAAGGATTATGCTGCGGTTGATCCTGCTCCTACTGCTCGGCGCATGGAGTGGTTGGAGCGCGGCTCAATCCGCACCGGCAGTCCCCTCCACGGCAGATACGCCCGAAGCGCATCTGGGCAAGGGCTACGACGCTTTAAAGCAGGATAGATACGAGGTGGCCATCGGCGAATTTCGCGCCGCCCTCCAGTTAGATCCAACTCTTGTTCTCCGGGCTCGCTTTCCGCTGGCGGTGGCACTGTTCGAGTTGCACCGCTCCGACGACGCCCGCCGTGAACTAGAAGCCGTCCGCCATGAAGTTGGCGACCATCCGAATGTCTTGTATTACCTGGGCAGACTCGATCTGGAGGAGCGCAACTTCGACAGTGCCATACGGAACCTGAAACAGGCGGCCGCGGCGAAACCGAAGGCACCTTTTCCCGACACCGCCTACTATCTCGGGTTCGCCTACTTCAAAAACGGCGACCTTGGGTCCGCCGAAAAGTGGCTGAAAGAAGCTGCCCAGCTCAATCCGGGCGACGCGCGCGTGTTGTATCAGTTGGGACTCGTCTATCGCAAAGAAGGGCGTGAGGATGAGGCTAAGAGCACTCTAGCCGCCTCTGATGAATTGCGACGGCGTGACGACAGCCAGAGCCAGCAGAGGACAGAGTGCGGGAAAAAGCTGGATCAAGCCCCACCCCAGGAAGCGCACACTTTCTGCGAACAGCTATACGTTCCAAATGACGCAGACAAACTAACGGCCTTGGGAACCCTCTACGGGCAACATGGAGACTTGGAAGCCGCACTCAAGCCCTTCCGTAGGGCGGCAGAGCTCTCCCCAACATCTCCGCAAATGCAATACAATCTGGCACTCACGTACTACCAGTTGAGCCGGTTCGGTGAGGCCCGCAGCGCTCTCGCCCCTATCATCGAGCGGTGGCCGGATTTGTTCCAGTTGAATGCGCTCTATGGAGCCGTATTGTTGAAACTGGGAGACGAGGCTTCGGCATATCACGCGCTGCAACACGCGCTGCAACTCAATCCGCAAGATCCCGGCACTACGGATCTTCTCTATAAGCTCGTTCTCATACTTGCTGGAAAAAAACAGGAAGCGAAGGATTACGCTCCGGCTCAACATTATCTGGAGGAGGCCGCAAAGCTGAAGCCTCAAGAACCTGAACCGCATCGCAGCCTAGCGGATATCTACACCCTTACCAAACATCCAGAGCAGGCCGCAGCGGAACTGCGGGAAGCCGATCGCTTGGGCAAGAACCCGGCCAACTAAGATCGCACGTTTTGGGGGCTTTAGACGCCTCTTTCTGATGACCCTTTTCGGGAATCACTAACTAGCATTCCCGGCGTGGGAACCACTCTCGGCGAGCGAGAGCTTTCTGCTTGACCTCACATTCCTAAGGCCGCTAGCGTGAAAGTGAGTTGCTCAACCAGAATTCCGCGAAGAGAGCTTCAGGCGGGCACAGAAGAAGAGGCGAGGTTTTTGCAGATGGGAACTGTAGTTTCAGCTCTTACGGGACCGGTTGCCGCAGTTTTCTTATTGGCTGAGAACCGGCTGTTGCGCGAAGCTTTGCTAAGGATCCTATCAAAAAAGGACGACATTCGCGTGGTGGGATCGGGATCGTACGGCGCGGATATGTTCGAGCAGATTGTCTCGACCAGAGCCAACATAGTAGTGCTCGATTCGGTCTCTCCAGTGCTGGCAGAACACGGTGTGGTGCGTGAATTGCACCAACTCAATCCGGACCTGAGAGTGGTGATGGTGGGCATGGAGGCTGAACAGGCCATTTTTCTTCGTGTTGTACAAGCGGGAGCCGTGGGTTACATATTGAAAGATGCTTCGGCAGCGGAGGTTGCGCGCACGATCCGGGCGGTCGCTCAAGGCGAAGCGGTATGCCCACCAGCGCTCTCCGGCGCGTTGTTTCAGTGGGTAGCGCGGCATAAGCCGGGGATTCCGAGCTTGCACCTTAAAACCAGTCTGGGGCTTAGCCGCAGGGAGCAGGAACTGGTGGGACTGATCCAACAGGGACTCACCAACAAGGAAATGGCATCCCGCTTGCATCTCTCCGAACAAACCGTGAAAAATCACGTGCATCGCATGCTGCGAAAAGTGGGCGCTCCGGACCGGCTCTCGATTGTTGAAGTCTGCCGCAACGAAGGCGTCAGTCTCTAACTGTGCCCAGCAGCAGCCTGGTGAGAAACAACAGTGCAATCTCGGCGAGCTAGAATGCTCTCCAAGTCTTCAGCAGTCACACCCTCGAAGTCTCGTAGCACGTGAACTGCCCCTGCATTGAGAAGATTCTCAGGCGTTTCGTGCGATGCTACTCCCAAACAACTTAACCCAGATCCCACCGCCGCCAGAATTCCTGAAATAGCGTCTTCCACCGCCAAGAGATGCTCTGGGGAGATACCGATCCGATGGCGCGCCAAGCGGTAGATCGCGGGGTCCGGCTTCCCTAAAAGCACATCTTCGCCGGTCGCAATCTGCTGAAAGCAGCCCAGCAGTCCCAGATCCACCAGTGTTGAATGGGCGCGGCTCTGGCTGGCGGAAGTGGCTAGAGCAAGGATCAAACCGCTCTGGTAAAGTTCGCGCACCATTTTTACCACTCCGGGAATCGGCGCCACATCAAGTCTCATCCGCCGGAAGATGCAGTCCTTGCGCCGGCCGAATTCCTCGAATTCCGAATCTGGGCAGTTCCCGAGAAAATGCCGCAGGATCTCTTCACGCTTGCGGCCATCCAAAATAAAATTCAGTTCGGAGTCTGCCAAGTCGCGTCCCAGGGTTCGAAAAAACAGCCGCCAAGCTTTCAGGTGAACCGCATGGCTGTCAACCAAGACTCCATCCATGTCAAAGATGACGCCGCGCAGTTGTCCTGTCATCATGAGCTTTCCCCATAAACCATCCGCTGGCTCTTGCCGCCGGGCAATTCCGGGATCGCTTGGCTCTCTTCTTCCCCGGCCAAGGCCGCATTTCGGCTTTCGCCAGGCCACGACGTCTGTGCCTTTTTGTAGTTCGACATAGTACCAATATCGAGCACATAGTCTGAGATAGGATAGGCGCGCATGTGGCCGAGCAAACGCGGCAGCAGATGAAGGGCGATATCTGCCGGAATGTCAGGCGGGATCAAATCGAAAAGTGCGGAACCTGCCACCATCAGGCCGGAGAAGACCCAATTGCTGCGCGGGCTATGCGGCTTCTCTTCGAAGCCAACGATAACTCCCTTGTCATCTGTGATGGCGACACCGCAGCGCGATGGGTCGGGGACTTGGTAGAGACCGAGAGTTGCTACTGCGCCGTGAGCGCAATGGAATTCGCTTATACGCCTCAAGTTCGTGTTGGTTAGCACGTCGGAGTAGAGGATCCAGAATGCCGGGTCGGAAGCGATCCATTCGCGATTCGCCGCCAGAGTTCCGGCGGAACCGAGCAGTTGCGCTTCGTAGATAAGCCGCACATTCACTGGTGATGCTCGACGCTGAAGATGCTGCTCGATGGGTAGCGAGTGGGCATGCAAGTTGATGAGGACATCGGTAATGCCGGAGCGGGCGCAGAGATCGAGCCAGATGTCGAGCAGTGGCCTGCCCCGAATTGGGACCAGGCACTTGGGGATGGAGTCGGTGAGCGGGCGCAAGCGAGTACCGTGACCTGCGGCCAACAGGAAGGCTTTCATGGAATTCCTACGCTCGAGAGTGGAATCGGACTCAAACGGCCGCGGCCGAGGACAAGGGCAGAAACGTCCATCGCGTACCGGTATGCTCGTCGTGGTCGATGAATGGATCGTTGACGATCACTTGGGCTCCCTGACCGTCGAAGCCGAAGGCCATTTCCTGCACTCCCTCGTTCTGCATCGCGGAGCGCACGGAATTCTGGCAGGCAGGTTCGGCATAGATTAGAAGAAAACCGCCCCCACCGGCTCCGGTGATCTTGCCCCCCAACGCGCCCGACTCTCGTGCCACACGGTAAAGATGATCAATACGCGGGCTGGAAATACGGGAGGATATGCTCTTCTTAGCTTGCCAGGCATCGTCGAGCAGATGGCCGAAGTGCTCCAGGTCGCCGCACAACAGAGCCTCTTTCATTAGAGCCGCGGCTTCTTTCACCTGATGCAGAGCCTCCACAGCAGGCCCGTCAGGAAGTCGCGTGGATTCTTCCTGAGCGGCGAGAATATCCCAGGAGTGATGCGCCGCTCCCGTAAAGAACAGCATGAGATTGGACTGCAGGGCAGAAAGCACTCCTGCATCGAGTTGAAGAGGCTCGACCTGTGTGCTTCCATCCTTTCCGAAGCGGATGTAGTTGAGGCCGCCAAAAGCTGCGGCATATTCGTCCTGCTTGCCTACGTGCCGTTTCAATCCAAAACGCGTTATGTTGAAGGCCCGCTGTGCAAGATCATGCTTCGATAACGGACAACGCAGGTAGGTGGTAAGCACCTTCAGGAGATTCACGCAAACGCTGGCGGAAGAGCCCAGTCCAGTACCCGGCGGAATTTCCGAAGCCAGGAAAAGATCGGCCGCAAGATCTGAACCCAAGTCCTTGAGGACGGCTAGAGGGATCTCCAGGCCACTGCTCTGCGCGGGCAGAGCGGGGAGCGCGGCAAGATCGCTCCAATTACCAAACAGGCGGAGATCGGAAGAGATGACCTGGATGCGGCCATCGCTGCGGTTGCCCAGGATGGTGTAAAAGTACTTATTGATGGCTGCGCTGAGGACAATACCTCCGAACTGCTCGTAATAGGAGGGCAGGTCGGTACCGCCTCCGCCAAAACTAATCCGAACCGGACTGCGTCCGATGAGCATGCTGTAACATCTCCGAAAAAGGTAGAGCGCTGGGTGAAAATGCGGTGGGTTGCAGAATCGCTGCCTCGGTGGAACGGCCAGCCGTCCTACCCTCCGGTATCCTGATCAAACGAAGCAATAGAGTCCAGATCGTCTCAATTAAGAGCGACATATCTCTTAACAGCGAAGGATGCAACATGTATTGCAAATCGTGCCGCGTTTTGTCCTCCGAGGTGTGCTCTTCGCGCAGCCCGCGTACTTGGGCGAGTCCCGTCATTCCCGGCTTCACCAAGAGACGTTGCTGTTGCCATGCAGAATAGTGGTGAGCACGTTCCGGGCCCTCGGGCCGCGGGCCCACCAGGCTCATTTCCCCCCGAAGGACATTCAAGAACTGTGGAAGTTCAGAGATGCTGAGTTGCCACAGCATGCGCTCAAAGCGGGAGGCGTTTTGCGGATTGTGATCCACATTGAGCCGCAGCATAGAGAACTGAACGCCCCGCCAGCCGATCCTTCTTTCCCAACGGAAGGCCCGCCCCGTAGAAACACGAAGAGCTGTGGCACACACCAGAAGAACGGGCAGAGTGACAACCGCCAGCACAAAGCCCAGAGCCAGATCCAACCAGCGTTTGCCGATTGTCGCCGAAGAGTGCGGCATTTCTCCCAGTTGAAGCAGAGGCAGACCGCCCAAATCCAAAAGTCTGGGACGCGAGAGATACAATTCATAGGGTTGGGGGACCAGGCTGACCCGGATGGCCTGCTGCCGGCAAAGCGCCACCAGATTGAGGATTTCGTTCGACGCCGGAGTGTGCGCCATCACTAGTTCGTCGACGTGATGCTTGCGCAGGAGACCAACGACCTCCATGGTGGAAACAATGGCGGGGCCGGCAGCGCCCGTCCGGTTGCCTGGCGCCGCCGCGCTCTCGGCTCCCGGACATAGAAAACCGATCACTTGGCACAAGAGTTCGGGATGATGGTTAAATTTGGCCGCCAGTTCCGTGGCCAGACGGTCGGAGCCAAGAATTACGACACGGTGGACATCACCTTTCTGATATCGCTGCAAGACTCTGTGCAACGCCAACCCGCGGATGCACAAGAACCCCATCAACAGAAACAAGGAAAAGACACTCAGGGTCAGCCTTCCCACATACCTTTCCGATAAATTCTCGACCGCCAGCAGAAGAACCATCAACAGCGCAACTGCGAGCAGGAGATGGGATATCAGAGCGGACAACCGCCATCCGCCGCGGAAGCCATCCAGATGCATATTTTCCGACAGCAATACCCAGGCGAAGATGGTACCGCCGACATAAACCACAAAATTGGACGGCCCCAGGGGCAGCTGACGGCAATGCAGCCCCGAGCATAAGGCTTGCTCGGCGGCGAGTGCCGCTGGAATCCATGCCAGGTCAGCGGCCAAAATTCGGTTTCGAAGTTGCTCTGGTTTCATTCCTGAACTCTTATCGTTTTCATGTTTCTCCACAAGGCTTTCTTGATCTCGCGTCTTAATTCGTTGCTTCACCCGAGAGGCTGGTCGGGTAACGGTCCACAGCCGGCTGAGTGAGAGCCATTGCAGCGCAAGCCACAAGCTCTTGAATCTCATGCCGCAGCGCCCGAAATACGGAGTGAGAGATCGAAAGATGAAGGTCTTCAATGATCTGCATGTTCTCCGATGGAACCACCACACAGACATCGCAGAGGGATTTCATCTGCCCGCCCTGAAAGCCGGTGATGCCGGCCGTAACGGCCCCGGCTCGGCGCGCAAAGTTCAACGCGGCCAAGATGTTGGGAGAATTGCCGCTGCCGCTGATGGCGAAGGCTACGTCACCAGGCTGAAGCAAGTTTTCGAGTTGCTCGGCGAAGATGTTTTCGTAGCACGTGTCGTTGGCCCATGCTGTGATCAAGGCAACATTGTCAGTAAGCGCAACCACGTGCAGGCGTCTGCCAGCGGGTGGCGTGGTGCCCTTGCCCAGATCGCAGGCCATGTGCGAGGCCAGAGCAGCGCTGCCTCCATTGCCGAAAAGGAAGACAGTCCGCTCGTGTTCGTAGGCTTGAAGGAACACGCGGATCAGGTCTTCAATTGCCGGAAGCGGCAGCTTGTCGATAGTGAAAGACAACTCTTCTAAATAAGAGGGAACGTCAAATTCGGTGGTCATGAGTTTTGTTGGTTCGAACCGCTGTGGAGTATTTTTTGGAATGTGCAGAAATGGCAAAGCAAAGACAGCTAATTGGCAGCGCTGAGCAAGACTCCCGCCGCGCGCATGTCCGCAGTGGCGTCCGGCAAATCCTCAGGTACGCCTCCCGAGGTCTCGATCCATTGCAAGAAATCGTCAAGAATCACATCCAGACCTTTTTTAGGCGCCCAACCCATCCGTTTCAATTTTTCAATACTCGAAACACTGTGGCGGTTGTCACCGCAGCGGTATTCGGCTGAAATATCGAACCCCGCAGAACCCGGAACGCGGTCAAGGACCCGCCGTGCATATTCGCGGATGGTGGTGGCGCAACCGCTGCCCACGTTGAATGTCTGTCCGTTCGCTTCCTCTTTCTCAAGCACCAGCATGTTGGCCTCGACTACATCATCTACGTGAACGAAGTCTCGGGTTTGGTGGCCATCTTCGTAAAGCGTAAGTGGAAGATGTTGTAAGGCACGGGTGCAAAAGATTCGACACACTCCGGAATAGTGGTTATAGAGAGATTGGCGTTTGCCTTGTGCAATGGAATAGCGCAGCGCCGTCGTCGGAATGCCATGCAGCCAGCCCAGTCCCAGCGCGGTTTTCTCCTGCGCAAGCTTCGATACGGCGTACTGGTTATAGGGATTGCTACAGCGCTCCTCGAGCGGCATTGCGTCCACGACCCCTCCGCACGAAGGACAGACCACATCCCACTCTCCCTGCCGCAGTTGCCGAGGGGTCCGCGGCGAGGGCAGAAGCTCGCCGTGATACAAGCAACGATACTGACCTTCGCCATACACAGCCTGCGAAGATGCGACGATGACTTTTTTCACCGGCAAGCTATGTTTGACGATGAGCTCGAACAGCAGCGCCGTGCTCACGGCATTCACCGCCAGGAAGCGGGAGAAATCTGGCATGTAGTCCTGATAAGCCGCCTGGTGAGAGACGATGTCCACCCCTTGCAGGGCCGAAAGCAAGACCTCGCGGTCGGTGACGTCGCCCTCGATGAACCGCGCTGCGGCGGGCATATAGGCCGGCACGCCACGGGGATGAACTCTGGGCTCTAGACTGTCCAGGATCACCACCTGAAATCCATCGTGTAGGAAACGGTCTACCAGGTGCGAGCCGATGAACCCCGCACCACCGGTTACGAGAACACGCATGATTCGGGAGACTCCTTTGCGAAAAATCCTAAGAAAGCTGACCGTTGGCCTGGTCTGTTCACTTGCCAGAAGCGGAAAGAACAGCGGTCACCGTGCGAAACAAAATCTTGAGGTCCAGCCCCAACGACCAGCACCGGATATATTCGAGGTCGAGGCGCACCCATTGATCCAAATCTTTGACCTGGTTCCGGCCCTCGACCTGCCACAACCCTGTCATCCCAGGTTTCACCGACAACTTCTGTCTTTGAAAACTGGTAAAGCGCTCGTATTCGCTGACCAGCGGCGGTCGCGGGCCAACCAGACTCATGTGCCCCCGAAGTACGCTGTAGAGTTGCGGCAGTTCATCCAGACTGTAGCGGCGCATCCAGTTCCCGGTCGCGGTCACACGCGGGTCACGGGTCATTTTGAAAACCGGTCCAGTCATCTCGTTCGCAGCTTCCAATTGGGGCTTCAGATCATCCGCATTGCGGACCATGGACCGGAACTTATAGCTCAGAAATGGCTTCCCGGCCTTGCCCACCACTTTCCAGCGGTAAAATATTTCGCCGGGCGAACTGAGTTTGACGGCCATCGCAAGAATGAAAAAGACCGGAAACAGAGCGACCAGAAGCAGGCCGGCACCCACGACATCGATAATACGTTTGACCGCCTGCTGAGCCGGGCTGCTCCAGTGCGGCGAAAAGATGACTAGAGAACCACCGCTTGGCGGGAAAACCAGAGGGGATAGGACGGTCCTTATGTGAGTTGGCATGCCAGTTTCATTCCGCACGCGCCTATACCGTCCTATTCTGGTGCGGCGAAACAGAGCAATTCCTGCTCAAACTGGAACAAGACGTTTTCCTTTTTCAAGGCCGAAAGCGCATACTGCCGCGCACTTGCACCCAGGTTTTGGCGCATTTCGAAACAGTCGGCCAATTCCCCAATGGCAGACGCAAATGCTGCCCCGTCTCCGGGTTCGACCACAAGTCCGCGACCTGTGACCACTTCGGCAATCTGCGTACCAGACCGTGCCGTGGCCACCACCGGCCGTCCACTGGCCAGCATGCCCGTCAGCTTGGAGGGCATGACGAGATCTGCGGCATCGGATCGCTGCGGTAGCAGATGGATATCCGCGAGATTCAGCAAGTCGTTCAGGCGGGCGAAAGGTTGCAGCGGAATCCATTGAACGTTGGTGAGTTTGCCCGTCAAGTTCACCAGCGCCTCTCGGCCGGGTCCCTCTCCGCAGAAAATAAATCGCAGGCCTTCGCGATTCGCCAGGCGGGTAGCGGCTTCTGCCAACATCTCCAATCCCTGTTTGCGGGCCATCGTCCCGGCATACAGAGCAACAATCTCGGAATCGGCGATGCCCAGTTCGGCACGCAGCGGGCTGGGGTGCGAAAGTGGAAAGACGGCATCCGTATCCACCCAGTTGGGAAACATGCGGCACACGGACGGCGCTACACCCTTGCCGATGAGCTTGGCTAACATTTTTTCCGAAATCGTCGAAACGCGGTCAAAGGCGGACATGGATTTTTTCTCCAACCATTCGATCGTGCTGCGCAGCGCATTTGATTTCAACAGGCCCAGCTGAAAGCCCGCGTCCGCTTCAAAATCCTGCACATGCAACCAGGTTTTGGCGCCGCAGAATCGGCCAGTGAGCAACGCCGCCGGCAGACAAAACAAGGTAGGCTCGACCACCAGCACGACGTGAGGCTTCCAGGCGATCTGGCACAGCATGACGAGAAAACTGGCACCGGCAAAGCTCAGCAGATGGAGGATGCGTTTCGCAGCGGCAGGCCGCAGTGGAACCCACAAGGGACATCGCAGGACAGTCAGCCGGCCAGCGGCAGTGTCGGATTCCCGCGTTCCGTTTGCCAGATCGCAGCGGGTGTCTTCGCGCGAGTAGCCGAACTTGGAGAACCCGGCAGCCACTTTCCACTCCGGATTAAACGGCGGAGCAGTCACGGCCCGAACCTGATGGCCTCGCGCCGCCAACCATTCAGCCATTTCTCCCGTGTATTTGCCCACACCAACCAGCTCCGGGGAGAAGTTGAGACCGTGAATCAGGATGCGCATGGAGTGACTGTGAGAACTGAGCGCTCGCCACTCGCCTCGGACCCGATGCCTCGCGAACAGAAATCGGAATAGGTTTGTCGAAGACCATCGCGCAAGCTGATCCGGGGACGCCAGCCCAATCTCGCCATCCGGCTGGTATCCAAAACCTTGCGGGGAGTTCCGTCGGGTTTCGTAGAGTCAAAGACAAGCGAGGGCACCACTCCCACCACCTCAGCTATCAGTTCGGCCAAATCCCGAACCGTCAAATCCTCTCCGCAACCAAGATTCACCAGAGGAGCGACGCCGTCGCGCATGGCGAGTTGATCGAACGCGGGCTGGGGCAGCTGCAGGAGAAAGATGCAGGCCTCGGCGGCGTCTTCACTGTATAAAAACTCCCGCCGCGGAAGTCCGCTTCCCCAAATCGTTACTTCCCGGCAGCCACTGACTTTGGCTTCATGCATTTTGCGGATCAGCGCCGGGATGAGGTGGGAGTTTTCGGGATCGTAGTGATCGCCGGGACCGTACAAGTTCGTCGGCATGGCCGCCAGAAATCGCGTTCCGTATTGGCGGTTGTAGGCCCACACCATCTCGATCCCCGCGATCTTGGCGGCGGCGTAGGCGCGATTGGTGGCTTCCAACGGTCCACCCAGAAAATACTCTTCCTGCAAGGGCTGGGGAGCCAATCGCGGATAAATGCAACTGGAGCCTAGAAACAAGAGGCGGGCGACTCCGCTGCGCCAGGATTCGTGGATCACGTTGGTTTGAATCCTCAAGTTCTCAAAGATGAAGTCGGCGGGAAACCTGTCATTCGCCAAAATTCCACCCACCTTGGCTGCGGCCATAAAGACGTGACGGGGCCGGTTTTCGGAAAAGAATTGCCGCACGGCCACGGCATCGGCCAGATCCAATTCACCGTGGTCCTTGAGCAGGAGATTGCCGTATCCCGAATCGCGCAAACGCCGGACCAGCGCCGAACCCAGCAGGCCGGCGTGCCCGGCCACATAGATCTTGTCCTCTGGTTGCATCGGATTATTCGTGATGGGCAAAAACCTTGTAGCCGTTCGTCTTCATCAGCTTCTCGCGCTCGGCAATCTGCACATCGGCGGAGGCCATCTCCTTCACCAGCTCTCGAAATGTAACCCGGGGCTGCCAGCCCAGCTTGCTCTGAGCTTTGGCGGCATGGCCCATCAGTGAATCCACTTCCGCCGGCCGCAAATAGTGGGGATCTATGCGTACGATACAGTGGCCGAAAGCATCGATGCCTTTTTCCCCTACCCCGGCTCCGGTCCAGCGCAAGGAAATGTCCATCTCCCGCGCCGCCGCTTCGACGAATTCCCGAATTGAATGTTGTTCGCCGGTGGCAATCACGAAATCCTCAGGCTCCTCCTGTTGCAACATCAGCCACTGCATTTCGACATAGTCCCGAGCATGTCCCCAATCGCGGCGAGCTTCGAGATTGCCCAGATAAAGACATTCTTGTAACCCCAACTTGATGCGAGCCAACGCCCGCGTGATCTTGCGGGTGACGAAGGTCTCCCCTCTAACCGGGGATTCGTGGTTGAAAAGAATTCCATTGCAGGCGTAGATACCGTACGCCTCGCGGTAGTTCACCGTGATCCAGTAGGCGTAAAGTTTTGCGACTCCATAGGGCGAGCGGGGATGAAACGGAGTCCGCTCGGTCTGCGGGGTTTCGGCCACCAGCCCATAAAGCTCAGAACTCGAGGCCTGGTAAAAACGAACACTCCGTTCCATGCCCAACACCCGGACCGCATCGAGCAAACGCAGAGTTCCGAGTGCATCTGCGTTGGCGGTATATTCCGGTTGCTCAAAGGAAACGGCAACATGACTCTGGGCCGCCAGATTGTAAATTTCGTCGGGTTGCACCCGCCCGACCACACAGAGCAGGCTGTTGGCATCGGTCATGTCGCCATAGTGCAGAAAGAAGCGGCGCTCCGGGACGTGCGGGTCCTCGTACAAGTGGTCGACGCGCTCGGTATTGAGCAAGGAGCTGCGCCGCTTGATGCCGTGCACCTGGTATCCCTTGGCGAGGAGAAATTCGGCAAGGTAGGAGCCATCCTGGCCAGTAATACCGGTGATTAGCGCTTTCTTCATAATCTTAAGATCCAGATTTTGAGACCAATCGCATGCTTGTAAAAGCCGAGATGAAACCAGGTCAGGTGGAACGTTTGATGTTCCCCAGCGCTATATTTCCGCCCGAGTTGCGACGGCGACCAGGCAGTCGCCCTGTCCCGCGCGATTTCCCCAGTAAAACAGTGGGAAACAGATCGTCCGGCAAATAATTACGAGCGGAAAGAGCAGAAAAGGATTCCTGAGTTGCCTTGTCGCTTTGCCCTGCCGGGAAAAGATGCGAGCGATGATCGAAGAGGCTACCCACAGTGCCGGCGTGATTTGCCGAATCCGAATATCACGGTAGCCACTTTTCTCCAGCAGGTTTCGCAGGGTATCCGAACTGAAGTGCGTGATGTGAAACGGAACGTGCCAGTTAATCCACCGCCGGCCGAACACGGGACGCAACCAGCTTTGACCGTTGGGGCAGCTGATCCATACCTCGCCGCCGGTTTTCAGGAGCCGGTGGGCCGAGGCCAACATGGCTTTCGGGCTCAGCGAGTGTTCGAGAACGTTCGAAAGCACGGCCACATCGTAGGGTGTTGTGGGAGAAAAATCTTCCAGCGGTCCGGTGAAGACCTGAAACCCCGCGTCGCGGGCCACGGCTGCCGCAGTTTCATTCAACTCGGTGCCTTCGACCTGGAAGCCATTTCGCGCATAGTTTTTTAATGTCCTGCCTTCATTGCACCCAATATCCAGGAGCCGTCCGCTACTCCGACGGGCGTGAAACGAGATGTCTCCATCCAGGCGAATCCACAGCCGGTAGAGAGACGAGGAGAAAAACCATTCCCGCAGCGCGGTATAGACTGTGTCCCGCTCTCCGGAGAAATTGTAGAAACGCTCATACAGGTTCTTCAGTTCGGCGGTAGTAGGAAGCGGAAAAAGCTGTTCCAAACCGCATCGGCGGCATTGGCGCACTTCGAACTCGCCTTCGATTCCAAAACGCGTATCGAACAGTCCGCTCATCGAGATGGCTGTCCGTCCGGCACAGAATACGCAGCCAGAGGCGTCCCCGGAGATTTCCGCCGCCGCTTCCACCGTTGCCGGCAGGAGAAATATCCTTTCTGGAGACGCTTCAGACAAGGCTTCCGACTCACGTTCAAACACGCGCCATGCACTCCGTTCCCGAAAATCCCGCGCCCCGAACATCGGGAAGATGCAAACCAACCTCCAGCCGCAGCAGCCAGATCAGTGCCGCCGCCTCCACAAGATTGAAGACATTTTCCGCAAAGGTGCAGCGGGCAAACCAGATGAGCACCACAAACGAGACCGCTGACAACAACGCGCCGCCGTTGGCCCGGCGCGCCACCCAAGCCGTGTAGCGAGTCACAAGCCAGGTCAACAGGGGCAGAACCAGCAGGCTGGCTACTCCGAAATTTGCATAGGCTTCGCCTAACTCCGTGGCGCACAGACTGGTCGTCTCCCCCGGCAGATAACACTGCGCGGCCTGACTGCTGAAATCCAGCGGCCGATTCGGATACACGCTTCGCGGCAGCCAGAAGGTGAGGAGCCTGCCGTAGGTACTACCGTGAAGGTAGGAGAACTTGCCTCCAAAATCGTTCACCACATGCATGAGCAAAAGCACCGCGTGGCCCTCGGTGGCGTACATCAGGCTGGAGAGCGCGCGGCTGCTGACCTCCGATGCGACCACCTCGCTTGAGACCGAATCCGGCAGTTTGCTCAAATCGTGCCGTACCGCCCCCCAAACGCTGAAGATCAGCACCAGCAGGGGCGAACACACCAGCAAAGTTCCAATGAGTTTTCTTCGGCCATACAGCCAGCTCGAAGCCAGAAAAGCCAGCAGGTAGAAGGCGATGTAGATGCGGTTGCCGCTCATCGCCATTTCGATTAACAGGAACAACCAGATCAGAAGGGTAAACCCCCAGCGTAGGTTCCTGGCGTGCAGTCCCATGCCGGTGTGCAGAGCGGCGGCGCCAGTAAATAGCAATTGGTTCGCCAGTGCCAACCTGGCGTACAAGGTAAAGCTGCCACCAAAACGCTCGGCCAGCGCCACATTGCGCAAGTACCAATGTGAAACGGCAAACGCGGCGAAGCCTCCCACCAGCCAGACAATGATTCCCCAACTGACAATAGAGAGGGCCATGGTGATCCGAAGCGCGCGCTCAAGTTTCGCTATCGAGATGGCTGCAGCATGGTAGGTTCCGCGCGGCGGCATCGGATTGAACAGATACGCCGCCAGACAGGTGAACATCATGGAAAGCCAAATCACAAGGTAAGGGCGAAAAAAAACCGGGTTGGACAGATTCACCTTACTCCATGCCTCCGTGATGCCGTCGCCAGGCGGCATCTCGTATCCGCCGTGAACTGTAAGGACGGTGAGCGGCACCAGCAGGAAAAATCCCAGTCCCATTAACCATCCCAGCAGTGGTGTCAGCCCTTGCGAGTTCCGCTTCGCCCGGATCAGCACCAAGCCGTAGGAGCTGAGCAGAATCATCAGCAGAAATAGATAAAACAACCTCACTACCGGCCGCCTCCAATATGCAGTGACGAGGAGAGGTCGGCGGCCTTGGAAATTCTCTCGGAGACTCGTGCGGCCCCGGATACTTGCTCGCCGCCGCCCAGGATCGCCCACAGCCTTTCGGCGAGACTGGGACGGACCAGGCTCTGATAGTCGTTGAAGGCATTGGCCTGCATCTGTTTCACTGTTTCCCGTTCGCAGGCCAGAGACTTTACGGCCTCGTAGAGCGATTGCTCGGAATCGGTGTGATCGTATAAGAGGCCGCTGATTCCCTCGCGAACAAAGCTGGGTTCGGGCCCGTGTGCGTGCAGATCGTCATGCGTGACGACAGGGAGGCTGAGCGACATCATATGCACCACGCTCAGGCCCGCATTCCCCGGATAACAACCCAGGAAACAGTCGAGCGAGATCTCGTGGATATTCTGGGCGTCATAAACTTCTCCGTGCAGCATTACCCAGGGGTGCTTGCCAGCCTGCTCGCGCAGGTGGGCCTCCTCTCGTCCCGTCCCAATCACGTGCAGACGTAGCGGTAAGCCGTCGCTCTTGCGTATTCTCGCCATGGCTCCAATCAACCATTGCAGATGGCTGTCAGGACGCAGCCGCCCGATGAAGAGGATACCCATTTCGCTTCCAGTCTTTTCTCCCGGCCGTACCGGAAAAGGATTGACCATGGAATTGTGGGCGACACTCAGCTTCCGGTCGTCGAAACCGAAATCGACAAACGACCGGCGAACCGCGGGCGCGTAGCAAATGTAGGAGGTCACCAGCCGCAACAGAATTCGCATCGCGCTGCGGTAAGCAGCTCCAATCTTTTTTTTCTTGAAGGGACCGTGGCCATGGGCGTATGTCGGAACTCCGAGAAGCCTTCCACATAAAACGGCTACCCAGAAACTCAGATTGCGCATGTCCGCTGAAAGGAACAGCACATCAGGTTTCCGGCGGAGAATGTATTTCAACAGCCCCCGGTGAAAGATACCCAACCGGTCGCCGAAGGGCTTAAAGGCATTCATCGGAAAGCATTCGATGTTCGGTGCGCAGGGCGGAATGACTTGTCCAAAGCCCGAGTCGGGCGGGGCAGCCGAATAAAGCAGATCAATCTGACAGCGCTGGGCCAGTTCCACAAACACGGGAAGACTGTAGTGCGAGAGGAAGGGTTGGACGACGCAGACCCGCTTCAATCCTGACCTTCCGTTGGCTACTCTCTTACGGCTTTTTTCCACAGCCATTTCACGCCTAATTATTTCCATGAGTAAGCTGTCGGACGATTCCGTGCAGACGGTTGGCGAATTCAGCTGGTCCCCAAGCCCCAGCTCTGGCCTTACCCTTGTCGCGCAAGTGCTGGCAAAGCTCGTCGTCTATCCACAACCGCCGAATTGAGCCGGCAATGTCCTCTACCGAATAGGGGTCGAACAAGATTCCCGCCTCCCCCACCTGCTCGGGCATGCCATAGATTCCTGAGACTGCTACTGGACAACCCAGCGCAAACGCTTCCAGCGGCGGGATGTTGGTCGGCCCAAACAATGTTGGCAGTATCAGAGCGCGCGCCCTGCGGTAAAACTCGGCCATCTCTGCCTCTGGCACATAGCCGGCGAATCGGACGCGACCCTCCAGCCCCAATCTCTCCACTTCCCGGAGAAGCGTTTGGTACCCGTGCTTTTTCGATCCAGCCAGAACAAGGCAGACGTCCGGCACAATCTTCTTAAGGTGCGCCATGGCCTGAATGAGGCGTAAATGGTTTTTGTGCTTCCAGAACTGTGCCGGGTAAAAAACATACTTCGGGGGAAGCTGAAATCGACTCTCAACGTCGTCTTGCAGTTCGCGCTCTTTCGCCTCTGCGAGGTATGCTGGTGCAATGTAGGGCAGCACAAACAGCCTTTCGGGGCGCGTCCCGTAGGACTCCGCAACGTGGCGCCTGCCCATCTCCGAGTCCACGAGAATCCCGCCGGCGTTCTGGCACAAGCTGCACAAATAAGCGTCGCGATAGCGGCTGCGGCCAAAGCTGGAGGTCTCGGGAAAGTGCGGTTCATAACGATGCATCAGGTCATGCACGGCTGCGAGCACGGGATGCGGGAACAGCGCGCTCCACACTTCCTGCCGGGGGAAAACCCAAAGGTCACAGGCTTGCCGTGATAGATCGTCCGCCCACCCAGAGATCTGGGTTACGAAGCTGCGGTCCCATCGGCGATGAGAAGACACTGGCAAGAACGCCGGGATCATGGTCAGCCAATTTGTCAGCTTGCCCAAATGCAAGGGGAGGCTCGAGTAAACATCGTTCGTCAAATGCTCACGCCAGACGGGAGCGGCATAGGCAATCGTCAGGGAATACTGATCGGAAGGCAGGATGAGCAAAGCCGCAAGCACGGCCTGGCTGTACTGGAACATTCCGCCTTCGTCAGCCCTGGCACTGAGGAACAACCCGATTTTCTTCATCCGCGGAGGACAAAACACGCATTCCAGCTATCCAGATCCGGTTCACTCTCAGACATCCATGCCCGCGCTTCAATCCTCTCCAGTCCCGCCAGCGATGCAAAAGAATCGATCTCGGGCTGAAACAGATACCGCATGCGGTGCAACTCCTGCAACACCTTGGTCGTTTCACTCAGCCGGTTCCGGACAAGGATGGTGTAGTGGACATCCACCACATTTTCCCGCTCAAGCAGTGTGGGCTCGGCGATTCGGGTCACTCCGGTCTGATCGTCCTCCCAGCGCTTGATTCTCACTGTGGGACGGTCGCTCAGGACCGCAGGCCCATACCAGCAATCGAAGACAAAGACGCCGCCGCGTTTGAGATGGTGTCTTGCGGTGGCGAAACAGTCCCGCAAATCTTGATTACTCGACTGGTAGCTGACCACGTGGAAGAGGGAGATTACCACGTCGAAGGCTTCGCTCAGCCGCACTTGCCGCACATCTCCCGCGGTGAAAAGCATTCGAGCGGCAATTTCGGAAGGGAGATTTTGCCGCCGCGCCCGAGCCAACTCCAGCATCTCCGCACTTCGGTCGACCCCATGAACCCGTACACCGGCGGCGCATAGAGGTTGCGCGTGGGCACCCGTACCACATCCAAGTTCCAAAAATGATTGCGCCTGGGGACAGTTCCGCCGGACCAACCCAAGCACGTACGCCGCCTCTGCTGCATAGTCCTTATCGCGATACAGCCGGTCATAGTACAACGCATAATCTGCGAACTGGCTCACGCGAAAACGCTCCGCACTGTCGCAGCAACCTGCCTGATTTGCGCCTCCGTGATCCCGAGGCCGCTGGGAAGATAAAATCCGCGGCGCGCCAGCTCTTCCGCTACGGGATAGCTCTCACCAGCAAAGAGCCCCTGCTTGAGAAATACTGGCTGCTCGTGCATGGGCCAGAAGAAAGGCCGCGTATCCACACCAAGGGTCCGCAACCGCCGCATGGCTTCTTCGGCATCAAAGCCAATCTTTTCCTCCAGCAGCAAGCCATAAACCCAATAGATATTTTCCGCGTACTCCGCCCTCTCCGGAGGCAAATGCAGGCCCGCAACCCCAGAGAGCAGGCTGGTGTACAACCTTCCCATGCTGCGCTTGCGCTCGACAAATTCGTCCAGCCGCTCGAGTTGCGCCACCCCCAGCGCCGCCTGCAGATTGCTCATGCGAAAATTCCAGCCCATTTCTTCGTGGACAAAGCGTTTCTTGCTCTGAAAACACAGGTTGCGCAGGCTGCGGCATCGCTCTGCCAGACTGTCACAGTCGGTCAGGATCATGCCCCCTTCGCCCGTGGTGACATGCTTGTTGGGATAGAAGCTGAAGGTGCTGATATCTCCAAAAGCTCCACATGGCCGCCCTTTGTACGTTTGACCGTGCATCTCGGCCGCGTCCTCCAGAATGGCGATGCCACGTTCGGCCGCCACTTCCAGAATTGGATCCATATCCACTGGCAGCCCAAAGATGTGCACCAGCATGATGGCTTTCGTCCGTGACGTCAGGCGAGCTTTAACTTGCCGGGCCTGCATATTCCAGGTCAAGGGCTCGCTATCGACCAGCACCGGCACCGCGCCGGCGCGAAGGATCGCCGCAGCGCAGGAAATGATGGTGAAGGTGGGCAGAATGACTTCGTCGCCCGGACCCAGACCGAGTGCGCTTACTGCGGCATCGAGCGCCACCGATCCATTCGAAACGGCGATGCCGTGCTTTCTTCCCATACGCGCGGCAAATTGCTCTTCAAACTGCCGGACAAAGGGCCCTTCGGAGGAAATCCATCCCGAATCGATGCACTGGTTGAGATATTTTTTCTCGTTGCCATCGAGCAACACCTGATTCACCGGGATCAATTCTGGGAGACTCATTCCGGCACGCACGCGGTGATCTTCACTTGCTCTGCCGCAATGCCCGCAAATCGCTGCTTGTCCTGCTCGCCCGCATACGGACCCTGCTTCACTTCAATCATTTCAATTTCCTCGAGCACTTCAAAGCCGTGTCCGCCACCGGCCAGAAGAATCATGTCTCCCGCGGCAAGAACCCGGCTCTCCAGGTACCGCCGCCCTTCATCGTAGAAATCCACCCGCAGCCTTCCGCGCTTGATGACCAGTACCTCCTGGGTGTATTCGACCGTGCGGGGAGCCGGAGTATGCACATGCGGCGGGATCACTTTACCAGCCGGATGCCGCATGTAGGCCAGCTGTTGGGAGAGTTCATGCGGCGTAAAAAAATGGATGCCCGGCTCGGAAAAACTTCCCGGCACAATGACCGCCAGTAGAACGCCGTTGTGCCGGATGTGTTCCACCATGAAAATTTGATCTCGCTCGGAGTTAAACGGGGACCGCGGGTGCGGAGGTTGTTCGCTGGAAGCGGGTGGCGAAGCCCACGGCCATTGCCACCGTGTAACTCGACCCCGAAAGCAGCATGCCGTAAACGGCACCGCGCAGGCCCAACCGGACAACCAAAGGCACTCCGGCGATGAAGGTGACCCCTGCGCTTACTGCGTAGGCCCAGAACACCAACCGGGGAGACTCGGCGGCCTTCAATGCCGCATTCATGGTGTGTCCGATTCCCATCACGACCGGCACCAGCAACATCCAGGTCAGAAGCGGAGCCGCATCGTCATATCGGCCGCCATACAGAACATGAGTGATTAGTTTCCCGAAGATAAAGAGAACCAGGAAGAAAGAAAGCGTAGCAGCGGTGATCGCGATGGCATACCATCTCCAGGCCGAGAGTAGCCGCTCCATTCTTCTGGCCGCGTAGTGAGAACAGAGCAGGGGCAAAACCAGATAGTTCAAGGCAATAAAGATCTGATCCGCCGGAGCCACCAGCAGTGCGACCGCTTTCAGCTCCGCCACATCCCTCACCGACAAGAGACCAGCAACCAGCCAGTAATAACCCTGGGTGGTCAATTGAAAAATGAAGGCCGTGAGCAGCACCCAGCGGGCGTATTTCCAGTGTTCGGGCCAATAATCCGGCTGGCATTCGAGAAAAGTCTTCCCAGTCTTGCCGAAAGATAAATTGCCTGCCAGACTCAGTCCGGCTGTCATCCATCCGGCAGCGAGAACAAGAAAGACGGATGAGCTGTTGAGCACATGCGACTTCGCCGTCAACCATAGTCCTGCCATCACGGTCAGGAAAAAAATGGTGGACGCCGCCGCGGCTAGATCAGCCCGCTCTTGCAGATAGAAGACCCGTCGAATCAGCGTCCCCGATAAGAGCAAAGTGATGGTGAGGCCGAGCCCGATAATTCCGCTCGGCAACAACTGCGGAGCCAGACCACGGAAGGCTAAAACCAAGACCAGAAGGAGGGCAGTCAGCAGCAGTCCCAACGCCGTATTGCTCCAGAACATCAACTGAAAATACTCCGCCAGGCGGCTGCGATATCTTCCCGAACCAAAAACTGTGAAGGGCTCCAGAATCGCTGCGTTCTGCAGACCAAGCAAGAAAACCAACACTGAATAGGACAAGGCAAACATCCCATACTGTTCCTTGCTCTGCGTGCGAGCCAATACCAGGTTGACCAGAAACGTTCCCCCTACAGAAAGGGCCTGATCGGCCATGCTGAAGCCCACTTGATGGACTTGCCGCAGCCGGGGCTGTCGCAATGTGGCGACCTCCGCGGTAGCAGACTGTGGGCCGAATGGGGCCGGGATCGCACGCTCTTGCCGGGCTCCCCCGGCCTTATCCCAAGCGATCATGAGCTGGGGCCACAGAGCCTGGGACTGCGGGAAAACTGGGAGAGGAACTGGCGTCGCCGGACAAGTTCTCGCCATGCGTCCCGGCAGAATGGATTTCCGCGAAGAAGATTCCCGGCCGAGGACTTGCTTCCGCAAAACGCATCCAGATGCCATGGATGATGGCATGCGCCCGCGATCCGTGCGGCGGAGACCAGGGCATCACCGCATTTACCGTGTGAAGAACCTCCTCCGCCAGCGCCTTCGCGGGATGGCGGGGATCCGTTTCCCGCCACCGCGCTCTGCCCAGCACCACGAGTACCTCAACGGCCAGTCCCAGCACAGCGCTCCAAAACATAACCAGCAGACGCGGGGGAAACACTTTTCTCTCCGGCAGACTCGCCGCATCAAGTATTTTTACGCTGGGCGTTTCTTTGGCTTCCTGCACCTTGGCCAGTTCGTACTGCTGGGTCAGCGTCTCGTATACCGCTTCCTGAATCTTCGTGCGGCGAAGCAGATCAGCGTAGGTGACTCCGAGCAGCGGCAATTGGCGAAGGCTCGGGTACGTGGAGTGTTCGTTGGGCAGGCTTCCATTTCTAACCGGATCGTTCTTAGCCAGATCGTTCTTTCCCGGAGAGGAGTCGCCATTGAGCTTTTCCAGTTGATGTTGCAGTTCGGAGAGGCGAGCCTGCGCCGACCGCACTCGCACATTGTTGGCGGTATAGATTTCCGACAGACCTTTTAACTCGGATTCAGCGGCGATGAGATGGCCTTCGAGTGCCGCGGCAGCCTCGACCATGGCCTTCCCCTGTTCAGGAATGTTAATGGCGGTGTTGCGGCTGGCAAATTGGCTGAAATCTTCCGAAGCCTGGTCCAGCTCCCGCTTTACTACCTTGAGGCGGTCTTCAAGAAATACCTTTTCCCGGTGAGCGGCCGAAGTCGAGAGTTCGGAAACCAGCCGCTCCAGCTCTTCGGCATAAGCCTCCGCCAGTGCCGCGGCGCGAGCCGGGTCATGGTCAACCACAGAGAGAGAAATGATGCCGCTCTTGTGGTCTTCCGACAGCCCCGTGTTGTTGGCGAGCCTGCTCCGGGCATCTTCCTCGAGCTTTGTCCCATAAATCCTCTTCAGGGCAAAGCGCTGGACCAGTCGGTCTTCGAGCGTGCGGCTGCGCAGCATCCCGACGAACAATGCTCCCGTGGAGTTAGCTCCAAGCAGATCTCCCGCCACGGCGCCAATACTTCCGCCTGCCTTCGCGCTCAAAGCCGCCAGCATGGCTCCAGAATTGGATTGGCTGTCGGGAGGCATCAACTGTACGGTGGATTCGTACTGTGCAGGCAGCAGAAACGCCAGCACCGTCCCGAGCCCCAGACCAGCCAGCGCGCATCGGGCCAGCACGCGTCGCTTCTCCCAAAGCTGGTGCAGGCGGGCAAACATTTTTTCCGATCGTGGAACTTCTGCGACCTCCGGCTTCTCGAATTCCCGCAAGGCGGGCTCCGCCGAAAATTCAGTCCGAGTCTGGGTTGTGGCTGGTTGGGACAATGGAATGTTGAAGGACGAATGCTTAGTGATGAATGCTTAGGGACGATCAGAAAATCATCAACTGCGTCTGTTTGAATCCGGCTCTAATTTTTCACCCAACGCCGCTTGGGCTGGAAAGTCAGCTGCACGCTGCTTGAAAAATCCGACTCGGGGCCGATCCGAAGCGCGGGAAACTTCCAATCCTCATATTGCGCCTGCGCGGAGAGTTGGAATCGCTCACGAACCTGGCACTCGGCTTTCACCGAAAAGTCGTTCAACCGTCCGCCTCCTGCCAGAAACCTGTCTACTTCCTGGTGGCGGTATCCAAGTTCAACGGTGGACTGCGGGGTAAAGGAATATTTCATCCAAGCTTGTCCGCCGAGCGCCTGGCGTCCAATCCAGCTGCCCATCAGATTGCTCTCATTGGTGTAGCCCGAGTGGTAGCGGCGATCGATATACATCGTGCCCAGCCGGGGTTCGGCCTTGAAGCCCTCGATCCGCAACTCCAGTTTGGGCAGCTTCGGCAACTGGGGCAGATAGATCCCGGGATTCAGCATGGGACGAGTCGATCCCAGGGGTGAGACTTCATCGCCCACCAGCGAGTCGGTGTAAACCGTAAGCCACTTTCTTAAACCCGGAATGCGATAGGTGATATCGAAGGACGAAAACCTCTTGGCCGGATTGCTCGCGATATTCGCACTGTGAGAGTAGTAGCTTCGGACGAATTCATGCAGGGTAACGGGCAGGCCGGGTCCCCCGAAAATGGCCGTGACACCCATGCCCAACTCCAGGTTCGGAGTGGGATGAAAACTGATCTTGTTGCCATGAACAAAAGGCTGTGGATGGAAATTCGGGCCCACCAGAAAGCGTGGATCGACGTTCGGATTCAAACCCTCCGAGGGCGGCGGATTATAAACCCAGTTTTGGCCGGATAGCTGTCCCAGAAAAGAAGTGACTCGCACCGGCCCTAGAAAACGGGACAAACCGGGCACTGCGAAGGGAGACTCATTGTCGATCTGCAGCATGGTGATGGGCTGCGCATTGTTGCTCATAAGTAACGACCCGCTCTGTCCGGGACCCAGCCACAGATTTTGTTTGCCAAATGAAATCTTGATCTGATTCACCGTGATTCCGATCGAAGCCTCGATCAGGCGAAAACGGTTCAGCGTTGGGGAGCCGTCTGCCAGAGCAGTTACAACGCCGTCCTCGGTGGCGGTGGCTTGCAGGACGTTGAACGGGTTCGAAGCTACGAACGGAGCATGTTGGTATTCTCCCCGCAGCGTAAACGAGAACATGCCGGCTACGGCGCTGGCGCTCAATCCAGTTATCTGGTTGAGACCTTTCCCATAGGGGCGGCCATAATCGTTGATCAGGGTCTGTCCGAAATGGTAGCCATCGCGTAACGGCGTTCCTGAAATTGCCGTGACCCGCGTATAAATGGCGTCAAGGCTCACACCGACGTTGGCGGCTCCGTTCCAACGAGCAGTCTCGTCGCTGAACTCGGATTGCAGCGCCGCATAGGCCTTCCCCGCTACACCTCCCAGAACTTCGCCCTGGTAGCGCAGGCTCTCCTCCATCTCGTCCAGCAAACGCGCACACTCCATCCGGGTCCAGGGACGTATTCCGAGGTAGGCAGTCGACAGATAACCAAGAGCCGATAGCCGCTGCAACGATGGATAAACCCAGCTCTCGAGAGGCACGTAGGGCGATCCCATATGGTGAGGATTCCGTACTTTGTCCTGCGCTGGAGTCGGCAGACTAACTTCGGTCAAGTTTCCCCAAGCTCCTTCGCTGATTTCGGGATCATGGCGGTGACGATAAACCTGCTGTGCTATTAAATAGCCGAGAGCGCTCCCGGCAATTACGTCCGCGGGAAAGTGTTCCCTTCCTGTAACGCGAGCCACCGTCACTGTAGACGCCAATCCATAAGAGACGAGCTTGGTCAGGGTCCCCGGATATTCATGTGCCACCACGCCCGCGATTGCCCAGGACACGGTCGCATGCTCAGAGGGAAACGAGGCGCCACCAGCAAAAAAGTGGCCGGCTCCCGTTCCTTGATAGGGCCGTTGCCGTTGAAACCCGGACTTGAGAGCGAAATCCACTGCGGCGGCATTCATTGCGGCTTCGCCGGCAAGAAATCCGGTTTCGGCGACGTGATCGTTATGCGCGATTTTTCCGAAAAAGAACATCGCACCCGCGCCGCCGGCCAGAGAATAAGCGCCATAATTTGACCAGCTGCGGCTGCGCATGATTCCTCCCACCGGGACTTGTTTCGAAACCCAGGAATCGCTGGTCAGAAGAACTCCCGTGCCGGCCAGCGCCGGCAGCACCCACACTGTATCGCTGTGTCGCAGATGCAAGGGACTCGTCCAGATCGCTTGCTGATCGCGGGCAAAACGCTTCATCAAATCTGCTCCGCGGGCGGCGACATTCCAGGTTCCGGTGGAAACTTCAGGCAACGCCTCGCCGGCATCCCGCACAGAAACCTGGGCCATGGGGCTTCCCGGGAAATTCATTGCGAAGAAAAACGCAACCGATACTACCCTCGCGATTTGCATCCCAGCCATGTCATTCGCCGGGCGCTCAGAACTGCCGCCCCACACTGATAGCAATGGCAACAGAAGACATCAGTTGCGCCGTCTGAATGGTGGTCTTCCATGCGGGTGTGCCCCCCAGAGCTTTCTCCGGGACGAATACCATGTCTCCAGGCCGCAGTCCGGCATTGAGCACGTCGCCTGTAAACCATCCGCCGCTGCCCTTTCCACCCACCACCGAGCCGTCGCCGCGCACTACAAATACCGCTTTCTTGTTCGCCATGTTGGTGGGACCGCCAGCTTGACGCAGGTACCAGCCAGCACTCCTTCCCGGACGGTAGCTGATGGCTGTGGGGTTATACACTTGGCCATTGACCATCACATAGGTCGGAGTCTTCGGGATCAGCAACGTGTCGCCAGCGCGCACTTCGATATCGGCGGGAGTGTTGGCCCATCGTTTCACGTCTCTCGAAATGTGAATCACCAAACGTCCTGCGGGTGGAGTGCTCTGTAGTTGATCGAGCGTGGCGTGCCACTGCTGAAGCGTGCCATCTTTGGCCAGCTTCTCGTCTGCGTCGCCCGTATCCGGAATCAGCTTGAGGGTCGATTGCTGGGCTTGCACCTGGCGGATCAGGTCGGCGCGGTTCCTCTCCTCCAATTCGCGAACCTGGCGGCGCTCGAGAATCGCGCCGTAGGGATAGGCATCTCCGCGTAATCCGCCCGCCCGCTCGATGATCGAGCTAAGACGCTCTCCTTCCTGAATGCCGTAATCTCCCGGATGCATGACTTCACCTTTCACCGAGATCAAAGATCCAATATCGTTCCAGCCGGCCAGTTGGCGGATGGTGAGCACGTCGCCGTCATGCAAGCGCAGATCGGTGTCGGCTTCCCCGGCCAAGGCACGGGCGAGGGGCACGGCAACGTGTTCTCCCATCACCTTCCCGCCGTTTTCCACAGTGTAACGCGTGAGATCGGCCACCTCGGCGAAGGCGCTACGCTTCAGGCCTCCCGCAATACGCACCAGTTGAGCTGCGGACATATCGTCGCCCAGCGGGTATTTCCCCGGCCGTGCCACTTCGCCCTCAATCTTCACGCTTGCGGGATCGACTTTCGACAGATTGCGGTGAATGAAGACGCGATCCTTGGCCTCGAGCGCAACATTGTCCGCAGCATCGCCCGCCAGCGCGCGTTCCAGATTCACGCTCAGCACTCTAAGTTTTCCGTCGGAGGTACGCCGGAAGATCTGGGCGTCGCTCAGCAGAGCATCCCTTGTGACTCCGCCCGCCAGATAGATAGCATCCCGCAGCCGGGTTGTTCCATTGGTGACGTGTACACCTGGGTGACGGACTTCGCCGCTCACGACGATCTCGGGAGGATCTTCAAAGTCGTAGCGGCCGAAAATGCGCACAGTGTCGAAGGGCTGGAGGGTCATATTCTGCGCATTTGGTTGCACAGCAGCCACGAGATTGCCTGGTATCCCTGCGAGGGCATCGGCGAGATTGAACGCAATTACTTGGGGAGCGAAATCAGGTGGCGCCAGCCGAATGATCTCGGCGTGACTCGCTGCAGGCTCAGGCAAAAGATCGGTATAGGAAGGGATGAGATCAGTGACCCGCATGCCTTCGCGGAAGGCGTGCTTGCCGGGATGGGCCACATGGCCGTCAAGATAAACAGTCTGTTCGCTATAGGGCAGAATCGGAGAGATGCGGATTTTGTCCCCATCCTTGATATTGAATTCCTCCAAAGCACGGGTCACTCCTTCCTGATTATTATTTTCCGGAAGATCGAGCCGCAGCATGGCGCGGCTCTGGTGGGCGACGACGCGTTCCACTTCAACATGGCGGAGAGTTCCGGTGTTGAGCACGCCGCCTGCGAGTTCGAGCGCTTCAGCGAGGTCCGTCTCGTGGTTCAATTCGTAGATCGCGGGACGCCGCACCATGCCTTCCACGGTCAATTCCGCGCCCAAAGGTGGAACCATGATGGTGTCGCCAGACTGCAGACGTTCCAGGCTCGAGCGCACGCCATGCAACAGCAGGTCGTAAAGGTCGGTTTCCCCGACGAGTTGCTGGCCGCGGTAGTGTCGCAAAAGCCGCAGCGACCCGCGGGCCGTTGGACCGCCAGCCTGAAAGAGGGCGTTCAGAGGGGTAGACAACGAACTGACGTCGTAGGCGCCGGCCCGCAGCACATCTCCCACGACATAAACGCGCACCGTGCGAAGCCGTGCGAGAGAAACATCGGCGCGCACATCGCGGAATTCGGATCGCAGTGCACCCTGTACCATCTGCTGGACATCTCCAAGACTGCGGCCATTCACCTCCACCGCCCCCGTTTCCGGCAACGCTATCCGGCCTTCGCGATCGACCATGCGCTGCAAGTGTTGAGAGATGCTGCCCCACAATTCAATATTCAGGCCGTCGCCTGGGCCGAGTACGTAATCCGGCCCCACCGGCAGATCCATCGGAAGTTCGTCAAAGTTACCCGTACCGTTGCGAAAAATGTCTTCGCCGAAACGGACCAGAACCGGGGATCGCCGGGAAATTTGCGTATAAAGATCGTAGAGCGATGGCACAGCCGCGTACGGATTAGCCCTGTGGCGTATTGCGGGATGGTCGTCCTCAACTGATCTCGGACGTTCGATCCCGGCGTCGTGCCGGAAGTTCGACCGGACGAGACCGGTTTCGCCAGCGATCGAAGAGAATTCCTGACCTTGCGGGCTTGTACGGAACGGTGAACCGGAAGTCGTGGAGTTTGATGAAAGTGCAGTCGCATCCGCCGCGTTGAATGTTGGCTCGCGGGCTGATTCGTCCATGCGAGCATTCAACAGTCCCGGCAGACCTTCCGGATCGATGCGCGTTCGTTCCCCAGTATCGGACGGCGTTCCTTCGTAGTAGTCCCGGCCTTGCGGTTGCAATCCGGCCAGTCTTTGTCTGCGGCGGTAGTCTGGAGCGAGATTCTTGGGTTCCGACGGCGATGATCCCGCAGGAGGCTCGACCCTTTCGGGTTCCATGAATCCGTCGATTGTAAATCCGTCATTCACCGGGGAAGACGTCGGAGGAGCCACTGGTGCTTCCGTTTGTTCGTGTTGGGCCCAGTATTTTTCTTCGTCATTTTTCAGGGTTGCGCCCGCAACGTTTGCGGAGGGCTGCGTATTCTGCGATTCCGGGAGACGCTCGATCCTGTTTTTGACCATTTCCTCCCGTGTTGGTTTGGGCCGCACGTATTCTCGCTGTTCGATCTCACCGGTCACCAAGATGCGGATATTGTCATCTTCCCGCAGCAACTGGAACAAGGCTTCATCCGTAAGATCGGAAGGATCGAGGATTCTTCCCTGTTCATACGCTTTACGCACCAACAGTCGTTTCACTTCCAGCAGCAGTCCGGGTTCGCGGCGCAGAATTTCGGTGATAGTTGCGGCAGAGAGAGAGATCATCGGCTCCAGGTCGCGATCTTGAGCAGACTGGGCCAGCGCCGTTTCCCGTCCCTCGCCCGCAGACAGCAGAAGACCAAGGGTGAAGATGGCCGCCACTCCCCGCCAGCGCGGTGAAGAATAACTCAAAAAGCATTTTGGTAGATGCATCAGAAGTTAGTCCTGGCGGGGAGTCGTGACATCTTGGACTTTTCAGTTACGATGGTTCGGTTCAGCGGCGGGCTCTACCTCGGCTTCGTCTACTTCCACAGCTACCGAGCGCATGATCAGATCCAGGGAAAAAACCAGGCGGCAGCGATCTTTCCGGCGGACGATGATCCCTTCAAGGCCCTGCATGGGTCCGCTACGAACTCGCACGCGTTTACCCACTCGAAGATAGGGATGAGGTTCTACGCAAATGCCGCCAGTAAGCCTTTGCCGTAAGCTGTCAATTTCCGCATCTGGCAATGCCGCGGGCTGGCCGTTGAAACTCACTAGGCGCACCGCACTCGGAAGTTGTAACACTCGAAGCCGATCCTCCAGCGCGAGCCGCACAAAAACGTAACCGGGAAACAACGCGAGTTCCAACTCCTTGCGCCGATCTTTCCAGCGGCGAACCGAACGGTAAAGAGGCAGAAAGCATGAGATTGAGCGCTGCTCGATCTGCTGTGCGACACACTTTTCGTGGCGCGGGCAGGTGTAGAGCGCATACCAATTCAGCTCGGACCCGTTCTTCGGGGAGGCCGTTTCACTGGCTATCGGTACTTGTGCAGAACTCATCATAAAATCTCAATTTACGATCTCTGGGTGCAGCTTCGCCCCGTCAGCTACGGTAGCTTAATGAGCTAAACTGTTTTGTTTCATGAAGCTAACTGCAAAGAGAGCCAAACTGCGCACTCAATTCAATTCGGCGTAGCGCCCACCAAAACGGGACGCTCGCGCACTGCATTCAGAATTCCGGCTTCGGAACTCTCCAATGCCTTGGTCCGAATGTCCACCACAGCCCAATAGAACAGCCCCCGGTTCTGCTCCGGCGCCAGAGCCAGAATCTTCATCGAAGGATGCCGCCCCAGAAGAAATCCACACTGGCCCATGCGTTTCTCGGGTTCGTCCATGGCAATGATCAGCACGTCCGGCTGCACCTGCTCGACGATGTCCGCCAGGTCGCTCTCGTTCTGAACCTCACCCACGACCTCAATGTCCGGCTGGTCGGCGATTGTAGCCATCACCAATTCCCGCATTAACCGCGGATGATTTGCAACCAACACACGGACTCGTTTCACAGGAGAATCCCCAGCGCCGAGCATAGGTCGCGGCCTCTGCCTGCACAAGGTTCAAAAGAGATCTAGCGGATATACGTCCAATCGGACGGGGCTAGTACTGAAGAGAACAACGGCGAAATTCCAAGACGGTCTAATCAGTACCAAGTGTCGTACTAATGGTTACTGATGCTGACCCAATGGACTTGAGCGCCCTGGAATCAACGTACAATTAACAGCGTTTCTAAATTTCCTGTAATCCGGTCATGAAATTTAATTCATGGATCACGAAGGTTGGGCGTGACTGGTGAACGATTCCCCGTTCCCTGCACGTTCGCACTGGTGGCTTGCAATGTGCGCATGGCTGAACCCGCGGCGCTTGCGCGTACAGGCGATCATCCTCATCTGCTGTTTGTGGGGAGCGTGCGCCGTAGACTTCTCCACCGCGGGGCTGTTCGACCGCGCAGGCAACGTGAAGTTCCAGGACTTTCTCCAGTTTTATATTTCAGCCCGGCTGGTTGCACACGGCCGCAATAACCAACTTTACGACCAACAGATCGCCTCGACCGAACTCAAGCACATCGTCCAACAACCGACGCGCGTACGTTTGCCTACCGTCTACGGACCACAGGTAGGGCTGCTCTTCGTTCCCCTTAGACGATTCTCATTTCTTGCCGCCGCCTTGATCTGGGTGTTGATTAGCGTCTTGGCATTCTTCGTCTGCGTCTATTGGATGTGGAGGCTCTGCCCAAATCTGCGCCAGTATCCCGGCCTGATTGCCATGTCGGCGGTTTGTTTCCCGCCATTTTTTCATTTCTTTCTGCGGGGACAAATTTCGGTTCTGCTGTTACTTTGCTTCACTGCGGCATTCCTTGCGTTTCGCTCGGGCAATTACTGGATGGCAGGCGCGGCCCTCGGCTTACTGGTAATCAAGCCTCAGTTTCTGGTGGCGATTCCTCTGGTCCTTCTTCTTTCTGGCGGGTGGAAAACCTTGGCTGGCTTGGTCATCTCAGTCGGCGCTCAGCTTGGTCTCACGTGGACGTATTTCGGCACTGAAGTCATGCACGCATATTTCGCCACCCTGTGGCACATGCCGCGATGGATCGCGCTGGCCGAACCGGCTGCCGCTCAAGCCCAGATGCACTCCCTGCGATCTTTCTGGCTTCTTCTGTTGCCGTGGCCGACTGCTGCTCTCGTTTTCTACGGGTGTGCCTCGTTCGCGGTCTTGCTGATGGCAGTGGCTTCCTGGAGATCGCAGGGGGCCTTGGCGCTCCGCTTTTCGGCGTTAGTCTGTGCAGCCGTTCTCGTCAATCCACACTTGTTCGTCTACGATCTGCTGGTGTTTGCGCCCGCAATATTGCTGCTTGCCGATTGGACGCTTGGGCGTGCGAATCATCCTGCATCCCCCCGGCTTAGCGTCCTGCTCTATCTCGCATTCCTACTACCCTTGTTGGGACCATTGACACTGTGGACGCACCTTCAGCTTTCCGTGCCCGTATTTATTGGCATGCAAGCGCTGCTATGGTCCATACTGCGCAGCAACGCCCATTCTGACATTCAGAAGCCCTTTCGCTAGCAATTTGGCTTGGCTCTGGAATCTGGAGGCTCTCGATCTTGCTGGCGCGCCGGATCCCCCGACAGTTGCCAGCCTGGCAACGCTGGGCTAACCGCAGTCACAGCAGCCAAGGCGGCTACCGGCGCCGCAGCCCTCACCGCTTGCCTCGTAACCAGTTCTTGCCGGGATTCGGCGCCGCTGTCAGCTCTCTTGACGAACAATTCCAATAGCGAAGATTGCGCTTGCTTCTCCGTCATTAGCTCCGGCACAGACGATTTCGCCGTCAAGCTGGCTGCCTCGCTCAGTGGCTGAAGTTCCGCTTCGTAGTCGCACGGCCCAACCTGCATCATGGTGCAGAAAACACATCCGCCCTTCGGACGCCGCAGATGCCCTGTGTCGGAATTGAATTGCAGTCGGCCGGCTTGCGCTTCGGCGACCAGTTGCGCCAGGACTTTCGACCTCGCCTGTGCGAATTGAGCGGGATCGCCCGTGATATGCGGCGAAAAGATCACCCGCGCTTCCAGCGGATTACCCTGTCCATCCACCCCAAATCGCAGGCGCACCTCGCGATTCAGCAGATCGTTGAGCTTGTCTCCTACCTGCGGATTGCCAGCGGAGAACCGCCCTTGCATCTCCGCCAGAAAAGCATCCGTAGTGGACTGGCTGAATATCATCAGCACCAGCGGAAAGCTCTGGAACAACTGGCGAAGGAAGTATTGCCGGTGATGAAAACACTCTGTCACAATGCCCTTCTGCTGGTCGGCCGTCATCGGCGGCATCTTCGGATCTGTGGGATCGGCCTGGGTAATCCATTTCGCCGAAGGACACGCGACCATATTTCCGTAAGAAACATCCTCACCCACACTGAGTTTGTGATTATCCCAACCCATCGCGGTCGCCATGTCCGCCAGCAGCGACTGATAGTTCAGGTACATCTGCACTGGCTGCAGCTCGACAGGAATGGTCTTGAAACCATTGGCGTCCACTGGAACATCAAGCTCGACGCCGGAGAAAGGACCATCCGTTCGGCCCTCCAAATACTGCTGATACTCTTGCGGCGGAATGTCGAGTTTGGCAGTCCCGCGATAGCGAAAATAGTGCGCATACTGCTCGACGCTATCGAACAGTGGGTTGATCGAATTGATTGTGGCCGGCCACCATCCCGGAAGATTGGGATTGATTCCCACTGTCATGATCGGCGCTTTGCGGCAGCCACTAAGCATTTCGGGGGCAAGCGGCCCGCGGCCTAGGTACTGCGTCAATTGCACGATCCCCGGTGTCACCGGTGGTTGATCCGACTCATAGCCGTAGCTGTGATAAGTTCCCCACTGACGGAAATACGCGCAAGGATGCGGGGTTGGACCTGGCTCCTCCGCAACCCGCATTGCCTGGCACGGCATGACTTCGTAGGCTAATTCGACTTCGGTGGGAAGCTGACTGTTGCTCATGTTCGATACCACCAATTTCCGGAGAGTGTTCCTTTAGAGCTCAAGCTGCCGGCGCTGGCACCGGAGCAGGAACCGGAGCAGGAACATTGATAAATCTTGGCCCGTAAAACACTGGCTGATCCAAATCCGTATAAGTTTTCAAGAACTCAAATTCAGCGGGATAGAGCGCCGGAAGTTGCGAGACAATTTCCGCAGGAACCTGATGCCGCGTAATGTTCTCGCGCGCCAGCACCCGGAAATCGATCATGCCCGGCGGGTTTCCTCCTATGCCGCGCACCGACAAGCCCACAGTTTTCCACGATGCAGCCGCCGGACCGTTCCACGCCCCGTCCAGAGCAGTCAGAGTTGCGGTGAAAGCCGCATCAAAGGCCATAAGATCTTTGGTGACCGCGGCCGCATTGGGATCAAGCGCGACGATCTTCGCGTAACCATCGGATGGAACCGCCAGCGTGTTGATCACCACCGGCCAGCCCACTGCCTGGCCTTTGAAAAAAAGGTGCTCGGTTTCCGGAGTCAGGTCAATAGCCGGTTTCGGCTCCTCATAGGTGGCGCCGTAATGCAGTTCGGCGAAACGCGCGTAGTGCGACTGCTCTAATTCGAAATCTTTGAGAGTCACCAGACTTCTTGCAGAGGCGCCTTCGCCTTGCTCAAGAATTTCCTTAATTCCCGCAAGCATGGCTTGCACGGGGTCGTTGCTTTCGACATAGGTAATCTGCACCAAACCAATGTCGTCGTACACCTGGTTCGAGGTACCACCTGCCTTCACCGCCGCACGAACCGCATCGGCGTTATCCAAAATCGCTTGCCGAATGCCGTTGTAAAAAACAGATATGGTTGGATAAGTTTCCCGGCGCTTCATTTTGCGCAAAAGGAATTCCGGCGTTTCGATGCGCATGAAGTTCTTCAGCTGCTTTCGTGAGAACTTCGCCAGCCCGACTTTCAGGTCGGGCTCCGCGCCTCCCGGCAAACCTTCTGTCGGAAAGGGGACATTAAAAGCCTTGATCTGCGGCGTCCCTCCTATCGCTGCCAACAAATTGGCCGCGATCGCCATGTGCACCATTTCTTCCATCACGATGCTGCGCAGTTGGTTGTAGGCGTTATAGTTTTGCACCTGCAACGAAAACATCGCGGAGAGATACAACGGCAGGGTCGAGCACTCCAACTCAATCGCAGTTTGCAGGGCCTGCTTGATCCATGACAGATCGCGGGGTACTGGTTGTGGAGGCGCCGTCATTAGGCTATCCCCTGGTAAAGCAGAACGTACGAGGTGTCGCCGATTCGGTAAGGCATGGCGATAGATGCGCCGGTAATAGTTGTGTCTGAAACTATGAGCGTCCAACCCAGGCAGTCCGAGTGAATCCGGTAAACCGCGGTCATTCCGGAAGATGCAATGTAGGTCAACAAATAAGGTTCGCCGGAAGCCCACGGAATAATCGCGGCCGCGTCAATTGAGAGAGCATCCGGCAACTGAGCCTGTAACTGGCTCCCCACCTCAATGCTTCCCATCGCCGGATTGTCCTGCATGTGGTCGATGTTGACGTTCAGCTTGGCTGTGTTGATCTTGAAAAAGAAGTTACAGCCGCCTAGTTGGAAGAACGAAAAGTGCGTCCACCCCGGCGCCCACAAGTGATACCAAACATTCAGCGCGAGCAACGGGGCTTTCCCTCCTGCGGAAGACGGCACCACCGCCACGCTGAAGTTTTCAACCCGTCCGCTCGCGAAGTCATACCCCAGCAAATACTGTCCGCTGAGTGACGTGTAAGGTGCGACGGTAGTAAAGCCGCTCGACGGCGTTGTATGCGATGCCGAAAAAATATACGGCAGCGATACGCTCAGATCATCCGCCACTGCAAAAAAACCAAATCCCCCAGTGTCGGCACGGTAGGTTACCAGATACGTCACATTTCCCAGAACGAAGGCGTTCAGCGCATCCCACGGGCCACCGGAAAGGTTCGCCTGGCACGGAGTCTGCTGAACCCACGGACCGCTTCCCGTGAGAACATAGGCATCCAGCGTTTGCGGCTGAGTACTCTTGTTGAAAGCAAAAAGAATGAGCCGTCCGCCGATTTGAACTGGCACCAGTGTGGTGTAGCCGCCAGCCAGTCCGGCCCCGCCTTGCGCCCATTGTTGGGTCAGGGCTGCCGGGGTGGTTCCAGAGGCGGCCGTGATCGAGTAAATCGAGTTCATACTTTCTCCGTCATTTTCAAAAGCGTTTGCCAGAATTCATCGCAGGTCTATTCAATCTGCTCCACGAAGATGGGCGAGGGAATTGCATCGGCATCGGCCACCTCGAAATAACTAATTCGCGCTGGCCGGCCCGCGCCGGCCAATTCCAACAATTGAAATCCCCGGTTGTACCACCCGTTGTTGAGCCCGAGCGTGAGTTCCGGGCTGTTCAGCGGCACCGGGAATTTTTGCGCGTATGGAGCTTCGCTCTGCTGGACCGGAATCGCGCTATGTCCGGCGCAGCGGCCTTTGGGGAGGGTTTTGAAAATCTGCTGCGCGTCACCCGAACCAGTCGGCCAATCTGCGGGGCGATAACTATCCTGATAGATCCCCAGATTGTGTTCGTGCCCCCAGATCCACGCCGCGACCCTGTCGCCAAATGCGCCGCCCATCTGGCGCCACAAGCCGGTGTTGATCCAGGTTCGGTTGAAATCGTTCGGATCAGGTTTGGAAGAGCCGTCGGATTGCGGCAATTGCGTTTGCCCGATCCCACACGTTTGCAGTGCCGAATAAAGTTGGTGATGAGAAAGCAGAATGGAGCGGCCGGAGAATTTGGCCAGCTTGTCCTGATGCCACGCCGCTTCGTCCGGGCGCAGCGTCACCTGTGGCGGAGGCGACGTCGGATCCTGTACCGGAAGATTCGGATCACCGTGCCGCGAAAAGTAGGGATTAAACGCGCGCGGCCAGTGCGGATCTGCGCTCACACTGGTTTCAACCTTGCCCACGTGCAGCCTCTGCAATACCGCCTGCTGCGCCGCAGGCGGCACATTCATGTAATGCCCGTTGTAGCCGGTGTCCAACCCGAGGAATTGCCAGCCGTCATCGGCGGTGCGAAGGCAAAAATAGCTGGCCGCCTGCTGCTGGGTGGCATTGACCACAAGATGACCTGAATCCAGCGCCGCAAGATACGATATTCCGCCCGTGAAATATTCATGATTTCCGGGCACCGTGAAGAAGGGAACGCGCTGCCCCCCCGTGACCGACCGAACGAGTCCCACGAGCCGGTGTTCAGTTTCAAACGATGTCCCGGAAAAATAGACGTCGCCCAGATGGAGGATTGCGTCTGGACGGAAGCTCAGCGCCGCCGTCAAGACCGCCGCGGCAATATCCGTTCCCGTCCCAATGTCTCCAACGATTGCGATGCGCGCGTTGGCCGGCAGCTGCCACTGGATAACGCCATAATTCGGGTCTCCCTTTCCGGCGTCGTCTGCCTGCCACGACCGATACCTGGGAGATCCGCCCTTGTGAAACGGATATTGCCAGTAGTACTTAAAATACTGCTCGAACATCTGCTGCCACAGCGGGTTGCCGAACTTATACTCCTGCGTTTGTTTCTCGATCTCCGCTTCAATGGCGGGATTGTCCGCGATTTTGGCGTGGGCGCGCCGGTGGTGCAGATAAGAAAGATAAGTCTGAACGGCTTCTTCGTCATTGCTGTCGCTTGCCGGCGGCGGAAGCGGTTGGTTCTCCACTATGCTGCGGCAATACCGGTCGGTGGCGCGCATCAAGGGGTGATCGAGGTCAATGCCTGCGGCAGTAGTGTGATCTTGCCCCAGCCGCCGCGCCAATATTTCCGCGACACACGACTTCCAAAGCGCCAGGTGTGGGACTTCGAAGTGTTCGATCTTCACTGGCGTCTTCGGCGGACGAGGCGCGATGACCGATGCCGGAGGCCGGTGCAGTTGCATGTTGATGCAGGTGTCTTGCGTGAGGTCGAGACCGGTCCAGCTGTCCCATAATCCCGCCGGCAGCTTCAATGCTTGCGGCGCGACGCTAAGGACTGGCGCGGTCAGGGATGCAAGGCCCCCAAGCGATGAGGACAGTTCGCTCTTGCGCGCAGCGCTGTGCACCCACGCCACCAAATAGTCATTGCCACAGCAAAGAATTGCTCCGTCAATATCCTTCGGAGACTGAACAAAACTCGAAGCCCACTGATAAACCTGGTTCAAAAAATCGGCGGCACTCAGATCGGCCCGACGTGCACCGACAAGATGATGGACGCTTCCCTTCATCCAGTCGGCTTCTTGATTCAGAAGATAGTAAGGCTGCTCCGCCTGTAAAGGAGCGGCCGCCGGAAGCGCGACTGGAACTTCGGGCAGCTTGCTGCGACCCATGTCATAAGCGTTGCCGTGAAGGTTCTGGTAAATGCGGACCGCGATGGCCTGAGCCGCCAGGTCGTGCGATTGCGGTGTAGCCCAGAACATCAGCGCCGTCTGGTCGGGCACGGCTGGCGGCTTGCCCGCTTGCGGCACCATGGTTGGCAGATAGGCTCGCAGCCCGACGGCGGGTTGCAACAATGCACAAGCGGGCACGAACACGCTTCCTAGAAACGCTGCAAAGTCGGTGTAGCTGGTAGCGGCGGCCTTGAATCCGCGCCAGACATAAACCGAGTTTGGCGCAACCGAGTAAGGATCAGGCTTGGTTGTCATGGCTCGGCCGCCGCGCGAATTGCATGTTGAAGCTGCTTCCGGCCCGTACATCCATGCCCGCCCATTCGTCCCACAGACCAACCGGAACGAATGTCGGCGCCGGAGTGAAGACCTGACTCCATCCCTTCAACGCATCCTGCAATAGAGGAATCCCGGTCGGTGGGGTTGGCGTGCCGGGGGCCGCGGATCTCAGCTCCCAATAAACCAAATAATCGTTTCCCACGCACGCAATGACGCCATCCAGCGGAACCTGCTTCTGGATGTTGGATAGTACAGTCGCCACGGCTGGCGGAAATGCCGTCGCATCCATGCCTGTCGGACGCTCTGATACGAAATGATTGATCGTACCCCGCATCCAGTCAGCCGGCTTATCGAACAGATAAACCGGCTGATCGACGGTCAAGATTCCCGTGAAGAGGACCGGCAAATCCGCCCGGCTCTGGCCGTTAGCCGTCAGGTAAACACCGCCATGCGTCAGCGTGTAAGTTCGCACAGCGAGACGCGTAAACCCGTTCCAATACGTTTCCGGAGACTCCCAGAACAAGATTGCCGTTTCGTCCGGCACTGTATCCGGTTTGCCTGCCAATCCCGCTGGAACCGACGGTGTGTATGAGCACAATCCTGCATCGATCTGCATCAAGACAGTCGCCGGCACAAAAACTGTTCCCAGCTTCGAATAAAACTGATCGAGTTGAAGCTTGGCAGGATCCCGGTATCCCCGCCAAACCCTGACTGCATTAGGTGGAACCGGCTTGGCTTTCTCCGTCGCCATGGGACACTCCTGGTTTATTTGGAAGCTGGTGGATCAGGCGGAGTGGGCAATCCCAACAACTGTTCCATCTGGCCCACCATCCAGATAAAAGGAGTGATATCCGCTGGTCCGAAATGTGAAGCCAGATTGAAAACTTCGGCATCCTGCACCGAATCAAAATATTGGCCTGCGGTGGGATACATCCAATGATTTTCCCGGATGGCGTGATACTTGAAGAGAAAAACAAAGGCCTGCGTTGACTTGTAAAAATCGACGATGGCAAACCACCGGTCATCTTTATCGCCGGTGAGAATTCTCTGCCAGGCGACGTTCATGCAACCCCAATAAGCCCGGGCTTGATCGTGCTGGTTTTTCACCCACCGCCCATCCGCTGCCGGCATCCCGCACGCAACCGCAATTTCCAGCATTGTTTCTTCCGCCAGCAGGTGCACCTGATCGGCGAAGTGATCCAGCAAATGAATCAAATACTGCATGGCTTGCTGAACCTTGGGCGGAACCGTAACGTCGGGCGCGCCATCTCCCCACGCAGTTTCGTCGAGCGGAGGAGCGGCGCTCGCCGGAGCCAGCGCTTCCAGCCTTTTCGCAATCTCATCCCCACAGGTAAAAATTCGCTCCCCCAACAGATGTTCATGCTCGAATAGCGCTTCGAACTGCCAACCTTTATCGACCGGATCAGTGGTTGCCATGATCTCCTCCAAGTTTTTTCACTGGCGCATCTGCAAAGGTCACAGCGCGGCGATCAGCGCCCAGCACACAATGCCGCTGCATACAGAACTCCAGCGTCCGTAGGCCTTATAAATCTGGGCCGCCGCCTGCGCCTGCTCCTTGGGTGTGCCTTCCGCTTTAATCTGCGGATCGGAAACATTCCGTACCGCCACCCAATCCGGAGCTTTCGATCCCATCTTGCTGGCTACCAATCCCAGCACCGCGTCTCCCATCTCTGAGACACTCCCCATTCCCTGCAGCTTATAACGGTCATCCGAAGTATCGAATCCAAAAAAATCCGTGGTCAACACCGCCGACTTAGCATCCGTGCTTTTCGTGATCTGCGGTGGCCGGGTATTGTCCTTGGGAAGTTGATCCGAATTCGCTTTGAACAGCGCCTTTGCCTGCGCCAAATATTTGGCCCCAGGAGCGGCGTCCTGATACTCCGCGTCATGGTATGGCTGATTCTTCAACCACTTCTGGCAATCGAATCGCACAATCTGACTCACCACCACATCTCCGACCTCACAGTCCTTCCCGATCCCACCCGCTGTGCCGGTCGTGATCACCAGCTTGGGCTGCACTTCCGCGATGATCTGCGCCCAAACATCTTCGTTGGGAAGCGTTCCATTATTTTTCGGGAGCGTTTTGGTGTCCTGTGACAAATGGGAATCGGATTTGAAAACCACCACTTTCTTCCCCCCGATCACAGTCGTCCAATAAGCGCCCAGCCGCTTCGCATTCAGAGCCGGACAGCCCTTACGCATCTTTGCCGCAATCTTGGCATAGTTGTGGGTGTACGAAACGTAGTCGTTTTTCGAATCCTTGCCCGGCGTGAGTACGCGGCTTAACGCATGGCCTTCATCCACGGTCCAGGTCACAACTAGAACATCGGCCTTGGGCAAAGGTCCGCTGCCTTTTCCAGGCGAACTGCCGGTCTTCGGCGCAAGTCCCTTGGGCCAAGGGATGTCGGTAAACCGCGACAATCCGGTTGCCGTGGTAAAAGCCAAAAATGCCCTTCCTTCCGGCGCTTCCGAATCGAAATCGATAATCTCGCGTTGAAAGTCTTCCGGACCGCTGCTGGGTTGCGCAGCCTTTGCAAACGAGTAGCTTTCGACGGGAGCAGGCGTAGCGATGGGATCAAAACCGAGGTTCCGCTTCATCCAGGCGCGATCAGCAATCATGGATTTTCTCTCTCCAAACCTAACCAAGCATTGTCCAGGTTCTCAAAAAATGCAGGGCCCACTTGCTGCTGGGGCATCGCAAGGGTTCGATGCTTCCAGAGGTGAATCACATTAAATGGCCGGCTACATTTGTCAAGCGCTAACTCGACGCTGTTACAAAAACCGAACAGGCAACCGCCATTTTTGAGGCACTACGCGGAACTACTGCCAGTTCGCCCAAGGCAAATAGGCCGTGCTGTTACGAAAACAGAACGAGACAGAAAGCACCATGATTGGAACCGTTTGTTAATGTGGATAAAAGAAGGCGACCGCCGGCGGTGCCTGCGCCACTGGCAACGCCCGGTTGGTTACTATGTTCTGACAACTTGATCGCTTCGTTATTTCGACAGCTCGCCGATAAACACTCCGTAGGGTTCCAGCAAAACTTCGTTTCCTGTAGTTGCTGAGTTTCCCGTCGCCGCTAAACTCTTGGCAGAAGCGAAGCCGCCGCGCTTTAACTCAAGCTTCACTCTTTGCGGCGTGTTCGTCATATTCAGCGCCACCACCACCCCATCGCTCTTATACACGCGCAAGTAGGAGAGCACGTTTGGATCATCTTCATTGATCGCCGTGTAGCTTCCATCCATCAGCGCGTGGTCCTTGTGCCGCAGCGCCAGCACCTTCTTGTAGAACTCGAGTACCGAATTCGGATCCTTGGCTTCATCCGCGACGTTGTGCGTTTTGTAAGTCGGAGGCACCGGCAGCCACGGCGTCCCTGTGGAGAAGCCAGCGTTTGGGCTACTGTCCCATTGCATCGGAGTGCGTTCGCCATCGCGGCCTTTTTCCTTGGGCCATCCCGTTCGTCCAATCGGATCCTTCACCTCTTCCTTGCTGGTCGGCGGAGTGGTTTTCATTCCGATCTCTTCTCCGTAATACATGATCGGAGTTCCTCGGAGCGTGAGATACAGCGCCCCCATGAGCTTGGCGATCTGGTCGTTATGCTCGCCGTCGCCGTAACGGTCGTAAGATCGCACAATGTCGTGGTTGCTGATTACAAAGGTCGGCCAACCCGATGCCTTATCGACCGCGGCAATCTGCTTACGGAACTCCGCTGGCGACAGCTTGTTGACCGTCGTAAAAAGAAAATCCATAGGCAACTGGAGTTCGTTGTTGCCTTTGCCGTAGTAACGGTTGAGCTCCGCGATGTCCGCCGTCCAGGTCTCGCCGATCAAGACTGCATCGTGTTCATCCGCCACCTTGCGCAATCCGCGCAGCACTTCGTGCACTTCTGGCAACTTCGTATTGTTCTTATTGTCCTCGAAAGGATCTCCGAACGCGTTGGTTCCGGGACGAGCAATGGGGTTGTCCTGAAGTTTGGGATCCTCAAACAAAGTATCGACCGCGTCCAGCCGGAACCCGGCCACGCCGCGGTTATACCACCAGCGCGTCACATCGAACATCGCGTCTTTCACCGCCGGATTGCGCCAGTTCAGGTCCGGCTGCTCGGCATAAAAAAAGTGGTAGTAATACTGATTCGTGGCCGGATCGAACTTCCACGCTGATCCGCCAAAGGTCGACACCCAATTGTTGGGCGGGACTCCCGGTCCTCTTCCGTCACGCCAGACGTACCAATCGCGATGCGCGGACGTTTTCGAAGACTTCGAATCTACGAACCATTTGTGCTGGTCCGAAGAATGGTTGACGACAAAATCGAGAATGATATGAATGTTTCGCTTTTTGGCCCCGGCCGCCAGCAGATCGAAGTCGGCCAGCGTGCCGTACATGGGATCGATATTTTCGTAGTCGGAAACGTCATAGCCGAAATCCACTTGCGGCGAGGGAAAGCAGGGGCTGATCCAGATCGCGTCTACTCCCAGATCTTTCAGATAATCCAGCTTCGAGGCGATCCCCTTTAGGTCTCCCACGCCGTCGTTGTTGCTGTCGGCAAAGCTGCGCGGATAAATCTCGTAAAAAACGGCGTGCTGCCACCACTGATGACCTTCGGCGTCCACGGCATGAGCAGGTGTTTGAGCCGAACCCGTCAAGGGTGCAATGCAGGCTGCGAAGACAAATGGCGCGAGAATCCACAAGAATATTTTTTTCCTCATACCAGGAGCCTCCATTGAGTGCAACATCTTGTCGAGATTGAACTCTTCCGCGGGGCGAGTCAAACTGTGTCTCTTTGTCCAAAAACGCGCCGGTTCATGACTTGCCGAAGTGTATTACCACTCTGTGTCGCGAATAGTCGGCGCTCTTTGCCTGTGGCATTTCAATTCGAATCCTTCCCTGCTTTGTGAGAACAGCGCCTTCTACCGAGGCGATTTGCTCAGGATTCCAGACTCCCAGTTCGTAGTCCATACCCGGCACACCCGAGACGTCTACGGCTAACTGGCTATGCTCTGAATTCCATGAACTCGAAATCACCCGCAGGCCGCGGCTGGTGCTGCCGAGCAAAGGAAGTTCAGTCACCAGCACCAGACCAAAATCATTCTTCAATCGGATGATCAGGGCATTGGGTCCGTTGCCCACCGGGAAGCGTACGGAGAGATGCTGGTCTTCCGAATTGGGCAGAACCTTATACTGCAGCGACTGTCCGTTAAGCTCGACCGCAACAACTTTCGTGCGCAAACTTAACGCAGGTGAAAACTCCACCCAGCAATCCCCGGTGCCAGTACGAGTAGCATCCAGGGCGATGCTGTTCGCCGTCTTGCGATATTGAAAATCCACGCGCGCGTTTTGCATTGGGACGTTACGAATGCTGAACGACGTCCAATCCGCCGGCACATGCGGAGCCAGTGTTATCTGGTGATTTTGCGCGTCCATCTGCAACCCAAACAGCCCGCGCAGCAAAGGACTCACCACCATTGCCGCAGACCAAATCTGATGTGGCGAACTGGTCGAAAAGCCTTCGTAGTAATCTCCGGAAAGAACTTCGGTGAAATGACCGAGTGAACCGTCGAGGCCCATGAGCGCGTTAGCTCTCAGGTTGGAATACGCCGGAAACTCGCGATGGTAACGGTATTCGCCCACGGACGCCCATCCCGTAAACAGCGGCCACACCGCCCCATAGTGATAGCCAGAACCGTCATAGTGTTTGGAGCGCGAAGAGATAATGCGCATCCCCCAATCGGTTTCATGATCCGCCTCTGCTAGCCGCGTAATCATTTCTTCGGTGTACGCTGCCTCAGGCAAGCCAAACCACATGGGGACCGTCGAGAGTACGCTCGGCTCGTCTACCCGCTGATTGTCCTTGTTCAAAGCGAAGGCATACGACTTCGTCTCAGGCGACCAGAATGCCCGGTCGAGCGCAGGCTTCTGCCGGTCGAACTCGTCGGTCAACTCTTTTTTAACGTCGTCCTTGCCGACCAGTCCTGCCAAGCTTGCTAGTGATTCCAGCGCTTCAACGCCCAACCCGCTCTGATAAAACTCGGCCTTTACCGGAAGCAGAGGACCGCCTTCCACCCACCCATGCCCCACGCCGGCATTCTGCGCGAATCCCTGGGCATCGTAGGTGGAGCGCAAGAATTGATAAGCCCTCCAGACGTTGTCCCATTTGTCGTGCGCAAAACCGACGTCACCACTTTGCGTCACATAATCGTTCATCGCAATAATGAAAAGCGGCGTCGCATCGGCGGAGACGTAGGGATAAGGAAAATCCTTAAACCACGGAACCAGACTGGCGCTCTGCGCAATTTCGTGGGGAACCTTGCCATCCGCGCGCTGGTATTTGCTGATGAACTCCAGCGCAGTTCGTGTTGTCGCGTAATCTCCGGCGGCATTGAGAGCGAATGACGTCCACAACGAATCGCGCCCAAAGAACCACGCAAAACCGGGACGCTGCCCAGTTCCCGACGTACGATATCCCGCCACTAGTCCAGTGCCAAGGTAAGGATTCGCAACCAATCCCTGGATCGTGCTGATCCGTGCCCAGTCGTAAGCTTGCTGCAAAGCATTGTCGGGAAGTTCAAGGCTGACTGTGTGCGTAAGATAATCGCGGTAATATTCGGCGGAATCTTTTTCCACTTGTGCGTAGGACGCAGCCAGATGTTCGTAGATTTTCTGCGCCTCCTCACGGCCTGCCACCGAAGCCGCGAGCACGAGAAGTTTCGTCTCGCGCCCCTTCTGCGTTACGCCCAAGCGAAACGAGGTTTCGTTCGATGAGGAATAATTCGTTTCGTAGGCTAAGTGCGCATCTGTCGCTGTGGGCGAGCCGAACATCGCCGCAAACTTCTTGGTTTCCTCCCCAAAGACAACAGCGCGTTGTGCCTCATCCCATTGTTCATACGTGCCGCCAATCGCGGCCGGCCACTCCAATGCGAAGTCGCCAACAAAGCCCGCCTCTACTTCCAACGGCTGCGCAGTTTCAATCTCCAGCAGAATCGCCGCTCCGGGCTCACGCACCGGGACGAGCAACGTTTCCTTGATGCGAAACGAATCCCCCACATACAGCAGCGTCGCTGATTCAGGGCGAACCGTAAGCGTCCGCGCCAGGCTTTCCGCCGGCAAAGCTCTGCCATCCACGTGAAACGTGAGATGAAAATCGCGGAAGATTTTTAGCGGATAGACCCAGGCTTCGAAGCGCCCAGTTTCATGACCGAACAAGCCTGCACGCGTCCCAATCACCGGCAGGAATTCCCAGGACCGCACTGTTCGCGACAACTCCAGGCTCTGCGGCGGCTGGGCCGTCGCAAGCTGCGGCACAATCGTGAGCACGAGCAGGAGAAAAGCGATCCGTCTCTTAGAGTATTGGCGGAAAGTAACTACGCGATCGCACCAACTTCCGCCGTGGCTTGCAAAGTGAGGGTTCACTGAATATAAGAGGTAGAGGGCGAATTCTAGCACGAGCCGAAACGGGCCAGGTAGCAACCTCATTGTTCCCTTCACGCCGCGAAGTTTTGAAATCCCTCAGCCGTTCGGCGCTCGTCCTGTCGCTTGATGGCGTCTTGAGTATGGCGCGGCCGCGCTGGCTGCGCGCATTGTCAACCGGCCAAAAAACCGATCAGAAAGAGGCTGCCCCACCGCCTTCCGATCTTGGCGTCAGTTTTCTCAACGTCGCCCGCGAATCCGGACTCAATGTCAAAACCATCTTCGGAGGAGAGCACAAGAACAAGTACCTGCTCGAAACTACGGGCTGTGGCATTGCATTTTACGATTACAACAACGACGGCTGGCTCGACATTCTTATCGTGAACGGTTCCCGTCTCGAAGGTTTCCCCGCTGGCAGTGAACCCACCTCTCATCTTTTTTGCAACAATCGCGATGGCACTTTCAGTGACGTGACCGCGAAGGCCGGGCTCGCTCACTCCGGCTGGGGACAAGGCGTTTGCGTAGGCGACTACGACAACGATGGCTGGGACGATCTTTTCATTACCTATTATGGCAAGAACGTTCTCTACCACAACAACGGTGATGGCACCTTCACCGATGTCAGCCAGAAAGCCGGCGTGGCGGGCAAAGGCACGCGCTGGAATACGGGCTGTGCCTTCGTCGATTACGACCGCGACGGTCGCCTCGACCTTTTCGTGGCCAATTACATCGACATGGATCTTGCGACAGCGCCCGTGCCGGAATCCGGTCCCTGTCTTTACAAAGGTGTGATGGTCGCGTGCGGACCGCCCGGACTACAAGGCGGCAAGAACATTCTCTACCACAATAACGGCGACGGAACTTTCAGCGACGTCTCTGAAGCTGCGGGAATCTTCCGCGCCAAGGGGACCTACGGGTTGGGGGTTCTAACCTTCGACTTCGACAATGACGGCTGGCCCGATATCTACGTCGCCAACGACTCTACGGCCAGCGCTCTCTATCACAACAAGAAAAATGGAACCTTCGAAGATGTCGCAATCGAGGCCGGATGCGCGCTCAGTCCTGACGGCAAGCCGCAAGCGGGCATGGGCATCGCTGCCGCCGACTACGATCTCGATGGCAATCTTGACCTCGTTAAGACCAACTTCGCGGGCGACACTCCGTCGCTCTATCACAACCTTGGTGGCGGCGCCTTCGAGGACGCCACTTTCGCTGCAGGCTTGGGCGCACATACGCAATTTCTCGGTTGGGGCTGCGGCTTTTTTGACTTCGACAACGATGGCTGGCCCGACATTCTGATTTGCAACGGCCACGTCTATCCTGAGGTCGAGCAACTGAAAACCGAGGCCGGCTATCCCCAGCGCAAGCTGCTCTACCGTAATCAGCACAACAGCCACTTCGCCGATGTTTCGATGCAAGCCGGATCGGGCATCTCCGAGCCCGTGGCCGCGCGCGGCTGCGCCTTCGGCGATTTCAATAACGACGGCAACATCGATGTCGTCGTCAACACTGTCAATGACTATCCCCAACTCCTACGCTGCGTCTCCACGCTGGGAAATAACTGGATCAAGATTCGCACCATTGGAACCAAGTCGAACCGAAGCGGCATCGGTGCGCGTCTCATCTGCCTAACGCATCCTCCGGGAGAAACCAAACCCCATCAGCAGATCGACGAAGTACGCAGCGGAGGCAGCTACATTTCGCAAAACGATTTGCGCATTCACTTCGGCCTCGGCAAGGCTGAGAAAGTGGATGTCCTCGAAATCCGCTGGCCCAGCGGCCGAGTCGACACTCTGAAGGACGTGAAGGCGAATCAACTGATTTTCGTAAAGGAAAGTGAAGGGATAGTTCGCACGATGCAATTTGCGGCAAACGCCAAGCCCTCTAGGAAATAAAGCACACGGTTACTGTTTCTTTGGTTCTGCTTTCACTGCCGTTCCTGATCCTTCGTTCACCGTTCGAATCCCATCCACCGCCAGATCCGCGAAACGCTCCGTCAACCCGCTGGGCCAGTGAATTTCAACCCAGTCGATTTTCGTCACCGCCCCCAGCCCGAAGTGGACGCGCATATCGCTGTTGGAAATGTAGCTAGAGCCGCTGCGAACTTCGTCCACCAATGTTCGCGATCCGGCTCTCACCAAAATCCGCGCGCCGATTCCGTCACGATTCGATTTCGTGCCCACCGTGTGAATCGCGATCCAGTGATTCGCGGTGCGAACCTGGTTCACCAGCAGGCTGGGTGCGGCGTTCATATTGCTTACCACTGCTGAAATCTTGCCGTCGTTCCACAAATCTCCCACGGCCAGCCCGCGCGAAGAAGCTGCCGTGGTGATGCCAGCTCCGGATGTTGCCGAAATATCGGTGAACGTGCCGTCGCCATTGTTGTGGTAAAGAATGCGAGGCTCTTTATAGCTGCTGCCGAGGTGCTGGCTGTCCACTTCGGGATACACATGCCCGTTCGCTAGAATCAAGTCGGGCCAGCCGTCATTGTCAAAATCAAAAAACATCGCACCCCAGCCCAGATATTGCGTGTACAAACCCAATCCCGCCACCGAGGTTGCGTCCGTAAACGTCCCGTCTCCATTGTTGCGATAGAGCGTGGAAGTATCGTCGGAAAAATTCGTCTTGAAAATATCGAGATGGCCGTCGCCGTTGTAGTCTGCGACAGTCGAGCCCATGCCAGCTTGCTCGCGTCCATCTTCATTGAACGCTGCCCCAACCGTCACCGCAACGTCGGTAAAAGTTCCGTCATGATTGTTACGGTAAAGAATGCTGGGCGTGCTGTCGCAGGCGACATAAATATCGGGCCAGCCGTCCTCGTCGAAATCAAGCGTCGAAACACTGAATGCGTAATGTCCGTCGGTGCGGTCGATGTGCGCCTTGGCGCTCACATCTTCAAACGTGCCATCGCCTTTGTTGTGATAGAGAATATTCTTCGCGCCGGGAAGTCCGCGCGGACCACACATGACCGGCACTCCCTTCCACAAACAGGCAGCGCGCTGTCCCGGCGCCGGTGCAGTGGAAAGATCAAAGTCGACGTAGTTCGCTACCATCAGATCAAGCTTCCCGTCGCGGTCGTAATCGACAAACGCGCATCCCGATCCCCACGCTTTCCCCGAACCCGCAACACCGGCCTTCTCCGCGACCTCGGTGAAAACTCCGTGATCGTTGTGATAGAGCCGGTTCTTCCCGTAATAGGTGACGTATAGATCTTCCCAGCCGTCGTTGTCGTAATCACCCACACACACGCCTTGCCCCCAACCGGTCGCAGTGAGACCTGCTTTCACCGTCACGTCGGAAAAAGTGCCGTCATGATTGTTATGGTAAAGGTGACTGCTGGGTGCTTGTCCGGAAGGAAATCCCTCCAGCCTGGTTCCATTGACCAGAAAAATGTCGGGCCAGCCGTCATTGTCATAATCGAAGATGGCTACGCCTGTCCCTGTGGTTTCGATGATGTATTTCTTCGTGTCCACGCCGCCGAAGATCTCTTGCATGGTCAGCCCGGCTTTCTCGGCGACATCTGTAAAATTGGCAATATGCGTGACTAACGTGTAGTTTGACGCCTTCGCCTGTTGGCTAAGACACATTCCAGCCAGGAAGAAAAGAAGCGAGCCTCGAATAGAAAAGCGAAACCACCACTTCAGATTGAAGAAACGCGGAGCTAATGCGGGCATAATCCGAAATCGCATGATCTGCTTCGAATGTTAGGTTGGTTCACCGAAAATGGTCAATGCTATCCTGTAAATTCAACCCTCGCGCTTTGACATCGATGCGTGTCTTCCCATTTTCCGGCGATTTTTTTGTCGTGCTCCTGGCCTGCGGTATTGCCGCGGCCGCTCCCCAGACAAAGCCTTCCGGAAACGCATTCTCTTCGGCATACCAAGCAGGTATGGCGGCGTTTCAACGTGGCGATTTGCCGGCGGCTCGCAGTGCTTTCGAAAAAGCGGTAAAGCTCAGCCCGCGCAATGTCGATGCCCAGAACATGCTGGGGCAGGTCTTGTTGCGGGAGGGCGATGTGGATGGTGCCATCGCGAAGTGCCGCACTCTCGTCGATCTTCGCCCTTCGCTTCCAATCGCGCATGCTTATCTGGCACAGGCACTGCAAGCCAAAGGCCATCTCGATGATGCGACAGTTGAGTTTCGCATTGCCGTTAAGCTCGCTCCCAAACAGTGGCAGGCTCACCAGTCGTTGGGACGAGCGCTCAGTTTGCAAAACAAAACTGACGACGCGATTGCCGAATTCAAGCAGGCCATTCTGCTCGCACCCAAGCAAGCCGAACTGCATGACGAACTTGGATCGCTGTTCGCGCAGCAATCGAAGCTCGCCGATGCCGAAAGCGAATTCCGGGAATCTCTGAAACTAAATCCAGACTACGAGCCTGCGTATTTGCATCTCGGGGCCGCTCTCTCGAGCAGAGGCGAGAGGAAAGAAGCGCGTGAAATGCTCGACCATGCGCTACAACTCGATCCCAAAGATGTTAAGGCTTGGTACCTTCGCGGAGAACTCCTTGACGCGGAGGGTAGTCGCGATGAAGCTCTGCGCTCCTACGAATATGCCGCTGAACTGCAACCCAATTCCGCGCCATTGCAGACTCGCTTTGGTCTGCTGCTCCAGCGAAGTGGTGATCCAGACCGCGCCGTCACTGCATTCCGTAAAGCAGTCGCCCTCACTCCGGCCGACGCTGAGGCCCATAACAATCTCGCTCTCGCCCTGCTCCAGCGCGGCGATGCCGACGCAGCCATCAAGGAATTTCAGGAGGCCATCCGGCTACACCCAGAAGATGCCGCATTTCAGGAAAATCTGGGCACCGCTTATTTGCAGAAAACGGACTTCGTCGCTGCCATCGCTCAATTTCGATCAGCACTGAAGCTCGATCCAAACGCAGCCAGCCTGCACCACAATCTCGCGCTGGCGCTGAAACTCTCAGACCAGCTGCCCGCCGCGATTGCGGAATGGAAAGACGCCATTCGCCTCGATCCGAAACTAGCGGACGCTTACTACAGCCTGGGAGTCACTCTGTGGCAGTCCGGAGATTTCCCCGGCGCGGCGGAACAGTTGCGGCAGGCCATACAAATCAAGCCGGATTATGCCGAGGCCTATTACACGCTGGGCACGGTGCTGAAACAGATGAATCAGCTGCCGGACGCGGCCGACGCCTTGCGCCAGGCGATTCGTCTCGATCCGAACTTCGCGGGCGCTCACACCACGTTGGCGGCCGTGCTGCGGCAACTTGGCGATTCTGCCGGTGCCGCCGCCGAAAGCAAAGCTGGCGCCGAAATGACACAGCAGAAAACCGATCTGCAGGCAGCCACCTTCGCCACCAACTCCGGGCGACGATTGCTCAATGCTGGAGATCTAGATGGAGCGATTTCACACTTTCGTGAGGCTATTCACTCCATGCCCGCGTACGCCATCGCGCACTACGAGCTAGCCAAGGCCCTCACACAGAAAGGCCTGAAGGAGGAAGCAGCAAATGAGTTTCGCAAGGCCGCAGAACTCGATCCACATCTCACTCCGCCGGCAGCATCGGCTCAATAATGACTAAGGTTCTTAGTCGCGTTTGCGAACCGCTACCAGTTCGGTGATCACGGGTACGCCCTGCCTTACTGTCACCCTCAGCAAAGCTTCAAACGGTTTGAGGTCTCCCGCCCTGGCTACTCCCAGCCGCCGCAATAGCTCTGCAAGCGAATCCGGCCGGCTCACGTACTCCGCTGCCGCCTGCGTCCCCATGGTTGTAGTGCCCGCCAGGATCAGTACCGAGCGCGCGGGATCGAGCCCAGGCGCGAGGCTGATGACAGCGTAATCCTCGGTGGTTGGATGATGCGGAAGACTGGCTAACGAGACCGCCGGCTCGCCCGGTTGCGGATGAACGTTGATGACAGCGAGGTCTCCCTTGCGCGGTCCAGAGTCGAGAACCCGGAAAACGAACTCGCGCGTACTTGGGATTTGAAGCAAAGTCAGGTTTTCAGCCGGCGAACCCACGAAGATCAGGTCGTTATTCTTGGCGTCGTCTAAAGAAAACAGCGTGCCGCGTTTCACCCGTAGCTGCCGATTCAGCAACAGGAAGACGCGGTCCAGTTCATGCACCGCCAGCACTTCGCCCACCCCGGTGTAGTGATCGAGAATTGCAGAGTGCGAATCCGTAGCCGCGTTGTAATACCGCATGCCGGTTTCCGGACGGCCTACAAAGTTCCCGTTGCTGAATATTACCCACGGTTCTTCCGGACCGGTGACAAACCGGTTCCAGAATGTCTGGTAGACAGCGGGAACGGAGGCTTTTGGGCTTGCCTGGACGCGGCTGCGATTCGTCAGAAGGGCGGCGATGGTCATGAGCGCGGCTACCAGTAGAAGGGAGAGCGCCCCCACCGTGAGCGCCCAGCCTCGACTGAAATGTGGTCTGGTCCCGCGCCCCGTACCTTCCTCACTCGAGAGAGAGACGGCTGTCAATCCCGAGGATGGAGTCCGAAGGTGAAAAGTTAAAGCGTAGGATCCCTTGGGCAATTCCACTATGACCGGATCGTCCGGCCCTTCGTGAGCGTAGTATTCCGCCAACTTCACGCGTAGGCGCCCAGCCTGGACCCTCACGGTTGAGTCATTTTGCGGGTCAAACCCGCCGGAGCGCCCCAAGACCTCGGTGGCGATCTGGTATTCCTTCAGTGCCACGCCGTGATGATCGAGGGAGTGTTCGGCGAGATACCTCAGCAATTTGCACAGCGATTCCGAACCACGGAGGCTATGACTATTTGTAAGCTTATCTACTTGCTGGAAGCATTGTTCCCGAACTGACGCGATACCGTGCGTTAAAGCCATGTGACAGAGGAGTAACCTGATCCCGTATGTTGCTGCTGATTAAGTACTTTATACCAGTAACGGGCATAAAACGTAAAGATACTTAATCCGTTAATGGTTTTGTACTACGACTTGCAGGCTGGATACGTAAGCATTTCCCTGTATGAAAAGCTGTTTACGTTGTTTCGGAGGAACTTCCATGAAGAAGTCAGCTCTTGCTGCTGTTGTGACATGCGTACTTCTCTGCGGTCTTTGGACGTCAATGGCGTCCGCCCAAGCGGTCTACGGCAGCATTCTTGGCACCATCACCGATCCCTCCGGGGCCGCCGTGCCCAATGCGAAGATCACGGTCATCGACCAGCGCAAAGGCACTTCCGATTCGACCACCACGAATGACAGCGGCAACTACAGCGTGACCCACTTGATCCCCGATACCTACACTGTCCAAGTCGAAGCCCCTGGGTTTAAGAGGCTCGAATTCAAGGACGTCATCGTGAACGCTGACGCCGGTTCTGACGTGAATGGCCAGTTCCAGGTCGGCTCGAATACCGAGCAAGTGGAAGTTACCGCGGAAGCGGCACAACTGAAAACCGACCGCTCTGACGTGGCGGTTGAATTCAACGAAAAATATGTTGAAGATCTGCCCATTCTAAATCGAAATTTTACGAGCTTTGAACTGCTCTCTCCTGGAACGCAGAAGCTGGGGTGGGGTCACGCGGCCACCGAGAATCCGCAAGGCAGCCAGCAGATTTTTGTCCAGGGACAACACTTTAGCGGCACCGCCTACGAATTGGATGGAACCGACAACCAAGACCCAATTCTGGGAATTATTGTCGTAAATCCGAATTTGGACGCAGTGACCGAAACGAAGGTCGCGCTGCAGAACTATGACGCCGAATTTGGCAAGGCTGTAGCGGGCGTCGTGACGGCGCAAACGAAGTCGGGCAGCAATGACATTCATGGCAGCGGCTTCTGGTTCCGTCGAACCGATGCACTGCAAGCGCGCGATCCTTTCACGCAATCCATGCCAGACCCTGTTACCCATCGCTTTCTTCCGTCATCGCGTTGGCAACAGTTTGGCGGTTCGGTCGGCGGTCCGGTCATCAAGAACAAGCTGTTTTTCTTCGGCGACTATCAGGCCACGCGCCAGTCCAGCGGAATTACCAACCAGTTGTCGATTCCCACGGCATTAGTGCAAAGCACCTGTAACCCGGCGACCAACCCAACGAGCGCCAGCCCGGGCTACTGCAATTTAAGCGAGTATCTCAACCAGGGGCTTCAGGGCGGCGGGTTGGTTTACGACCCCAGCACGGGCACACCAAACGTAGGAAATGGAGGGGACAGGGCACAGTTTGGACCCGCAGGAGCTTGCTCGGGCAACTGTATCCCGATCGGTCAAGTCTCTTCGCAAGCCGCCGCGATACTGGCCCTGTTCCCCGCGCCGCAAACCGCGGGCACGAGCGCTAATTACACCGCCTCCGGATCCGGCCCCTTCACCCAAAATAGCTTCGACACTCGTATCGACTACACAGCTACGTCAAGCCTGAATTTCTTCGGCCGGTTCAGCTTGGACTACTTCAAACTGTCGGGCAAGGGCTCTCTCGGAGCATTGGGCGGACCGGGCACTGGCCTGCTCGGTTTGGCTGGCAGTTCGATTACACACAATTACAGCTTGGCGACGGGCTTCACCAAGACTCTGAGCAACTCCCTCCTTACGGATGTTCGCTTCGGGTGGTTCAAATACAATCCGCAGACCATGAAGCCGGATGGCGGCGCTCCCATGACTGCTTTCGGAATCCCGAACGCAAATACCAGCGATCCGAAGACTGCCGGTCTGGGGGAATTTCTTCTAGGTTCGGACCCGAACACGGGTGAGGGTGGCGCTCCCAACAACGGAAGTGCCGAGGTCATCTCAAGCTTTGGCGACGGCTTGGGCGTAGCTCGTTGTAACTGCCCGCTCACCGAAAGGGAAGATCAATTCCAGATCGTCAACAATTGGACGAAGACCAAGGGAAACCACATCTTTAAGTTTGGAGCCGATCTTCGCTACGCCCGCAATATACGCATTCCCAGCGATAACAATCGTACCGGCGAATACAATTTCAGCCCGCTAGCGACCTCCAATCAGGTTAACCCGACTAAGCCCATCCCCCTACCAATTGGCGGCTTAGACTTGGCGACATTGTTGCTCGGAGATGTCACGTCGATGGCCCGTTATGTCACCAATCCGGCTCTCACCGATATCAATAATGCCGCGGAGAGGCAAAAGCGCCTCTTCTTTTACGGTCAGGATACCTACCGCGTCACTTCAAAGCTGACCGTTAATTATGGTTTGCGCTGGGAAATCTACACCCCAGAATCCGTGCTCGCCAAAGGCTACGGCGGGTTCGCAAACATCGTCGACAACAACGGCACTGGCGTCATCAGGGTAGCCGGATATGGTGGCTACGGATTGAACGGAAACGTGAAAAACAGTCTTAACGCTTTTGCTCCCCGTCTCGGAATCGCATATCAGCTAACCCCGAAAACGGTCGTGCGCATGGGCTACGGACGGAGCTATGACATCGGAGTGTTCGGATCAAACTTCGGACACACCGTAACCCAGAACCTGCCAGTCCTTATCAAGCAGAACATCGACGCATCCTCAATCATGGGTGGCAATCCGAACGTTAATCCACTCTTGACTCTTGCGCAGGGACCCATTGCTCCGGTCTTCCCGGCGATCCCATCCAACGGACAGATCACTTTTGCCAGCTTGAATGGTCAGGATGGAGGCGTTCACATTCGCCCGATTAAACAGGTTCTGCCCACACTGGACGCATGGAATCTCACGGTACAGCGTCAGGTAACCAACACAATCTCGGCGGAAGTGGCCTATGTTGGGAACAAGGGGTCACACGGATTTTCGGGGGACGGCCCGAATTACGACATCAACCCGGTGTCGATGTTCTTGTACGGGGTGATTGATCCTCTCAACCCCGTTCCCAATTCCACATACCCGTCCAGCGTCAGACGGCCGCTGTGTCATCCGAACCTGAATGTATTCCCAGAAACCTGTTCGGGAATCGGCGATGATCTCGGCAACTACTACGGCAATGACGCAAGTAGCGAATACAACGCGTTTGAAGCGAAGGTCGATAAGCGATTTGCCCAAGGCCTCCAGTTCATCGCTCACTACACTTTCGCCCACGCTAATGCTTACAACAATAACTATTATGCGATTAGCCATCCCATCGCGTACGGCCCCAACGATTTCGTCCGCAACCAGGTGTTCGTAATCAACACGGTTTATGCTCTGCCTTTCGGCAAGGGAAAGATGTTCCTTGGCAATGCTGGCCGCGCTGAGAATTACCTGGTGGGCGGCTGGCAGATCACCAATACCACCAACTGGAGCAGCGGTCTGCCCTGGACGCCCACCACGAACGAATGCGGCGGCGAACAAGATGTGAGCATCTGCCGTCCAAACAAAGGCTCGGGCTCATTCCACATGGGTCCGGGATCGCTTCAGCAACGGTCGGCGGGAGGTCCTTACGTTCAATACTTCACTCCCTTGACGTCTCTAGGCGGACCGTTTACCGATGCTGGTAAGGGGAACCTCGGCAACGCCGGTTACAATTCTCTCCGAGGCCCGGCCGGATTCTACTCGGATCTGTCCGTCACCAAGGACATTCCCATCACGGAACGGGTCAAAGGCCAGTTCCGCATGGACGCCTTTAACATCTTCAATCACCCCGTCTATGCCTTCAGCGGAAACAACGGCGCGAACGCTTGCATTGATTGCCAAAATACCGCACCGCAGAGCAACAATGGAAGGATTACGGACATTGAGGCCGGTACCACGATGCGCGAGTTGCAGTTCGCGCTACGTTTCACCTTCTAAGTCTCGCAAGTGTAGTTTTCTCAGAGGGAGTCCTTCGGGACTCCCTCTTAATTTTTGGTTCGACCCAGAACACAGTCCCGCGGTCTGATCAAGTCGTTGTAATCTAGTTCTATGGGCTGCCTGCATGTACGAACCGCTCTACTGGGCTGGTGCTTGGGAGCGTCATGCGGCTTGGTTTGCGCCGCGCAACAGCCGCCATCCTCAGATGCCGTCGCCGGACCGAAAACACCTACGCTCTCGACGCGTCCGGATTTCTCCCACGCCCGAAGCCTCATGCAGCAAGGCAGACTCGACGACGCAATCGCGGAATTGGAAAGCCTTGAAGCAGCCGCCCCCAACACTAAAGGGCTCGATCTGGAACTGGGCACGGCTTATTACAAGAAGAGCGATTATGTGAAGGCGATTGGATTTCTGAAAACCGCCGTGGTTGCCGATCCTAACAACAGCGAGGCAACTCAGTTGCTGGGGCTCTCCTATTACCTGAATGGATATCCAACCCAGGCCATCCCGCTTCTGGAAAAAGTTCAAACCTGGTTGCCCCGCGCCAACGTGGACGCCTCTTACATCCTCGGTATCTGCTACATTCAAACCAAAGATTATCCGCACGCTCGCGCAGCCTTCGCCAAAATGTTTGACGTAGGACCCGACTCCGCCTCCAGCTACCTGTTCACCGCTCGTATGTTGTTCCGGCAGGAGTTCGACCCTATCGCCGAAGAGTATGCGCAGAAGGCGGTCACTCTCGATCCCAAGCTGCCGCTGGCTCATTTTCTGCTTGGCGAATTGTATTTGTTCAAATCGAAGGTTCCAGAAGCCATTGCGGAGTTTCAGAAAGAACTTGCCATCAATCCCGCTCACGCGGCCACGTACTACAAGCTTGCCGATGCCTACTCCCGGGTCCAGAAGTACGACGACGCCGAGCGGCTCTTGCAGCGCTCCATCTGGCTCGACTCCACTTCCACCGGCCCTTATATTTTGATGGGAAAGGTCCTCGAAAAGAAAGGTGAGTTTGAGCTCGCGGTTCGGGCCTTGCAGCGCGCAGCCGCAATGGATCCCAATAATCCCACCACGCATCACCTGCTCGGTCAAGCCTATCGCGACATGGGCAAGAAAGAGGAAGCCGAAAACGAGTTGAAATTAGCTGAGCAACTGCAAACCAAATCGGACTCGAAGTAGCCCGCCTATTTCTCCGCAGCCCGCAGCGGCTGATCCTGTTCTTTCGCCAACCGCTCCACCATATCTTTCGGCAGGGCGTGCAGCAACTCCAAAAATGCCGCGTTGGTCCAACCGAAGCCGACAACGTTCATCTGGTAACCAAGCTCTACATGCGCCTCGGAAGATCGGGTGACCACGTTGTACTTTTCCCGGATGTTTCCATCGCGCCGGAAGTTCTCCGCCACTGTCGAAAGAAACTCATAGGAAATCCGGTCCGCATCGGCGTCGAAGCCGTAGCGGCGCAGGCCCTCAACGGCAAGCATTTCAATATTTCCCCAGCCATAGGGCAGGTCCCATTGCGCGCCAGTCTCGATGGTGCTCATGGCCAACCCGCCCGGCCTCTCAAGGTCCGCTACATTCTTTGCCACGGCCTTTGCCTGGTCCGGCGTAGCCAAACCGGCCCACAGCGGATAAAACGTGGTCGCGTAGCGATAAGCTGAACGCGTTCCCGTCTGCACGTTAAAATCGAAAAAGTATCCCGCCTTCTCATCCCACAGATAGCGACTGATCAACTGCCTGCGCTCTTCGGCAAGCGCTTTCCACTTCTGTGCGTCCGCCGAATGCCCCAACCAGCGGCTGATCTGCTCTAAATCCTTGGCTGTCTTGTAAAGCAGGCTGTTCAGGCAAACCGGCGCGTAGTGATGCGTCGCGGCGCCATACGGCCCGAAGCGTGAGCTGACGTCAAATCCCGATTCCCGCATGGAGCGGTCGCCTTTGTAATAATCGGCACTCAGCTTGAACTCGTGCCGCTTGTCGCACTCCGCTGGCGCCATGGTCCGGGACACGTCGCACACCTGCTGCGCGTACGCTGCTCCCGCCACTGGCTCCTTGCTTCCTGATCCAGTGTCCACCAGATAATGATCTGCATCCGACGGGTGGAAGAAAAAATAGGTCGCAACCTGCCTGTAGATACCACTTTCATCCTGCGCTCCCTCGGCGGGCGGTCCCTCGCCGAAATCGTAGTAGCGGGACAAGCCGGTGTCTCCAGCCAGATGCGGCTCCCGGTTCCACATGTCATAGTCTTTTTTCAGATCGGTATATGCTTTCACCAGCCACACCGTATCGGGATGTCCCGACTCTTGCAGCGCGCCGTACACGTCCACGAACATCGAACTCAGAAAAGGAGGCTGGGAACGGGTCAGATAGTAGGTGCGATTTGCATTGAGCATCGCGCCGTAGTGTTCAATTTCGAAGAAGAAATTGTCCACCATGCCTCGCGCCAGATCCTCGCGCCCCGCCCGCAGCAGCCCACGCACAATGAAGTAGCTGTCCCACCCGTACATCTCATTGAAGCGGCCACCGGGCACGACGTACTTGTTTTCCAGGTACAGCAGGCCGTGGCGTTGAATCGTATTAGGGTCTACCTCGCCCAAATGCTGGATTTCCACGGGCAAGTGCGCCACCCGCACATTGCACTCGCTGGAAAGTTTCCGCACCGCCGCCGGTTCCGCCATGCCCGCGGGCAAGTACAAAACGGGAGCCTCTTTTAGCTTCGGATCCACAATGCTCTGGCAGTCGGTTACCGAGCGCGTCAGAGTATCCCAGGCCGTGGAAATGTATGCCAGAATCGGCTGCAGTCCTCGCCCTTGCGGCGCACCGGATTGCTCCGACCGAGGCGTTTGCGACAGGGCCGCGCACGCGACGGTGACCAGCACCAGCGAGCGCAAGACCGAAACGGAGAATGACCGCGGGCGAAACCTCTGGCAGGCGCGAACAGGCATGGGTATGGGAAGCAGAACCCACTCATTCTAGTCGTTTGGCTCAGGCGTTCAAAACGAATTCGAGAGGTTCTGCGCTGTTTGTTGGACTCGCCAACCTGTGATTCTTACTGCTGCCACCGTCAGGACTGAGGCTGACCCATCACCCTTCAAGAACCGCGAAGCTTGAACCAGCCTCGTTCATCGTCATGCAAAGCTGGACCAGAGCCCTGGGCCCTTCCGGCTTCGGAGCGCTGACGTCCGCTACTTGGCCGGCTGTGACTGCAAGGACTTCTCGCGCTTCACCTTCTCGGCATTTCGAAAAGAACCACCAATTCCGGCCGCTTCCAGGCTCGTTCCAGCGTCAAGCGATACATCACGTTCGAAGGTTAAACCTCCACCTATGTTTCCCTAAAGCATTTTTCTCAAATTCAGTTCGGTCATGGTCTCGCTGTGGCTGCGGAAACAAGGTTGGAGCTTGGTCGATTCCAGCTTCATAGATGAATGAAACTTAATCTGTGTTCGCGTTAGACATGAATGGAAATTAATGTGTTCTAACTTCTCACTCTTGCGGTAAGCTCACTGGCGCACTCAAGGGGGCCCCATGTTTCGTGCTTCTTATGCGAGATCTCTCTCTCGAGGTCCGCTGTTTTTTCTTTTGTTCGCTATTGCAGCTGCAAACCTCCAAGCTCAGGTCGCGGGCGGGACTATTTCTGGAACGGTTACCGATAGCAGCGGCCGCGTCATCAACAACGTTCAGATTACGATCACTAACGTGGCCACGGGGGTTACGCGCGACGTGACTACGAACGACGAGGGTTTCTACTCCGCCCCGAACCTGCTTCCCGGAACATACGAAGCGAAATTCACCTCGAAGGGTTTCAGATCCGAGGCGCGCAAGGGAATTGAATTGACCGTGGGCGCGTCAGTCGGGTTGGACCAGGTATTGAGTGTCGGTGCCATAGGCGAAATCGTGGTGGTGCAGAGTGAAGTGCCTGCCATACAGCTTTCCACTTCCGACATGAGCGCCGTGGTGAACGCTACTACGGTGCGTGAACTCCCGCTCAACGGCCGCAGTTGGACCGACTTGGCTCAACTCCAGCCCGGCGTGAGTGCGATTCACACCCAGCCTGACTTTTCTGCAGGAACGGATCGCGGCAACCGAGGCTTTGGGCAGCAGCTAACAATCTCCGGCGCGCGGCCGCAGCAGAACAATTATCGACTAGACGGCGTCAGCCTCAACGACTACGCCAATGGGGCTCCGGGCAGCGTGCTGGGAGGAAGCCTGGGCGTCGACGCGATCGAGGAGTTTTCCGTCATCACCAGCAACTACGAGGCGGATTATGGCAAGACCTCCGGCGGCGTGGTGAATGCGATTACACGCTCGGGCACTAATCAGATTCACGGCAGCGGCTACGAGTTTCTGCGCAACAGCGCGCTCGATGCCAAGAACTATTTCGACGTGGGCAACATTCCGCCCTTCAAGCGGAATCAATTTGGCGGAACCCTCGGCGGGCCGATCGTGAAGAATCACACTTTCTTCTTTGCCGACTTCGAAGGCATTCGGCAGTCGAAGGGCATCACCACTGTTGCAACGGTGCCGTCCGCAGCGGCGCGTGGCGGGACTCTGTGTTCGAGTCCTGACGTCCCCCCACCTAATAACTGTGTGCCAACCACGGTGACGGTCGACCCAGCCGCGCAAGCGTATTTCACTTTTTACCATCTCCCTAACAATGGCGCCGTTGCTGGGAGCAATGGGGACTTGGGAATATTTACATTTGCCGGCCAGCAGGTGGTGAGCGAAAACTTTCTTACCGCGCGCGTGGACCACAAGTTCTCGGAGAGCGACAGCTTATTCGGCACCTACATGTATGACAAAACCCCTTACTCGGCTCCCGACGGTCTGGACAACGTAGAGTTCAGCACCTTGACCGCAAGACAGTTCGTGGCCATTGAAGAGACTCACATCTTCACGCCCAGATTCGCGAATTCAATCCGCATTGGCGGCAATCACGAGGCTGTAAACAATAACCAGAGCCTGAAGGCGATCAATCCGGATGCCGCTAGAACCGATCTGGGGGTGGGAGGATCGGCGTTTGCGGGACGCGCCGCGGGCCAGGTATTGATCGGTGGGGGAGTGAGTGATTTTTCGGGAGGAATCGGAGGCAGCCCTACTTACTTCTACCATTGGAATTCGGCCCAAGCGTATGACGACGCCTTCTACACCAAAGGCACCCATTCCATGCGGTTCGGCGCCGCCTTCGAACGCATGTTTCTCAACGTCACTGCCGATACCGATCCAAACGGCATCTGGCGCTTTGCCGATTTGAATGGCTTCCTGACGAACAATCCCACCAAGTTCCAGGGAGGAATCGCCAGCACGCTCTCGCCGCGAAATCTTCGGCAGAACATATTCGGCCTGTACTTTCAAGACGACTGGCGCTGGAAACCGAATCTGACTCTGAATCTCGGTGTACGTTACGAGATGTCTACTGTACCGTTGGAAACCAGCGGGAAAACTGCCAATCTTAGAAATATCAACGATGCCTTGCCAATATGTGGCACGCTTAAGTACGGCGGGTGTTCGGGTACCGGCCCCTTCTTTAACAATCCTACCTTGCACAATTTTGAACCGCGCTTTGGTTTTGCCTGGGATCCATTCCGCAACGGAAAGACCGCAGTTCGCGGAGGCGTTGGCATGTTCGACGTGCTGCCATTGCCCTATCAGTTCGTCCTGATGACGACTCAATCCGCTCCGTTCTTTTCCTATACCTCAATCAACAATCCCGGGCAGGGCACTTTCTACAACGGTCTTACCAGCTTTCCTAATAACACTCTGCGCTCTACGTATGTAGACCGCGCCAAGCGCGATTACGTGATTCAATGGAATTTCAATATTCAACAGCAGATTACGCCGAGCGTGGCTGCAATGGTTGCATACGTAGGATCGCGTGGAGTCCACCAGCCGTTTAAAGTGGATGAAGCGGACCTGGTCATCCCCACGAAGACTCAGTTCGGATACCTCTGGCCGCAAGTAGATATTGGCGGAAACCTGACCACCGGGCCAAATGCAGGAAGCCCTCCGAACACCATCAATCCGAACTACGGATCGATCCGCGGATTGTTTTACGAAGGACACTCCTACTACAACGCTCTGGAAGCTCAACTGTCGAAACGTCTCAGCCACGGATTCCAAGTGCAGGGCGTCTTCACTTGGGCTAAAAGCATGGATACGAGTTCAGCCTCGGTGGCCGGTGATACCTTCGGGAACTCGATCTCGAGCCTGCACTGGTTTGACATGAGACTGAGCCGCGGCCTCTCCGATTTCAACGTGGATAAAACCGTGGTGGTGAACGGGACTTGGGAGTTGGGCACTCCTAAGAGGCTCTCCACACCGGCACAATGGGTATTGGGCGGATGGGAACTGGGACTGATCTTCACGGCGAGCGGCGGCGTTCCATTCACTCCAACCTTTGGAACTGGGTCGGATCCCCAATTTTCGCTCAGCAGCGACGATTGGGCCTTTCCGAACCGACTGGGCGGATCCGGGTGCAACTCGCTCACCAACCCTGGGAATCCTATCAACTACATTAAGACCAATTGTTTTGCAGTTCCCACGTGGCCCGGCGATATGAGTTCCTGGGCGGCAAACTGCGACCAATTCCCTCCGAACGCCCAGCCCTCTTCAGGACCTGCGTTCGCTGCTCCTTTTCCCCAATGCTTCAATCTGCGCGGCAATGCGGGGAGGAACATCCTGATCGGCCCTGGTGTCACAGAGCTAGATTTTTCCCTCTACAAAAACAACTACATCAAGAGCATCTCGGAGAGGTTCAACATTCAGTTCCGCGCCGAGTTGTTCAATATTCTCAATCACCCCAACTTCGCTCCGCCGATTCAGGGAGTCAACACTGACATTTTCGATGGCACCGGAGCTCCAAACCCGACCGCGGGATTGTTGACCAGGACCACGACCACGGCGCGGGAAATTCAGTTTGCGGTCAAAGTGATCTTCTAGTTCGATGGTGGAAACTGCGATGGTTTCAGCGCAGCCGGTTGATGATTCCAGCCAGCTGCCCGCAACACCCAAGACGCTGGTTAGCGAGTGAGCGGTTGCTGCGCTCGATTCACGCCGCCTTTTTATGACTTCGGTCCCTGACGCCATTAAAACCGTCGTACCTTCCCGGGCCGAGTCCGATGTTGCTCAGCGCGCGCGGCGTCGCATCGCGCGGCGGCTCCTGCCATTTCTATTCCTTTTATACGTAATTGCTTTTCTGGATCGCATGAACGTGGGTGCGGCTGCACTTCAAATGCCCCACGATCTCGGCTTCAGCGAGGGAGTGATCGGCTTCGGGGCTGGCGTTTTCTTTCTCGGTTACTTCCTGCTGGAGATTCCCGGTGCGCTGATCGTGGAGCGCTGGGGCGCTCGCCGCTGGATCGCGCGCATCATGATTACCTGGGGCATGATGACGGTGTTGATGGCGTTCATCCACACCTCGCGGCAATTTTATATTGTGCGATTCCTGGTGGGTGCCGCGGAGGCGGGATTCCTGCCCGGGGTCATTGTGTATCTGACCTATTGGTTCCGGTACCAGGACCGGGCCAAAGCCGTGGCATTTTTCTATGCCGCGAATCCTCTTTCCTATGTGATCGGGTCTCCACTGGCCGGGTTGCTGCTTGGGCTCTCATGGCTCGGAATGAGGGGATGGCGGTGGTTGTTCATCATCGAAGGAATTCCGGCCGTGATCGTGGGAGTAATCACTCTCTGGTATTTGACGGATTGGCCTCGTCAGGCCGGCTGGCTTCCCGACGACGAGAAATTGTGGATTACTACCGAGTTGCAGCGAGAGAAAGAAGCCAAGAAACTTCGTCACTCCTACAGCGTGTGGCAGGCTCTGCGCCATCGCGATGTGATCTTGCTGACAATGTGCTATTTCTGCGCCATGACTGGCAGCTACGGGATTGCGTTCTGGCTCCCAACTATTTTGAAGCGTCTCTCGGGAAAGAGCGATTTGAAGGTAACGCTGTTGGCGGCGCTCCCCTACATTGCCGCATTCATTGCCCAACAGGTGAATGGCTGGCATTCGGACCGCACTCGAGAACGCCGCTGGCACGCCGCGATTCCAGTTTTTGTGTGCGGCATAGCGCTCGCATTGGCAGTTGTCTACAGAACGAATCTGGCGGCCTCTCTCGGGCTTTTTATCATCGCTGGTGGTTCCTTTTATGGCTTTCAACCGGTCTTCTGGGCGGTGCCCACAATGTTTCTGAGCGAGTCGGCCGCTGCTGCCTCCATTGGACTGATCAACGCAGTTGGCAATCTGGGTGGATTTGTAGGCCCGATGGTGATGGGCTATCTCGCCCACCGCACGCATTCTTTTTCCGCAGGACTGCTGTATTTGGTAGCGAGTCTATTTGTCTCAGGTGTTTTGATGCTCGTGGTAGGGCGGCAAGCTTCGGCAGGGCAAGGTAATCCGAGTTGAAAAAGGGGGCTTCATGTTGCGATTCAAATTTTGGTTGTGCGCAGCAATCTTCAGTGGCGTCATGGCTTTGGGTGCTGACAAATCTGCATCTCGGGACTTCAAACTCTACGTCGGAAATAGCCGTGGGGATGACATCAGCATCATCGATCTGGTCTCTTTGAAGGTGACTGGAGAAATCAAGGCGGGCGAGCGCGTGCACGGAGTATGCGTTCAGGCCGACGGCAAACGGCTATTCGCAACCGTCGAGACCGACCAGACGCTGAGGATCATCGACACCTTGAGCCAGCAGACCCTCGCGACCGTGAAAGTGTCAGGGCGCCCCAACCAATGTGCCGCAACTCTGGATGGAAAATATGTGGTAGTTCCTATTCGCGATAAAGACAGCGTAGACATTATCGATGTGCAACAGCAAAAAATCGTGAAGAGCCTGCCAATTAAAGAGCCTCATAACGCGCTGAACCCGGGCAGCAACCGTTACATCTACGTGAGCTCCATGGGAGGGAACGAGGTGGATTTGATCGATCTGGAAAAAATGGATTATGCCGCGCACATTCCCGTCGGTGGCAGGCCTCGACCTTATGTCGTTTCTTCCGATGGCAACACGATGTACGTCGCCCTCGCCAATCTGCACGGATTTGTAATCGTCGATATTCACGAGAAGAAAGCTATTGAGCGTGTGGAAATACCATCCGAACATCCGACGCTCCGAAAATTACAGTACGAAACTCCCGACACGCTTACCCACGGCTTAGCACTTACTCCGGATGGAAGCGAACTCTGGGTCTCAAGCCTGCTCGATGATGCCATGTACATCTACGACGTCAAGTCAAAGAAAGTAACGGGGAAAGTGGGCACGGGCATGGGGCCGAACTGGATCGTATTCAGTCCTGACGGCAAGTACGCCTGCATCAGCAATACCGACACCGACGATGTGTCAGTAATCGACGTTAAAGCCCGGAAGGAGGTCACGCGGGTGAAAGTAGGGAAGGTGCCGAAACGCTTGGCGGTAGCGGCTGCCCCTGGTGCCCAAGCCCCCGTCACCCACAACCATTTGCGCTGAACTGTTTTTAATGTCCCGTTAATCAGCGATTCAGGATTGTTTGAGATCGTAAAACTGGAGGATTCACTTGAATTTATTGAAAGCGACACTGTTGTCAACCGTACTTCTGACCTTTGCTATCGGCACATCGGCGCAGGATAAAGCTCCCCTGAAGCTCTTGCACTCGACACCGATACCTGAGCTTAAGGACGGTGATTTCGACCACCTGACCGCGGATGTTGCGGGCAACCGGCTGTTTGTCACCGCGGAAGAAAATTCGAAAGTTCTGGTCTTCGATCTGAAGACGAACAAGCTCATCCACACCATCGCCGATCTCAAAGCGCCGCACTCGATGCTCTATCGGGCAGACTTGAAGAAGCTCTTCGTGGTCGATAGCGACCTGGGCGAGGTCAAGATTTATGACAGCGAGTCCTACAAGCCGGAGGGAGGCATCAAGGTTCGCGAAGGCGCCGACGCCAGCGGTTACGATCCTTCCACGAAGCTCTATTACGTAGTCAACGGCGGCAAGGACGCCAAGCTGCCGAACGCCTACATCAGCGTCATTGACGTGGACTCCGGCAAGACTGAAGGCGATATCAAGATCGACTCCGACGACGTCGAGGGGGTAGCCTTCGAGAAATCAGGAGCGCGCATGTTCGTCAATGTCCGCGGGAAGAATGCCGTGGAGGTCTATGACCGGAAGAGCCGTGAGCTAAAGGCGACTTGGTCCATTGCAGAGACGGGAAAGAATCCTACGTCCATGTCTTTTGACGAAGATGCACATCGGCTGTTTCTGGGGACTCGCGTGCCCGGAAAACTGGTAGTGCTGGATTCCGATTCGGGTAAGGTGGTGACGAGTTATCCGGCTGCCGCGATGATCGACGACATGGCTTTTGACGGCGCGAGCAAGCGTATCTACTTTGCCGGAACTGAATTCCTGGATGTGTTCCATGAGACTAATGCCGACCATTACGAGCGCATCGGGCACATTGCGACATCGTTCCGGGCGAAGACGGGAGTTTTAGTGCCTGAACTGAAGCGCTATTACCTTGCGGTTCCGCACCACGACAAGCAGGTGGCTGAATTGCGGGTGTACGAAGTATTGCAGTAGCACGGACAAGGTGCGGGATACGGGAGAGGCATCACCGGGCTACGGCAACCGTCGAAAGCTCGGCGGCGATGACCTCTCCCATTTCTTTCGTTGTCGCGTTACCGCCGATGTCGCGCGTTCGAACGTCGGAGTGCGCCAGCACTTTGAAGATGGCTTGTTCGATGGCGTGAGCTGCTTCTTTCTCGCCCAGATGTTCCAGCATCATTGCGCCCGACCAAATCTGGGCTACCGGATTTGCGATCCCTTTCCCGGCGATGTCGGGAGCGGAGCCATGCACCGGTTCAAAGGTCGAGGGATATTCCCGTTCAGGATTCAGATTGACAGAAGGCGCAAGCCCCATCGATCCCACAACCGCCGCGCCCAAGTCGGAAAGTATGTCGCCGAAAAGATTCGATCCGACCACCACATCGAACCAGTCGGGATGGGCGACGAAATGCGCGGTCAGAATGTCGATGTGGTACTGGTCGGTTTTTACGTCAGGATACTTTTTTGAAATCGCGGCGAAGCGTTCGTCCCAGAACGGCATGGAGTAGACAATTCCATTGGACTTGGTGGCCGATGTGACGTGCTTTTTTCGCGTGCGAGCCAGTTCGAACGCATAGGTGATGATGCGGTCGCAGCCGCGACGGGTAAAGATACTCTGCTGTATCGCCATGTCGAACTCGGTATCCCGGTTCATCCGCCCGCCAACTTCCGAGTATTCCCCTTCATTGTTTTCCCGGACGATCACGAAGTCGATATCTCCGGCCTTGCGGCCGCTGAGCGGACTTGTGACGCCTTCCAGCAAACGTGCCGGGCGAAGACAGACGTACTGCTGGAATTTCCGGCGAATGGGAATCAGCAAGCCCCAGAGTGAAATATGGTCGGGCACTCCTGGATAACCGACTGCGCCCAGGTAGATGGCATCAAAGGCACGCAGTTGGTCGAGACCATCTTCCGGCATCATGCGGCCGGTCTTGAGATATCTCTCGCAACTCCAATCAAAATGCTGCCACGAGAACGAAAAATCAAAACGGCGGCCCGCCGCCTCGAGCACTCGAATGCCCTCGGAAACTACTTCTCGCCCAATACCGTCTCCCTCAATCACCGCTATTTTGTAGTTCTTCAAGATCCCTCGCAGTCCAGATTTTTGGCCAATGCCACAACTACTTTATTGCAGGAGCGCCGTCAGAGTGCGGACGTCCGGTACGTCTTCAAGCTTGCTCACCAGATCGATCACCTGGTTTGCCTTTGAGCCGGGCCACTCCGCGAACGCGGCGCAGCCGCGGAACTTTTCCGCAACCTCGTCATAGCTCATGGGGTCGCTTGGACTCCCCTTGCCAAAATCCGCCCGGCCCGAGATGGTGCGTCCATCCTTCAACGTAATTTTAATGATGGTGGTCATCTTATCGAAGCCCGCTTTCTCTGCCTCGGAATCGACGTAAAAGTGAACTCGCTCGATCATCTTCTTCACATCGTCACGGTTGACGACTGCATCCGTGTATTTCGTCTGATCCGCCTTGCCGTCGAGCAAAAGAATGGCCATGCAAAATTCCATGCTGAACTTTCCCTGCAACCCCGTGGTGGGATGGTGATGAATCAGAGCATTGGGCATGTTGTGATTGGTGCCGACTTCAACACGTTCAACATCAACGGCCTTAATGGAATTGGCGCGGATCAGGCGCAGGAGTTCGGTCATGCCGGGGTGAGTCAAAGAGCCGGAGGGGAAGGGCTTGATGGAGACGCCCGGATTCTGCAAAGTCCACGGATTGCCCAGACGACCCACAATCGAGGCGGGATCATAAGTGCCGCCGTAGGCATGGAAGAAGCCGCGTTGCGCTTCCAGAATTTGTTCCGCTGCGGTCCAGCCGACAGCGGCGAAGTCAGCGGAGACCACACCGGATTCAGTGGCATGACCCGCGTGAAATGGTTTCATCATTGTGCCGAAGTTTTCGCGCAGGCCAGCGGCGTGGCTGCCCGCAACTCCGAAGGCCCGCAAGGTGTGGAGCACATCCAGCCCCTTGAGCTTGGCGCAGGCGGCGGTTCCGCCGAAAACTCCGCATGTTCCGGTCGAGTGAAATCCATCTTCATAGTGGCGCGGAGAGATGGCCTCTGAGATTTTGCACTCCACTTCGACCCCGCTGTGATACGCGACCAGCAAATCTCTTCCACTCCTGCCTTCAATCTCGGCTGTCGCCAGGGCCGCAGGCAGCACGCAGACCGTGGGATGGGTCAGCAAACCGTATACCCGATCCTTGCCTACGGCGAGTTGAGTGTCGTCGTAGTCGTCGACGTGGATGGCTACTCCGTTGGCAAAAGCGGCGAAGCGGGCGGGGAGTCGAACCGACGACCCCAACACCGCCGCGCCGCCGCGTGGGGGAAAACCGAAAGGCTTCAAATATTCCTGAATCAGTGTCCAGGTCTCGGCTTTCGATCCGCTCAGAGCGAGTCCAAGACCATCCAGGATCGACTTCTTGCCGAGTTCCAGCGCCTCCGCCGGAATGTCCGCGAGCTTGAGGTTCACGACAAACTCAGCCACATACTTCGTCACATTTGGAACCTGCGGAAAGCTCGCCTCACACGACGGCTTGGCTGCGGAGAGTGCGGCCTGAGCGCCAGCGAACTTGGACTCGGCGGCTCCAAATATCCCCAGCGATGCTCCAACTCCGGCTGCATTTCTCAAGAACGCGCGTCTCTTCATTATTCTCCGCTCCTGGTGGAGTCATTCACTTGAATTCGTTCTTGAATATGTGGCCGTCTTTCATAACGAACCGAACGCGCTCGAGCTCGGTGATGTCAGCGGTGGGATCACCGGCGACCGCCACCAGGTCTGCAAACTTGCCTTCCTGCACCGAGCCTATGCGGTCCTGCCATCCCATCAACTGCGCGGCATCCGAGGTTGCGGCTCGAATCGCCTGGACCGGTGTCATACCAAACTTCACCATGTATTCGAATTCTTTCGTCTGTGTCCCGTGGGGGAACGGTCCTACGCCAGAACCGAATGCGACTTTCACGCCCGCCGCCAGGGCCTTGCGAAAGCTGCGCTCGGAAACGTCGGCGACGTTGTGCCCTCCATACTTCTTCATGTCGTGTTCGCGATCCAGTTGGTAATGATAGAGAGTCGGAACCAGGTAAATCCCCTTCTGCACCATCAGCTTGATGTCGCCATCGTCGAGATCGGCACCGTGTTCGAGCGACTCGACGCCTGCGTTTAGGCAGTTGCGCGCGCCTTCCCCAGCGAAGGCGTGGCAGGAAACTTTCCGCCCTTTTTTGTGCGCCTCATCCACGATGGCGTTCACTTCTTCCGCGGTAAAGGTCGGCGGACTTACAATTTTTCCATCACTGGTGAAATGAAAGTCGTAGGCTGCGTATACCTTGATCAGGTCGGCGTCGTGCGCCACTTGATCTCGCACAGCTTCACGGGCCGCCCAGGGCGAGTCCACCACCTGCAAAGCGCTGGGCAGAGGGACCTCGGGAGAATAGCCACGCATGATAAACCCGCCCGTGGATTGAATTCCCCTGGTCGCCACTTGCATGCGAGGTCCGCTAACAATGCCGCGGTCTATCGCGTTGCGCAAGTCCACGTCGCTGTACATCGCACCCAGCGTCTTCAGATCGCGCAGCGTTGTGAAGCCGACCATCAAATCTTTCTGCGCGTTGGCCAAGGCAGTCAGCGTCCGGTACTGGTAGGACTCGCGCAGAATTTGGTTATCAAAATCGGGGCCGTTACCGAAGACGTGAGTGTGAGCATCGATAAGGCCAGGGAGAACCGTGGCATGGCTCAGGTCCACGACTTCAGCGTCTGCGGGTATCTGTACTTGCTCTGCCGGACCGACCTTGGCAATGCGATTCCCTTTGATCAAAATCACTTGATTGACGGCGAGCTTCTCAGTTCCGTCAAACAGTCGACCGGCACGAATCGCAATCCAGTGATCCGCCGGCGGGGTCGATTGTGAAAGAGCAGAAAAGGGAGCGAACGCACAGACCAACAGCAGGAGCCCGGCACAATTTTTCTTTAGCATGGCGGGACCTCAATCGTGGCCGCTTCACATTAACACTCAATGAAAGCCAGATGAAACGTTATTCATGATCACGGTATGCGCGGTATCGGGGGAAGAAGCCGACCTTACATTTCTGAACAAATTTTCATCTGAGTTCTCTAACGATTGCGGAGCATTCCGCAATATACTTGCTGGGCGAGAAATCGGATGCGTATTCTGCTGGTCGAGGACGAAGCCAAGGTATCGAACTTTGTGGCGCGCGGATTGACCGAGGAGCGGTTTGCGGTGGATGTTGCCGCAGACGGCAAGGCAGGCCTCGATCTGGCGACCACCTATCACTATGATCTGGTGATTCTCGATCTTATGCTGCCGACGCTGGATGGAAGCCAGGTTCTTCGCCGCCTGCGCACCGAGAACGTTCAGGTTCCGGTCCTCATCCTAACCGCGCGCGACACAGTGGCCGACAAGGTTGGCAATTTCGAAGCGGGCGCCGATGACTATCTGACCAAGCCCTTCGCCTTCGCTGAACTGGTGGTGCGGGTGAAAGCTTTGCTCCGCCGTGGCCCGGTCAGCCGTAGCAGCGTAGTGCGCGTGGCCGATCTTGAACTTGATCGCCTGGCGCAGCAGGTCAGGCGCGCAGGGAAGCGCATCGACCTTACAGCCAAGGAATTTTCGCTCCTCGAATACCTCATGTCGAACGCCGGCAGAGTTTTGTCGCGAACCATGATTATCGAGCACGTATGGGATCACAGCTTCGACGGCATCACGAACATTGTCGACGTCTATGTTCGGCATTTGCGCAGCAAGGTCGACGATGCTTTCGATCCCAAATTAATCCGCACGGTGCGTGGAGTGGGCTACAGCATCGGCCACGGTACCCAGCCATGATGAATACGCGATCTTTGCGCTTTCGCATCACGGCCTGGTATGCCGGCCTGCTGGCGGGAACGCTGATTGTGTTCGGGGCATCGGTATATCTGGGTCTGCAGCGATATCTGGATTGGACCTTGCAACGGACGCTGGTGGCGCAGTGCCGCACCATTTCCACCGAATTGCTTTCGCAAATGCCGGCCAAGGATACAGCATGGCTGGCGACCGAAATCAACGAGGCCTACGCCCCGGGGGTCAATGGACTTTTTATTCGCGTCGTCCACCAGAACGCGGGCGTGGCCTATCTTTCGGGCGCCCCGAAGGATGGGACGTTCGATCCAGGGCGAATTCCTCTTCCTAACGACAAGGAAATGGATGGTTCCCGCAAACTTCAGTTCGAATCCGGCAATCGCCTTCTGATCAATTCGATGACGGTGATTACGTCCGACGGAAACCGCTTCATCGTTGAAAGCGGCGCGCCGTACCATCAAATCCAGGTCGTGCTGCATGGGCTTCTGTTAACCTTTGCCATCTACATGCCGTTCGTGGTTTCACTCGCCGTGGCCGGCGGATACTGGCTCATGAGACGGTCTCTGCAACCGGTGGATGAGATCACAAAAAGGGCGGAGGGAATCACGTCCACGAACTTAAGTGAGCGACTGCCGGTCATACGCTCGGGCGATGAGTTAGAGCGGCTCTCCATGTCCCTGAACCGCATGATCGAGAGGCTCGATAATGCGTTCGAGCATATCAATCGCTTTTCCGCCGACGCTTCTCATGAGTTGCGAACGCCCTTAACAATTCTGCAATTGGAACTGGAAGGGATAGCGCAGAACTATCGCAGGGATGCATCCCTGGGCGATCAAATCGGCAGCGCGCTGGAAGAAACCAATCGGATGTCCCGGATCGTCGAGAGCCTGCTGACAATATCGCGTCTCGACGCCGGCGAAGTGAAAATGGATAAGCTGCGTTTGGATCTCGGAGAATTGGCGGCATCGACTGCAGGCGAAATGAAGTTATTGGCGGAGGAGAAATCGATTAGCCTCGGCATCCACGTTGAAAGTGGCATGCAGGTCTTGGGGGACCGGGTCCGCCTCCAGCAGGTAATCGTGAACCTCATCGATAACTCCATCAAGTACACGCAAATTGGTGGCGCGATCAAGGTTCGTGTTCTGCGAGAGGGAAACAGTGCTGTCCTCGAAGTCTCCGACAACGGCCTTGGCATCCCGCCCCACTCTTTGCCCCACGTGTTCGAGCGATTCTATCGCGCCGACAAGGCTCGCTCTCGCGCCACGGGAGGAGCCGGACTAGGTCTCTCCATCGTCAAAGCGATCTGTGCCGCCCATAACGGCGAGATCACAGTCTCAAGCCAGGAAGGCCACGGCAGCAGCTTCCGTGTAGAACTCCCGCTGCTCACGGTTACTGTGAGCGATGGAGCCAACTCTGTACTGCGAGAAGCATAGGTCCAAGCACCATTTCCGTTGGATGAGTGCCTTCGTAAGTTGCGTTCTAAGCAGAAAAATATGGGAACACCATCAGCCGGCAGCAGCGACATTATCCCCGAAGCTGCACCGGCTCTTCCCGCTCGCGATCGGAAATCGAAGATATGGTCTGTGATACGCGTCTCCAGCGGCAATTTTCTGGAGATGTACGACTTCATGGTCTTTGGTTATTACGCTACTGCAATCGGCCATGCATTCTTCCCGAGCGGGAATCCGTTCATATCCCTAATGTTGTCGCTCATGACGTTTGGCGCGGGCTTCCTGATGCGGCCTCTTGGCGCCATCGTGCTCGGGGCATACACCGATCTTCACGGACGCCGCGCCGGACTCATCTTGACGTTAGGCCTAATGTCGGTGGGGATCATTTCCATCGCATGCATGCCGGGATACGCCACAATCGGCCTGATCGCCCCTCTGCTTGTGCTGGTTGGACGTCTGCTTCAAGGTTTTTCAGCCGGAATGGAGTTGGGTGGCGTGTCGGTGTACTTGTCGGAGATCGCCACTCCGGGCCACAAGGGCTTCTACGTCAGTTGGCAATCGGCAAGTCAGCAAGTGGCCGTGATGTTCGCGGCATTGCTCGGAGTCGTCTTAAGTTCGATCCTCCCGCCGGAGAAAATGATGGTGTGGGGCTGGCGCATTCCGCTACTCTTGGGCTGCGTTATACTTCCCTTTCTCTTTAGGCTCAGACGTTCTCTCCAGGAGACGGATGAGTTCGTCGCCCGCAAGCACAAGCCCAACATCTCTGAAATTCTGCGCTCACTCACTGCGAGCTGGCGAACCGTGATCATCGGAACCATGTTGGTGACGATGACCACGGTGTCCTTCTACATGATCACCGCTTACACTCCAACTTTCGGCAGTTCCGTGCTTCACCTCGCCAGCAAGGACAGTTTGATTGTCACGCTTTGCGTTGGCGCATCCAATCTCTTCTGGCTGCCTGTCATGGGAGCGCTTTCCGACCGGGTGGGCCGCCGCCCGTTGCTCTTTATTTGCACGACTCTGATGTTGGTCACAGCCTACCCAATGATGTTATGGCTGGTGCGCGAACCCTCCTTCTCAAGGTTGCTCGCCGTGGAACTCTGGCTGTCTTTCATCTTCGGCAGCTACAACGGGGCCATGGTCGTTTTCTTGACCGAGATCATGCCGGTCAGCGTGCGGACGTCTGGCTTTGCACTTGCCTACAGCCTGGCCACTGCCATCTTCGGTGGCTTCACCCCCGCCTTCTGCACGTATCTGATTCACGTCACCGGGAATCGAGCCGTTCCTGGGCTATGGTTATCTTTCGCCGCCGCATGCGGCCTTGGGGCGGCGCTTTCTGCCAGGCCTCATGCAGAAAACCATGCAGAAATATGAGAGCGGCGTCTGCAGCAATGTTTGGCGCCAAAATCTAGCGGCGTGGGAACGCCCGTCAATCACCACTGATGAGGCCACAACAAGTTGCGGAATCTGGACGAGTCGGAGAATCCGGAGAGCCCGCAGTTTTTGGCCAAGCCATTGCGGGAAGTGTTTAATGGACCCATTGAGACAGCAACAACTGGGGATCTACCACGCAAGGCTCGGAGCAGGGATATTGCCTGGTGGTCGCGTTGATATGGTCCGCTATCTGAATCGTGGTCGGACTATCGCGTGTGATGGAGAAACCCGACACCTGTTTCGCGCCACTCTTTAGCTTTCTTGTGATTCCGTAGGGCAAGCGTGTGACAACTTTGCCGGTGTTGGCATCGATCACACTGTGCCACTCGATGGTGGCAAAGGAATCTTCAGACGCCACATGGGTGTCGTACTGAATGATTAGCGTCGGCCACTCCTTCCCTTCCGGCCACTCCTGAATGGACATGGTTTTAAGCTCGGTCACCGGCTGGCTGGGATCGAGGATGATTTTCTTGTATTTCTTGAGGCGGCCGGCTGCGTCAGCCCGGAAAACCACCAGGACAGTGGAGAAGGCGGGGTTATCACGGCGCTGAAAATGCTTTGCCTCAAAGATGAACTTCTCCTTTTCCCCATCGAATTCAACCGATGCGACGCCCTCCATCTCGCCCTTCTCGTTTCCTCTCACAACCACCGGCACATGAGCCGTGTGCGGCTTTTGCCCGGGAATCAGGACGGTCAATGCGGGATCCCATTGCACTTCAGCGCCGGGATAGAGCGTGGTCAAAACGGATTCCGCCACCGAAGCCCGATCGTCCCCGTACGCCTTCCTGCGGTCGCCGGGCTTCATCTGCGCGGAACTGGTCACCGCCAGCACCAGCAGCACGGCGAGCCCGAAGCGCGAATTGTTAAGTTCCGTAAAGCACATGAAAACTCCTAGTTGCATGTCGGGAACAGTGGGCACCATGAGTTGCGAATCTGAATCCAGGCCGGCGACACGATCGAATAGGGCTGATCTGCCATATACGAATGGGTGGGCGCGCCGGTAGGATCACCGCTTGGGCCCGGGTTATATTGTGGCGAATAGGTACTGAAATCGAAAGTCGTAACCGAGTTGGTGACGGGCTTCGAGAGATTCGTGACAGGGAAAACTGCCAGTGAAGTGCCGCCCGCGCCCTCTGCGTATGAGATAGACGGGAACCAGTAACTCAACTCCTGGAATTGCCGCGTAATGTTGGCGTGAGGACAATTGCCTTGGGTGCAGATCGTGTTGCCACCCCAAGCCACTTCGTTCTGAGGGCCAGTATTGGTCAGAGCCCCCCAGTATTGCTTATCGGCATCGTCATACTGCCCGGGCGTAAGGCCGTAGAGACACTCAGCGAGCCCTTCAGGATCCACCTCTTCTCCACCAAAGATCGAGGCACAAGCTACGCCGGTCATGATGGTGGTGTTGGGGAAACAGTTCCCAAACGACCCACCTCCGGTGAAGCTGGCGATAATGTTCGGCTTCTCGCAGTACTCGGCCGCGAACCAGACCGCGCCCAGCACGAAGTCGTAATCGTTCACGGTGTTCGTGATCGTCACGTAGTTAGGATTGTTGGCGAAGAATCCCAGCCACGATCCCCGCGCCGGAGTGCCGTTGGCCGGGGCATTATCGGGAACCCCGCCCGCGGGTCTCTTCTGCGTCCAACGGAGACCATACTGGGGAAGAGGCACAGGCGTATAGAGCAGCGGGCTGAGCGTGCCATTCCACTGCTGGGTCTGGGACGAGGTAAAGCTTTGGAACTGGCTGGCCCAGATCTGGTCGTCGTTGTAGCCATCATCCGATTGGGCGTTCGATATCAGCGCTGAACTTGCACCCAATGCCGTGGTTGCGTCGTAAGCCTCGGAGGGCACCGCGGCCTCATTCATCACGTAGCTCTTGATTGCGCCGAGCGTAGAGGGTCCATCCACGATCAAGCGGTTGATGGCGCTGTTCACCACCATATTGCCCAGGCTGTGAGCCACCACTCGTATCGAGCGGCCGGCATTCGCCTGGTCGGTAAAGAATTTCGCCAGCGGCACGCCCGCAAGCAGTGCACTGAATTCATCGTCGGGCCAGTTGAATTTGTTTACGTCCCCATACCAGGCTATGCCCACCGTCTGGGTATTGCCTTGTGCCATCATCATGGGCATGCCCGTCCAGTATAGGCGCTTGAAGTAGGTGGGGAAGAAGCCCGGCGCACCCGGCGCTGAGGTGGTCGCATTTGCCAGCGACACGTCGTAGCCGTGCACTACCACATTCACTTTGGTGGCGCCGCTCGGAACATCCATCCACGGGATAGGGGTGGCGGGGACTAGCGTGGCCATCGCTGGCGGCTGGATGGCCCCATTGCTCCCTCCGCGGATCGTATACGCCGTCATCCTTTGCTGCAGCGGGCGGATATCGATTGGAACGGAGTCGAGGACGGTGGTTTGACCGTTCATCACCAACTGGACTTGCAGCTTCCAGGAAGTGTCCGACAAGCAGGTGGTCGGATCGGCCCCGTTGAAGCAAGTATCGTAGATTGAGAAGATCAGATCGTACATCATGCCCTGCTGCAGGTTGGGCAACTCGATGCTCCCCAACGACGATAGACATAACTGCGAAGTGAAGCTGGTGTTGGTGGCAGCGCTGCAAGTCACCGGCGACAGATTGGTGAGCTTGATCTGGTTCGTGGCAGTGATTCCGCCTGTGCTGCTCAGAGCAACCGAGCTTGCGGAGTCTTGCAGATAAAGTTTTTCGCTATTGGCGGCAAAGGTATCGCTGGCGCCGGGAGGAACTCCGGCGTTTTGCGTCAAACCCCAAACGGGGATGTTGCCTGTAGTCGTGCTGGAGAGCGTCAATTGGATCTTCCCTCCTGGCGGAGCAGGAGAGTTTACGTAGACGCGCAGCGGCGCGAAGTCGAGGAGCGCGTCCTGTCCACCGTTAATGGTAAGTCCGTTGGGGTCATTGATCCAGAAGTTGAAAGCCTTGCCCGACCCAGCGGCTTGTGGGTCCTTCACCGGATCGATGACCGTGTCGTTGTCGGAATCTACAACAATATGGACCGGACCGACAGGAATACTGGTCGTGACACCGGTGATCGGCAACCCGGTCTGCGGATTTGTAGCGCTGGCGGCGGCGTAAAGGATCGGGCCGTTAATGAGCGTGGTCTGGGGAATTGGCGGAAGCTGGCCAACTCCATTGTTATCGAGAGAGATGTTGTTAAAGGTGATCGGCGAACTGATCCCTGTGAATGTGACGCTCACATTCGCGGCAGGCGTTCCCTTTGGACTCACGGTGACGGTACAGCCCGTAATCGGCTGGATCGGCTGGTACACTACGCTCGCGGTGCCCGCGCCCGAATAAACGCTGGTGAGGATCGGGGTGGGGCAGGTTGCAGAAACCAGAGGTTTTTCGCTCGCGGTTTGGATTCCTGCCGAACTCGAACCGATGATAAAGCCAGACGACGTGAGACTGAGCCAGTTGCCGAAATTGCCGGTAATTGTGCCGTCGAGGGAAGGTTGCGCCGGATTGGCCACATTAATCATCAAGATGTTGCCGCCAGTAGAAACCAGCGCGGTGGTTCCGTTCAGGGTCACGTCTGTGCCAGTCGTCCCCGTGGGCAGGTACATCATGCTTGTAAGCTGCGGCGTATACGAGCTGCCGGGGTAGTAGAGATTATTGAAGCTGACCACCGCGAACACCGGCTTCTGCCCCGTCGTAGGACAAGTGGTGGACGCTCCGATGATGCCATAACCTACAACCACCGCGAGTTGCTGGTTGCTGGTGGTTCCGTTGGAGTTGGGAATGGGAATGCTGCCTACGTCCAAGGCTATCCCGTAGCAGAGCAGGTAGTTGTTGGTTCCGCTCGTCATGGACAACGGTTGCACCGGATTGAGGTAGAACCCACCCCCCGGGCTTGGAGGATACACGACCGCCGATAATCCGCCCGTGTTGGTGGGATCGGCCATGACGAACGGCAGTTGCCCGGTCGCAACGATAAGGGTACTCGCCCCTCCGCCGGTAGTGGCAATGTCATAAGCCTTCAGATCGTTCATCACGATCGAGCCGGTAGGCTGTGGTGGCACACCGATGAGCTGCGGCAGGGCGATGGTGTTGGTGACCGCGTCCATGGCAAAGCCATCTCCGGCGGTGCTAACAGCCTGGCCAAAACCGATCGGATTAGCAAAGTATACCGTCGCATACTCGCTCAGCGCCTGGTTGAGGTCGATTACCTGTAATCCTTTCTGGAAGGTGTTGGCGTATAGGAAGTTATCCTTCATGAACAGTCGAGTAGGGATTCCCCGGGTAACGTCAGACGACACACTGACCGCGCCCACTCGCGTGGGTTGGAAGGGCGAGGAGACGTCGTAGAGCCAGACGTTGCCTGGAATAGCATTGTCCACTGCCGTGCCTGCAGCGAGCGCTATGAGACCACCTTTCGAGGCGGTCACTGGCGACTTTGCCTGGCCGGCAATATCGATCGCGCGGCCGATGAAGCTCGCGACCGGAGGATAAGGCTTGGGAGCAGTTGGATTACTGACATCGAACATGCCGAGCCCGCTTACCGCCGAGCTGAGATATTCGCCCGCGTAGGCGGTGTTCCCGATCACCACTGGCCGCGTAAGTACAGCATACGGGGCGCCCGAACCTCCTAGCAGTCCCGGGGCAAAGGTCGTAAAGGAATACTGCTGTCCGGACCCGGGGAACGGCGGCAGACAGAACGGCCCGGTCGGCGGCTTGTTCAAATCGAGAATAAACGTGCTATTCGTCGGCTGCGGCATGGGGTTGTTCTGGCTATCGAGGCATCCCGATGGCGCGTTCGCGTTCAACGTGATGGTGTAGACCGTGCCGAAATTCAAGCCCGCGGTCGGCTGGATGGTCAGCGAAGTGATCTGGTCGTTCGGATCCACGGGATTAGCGATGGGGTTCGAATTTGCACCCGGGGAATTAGGGGCTCTTACGCCGACGAGTATCGCCTGCACCGGGCCGTTGGGGCCTGACAGCACGACATTACCCGGAATATTGGTGACCGGCTCGTTAAACGCGATCTCGGGGAATGTGCCGATATCGACGCCGATGGCGTAGCTCGCAGGATAGACATTGATCACCTGCGGCAGACTACAGCCAGTGGTTGGATCGGCCGGCGGTGGCGCGGCTGTGCAGACCAGCGTTCCAGTATTGCTGTTGCCCGCGGCCACTACAAGAATCTGGTCGGTGGCGAGCGTCGCCACCAGGCTCACCGGATCCTGGGCGGTCACTGAGATGGTGTAGTTGCCCGGTGGGCCAATTGTGTAAAGTCCCTGAACCCGCGCGCTCTGCAAATACTGTTCCGGCTTGCCGTCGGTGGTCACGCCCTCTGTAGAATCTGGGGTCTCAAGCTGTAGCGGATTGCCGTCAATCGACGCCGACTGAATCTTTAAGTTCGATTGGAACGCGATCACCACTTGCGAACCTGTTTGCAAAATGCCATTGCTCGGCACGCGATGGCCAAACGAGTTCAGAGTGTACAGATAAACCGTAACGGCCGGAGGCGGAGGCGGCGGAGTGGGCGCTGGGAACAGCAAGTTGACTCGGCCGATGTTCTTGTACAGATCTTCCAGGCCCGCGTAAATAGCGTAAAGCCCGTCGTCCTGCTGGGCGCCATCCACTTCGCTTACGGTAGCCTGCAGCGTATTGGTGACGTTTCCGGTTGGCGTGCTAATTATCTGAGTCGCCGTTATATTGCGCGAACCGCCACCCAATTGCGGATCGAACAAGCTGAAAGTCGCGCACTGGCCGTCATAGATGGCGACCGGGGGTGTTCCGGTGGAACCCGGCGGCGGGGTCAGGAAAATGCTAACCGTTCCCTGTGCGGGCTGAGTCGTTGCCTGCGACTGTCCGAGTACCGCCGGAACCGTCTGCGTGGCCAGACCCACAATCAGACCCGTAGAGGCGATGCCTGAAGGACCATGGCCGGCGGTGGCGTCCCACATCACGAAATAATCCTGATCGATAGCGGTCACCGGCAGCGGCGCACTGTCTGCCTGGATGGAGAAATTTCCGTAGCTATTGTGATAACCGCAGAACGGCGGCGACGCCGTAACTACCTGCGCGCTGGCCCCAGTACCTTGCACGAAAGCTTCATCGATGGTCTCGAAATATGTGTTGCCGTTCTGATCGGTGAGCCGGCGGAACACATAGTAGAACGCGTTGCTCGGCGCATTTGCGGGCACCGGGAAGGCCAGCTTGGCCTCCTTCTTGAAGGTGGGCATCGCCGGGTCTGTAATGCGCAGACCGCTGCCAAAGTTCGCACCCGTCCATGTGGGCAATACCGGGAACGCGGTTTGATCAAGCTGAGTCAGTTGGAAAGTTACGCCCTGTGGGAGCGCGCCCGCCGGAACAATGATGCCAGTGTTGCCGGGGCCAATCACCGTTCCGCCGCCGGGCCCAATCGCCGTAGTGCCATCCGCCGCCACGAATTGGCTGATGGTATAGGTACTCTGATTGCCCGAAGTATCGGTGAGCGTGACTTGCAAGGTATCGCTGATCGATGCCGGAATCGAACCGGAAACCGATCCATCGTTGAGAGCGGTCAGCGTGAGCACGATTCCGTTGGTCTGGTCGAGAATCTGTAGAGTCGTTCCAGCCGGGAAGGAACCGGCAGGAGCGGTAATAGACACATTGCCGTTCTGGTCCGGCATTCCGAATACCAGCGCATTCGTGTTGTACGTGGGGACAGTGATCGCCGCGGTGGTGAATGAAATCGTCGGCACCGATATGAGGCCGCCCAAGGCGTTGGCGATACCGGAAGCCTGGAACGTGTACAGGGTCGAGGCCAGCAGAGCATTCTGCGGGAAAACGGCCAGCTTCGTATTTCCAGCGGAGTAGACGAATCGCACTGGAACCGGCGTGGTGCTTCCGGATGCAGTCAACAAAACGTTAGACGAAGTCACTGTAGCTGTCTTGAACCCATTGGGCGCAACCAGATCGATTTCGGCGGTAAGCGGCACGCCAACAGCTCCGTTTGCGGGAGTGATGGCGGCGGTCTCAACCTGGCCAACTACGGTCAGATTCGCGCTTGCGGTCTGACCCGATACAACTTGGGCAGTAATGGTTCCAGTTAGAGCTGTGTTTGGAACCGAAGCCGTAAGGTTGACCGTGCCGGCCGCAGCAACAATGTCGTAGCTGCCGCTTGCATTGGCGAAAGTCACGAAAGGTAGCGCGTCGGTTTGCACCATCGCCGCTACCGGCCCGCTGCTTGCGGAAACCGTTCCGCTGACAAAGCCGGTGGGAATCGTCAGCTCATAGAAGACGTAATCGCCCTCCTGAATAATGCCCGGGAGGCCCGGCGTAACTTGCGAAACAATGTTGGTTGCCGTCACCTGGGCCGTACCGACCACAACCAAGTAGGGCACGCCCGCAATGCGCTCGATCTGCGCGATCAAAACATTCGTGCCGGGTGCAAGGCCCTGCGACCCAACCGAAAGCTGGGCCGCGCTCGTGAGGGTCTTCCCGGAGAAATCGAGGTTGTATTCGGCCAGAGGAACAAGCGTGCTCGTTGCAGGCAGGAATACGTCAACGCTCTCGGAAGTAACGTTGATCGCCGTATCTTGCGGCAAGGAGCCTGCTGCGATAGTGAGCGTCGCGCCGCCCGATTGCACCGAAACGGGATCGCTGCCGCCCGCCTCCCCGCGCACCGATTCGCGCCCGGAGAGAATGTCCAGATGAACATCGCCCGACGTGAGCTGCGGAGCCTGGAACGTCTGCGAGGGCGTGACAGGGAACGTCGCACCAGCGATCGAGCCGGGCGCAGGCGCCGGGATCTGATAGAGCAGCAAATCTTCGTAACGAGGCTCCTCCGAAAGCGACTGGCCCGAAGTCAACTTATAGGTCTCGGTCACCTTCGCCTGAATCACCGTGCCGGAGGGAAAGGTCGCTTGCGATTGCACTGCCAGCGAAGCCATCGAGGTTCCGCCGCCCGGACCAACGTTGCCCGGGCTGAGAGATCCGCTGCTGGTGGTGGTAGCGGGCAACGCCACCATGGTTAACCCCGGCAGCGGCTGGCCAACCGCAGGGATAGTTGCGCCAGGGTCCGCAACTACCAGTGCGAAGTCGCCTGTAGAGGGTAGTGAAACGGTAAGCGCACCGTTGCTGCTCGGCGTCAGATCCAGTTTGACGACGCTCCAGCCATGAATGCTGTAGCTGTAGGAGACAAGATGCAGAGTTAATATCGGCAAGCCAGTGAAGTTTGCGCTCAAGCCGGCGGACGTCGAGTTATTGCTTTGCAAATCGAATGCCGAAACCGGGGACCATCCGAGCGGCAGCAGCCCCGGCAAAGCTTGCGGTGAAAACGGCGTCAGAGTATACGAAGTCGTCGTTCCGCCAGGCGGCACGGTGATCGTAATCGCGCCTGAGCCCACCGTCCCGCCGCTTGCCGTGATGTTTGCCGGTGCGCCCTGCGCTGTCATGCGCGCATCGACGGGAACATTTCCTACTCCCGATTGAACCGATATCTGCCGCTCCACTGTCACCATCGCCGGAGTGCTGCCGGTGGCTGCAACGCTGACATCCACGAACAATTGACCGCCCGTCACCGGTATCGAGTATTTCCCATTCGAGTCGGAAGTCGCAGTCTGGTTGGCTTGTCCAAGCACTTGAACGGTTGCGCCTTGCAACGCCAATCCCGTGGAATCGGATAACACCTGGCCAACTACGACTCCTGAGGAAACCACCTGGATCCCAGTATTCGCGCTGTACTGATTGCCGGCGACGTCGGTAACAGTAGCGGTCAATGTCAGTGTGCTGCCGGAAGTTGTATTGCTGGGAACTGTGACGTTGACCGTGTACGGCGGTGTCAGAGCAGTGCCAACCGGCGACCCGCTGAATAAAAACACAACCGAAGAGATAGGAGCGATGTCGGTCACTGTGACAGTTGCCGTTCCGCTCTGCCCGGGCGACAACTGACTTGGCGCAGTGAACTGCACAATTGTGGGCGGAGTTAAATCGATGTTGAGCGTGACCGAGGTCGTCGCTTGATTCCCGGCCTGATCTTGCACCGTGCCAGTAATGATCTGTCCCATGCCCTGGGATGAAACAGTCTGGTTGGGCGAACAGGATGTGATCGACGAAACGCTGGGCGTGCAGTTAAACGAGACCGTGACGGGGCTGTTGTTCCATCCCGCAGAATTTGCATACGGCGACGCAGAGGCTGAAATCGCCGGTGGCGTCAGTTCGAGATTGACGGTGTCGCAAACCTGAGCTGAGGAATTCCCCATCGTATCCACAGCGTGGCCACAAATGGATTGCTTCGCGCCCTCTGTGGTCACCGGGATTGGGGATGGACAACTCTGAATGGGATACGTGCCCGCTGTGCAGGTGAAGTTCACTGTCACGCTGCTGGTATTCCATCCGTTGGAATTCGGCGTGGGTAAAGTGGTTGTGCTGATCGAGGGCAGCACCACTGGCTGAATATTTAGCGTCACGCTAGCCGAAGCGGAGTTGCCCGCCTTGTCGGTTGCAGTTCCGCTGACCGCGTTGGAACCAACCGTCGTGTCCGTAACGGGCGACGGACACGTTGCGACACCCGATAGCGCATCGGTGCAAGTGAACATCACGGTTGCGCTGCCATAATTGATGCCGCCAACCGGAGTGGGCGTCACTACCGCTGTAATCGTTGGCGCGGTTTCGTCAAGGCTTACCGTTGCGCAAGCCTGGGACGAAGAGTTCCCCTGCGTATCCACGGCGTGGCCGCAAATCGATTGGCTCGCGCCTGGCGTCGTCACCTGAACCGGCGATGGACAAGTCGCAATCGGGTACGAGCCCGCCGTACAGGTAAATGTGACGGTGACAGTGGAATTGTTCCAGCCATTGCTGTTGGGGCTGGGCGAAGCTGCCGCGCTGGTCGTGGGGAGGACCACCGGCTGAATGTTTAGAGTTACGCTGGTCGAAGCCGAGTTGCCCGCTTTATCGGTCGCGGTGCCGTTGACGGGTGTCGAGCCGATGGTCGTGATCGTGACGGGCGAAGGACAGCTCGCCACTCCCGATAGCCCATCGGAACAAGCGAAAGTGACGGTCGCGGTGCCGTAGTTGATTCCGCCAATCGGAGCCGGACTTACCGTTGCTGTGATCGTCGGCGGGGTCTTATCCAGGTTGACGGTAGCGCATGCGGTTGCTGACGAGTTCCCCTGCGTATCCACGGCGTGACCGCAGATGGATTGGTTCGTACCTTCCGTGGTCACCAAAACCGGTGACGGGCAGCTTTGAATTGGATAGCTTCCCGCTGTGCAGACGAATGACACGGTGACATTCGCATTGTTCCAGCCGCTGGAATTCGGAGCAGGCGATGGCGTGGCCGTGATTGTAGGCAGCACGACCGGCTGAATATTTAGTGTCACGCTGGTCGAAGCGGCGTTGCCCGCCTTGTCCGTAGCTGTTCCGCTGATCTTCTGATTCGAACCGATAGTCGTGACCGTGACGGGCGATGGACACGTCGCAACTCCCGATAGCGCGTCTGTACAGGTGAAAGTGACCGTAGCGCTGCCGTAGTTGATTCCGCCGATCGGGGCAGGCGTTACCGCCGCCGTAATTGTTGGCGGGGTTTCGTCAATGCTGACGCTGGCGCAAGCCTGGGCCGACGAGTTCCCCTGAGTATCGACCGCCTTGCCGCAGATTTGTTGATTCGCTCCCTGCGTGGTTACCTGAACCGGCGATGGACAAGTCGCAATCGGATACGAACCCGGCGTACAAGTAAACGTCACAGTTACCGTCGAATTATTCCAGCCGTTGCCGTTGGGGCCGGGCGAAGCCGCCGCGCTGATCGTGGGCAGCACGACTGGCTGCACATTTACTGTCACGCTGGTCGAAGCGGAGTTGCCCGCTTTGTCCGTGGCCGTTCCGCTGACCGGGGTGGAACCGATGGTCGTGACTGTAACCGGAGACGGGCACGTTGCAACGCCAGATAATGCATCGGTACAAGTGAATGTCACCGTGGCGCTTCCGTAATTGATTCCGCCAATGGGTGCGGGCGTTACTGCCGCTGTAATTGTGGGCGGGGTTTCGTCAATGCTGACGCTGGCGCAGGCTTGGGCCGAGGAGTTCCCCTGAGTATCGACCGCCTTCCCGCAGACTTGTTGATTCGCTCCCTGCGTCGCTACCTGCACTGGCGAGGGACAACTCGCAATCGGGTACGAGCCGGCCGTACAGGTAAATGTGACGGTGACGGTGGAATTGTTCCAGCCGTTGGGGTTGGGTCCGGGCGAAGCCATCGCCGTGATTGTCGGCAGCACACTGGGCTGAAGGTTTACAGTTACGCTCGCCGTGGCCGAGTTCCCAGCCTTATCGGTCGCCGTTCCGCTGAACGCAGTCGAACCGATTGTTGTGTCCGTAACGGCCGGGGGACAGCTCGCCACTCCGGACAACCCATCGGAGCAGGTGAACGTCACCGTGGCGCTGCCGTAATTAATTCCGCCGACCGGAGCCGGGCTCACTGTGGCCGTGATCGCAGGTGGAGTTTCGTCAAGATTTACCGTGGCGCAGGCTTGTGTCGAAGAGTTGCCCTGGGTGTCGACCGCCTTGCCACAAATCTGTTGATTCGCGCCTTGTGCCGTTACCTGTACGGGCGAGGGACAAGTCGCAACGGGATACGAGCCGGCTGTGCAGGTAAACGTCACAGTGACGGTGGAATTGTTCCAGCCGTTGCTGTTGGGTGCTGGCGAAGCGGCCGCCGAGATCGACGGCGGCACCAGCGGCTGAATGTTTAACGTTACGCTTGTCGTACTTGAGTTGCCCGCCTTGTCTGTCGACGTTCCACTGATCTTCTGATTCGAACCGATGGTCGTGTCGGTGACGGGAGATGGACAGCTTGCCACTCCAGACAATGCATCGGAGCAGGTGAATGTCACGGTGGCGCTGCCGTAATTAATTCCGCCTACCGGAGCTGGACTCACCGCAGCGGTGATCGTGGGAGGGGTTTCGTCAAGGCTGACAGTGGAGCACGCTTTCGCCGATGAGTTCCCCATCGTATCCACGGCTTGGCCGCAAATGGACTGGCTGGCAGCTTGCGTGGTGACGGGAATCGGCGAGGGACAAGTTGCAATCGGATAAGAGCCCGCCATGCAAGTGAAAGTGACGGTGACCGTGGAATTATTCCAGCCGTTGCTATTGGGGCTGGGAGAAGCTGCCGCCGAGATCGATGGCGGAACGAACGGCGACACGGTAAATGTAACCGTCGAAGTAGCTGGGGAATTCTGAGCGCCGCTCGCGGTGACGGTCACGTGCCCCGTATAAGTTCCGGCGGTCAAGCTTCCAACTGTGGCCGAAATCTGAAGCGTCTTCGGCGCAGTTCCGCTTGAGGGAGTTGCCGACAACCACGTTTGATCAGTCGAGTCCGTAAAACTTAACGTTCCCGTTCCCGTGTTGGTGACGCTCAAGTTCGCAGCCGCGGGATTGGCTCCGCCCTGGATTGCGGCAAAACTCAAAGTCGCTGGAGAGATTGAGAGAACCGGCGAACCGCCCGAGGCCGCCAGACCGTAGGCCGAGATGTAGCAAGTGTTCCAGGTCGTTCCGGTCGACCATGTCGAAGGCAACGACGTGAGATTGCTTTGCGGCGTGGTTTCGCTGTGGCAAACACTGGTTTGCCGGTCGCGGAAATACGGGCTTGTCGCCTGTGTGCCCAATACCGCGATCCAATAACGGCTGCCCGCGGTTATGCTGCTGTGCGCAATCGAAATTGTGTTCCAGCTTCCCGCCACTGGACTCGAGGTGCTGCCCTGTCCCAGCAAAGCTCCCGGATGGTTGCTGCCGCTATCGGCATACAAACCGACATAGACCGGCCCCGATCCCGATGTCGGATCTAGATAAAGATCGATCGCCCCCACGCTGCCAGTGGTGTTTGCGATATTGGGAAACGCTTCAGCTCTTCCGGCGGGATTCTTGTCGAGATAACTTTCGACGTACTGATTTCCGATCATCGCAGTCGCGGGTAAGGTGCCAGTGACTGCGTAAGCGGAGATGTAACAGGTATTCCAAGTTTTTCCCTTGATCCACGTGCTGGGCAGCGATGTGAGGGTGGTCTGCGAACTGGTTTGGCTGTTGCAGGCAGTTGTACTCTGATCGTAAAAATACGGCTGGCCGCTGGTGGTGCCGAGGATGGCGATCCAGTAGGAGGTTCCGGAAGTAAGACTGACCGCACTTACGGTGGCGGTGTTCCACGTACCCGGATAAAGCTGCGTGGTGTTCCCCTGAGTTAACAAGGCGCCTGGGTTCCCGTTTGAATTACTGTAAATTCCGACGTAGATTTTCGTGGCCGTCGAACTTTCGTCCAGGAAAAAGTTGATGGAGCCAACTTGACCGCTCGCTACGGCCGTTACGGGAAACGCTTCGGCCAGCCCCTTGGCATTGGTATCGAGGTTCGTCTGGAGGGTTTGAATTCCAACCAGAACGGTTTGTCCGCGCAAGCCCGCTACGCAGACGAGGAAGAAGAGAGCAAAGCAAAGCGAAATCTGGAGCGCACGAGGCACTCGCAACGAAAAGGGGGCTGATGCCCTTTCAGTTGCCCGTCCGCTACCGCTCACGCTTTGTTTCCGTCGATCGAACATTCCCTGCTGTCTCTATTCCTTCGCAACTGGCTTGCGAACCATCTCGGAAGTTGCTGGCTGCCCATCGTTCCTGACCCACGTATTCAAAGCCGATTGTTGCTGCGTGCCTTGCCCCATTTCACCGCTCAAGGCCCACTGAACAATGCTGTCTTTCAAACCCAAAATCACGGGAGCGCCCGGCATATGCAGCGCAGTTCCCGCCGCTTTCAGGGGATCCGCGTACCACGTTGCCGCGCTCAAATCCGGATAGAGCTGCGACCACGCTTTTACCTCTGAAACTCCAGCTCCGGCCACGATGATGGTGGCGTGCGCGGCCAACTCGGGATAGTCCTTCTTATTCAAGTGCCCCAGCAGCGCCGCGCACGCCCGGCAATTTCCCCTCACGTAGATCAGCAGGGATTTTCCCTTCAACGGCCAAGTCGTCGTGGAGACTGTGCTGCCGTCGAGAGCCTGCACGGAAAACGCGGGCAAAGGTGTGGGCGCAATGGCGCGGGAAGTTGTGGACAAACCGAACGCCGCCACAATCGCCAGCCAGCAGGCGATTCGCCGCGTCCATAAAATCCGCAAACTCCCCTGGCCAATGAACCTTCTAGTGAACATTGAAATTCACCACCTGTGCTTTTTCTTGCGTGCTGATTCCGTTGAGCGCGTTGGGATCGGTCAAGTTCACGAGTGCGGTTGCTTGCGCCGTGGCGCCGCTCGTGTCCTGACTGTTCCACTGAATCAGGAAATGCATGAGCGTCACGGTCTGGTTCGCCGGAACTGTCACGGTCCAGACATAAGAGACCGGCATCGTGCCGATGGTGAATGAAGGAACCGGGGCCACGGTGGAACTGGTTCCGGCAAACACAAACCCGAGGAGCGGTGCCGTCGATGTCGAATCCTGAAGCAGCGCGAACGTGCTTCCGTTGGTCGTCGGATCCACCAGCAAAGTGTCGGGTACGTCGTCTGCCGCGAAGTTCGCGTTGATCTCCACCGTCGTCGTAATCGGCACACTCAGCGGATTGGTCAGGCTCTCGAGATAGCGCACGTAGCCGCCGGCTGGTGGCACGTACACTTGCCGCGTTACTTCGAGCAATGCGTTGGCAGCGCCGCCCGGCTTCGGTCCTATCGCGACCTGCTGGTTATTCTGGTCAAGAGTGCCGATATCATTTTCCTGGCAGAAGTCGGCTTTATTCCCATCCACCAGTAGTGAAGAGGCGCCGGAATACGACGCAGCCAGACCCATCTGGTTCTGTCCGCCCTGCGTTAGCGAGCCATTGCAGGCGATGTCATAGACGAACCCATTCGGATCGGTTAACAGGTAGCTTCCGCTGGGGAATGCCGTCGCATTACCCAGTATCGGGTTCAAGGTGAACGTTGAAGTCGTGCCGAGTGTGCCGGTGACCCATCCGGCGGAACTCCCGTCGGGCGCAGCCGCTGTCACTTCGACACTTCCGACCGGCACGCCGGTGAAGGTGAACTTGCCGTTGGTGTCCGCCTTATACGCGCTATATCCCTCGATGTATGTCTGGTGATTGCGATACTCGGCCAATCCGCCGTCCAGCAGGCTTTCGACCGCCATGAATGCGCCCGGAACCGGGGTCACACCGTCGGAGGCATAAACCGTTCCCTGCACATTTGAAGTCTGAGCGATGGGCACGTTCAGGGTCAGATTCTGCCCGGAAGTCGCGATGGCTCCGGCGATAGCTCCGCCCGTCGTGTAGTTCGAAGAGGGCGATGGCGCCGACACCACGACTTCTCCCAGCGGAATACCGGCCAGCAAGTAGTTGCCGTTCTGGTCAGCAAAAGTGCTGCGATCAAAATGGATGGCCGACGAGGATACCGTCACCTCCGAGTAGGGCACCACACCACCCGTCCAAATCTGCACATTGCCCGAAACCGTTCCACTCGGCTGTAACGGCACCGTCAGTTGCACCGGCGTGGCGAGCTGCACAATCGAAGAGGACGCTGTTCCGCTCAGTCCCGTGATTGAATCCTGCGCGTACACCGTGAACGCCCCAAGAGGAATTCCGTACACGGTGTAGTTGCCGCTGCCGTCGGTGCTCGTCGCATAGTAGGTATTCACCACGCCGGAGACGGTCTGATTCACAAACACTGTCGGATAGGAAACCGGCGAGCCGTCGGAGAAAGTGATCTGGCCGCTCAAAATCGACAGTGGCAGCGTCAAATTGATGATCTCGGTCGATCCCACGGACGAATACGATCCGTTGACCGTGGCCGTGACGGTTGGGTTTCCCGGAGCCGTGGCCACGATCTGGAAGCTGCTCGTGCTCGGCGCAACATCGTAGAGTTGATAGGTTCCATTGGGGCCGGTACTGGTCGCGGCCAGCTGCGTATTGTTATTCGCGGGATCGATCGCCACCACGGTGGCATAAGCGACTGGCGTCTGGCCATCCGCCGCGAACACCGTCCCTTGCACATTCGTGGTCGAGGGCAGTTGGATGGTCACAGGGATGGTGCTGCCGTCGTTGGAAACGCCCACCGTTCCTGAGGCCGATCCCGCAACCTGACCCGTGTACGGATCGTTCGTCTGCACCGTGAACGGACCTTGGGGCACATTCGCAATGGTCGCGATGCCGGAAGAGTTGGTGGCCGCTCCATAGTAGAAGTAGCCGGATGTGTTGGCGTCCGAGATGTAGACCGTTCTTCCCGCAACCGGGAAGCTGCTGGCATCCAGCACCGTGACTTGCACCGTTGCCATGGCTGGCAGGTTGAAGTTCAGAGTCGTCGTTGTTCCCGCCGCTCCAACGTTGACCGTAGTATTCGTCAGCGATTGATAATTGCTGGTATACACATTCACGGTCACCGATGTATTCGAAGTGAGTCCGCTCAGCGTGTAATTGCCGTTGGCATCAGTGGTCGCACTAATGTTCGAGTAAGTGCTGGCGTTGTATGCGCTGACGATGAGTCCACTCACAGGAGTACCACGCGCATTGAGAATCTGTCCGGAAACTGACGCTACTCCCGGCGCCGCCAGCAGCACGATGCTGACTGGCACTGTTGCGCCGTTCGTCACCATATTTCCACTTGCCATAACCCTGCCCGTGTAATTGCTGGGAGAGTAAGCGGTTACTGTGAACGCGCCGAGGGGAACGCCAGTGAGCGTGATGTTGCCGGAGTTATCGGTAAATCCATAGCCCGACGACAGATCCGGGGTAACGGAGACATAAGCGCTGGCGGCGGGCCCGCCAGTTGAGTAGGTCACGTTGATCTGCACGCTGCCGTTGGCGGTTTCCATGAAGTTCTGCGTTGTAGTCTGGCCCGCAACCACTGTCACGCTGGCCGAAGCGATGGTGGTGAAGCCTTGGAATGCATTCAGCGTGTACGTACCCACCGGAACGTTGGTAAAGCTGTAAGAACTGTTGGAGCCAGAGTACTGGTAGCTCCCACCGTAGAAAATGGAAACCTGCGCCGCCAGTGGGTTGCCGAGATTGTCCGTGATTGTGCCTTGAATGGTTCCGGTGCCCTGGAGAGTGATGTTGGCCGTCACTGCTTGGTTTGCGATCACGTCCACCGGCGCCATACCCGTGAGCGAAGTGTTGAAGGTCGGGTTGGTATAGGCATTGAGTTCGGCGTTGCCCGGCAGGACTCCGCCAATGATGTAGGTTCCATTCGACGAAATCCGTCCGCTTGGACTGTAGTTCGGAGTAGCCGCTTCCGAAACGCTCACCGAGCCATTGTTCGCGGGGGTTCCGCCGTAGAACGTCACCGTACCTGTCACCGTCCCGGTTCCCGCGAGCACCAGGTTCTGCGCGACGGAACTCTCACCAGTTGGGAAGTTGGCGGTCACGCTCGCACTCGCCAATGCCGGTGGAGGATTCAGCAGCGAAAGGGTGAACTGATCCACAGGTAGCACTGGACCGTACGACGGGGTGAGGTTCATCGACGAAGTGAACCGGAATGCGCCAGTGGTATCCGTGTAGGCGGTCATCTGGCGATTGAAATAAGCGTTGTTGCTTTGCAGCGCTACTTGCTGGTTGGTAATCGGAGTCGTGCCGTCGCCCGAATACACATAGCCGGTCACGGTGCCATTCAGAGCCGGCAATGGCGACACCACGCTGGTGCCGTTTGCCGGAACCGCAAAGTTCTTAATCGCAGACAGATCCTGCGACGAGATTCCCATCAGAGCTTCCGGTGGCAGCTGAATAAGTCTCTCCGCTGACGCCTGTGCCGAAGCGCGGCTCGATTGCTGCGACCCGAAGTGCAGGAAGGCAACCGTGCCTCCCGCCGGTACGGTCACGTTGCTCCACTGATACGTTACCTGCGCCGTGTCGTAATGCGGAGTGCTGAATGAAGCCGTGTCCACAGGCATTGCCGCGCCCGGCCCGTCGAAGGCATAGGCCACGACCGGCGGCTCTCCGCTGGTGTTCGCGGTACCTTCGGTTCCATCGACGACGACCCAGCGATCCGGGTTTTGCGAATTCGTTACATTAAGTGTCGCGTTGCCGCTCGATGAAGCCACAATCGAATCCGGCCAATACTGCGCCCCTTGATTCGAAACGATCTGCACGCCGACGGTGACCGGAGTAGTGCCCGGGTTCGTTAATTCTTCTATGTAGCGGACAAAGTATCCTGTAGGCGGAACATAGATCTTGCGCGTTACGTTCAGGCCGGCCATCGAGTTTTGCGCGATGTCGACCTGCTGCCCGTTGAGTTCCTGGCTGCCCTCAGTATTTCCGGTGAATGGAATTGGCGAACCACCCGAAAGAATGTTGAGGTTGAATGCCCCCGTCTCCGGCGCCTGCAGCAAGTAGCTGAAGATTTGGTCGTCGCCGCTTCCGATGGTGCCGTTCGGCTGCGGGTTATAGGAATAGTAGTTGCCGTCGTACCGATAAACGGGAAGGGCAATCGCGTTGCTTACCAGGAAGACGTTCACCGTCACTTGCTGGCCCGCCAGCGTAATCGAGCCAGAGCCGCTGCCCACCAGGTTCGCGGTCGGATAATTGACAGAGACGCTGAAGCTGCCGATGGGCACACCGTTCACCGTGTATGCACCGGTTGCGTCGGTCGAGGTCTGCAAGAATTCGTTCAGCGATGGGTTGGACGCTTGCACGATCACGGGAGCCCCAATCGCAGGCGACCCGTTGGGGTCATACACGTGGCCAGTCACGGTGCCGATCGACTGCCATGTCAGACTCACTACCGTGGGACCTGTGGTCGAAAGGAAGAACTGCGAGCTGCGGGCACGCAAGTCACCCGTAGAGTCGTAAGAACTCAGCGTGTACTGTGCCTGTTGCAGATTCGAGAATTGGAAGCTGCCGTTGGTCGCGCTCAACGCCTGAACCGAGAAAGGTCCATTGATGTTGTAGCCAGACAGTACGAGCGTGCTTCCCGAAACCCCAGTGCCGTTGGCGTTGTAAATGGTGCCTTCGACGGTCAATACAGGTTGCAACTGGACGGTTACAGATGTCGTTGAGTTGGCCGCTACGCTCCCCGCCACCACTCCACCGAATTGGGTCACCGGATCCGAAGCGCTCACGTTGAAGGTTCCGGCGAGTATGGAGGGGAAGGTGTAGGTTCCGCTGGATCCGGTCGTGCCCGTGTAAGAGCCGCCAAATGGGCCTGTGCCGGTTAACGTCACAGCGGCGTTCGGCACCGTCCCACCCGTCGCATAGTTCACATTGACGGTAACGCTGCCAACTCCATTCAAAGCAATATTGACCGTCAGGCTTTGACCATTCGAGGTGATCGAATTCGTGGCGGCGCCGCGATCGCCCGTGACCGGATCGGTCGCGCTCAGAGTGAAGGTGCCGAGCGGAACGCCGGTGAAGCTGTAGTTGCCGTTCGCATCGGCCACTACGGTAGACGTCCCGCTTTGCGCCGAGCCGGTCAGGGAAACTTGCGCGCCAGCATCGGGCGTCACTCCATCGGAGTGCAGGATCCGGCCTGCGACGCTGCCGCTCGGTTGCGTCGAGATCGTGATGGCGGTCGTGTTATACGGCTGAACTGTGCCGGATGTCATTCCGTACAGGTTGAAGCCATCGATGTTGGCGGTCAGCATCGCGGTGAATGCGCCGGCCGGCACTGTCGCGAAACTGAAAGTCCCATCAGGCCCCGCGGTGGTGGTGTACGTGTAGTAGATCGCTCCAGCGGCGTTCAGGACGACGGTCCCTGCCGTCGGCGATCCCGACGAATTGTAGGCAGTCCCGGTGACGCTGCCGGTTCCGTTCAACATCACGGTTACGCTTGTGCTGTTCCCCGCCGGCACGCTCACTGGCGCCGACCCTGTGTCGATGCCGCTCAACTCTCGCACGATGATGGTTCCCGTACCAGCGGGCACCTGTGGGAAGGAGAAGTTGCCCTGGGTGTCGGAGGAAGTGGTCTCGATGCTGCCTGCGATGTTGATCGTGACGTAACACGGCGGTGCAGGCGACGTTCCATTAGCTTGCAGCACTTGTCCCATGACCGAGCCAGAGCTTTGCAGCGCCACGGGGAGAGTGAGAGTGCTGCCGTCGGTGCTCTCGGAAGCCGTAGCGGTTCCGCTGAACAAACCGCTGAGCGATGCCGTTGCCACGATCGTGCCAGTGGGTACGCCCGCGATCAGATACGTTCCAGTCGAGTCCGAAGTAGTGCTCGCCTGGAAGTTCATTCCCGATTGAATCGAGACCGTCGCTCCCGGTTGCGGCGCGCCATTCTCGGTCACCAATCCTGTCACTGTAGTGAGACCTTGCGCCACTAGGTTGACGTTCAGGGTCTGTCCTTGCGATGTGATTGATCCGGTTGCGGTTCCATTCCGCCCTGTTGCCGGATCCTGCGAGGTCAATGTGAACGGGCCTGCGGGAACGTAATTGAACATGAAGGCACCGACATTGCCCGTGCCCTGCGTGATCGTCTCCGCCGTAATGGATCCGTTCTGCGTCAACTGCACGACCGCATTCGGAATCCCCGTGGCGCCATCCGGCAAATAGAAGTACCCTTGCACAACTCCGGTGGTGGCCAGTTGCACCTGCACGTTCACCGAAGTCACATTCTGTGGCAGCGTGCCCGAACCGAGTCCGGCGCGGCCCAGCGAGTCCGTCACCTGGATGTTGAACGAACCGTCATGTACTCCGGCAAATGAAGCTACGCCTTGATTGGACGCATTGATCGGACCGTTGAATGTTCCGTTGGGATATCCGGTCTCCGTCAACGTCGCAAATGCCGAGTTGACCGGAGTGCCTGCACCGTCAACAACGGTCACGTTGACCGTGCCAATGCCCAACAAGGTCATGTTCTGCGTCACGTTCACGGCGGCGCGCATATACAGCCTCGACTGTGCCAGTCCTCCCGAAACCGGATCTGCCGCGGTGATCGTGTAGTTGCCTTCTGAAAGAATCGGCGCGAACTGGTATGACCCAGTTCCAGTGGTCGTTACCGTCGTGGTATTGGTGGCCGGGAACGGACCGGTGGCGGTCACTTGAACATTGGGAGCGGGCGTGATGCCATCCGGCAAATAGATATTGCCGGAGAGCATGCCCGAAACCGTGTTAATGAACTGCAACGGGAAATTAATCGTGCCGTTGTTGGTCGAGAGCACACCCGACCCAACCGCCGGCGTCGGATACAAGCTCTTGGTGGCGTTGACGCTGACCGGTCCGACGTTGACGTTGGCGAAGCTGAACTTGCCGTTGGAATCGGTTTGCTCAGATTGCGCATTGACCGTCCCCATTTGGCAGGCGCCGAAGTTGGGGCTGTTTGCCGTCAACGCAACCTGGGCGCCGGAAACCGCGTTGCCGTTGGGATCGACAACCGAACCCGTGACCGTACCGATTCCGCGGAACTGCATGGTGCCGGTCGCAGTGCTTCCATCTTGCGTGACCAAGACCGTGGCTGAGGCAAGATCGTAATAGCCTCCTGTGGTTTGCACGGCCGCGGCGGTCACCGCGCCTTCCTGCGCTCCGGTAAAGGTTACGGATCCGTTTGCATCGGTGACTTGCGGAGTACCGGCGCAACTGCCCTGCACCACCTGGTACACGGTGACGCCGACTGCAGGCTGACCGGTTACGCCCAGCACCACAAACCTCGCGGTTCCTAATCCCGAGAGCGAAATGTTCACGCCGTTCACCGGAGTGGCGGACGGTACCGAAACTGTGGTTTGCCCGGTTCTCATGCCATCGGGCGTGAACGCTGAAATGGTTTCCAGCTGCGAAGGATTGATTGGCACACCGGGTAGAGAATAGGAACCGTCGGCAGCCGACAGAACTCCGCCAGTCAAGCCGTTCTCATACACCACGGCTCCGCTGTAGGGAGAACCGTTTGGCAATAACACTCTGCCGTTCACCGTTCCAGTGCTTGGAACGACGATCTGAAGGGGCACGGTCAGTTTGTCACCCGCCACAGCAACGCCGGTCTGCTGCGCGATTAGTTGGGAACTGATAGCCGCACGCACGGCATAGGCCCCGGCGGGCAGGTTCGACATGGAATAACTGCCGTCGGTCGCGGTAGTCGTAACAGCGGCTGCTATGTCGTTGGCGATGTATACCACTTGGACGCCCGCCACCGGCGTCGATACGGCGCCTTGAACTTCCATCACCGTTCCAGACAGTTGCACGCCGCCGCCGTTCAGCGTCACGTTCACGAGGGCCGGTGCTCCAGCAAGTTCAATGTTTCCTGCGGCACTTCCTACGGTGAAACCCTGCACCGCAGTCACAGTGACCGGCCCTACCGTGATGTTGTTGATGGTGTACTTGCCGTTTCCATCGGTATAGGCCGCGCCTCCAACCTGCGGGTTGGTTCCACTAATGGCTACGACGTAAGCATCGGACACCGCGTTTCCAAGCAAGTCAGTGACCTTACCAGTCACGGAGCCCACGCCGATCATGGCCAGGTTGAGCACGATCTGCTGGCCGGGAGATCTCACGTACTGGTTGATTTCTTGCAAGGCGCCGGTTTGCGGATCGTTCGTGGCGATGGCGAACGGAAGGGTACAGTTGTTCTGCCACACATATCGGAACTGGTAATATCCCTGCGCATTCACGTGCATGGCCGCTACGCCGACCGCGTTTCCAGGCACTTTGCACGGGAGTTGCTGGGTGCTGTTGATATAGGTAACGGTTGCCGTAGTCGAAGGCGTGCCGTTCGCATTCAAAACGTGCCCACTCACGACCGCGCCCGGGTCCACCAACGTGGATTGCAGATTCACCGTTGCGGAGGGGCCAACCATTCCACGCTGATCCGCGATTCCACTCACCGCTATCGTCGTGGGCACGTACGGGCCTTCCGGCTCCTGCAAGTTTCCAAAGACCAATCGGCCCGAGAGTTCACTGGCTGCCGACTGCACCAGGTTATTCGGGATCACATAATTGCCGACGTTCGAAGCCGTTGTCGTGTTCACTGGTCGATCGAACAGAAGCGCGACGTTCAGGCCGAACGGCCCCGCTCCGCTCACCGTTTCCGGCCCAACTATCGAGGCTGAAGTCAGCGTGGGACCCGGTGGAGAAATAATCTGCGTGCTCAGCGGAACGCTCGTCGCGAACGAACCGTCTCCGTGCGTATCAACCTGCAAAACAAGATTGTTCGGATTGCTGAAATCGGACACGACGCGCAGGGCCTGGCCCGGCGTTACGGTTTGTCCGGTAATTTGCGCGCGTACAACCGTGCCACTGCCACTCGGAACTGAAATGGAAAGATCCACGGTTCCAGAACCGGTCGGCGTCAGCAGCAGGGTGTAGGGCGATGACGTGGGCGCTGTAACCAATCCCAATAACGGCGTGCTTGCGCTGTTCGTGAGGGGCAGGAGCACACCGCCGGGAATCGATCCGCCCGGCGTGGTTGTGCTCAGCTGATTACCGGAACCATCGGTCAAGCTCACGTTGACCGGCGCAGCCACGCTTCCATTGCCCACGGCGAAAGCCAGGAAGTTTGATCCCGAGACCAGAACTTGAGAAAGTGACTGCTCGTAAGGCAGAGGGCCACCGGCCTGGAGCATCCCGCTCGCCAAATCCGCGCCCAGCACGGAATTGAAGTTCTCCCCAGCGGGAGTCGTCTGCAAGACTTGGTTGAAACCAGGATCGACTGGCGAACCACCCCAAAAATCAGGAGCCAGATCGCGCAAGACGTTCACCTGCGCCTCGCCCAGAGTTTGGCGCAATCCCGCTTCCGCCAGCGCCTGCGCTTTCTTGGTTACAACCGCGGTTGACGTGGGTATGACGCTCAGCGGGAGCGATCCCGGCGGAGCGGTCGCCACACTCCACGCCTGCCCCAGCACGCGCATGGCTGCGCTTACCACATCGCTCGGCAGACTATCCACCGCAGACGGCAACTGGATCGTATCGGGTGACATCGGCGTGCCGTTGGGATACACCCCCATCTTGAAGCTCAACGTCCCGGTGGTGCCGTTGCTGGTGTTGAAGTTCAGGTAATTGGCAACTACCGCTCCCGTCGTCGTGCTCTTGAACTGATATTGCAGGGTCACCGAATCGCCCGGATTCAGTGTGGCGATTGGTGGCGGAGGAGTGCTCACCAGAGTCATCCCGGTCAAACTGGCCGCATCCAGACTCACCGTCAGGTTGTTGGCCGGCGCCTGGCTGATGTTCGTAACGGTTGTGAAAACGTTGAACAGTTCACCGCTGCGCACCACACTGGGAACGCTAAAGGTCATATCGAAGTAGGGGTTGCGAACCAGCAATCCCCCCGTGGCTGTACCGGTGAGTGCGACCGGGCCGGTGGGCAAGCCTTCCAACGTGGCATTAATTCCGAAGTTGATGTTGTAGAAGCCTTCGGAATTTGCCACAATCGTCCACTGCGCTTCGCCCGTCTGCCCCGCCCCCAGTGTGCCCGTCCCATTCATCGTGACCGGCATCGTGATCATTTCCGGTCCACTCGTCAGCGTGGGCAAGCTGAGCGGCTCATCACTGCCGCCTACAACTCCACTGGGACCTGTTGGCAAGTTGATGGTGCCCGTAATGCCATCGACCGAAAGATTCGCCTCGGCGGGCGAGTTGTTGGCTACATACAATTGCGCCGAAAAAAACTGCTTCAGATAGCCGACGTTCCCTGGAATCACCAATATGCTTGGGATTTGCACGTTCGGAGGCATCACGCCCGGCGTGCCGTTCGGGTTAGGCGCAATTTTCAGCAACACTGGCACCACCGTCACCGGCACATTCGTGTTCAGCACATTCACAGGTGGCGCGGGTGGCGCGGTTGGCAGGGGAATGGAAACACCTTGCGGATTGAAAACCACCGGCAGGGAAATATTTACCGTTTGCGAATTAATCTGCAGCCCCACCGTGAACTGGAATCCGGTGTAATCGCTACTGTCGAGAACCACTCCCATATCCTGAATTTGCGATAGGGTGAGCGCCTGTGTTTGAACCGACGTTACCAACACTTGATCGATTACATTGACCGTGACAGTATTCGGCGTGACGTCTAGCACATCGTTACCGTTCACCAGGAAACGCACGTTACTCAGCGTGTAATTGCCCGCCTGGTTGACCGCAGGCAGGTCGAGTACGAGCGAGTTCGTGGCCGGCGTACTTTGAGGCACGTCCACTGTCTGAGAAAGCCCCGGGCCGGAGTACTCCCCTGCGAGCTGGAAATTTCCCCCTAGATACTGAGCCACCGCGTTGGCGCTTAAAGTTTGTCCGCCCAGCGTAACCACCACCTGAACGCCCGAGGCGATGTCCTTCGGAATTACCGGCACGCTCGGCGTAACCGTCGCGGACATTCCTCCGACGGTAAGATCAAGCGAGCCAATTTTGATTGGGGCTTGGGCGAGCGCAGGGTGGACTGCGACGAATAATAGTATTCCCAGGAGGCCGAGATGGGATCCCTGTCTCAGATAGACTCCACTTCAGTAAAATTCGAACGCCCGTTGGAACCATTCCGCCGAGTTCAATTCATTTCTCGTGAAGCAGACGAACCTTCACAAGTCTGGGATGAATAAAAACTCTTTCGATCAAATTCTGCGGATTAACGTTGCGAGTGGGGGTGGCCAGATATCGCAACGTTGGAGGCGCGAACTTAATACAGAAGTGAGTGGCTGTCAAGAAAACAATTGTATAAATTCAAATCGCGGACTCTGCACTAGGAAGAAAACGGCGACTAATAGCAAAGCAATCGAGCTTGCGCCTCTCTCTGTTACAAAATCCGAACATCCCAAGTCAACATGCTGCATTATATTCATTAACAACTTAGAGGCCTTCGCCCGGTTGACTAGACAGGCTCTGCCACTGCTTGTTACGAATACCGAACAAACTGCTTTGCGCTGCGGGCTGGTGGAAGAATCGGCGAGGCGCTTGCTTTAGAAATTGACCAACATTGGTCTCTTGGACTTTCTGACCATCTGTATCAAGCTTGGGAGGTATGTGTTGGGAACTTAGCGGCGGCTCTCTTGAGGATATCGGACACGGTAACTGCCCCAATTGTTTCGAGAGTCCGAATGGTTTCCGCCGTATTGTCTCCGGCAGAATTGTAAAAAAACTGGTCAAAGCCGCTGTTGTTCCCTTCGGCCTCTAAGGCTCCTACCAACTTTGCTATCTCGTATTCACTTTCGGCGAGAAGTCGGGAAAGGCCGGAACGGGGCGGTGGAAGCCTCTTCCCCAGAGGGTGGCATAGCAGGTAGAATGGTGCCCGTTCGAGATTCATGGTTTCCGTACCGCAATTCTTGCGTCGTCCCCCCATCGACTCGAGGCCCGGCCAAAAATTTTGTGGACCGATAGTCTTCTTCAGCGCTAAACGGCTTTACGTTCCAGTTGAATGTTTTTGATGTGAAAGGGTGTTATGAACTCAGGGAAAAACTTCGTCTGCGGGGTTGCAGGTTTGGCTCTCGCTTTGTTGCTCGTCGGCTTTAGTTCGAAGTTAGCACTAGCAGTTCCGGTACCGGATCCTGGGACCTCCGTCTCGGTTTCACCGGGAGAGCTTTCTTTCGGCATCCCGACGGCAACGCCGGCGCCGCTGGTCACCACACAGCCGGTCACGGTGAGCATTACGGGTTCGGGGCAGGCCACGCTGAGCGGCTTCGCGATTACGGGCGGAGCTTATGCGGGCGACTTCACAATCGCGGGCAACACCTGTGTCGCGGCGCAGACTGCACCTACGACCTGCCAAATCAGCGTGCAGTTTACCTCGACGCAAGCGGCTGGAATTCTGGAGACGGCGACGCTAAGTTTCACTTCTTCCACGCAAACGGCGGCGCTGACAGTTCCGTTGAACGGCGCTTACGGCGCCATCGAGATTTTTTCGGTGATCAACATCAATCCATCGCTGATTAATTTCGTCACCTGGACGCAGAACCCGCCCTACGCCGGCTACTCAGTTCAGGCCAACACCGTCAATTTGACATGTCCAGCATCGGGAGTGACCGCGACTTTGTCGTCCACGCCCGATGGTTTGAGCAATGTTTTCCAGGACAACACGCTTCAGGTTGCGAACACGATCAACGGAGCGACGACGACCACCACGAACGTCTGCTACGGCGGCGACCCCAATTTCCAGGGATTCACCGGTTTTCCTCCTGGAACGTCCAATTGCTTCCAATCAAGCTATGAAGGCGCCGTTACGGGTTTTCTCGGTCAGGACCCCGATCTAGCGACGGGACTCATCGCGACCTACGGCGTTTCGCCGTTGAACCTGCAGAATGCAAACTCTCTGTATCCTCCGGTGCTGACGCCGGGCACGCAGGCCATCAGCTTCCAATTGACGGACGCGGGCGGAGATTTAGGAGCAGGCACCCTTCATCTGGTGACCAACTGCACGCTGGCAGGTATTACGCCCGGCGGCAGCATCACGGGAAATCCCATCTCCACCAGCCCCACGCAGACCTACACCTTCGACAGCGCACCGAACCAGACCATCTCTATCGAGAACAGCGTTGCGGGAGCAAGCGGAGCAACCTTTAATCCTGGGATCGTGCCCATTGTTACGGATATCGCTGTGCCGCAACAGCTCTTCTCACAACTGGTGCAGAATACGTCCGCCGCGCCGGCGGTTTGTTTCCGAATAGCAAGCGAACTGGATTACACCGTCATGCCTCCGGCCCCCATGTGTAAGGGCTTCCTGATTCAGTGCTTCAACCCGGCGAACGGAACCACCACGGGCGACAACTGCGATCCGACATCGGTAAATCAAGTCAGGAACCTTTATTACGCTGCGCAGTTCAGTTCGCCGGATGGTCCGGTGAACGGATTCAACTACCTGTACGGGCCTGTGGGAAACCCTCCCGCCGATGCGTGCAGCAACGTTGTGCCGGGCGGCAGTTGCGCGACCGGCACAGGACCGGGCATCTTGATGGGCGGTGACAACTGGCTGTGCGCAGCTTCGGGATCGCCATGTCCAGCGGTAGCGACGACCCAGACGCCAGTGAATCCGCCGACCTATGCGGCGTCGAACTGCACACTAACGGGCAGTCTGACGGGCGCATTGTGTCCGCTCGACCTGTTAACAGAGTTTGAGGGAGCGGCCGATCTGCGCGGCGGCAGCACGACTACGGGTTCCAACTCCGTGTTGATTCCGGTTGCGAATATGCCGTTGCCGACCGCAACGGCGGCGGTCGCCAGCCAAAATACTTACGGCTGGATTCACGGATCTTCGTCCATCAGCGCAACCTTCACTTCCAACGAAGCTACCTATCCCGCTACCGGGAATATTCCGTCTGCAAATGGCTTTGCGCCAGCGACCGCGGCTCCGCCCATGAGTCTGACGTACGGCATCTCGACCTGGCCGACGCTGCCGGATACGACTTATCCGGTGACGGGAGACTTAACCAACGCCAACAGCAATACAAGCCTGACCACGCCGTTCTGCAACACCGGCGGCGTCACCCCTCCGACATTCACTTCGGCTGGCAGTTTCAGCGGATTAAACGATGGTATCTACAACCTTCACTACTTCACCACCGATTGCGCGTTCGCCGAAGGGCTGATCTTCAATCCGACGGGCTCGGCGCTTACGAGTCCCACCGCAAATTGGGCGTCGTTCCCATTTGTGACGGTTGGCATCGATAACGTTGCGCCGCAAGTGAGTTCGTGCTCGGCTGCGCCATCGCCAATTTTCAACGGCTGGTATAACGCGAATTTTTCGCAGTCCTGCACGGTGACTGATCAATACACAGCGGGCGTATCCGGATCGGGTTTCTTACCTTTGGTAGCGAACAGCATTCAGGGCAGCCCGAGCGAAACAGTCACCGTCAACACGAATGCAGCGGCGAACGCCGTTACGTTGGGCGTCTTTGCCACTCCGGCTCCGGCGAATCCGATGCCGGGTTGTGATCTTGCCGGGAACTGCGTGCCAGTCTCCACGGGACCATACAACTTCGACTTGCAGCCGCCGACGATTGCAGGGCCGACGTTTAGTTCTCCTGGACCTTACTATGTGAATGGGCCGCCGGTGACAGTGACGTTCACATGCGCGGACGGCGTCGGATCCGGCGTAGCAAGCTGCACGGGAAGCGGACCCGCAGTTAGCGGCGGAACCCTTAATACTTCGGCCGCGGGCAACTTTACTTTCACGGTGACCGCAATCGACAATGTCGGAAACAAGACGACAGCGTCGGCGCCTTATACGGTTTCGCTGGCGCCTTCAGCGGACGTGGCCGTTGGCGATATTCCGATCCGGCTCAGCATCAAGCGCGGAAGGACTGGAATTTATTATCCCTGGGCGATCGATCTGAGTTCCAACACGGCTAATAATGTGGTTGTGACTTCAACCTTCACGGTGCCGAACAACGTTCTGAACGGCAGTCTCACAGGCAGCTACGCAGTGGTTACCTGCACTATCTTTGGATGCTCGAGCATGAAGGGCGGGACGAGTTGCTCGGTGAGCACGACGGTTGGAACCAATACGGTCGCAGTCGTCACCTGCAATGTGGGACAGCTGATGAGCATCTCAAAACTGCAAGGCGCAGTGCTCGGAATAAATATTCCGACACTTTCCACCGCGACCGCGAACACGACGTTCAGCTCGGTAACAACTGTGACGTCGGACAACGATCCGAATCCAAAAAACAACTCGGTGACGGAATCTTATATCGTGACCAAGTAATTTGGAGTTCATTGGCAGAATTGATTGTCCCGGTAACGCTTCTTCGATTTGGGAAGCGTTTCCGGGGCTTTGTTTCTGTGGAGAGGCAAGCAAGGAAGGGGCTGCGAGGTGAAGTGATTTCGATCTCAGAATAGGAGCTGGCGAAATTATTTGGCTGCAACAGCGGGGTGATTCGCTTGGGAATACATCGGTCGAAGATCGGAACGGTCCAGGATGTGCTCCGCGCCGGGATCTTTTTTAAGTTCCTCAAAAATTTCGAGGGCCAACTGATACTGGCGATTCGCGTCGCTGTTACTGCCAGCGAGACGAAAGGCGTCGCTTAGCAGGCAATGGATACGTGCAGTTTCCGCGCGGAGACCGAGCTTCTCACTGGCGTTAACAATCGACTCGAGTTGTTGGCGTGCGCGCGCACTATCCTTAGTTTTGATCAACGCCTCGCCAAGGTCCACGGAACTGCGAAGCCAGTAATATTTTAAGTGAAGGCTTTCAGACTCTTTAATCGCGGCGCGCAATGCGCCGATCGCGGACTGCGCGCGCCCTTCCGCAACGGCAACGCGGGCCAGATTCGCTTTCGCAATTAAGGTTTTTTCGCGATCTTTTGCCTTGCCGGCGGTTTGGGCAGCTTGTTCGTAAGCGCTGCCAGCCGCTTTATAATCTCCGCGATAATACGCCGCATCTCCGCGAGTGTTTAGAAGCTCGCTGCGAATACTGTCATTCTTGAGTTCGTTTGCAACGTTTGCGGCCTCGTCAAGAGGTTTGGTAGCCTCATCACTCCGGCCGGCCAGTGCGAAAGCGTCTGCAAGATTATTCAGCGACTCCGCCAGTTCGAAACTCTTGTTGTTGGTGGCGCGGAAACCGTTTACCGAATCCTGCATCGCACTCACTGCGGCGCCGAAGCGGCCCTGATAAATCAAGACCTGCCCAATGGATTGAGAAACGCCCGCGGCGGTTTTGGTGTTATTGGACTTGCGCGCGACGTCCAGCGCATTCATCTGAATGGAAAGCGCCTGATCGTAGTCTCCCATCGCCGCGTGTACATCGCCGAGCGCGCTGAGAGTTTCGGCAAGGTAAACCGGTTGGTTCAGCTTCTGCCTAAGCTGGAGAGATTGCTGATAATAAATGAGCGCATTGTCGGTATCGTATTTCGCGGAATAGACGTCCGCGATATTGCTGAGACACACGGCCTGGTAGTTCAAGTCGCCGGCGTCCCGCTGCACCTGCAAAGCGTCTTTGTAATCCTGAAGAGCCTTGTCGTACTGGCCAAGATTTTGGTAGAGAACACCGCGATTGATCAGAATGTCGCCGTAATCCTTCCTTACGCCGATCTCCTGCAAAGTCTGCAGCGCTTGACCGTAGCTGGCCATGGCTGCACCCGGCTTGCCGATGGTGATCTGGTCCTGAGCCAGCTCGGAGTAGCTGTTCGCCAGCAGGCGTTTCATGCTCAGCTTGCGGGTGATTTCCATCGAATCCTGAATGCTCTTGATGGCTTCTTCGGGCTTGTTCATCAAGCGGTAGGAAATTCCTAGAGCTTGCAGGATCAGAGCCTTCTGCTCAGGGTTGTCGAATTGCACAGCCAGGCTCAAGCCTTTGTTCAGCGGATCGAGTGCCGTCTCAGGATTGCCTTGCTCATACTCAACAATGCCACTCTTCCAAAGCGCCTGAATATTCTTGGGATCACCTTGCAGGATTCTGAAAAACTGATCGTGAGCTTTGGCGAACTCTCCGTTGTCCGCGTAAAGACTGCCCAGCGTGTATTCGACATCCGCATTGTCGGAAAACGTTTTGTCGAGATTCTCGTAGGCTTCAATCGCTTTCTGGTTGTCTTTCATCACTCGGGCATGGGTGGCCTGAATGAAATATTTTTCGGCGACGGGTAACTGCTGGCTCAGTTCGACTGCCTTTCGCGAAGCCTGCTCGGCATTGGCGTCGTAACCCAGGGCGGAATCGGCGTCGGCGAGGCGGGAGTAGGCGAGCGCAAATTCGGGATCTTCTTGTGTGGCTGATTCGAGGGCTTTCACCGCGTTCAGATTCTTGCCCTCGCGCAGCGATTGAACTCCCTGGTTGTAATTGCGCAGGGCCGCCGCAGACCGTGAACTGGGCTGAAAGGAACTTGCCTTCAGTTCGTTCACGATGTCGGGCGTGAGGGCGAGATTATTGCGGATTTCTGCCGCCAGGCGGTCGACCGCGCCCGGGATATCTTTCTCGTCGGCGGCTTCAATCTTTATGGGAAGAATGCGACCATGTTTCAGATCTTGCAAGGTGGCGTCAATGCGGATGCGCCCACCGAACCTGGCGTATTGTCCCCAAACCAATGTGTCTGCATTACTGAATTGCGCGATGCTGTTAATCGTATTGGGATCGATTGACGTTCCCGGAGCGACGCGCAGATCGGAAAGAATCTGGTGCAGCCGTTCAGTTGAAACCGTCCGTAAATGAGCAGACTGCCCGACATCTGTGCTCAACATGTCGGCCAGACTGGAACCAAGCCAATCTACACTTGGATCGCCGGAGGCGTTGCGAAAGGGCAAGATTGCTAACGAGAGCGCAGGCGCCGAAGCAGTTTTCTTTACTGCGGAGGGCGAGAAGAGCGGGCCCCGGAACAAGAATCCGACAATCGCGAGCAATACCACTGCGGCGATACCCATCACCAGCGGCCAGTGAATGGTCCTTCCCCAAGGCTCGACTGCGGGCTGGAAACCCAGGTTCGCGGCCGCGCGATTGCCCACCCAGTCATCGAGGTCTTGCAGCATTTCGGAGGCGGTCTGATAACGCACGGCGGGATCGCGCTCCAAACACTTGCTCACGATGTTGCTGAGCGGGAGCGGAATCGTCCCGTCATGGTCGGTGACGGGAATGGCTCTTTCCTGATTCCGCTTGATCAAGCTGGCCACGGCGCTCTCGGCCTTGTACGGCATTTTTCCGGTCAGCAGTTCGTAAAAAATCAAGCCCACCGCAAACAGGTCGGAGCGTTGGTCCAGATCTTTCGCCAGCGCCTGCTCGGGAGACATATACTCCATGGTCCCAACCAGAGCGCCGCTCTGCGTCATGCCATCGCCTTCGAGAGTGCGGGCCATGCCAAAGTCCATGACCAGGATGCGCCCGGCTTTATCGCGCATGACGTTTTGCGGTTTCAGATCGCGGTGGATGACGCCAACGCCGTGAGCAGCCTCCAGCGCGCGGCAGACTTGCTGAATAATTTCGACCGCTTCTCTAGGCGCAAACTTCTTGTTTTCGAGGATGAGAGAGCGCAGGTCCTCGCCCTCGACAAACTCCATGGTAATGAACTTAATGCCGTCGGAGTCGCCCAGATCGTAGATGCGGATGACGTTTTTGTGGGTGACCTGATGAGAGAGAAGAAGTTCTTGCTTGAAACGGGCGACGATCGCGGGGTTCGAGGAGAGTTCACGCCGGATCAATTTCAAAGCGACAAAGCGGTCAAGCTCCCGATCGCGGGCTTTGTAGACCGCTCCCATGCCGCCCTCGCCCAGCAGTTGCAGGATTTCATAACGTCCGGCCATGACATCGCCGGTCTCGAGCAGAGGCACGCTGGCTTGCGGGCGGAGTGAACGGGGACCTGTGGCCGGCCGCTTCCAGGTTCCTTCGGCCATGGTGATATCGAGGTCGACAAGAGTGGCCTCAGGGTCAGCGCTTGCAGGTACGGATTTGGAAGAATTCAAAGCAAAATCGACCAACGTGGCATCGGGATCCAAGGGAGGGTTGGATTCAGAACTATCCCCCTTCGCCGGAACACTAACCCTAAGCTGATTTGTTGATTGCGGACGATCTTGTGGATCGAACCGAAGATCTCCCTTATTCATTTTTTTAGCCGCCTGGACGCCGAAAACCCCAGAGGGAGGAAAAACAGAGTATATACCGCCACGGGCCTGGGGCATCCAGAAACCGGGAGTGGGTTGAGCATTTTCTTGAGGCAATGCTTTCGTGGAGCCCGATTATTGACGCCTGCACTTTGATCATGGGTATGCACGGTTGGGCGTGTGCTTGCCTGCCGGGTTCTAGCGGGAGCACTTTCATGCGGTCGGAGCCGTGGCTCAGCCACGTTCCAGGAACGGGCTCCTGGGAAGCCACAGTAGTTCGGAGTGTCTCGGCGGCAAAGGGGAAAGCGGATAATCAAAAGAGGGGCGGATTGCCGCGTCGAATGGGGGGCGACTCAGCTTTTACGTGACAGAAAATCAATCAATCTCGAACGGGCCTCATTCTACTACGCTACCAGCTTGCCGAGGCTTCGAAATCCGTAGAGCTCTGCGGAAGCGGCTTCGAGCTCCGGAGTTCAGGTAGGGATATCGCGAAACCACGCTTGCATTCATTTTCGGAATCGACGGCACCTCACTACTCTAGTCCGCAACTCGCTAGCAATCTACATGGCAGCACGGTAGGAGATCGGGAATCGTTCGTCGCGAAGAGATATCAAGAACACTGCCAATGACATCGCGGAGCGGGTCATACTTATAGTCGCCCGCCAGCTCTGTTATGAAATCGGCTTTCCTCTTTTCCGTTTGCGCATCCAGACGAGCTTTTATGGCTGACTCGTCGGCACGTTGTTCAGCAACGGAACGAACCGCGAGAAACACGAGCAGGGGGAAGAAACAAACGGTCGTCCTAGTGTGAGCCCTCTCATTCATAGTTCCTGACCGGTGCCTTGACGAATTGTGCGGTGTCTTGATTTTTCGCCCACCAACCCTTCCATCGCTTCTTCTGGAGTTCAAGCGTGCCAGTAAAAAGAGGGGGGGTCGATCATTGAGGTGAGAGCGGAAATGACCAACGTATCCTTTCCTCGTTCATACTCAGCCAAATCCTTAGGTGTTAACCGGCTTCGAAACTCGCCAAGAAAAGCCGGGCTGTCAAAGGCATCTACCAGGATGGTTACAGGTCGTTTACCGCCGATCAGTTGAAGCGCCCTTACACACTGGGTAAACTCGCCATAGTCCAGCTCGTGTGCGATCTCGTTTAGCGCCTGCTGATCGCCAAGTTTCGCAAGTGCAAATTGGGCCCGTCCGTGAATGTTGTCTAAAGTGAAAAACTGCTCACCAACTCCTTCAAGAGCTTTCAAAACATGGACGACCTGGGGACCACCTGCATTGGCTAAGTCGTATATGGCATCGGGGAACCCCCACTCAATTTTGCGGGCAAGACACTTCAGGTATGGATCTTGGATGTCGCTGGAAATGGATATAGTTTTTGCTGTTCCTTTGTTCCGCTCCCACCAGGCGAGCCATTCCTCAAGAGGGAGCGCAAATCGTCCATCCTTGGTGATCGGGCCTACTCCAAGGTGCGTTCCTATGAGGCCAGTTATGTCAGATCGCAAGTCGTAGGCATAATCGCCGAAATCCTTATAAAGAGATGGATCGTGCAAGTGATCGGATAGGTAGGACATCAGAACCGAAACAGCCTGATCGCTGCCCACCCGCACAAGCTTGCGGACTGCAGCGGAGCGATACTGGGTGTCGTTAAGTTCTCGCTGAAGGCCTTCAAACTCGTCCTTGTCTCCCAACTTTGCGAGACTAACCTGCGCAGCTCCAGGAATCGAATCAACCGTCATTCTTGGCTTAGAAATCCGGCGTAGTGCTGGAACGATCGCCTGCGCTCCGATGGCTGACGCCCGGTAGACCGCATCTGCATCGGCCGCACTTTCGATGCTATGGACGAACTGGCTTTCGTCTATAGGACCGCGAGGACAAGACTGTGCGCATAGGTGCAGCCCAAGGCAGATCAATATTGCAAGGGCGCCGGCGAATCGACTGAGGACAATTTTCAATTTAGGGCTGACAGAGTGTTGTCTCGTGGCCATTCAGTTGCCACCACTGATGTATGCCGACGTGGGACTGAACACCCAGGATGGCTAGGCCTATTCGATCGATGCCCGTACGGGCCGAGGAAAATGGAGTTCAACGGCCTTTGCCTTTCCGGCCTCAACAGTGACGACGGTGCAGATCGGGACAAAACCATCGCGGTATGCAAAAACGTCCCACGCTCCCGGAAGGAGCTTGACAGAGAAGCGGCCGGCCGTGTCCGTGAATACTGTCAGCGCTTTCTTGCCCGGCTTCTTATGTTTCCGTTTGGCCCCATCCCAGGATACTTCGTCTCCGAGGTCGTTCCAGCGCAGACTGATGACCGAATTCGGAATGAGTGCGCCCTGTGGATCAACGAGAGCTCCCTCCAGGGTGCCGCTGTCCTGCGCGGCCATCCTACTGCTCGAGATCGCCACAACAGCGAGGAGCGACATAAACACGAACCCCGCTCTCGCGGTCGTTCGAAGTGTGTCCTTCTTCAGCATGACTCAAAGACTGTTGAACAGGTCGTCTCACTGTGGGTACTGGAAATCCAGCCGGCGCCACTGCCACACGTTCAAATGACACGTGCTGTTAAGGTCGGCATTCTCGTCGATTGGAATATACATTAAATTCGTGGAAGCGTTGCTCCCCGACCTATCACCACTCTGGTAGGAAGTATCATTCTGAACGTGGAAGATGAAAGCGATGGCATGGCCAATTTCATGGGCGATGATGTGGGGCTTGATCTTCGGATAGTCGTCGGCAATGAAAACAGCGGCCCTTGAGAGCGACTTGCCAGAATTGTTGAGGTCCGGAAGCGTCCCGCCGGGTTGCGTAAATCCACCGACCTTTTGGTTCTTGCTTTCGGTGAGGTTGCCGTTTTGCAGGAGCTTGTGAACGAAATAGACGTCCACCAGCACCGAGGCGTTCTTTGACATTAGATTCGTATGGATTGTGCCAGCTTCTTGCAGATCGGCGCTGGTTAGCGCTTCTCCTGTATTCGCTTTGGGATTGGTAAGCATGCCGTCGTTGTTGAGATCGTAATGCACTGCCTCCGGTACTGCAGGGGGGGGGAGTACGTTGAACTGCAGATTCGCCTGATCGCCGAACACCTGATTCAGGTAGCTTTGGATTTCGGCAGTGGAGGGAACATACGTCGGAGCAACCTTCCCATTTAGTTCAGACACAACATGCAGAGCCACGGTCACTGTACGTTGAGGGAGCACGTCAACGTTAAGCAACCCTACTAGTTTACCTGACAGGTTCGCCTGAACTCGCACAGGCGGGACGAGACCAGGCCCGCCCGAGGAGTCCACGATATTTAGGAAAGCTGGTCCCATCGGGCCATTAGTCGTAACTCCTGAGACCTGGACGCTCTGGTCGGGAACCGTCGGTACTCCCGTCGACAAGCTCACATTGCCGCCGTTAGGCGTGGCCAGAACGGTGAATGTCACCCCACCGGCTTTTACAAGGTCCTTGGGTGTGTGGGCAAGAACGGTGTGGTTCTGCCCCTGCTTAACCATCTGGCTTCTGAGGATGAATTTGGGGCTGAAATTGTCCATCTTGACGTCGTGGTAACCGTCGCAGATGTTGTTCTTCTGAGCCCGACCGAAGACCACTTGCTCTTTGCTTATGGGGGAAACAGACTTCTGCGCCTTCTTAGAGCCGTTCTTAGAGAACAGAGACATCGTGGCCGTGTAGGAGTGAGCTCCCCAGATGCTGGGCGCGAGCGTCGCAGTTATTTGTCCAGATGTAACCGTTATAGTCTGCAGCGCAGCGGGATCAACTCCATCCACCTGCGCCCAGACTTGTGCCCCAGGCTGAAATCCGCTGCCCGTAATCGTAATTTGAGCAGACTGATTGGGCTGAACCAGAGGAACCATGTCTCCTGCAGCCACTGAGCTGATCGTCGGCGGTTGGGGACTGTTTGGATCATAATTCAACCCATTAACGTCAAGGATTTGCAAGACGAGCGACTGCGACGCCAGCGTAGCATCTTGTGCCGAATCAACGTAGATCTCAAGAATGTCGGGCGTGATCAACCAGCCACCGGGAATTGTTGCCTTGATCTGGCTTGCCGATATGAACTGCGAGGCTAGCGGCAGTGAACTGAAGTTCGACATCACCAAGCTATCGCCACTTACGAAATTGCTGCCTGTCAAAGTGACCACCAGGTCCGATGCGTATTCGGAGGCTTGCGTCTGAGTGATGTCCAAGGATGAAAGCACAGGCGCAGGAGGAAGCCCCGGCGGCACGACTTGAAGCGGAAGAGAATTGGATGTGAGCGTCCCGGTTTGAACCGTCACGTCCAAGCTGCTAACAGCTGCCAGAGAGGCGGCGGGAATAGTGACTTTTAGCTGCGTAGAGCTGACGTACTGCGTTTGCAGTGTCGCGGGCGACCCGGCACTCTCGCCCGTGACAACCGTTGAAGTCCCAACAAAGTTCTGCCCGGTCAGGCTCAGCAGAGTGTCGCCGCTACCTGCTACGATTCTGGCCGGAGAGACGACGGTTAGAACAGGGTTCTGGACCGTGCCGAACGAGCCACCACCAGTCACATAGGCTGGCGTGCTGGTAGAGCCGTCCGGATTCGCTACAAAGATCGCCATACTCACTGGCGTTGGCGGAGTCTGTGTAACTTGTCCCGCGGGCCAGACCGCTTGCCCCGATGCCTGCACGGGGACATTGGTGGTAAAGAGAGTGTTGCCCAGATCGTCAGTGACGTCGATCGTCGCTTGGCCGACGTCAGCGAGGGAGCCGATGATGGCGTAGTTCATGTTGACATCTTGAGCGATAGCGCCATTGATGTCGTCCACCGAGACCGAAGGCGTGGTCAGGAGTGGCACAACTCCGAGCGAGGAAACCTGTATTCCCCCTCCGGGGGTGTTGTTTGATCCGACGATCAATCCAGAAGAATTGATCCCCAGCCAGTTGCCAAAATTTCCCGTGATTTGGCCGGCGGAAATGGGCTGTGCTGGGTTATCGAGGCTCACCAGCAACACGTTCGTGCCCGTAGAAATCAGGACCGTAGTTCCGCTCAGGGTCACGTCCGTCCCCGTCGTTGGCAGTTGCAGGAAGCCAATGAGTTGTGGCGTCAACGGGCTCCCCGGCGCGTAGGCCGTGCTGACGTTTACCACAGCCAGTACCGGCACAACCGGAAGGGCGGGTGGCTGTCCCAATATTGGGCAACCGGTGACTTGTGCCACGGGGCCGGTAATACCGTTGCCCACTACCACGGCGATATGCTCACTGGTCGAACTTCCGTTGCTTCCGGCGACGGCTATGGTGCCGATATCGAGAGCCGTGCCGTAGCAAAGCAGGGACTTCGTTTTGCCGTCGGAACTGGTCATGGTCAGCGGCTGCACTGGATTCGTGCTGAAAAATCCGCCGCTGTTGAGCGGATACAGAATGGCGGACGATCCGCTCAACGTGGGATCGACCATCACGAAGGGAAGCTGCCCGGCCGCGACCACCAGCGTTTGCGTGCTTCCGCCGTTGGTGGCGAAATTGTCCGCCTTCAAATCGAACATCGTTGCCTGGCCCCCGGTGGCGAGCGGAATTGGGATCGTATTCACGATCGCGTCCATGGCAAAGCCGTCTCCGGCGGTTGAGACTGCCTGGCCGAACTGCGAGAGCGAGGTCTGAGAATACTCGGCAATTGCCTGGCCGAGATCGATCACTTGCAGTCCCTGCTCGAAGGTGCTGGCGTAGAGGTACTGGTCCTTCATAAACAGCCGCAGGGCAATGCCGTTACTCGTGTCCGAGGTGACGCTGACAGCCCCAACCCGATTCGGCTTCGTGGGTGACGAGACATCGTAGAGCCACACATTCGCCGGAATCGTATTGTCCACCGCTGTGCCGGCTGAGATCGCCACCAGCCCCGCTCCAGTTACTGGCGATTGAGCCTGGCCGGCAACATCGATGGCGCGGCCCACGAAACTTGCCCCCGGCAGGAGGTCTTTCGGGTGGGAGGGGTCGGTGACATCGAACATGCCCAGCCCGCTGATCGCAGAGCTGAGATATTCTCCCGCGTAGGCGGTGTTGCCAATCACCACAGGCCGCGTGAGCACTTCATATTGGCTGGCCACCCCTCCAAGGTCCTGCGGGCCGAAGGTGGTGAACTGGTAGGGCTGCGGCGCTACTCCATAGGCCGGCAGACAGAGTGGCCCGGTAGGAGATTGGTTCTGATCGACAATTAAGGTAGTGGGCAGTGTTGGCGGCTGGGGATTCTTGTTGGCGTTGAGGCAGCTGCCGGCGCTGGCATTTAACGTCAAGTTATAGGTCTCGCTGTAACCCAGACCATCCACCGGCTCGACGGTCAGGGACGTGATAACGTCGCTCGGTTGCACAGGATCCGCAATGGGGCTCTGATTGGGATTATTGGGATTTGGAACTCTCACTCCAACCAATACAACTGGCACTACTGAGCCGATTTGGCTCGCCGGATTGGTGGGAACGTTGGCAACCGTCAGAGCCACGTTGGCGCTTGAGATATTAGTGACCGGCTCGTTGAAAGTAACTACCGGAAATACTGCCGGCGAGACGCTGGTGGCAAGATTTATGGGCGAGATAGTCACTACCTGCGGCAAAGTGCAACCCGCAGTGGGATCGGCCGGCGGTTGTGCCGCAGTACAGGTGAATGTCGCCGTATTGCTGCCGCCGGTCGCAACCACAAGAATGCTCTGGCTGGCGGTGGTTACCGTCAAGCTAATGGGATCGATGCCTGTCGCCGTGATCGTGTAAGCACCCGGGGGGCCCAGCGGATAGAGATTCTTCACGCGCGCGCTCAATAAGCTCGTTTCGGGCAGGCCATCCAGGACTTCTCCATCGGTTGAGTCGGGAGTCTCGACATCCAACTGGGACCCATTGATAGAGGCCGATTGAACGGCCAAGCCCGACTGAAAAGCGATAACCACGTTCGTGCCGGTCTGCAGAATGCCTCCCGCCGGCACTCGATGCCCATACTGATTCAGCGTAAACACTTGAACATTAATTGCCGGTGGTGGCGGCGGTGGAATGGCAGGCGGGAACAAGAAATTGACCCGGCCGATATTCTTATACAGGTCCTCAAGACCGGCGTAGATCGCGTACAGACCATCATCGGATTGGGCGCCGTCCACTTCGGCAACGGTAGCGTGAAGGGTTGTCGTCCCATTGCTCGCCGTAACGGCACGCGAACCGCCGCCCAACAGCGGGTCAAACAGAGAGAACGTTGCGCATTGGCCGTCGTAGATCGCGACATTGTTTGTGGTGTCCAAGGAAATGGTCACCGTTCCCTGAGCTGGTTGAGTGGTTGCGGCCGACACTCCGATAACTGCCGGAACAACTTGCGTAGCCAACCCAACAATCAGACCCGTAGAAGCAATGCCAGACGGACCGTGCTGGGCCGTAGCGTCCCACATCACGAAGTAATCCTGATCCTCCATCGTGATGGGAAGTGGCGGACTGTCCGCTTGAATCTTGAAGTTCCCAAAGCTGTTGTGGTAGCCACAGAAGGGCGGCGAAGCGGTGACCACCTGCGCGCTGGCGCCCGTGCCCTGAACGAAAGCTTCATCGATCGTTTCGAAATAGGGGTTGCCGTTCTGATCCGTGAGCCGGCGATATACGTAGTAGAACGCGTTGCTCGGAGCGCCCGCGGGAACCGGGAAGGCCAGCTTCGCCTCCTTCTTAAACGTAGGCATCGCCGGATCGTGGATGCGCAGGCCGCTGCCGAAATTAACTCCCTGCCACGTTGGCAACGTTGGGAAGGCAGTTTGGTCAAGTTGGGTGAGTTGGAACGTAACCCCCTGCGGCAGAGCGCCCGCAGGAATAATGATGCCTGTGTTGCCCGGGCCGACGACCGTGCCGCCGCCGGGACCGATGGCGGTCGTGCCGTCCGCCGCGACGAACTGGCTGGTGGTGAATGTCGTCTTATTGCCGGCGGGATCAGTCAGGGTTACCTGCAAGATATCGTTGATCGTGGCCGGCATCTGACCGGTGACGGAGCCGTCGTTGAACACGGTCAGCGAGAAGACGACCCCGTTGGTCTCATCGACAATCAGGATGGTCGATCCCGCCGGGAAGGAGTTCGCGGGAGCGCTGACGGCCACGTTGCCGTTCTGATCCGGCATCGCGAACACCAGCGCATTTGTGTTGTAGGCGGGCGGGGTAATTGCGACCGTGGTGAACGAAATGGTGGGAACGGAAATCAAGCCGCCCAGAGCGTTGGCAAGGCCGGAAGCCTGGAATGTGTACTGCGTCGAAGGTTGCAACGCCACCTGCGGGAAGATGGCGAGCCTCGTGTTTCCAGCCGAGTAAACGAATCGCAAAGCGACGGGCGTGGCAGTTCCCGCCGCAGTCAGCACGACGCTCGCCGAAGTGACCGTAGCTGGATTGAAGCCATCGGCTGCGACAATGTCGATCTCGGCGGTAAGCGGTACGCCGACTGCGCCGTTTGCAGGAGTGATGGTTGTGGTTTCGACCTGGCCCGCAACGCTGATATTTACGGTTGCCGTCTGCCCCGATACCACCTGCGCCATCGCGCTTCCGGCCAAAGCTGTATTGGCGATGGAAGCGGTCAGGCTCACCGTGCCTGCGGCCGCGACAACCTTATATCCGCCAGTGGAGTTTGAGAAAGCGACGAAAGGCAGCGCGTCGGTCTGAACCATGGCGGCCACCGGGCCGGAACTGGCCGAGACCGTTCCGCTCACAAACCCAGTGGGCACGGTTAGCTCATAAAAGACGTAATCGCCTCCCTGCGTAATTCCCGGCAAGCCCGGCGTGACTTGCGAAACGATGTTCGTGGTTGTGACCTGCGCCGTGCCCACGACTACCAGGAAGGGCACGCCTCCGACCCGCTGTATTTGGGCGATAACCACGTTACTGCCAGGGAGAACCCCCGCCGTTCCCACCGAAAGTTGAGCCGCGTTGTTTAGAACCTCTCCCGAGAAATCGACGCTGTATTCCGAAAGAGGGACGAGAGTGCTGGTGGAGGGGAGGAAGATGTCAATCCCCTCAGGACTGACTGCGATGGCAGTGTCTTGCGGCAGAGAGCCGGCCGCAATCGTCAGCGTCGCACCGCCAGAGGTCACGGCAACCGGATCGCTTCCGCCGGTCTGGCCACGTACCGATTCGCGGCCGGAGAGAATGTCCAGATGAAGGTCGCCGGAAGAGAGTTGCGAGGGTTGGAAAGTCTGCGACGGCGTGACCGGGAAAGTTGCACCCACTATGGAGCCGCTGCTCGGGGCGGGATACTGATAGAGCAGAAGGTCTTCGTAACGGGGTTCGTCTGAAATTTGTTGGCCCGAGGTGAGCGTGTATTTCTCAGTGACCTCGGATTGGATGACTGTACCCGAGGGCACTGCAGTGGCCGACTGCACGGCGAGCGTAACCAAGGACGTTCCGCCGGCGGGCGCAAGATTAGCTGGACTCGGAGAGCCCGTGCCGGTTGCGGTGGTGGGCAGCGCGACCATCGGTACGCCGGTGAGCGGCTGACCTGCCGCGGGTATCTGAAGGCTGGTATTGCCGGCATCCGGAACGACGAGCGCATAATCGCCAGTGGATGGCAAGGACACGGTGAGTGATCCGTTTGAAGCCGTGAGATTCGGCGTCACCATGTTCCACGCATGTACGTTGTAACTGTAGGAGACGAAGTACAGCGTCGCCGTGGGCAAGCCGGTAAAGTTGGCGCTCAACGCCGCGCTGGTAGAGGCGTTCGCTTGCAGGTCGAAGGCGGCGACCGGAGACCATCCAAGAGGCAGCAATCCGGGCAGGCCCTGCTGCGAGAGCGGCGTGAGATTAAACGAAGTGGTCGTACCGCCAGCTGGGACGGTCACCGTTACGGCGCCGGTGCCTATCGTTCCACCGCTGCCCGTAATGACCGTGGGCGCTGCGAGGGCGGTGAGCCGGGCATCCACAGGAACTGTCCCCACGCCCGACTGAACCGCTACCTGCCGCTCCACGGTCACCATCGCCGGAATGCCGCTGCTGGAATTTCCCGGCTGGCTGACGCTGAGGAACAACTGGCTGCTGGTGACGGGAATCGAGTAGCGCCCTGCGGAATCCGAAGTCGCGCTCTGGCCGGTTTGGCCTATAACTTGAAGATTAGCTCCGGCCAACGGCAACCCGGTGGCATCGGACAATACCTCGCCAACCACCACTCCCGCGGAAGCCACCTTGATTCCAATATTGCCGCTCGACGCGTTGCCCGCAACATCGGTGACGAGCGCAGTCAAAGTCAGAGTGCTGCCCGAAATTGCACTGCTCGGAGCCGTAACAGTTACGGTATATGGCGGTGCCATCACAGTCCCGATGGTGCTTCCATTCAGTTGAAAGATCACCGAAGCCACTGGAGCAATATCAGTCACCGAGAGCGATGCCGTACCGCTTTGTCCGGGCGACAACTGGCTTGGGCCCGTGAACTGCAAAATCGCGGGCGGAGTTTCGTCAATGTTGAGAGTGACCGATGTCGTGCTTTGACTTCCTGCCTGGTCCGTCACTGTGCCGGTGATTACCTGCCCTATGCCCTGAGCGGAGACCGTCTGCTGGGGAGAACAAGAGACGATTGTCGAGCCGCTCTTGTTGCACGTGAACGTGACCGTGACGCTGGTGTTATTCCACCCGTAGGAGTTGGCCGCTGGCGACGCCGATGCGGAAATGGTTGGCAGCGCTTGCTCCAGATTCACATTAGCAGTTGCCGTTGCCGTGTTTCCAGCTACGTCGGTCGCAGTACCGGAAACCGGCTGATTGGCGCCGTCGCTTGAGATCACTGTGGAAGAAGGACAGACCGCGACCCCCGATAACGAATCGCTGCACGTGAAACTCACCGTCACCGGAGCCGTTTCCCATCCGCTGGCATTCGGGGTCGGCGAAAGATTCGGAATGATGGTCGGTGACGTTTTATCCAGCTTGATGACAACGGTGGCCGTGGCGGTGACTCCTGCGGCGTCAGTTACCGTTCCCGTCACCGGTATATTCGCCCCCTCGGTGGTTATGACCTGGGGCGAGGGGCAACTGGTAATCGGCGCTACGCCCGCGGTGCAAGTGAAACTTACCGTGACATTCGTGTTGTTCCAGCCCGCGCCATTCGGCGGAGGCGCGACCACTGCGATGACTTGCGGTGGCGTCGTCGAAATATTCAGCGTGACCTGCGTGGAAGCCGTGTTGCCGGCGACATCGGTGACCGTACCTTTCACGATCTGACCGGCGCCTGACGTGGTGACGGTCTGCGGGCTGGGACAACTCGCCACTCCCGAGAGCATATCCGCGCAGGTAAAGGAGACGGTCACCGACGTAGTGTTCCAGCCCGCAGCGTTCGGCGCCGGCGAAGCAGATGCGGTGATGGTGGGGGGCGTCTTGTCGATACTGACGTTGTCGCAGACCGAAAGCGATGAATTCCCCTGGGTGTCGACGGCGTGGCTGCAGGTGGATTGGTTCGCACCTTCCGTGCTAACGGCGATTGGCGACGGGCAGGTTTGAACCGGGTAGGAGCCCGCGGTGCAGGTAAAGGTGACCGTGACATTTGCATTGTTCCAGCCAGCGGCATTGGGCGCGGGTGAAGGGGTTGCGATGACGGTCGGCAGTACCAGGGGCTGAATGTTGAGGGTCACGCTCGCCGTTTTGGAGTTGCCGGCCTTGTCCGTGGCGCTTCCGCTAATGTTCTGATTCGAGCCGATCGTGCTGACCGTTACCGGTGTGGGGCAAGTCGACACTCCGGACAACGCATCCGAGCAGGTGAACGTAACCGTGGCGCTGCCGTAGTTGATGCCACTGACGGGAGTAGGCGTGACGGCCGCAGCGATCGTGGGCGGCGTTTTATCCATGCTCACGTTGGCGCACGCCGGAACCGATGAGTTTCCCTGAGTGTCCACCGCGTGGCCACAGATGGATTGGTTCGCACCTTCCGTACTTACGACGATTGGCGACGGGCAGGTCTGAACCGGGTAGGAGCCTGCGGTGCAGGTAAAGGTCACCGTGACATTCGCATTGTTCCAGCCAGCGGTATTGGGCGCGGGCGAAGGCGTTGCCACTATCGTTGGCAACACAGTAGGTTGAATGTTGAGAGTCACACTCGCCGAATTCGCGTTGCCAGCCTTGTCTGTCGCGGTTCCGCTAATGTTCTGGTTCGAGCCGATCGTGGTGTCTGTAATCGGGGAGGGGCACGTCGACACTCCGGACAGCGCATCCGAACAGGTGAAGGTGACCGTGGCGCTGCCGTAGTTAATCCCGCCGACGGGAGCCGGAGAGACCGCCGCCGTGATCGTGGGCGCCGTTTTATCCAGGCTCACCTTGGCGCACACCGTTAGCGATGAGTTCCCCTGAGTATCGACGGCGTGGCCACAGATGGATTGGTTCGCACCTTCCGTGCTGACCACGATTGGCGCCGGACAGGTTTGGATGGGGTAGGAGCCTGCGGTGCAGGTAAAGGTCACCGTGACATTCGCATTGTTCCAGCCGTTGGCATTGGGCGCAGGCGATGGGGCAGCGACGACGGTGGGCAGCGTAGTGGGCTGAATGTTCAGAGTCACACTGGCCGTCTTGGAGTTGCCGGCCTTGTCTGTCGCGGTCCCACTAATGTTCTGATTCGAGCCGATCGTGGTGTCGGTAATCGGTGGCGGACAAGTCGCCACTCCGGACAGCGCATCCGAACAGGTGAAGGTCACCGTGGCGCTGCCGTAGTTAATACCGCCAACGGGAGCCGGAGAGACTGCTGCCGTGATCGTGGGCGGCGTTTTATCCAGGCTCACGTTGGCGCAGGCTTGAAGCGATGAGTTTCCCTGAGTGTCCACGGCATGGCCACAGGTGGACTGGTTCGCACCCTCTGTACTTACGACGATTGGCGAAGGACAGGTTTGAACCGGGTAGGAACCCGCGGCGCAAGTAAAGGTCACGGTTACGTTCGCGTTGTTCCAGCCGTTGGCATTGGGCGCGGGCGAAGCCGAGGCGGATATAGACGGCGGAACGAATGGCGACACTGTAAATGTAACCGCCGCCACCGCCGGAGAACCTTGCACTCCAGTTGCCGTGATGGTGACGTGCCCCGTGTAGGTTCCCGCGGTCAGGCTTCCAACGGAAGCTGAGACTTGTAGCGTTTTCGGCGCGGTGCCGCTGGTGGGAGTTGCAGACAACCAGGATTGGTCCGTCGAGTCCGTGAAGTTGAGAGTCCCGGTCCCGGTGTTGGTAACACTCAAGTTCGCGGAAGCGGGATTGGCTCCGCCCTGGATGGCCGCGAAGCTCAGGCTCGTGGGAGAAATCGAGAGGACCGGGGAACCCGTAGCCGCCAAACCGTAAGCCGAAATGTAGCACGTGTTCCAAACCGTACCCGTCGACCAGGTTGCCGGCAGGGAGGTGAGGTTGCTCTGCGGTGTGGTCTCACTATGGCAAACGGTTGTTTGCCGGTCTCTGAAATACGGACTGGTGGCCTGAGTCCCCAGCACCGCAATCCAGTAGTGCGCGCCCGCGGTAATGCTGCTGGACGCGATGGAGACTTGGTTCCATGTTCCCGCAACCGGACTCGTCGTGATTCCCTGCCCAAGAAGAGTTCCGGGGTGACCGCTGTTATCGGCATACAAACCAACGGAGACTGATCCCGTTCCCGAGGTTGGGTCGAGATAGAGAGCGATGGTGCCAACGCTGCCGGTGGTGTTGGCGGTAGCAGGGAAAGCTTCCGCGCGTCCGGCGGGATTCTTGTCGAGATAGGCTTCCACCGCCTGATTCCCAATCATCGCTGTGGCAGGCAGAGTGCCGGTCACCGCGTACGCCGATATATAGCAGGTGTTCCAGGTCGTCCCGCTGCTCCAAGTGCTAGGGAGAGACGTCAGATTTGTTTGCGAGCTGGTTTGGCTGTGACACGTTGTGGTGCTTCTGTCGTAGAAGTAAGGCTTGCCACCCGTAGTGCCCAGGATGGCAATCCAGTAAGCGGTTCCGGAAGTGAGGCTCGCGGCGGTGACGGTGATACTGTTCCAGGTGCCCGGGTAGAATTGTGTCCCGCTGCCCTGGGTCAACAGGCTCCCGGGCTTCCCACTCGAGTCCTTGTAAATGCCGACGTAAATCTTTGTGGCGGCTGAGCTTTCATCCAGGAAGAAATTGATGGATCCCACTGAGCCGCTCGCGGTTGCGGTAACCGGAAACGCCTCCGCCAAACCAGTTGCATTCGAATCGAGATTCGCCTCGATTGCCTGATCGCCCACAAGAACGGTCTGCGCACTCGAGTTCGTGGCACAGAATAGAGAAACAAGAATCAGGCAGAGCGGGCGAAGGAACGCACCCGGCGCTGACTTCAAGATTCGTATGTGAGAGCCACTAAACATTCGTTCCTTCTACCTTCTCAACTTTCAAAGCCCGAACCTCAGGTCTACCGCAAATCTCGCGCAGCTATCTCCACGCTTCCGATCTCAGTTTGAAATCGTTATGGCCCACACCCCGCCAAACAAATCCTGGTTTCCGATAATGTTTCCGGCAGGTGTAGCCGGAACCATCTGCACCGCCGCAGTACCAACCGAGGCTCCCGCGCTGGAATAGGAAACATTCACGGAGCCGCCAGTGGTCGTGAAAATCCTGTAATTACTATTGCTCTGCGAGGGAGTCCCGTTCAGGATGGTCCCACCGGTCGATTGCACGTACGACCCGTTATTAATGGTGACGGAGCTGCCCACCGTCACCGCGACAGGTGTTCCGTCGGGGACAGTATTCCCGGCTGAATCCTTGATTCCGCCGAACGTGACGCTGGCGGTGGTGTTGGCCGTCATGGTCGCGGGCCCATTGGCCATGGTCGAAGTGACGCCGTGAAGATTAACGGTGCCAACGCCGATTGCAGTATTCGTCAGCACCGCTCCAGAGCTACTGAGAGGCACAACGGATACGAACGCCTGGACGGTCTGCCCGACACCAGTCGTAATTCCCAAGTCGGAGTACGAGGCAACGACCTTGCCCCCGGCCACGGTAAATTGTTGGAAGTTCGAATTATTAGTCGCCACCGCGCCATCACCGGGAGAGGTTCCGGCAGACGAGATCGTTCCGCCCGCGCCGTTAATGTAGCAGCAACCGTTGGTGGCTATGGCCGCAGACGGTATAGAGGTCAAGCCGACCAAAGCGCCATCGGGAACGGGGGTTATTCCGTCGCTGTCCTTGAGGCCGCTGATGGTCACTGCGCTTTGATTTGCGTTCCCATTCGCCGTCAGATCGGCGGGCGAGACAGTTACATTCGCGCTTCCTGGCGCGAGTAACTGAACCGAAACCGTAGAAACCGCGAGACTGCTGATCAAACTTCCGCCGGGCGTGACTGCGACTGCTTGTACGGTTGCCGTCTTCGAACCCGAGGCCACCGAAACGCCTTGCGAGGAATATTGCAACACGATCTGCCCGTTGGCGACGGTGAACAGACTGTATTGGGAACCAAATGGCGCCGGTGTTCCGCCAATAATTACGCCGCCTGCCGAACTGACGTAGCAGCAGCCACCACCCACAATGGAACCGTCGTTGGCGGCGGTCACCGCAACCTGGGTGCCATCGGGAACGGGATTGCCCGCCGCGTCGCGGAAGTTCGAGAAGGTTATGGTCGAGCGGTAATCTCCCCCGTTGGCAAAGACTACGCCGGGGCTGGCCACACCTTGGGCGCTGGTCAACCCCGCAATCGTGACCGGGATAAATCCCACCGCGTACGAGTTTGTAACCTGCCCGCTGCTGTTGCTCTCGAGAACGGCGACGTTTGCGGTAAGTTGCTGACCGGGAGCTGCCGTGACGTTCTGGTCCGCATAAGTGACGGTCAGCGCACCGCCCTGCACGGTTATGATCTTGTATTGTGAACCGGATGAAGAAGGTGTCCCATTCACAATTTGCCCGCCCGCTGAATTCACGTAGCAGCACCCACCCCCAGTGATAGCCGCGTCATTGCTGGCGGTAACCGCCAGATTGGTGCCGTCCGGAATCGTGTTGCCGTAGGCATCGAGAATCGGGGCGAAAGTTACTGTCGTCGTATGGACCGCTCCATCGCCCAGCACCGAGGCGGGTTGCGAAGAACCCACGGCGTTCGATGGCGGCACCAGTATTACGCCATGGACGGTAATCGCGTCGATGTCCAGAATTTGCGAACTTGGATCAATCATGACCAGGGACAAGTTCGCGGTTCCGGTTTGACCCGGATTAACGTTGGTCGATCCATCGGTCGAATAGGTGGCGACAAATCCGTTCGACACCAGCGGGAAGTAATGCCAACTCGAATTATTTGGATCGGGAGTTCCATCCAGAATGGTGCCGCCCGCCGAATTCACGTAGCAGCAGCCACCGCCAGTAATGGCCGCATCGTTCACAGCGGTGATGCCAATATTGGAGCCATCCGGCACAAGATTGCCTCGAGCGTCATGAACGTCCTGAACCCTGATCTGCAGAGGCTCGGCGGGCGAAACCTGGGGAACGCTCGGCTGGGACGGATCGATGTCCGCAATCGCAGCTCCGACCAGGGTTACGTTGCCGGTACCGATGGCGAGGATGGTCGAGATAGTGCCGCTGCTGTTGACCGGCAGCACCTGGATAACTGCTGCAGCAGTCTTGTTCGTACCCTGGTACACACCAGAATCGGAATAATCAAAAGCAATCTGACCGCCGGACATCGTGCCCAAGCCGTAATTGCCCCCGTTCGGAGAAGGCGCAAGGTTGAGCAGAGTTCCGCCCGCTGAATTCACATAGCAACAGCCGCCACCAATAACCGACCCATCATTTTGCACGGTGAAAGCCGCCTGCGTGCCATCCGGCAGCACGTTGCCATGGACATCGCGGAGCACGACGGTCACATGGCTGCGATGGTCTCCGCGGTCCGCATACAGCGAACCCGTGGAGACGGACACAATCGCTGTATCTGTGGCGGCGCGGATGTTGATGTCCTGGCTGGATACAACTCTGCTTCCCAGAACGTTGAAGTTCGCGTCAGCAGCCTGCATTTGAATAACGGCGGTTGCGCCGGTAATTGATGTCGGCGTAACCGACTGGCTGGAATAGGTCGCTGTAACCGCGCCGCTCCTGATGGTGTAGACCTGGAAATTCGGATTGTTGGCCGCGGTCGTCCCATCGATGAACACGCCGCCAGCCGACGGAACCGGCGTGCCGGCAGGATTCAACGTGGCCATGTTCGTCGCGGAGAGCGCGATGTTAGCGCCGTCGGGGACCACCGTTCCGTCGATGTCGCGAATGTTTGTGACCGTGATGGTGGAAGTTCCGGCGGTCGAACCATTCACGATGACGGTCTCGGGATTCGCCGTGATCGTGGAAGAGTGCGCGACATATTGCCGATCAGCGGGCGCCACGTAGGTAAAGGACGCCACGAATTTCGATCCGTCCGTAAACACGGCGGTGGCGGTATAAGTCGCACCAGCCTGGATCAGGCCGTTGTCGCTTGCGACCAGGGTAAGCGTTGCGCCCGTGGTGACCGGGAAGTTGATCTGTCCGTTCGAGCCGTTAAGCAGCGCCGAACCAACATCGGCCGCCACGCCCAGGTTCGAAGATTGCGTGCTCCGCGTCTGCGGGCCAACCAGAGTAATGTAGGAAATCGTGCGGGTGAGTCCTTGCCCTATGTTCAGACTCATGGTGAACACGGCATCGAGTTGGCCGTCGGGAGCCAGGCCATTGCTGCCTCCGCCCACCAGATCCACCAGGTCACCCTGGAAAACCAGCGACGTATTGCCGGAGGAGGGCGGTAGCGAAGCCGTCTGGCGGACGGTGATCAAAGTCGGTGCGCTCACGTTGCCGACCACGTCCGTGGCGGTGAGTGACAGCGTGTCGTTGACCGCGGCGGCAATGTTGGTGGCGAACGATCCATCGCCAGCGGAAGTGGAGGTCGCGGTGGTCTGCGAAACCGTATCGACGACATTGATTACGAGCCCGCTACCACCGACTGCGCCCGGCGCACCATGCACCAGAGAAATTCCGCCGCTGGGCGGTTCGGCAAAAATCAGATTGGCATTGGGCGCCGCCGGGGGCGTTTGCTTGACCGTGATGGTCACGGTCGAGGAAGCGGAATCGTTGGCGAAATCGGTGGCCGTGGCCGTGATGGTCTGCGGCCCATCGGCCACTCCGGAAAGACTCAACGTGCCCTGATAAGGAGACGCGGTTGCGGTAACGGTCTGGCTGCCCAAGGTGAACGTAATCTTCTGGACCGGCTCGGAAGCAGTCGCCGTCACCACGACCTGTCCCTTGAAGGACGCCCCATTCAAGGGCGAGCTGATGGACACAGAAAGAGGAACGTTTTCGACGGTCGCCTGAATCGAGGCGCTGGCAGGGCCGCTCGTCCCGGCATTGTTAATAGCTTGCGCGGCGAAGTTGTGCGGGCCATCGGGCAATATTGCGGTGTTGAACGAAGCGGAGAAGCCCGGCGGGAGAAGCGAAGCCTGCACGACTCCATCCACCAGGAAATTGATCTTCGCGATTCCCGAAATCGTGTCGCTCGCTGAACCCGAAATACCAATTTGTCCTTTGAGTACCTGATTCGAACTAATCCCGGTCAACGTCGCTACGCTCGGAGGAGTCGTATCCACAATGAAGGAAGCGGAAAGCATTCCCACAACTCCGGCATTGTTCTGTATCGAGGCCGTAATAGTGTGTGAACCACTGGACAGCGCCGTCGGTGGAGTGTAGGACATGAGCGTCGAGCCCACACTGGGCATCACAGTCTGGCCGTCCAGAGTCATAACCGCGGTCGCGACGTTGATGCCCGTCAGCTGGTCGCTCAACTGGATCGTGATGGCCGGCGTCGCAGAATTTACGTAAGCCCCGTTCAGCGGCGAACTGAGCTGCAGAACGGGCGTAGCGGTTTCGGGCGAGACAAAGGTGCTCGTGAATGCGTTCGTCTGAACGTTGCCGCCGAACGAGACGGCTCCGTTCACTGTCACGGTGTAAATCGTGTTGTCGATCAGAGGCGCAGATGGCGTAAACGTCAGAGTGTTCGGTGCCGACAACGACACGCTACCCGTCACCGGACCCGCGACGGAACTCAACGTGACTATGTTTCCGAGCGCCGACGTAGCCGATAGCGCCTTGTTGAAAGTCACGGCCACAGTCGTAGTGACCGGTACTTGTATCGCCTGATTCGCAGGAGCGATGGACACTACGACCGGAGGCGTAAGGTCAGCAGTCGTAAAGTGGATCGTCTGCGGTTGCAGCAACTGGCGGCCGAATATATCCGTGACCTGGCCGGTCACGTTCAGCACAAGCGGCACGCCATCCGGCATTTGGCCCTGCAGCGTAACCGTCTTGCCGTCGGCGGATAGCGATGAACTGAGAAAGATATTGCTGGCGCCATTGGTTACGGAAATTCCGCTGGTATTGGCCAATGGCTCGCTGAAGGTAATCGTCAAGGGTTGAGCAACAGGAACTCCAATCGTTCCGTCGGATGGATTGCTGGACACGACCGCGAGTGCATTGCCATCGAGGGTGATGGTTCCAAGGTTAATTGTCTGCCCGTTTGTGGCGAGCGTTTGCGCTTCAACTGCTGCGAGACCTCCCGTAATTGGGTCGCTGAATTGCACATTGAAGGTGCCAAGCGGAACCCCGGTGGCCGTAAACGTTCCGTCGTTCTGCGCCTGCAGGGTGATCGAACCACCGGCAATCAGTTGAACGGTTACAAATGTTCCCACCGCCGGGGTCAATCCGTCGGGACGCAGCACCAGACCGGTAATTGATCCGCTGGATTGCACTTGAATGGTCAAGTTGTCATTCTGATTAGGCAACACAGATCCCGATGCGGTGCCGTACAAAGTAAATCCACCGATATCGGCGCTCAGCCTGGCCGTGAAAGGCTCCGCCAGCACTTGAGGCAGCGCGAAGGTCCCGTTCGCCGCCGCCGTCACGGTCAGGTAGTAGGGGAACTGGCCAGTGCCGGTCAGAATGATGGTGCCCGCGGTTGGGTGGCCGGAGGAATCGAGGGCAACTCCGGAGAGCGAACCAATACCGTTCAACGTGACCTTGGTTGAGATCGTCGAACCTGTCGGAACCACGACCATGGCCGCAGCTTGATCGATGCTGCCCAGCACTTGCACGGAAATGGTCGCAGTTCCCGCGGGGACAAGGTTGAAGGCAAAGTTGCCCAAAGCATCGGTGGTCGTGCTCAGAGTTCCACCACCCGTTCCGCCCACGCTGATGGTCACCACTGAGGCGGTCGCAGGCGTTACGCCATCCGCCTGCACCACTTGACCGGTCACGCTTCCCGAACTGCGCAAGGCAACATTCAATGTGAACAAGTTGCCGTCGCCGGTAATTGTCTTGGATGCCGTGCCGGTCAGGAATCCGCCGCTGAGACTGGCGCTGGCTACAATCGCGCCTTCCGGAACGCCACCCATCAGATAGTTGCCGTTGGAGTCGGCGCTGGTTGTGGCCTGGAAGGCACCCGACGTGATAGTTACGCTGGCGCCCGGCTGCGGCAATCCATCGCTGGTTACCTGCCCTTGCAGAGTGTCGAGCCCCTCCGCAACCACATTGAGCGTCAATACTTGCCCTTGAGTCGTGATCGAACTGGCGGCAATGCCGGTTCGGCCGCTGAGCGGGTCCTGCCCATTCAGTTGCACCGATCCGGCGGGAACGAAATCGAAGCTGTAGGAACCCACATCGCCGGTACTCAGTGTTGTAGCCTGCCCGATGACACGGCCGCTCGCCGTCAGATTCATAGTCGCGTTCGGAATGGGCGTAATCCCGTCCGGCATGTAGTAGTGCCCTTGAACTGTGCCGGTTGTGGTCAACTGGACTTGCAAGTTGATCGAAGTGGTACCTTGGGGCAGAATCCCGGAAGCACGCCCGCCACGCCCGAACGGATCGATCACCTGTACGGCGAAATTTCCCTCAAACACATTGGGGAACGAAATCACGCCCAGGTTGGAGGCGTCGAGCGATCCATTGAAGACGGCGTTGGGATAGCCGTTCTCGTTCAGCGTAACGAAAGCGGAGATGACCGGAACACCCGCGCCGTCCACCACCGTGACATTGATCGTGCCCGTTCCCAACAACCTGAGATTCTGAGTCGTGTTCTGACCCGCGTTCAGATAAACATTCATCTCGGTGACGCCGCCCGAAACCGGGTCCGCTGCCGAGAGCGTGTAGAGGCCTTGGGGGAAAATCTTGGCGAACTTGAAGGTGCCCGTTGCATCGGTGCTGACTGTCACGTTGGGCAACGGGCCATTCGCGGTCACTTGCACACCGGCGCCGGCGGCCGTGACCCCGTCAGGCAGGAAAACCACACCCGAGAGCACGCCGGAAGTCGTATTCACCATCTGCAAAGTGAAATTGACCGTTTGCCCGTTCGTGGTCAGGGTTCCCTGGGCTCCGACCTGCGTGGGATAGAAAGATTGCGAGGCCGTCACTCCCACGCCTCCGAGCAGCACATCCTTGAACTGGAACTTTCCCGTCACATCCGTCTGCGCTGATTGGGAGTTTCCCTGCTGGAGACTGCAATACTGGACTTGGTTCGACGACAGGAGAATGGTCGCACCCAGCACCGGATTGTTGCTTGGGTCAACCACGCTGCCGGTTACCGAACCCGTACCGTGGAACTGCATCACGCCAAAACCGGTGGTTCCATCCTGTGTGATGTTGGCCTTGGCCTGGGCGAAGTCGCCTACATTGTTGATTGCCGAACCCGTGACGCTGCCCACTGGAATCCCGGTAAACGTCACGATCCCGCTCGCATTCGTGTTTTGCACGTTGCAACCGCAATAATCGGTGCACGCGGGGCTGCTGCCGACGGGGATCTTGACTTGCTGACCGGACAGAGGATTTCCAGTTGGATCCAGAACCGTGAACTGCACCGTCCCCAGACCGGAGAGCGTGATCGAAGCCCCGGTGATCGGCTGCGTTGCCGAGTTCACAACCACCGTGGTCTGTCCCGAGCGCAGTCCGTCGGTTGTGCGGGCGTAGATGATCTGGGACTGGGAAGGCAGGACCGGAACACCGCCCAGCGAGAAGGTGCCATCGGTGTTGCTGAGAACTCCAAATTGGCCCTGATAGACAAGAACTCCGGCAGCCGGAGAACCGTTGGGCATGGTCACGATTCCATCGACCACCGCGGTGGTGGGAATAACAATTGTGAGGTTGGCGACAATATTGTTACCAGCGGCTGCGACTCCGGAATCATCAGCCGTCAGGCCCGATCCCAAAGTTGCTTCGATGGTGTAGGAACCAGTTGGCATGCCAGTGAGAGAGTAACTGCCGTCACCCGCCGTCAGCACGTAACCCATGGCAATCCGGTTTGCACCAATGGTCTGGTAGTACGCCACCGGTAGGCCGGATATCGGGGTCGTGACGCTGTTCTGAACCTGAGTGACCACGCCGGACACATTCACTGCGCCGCCGTTCAAAGTGATGTTCACCACCGCGGTTGTACCGGCACGTTCGATGTTGCCGGCGGATGTTCCGAGGCTCGTGCCTATTCCGGCCTTGACCGTGAAAGCACCGACGGTGATTCCGGTAATGGTGTAATTCCCATTGCCGTCGGTGTAAGTCTGTCCTCCAACCTGCGGATCGGTTCCACTGATGGCAACCACGAGGGCATCAGCGACCGGCTTGCCCGACAAATCGAGCACTTGACCCGTAACCGAACCCAGCCCGAGCATGGCTAAATCAATAACGATTTGCTGGCCTGGACCGCGTACATACGAAAAGATTTGACGCAGGTCGCCCGTACTGGGATCGTTTGTGGCAACTGCGAAGGGACCGCCGCAATTATCCTGGCGAACGTAATGGAATTGGTAGACTCCGCTCGAGTTCACTGGAGTGGCCGCGAGCGCCGACATTCCGCTGCCGCTTCCGCAGGGTACGGAATATGGTGAATTGAGGTAGGTGACCGTAGCCTTGGTCGAAGTAGTTCCGTCCGCATTCAACACGCGTCCCGACACCACCGCGCCTGGATCTCGCAACGTTGACTGCAGATTCACGGTACTGGATGGGCCCACAACTCCCCGCTGGTCATCCACCCCGCTCACTGCCACTGTGGTGGGAACGTAAGGGCCTTCAGGCTGCACCAGGTTTCCGAAGACCAACCGGCCGGAAAGCTGGCGGCTGGCAGAGTGCACCGAATTGTTCGGGATGGTGTAGTTGGTGACGACAGCAGAAGTCGTCGCATCCACAATTCGATCGAACAACAGCACCATGTTCAATCCGAACGGTCCCGCCTGACTCACCGTGTCCGGGCCAATCACCGTCGCCGAAGTCAGATTCGGTCCCGCCGCGGAAATGATTTGTGTGCTCAGAGGAATGCTTGTTGCAAAAGAACCATTGCCGTTCGTGTCCACTTGCAAGACAAGATTGTTCGGATTGGTAAAGTCTGCGACCACGCGCATCGCTTGACCTTGCGTCACGGTCACACCGGTGGCTTGCGCGCGGATCACCGTACCATCTCCGCGCGGAATCGCAATGGAGACATCCGTTGTCCCCGAGGTTTGCGGAGTAAGAAGCAGCGTATAAGGCGGAAGCGTCGGGGCCGTAACCAGTCCCAGCGCGGGCGTGCTGGAATTGCTGCTGAGAGAAAGCAGAACGCCGCCAGGAATTGATCCGCCGGGCGTGGCCGTACTCAGCTGATTTCCTGAACTGTCCGTCAGGCTCACCGCGACCGGCGCCGCAGAGCTTCCGTTGCCCACGGCGAACGTGAGGAAGTTTGGTCCTGATGCCTCCAGTTGCGAAAGTTGCAATTCGTAAGGCAGTGGGCCACCGGCATCGTTCATCGGCTGAGCCAGATTGGCGCCGAGAACCGAAATGAAGTTCTGCCCTGCAGGCGTTGTCTGCAAGACTTGGTTGAAGCCCGGATCGACCGGGGAACCACCCCAGAAATCAGGCGCCAGGTCACGCAGTGCGTTGTTCAGTGGTTCGCCGAGCGCCTGTCGCAAGCCCGCTTCCGAAAGAGCCAGCGCTTTTTGGGTAACCACTGCCGTGCTCGTGGGTATCACGCCCGCAGGCAGCGTTCCCGGTGGAGCATTGGCCACGCTCCACGCCTGGCCGAGCACCCGCATCGCAGCATTGACGATGTCGCTGGGAAGATTGTCGACCGCCGAAGGCAAAACAATTGTATCGGGCGACATCGGCGTGCCATTGCCGTACACGCCGAGGGTGAAGTTCAAAGTTCCGGTCGTGCCGTCCTGAGTATCGAAGTGCAGGTAATTGGCAACGACCTTCCCGGTGGTCAAGGCCTTGAATTGGAACGTCAGCGTAGTGGAGTCGCCCGGATTCAGCGTGGGGATCGGCGGGATTGGACCGCTGGTCAAAGCCACTCCGCTCAAGCTGGCGGCGTCGATGGCCACGGTTAAATTGTTAGCGAACGATTGACTGGTGTTCGTGACCGTGGCGTAAACGTTGAATAACTCGCCGCTCCGCACGACCGCCGGAACAGCGAAGGTCATGTTGAAGTAAGGATTGCGAACCAGCAATCCGCCACTCGCGCTGCCGGCGAGATTGACCGGGCCCGTGGGCAAGCCTTCCAGAGTTGCATTGATCCCGAAATTAACGCTGTAGAAGCCTTCCGAATTCGCCACGATCGTCCACTGTGCCTGTCCTGTCTGCCCGGCGTTCAACGTGCTTGCGCCGTTCAGTAGGATCGGCATCGTGATCGCCTCGGGCCCGCTTGTGAGGGTGGGCAAGCCGAGAGGATCATCGGAGGTTCCCACCACTCCATCCGGCCCGGGCGGCAAGTTGATGGTGCCCGAGATGTTATCCACCACCAGATTGGCTTCGCCGGGTGTGTTGTTGCTGACGTAGAGTTGAGCGGAAAAGAATTGTTTTAGGTAGCCGACATTCCCAGGAATCACCAGGACACTCGGAATTGAAATGCCACCCGGAAGTCCCCCTCCTCCTCCATTTCCCCCTCCACCGCCTGGCGGCCCAGTCGGTTGCAGCAAGACCGGCACTATAGTCACCGGAACGCTGACTCCCTGCGGCGCTGGGGCTGAGGGTGGCGCAATCGGTTGTGGAACTGGAATTCCTTGCGGGTCGAACACTACCGGGAATGAAATGTTGACGACTTGAGAGGACAACTGCAAACCAATCGTAAATTGAAACCCGGTGTAATCGCTGCTATTAAGCACCACGCCCATGGCTTGAATTTGGTCCAAGGTGAGCGCCTGGGTTTGGACCGATGTTACAAGCACCTGATCGATGACGTTGACGACTACGCTGCTCGGAGAGAAGTCGAACGCATCGTTGCCATTGACAACGAACCGCAAGTTACTCAACGTGTAATTGCCGGCTTCACTGACGGCGGGCAAATCCAACACCAGGGAATTTACGGCGGGCGGACTCTGTGGCACGTCTACGGTTTGAGAGAGTCCCGGTCCCGAGTACTCTCCTTGAATCTGGAAATTTCCCCCTAGATACTGCGCCAAGGCGGCGGAAGTAAGTGATTGCCCGTTTAACGTGACAACGATCTGAACGCCCGAGGCCACGTTCTTGGGAATGACTGGGACAGACGGAGTGACTGCTGCAGATAGGCCACCGACAGTAATATCGACTTGCCCAATTTTCACGGGTGTGGTCTGTGTCCAGGCAGGAAGAACGGCAGCAAGAACAAATGCACACAAAAGGCGGACACTTACTCTCTGCGTCGATGTAGTGCCATACCACATTTTGTCGTCTGCCAAGCCGGTACTGCTGAGTCCGACACCAATCCGGTGCGAGGTCCCGCCTCTCTCGAAGCAAGAACTACGCTTCCTTCAATAACTAACCTTTGTCGCTGTGGTTACACGTCGCGAGGGGGGTGGCCAGATCAACGCAACGTTTGAACGTGGGACGTTAATACAGAAGCCACTCGATGTCAAGAAACAAATGAATAAATATAAGTGTGGATGCAATCGATGACTGCTGCAGCTACGAAGAGTGAACCTTTACTCTGTCCACTTGGAAATTATGTTACGAAAGCCGAACACAGCCAATATCCAGATATCTCTATGTACTATCTTATAGATAATGTCGTCGAGATACGTCAAAGTCGCCCTAGCGTCTATTTCTTCCAGCTACGTTTTTACGAATATGGAACATCCTCTATATCAACAAGAAACCTCGCCTTCGGCCACCCGCCCTTATTCGGAGAGCCACGACGCCGAGCAGAAACATCAGAAAAACAAGCACGGTGGTCAACTCCAGAACCCCGCTGCCGGCGTCGGGCGCAACATGAAAGATCTTTTCTATGAAATCCATTGTTCTCACCTCATTCGTCCTCTTCATCTTCATCGTCATCAGAACAGCAGGGGTAGCCTTGCTGGCAGCAACGGTCTTTGTGGTTTTTTTCGCAACACCCCTTGCGGCAGTCGTCGCAACAATCCTTGCACCCGCATGGATCCCAAACCGTGTACGCAAGCACGTCCACGGTTTTCACAGGCGTGGTCGGGTCGTCGCTCTCAATGATCAGCTCGCAGCTTCTGGGACACCTCTCGGTGGCCCTGTACTGAATGACGACCGATAGACACGAACCAGGGTGCAGCACAGCGGGGAACGGATTTTGGATCAATCTCCAGTGGTAGCTCTTGCGCTTGAACCTTACGCCGCTCACATGCAGGTGGCACTCGCCCACGTTGCAAATCGATATCGTGCGGTCGGCACAGCAGCAAGCCGTGACTCCACCGAAGTTCGTGGAACCGGTCACGGCGAGCTTACCGGAAGGAACGTTACCAGAGACGTGGATGCTCGCCGGGCTGGCGGGATCGTCGCTGGTCACCGTGATCGTGGCGGCCTTAGCTCCCAAGCTGGTTGGCTCAAATCGAACGGGGAGCGCTAGAGAGTTTCCCGGGCCGATGGCGAGCGGGAAGGACATTACCTGCGGAACAAGGAACTCACTTGAGGAGGAGGAAATGGCCGTAATCGACAGCCGGCAGAAGCCGCTGTTGTTCAGGATGAGCGGCTCATCGACTAAGGAGCCGATGCATACTTTGCCGAAGTTGCCGGCATCAGCGATCGCCAGGTTCAAATGCGGCGTCCGACAAACGCCAGAGACGGTAATGTTGTGCGGGCCGGCCGGATCGTTGCTGAAGATCGTGATCGTGGCGGACTTAGGCCCAAAGGTCGTTGGCTGAAAGCGAATGACAACATCGAGCGATCCGCCGGCACTCACACTGAGCGGATAGGAAAGCACACCGGGCGGTGAGAAGTCTGGCGCAGAGGAAGTGATGTTGGAAATGGAAAGCAGATTTGGCCCGTTGTTGACGATGGTCAGCAACTCATCGGCAAAAGATCCTACGCAGATATCGGCAAACTTACCGTTGTTGGGGATGGCGGTCGCTACGGCGGGTGCGAACATTGGCGCACCCCAGATTTCCTCAGCGCCACCGCTGCGGCGGTCGGTCCAGCAAGCAAAGAACTCTCCCGCATGCCCCGTGAGGCCGATATAGTCGCCGTACTGAAAATTGAGCTGGGCGCCGGCCACAGTTTCGTTAGTCTGCGCCGTGGCAACCTGTACGGGGCTGGTCCAAGTGACGCCAAAATCATAGGAAGCTTGCATCCAGAGTTCGGCTCGAAGTCGACCGGGATCGTTGATGGTGTCGTAGTAGACGACCATGAGCACACCGCTGGACTCGTCGACTGCCAGGCGTGGGAAAACCTGGTCGTTCAGCGAGTTCTGTCCGTTGAGTTGTAGCGGGGCGTCCCATGTGGTACCGCCATTGGTGGAGCGGGCGAACCAAGTGCGGCTCTTGCAAGTGGAGGCCACGTTGTTGCCAGGCTCGCTACCGGATGAGCTGCATCCAGCGCCGCCCGCAAGATCCACCCAAACCGCATAGACGAGGTCCTCGGTTGCGGTGCGGTAGGCGCCACCGGAAAGGTAAATGAGGACGCGACGGTTATCCTGCGCCGGCACTCCCAGGTTAAATGCTCCGATGGTCTGGGCGATTGTGACTGGCGCGCCGAAGGTAGAGCCGCCATCCGTGGACTTGGCGAGGAACAGATTCTGGCTGCCGGTATCGGGCCAAAATGCAAAGACATCGCCGTGTGAATTGGTCTTGATGTCGCTGCCAATGGCGGTTCCGGTGGTCTCGCCCCCGCTGATCTGTTGCGGTGCGCTCCACGCCCCGCCCGGTCCCTGGCGAACGGAGACGAAGCAAGGGCCACCGTTGTGCCAGATGAGATACATGTTGTCTTTGTGAGGCGAAGACGGATTATGATCGATCCAGAGCGCCTGCTTGTCCATGGCGCTCTGAGTGTTGGTGACGTTGGAATCGAACGTCCAGGTAGCGCCAGCGTCGGCAGATTTATAAGTACGCAGGACGAGCTGCAGGGTGGGACTAATGCCAATCGTAACCGTCCACGCAGTTCCATCGGAGGTCCAATCGACGGTGGGATCTCCCTGGCGAGCATCGCCGGCGAATCCCGGCAAGCTCGACTGGAGCCAGGTGACGCCGCCGTCGGTCGAACGGTGTATGGGCTGATTCCCGCCGAGCTTGGTCGAGGCGCAGATGATTTGCTTAAGGCTGTTGTAGTTGAACCGGATGTCGGATTCTTCACGGGGGTCGCCCGGGTTGGAGCCGGAAAGACGGACATTGTTAATCGCCATTTTCCCCTCCCTTCTCCGATTCGCTCTCCCGCGGAGGCTTCAGATCCTGATGACCGAGCATCCAGATGTAAATGTCCCTCAAAGCCAGCGGGTACCCACCCGTTGGATCATGGGGAGCGGGGCGAAGTTCAGGATGCTGTTTTTTCCAATAGACTCGCAACCAAGGAGGCAACCGGAGTTTGTCATGAGCTTCCTCAGGGCGCAGCATTTCAAAATCCTGATTCTCACGGATCAGTTTTTCCAGCGCACTTCCGCGAATGACTTTTGAGGCTTCGAGTTGCTCCTCAAGTGACGGCCAGCGGGCGGACTCGCGAGGTCGGTGCCTCGCGTTCTCCTCCTCACGTTCAGGGGGAGCGGGCTCCTCTCGCTTCGGGTGCTCCCTCTCCTCTCGCTTTGAGTCTGGTTCTTTGGATCGAGCCATTCGTTTCCTCCTTCGGCGTGTGCAGCAGCCGTGCTGCCTCAGTTCCTGTGGACTGTCACCCAATATAGTGACAAGTGGCTTCCCGGCGTTTCGCGCCGCTTGATTGGAGCTTACCTGCTCGCCGAAGCCGTGCCCTGCAGCGCTGGACAGCCTCCCTCGATAATAACTGTTATGCGCTGATACCTCGTCTCTAATGGATAGTGATCCAGAAAGCTAAAACGTTACACCAATAAAGACGCGATCACCAAATATCCGGTTTCCATGTGCAGCGCACTTGGTGCAACACCAAATGGTCTGGCCCCTGGGGCTTCCCTTGTAATGTTTCTGAATTGAAAGGCTTGTGCTGACAGGCCAGATGTCGGAACCGACAGTGTAGGTAAAAAGATTGGTCGGGGAGAGAGGATTTGAACCTCCGACCCCCTGGTCCCGAACCAGATTCCGGCAATTATTGAACTCTATTGAATTTTGTAGTCCGCAAGTGATTGTTGTTGCACGAGTTGCCGTCAGAGCCCGCAGGGCTATTGCTCTCTATTGAACTCCGATGCTCTGACCGCTGCAAAAACGTCTACAGCTTGAGAATAATCGTCAGAGGTCCGATTGCTAAGTAGCATGGTGCCGGTGTTTACCAACTTCTGCTCGCAGACAGCATTTGCAAGATTTACTTTGTATTCACGACGACTGGGACGAGGGCACGGGAGTCTTTCACCATACTCGCTGGTCGCTCTTAATCGTTTTTTGCGAAGCTATTACCGCACCACCCTGGGAAGCATGGGAGGCATGATCTTAACTGGTATTCGTCGAGTGGTGGAGGTTCCCCAGCCTGCCTGGGTCGCCTGCACCCCAATCAAGTGATTCTGTCCAACGATGGGCGGGGTGGGCAACTCTATCCCCGACGTCCTCGTAGTGGTCACGCGCGGCATGGCGGCCACCGCTACTGGCAGGACTGAGCTAAGGGGAACCACGGGCAATCGTTCCCAGCTCCGCAGATTGCTCAGTTCTGAGCCGCGAGTCAGGACGAAGTTAGAGCGTCCATTCGACGGTACACCCCTCGCCACCAGAATCGGTTTAGCCTTGCCGACCACTCCGCTTACCGGGTGCCGCAAGTCACTGCTTACCGGAGGCTTGTTCGTGGATGCGACCGGCTTCGTGTTCGAGACTGCGACCTGCGCCACGGGCTGCACGGGTATGGTCGCTGGCGCTCTCACCGGGCCAGCGGCGACTGTCAGCACCACACCAGTGGAGGTGTAGCTGACCGTGAAGTGGAAGCTGGAGTTGATAGAGATGGTTGTGTTCGAGAACGTCCCGGTCACGCTGCTCGCTGTCAGTACGGTGAACGTCTCTCCCACAAATAGACTGGACTGAAATCCGCTGGCCACAGTGAAGTTAATGGTCCCAGCCAAGGCAGCAGTGCCGGATACCGTCAGCTGGCTATAGCCCGAGCCGACAGTGGTTCCGTTAATCAGCCCGGTCATATTACCGGTAGCAAGCTGAGTGTAAGTGCCGGTGATCGCCAGAAGGCCCGACTTGCCGCTGTCGCCCACGTTGATGGTGACCGCCACCCGCATCAAGCCCGACGACGATCCCGAAACCAACTATTTCGCCGCCTCCCATCTCGCCTATTGCGGCCAGACCGCGGCTGCGCTCGATCTTCTGAAACGCACCGTCAGGGCCAACTACTGCGCCTACCCCACCATGGACACCGACCCCATGTTCGCCGGCATCCGTACACAGCCGGAGTTCCCCGAAATCCGCGCTGCGGGCAAGGCCTGTCAGAACAACTTTTTGGCCGGACGAGCAAAGTTGCAATAACCCTCAGGTGTGGACAGCGTAAGCCCGTAAGCCGTCACTACCCGAAAGACGCGGAACCGTATCAGAAACGTGCTCTCGAATCTCTCGAAGCCGCACTGGGAAACCTAAATCGCCGTCAAAGCGCGCACTGAGAATCTCACGATGGAGTTCGTTCTGCTGACGTGTTTTCGCATGCCGAGCAAATCGAAGCGCCCTTCCTAGTCGCTTAATCTTTTGCCGATAGTTTACGCAGCTACAAAATCGTCTACAGTTATCAAAAGAATAAAAGGCGAAATACGGACGCGGCAAAAGTCGTGGCGCACGGGCCTCCGCCAATTGTGACTCAACTCCTATACGGACACATCGACGACGCAGATGTTCCTCGCATTGATAATGCGTGCCACTTGCCTATCACCGTTATAATCCGGCTTGTGGACTAGGCGTTATTTCACAGTCGCAGGCCAGTTAAGAACGACAGAGTAACTTTCGTTGAAACCTTTTCGTGGTTCCAGCACCAGAAACTTACGTCCGTCTGCGGTCACTGCATACTGGTTGATCGTGGGATCTGGTATCAGTCCGGTCGCGAAAAGTTGCCTTGGAACGCCGATCTTCGGCCCAGACCCGCGCTCAACGGTCGCTGACATCATCTTTCCTTCAAGATCAATGAAAAAGAGCTCCCGGCCGTCACCGCGCCAGCGGGGCTGTGCGCCCCCCGCTCCAGAAACCTGAGCGATGTTGTGAAATGACGGGAACGACGCCACAAAGACTTCCCACCTGCCGGCGCGGTTCTCGCCGTAAGCGATAAGCTGTCCGTCAGGAGACAAGTGAAACTCATCCTTTATAGAGGTGGACGAATATAGCGCTTCAGGTTTGCTGTTACCGGCGACAGGAATAATCGAAAAAGTTTTTGTGTCGTGTGTGAGCAGAAAGCGGCCGTCCGCGGACCAGTCTTCTACCCAGTGCGGTTCGTTGTCGCCATAGATGCGCACCGCCTGTTGAGTTGCAATTTCGATTTTCTCAACCAAGAACGGCGGATCAATTCCGCCGTTAGGAAGAAGATTGAACGCGACATAGTGCGAGTCCGGCGACCAAACGGGATCCGACTGCGCGTGTGGATCGATCGTGAGTGGAGTGGTTGTATCCGTCGCCAAGTCAACCAGCCACAAACTGCCGGTAGCGTGCTGGTGGAACGAGTTCAGCGCCAGGTATTTTGCATCCGGCGAAAGCGTGAACTGCTGAAAATCGATCACCGGGTCGAGGC